>Ga0209992_10000044_pt1 | contig 192003 bp, 183 predicted proteins | sample 2SBtaG_2_FD_182564 | JGI IMG/M metagenome (GOLD analysis project Ga0209992, IMG submission 182564) | Deep subsurface microbial communities from Kolumbo volcano to uncover new lineages of life (NeLLi) - 2SBTROV12_ACTIVE470 metaG (SPAdes)... | ecosystem: Environmental > Aquatic > Marine >... | reverse complement strand
TGCCACCGATCTTGATGCGTATCGAGCCGTCGGGGTAAGCCACCGGCGGCACCCAGTAGATCTCGTCTACTCGATCGTCGGGCGGCTGGCCACATACAAACGTCGGGATCCGAGGATCGAATGCCAACGCCGCCATCACAATCGTTCGGGGCCGACGCTCGAGGTCCAATTGCCACTCGAATAGTCCGGCGCCGAACGCTCCGGTGGCCATCAATATCCTCGTCGCGGTCAGATCACCGAACGGGCCGGTCAACCTGAATCCGGAAGCGATCCGCTGCACCCCTGTGACGGCATCGTCGATCACGGTCGCCCTTGCCGCGGTCACCAACTTCGTCTGCGCGGCAACCAGTCGACGGGGGTTGATGAAACCGGCGGGCGCCGGTTCGCTCACAATGCCGAGCCCGTTATCGACGTGGATACCAGTCTGGGTTCGCAGCGTTGCCGCGTCGATCTCGCAAGCCTCACTCCCAAACGCCGCGGCGCGGTCGACCCATTTGGCGGCGTCGTCGTAGGACGCCACGAACCCGCACGGATTGTGAAACTCGATACCGGAACGATCGGCGATGTCGCGGTAACGGCCGATCGAGCGCGCCGCGACCTCGGTCCACATCGCAGTACGGCCAACGACGCGGGTGATGCGTCCCTGATCGGCGTGGCTCGAAAACGGGCCGTGGCTAGCGAGGCGATCCTCGGCTTCGCCCGGGCCAATCAGTGCAACAACCGTGCCGGATTCGGCCAGATGGCGAGCCGCGGCCGACCCGATCATCCCGCGCCCTATCACTGCTACGTCTACGTGCATCGCTTGATTGTGTCAGCCAGGGCGCGGGCGCGGTCAAACCCTGAAGTGGTCGACGGCGTCGCGGTCGAAGCTAAAGCCGTGGCCGGGGCGATCCGGCACCAACAATTGGCCGTCTCGTAGCTCTGGGGTCTCGTTGAACAACGGCTGGAACCAATCAATCGATTCAATGGTGCGCAGATGGGCGTGGGAGCCACCGATGGCGAGGCTGTACTCGGTGAAGAAGTGCGACGACAACGGCACTTGTTGAGCGGCGGCCGCCGCGGCCGCCATCTTGAACTCGGTGTATCCACCCACCCTTTGGAGGTCGGGCATCAGTACGTCGACCGCGCCGGCATCGAGGTATTGCTGCATCCCGAACTTGGTGTATTCGGTTTCGCCCGATGCCACGTCGATCGCCAGCGCGTTACGAACCATGGCGTGCCCGGCAAAATCGGCCGCCGCGACCGGTTCCTCGAACCAGGTGACACCGATCTCGGCCAAGGCCAAGCCACGGCGAATCGCCTCTTTGGGTTCGAACGCCTGATTGGCATCCACATAAACCGCCACGTCGGGTCCCAGTTGATCCATCACGGTTTTGACCCGGTGAATATCGGTCGCGAGGTCGTGACCGATCCGAACCTTGACCGCTTTGAACCCCATGTCGGCGAACCGTTGCGACTCGCTGACCAAAGTGTCGAGCGAATCACTGAGCCAAAATCCAGCCGATGCGTAGCAGTCGACTCGGTCTCGCACCGCGCCCCACATCCGGGGCAACGCCAAATCGACGGTGCGGGCCGCGGCGTCCCACACCGCAGTGTCGATCGCCGAGAACGCCGCAACCGTGACCCCTTTGTGTCCAGTGGGGTTGATTGCGGTCCAGACGTCACGCCAAATAGCGGTTGACTCGAAAACCGAACGGCCGACGGCAAAGCGAGCGAGGCCACGGACCATCTCGTCGAAGGCCGAGATGCGATCCCCGTCGATGGTGAAACAAAAGCCCTCGCCGGTGGCGCCGTCGCGAGTACGCAGCGTCACCAAGACGCACCCCACCGATTCGATTTGGTGAAGCGAGGTGCCAACCGGACGAGTCAGAGCGACCTGTACGACGTCGGTTTCGATCGATTCGATGACCGAGCCGAGATCGGCCGCGGTCATCAGGCCTTGTACCCCGGATCGAGTTGATCGCAAAGCCGCCGCAGCGCTGGCCATTCGTTTAGCCCCAGGGGGAAGTGGTCGTATTGGCTCTTGGAGAGCTCCCAGATCGCCGGGGCGCCTGGGTCCAGCTCGCGCCCGGTAGCCGCGGCAGCCAACAAGGCTCGGCACCCTCGAATCAAATAGTGCATCACCATGAACGCCTCGCCCGCTGTCTCCCCCACGGTCAAAAAGCCGTGGTTGCGCATGATGAGAGCTCGGTTGCCTTCCATGTTGGCCGCGAGCCGCGCTCGTTCTTCGAGCGTGAGCGAGAGACCCTCCCAGTCGTGGTATCCGACTTGCCCGTACAGCATCGAAGTGTCTTGCACGATGTGTTGGAAACCGTCCTTGAGCGCGGTCACCGCCAGCGCGTCGGGCACGTGAGCGTGAAACACCACCTTGTGTTGGGGAAAGTCGTTGTGGATCGCGCCGTGAATAACGAATCCCGCGGTGTTGACGTCGGCTGGCCCTTCGAGCACGTTGCCCTCGGCGTCGATCTTGATCAGATTCGAAGCGGTCACTTCGTTGTAGAGCAAACCGAACTTGTTGAGGAAGAAATCGTGATCGCTCCCGGGCACTCGCATGGTGATGTGGTTCCACACCGTGTCGTCATAACCGAAGTGGGCGGACAGCCGATACATCGCGGCGAGATCGACCCGAGCGGCCCATTCCTCGCCCGAGAAGCTGCCCGCGTTGGCGGCGCTGAAGTCCTCGGCGACTACTTCACGGGGCTGGGTGGTGTCGGTCATGACGGCTCCTCCATGACATTCGGTTCTGAAAACGTGAGTTGATTGTCGGACTCGGTCAGCGCAGCCGCAAGTAGATGGGGCGCATTTTCGCCGTAGATCCGCAGGGCGGTCTCGTAACGCTCGGCGACACGGGCCATAAACGGCAGGTCGGCGCCTACTGAATCAGCCATCTCCATGGCCAGCCGCATGTCTTTGGCCGCGAGCTGGATCGAGAAAGACCGGTCGTAGGTCCCAGCCACGATCTCGGGTCCGTACACGTCGGCGACGTAGCTGCGCCCGGCGCTCCGTTGAATAATCTCGAGCATCTTGGCCGGCGCGACCCCACCTTTGACACCAAGCATCAACGCTTCGACGAAGGTCACTGTCTGGGTGTAACAAAGCGTTACTTGGGCGATTTTGGCGCTGTAACCAGCACCGTGCGATCCGAGGTGATCGATATTCGAGCCGATCGCCGCAAACACGTCACCCAGCTCGGCAACGACGTCGCGGCCGCCGCCAACGTAAACGCTGAGCGTCGCCCCAGCCGCTCCTTCGGGACCGCCCGACACCGGAGCGTCGACGACACCAATACCGTGTTCGTTGGCCTCGGCTTCGACCATTCGAGCGGTTGCAAGGTCGTTGGTGCTGAGGTCGACCCAGACGCTTCCGCGTTTCATCGTCGACAAGAGCCCATTGGGTCCGAGACCGACCGCGGCGATCTGTTTGGGCCCCGGCAACGAGGTCATCACAACGTCGGCGTCGGCCGCACCCTGCCGCAGCGAATCGCTTACCGTCACCCCGGCGGCCTCAGCCCGCTCGACGGCAGAGGGCTCCAAGTCGAAGCCGTTCACATCAAAACCGGCCTTGACCAAGTTGGCCGCCATGGCGCCGCCCATGTGGCCGAGGCCGACAAAGAATATTTGCTTCACGACGAGTAGAACCTTCCGGGGATCAGTCGGTGATGACGGCGCACAATGGTTACTGCCGGCGATTGGCGAGACGGCGCCAACAAGATTGCACCGAGCACCATGACGCCGGCGACTCCTTGGACCACAGTGAGGTTCTCGCCAAAAGCAATCCACCCCACCAGGAACATCGTGGGCAACTCGGCCGCTCCAGCAATAGCGGCTCGACCGGGACCGACCGCGGGCGCGGCCTTGGAGTAGAGCCATTGCGGCCCAACCGCGGTGAGCAATCCAATCCCCACGACGTACAACCAAATATGACCACCGGCCGGCACAACCTCGCGGTACGGCAAGTTGACCACCAGAGGCAACAACCCGATCGTCGAGCCAAGGGCAATCGGCGCGACTCGTTCCAACGGTTTGAGCGGCGTCATGCGTTCGGTCAACACGGCAATGGCGAACCCGAACGACAGCGGAGCCGCGAACAACACGGCCAGAAGCGACTGGTCCTGATCGCCAATCTCCGCACCGAGAGCCAACAACGCGGCCGCAACGATCACCAAGCCGGCAACGATCGACCGGCCGGTAGCCGGGACCTTGAACAACAACCGGGCCAAGACAATGGCGAACAGCGGGTAGGTCATATACACGACGCCTGCCGTTGATACCGGAACTACCTCGAGCGCTCGTACATACGCGGTCCACCCGATTCCCATGCCCAGTCCCGCTCCGAGAGCCCAGACCGTGGCGGCTCGTCGATGCCGGTCAAATCGCAACATCCGGAACAACAGGATTGTTCCGAGCACGTTTCGGTAAAACGAGACCGAGACGGCCGCCAGTCCGGCATCGGTGAGCTCGCGGGCAAAGATCGGAACCGAGCCCATCGAAACCGAGGTGACCACCACCGCCAAGGTCGCCCGTCGGGGATCAGAAATTATTCCCTTGACCGCCGGCAGGCCGAGGCCGGGGGGGTCAGTCGGTGAGACCGTCGGCGCGTGCGATGTGTCGCTCATGATGAACCGGGAGGGCGCGTCCGTAGACGCACTCGGAGTGAAATGGAGTGTTTATGAAGTAGGGATCAGACGAGTAGCACGGCAGCGCGATGTAGCGACTTGTCGGTCCCTCGATGGGGGTCACGCGGTGCATCGAGTGACGGCCCCGAAAGATCTGCAGGTCTCCGGGTTGAAGGTCAAGTTCGAGCACGCCGTCACGGCCACCTTCGAGAATGTGTTGAACCCGCTCGTAGTTCTCTTCGCCGGGTTTGCGAATGTTCGGCACGTACTCGAACACCCCACCGGCTTCAGCACGTTGTACGAGCAGGCTCACCGTGAAGTCGTTGCCGTCGAAATGCCACGGGAAAACGTGGCCCTCGTCCATCACCCCATACGGGTTGCGACCGAGCGGATCGGCCCACCGGTAAAGCGGCACGACTGCCAGGCACTCGCTGATGAAGTGCACGACAATGTCGGAATCAAAGAACATACGAAGCCGCGATTGGCGAAGCAGCAGATCGGAGTTGATGAAACCGCTATGGCGACGCTGCAACACCCGCCGTGGGTGCCCGGCAGGGTAGGCCTCGTCAGCCGGCGCAAAGTACGGGTTGTGGGCATCGGTCGACCACGCTGTTTGATCTCGCAAGGCGTCGGCCTCGGCCTGCATCTCGGCGATCGCCGTTGGGCGAAGGAACTCGGGAATACGACAACATCCCCGCGCCTGCATCTCGTCTCGGGTCGTGGCAACGAGGTCGGCGCGGCCAGAGCTGTTCAATAATTGGATGGGGTAACGGTCGAGATCGACAATTTCATCTAGGTCGAAATCAAAGCCGGTGAACTGTGACGGTTCAGCGGTGGGCATCTAGATCTCCGATGACGGGCCGGCGAACCGGAAACTGGACGAACGTTCAGTTCGGAGTGTAGGTACTTACTGAACAAATGTCCAGGACTACTGAACAAATGTCCAGGCGGGATAACTCGACAGAGCCACGACCCCGTGAGCGGTGACCTGCACCATCTGCTCGAGCTTGACCCCTTCGACCCCTCCCGTCGCTCCCACATAACTTTCGACTGCTACTACGAGACCATCCTCGATCTCGCCGTCGTAACCGGTCGTAACCCAGTCGTCGGGGTAAGGAATCTTGGGATATTCGTCGGTCATGCCGACGCCATGAAACGCGCACGCGTAGCGGTTGGCAATGAACTCGTCGGGATGACGCAACACGGCATGAGACAGCTCCGCGAACGATGCCCCGACGTGCAACAGCTCGGTGTTGTGAGCAACCTCGTCAAGCGCTCGCTGGTACAACGACACCTGATCAACAGTCGGCGGAACGTCTCCACAAAGAAACGTGCGCGAGATGTCGGCGCAGTAGCCGTAGGGCCCGATCAGGTCGGTATCAAAGGCGACCAGATCCCCGCTCTCGATACGGCGGTGACTCGCCTCCTGATACCAAGGATTTGTGCGCGGCCCCGAGCACAACATTCGACCATCGACCCAGTCGCCGTCGTGAGCAATGTTGATGTGGTGCAGTATCGCCCAAAGTTGGTTCTCGGTAATCCCCGGCTCGAGGGCTTCTTCCATCTCGGCCATCGCATACTCCGCCACCGAAATCGCGTACTTGAGGGCCGTCATTTCTTCGGTTGACTTGCGGCTGCGCGACAACTCGACGGTTGGCTCGGCGTCGAAAACGTTGAATCCAACGTCAGAAAAGGCCCGATGGCCGGTCGGCGTTGTCCGCTCGATTCCGAGAGAGGCATTGGTCGACAAACCAGCGTCGGCAAAGAAATGTTCGATGTCGGCAGTGAACCGATCGGCGGCGCGCGACAAGTCGAGTCCCGCGTCAAAGGACGTGATGGCATGCGACGGTCGCGTTGTCTCGATCAGCGGTAGATCGTCGACGTAGGCGCCGTGCACAACTACTGGACCTTCGACGGGCACAAAGGCGTAGGCCGACGGAATACGACTCTGAAACGACGTGTAGGAGCGGTAGCCGGTCGCGTAGCGAATACTCACTGGGTTGGTGAGCACCACGACGTCAAGCCCATCGTCGATCATCGTCGAACGCAGACGAGTCAGCCGGGATGCATGGAGCGCGTGCTCATCGAGCATTGGGGCGGGAACGGTCTGATAAGGCGCACTCATGCGAAGCAGCCTAGGTTCTTCAAAGTGCGGGGTCCGAAGTTGTCGCCAACGACCAAGAACGTGTTGGTCATCTGCTCAGACGAACACAACTACCGGTGCGTTGGTGCGGCCGGTCACGCTCACGTGCAGACCCCGAACCTCGATGCCCTCGCGGCCCGCGGTACCCGGTTCGAACGAGCGTGGACGCCGTCGCCAATATGCGTGCCGGCGCGGGCCAGCCTGGCCACCGGTCGTTGGGTTCACGAGCTCCGAGCATGGGACAGCGCCCAGCCCTATACCGGCGCAGACCGGGGTTGGGCCCACCGCGTGCGCGACGCCGGCGCACACGCCGTGTCGATCGGCAAGCTCCACTATCGAACAACCAACGACGACTACGGGTTCACCGAGTCGATCCTGGCGATGCACGTCGCCGATGGGATCGGCTGGGTTCAGGGTCTCCCCCGCCGAGACCCGCTGCCCTACGACGAAGCCTCCGAGTTGGCGGCTGATCTGGCCGTCGGCGAGTCGGCGTATACCCGCTACGACCAAAGGATCACCGACGCCGCGGTGTCGTGGCTGCACGATCGCGCCGACGACACGCAGCCGTGGACCTGCTTCGTATCGCTCGTCGCGCCCCACTATCCCCTGGCTGTACCCCACGAATTCGTGGCGCCCTACCTCGACCTCGACCTGCCGCCCGAGATCAGTCAGCAGCCGATCACGAACCCGGCCGTCGCCGCTATTGCCGACTATTTCGCCTACCACCAGCACTTCACGCCCGAAACAACCCGGCTGGCTCGTCAACTCTACTTGGGGTTGTGTAGCTGGCTCGATCACAACGTTGGCCGAATCCTCTCGGCTCTGGCCGACTCCGGCGCGACCGACGAGACCCTTGTCATCTACACCAGCGATCACGGCGAGATGTACGCCAACCGCGGTCTCTGGTGCAAGTCGTTCATGTATGAGGACTCGGTGCGGGTGCCGATGATCGCCGCCGGCCCCGGCATTGACCCGGCCGCCATCTGCTCCACGCCCGTCAACCTGGTTGACGTGGCGGCCACGATCACGTCGGTGGTTGAAGCCGAACCAAACCAAGGCGGCCCTGGGCGGTCGCTCGTCGATCTGGCCGCAACCCCCGATCACAACCGCCTCGCCTTTAGCGAATATCACGACGGTGGGTCGATCACCGCCAGCTATGCCGTTCAGGTCGGGGCTTTCAAATACATGCACCACGTCGGCTACGACTCCGAGTTGTATGACCTCGACGCTGATCCCGACGAACTCGTCAACCTCGCTCAATCGACCGCTCACCGCGGAGACGTCGCAACCTGTCTCGACGCGCTTCACTCGATAGTGGACCCCGAAGCAACCAACGAACGGGCCTTTCGGAGCCAAGACCAACTACTCGAAAGGTACGGAGGCCGCGAAGGCGTTAAACAAGCCTTTCGGTTCAACCACACCCCGGCCCCCGACTAGCCCTCGATCTGGTCGACTTCTACCATCACCTCGTCGAGGGATTTGCGGTCAAAGTCTGGCACCCGGACGCCCGGCAACGGATACCCGACCGGAAACATGATGAACGGCCGCTCGTTCTCCGGTCGACCCAACACCCGCGTCAAAAAAGCCATCGGGGTTGGCGTATGAGTCAGTGTGGCCAGCCCCATCTGGTGCACAGCAGTGATGAACATTCCGGCCGCGATTCCGACCGATTCCTTCACGTAATAGTTCTTGCGTCGTCGGCCGTCAGACAATTGTTCGTATCGCTGCTCGAACAGCACCACGATCCACGGCGCGATCTCGAGAAACTCCTTGTGATGATCGGTGCCGATCGGAGCGAGGGCGCTCTGCCACTCGGCGTTCATACGGTTGTCGAGATAATTGACCCGCTCCTCTTCTTCGGCGGCAGCCCGAATCGCGGCCTTCACGGCCGACGACTGAGTAACCACGAATCGCCACGGCTGCTTGTGAGCGCCCGAAGGCGCACTGGCCGCAGACCTAATGGCGCTCTCGATCAGGTCACGGGGCACCGGCCGGTCGCTGAACAGTCGAGGGCTACGGCGACGCAACATCGACGACTCGAACGTGGTGGCCCGCTGCCGCATCTCGTCGACCTCGAGGCGTTCGAAACCCAGCGGCCTGAACGGGTACTGGGCGGCGAGGACATCGGGCGGATACGGGTATTCATAGGTCGGCTCAATGTGATCCACGCCGCGATGGTGCCACACTGGGTATGTGACGTTCACCGAAACCCAGGAGCAAATCCTCGACGCGGCGATGCACATCATCGTGCGCGACGGCATCGACTCGACCAGTATGCGAGCGGTCGCTGAAGAAGCCGACGTTTCGCTTGGCCTGTTGAGCTATCACTTCGAAGGCAAGGAGGGGCTAATCGTTTCGGCCTTCCAGCTCTCGTGTGATCGCCTGCTGGACTACACCAAGATCCGTACCGAGCAGGCGGGCGCCGATCCTCGTGACCGACTGCGCAGCACCATCCGGGCGTTCTACGACGGCGAGTTCGTAACCGACGATTATCTTGCGCTCTGGTTTGCGATATGGGCGGTGTCACGAAACAACGATCAAGTTAGCGCCGCCGAACTCGAGCTCTATCAGAACTATGCCGCGCAGCTTCAGCAGTCGATCAGCGAGGCCTGCCCTGATGCCACGAACGATGTGATCAGCGAGCGGACCACCGATTTGGTTGTTGTGCAGAACGGGCTATGGCTCAACTGGGCACGGTTTCACAACCCATCCGACCTCGAGCGGGGGCTCCGCCTCTGCGAATCCATTGCTCTCGGACTCGTGCCCAACGGCGACGCGTAATGGTCGGTCGTCTAAACGGCTTGACCACGATCGTCACCGGGGCGAGCAGCGGGATCGGCGAGGGCATCGCTCGCCGTTTCGCCGACGAAGGAGCGACCGTTTTTGCCGCGAGCCGTCGCGAGGTAACCATCGAAGGCGTCACCTGGATTCGTACCGACGTCACGTCGTCGGCCGATTGTGATCGCCTCATTTCCACGGCGGCCGATTCCAGTGGCACGCTCGACGTGATTGTCAACAACGCCGGCGTTCAAATCGAAAAAACCGTCGATCAAACCAGCGACGACGAATACGACCAAGTAATGGGAGTCAATGTCGGCGGCACATTCGCGTGTTGCCGCGCCGCGGTTCGCCAGATGAAGTCCCAGGCGAGCGGCGGATCAATCATCAACATCGGTTCGGTCGCCGGCAATGTGGCCGACCATCAGATGGCGATCTACAACGCATCGAAGGGCGCGGTGCACGCTCTGACTCGCGCCATTGCCACCGATCACGGTCGAGATGGCATCCGCTGCAACGCCATAAGCCCCGGTTGGGTGTTGACCGCACTCGCCGACGCGGCCTTCGAGTTGGCCGACGATCCGGTCGCCGCCAGGGCTGACGCCATCGACAAACACCCCGTGGGCCGGATGGGCACCCCCGCCGACATCGCCGCTCTCGCGGTCTGGCTGGCGTCGGCGGAGTCCGGCTTTGTATCGGGCAGCTGTTTCACGATCGACGGTGGCCTGACCGCCCAGACCCCCATCTGATCACCCGATCAATCCGGATAGGCCTCGGGCGTGTCGAGCGGCACGTTGAGCCATTCGATCATCTGGCGTACTTGTTCGTAGGCGGCCAGGCGAGCGTCGTCGGAGTCGGCCGCCTCGGCGTCGCGGAACGGCTCGCGCAAACGGCGCGCCATGCGCGGCCCCAGTTCGAGCAACCCGCTGCTGCCCTCGGTAGCCCACCGAGCGCAGACATAGTGCACGATGGCCCCGACGGGGACATCGATGCTGTTGCTCAAGTTCGTGATCGTGGCCAGCGGATCGAGATGGGCGTGGGAGGCAATTTCGGCCTTGAAATTGGCGTCCTTGTCGTCGTCGTCGAACGGACCGGTCCATCCAATCAGCGTGAGCGTTTCGCCCTCTTTTGTCATGATCAAAGTGTTGCACGAAAATTGAAACCTGACGGACCGTCAGATTTCTGCTTGACTCTGTACCAACTTTGACCCGACCCATGGAGGGGATCATGTCATCTCACAAGACCAAGAGCAGGTGGCGGCTACTCGCCTTGCTAGCCACGTTCACGCTGCTCACCGCCGCTTGTGTCAGTAACGACGATTCGGCTGACACTACGACCACTGACGACACCGCGGCCGACGAACCCGCAGCCGACGACACCGCCGCCGACGACACCGCCGCCGCCGACGACACCGCGGCCGACGAACCCGAACCCGAGCCCGAACCAATCGTTCTAACCGACTCGTGGCGTGGCGTAACCGCCGACACCATCACTCTCGGCATGACCATGCTCGACTTCGCGGAGCTCACCGGTCTTGGACTCTCGCCTGCAGGCTGGGGTGACCAACAGGCAGTGTGGGAAGCATTGATCGCCGATCTCAACGACCGGGGCGGGATCAACGGGCGGATGGTCGAAGGGATCTACGACTTCTACAGCGCCCTCGACCCGACCGACGCCGAACGTTCCTGCGCGCTCCTAACGCAGGACAACGAGATTTTCGCCAACCTGGGCGGCTTCGTGGGCCCGGCCGGCACCGCCGATCCCTGTATTCCCGGAACCAACGAAACCATCATGATCGGTGGCGAGATCACCGGCGACGAACTCGACGGCGTCACCGTGCCATGGTTCCATACCGCCCCTACCGGCGATTTTCAGACTCGTAGCCTGCTCAACCTGCTCGAGCAGACCGGCCGTGCCGACGGCGCCAAGGTGTTCACGATGGGTGGAGCCGCGGCGGCCGACGAAGAACAGGGTGTGCTCGACGAACTCGATGCCCGAGGCATAGAGGTCGTTGGTAGCGCAATTATCGAAGCGACCGACGGCGATACCGTTGCTCAGGACCAAGAGCTCGAAGTGGCCTTCGAACGATTCAAGTCGAGCGGCGCGACCGCACTGATGATCTTCGGTACTCCGTCGGCATCTATCCGCGGCGCCGGCGCCGCCGGCCTTAGCGGCACGATCGACATTTGGTCCAACGACTCCGGCGGCTTGGCCAATCTTGGTGCGACGATCATCGACAAGTCCATCGCCGACGGCGTGCTTACCACGACTGGTGCGACCGACGACGAGATCTGGGAATCACCCGAATTCCAGAGCCAGTGCGTCGACCCCGTTGTCGCCCGGGTTGCCGATGCCGACCTTCGCCTGCCAACCAGCTACGAAGCGGACCAGGAGAACTGGTTCAACCCCCTTCGCCGCTACTGCCATGTGCTGTCAATCTTCGAGCAGATCGCCACCGCGGCGGGCGGCGATCTGACCCCGACCACGTTCGGCGATGCGGCCTACGGCCCAGCCTTCGACGACTTCCAGATCCCCGGCGTCGGTCCCGCGTCGTTGTCACCCGACAAGCGTGGCGCTTCGGACGGCCTGCGGTTGTCGGAGTACGACAGCACCCTCGGTGACGGCGGTTTGTCACCTGTGACCGAGCTCCTCGACGCCTACCAGTAACCAACACCGAGCCAACCAACTGGCACTTTTATTGATCGAACCGGTGGGGACTGATGGGCTTGGCCCGCTCGGTTCCCACCGGTTCGGTTTTGCCCACAATTTCCTTGCCTACCTAACGACCGTTAGGTACGGTTGTCGAGGTATGCGGCAACGGATCTTGGACGTCACGGCAACGCTCGTGCTCGAAAAGGGGATCGATGGGGTGTCACTTCGTCAAATTGCCGACGAAGTCGGCGTCAAAGCCGGGTCGCTCTACTACCACTTCACATCCAAGGATCAGTTGGTCGAGACAATCTTTCAGCAGGGCATCGACGTGATGATGGCCGCTTTTGATCAGGCCGCCAACGAATCTCGGGGGCAATCCTCCCACGCCCGCCTGGCGGCCCATGTCCGAGCCCACCTCGGTGCGCTGTTCGAGAACGGCCCGTACACCGCGGCCCATGTAACGGCCTTTCGCACCGCAGCCCCCGAAGTCCACGCCACGATCGTGCCCCATCGCGATGCCTACGAGGCCCGCTGGACTGCGCTGCTAGACGAGTTCGCCACCGACGGCGCCATCGCCGCGTCAACGCCAATCGGACTCTCGAGACTCACGTTGTTCGGGGCCATGAACACCTCGGTCGAATGGTTCGACACCCAGCGGGGCAACCTCGACGAGTTGTCCGAAGTCATTTCACAACAATTCTGGAAAGGCGTCGCAGCATGAGACCGATCGACTCACAAATCGACACCGGCTCGGCAACATTTGCCGACAACGCCACCGCCTATGGCGAACTAATCGCCACCCTCACCGAGCGCAACCAAGTCGCGATCGACGGTGGCCACGGTCGGGCACGGTCGATCGAGAGACACCTGTCACGCGGCAAGGTGATGGTGCGGGACCGCATCGACATGGTGATCGACAACGACACTCCCTTCCTCGAGTTCTCGACCCTCTCGGGATTCGGGCAGTACGACGACGCCGCCCCGGGTGGAGGGATCGTGACCGGCATCGGCACCGTCCACGGCGTCCCTTGGGTATTTATTGCCAACGACGCCACCGTCAAGGGCGGATCGTTGTTGCCCATCGCCATCAAGAAACACGTGCGGGCCCAAGAGATCGCCGACGAGAACCAGCTCGGCGTTATTTACCTCGTCGATTCGGGCGGCGCGTTCTTGCCGATGCAAGACGAGATCTTCCCCGACAAGGACCACTTCGGCGGCAGTTTCTACCGCCAGGCTCGGCTGTCGGCCAGAGGCCTTCCTCAGCTTTCGGTGGTGCTCGGAGGCTGCACGGCCGGCGGCGCGTACGTGCCGGCGTTGAGCGACGAAGTGATCATGGTCGAGGGGATCGGCCGGATCTTCCTGGGAGGCCCGCCCATCGTCAAAGCGGCCCTGGGCGAAGTCATCGAACCAGACGACTTGGGCGGCGCCGAGCTACACACCCGAGTGTCGGGGGTGAGCGACTACATGGCGGCATCGGAGTCCGAGGCCTACGGCAAGCTCCGCGAGATTTGCGAAACCACCAACCAACGAACCGTCGAAGCCCGTACCGGTTGGGTCGACTGGGCCGAGCCCCGGCCTCCGCTCTATGACGCCACCGAGCTGTACGGCATCGTGAGCGCCGACGACCGGATCCCCTTTGACGCCACCGAGATCATCGCTCGGCTGGTCGACGGATCGGAGTTCGCCCCTTTCAAGCCCGAGTGGGGCGCGTCGATCGTCACCGGCTTTGCCCGAATCTGGGGTCACTTGGTTGGCATCATCGCCAACAACGGCATCATCTTCAGCGAGTCGGCGCTCAAAGCCACCCACTTCATCGAACTGTGCGAGCAGCGTCGGGTTCCGTTGGTGTTCTTGCAAAACACCTCGGGCTACATGGTGGGGCGAGATTCCGAAGCTGGGGGCATTGCCAAGAACGGCGCCAAGATGGTGGCGGCGGTAGCCAACGCGACCGTGCCGCGATACACCATCCTCACTGGTGGCGCGTACGGCGCCGGCAACTACGGGATGTGCGGGCGAGGGTTCAATCCTCGCTTCTTGTTTGCGTGGCCCAACAGTCGCATCGCCACGATGGCCGCCGACACGGCCGAGACCGTCCTGGTCGACATCCGGCTCGGCGGAATGAAAGGCGACGACACCACCGACGAGCAGATCGCCGCGTTGCGGGCCGAGGTTCGCAATCAGTACGAAACCCAGTCCGATCCCTACTACGCCACGTCGAGGCTGTGGGACGATGGTCTGATCGATCCAGTCGATACCCGCGACGCCCTTGGCCTGTGCCTTGCCCTCGCGGCCCGTCAGCCCGAGCCGGCCCCCGGTCCCGGTCTCGTTTACCGGATGTGACCTGATGCGAATTCTGATTGCCAACCGCGGCGAAATCGCCCGCCGGATCATCCGCACCGCACGCACCGAAGGTCACCACACCATTGCCGTTTACGCCGAACCCGACTTGGGGGCGCCGTTCACCACCGATGCCGACGAGGCGGCACTTCTCGGTCCGGCCGATCTTCGACAATCGTATTTGTCGGTCGAGCGTCTGCTCGCCGTTGCGAAGCAAACGGGGGCCACCGCCTTGCACCCCGGTTACGGATTCTTGTCCGAGAACGCCGATTTTGCGCAAGCCGTTCTCGATGCGGGCCTGGTTTGGATCGGACCTCGCCCCGCGGCGATCGCCACCATGGGGTCCAAGATCGAGGCTCGACGACTGGCTGCCGAGGCGCGGGTCCCGATCATTCCCGGTTTCGATGCCAGCCAGGATCCCACCGAGCTGAGGACGGCCGCCGAACGAATCGGTTTCCCGATTTTGGTGAAGGCCGCGGCGGGTGGCGGGGGCAAAGGAATCCGCATCGCCGACCAGACCGAGGACTTCGACCGGGCACTGCACGAAGCAGTCAGTGAAGCCGAACGTTCTTTCGGAGATGGCCGAGTTCTCGTCGAGCGGTTCATCACCAGACCCCGCCATGTCGAGGTCCAGGTCATCGGCGACCAGCACGGCACCGTCGTCGATCTGGGCACCCGCGAATGTTCGGTCCAGCGGCGTTATCAAAAACTGATGGAGGAAGCACCGGCTCCGAACCTCCCACCCTCAACCACCACTGGTCTACGCGAGGCCGCGGTGCGCCTGGCCGAGTCGATTGGTTACGACTCGGCCGGCACTGTCGAGTTTGTCGTCGACGACGACACCGGCGACTTCTTTTTTCTCGAGATGAACACTCGCCTGCAAGTCGAGCACCCTGTCACCGAGGCAGTCACCGGGCTCGACCTGGTGGCTCTACAGATCAGGGTCGCTACGGGCGCGGCGTTGGCGATCACCGCTGACGATGTCAACCGCCGCGGCCACGCCATCGAGGCCAGGATCAACGCCGAGGACGCCGCTAACGGCTTTGCCCCCCAACTCGGCCACGTGACGGCTTTGGAAGTCCCACCGGGGGTCCGCTGGGACTCGGGGATCGAGGTCGGCTCGACCATCACGCCGCACTACGACCCGATGCTGGCCAAGTTGATAGTGCACGCCCCGACTCGACCCGCCGCGTTGGCAAAACTGCGAGCGGCTCTTGATGGTCTGCTCACGGGTGGCATCACCACAAACGCGGGCTTTCACCGTTGGCTAACCGACCAAACCCCGATCATCGACGGTCGGGTGACCACCCGCTTTCTGGACGACACCGAACTGCCGTCGGACTACAACGCAGCCGGAGCCGCGGCGATCGCCGCGGCCGTCGTCAAACAAACTCGTCGAACATCGGGACCATGGTCGGCGCAGGGGCCGCGTCGTTTCACCCCGCACTCGCCGCAAACGGCGGTTGTCCTCGAAGACCTCACTGGTGACACTTTCGAGATCTCCGAGCCCGACACCAGCCCCGCGATCCACCTCACCGATCCAACCGGCGCGATCGTGGTCAACCGTCGCGGCCAGTCCCACACGCTGCGGACCGTGTCTCGCATCCAACGATGGGCACCGACATCGACAGGCGGTCATGGATCGGCGGGGGCCGTGACCGCACCGTTCCCGGCCGTGGTGGCCGAAGTCCTTTGTGCGCCGGGCGACGAGGTCGACGGCACCGCGGCGTTGATCGTGATCGAAGCAATGAAGATGCTGCACACCCTCACCGCCGGCGGGGCCGGCATTGTTGGCGAAGTGCGAGTCAAACCCGGCGATCAAGTCGAATCCAAACAAGTTCTCATCACATTCGAGGAGCCAGAATGATGCGCAACGCCTACATGACCGACGAACTCGAGGCGATCTACGATCAGACCGTCTCGTTTGTCGAACAAGAAGTCACACCCCAGGGCGACCAATGGGAAGCCGAGGGCAAAGTCCCGCGCCAGGTTCTCAAGAAGATGGGCGAGCTCGGCATGTTCAGCCTTCGGATCCCCGAAGAACACGGCGGCCTCGGACTCGGCATGTTGGCGTCGGCCACCTTCTCCGAAGCGTTGGGCGCATCGACGTTCGCCGGCTTTGACGTAACCGTGCTGGTTCACACCGACATGGCCGGGCCTCATCTCGTGAACTCCGGTTCGCCCGAACAATTGGCGAACTGGCTGCCGAGGGCCATGGCGGGCGAAGCCATCTTGTCGATTGGGGTGACCGAACCCGACGCTGGTTCTGATGTGGCCGGGATCCGCTCGACCGCCTTCAAAGATGGTGATGGGTGGCGGATCAACGGCACCAAAATGTTCATCACCAACGCCGTCTACGGCGAACTCACGATCATCGCGGCCCGCACCGATCCCGACAACAAGTACGGCATCACCATGTTCTTGGTTCCCCAAGGCACCGAGGGGTTTAGGGTCGCGACCAAACTCGACAAACACGGCTGGCGATGCTCCGACACCGCCGAACTGGTCCTCGATGACGTCTGGGTGCCCGACGAAAGTGTCCTCGGCACGGTGCATCGCGGCTTTTACGAGACCATGAAAAACTTCCAAAACGAACGAATGGTTTTGGTCGGGATGGGGGTCGGGTCAGCGCAACGGGCTATCGATATGACCAACGCGTACTGCCAGGAACGAGCCGCCTTTGGCGGGCACCTCTTCGACCTCGGCGCGATCCGTCAACGTATGGCGATGAACCAAGCCAAAGTTGATGCCGTGAGGGCTTCGATGTATCACGCGGCGTGGATGCACGACACTGGCCAGGACAACGTCAAAGCCATGTCGGGGGTGAAGGCATGGGGTTGCGAGGTGGTGAACCAGGTCATGTACGACTGTGTGCAATTTCACGGCGGCATGGGCTACATGCGCGAATCGGCGATCGAACGCATGTACCGCGACGCCCGAATTTTGCCGATCGGTGGTGGCGCCACCGAAGTCATGCTCGAAGAAGTAGCCAAGCGCTCCTATCCCTGAGCAAAGCACGTACCACAGTAATCTGCGACCATGACGCAGCAGCAGACGGCAACTTCCCCACGCTTCCGTACGCGATTTCATAGGGCCTGGATCGTGGCGATAACGCTGGTCGCGGCCGCCTGCTCATCGACAGAACCAGCCACTGCACCGGCGACGCAAACCACTACTTCGACAAGTCCGGGCGACGCCGACCAAGCCGCCAAGACCACGTTGATATCGGCCACGGACGGAGGCGTCGTCAAGTTCGGCGACGACGTAACGCTCACTATCGCCCCGGCGCTCTTGATGCTGATACCGAGATTGCTATCACCGCGGTGCCGCAATCCGAATGGCCCCCAGAGCTATCCGAAACAACCGAGCAAGGCGTCGCTGGGGAGTACCTGAGGTTGGATCCCGACGGGTTGGTCTTCAGCGAACCCGCCCTGCTAAGCCGCCGAGTGGATGAGGTAGCCGAGATCACCGACGGAGCAGCGACTCTCAACGCGTCGCTCGCTCTGAGTCGATCTGACGGCGTTTGGGAGACGTTGCCTCAGACAGTAACGGTCGATGACGATGGCGCGGTCATCGAGACTCCGATCGGTCATTTCTCCAACCACGTCATCGTATTTAGAAAAGCGCAGGCTCTTGTCAAGGCCAGTCTGAACCCGGCCAATGTGCAGCGCCAGGTCGGTCATCACTTTCTGGCCGACCTCTCCGTAGATCCGCAACTCGGTTCTATCACCGAGAATTCGTGGCGGACGTTCTTCACAGTCGACTCTGGGCCATTGGTTTTGGGTATTCCGTCTGACTACCGGGTAAACATCACGAAAGACGAGTCATCCGCGAGCGAAAGCGTAAACGAGTTGGTCGCTCCGTTCAGCACGCCAATGCCCCTGAAGTTCCCGGCGGCCTACAACTGTACTTCGATCGGGAAGGCCTCTTTCGGGGCGACGTTCCAGATGGTTGTCAAGCCGGTGGAGACGATCATGCACGCGCTTCTCGACCCATTTGACGACGACGAGGGCCCCATCCCGTTACCCACAATTCACCCCGTGTTCAGTGGCTCGATCAAGGGGACCGCCGAGTGCGTCGAGAATACGACCGATCTCACCCCCGGACTGATCGATGTTGAAAGCAGCGTCGCCAGCGACCCGGCCAATCATTCGTGTTGTGTTTCACCCCCGCCGCGCAAAGCTCGCATGACGCTTGGTTCATTGTGGTTCACCGATGCGAAGCTCGGCTCGTCCGTCGACTGGCAAGGCCTGTTCTTTGATCAACAAGCGGGGTCCAGCGACGACGTCATGAGCGGGTTGAACAGGCCCGAATCGAACCCTCCGAGCACCGTCGAAATCCACCTCGCCGATGACTTCGACGAGAGCGGCCGCTTTAGCGTCGACGCGGTCGGCGTGGTCGGCGGCTTCTCGGATATTCGGGTGACCTTGGAAGCAGTCGCGACCGATCGAGGCACCTGGCGCGGGACGCTCACCAAAGGCGCCGACGGTGGCCTACCCACCGGCCAACCAATCGTCTATGACATCAACGGAACTCTGATTGCACCGCAACCGATCGAGTTTGTCGAAATTCTTGCAACGGCATTCCGTGAGGGCAATTCACAGTTTCTGCTCGAACATCTCCATCCCGAAGTCCTCAAGGTTTACGCCGGTGAATGTGTCGAGTTCACCGACGCCATCTCGTCGCCTGACCTCGACATTTCGGTGCATTCAATCAGCGAGGTTGCTACTTGGGTCGTCACCCTCGACGGGGCCGAAGTCGCGATCCCCAACGCGTTGAGCCTTGATGTCACCCGCACCGAGAACGGCCAGGCGGAGCGCACCACGATGCACGTCGCGCCCCGGCCCGGCGATGGGCCACCAACCGAGATGGCTTGGTTCGCTGATTGTGGAGACCCGTTCTCGTCATCGTGACGCCAGCCTGACTCAGCCTCGTTGGATCTGCTGATTGTCCCGGAATCCGCCGAGGCTCGACGTGGCCCGGAGCCAATCTCCCGGCCGGGCATCGACCGCCGACGGCCCGTTGCGCAACCGCAACTGCCAATCGCAACCCGGAGCGGCCGGCGTTGCCACCGCGGTCCCGATCACCCCAACCGCCGTCGGCGTGTTGGTCGGCGATAGGCGCATCAGCTCGAGCGTGACGACGTTTGTCCCCGTGCAGTATTGAGCCGTTCCCGAGACTCTCCACTCGGACTTTCCGCCCCCCTTGAACTGCGCCCTGATGACGGAGATGTCGTCAAGGTCGACGGTTATGTCGATCAGGTCGGTACTGGCGCCAACGGCATTCGACGCCGTGAGCTCGAAGGTGAGAACTCCCGCATCGACCGGAGCGGCGAATGATGGTGCCGGGCCGGCGGGGTCAGAGAGCACCACCGGCACACCAGCAACCTGGTTCCAGGCGTAGGTCGCGGCGTCCTGCGATGCCGTCCCGTCGAGATGCACCAGCGAACCGGGGACCAAGCCAAGCTGGTTGGGTCCCGCGTCAGCCACCGGTGTCTGACCAACAGAAATCCCGTTGACATCGACCGCTACTGAGGCGGGTGCCGAGGTTTCAGCACCCCGAACCACCGTGAGACTGAACGCCAGTTGTCCTCCGAGGGCGCCAAGATCGGGAGCAACCAGTCCGTTGACGATCGACCCGTTCACCGGCGCCAGACCGTCGAATGGTGGTATCAGTGCACCGGCCGTCTGGGTCCAAACGTAGGTGTCGGGTGCTCCGGTAGAGACACCGCCATCGAGGCTGAACGCCTCACCCGGCGTCAGGGCGGCGGGCGGCCCACTCGGTATCGCGACAAGCGGAACGGGTGCCAATCCGGCACCGGTTATCACGACGTCATCAGAGTCATCACCGCCCGCGCTTGACACGACGCTCACACCAACTGGCGGAACGGTCATGTTGGCGACCTCGAACGTGTAGAGGTTGCCCGGCGTGCCCGTCGTGGTAACAACGCCGTTCCATACCAGGCTCAGCGACGCATTGGAATCGCTCGAGGTGGCGGTGACGGTGAGCGTCGACAGATCGCGATCGAACGTGGTTCCACTGATGTGGACGTTGTCTGTGATGGCCGAGACGTTGGCCACTGACGGCGGGTTGTCGGTTGTGTTCCTAACAACCAGACTCGTCGGAATGGCGGCGCCGTGCGCGATACGTGCGAAGTAGCGTCCGGAGCCGTCGCCAACCATCTGGGTTTCGAGTATCCCTGCCCCCGACACCATGATCGACTGGCCAGGAATCGAAGAGGCGAACACGTCGACGAAGCCTGTGCCGGCTCCACTCGAGTAGTCCACTCTGGTCACTTCTACCCCAGCCCTCACCGATTCCTTGGCCTGAACGCTGAACAAGTCTGTGCTGATGCAGCTGGCGTCGAGTACGCCCGGGCAGACGTCGGGCGATCCGCTAAACGCTCCGGGAGGACCTTCGATCCGGAAGATGTTTGTGTTGTAAGGGCTCCCGGTCACGGTGTGGGGCACCACCGGATCGGCTAGATAACCAGCGGGCAGCAATGCCTGATCGGAGTCCCACACCAAGAACGGGCCGGTGAGTCCGTTCAGCGCGACGTCGAAGTTCCCGCCACCGCTGAAATCGCCGGTGTCGCGGGTGGTATTGATCGACCGCGTCCCGTTGGCCGATGCCGGATCGACAACGTACTGGTCGATTCCGTACGGATGGGTGACGGTGTAGGTACCAACGGGCAGACCGTCGACACGGAGCCTCATACGGCTGAACGCGACTTGGTCTCCGGCCGCCACTGGGCCAATGGCGAAAGCGGCCTCGAGCGCGAGCACCAAGCGGGCGCTCCCGGCTGATGTGCTCATGTCGGACACTCCGGCCCACCAGAAAGCCTCGTCGGGGAAGTTGTCAGGGAAACTGACCGGCTGTGACGGTGTCGGTCGAGGGCCGGCAATGCAGTGAACGTCGGTCTCATCGAGGCACAACTCGAGTCTTACGTCGTTGGTGTCGCGATACCAGAGCGGAAAGCCGCCAACTTGGGGGCTGTGGTCGACCGGTCCTACGTCAGCCAGACCGTCAACCCCGCCGTTGTGCGCCGGCGCGGCAAGCACTCTGTCGGCGGCCACCACCCCCGACGCCAGGGCGATAGTCACCAACAGCGCAACCATCTGCCGCCTTGGCTTCGTCCCGCCAATTCTCGAGATCCTCCGTAATACGCCCATCGCCATGCCTCCGCTTTTCCCACCAAGCCGCATCCAGAACGACTGGGGCAAAACCCAACCAACCACCACCACTTTCTGTGGTCAATGGATCTAGGAACCATTTGGCGCGCGTTTGAGGTTCCGTTAACCAGCGGCCGGAACTCCAGCTTGGGCTACAGAAGCGCAGTCAGGTTGCTCAAAGGAGCGCCCGTTCCCAGCGACTCCACGGCGACCGAGATCGCGCGGCTACGTTCGGCGCCCAGCACCGCAGTGGCGTACGCACCGAACTTGGCTTGTATCTCGGCATCGGTCAGCGGCTGGTGAGGATCGCCGCGGGCTTCGGTATCAGCCGAGGCCACCTCGCGGCCGTCGGCGAGCACCAACGTCACTCGGGCGAAACGCTCGGCCGGAAACGCCGCGTTGTGGCCGTCGTCTTCCACTATTTCGACTCGGTCGGCCATCTCCGCAATCGCCGGATCGCCCAGACCAGCGGTGATCTCGCCCGGACCCAGTTGGCCTCTGACGATGGCCGCTGCTATCGGAAACGGCAAGCTGTACTGCGCTTGTTCGGTGGTTGTGGGATGTCGAACACCAAGCCGAGCGGCCTCGTGAAATGTCTCGACCTTCACTCGGCGAATATCGTCAGCCTCGAGTTGGTGGCTTTGCGTGAGCCTCAAGGCCGCGTCGACCGCCGGTTGAGCCCAGCGACACACTGGATAGGGCTTGAAGTATTGATCGGCGATCAGCCATCGAGTGCCCAAATCGTCCCAAACATGAGCGACGGCCGGATCGGTGACGGTTAGCGCGGGAGCGCCGGTGAATCCATCGGCGCCAAGGTACGCCGCCGATACGCCCGCCATCGCCCCCCAGCCGCTCCCGTCTTTGAGCATCGTCGGATGGTCGATGCACCTCATCATCTGGCTACGCGGGCCGTGATATTCGGCAATGCCAACAGCTTCGGCCGACCGGGTCGTGTCGAGTCCGAGAATCCTCGAACCAACAAGCGCATCGGCAACGGCGATCCATGCGCCGGACGTGTGATAGTCGGGCGCAGTGGCGTGCAATGCGATGCCGGCGCGAGTAGCCAACTCGTAACCGACTATCAAGGTGGCCAGGAAATCGTCGCCATCGTTTCGTGCCTCGGCGGCCGAGAACGCCAAAAGGGCCGGCAACAAACCGCAACCGGCATGGCCCTTGGTGAGTCGATGGCCATCATGGGCATCGACCGCGTCGATTGTCATTCCGCCGGCCAAAGCCGCGCCGGCCGGACTCGCTTGTCGTCCATCGAATAGCAGCGGGGCCGAGATTCGACCGGCGCCAAAGTGATCCACGACATGTTGACCAACGATCCGACTCAGTTCGGTTTGCGAGCCGGCCGCCGCGACACCTATGAGGTCGAGTAGGCAGCGTCGCCCCAACGCCGCGACATGATCAGGCATATCCCGCAACGTTGTCGCGTGGGCGAAGCCGATCACCCGATCCTCTTGGCTCATCGTCAGCGGATCAGTCGGCGGGCGGGTCGTGGGCGTCCCGGAACGAAAACGCATACGGAGATGGTCCGTGTTCGGCCAGATGAGCGAGTCGTTCTACTGCTTCGTCGGTGCTGGGACGATGACCTTCGGGCACCCACCACATCACCGTCGACGGCTCTGCGCCGTGAGGCACAAACCATTCGCCGCGACGACGCAAGAACTCGACGTGTTCGGTTTTGAAGGCGAAATCCCAAAGCGCCTCGATCGATTCCCACACGGTGAGGTTGAGCAACATGTCGGGGTCGTCTTCGAAGGCTCGCGTCTCGATCGCCGACCCACTTTCGTCTTCGAATCGCCACACCCAACCCGGCGCCGCGTCACCCATGTGGTTGATGTGGTCGAGATTGTCGACAAAGTCAGCGAGGCGCGGATCGCCGACGGGATAGCGCCACTTGGCGACGTTGAGTTGAGCAAGCTGCCAGGTCATCGCCGCACTGCGATCATGAGAGGAGCCCCGTGAGTCGAGTGTCGAAATCGGCCGGTGGGTCGGCCAGTTCGACGGTCTTGGATCGGCCCTTGGCGCCAGCGACGATCGACACCGACCGGGGCGCCACGTCAAAGGCGTCGGCAACTGCTTTGGCCACTGCTTTGTTGGCCGCGCCTTCGACCGCTCGGGCGTTGACGGCCACTATCAGTCGGTCTTCGTCGCCCCAACGACCGCCGACCCCGGCGCGACGGGAGCCGGGTTTGACCCTGACCCACAGCCGTCGAGGATCGCTCAAATTCTCGAACCCCATTGGGGCTTGCGCTTTTCGACAAATGCGCCGATGCCTTCTTGGCCATCGACCGATGCCGCGCCGGCCGACATCACGCCAGTTGCGAACTCGTACGCTGCGGCCTGGTCCATTTCGATTTGTGCGTAATAGGCCGCTTTGCCAAGCGCCTTGGACGTCGCGCTCCCCCGTGTGGCCCGTTGCACGAGGTCGTTGGTGGCCTCGTCGAGGTCGTGGTCGGGAACCACCCGGTTCACGAGCCCCCATGCGCACGCGGTGTGAGCGTCGATGGGATCGCCGGTGAGCGCCATCTCGAGCCCTTTCTTGCGACCAACGGCTCGGGCCACGCCGACCATCGGGGTGTGGCAGAACAATCCGCCTTTGCCCCCCGGAGTTTGGAATTGGGCCGACTCGGCCGCCACGGCCAGATCACAACTCGCTACCAGCTGACAGCCCGCCGCGGTGGCCAGCGCGTGGACTTTGGCCACTACCACTTGGGGCAGCCGCTGCACCAGGGTCATCATGTTGGTGCAAACGTCGAACAGCTCACGCGTTTGGGCTTCGTCGGCACCGAGCATGTCGGCAAAGTTGTGTCCGGCCGAGAACACCGGCCCCTCGGCGGCGATCACCACGGCCAAAGCGTCGGAGGCGCCGGCCGCGTCGAGGGCGGCCGTGATCTCTTGCATTGTTTCGCGCGCGAGAACGTTGCGTTTCTCGGGCTGGGCGAGAGTGATGGTGATCGTGTCGTCGATGCGTTCGACGCGTATCCGGTCGTACGAGGTCATGGCATCGAGGCTAGTTCAGCGCCGAGCCCCATACTTTGTTGCCGCCTCCGCTAACCACCCAAAAACCGGATCGGAGTTGCGGGATTCCATCATTTCGGGGTGCCACTGCACGGCGACAATCGGCAACTCTCGGTGTTCTATCCCCTCGACACCGCCGTCATCAGCGCGAGCGGTGACGCGGTAGTCCGACGCCACTTCGTCGACCGTTTGGTGATGCAACGAGTTCACCGATCGACTCGCTCCGTACAAGTCACCGAGAAGCGACGCCGACTCGAACACCACGCCGTGCGATTCGAAGGTGGGCAGTTTGTCGTAACGAGCATGGGGGGCCACATGCTGATGCAGGGTGCCACCGCCGTGGACGTTCACGAGCTGAATCCCTCGGCAAATCCCGAACACGGGCAACCCCCGTTCGACGGCATGATCGAGCAGAGTGAATTCGGCCTCGTCGCGTTGCAGTTCGGGAGGAAATAGATCGGTCTCAGAAGCGTGGCCGTAGCGAGCCGGGTCGATGTCGGCTCCGCCAGAGAGCAGCAAACCATCGAGTTGATCGACGACATCAGCGGCGACCAACTCGAACGGGATGTGAACTGCAATAGCGCCCGCGGCAAACACGGCGCGGGAGTAGTCGCTGAAGTAGACGTCAAGATCGACCCCGCCGAGGGCGTCAGGGGTGTCGGACAGTTCGGCGAATTTCTTGCGGCGGCCGGTGAGGCCGATAAGGGGGCGGCGTTTGGTCATCAATAGAGAGTCTCGTCGGTAGCGGCCTGTAGCCCACGCGCCGCCGCCAACGCATTCTTGGCCCCGTCGGCCAGCGCGACCTGATCGGCGATAGCGGTGACCATACGAAACCCTTGCTCGAACCGTTTCGGCGTGAGCGAACCCGACGCGTGACATCCCGGCATCACGCCGGCCTTGGTGCACTCGGCGATGATCGTGGCGTAGGCCTCGTCGAACGCGGTTTCGCCGTCGTTGTTGGCCGGTGCCAAACCGAGGGTGAGCGAAAGGTCGGCCGGCCCAACATAGATCGCGTCGATACCCGGCACGGCCAAGATCTCGGGCAGGTTCTCGACTGCCTGTTTGGTTTCGATCATCGGGATTACCGCCACGTTGTCGGCCGCCCACTCGACATAGTCGGGCCGGCGAACCCGAGCTACAGTCGGGCCGTAGCTACGCGATCCGTACGGAGCGTAACGGCACGCGTTGACTGCCGCTTGGGCTTCTTCGACGGTGTTGACCATCGGCACGATCACCCCGTGGGCGCCGGCGTCGAGCATCTTGCCGATAATGCCGGGCTCGTTCCACGGCACCCGCACAATCGGGACCGAACCACCGTACTCGATTGCTCGGATCAACTCGACCGCGACCTGATACTCGACCGCGCCATGTTGAGTGTCGACACACACGTAGTCGAAACCGGCTCGGGCCATAACTTCCGCCGACAGGGTCGCCGGGATCGAGAGCCAGCCCCCGACGACGTTGGCTCCGGCTTTCCATTGTTCTTTGAGACTCGCCATGACGTTGGTCTATCGCATACGTTCAAGAAATGAGCGAAACACCTCTTAGCAAGCTGTACGCCGAGATCAACGGCAAACAAATGGCATACCACGAGCGCGGCGAAGGCGACGCAATCGTTTTCCTTCACGGCAACCCGACCTCGTCGTATCTCTGGCGCAACATCGTGCCCCATGTCGAACATTTGGGCCGCTGTATCGCGCCCGACCTCATCGGCCAGGGCGATTCGGCCAAGCTCGACAATACTGGGCCCGACTCCTACACCTTTGTCGAGCATCGCCAATACCTCGACGGGCTGCTCGACGAGCTCGACCTCGGTGACAACATCACTTTCGTGATCCACGACTGGGGCTCGGCGCTCGGTTTCGATTGGGCCAACCGACACCGCGACCGGGTCGGCGGCATCTGCTACATGGAATCAATCGTGCGGCCCGTCACGTGGGACGAGTGGCCCGCCGCGGCCCGCGGCATCTTCCAAGGCTTTCGTTCCGACGCCGGCGAAGACATGGTGATGGCCAAGAATTTGTTCGTCGAGGCGGTACTACCGGCTTCGATTTTGCGTGATCTGACCGATTTCGAACACGACGAATATCGTCGACCTTTCCGCCAGGCCGAGCATCGACGCCCGACCCTGACCTGGCCTCGCCAAATTCCGATCGACGGCGAGCCCGCCGACGTACACAGCATCGTGGCCGCTTACGCCGAGTGGCTCAGTGAGTCCCCGGTTCCGAAGTTGTTCATCAACGCCGACCCGGGTGCGATTCTCACCGGTCCGCAACGAGACTTCTGTCGCGCTTGGCCAAATCAAACCGAGGTCACCGTCAGCGGCAACCATTTCATCCAAGAGGACAGTCCCGACGAAATCGGCGAAGCCCTGGCCGCGTGGATCACCGACCGGGCCCGATCTGGCGATTGACTCGAAGTTGGCGTTAGCGCAGGTCGGTACTGGGTGCCCACGTCGAGTGGGTGCCGCTGCTGATTCGTTCGGGCAGGCCGATTTTGGCGATCGGTCCGTCGGCAACGTTGGCCGCGTCGAAGATCAGCGCGTCTGAGCGGTCGTTCTCCAAGTCGGACGCAAACGTGATGAGGTAGCCGTCGTCTTCGCTGGTCGAACCGACCCGAGGGGCCATCGGTGTTTCGCTGATGAAGGTGCCGGGCGGCGCTTCCCACAGCTCTTCGGTGCCGGTATCCACGTCGTGCTTGACGAGTCCGTCAAAGGCAAACAAGCCGGAGGCGCAGCGAGCGTTGTAGGAGTAGCGGTAACGGTGTCCGAGATGGCGGCCGTTGATCATCGGGAACTCGGTGCAGCGGTCGCTCAACGGTTCTTCGGTCGTTGCCCCGGTGGTCAGATTGAAACGCCAGCGGTGGGCTCGGGCCGCCAAAACGTTCATGTCGAGGGTTTCGAAACCTTTGAACCGAGGGTCGCGGTTGACGCTACGGTCGACGCCCCGCGCCGTCGGGTTGTGCTGAAAGAAGCCGTCGAGCACGATCTCGTCGCCGTCCTCGTAGGCATTAATCCAATGCAGCACGAAGGTCGGGTCGGCTTCGAACCAACGAATGTCGTCACTGGTTCCGTGCCGGGGAACAAGAGCGAAACGGCTCGCCATGTCGCGTCGAAACACGTTGGAGTAGTGCCCGGAGGCCAACGCTTCGGGGTCCCAGAACAGCGGAAGATCGTTGAGGATCGACCAGTTCTCGGTGATCATCATGTCGTGGGGTAGCCGCGGCCCCGGCAACGTAATGTCGACGTAGGTGACCAGCTCTCCGGCAGGGCTCACCACGCCGTAGTGCATGTAGGGCGCATCAACGGAGTAGTTGAAAAACATGAGTTCGCCGGTGTGCTCGTCGACTCGGGAATGAGCCGACACCCCCTCGGCCGGGAAACGACCTCCCCACCGGCTGGTTCCGAGCGTTTCGAGGGTGATTGGGTCGAGCCGGTACAGCTCACCACATTGGTAGAAGCTGGCCAGCGCTTCGCCGCGGTGCACGATCACGTCGGTGCTGGCCGAATCTTTGAGCATCGACCGAGCCCCCCATCCATGATCGGCAATCGCGGTTGAAGGGTTCTCGGCAATACCGGCCCACAGGCTCCTCCTCGCTTCTTGTTCGGCCAAGAACCCCTGGGTTCTCACGAATCGGTTGGAGTAGCGGGCTTCGCCGTTGTCGAAGGACATCGAGTGCAACATGGCGTCGCCATCAAAGGGGTGATACCGCCGGATCGGTTCGAACAACGGGTTCTCGGTATTACGCAGGTAGATGCCGCTCAAATCCTCGGGGATCTCGCCTTCGACATCGAGGTCCCACGCGTCGTACTCGCGGCTTTGGGGACGCCACGCGCCGCTGCGGTAAGGGTGGTCGTCGCCGGGCGGCAAGCCCGACTCGAACGTTTCGTGAATAGCGGTTCGCACCATGAGCTCCCTGCGGCACTTTAGACCCGCGCCGATTGTCTGACATGCTCTGGCTATGAGCACTATCACGCCCACATCTCGCGTCACCATTCTGGGCGGTCACCAGACCGACTTTGCCGACAACATCGCCAAGCTCGGCATGGACGTCGCCGACCTCACCCGCGACACGATCGTCGCCACGCTCGACAACGCCGGCATCGGCCCGGAGATGATCGACAGCATCCACGTTGGGAATGCCTTCGGCCAGCTCTACAACGGCCAAGGTCACATGGGGGCAATGCCGGCCACCGTAATTCCCGAGCTGTGGGGGGTTCCGGCGATGCGTCACGAAGCGGCGTGTGCGTCGTCGTCGATGGCCACGTTGGCGGCGATGGCCGAGATCGAGTCGGGCCGTTACGACTGTGTTTTGGTGCTCGGGGTCGAGCAAGAAAAGAACATGCCGGGACCCCAAGCGGCGTCGGTACAGACCGCGGCGGCGTGGGTTGGTCACGAAACCGAAGGCATCAACTTCTTTTGGCCTTACGCGTTTGATCGGGTAGCCAACGAATACGACGCCCGGTTTGGTCTTGACGACGAGCATTTGCGGGCGATCGGCGAACTCAACCTTCGCAACGCCAAAGCCAACCCCAACGCCCAAACCCGCGGTTGGAAGTTCACTTCCGATTCGTTTGGCACCGACGATCACGTCAACCCGGTCGTGCACGGCCGCCTTCGCCGCAACGACGTGACCCAGATCACCGACGGCGCGGCTGCTGTTGTGCTCGTCAGCGACCGTTGGCTCGCCGAACACGGCGCTCGCCGGGGACGGGCCCGGATTGCTGGCTGGGGCCACGCCACGGTCGGGCTGCCGATCGACCAAAAACTCGAACGTTCGGCCGACAACGAATACGTCATGCCTCACGTGCGCAGCGCCATCACCGACGCGTTCCGGCGCGCCGGGATTGAGGGTGTCAGTGATTTGGATCTGATCGAGACCCACGACTGCATGACCCCATCGGAATATCTTGCGATCGATCATTTCGGAATCACCGCGCCCGGCGAGTCGTGGAAGGCCGTCGAAGCCGGCGACCTAGAACGTGATGGCCGGATCCCAGTCAACCCCAGCGGTGGCCTGATCGGCGGCGGACATCCGGTCGGGGCGACCGGCGCTCGCATGCTGGTCGATGCCACCAAACAGGTGTCGCAGACTGCGGGCGACTACCAAATCGACGACGCCCGCCGCGCCGCCACGCTCAACATCGGCGGGTCGACGGCCACCACGGCCTGCTTTGTGGTCGAGACGCCATGACCGAGTTCGAAGAAATCAAACTCGACGTCGACGACGCGGTGGCCACCATCACCCTGAACCGACCCGAGAAACTCAACGCCTTCACCATCACCATGATGCGCGAAATGATCGCCGCCTTCGATATCACCGACGCCGACGACGACGTAAGAGCAGTGATCGTCACCGGGGCCGGTCGAGCCTTTTGCGCCGGAGCCGACGTGTCCTCGGGCGGATCAAGTTTTGATCACCGGCCCGCCGACAAACGCGACGCTGCCACATCGACTCCTCAGGCGGTGCAGGCCGCTCAGGACGTTCAACGCGACGGCGGTGGGCTGTTGACGCTGCGAATCTTCAAGTCGGTCAAGCCGGTGATCGCGGCGATCAACGGTCCGGCGGTCGGAATCGGCGCCACCATGACACTGCCAATGGACATCCGAATTGCGTCTACCGAGGCCAAGATCGGTTTCGTGTTTTCTCGAAGAGGTCTGGTTCCCGAAGCGGCTTCGAGCTGGTTTTTGCCCCGGGCGGTCGGGATCAGCACCGCCCTCGAATGGACGTACTCCGGTCGGGTGTTTCCCGCGTCAGAGGCCAACGAGGCCGGCCTGGTCCGAAGCCTTCACGAGCCTCAACAGTTACTCGAAGACGCTCACGCGTTGGCTCGTTGCTTCGCCGACTCGACCTCGCCGGTTTCGGTGGCCGCGACCCGGCAGCTGTTGTGGCGGATGCTCGGCGCCGACCACCCCATGGAGGCCCACAAGATCGACAGTCGCCTGATCCAAGAGCTTGGGCAAGGTCCCGACGTTGTTGAGGGAGTGATGAGCTTTCTCGAAAAGCGGGAGCCGGACTTTCCCGGACAACCAAGCACCGATATGCCACCGAGCTACCCGTGGTGGACCGAGCCGGAGTTCGAATAGATGCCGCTTCACTTCAGCCCCGACGAAATGGCAAGCCGCAAGCAACGGGCCGTCGCGGCGATCAACGAAGCCGAACTCGATGCGCTGCTGATCTTCAAACAAGAATCGATGTATTGGCTCACCGGGTACGACACGTTTGGGTTCGCGGCGTTTCAGTGCCTGGTTGTAACCGCCGACGGTCAAGTAGCGCTCCTTACTCGAGCCCCCGATCGAGGCACCGCGCTTTACACGTCTGACATCGACGATCTTCGCATCTGGACCGACGTCGAAGGCATGAACCCGGCAATGGATCTGAAGGCGCTGCTCGTCGATCTCGGACTCGGGGGATGCCACCTCGGGATCGAACTCGACTCTTACGGACTCAAGGCTTCGAATTGGCGAATGCTCGAAACCCAACTCGACGGGTTCACAACTTGGCAAGACCAATCCGAGCTGATTCAAGAACTGAGGCGCACCAAATCGCCACAAGAAATCGTCTATCACCGCCGGGCCGCGGAGCTGGCCGACGACGCGTGGGATGCCGCGGTCGACCGCGCCGGGCCGGGAGCGTTCGAGGGCGACATTTTGGCCGACATGCAAGGTGCGGTTTTTCGTGGTGGAGGCGACTACGCCGGCAACGAGATCATCATCGGGTCGGGCCAGGGAGCGTTGATGGTGCGGTACACGTCGGGGCGCCGCAAACTCGGCCCCAGCGACCAACTAACGCTCGAATGGTGTGGGGTCCAGCGCCGGTATCACGCCGCGATGATGCGCACGATCCTGATCGGTGATCCTCCACCCCGCCAGGTGGCGATGCACGCCGCGTGCCGCGACGCGTTGCAGGCCTGCGAGGCCGCGATCCGGCCTGGCGCAACAATGGGCGCGGTGTTCGATGCCCACGCCTCGGTGTTGGACAACGCCGGTTACCGCCAACATCGACTCAACGCTTGCGGCTACGGCATGGGTGCGGTGTATGCGCCGATCTGGGTCGACTGGCCGATGCTTTATCACGGCAACCCACTGACCTTTGAAGCAAACCAGATCTACTTTCTGCACATGATCATTCTCGATCTCGACGCCCATCAAGCCATGACTCTTGGGCATTCGGTCCTGGTAACCGACTCGGGCATCGAGCGGCTCAGCCGTTCGTCTCTCGACCTAGTCGTCAAATAGACTCCTCGTATGGCCGGGTGGCAGTTTTGGATCGACCGGGGCGGCACGTTTACCGATGTGGTCGCGCAGCGACCCGATGGGGGCACGGTCACTCACAAGTTGTTGTCGCAGAACCCTCGGCGTTACCCCGACGCCGCTATCCAGGCCATCCGCGACCTTCTCGGCGTTGGGGTCGACGAAGTATTGCCGACCGGGTTGATCGACTCGGTGAAGATGGGCACCACCGTCGCCACCAACGCTCTGCTCGAACGCCAAGGCGCACCCACCGTGTTTGTCACGACCCGCGGCTTCGCCGACGCCTTGCGGATCGGGTACCAGGCCCGGCCCGACCTATTTGCGTTGGACATCGTGCTGCCCGAAATGTTGTACCGCGATGTGATCGAAGTTGACGAGCGAATGGGAGCGCACGGCGAAGTGGTCAAACCGGTCGATCCCGACGCGGTTCGACAAGCGTTGGCGGCCAAACGTGACGACGGTTTTGATTCGGTCGCGATTGCGTTGCTGCACGGCTATCGCTACACCGATCACGAAGCGGTAGTGGCGCAGATCGCCCACGATTTGGGGTTCGCTCAGGTGTCGGTGAGCCACAAGGTCAGCCCGCTGATGAAGTTGGTGAGCCGAGGCGACACAACCGTCGTCGATGCCTACCTGTCGCCGATTCTGCGGCAGTACGTCGAGCAAGTCGATAAGCGTCTACGCCCCGACGGGACCGGCCCGAGATTGATGTTCATGCAGTCCAACGGCGGACTCACCGATGCCCACCGCTTCCAAGGCAAAGACGCGTTGCTGTCGGGACCGGCCGGCGGGGTCGTGGGGATGATTCGCACCGCCGAAGCAGTCGGGTTCGATCGTCTGATCGGGTTCGATATGGGTGGCACGTCCACCGACGTGTCGCATTACGCGGGCCAGCTAGAACGCACCCACGAGACTGAGGTGGCCGGCGTTCGGGTGCGAGCCCCGATGATCCACATTCATACCGTGGCGGCCGGCGGCGGTTCGATCCTGCACTTCGATGGCAGCCGCATGCGGGTCGGACCGGATTCGGCCGGCGCCGACCCCGGACCGGCTTGTTACGGCAACGGGGGGCCGTTGGCGATCACCGATTGCAACGTGCTGCTCGGAAAGCTTCAACCCGACTTTTTCCCTCACGTTTTCGGACCCAACGGCGACCAGCCCCTCGACACCTCAATTGTCGCTCAACGGTTCGACGCGCTCACCGCCGAGATCGAACAAGCGACCGGCATCAAGCAAACCCCCGAAGCGGTCGCCGAAGGTTTCCTCGCGATCGCGGTAGAGAACATGGCCAACGCCATCAAAAAGATTTCGGTCCAACGGGGCTACGACATCACCCGTTACACACTTGTGTGTTTCGGTGGGGCCGGCGGCCAACACGCCTGTTTGGTGGCTGATCGTCTGGGCATCAACCAGGTTCACTTGCATCCCCATGCCGGCGTGTTGTCGGCGGTTGGGATTGGTTTGGCCGACGTACGACACGTCGACGACGTCGCGGTCGAAGCGGTGCTCGACCAGCCACTGCTCACCAGCCTGAGCGCTCAGTGGCACAAGCTGAGCACCGCCGGCGCGGCTGCGCTGGCGGCTCAAGGGGTGCCCGATCAGCAGGTCCGCAACGAGCGACGAGTCGCCCTGCGTTACGCCGGATCCGACACGTCGTTGCCTGTCGCCGACGGCACCCTCGAACAGATCGTGGCCGGTTTCGAACTTGTCCATCAGAACCGGTTCGGGTTCATTTCCCCCGGCAAGGACTTGATCGTCGAGTCGATCCAGGTCGAAACCATCGGAGCGTCCGACGCCCACCTCACCGCGACCAGTCCGTCACCGACCAGCACCGACTCGGCCGAGACCCGCCCGGTGACGATGGCTGGGGCTCAACACCCCGTGACTTTTCGACAACGAGCCGGGCTCGGCGCGAACACCACGATCGTGGGGCCTGCGGTGTTGCTCGAACCGACCGGTACTACCGTCGTCGAACCAAGCTGGGAGGCCACCGCTCTACCCAACGGCGACCTGGTACTCAAACGAACTGTTGCCCTGCCAGGCCAGGTTGCCATCGGCACCGAAGTCGACCCGGTCCAACTCGAAATCTTCAACAACCTGTTCATGAACATCGCCGAACAGATGGGGCTGGTGCTCGAGAACACGGCGGCGTCGGTCAACATCAAGGAACGGCTCGACTTTTCGTGCGCAGTCTTTGATCCAAGCGGCGAACTGATCGCCAACGCCCCTCACATGCCTGTTCATCTCGGCTCGATGAGCGAATCGATCAAGTCGATCATTCGCCAGAACCCCGTTATGTCTCCCGGTGATGTTTATGTGATGAACGCGCCGTACAACGGGGGCACTCACCTGCCCGATATCACCGTGATCAAACCGGTGTTCAACACTGCCGAAACCGACATTATTTTCTACGTTGCGTCGCGGGGCCATCACGCCGATGTTGGCGGAACCGTGCCCGGATCAGCACCGGCCAACTCAACAACAGTCGACGAAGAAGGCGTCCTGCTCGACAACGTCGTGTTGGTTAAGGCCGGACGGTTTCTCGACGACGACATCAGAACTCGACTCACCAGCGGGCCCCACCCTGCTCGCAATCCCGCCCAAAACATTGCCGATCTCAAAGCCCAAGTCGCGGCGTGCGAGAAAGGCACAACCGAACTTCGCAAAGTCATCGCCCACTACGGGCTCGACGTTGTGCACGCCTACATGGGTCACGTCAAAGACAACGCCGAAGAATCGGTGCGGCGAGTGATCGATGCTCTCAACGACTCGACCTTTACCGCCACGATGGACGACGGCTACCAGGTAACCGCCGCGATCACTGTCGACCACCCGACCCGCAGCGCTCGGATCGATTTTCGCGGTTCGAGCCCTACCCATCCCGGCAACTTCAACGCCCCGTCAGCAATCGCTCACGCCGCAGTGCTCTACGTGTTTCGGTGCCTGGTCGACGACGACATCCCGCTCAACGCCGGCTGCATGAAACCGCTCGAAGTGATCCTCCCCGACAACTCGATGATCAACCCGTCGTACCCGGCCGCGGTGATCGCCGGCAACGTCGAAACCAGCCAGCTAATCGTCGACACCTTGTTCGGCGCGGTGGGGGTAATGGGCGCCGCGCAAGGCTCGATGAACAACTTCATTTGGGGCAACGACCAACACCAGTACTACGAAACGATCTGCGGCGGCGCAGGCGCTACCGCCAACGCCGATGGCTGCGACGCGGTCCACACTCACATGACCAACTCGCGCCTCACCGACCCCGAAATCCTCGAATGGCGCTACCCCGTCTCGCTGCAAGATTTCCACATCCGAACCGGATCAGGCGGAGCCGGAACCCACCGCGGCGGCAACGGCGTAACCCGACGGGTGCAGTTCCACGAAACAATGGAAGTCAACATTTTGTCCAGCCGCCGCCGCATCCCGCCGTACGGAACCGCCGGCGGCCAACCCGCACTCGTAGGCCACAACCGCGTCATACGCGCCAACGGCACGATCGAAGAATTCGAAGCAACCGCTCAAACCACCGTTAACCCCGGCGACACCATCGAAATCCAAACCCCCGGAGGCGGCGGCTACGGCCCACCAGGCTCTCCGTAAAGGCTTACCCAGCTCTGAAGCGAGCGCTATGTCCGAGCGGTCGTCATAGTTGTTCGAGCGATCGCTGGCCCGATCACCTGGATCGCGAACTCCCTGGTCAACGACTCTCATCGCTGCGACCGAAGGGACGAAGGCTGCGTCGTGTGTCGTTCAAAGACATCGAACGGGTGTCGTCGCGGGCCGATGCCTGCTGCTAAACAGCAAACGGTCCGCTGGTGCAAACCAGCGGACCGTCAGCCCAGGGGAGGATGTGCCTGAATTTTGCTGTGCTTAGTTGTGGGAGTGGCCGTGTTGGGCGGCTACCTCCTGGATGCGGATCGATTGGAACCGCAACACTTCGATGATGGTGCCGAGCCCGAAGGTGATGCCGACGAGATAGAGCGACACGCCCATCCGGCGCAGACCCGAACTCAGAGCACCCCACGAGGCGCTGTCGATGATGTCGGCTTGAGTGACGCCATCAAAGTTGGCGGCGGCGATGAAGTTCACGACGACGCCGGCCCCCATCACCATCATGCCCATCATCATGAACACCAGCATCAGTTTGGCTGTGCCAGGCATGGTCAGGGTTTGCACCTTTGAACCAGAGGTGTGTTGTACCTCACCGCCTCCTTGCCGGAACGTTCCGAGAATCTTGGCGATCGCAAAGCTGATCGCGGCGAACACTCCCAGAAAGCCAATGAACATGAAAGCCGGAACCAGGTGGCTCAGGTCTTGCAAAGTGGCAGCGTCGGTGCGATCCGTGTTGGCTTCAACGATCGACAAGATGATGCCGACGGTCCAGCCCATGAGGGCCATGGCAAACATGGGAAGCCAAAGTCGGCGACCCATACGTTGTGGCATGTTGAACCCTGGCGACACATCGGTGACGCCGACCCGGAATCCGTCGCCACGGACGGTCTCTGGTGCTGGGGCTTTACGAGTAGTTGGACGGGTAGTTGTTGTCATGATTCCTCCTCAGTACCCGGTGCTGACAATGGACTTGATCCGGCTGAACTGAAAGGCCAGAACGTTGCTGATGGTCACCAGCGACAAGACAATGCCGGCGAGGATGAGCCCCAACGACAGTTCCCGGAACGGGCCGAGCCAGTTGGCCCATGACGAGAAACTCGCCGGGTCGTTGGCTTTGCCCATGATGATGAGGTAGCCGACGAACTGAACGACACCAGCCATCAACCCCATCATCATCAAGGCCACAAAAGCCTTGGCCGTTGCCGGCATTTTCAGGGTCGTCACCGGAATCGACTGGCTCGCCTGCACCTCGCCGCCGCCTTCACGGAGGCCGGCCATGATCGTGCCGAGCAGGAAAGCGATTCCTGACAGCAGCATTGCTTCGCCCAAGAATTCGATGCCTTGGGTGAACGCCGCGGCCTGCCTGAACGCTTCGGTTCCCGGCGTTTTGCTGGCCCAAACCCACGAGCTAACCAGGCCGGTTGTGAGCGCCATGGCCCCCATTCCCAGCATCGGCCGCCACATCGTGCGAGCCATACGGTGAATCGGAAGCAGGTCGGGTGGGGTCTTGGTAACTGTGGCCGCTCCCCATTCGGTGTCGATGTCGCCTTCGACAACTTGAGGTCCGTCTTGGCTGTGGCCGTGCAAGACGCTGAGCGCCGATTTCACAGCATCGACCCTGAACCAGAGACGAACAATTATTCCCATCAAGATGATGGCGATAGACAGCTTGATCAGTCCGAACGAAAAAATCGACAAACCAAACGTCCAGCCGAGCGTCTCCGCGTAGCTGTTGTTGGCGTCGATCCCCCCAGCGGCAACGAAGTTGCCGATCACCGAAGCGGTCGCAGCCATCAACCCCACCAACGCGAGGCCAAACCCAACCTGTCGGTACTTGGATGGTGCCGAGCCATCTGCGGTCGGATCGGGCCGACTCGCGAGTTCCAATATTGCGGTCATTTTTTCTCTCCCTTCAAGCCCCTGGTTGGGGCCTACGGGTAAGAGAACCGCATCTCGGCGCAACCAATCTCGCTAATGCGGCATCCGTTGCAAACTATGTTCGGGACGGTCGGTGGGTTCAGAGGTCGTCATCGGCGACCAGCGACACCAGCCCACCCTGATCAAGCAAATCCACCCGCCGATATCGCAGCGCGACCAAACCGGCCGATTCGAGAGACTTGAGCACCCGTTGAGCGCTGGCCCTCGGAACACCAAGGAGTTCGCCGAGTTGGCCGTGGGTGAGCGACACGACCCCGTCGTCGTCGGCTTCACGCAACAGGATTGACGCGATCTGCGATTCGAGTCCACCGGCCAACAAGTCGACGAGGCGTCCCTGCAGACCGGCCATACGTTCGGCCATCGAGATGAACCACCGCCGTGCTACCTGAGGACGGGTTTGCAAAAGGGCGAACAATCCTTCGGTGTCCATCGACAGCAACGTCGAATCCTCGGTGGCCCGAGCATCGAACGGTTCGACATCGCCAAGAAACGCCGGCACGTCGCCGAACACGTCGCCGGGATGCAAAAGCTGCAACATCACCCGCCGACCGCTAACCGTGCGTGACAGCTCGATTGTGCCCGAACGCACCACATGAATCCGCGCCGCCGGGTCGCCGCGACGAAACACAAACGTCCCACCAGCGAACGACGTCTCCCCCATTTCCGACACGAGGTCCTCGATATCGCCAACCGACAGCGGGGCATGACTGCCGCGGCTCAGACAACACGCCAACCACGTGCCATAACGCGACAGGTGAGCGCCAAATTTGGAGCGGGTTGAATCCATACCGTCGAAACCCGACAAGATTTCGTCCGCTTCCGCCGATCTGTCACCATGGGGTGATGACCGACGCCAGCCACCAACTCCGGATTCAACGTCGAGACGAACGTCGCCTCGTATCGCAGTATCGCGGCCGCTTCGAGATTCGCATCATCGCTACTCTCGTCGGGCAATCGGTGGCGTGGATCGTGGTGCTGCTCGGCGGCATCAACGGGAGCATCCCGCTTTGGCTCGGTCTCGTTCTCAACACCGTGCTGGCCTCGATGTTCTACATGCCGCTGCACGAAGCGGTGCACGGCAACGTGTGGGGCAACCAGTCCCGCGCTCGCTGGGGCGAAGATCTGGTCGGCTACTGGGCCGCGATCCCGCTCGGGTTTTCGTACAAAGGCCACCGCATCTCCCACATGCAACATCACGCCTACACCAACGACCCCAATCGTGATCCCGACATCTACACGGCCGGCGCGATGGGCTCGCTGCCTCGCAAATGGTACGCGGTCACACTGTCGCAACTGTTGCTCCCGTTCCTGGCGTTTGTCCCGCCGACGCGCCGACTTCTGCCTCGGTCATTGCGAGCCGAGTTCGCCAAACCCCGCGAGGAGAACCAGCGCGAAGGCCTGCACTCTCTGCTGAACTGGCTCTTCATGCACGGCGTGCTGGTCGCGGCGTTCGTGCTTGGCTACGGCTGGGAAGCACTACTGCTCTGGTACGTGCCGGCTCGCATTCAGCTGGGCTGGTTGATGTTGGTGTTTGCGTGGTTCCCTCATCACCCCGTCACCACCACCGGGCGCTACGTCGACACCCGAGTCGCGGTGTTTCGCGGATCGGGGTTGCTGATCAGGGGCCACGATCACCACGCGTTACATCACCTCTTCCCGCGCGTTGCTCACTACAACCTGCCAAAGCTTTGGCAAGAGATCGGCCCGGAGATGATCGGAAAAGGGGTCAGGGCCGAAGGTCGGGCCACCGGCGCGACCGGGCCGATCATTTGGTAGGAGGATCCACGAACCGGTCAGTTGTGGTGTCACGCCACAGATACACCCAACGGCGACAACCCGCCGAATGAAACCAGGCCTCGGCAACCGACCCCTCGGGGTTGTTGTGCATGTAGGCCCGATCAACATCTCGGGCGTCGCCATCAACTATCGAGTCCGGCACCGCGAACACCTCGCCGTGAACCCACTCCTCGATCGATCGTGGCCCGCAGTGCGGACACGGGATTCGCATACTCATCAGCCGACTCTCGCCATCAGAACTCCCGACATCAGTGGGTTCCGGCCGATCCGCGGTCGGCAAGAGTCCGGTCGCGCTCGAACCGGTCGAGGGCAAACGGCGCGATCAGATCGGGGACGGTCCCGGTGGCGATCAGGCTGGCCATCGCTTCGCCGGCGGCGGGGATTGCTTTGAACCCCCAAGTCCCCCAGCCCGTCGTGAGCAAGAAACCCTCGATACCGCTGGCCCCCATGATCGGCGAATAATCGGGCGACATGTCGCAACTGCCGGTCCATTGTCGAAGGACCCGCAGATCGCGCATGAACGGCAAAACGCTGATCGCGCGATGGGCCAATGACGCCAGCAAGTCGTGAGTCGAGCGTCGCGAGTAGCTCGGTTGACGGTCGATCTCGGCCCCCAACAACATCTGTCCTCTAGCGGTCTGCGATACGTAGAACCCCAGATCGCCGGACGCAACGATCGGATCGAAGCGGCGGCGATACCGGTTGGTTACAAAGGCTTGCAACGGGTGAGTGCGGATTGGCAACCGCACCCCGACCATCGCGGCCAACGTCGTTGCATGACCACCCACTGCCGACAACACGGTGCCGGCGCTGATCGAACCGCGGCTGGTCTCGACGCCAACAACCTTGCCCCCAGCGCGCCGAAGCCCCACAACCTCGACCCCCTGAGCAACGTCCACGCCGCGCCGCATCGCGCCCTCGGCCAACGCCCACACGACCCGATCGTGGCGCGCCGTAGCAGCGTGGTGATGCAGTGACGCCCCAGTAACCGCCGGGAAATCACCACCCACCTCGAGATCGATCTCGGGACACATCGCCGAAATCTCGGCCGGTTCCAAATAATCGGTCGCCGTGCCGAAGGCCCGATTGACCGACGCCCGGGCCCGTTCGCGTCGTACCCCGGACTCGGAGTGCGCCATCCACAACAACCCTTTGGTGTCATGCAGAACCGACCTACCGGTTTCGACCTCGAGCTCGGAGTACAGATCGATGCTGTGTTGGTAAAACCGCACCGCCTCGGGAATGCCATAGTTGGCCCTGATCACGGTCGTGTTACGCCCGCTGTTGCCGCCGCCGATATAGCCGCGATCGAGCACCAACACGCTGGTGATGTCGTGACGCGTCGCCAAGTGATACGCCGTCGACAAACCGTGGCCGCCACCGCCCACGATCACCACATCGTAAGAAGCGGCCGGCTCGGTGAAACGAAGGTTGATCTCGTCCTCGGGCCACTCGTTCATTGACCGGCCTCCAGAATCGGTTGAAGCCGAACCGCGAAATCGTCGGCCATGGCCGACGCCACGACGATCAACCAGCGATCTGGGCCGACCACAACTTTTGCCGGAACTCCGGCCATTGCGCCCTGTGCGAACCCTTCACTTGGCGCGGGCCAAGCCGCCAGATGCGCCATTACCGAAGGACCCTCGATCGCGCTGATCTCGAACCGTTCCCAACCGGTGTCATCGATCACGACGGCGTGAGGATCAGAAACCGTAGGCGCATCCGAACCAATCACCAGTACCTCGTCCGCCGCGGTCCGAAGCACCAAAGACTCCGACGGCCAGACCGCTTCGTCGAGCGACGTCGGTGTCGCCGCGACCCGAAACGCGTCGACCCGGCTACGCCCGCGCACGGTTGCCTTCGGGGTCGAGGAACGGGACCGGAACCCGACGAGCGGTCGCCCCATCCACATCTACTTCCAACGGCAGCTCTCCATCAACCAAAAACAGCCAGGCCAACAACACCGACCTCTGCAACGTTTCGGACCACGTTGTCGAAGTGACGTAACCGGCATATTGATCGCCGCGCCACAGCACCGCTCCCTCGGCGGGCGACGGGCCGTCGATCTCGAACCCAACCAGTTGCTTGTCGAGAGCGATGCGATTGGTTCGTTCGAGCGCGGTCCGGCCCACAAACTCGGACTTGTCCATCCGCACCGCCCACTCATGGTTGATACGGCGGGGGGTCGTGTCGTAATCGGTGTCCTGACCCACGATGATGTGACCCTTCTCGAGTCGAAGCCGGGTCAGCGCATCCAATCCATGAGCGAGAATGTCCAAGTCGTCACCCAGCTCCAACAAGGAGCTCCAAAGCGCCACCGATTCGGCCGCCGGGTGATGAAGTTCGAAGCTGACCTCGCCAGTGAAGCTCAGGCGGGCGACCCGGCACCGAACCCCCGCCACGTCGGTCTCGACGTGGGCCAACATGGCCAGCGACTGATCGAAACCGGCCCGCTCCATGAGTTCCTTGGCCTTGGGCCCGGTGACGTTGATAGCCCCAAACGACATGGTGACGTTCATCCATCGCACGTCTAGATCCGCCGTCCAGTCCCGAACCCACATCTCGGCCATATCGGCGCCACCCGACGTGAGCGTCAGGTAGAAGCGATCGCCAGACGGTTCGCGAAAGATCATGCCGTCGTCGAGCACGTAGCCGCGCTCGTCAAGCATCAACACATAACGCGACCGGCCGGGCCTGATCGTCGAGACATCAGTGGGAAAGAGCCGCTGGAGCGCCACTTCGGCGTCGGGACCCGACACGTAGAGCTTGGCGAGCGTGCCGACATCGCCGATGGAGACCGCCTCACGCACGGCGTGGCACTCGGCCTCGACACCGCCGTAAGTCCACGGCCGCCACCAGCCACCAATCCGGTCCATCGTGGCGCCCGCCGACCGATGGGTCGAATCGAGCGCGGTACGGGGCACGATGGGATGATCGCGGCCGGCCGCAACTTCGCCCAGCGTCAGCTGGCGAACCACGGGACGAGCGGTGAAAGTCGGTTGCATGTCGCCGCCTCGATCCAGCAAAAACGACTTGAGATAAGGACTGCACATCGATCCCTGGCACGTGCCCGTACCGGCCAGCGTCGCTCGTTTGAACAACTCCATGTCTCGAAAGCCCCGGTCCCACGCAATCTGCAGGTCGGCGACCGAGGTGTCGTTACAAGGGCACACCACCCCGGCGACCGGACACGGCGGCAGTGACGCCCCGCCGGCCGCCGATCCAACAAGATCAACCTCGCCATCGCCCGCCATGCGAGCCAACCCATCGCGAGGGGTCGTGCCCAAATCGAACACCACCGTGTCGCAGTCGATCACATCGGCGCCGTTCTCTGGCTCGACGCCCGTGACCCGCGTTTCGCCGTGGATACGGGCCGGCAGATGAGACAGGTGAACAACGGTGCCAAGATCGACACCCGCCGCGGCAAACACCCGCTCGGCGGTCGGCGTCAGAATTCCGTCCAGTTCGCTGCCGGGACACACCCCGACAATTTCGGCGCGGCCGGTCGCGACCACCACCTTGTCGCAGTGGGCGTGCACCATGCCCACGTCGGTGCGCGCCGCAACCATCGGCCCCGGATACACCCCGATCACCTCCTCGCCGTCGACCGCATCGAAGACCCGCACAATGGCCCCACCGCGGCGGGCCTGCTCGGCGGCGACGATCCCGCTCGAACCCGCTCCGATCACCACAACATCGCAATGCTCGTTGCGAACCGCGGTCGCCGCCGCGGCCGCCGACCGGTGCCCGATAACAATCGGCATCTCGGGCGGGCCATCGGCCGGATGGGATTCGACCAGCAAACCCTCAACCGCCGAAGTCTGACACGACCGCACATAGGCAACGCCGTCGATCTGCACAACACAGTTGGCGCAATCACCAGCAGCACACAGCACGCCGCCGCCGGTGGGATGTACGCCACAGCGTCGCAAAGCCACCAGCACCGAATCGCCGGGCTGGATCGGCACCGCCACGCCATCGAAGAAGAACTGCTCGGCCTCGGCCATCATCGCGAACCTTATGCGCTGGATACGCTCCCTCGGTGAGCAACGAAGAGAACCTTCGCGGTGCGGCCTGGATGACCGCGGCGATGGCTGGCTACGTCATCAACGACGCCTTCACCAAGAAGGCCATCGAAGACCTCGCGGTGTTCCAAGCCATCTTCATCCGCGGCCTGATGATCGTCGCGCTCATCACAATGCTGGTCACGGCCCGAGGCGAACATCACCAGCTTGGTCGCCTACGCAACCGAGGGGTTGTGCAACGAATCGCCATCGAGGCGGTCGGTACAGCAATCTTCTTACTTGCCCTCAGCCACCTTGCGCTGGCCGACATGACCGCGGTGATTCAGCTGGTACCTCTGGCCGTGACATTTGCCGCGGCTCGGCTGTTGCGCGAACAGGTCGATTGGGTTCGTGTCGCAACCGTCGCGGTCGGGTTCGTCGGAGTGTTGCTGGTTGTTCGGCCCGGCAGCGAAGGATCCAGCCCGTGGTTTCTTGCAGCATTCGCACTGGTCGGACTCATCGTGGTCAGAGAACTGATCACCAAGAACATCTCCAACACCATCCCCACGCTGGTCATCGCCCTCGGCACCGGCGTGGTCATCACCTTGATGGGCGGCGCGATTTCGATCTTTGATGGATGGGAACCGATCGAAACCAAACATTTGGTCCTGCTCTTCGTCGCCTCGCTGTTCCTCAGCGTTGGCTACACCGCCAGCGTCAACGCGATCCGCGTCGGCGAAATCAGTTTCACCGCACCGTTTCGATACTCGATCCTGCTGTTCGCCATCGTGCTACAGATCGTGGTGTTCGCAGACGTACCCGACACGCTGACGTTCGTAGGATCCGGAGTCGTCGGCGCGGCCGGGCTGTTCAGCCTCACCCGCGAGCGGGCCGTGCTCGCCACCGTTCGGCGAGGCTGACCGCCCGCAGTTGACCTAGCGTCAGACTGTGCCCACCACCATCCGCCCACCAAAACCGCCGATCGTCTTGGACCAAGTCGTGGCCGACGGCAACGTGATTCGCGACATGGCCCGGGCGAACGGTCCGTATTGGCAGCCCGGCCGCATGCTCGCCACGTCCAAAAGCGCAACAACCGTGGCGGCCAACGAACCGCCCGACGACGAAGCCGAAACAACCGACTTTGTCGCGGCGATGGTGGGCCCAACTTTTCGGGGCCAATGGGCCTTTGGCGAACCGCTCGTCGAAGGAGCAGCTGCACTGCTCAACCATCAGGGTTTCATCGACGCCGCGGCCCAAATGTACGAAACCAATGTGGTTGTGCCCGAACAGGTTTATGTCAACCTCTCGACACCGGTCGGCCGTCAAGGTTTCTCCCACACCGACATCCCCGAGTTCCGCGGCGTCGATCGCACCAACGCCCCGGCATGGTTGCTCACCGCCATGGGGGCCAGCCGTCGGTTCGAAGCCGAGCGGATCCACATCGTCACCGCCGTCGCTTGGTTCTACCAGGGCGAAGCCGGCGGCCTGCGCTACTGGCCCGAAGGGATGGACGGTCCGTCGATCCACCACACCGACACATGGAACACCGCGGTCGTAGGAGACAACGATTTCATGCCTCACGAGGTGCAACGCATCGGCCCGCGGGGGTCACAAAAGCCCGACGCCATGACCATCCGAACCGAGCTTCGTTACGCCGGCGCAACCACCGAATGGCAGATCGTCGACAACCACAACGTGCTGGCGACCTATCGCGATGATGCGGTGCGCCTCTCGCTGAGCTGGAAAGCCAAGGTCTACCGCGACGAAGCCGAGAAGCGCGCCGCCGAAACCGGGGCCGACGGCGTCACGATCACCGAAGCCATCGAACGCCTCGGGGCCGACCTAGCCGCCAGCTCGGCGCCAGAAGAACTCGCCGGCGACGACCCGACATCTGATGCCCTTCGCCAACAACTCAACCGCCGCTACAGCACTTATGTGCCGAGCTAGAACTCGTCCGCGATCCGCAACAGCGACGCCGCTCCACACAATCCCGCGACGGCCGTGACCGTCCACATGGTGGCGAACCCGTAGTGATCGATCAGCCAGCCCGTAGCGAGCGGCGCGACGAAGACCCCGAGATACACCCCCATCTGAGTAACCCCGCTGGCTGCGCCCGAGGCCCTGCCGTTGGTGCGCATCACGCCGAAGTTGGTGAACACCGGCCAAACCCAGCCGAAGGCAAACGCCACCAGCGTCGCGCCCACATGAAGCATCGCACCGCGGCCACCGCCCAACGCCAACAAACCAACGGCGCCGACCGCTGAGGCACCGGCCGCAGCCATGAACGGCCTCGACCTCATCGCGTCGACCCGAGCGCCCACCGACAACCGAACCGCAATGCCGCACGCCGCGCCCAGACTCAACATCACCCCCGCCGCGCCCTCGCTCAAGCCGGCGTCAACCCCCGACGCCACGATCCAGGCGTTCAACGCGCCGGCCGAAAACGCTAGGAACGCACCGGCGACGAAAGCCCACCTCAAGGCCCGCGGCGACGACACCGGCTTGACCTTCAGCCGCTCGCTGGGCGGCACCGGCGCGATCCAGCGCACGACCAAGACCAGCGCCGCCGCGGCAATCACCGCGCCCACCAGGTAGGCCGCTCGCCAACCGAGAGTCAATGCCAGCGTCGGAACTGCGAGTCCGCTCAGCAACGACGCCGACGGCATACCCGACTGCTTCAACGCGATCGCCAACCCGAGCCGCGGGAGCTGAGCTTGGGTCAGCGCCAAGTTGATCGCCGCTTGATTCGCGGCATTGACCACGCCGCACACCGCCAGCAACCCAACCACGACACCGAAAGAACTGCTGAACAAGACAATGCCGATTTGGGCCAACATCGTCGCACCCAACGCGACCGTGATCTGGCGGCGTGGGCCTATCCGCTGAACCAGCCGTCCACCGAACACCGACGTGACCGTCGCGGCCAAGAAAAACCCACCCAAGGCCCAGCCGTAGGTCGCGGCCCCTACATCGAACTCGTCGCTGACCTGAACCGACAACGCTCCAATCAGAAATCCTGGATACACGGTGGCGATGGTGGCCGCGACCAAAGTCGCGACGATCGGGCGACTGGTCACAGCAAAGCCGCGGCGATCTGCTCGTCGGTGATCGCGCCCGGCAAGCCAACCAGCACAATCTCGGTCCCGTCAGAACCTCTGGTATCGCCGCTCGATTCCTCGAGCGACCAGCGGGCACCAACCCGCTGAAACACCAACCGGGGCCTGTCCGACTCGAAGCGCACCAACCCCTTGGCCCGCACAATCGATCGGGGAAGCTGCTCGACAAAGCGCCTGAACCGGTGCTCATCGAGGGGCGAATCGGTCGCAAAGCTCCACGACTCGAACTGGGCCAGATCCGACGATGAGGCCTCCCGTTCGGACGCGGACTCGTGGCGAGTTGAGCGGGTCGAACCAAACACCACGTCACGAGACACCGCGCCATCGCAGACCTCGACTATCGCGGCCTGACTCGAAGATCTGATCAACGCCGTTGCCTCGGCGAGGCCATTGGCATCAACCAGATCGACCTTGTTGAGGGCAACCACATCGGCCGACCTCAACTGCCGCGCCACAGTTTCGCCAACGTAACGATCGCTGAGATTGTCCGGCAACGAATCGGCCGCGGCCACCACCAACACCAGATCCAGCACTATTCCGCGCCGGTGACAGTAAGCCGCGATGCTCGCCGGGTCGGCCACGCCCGAAGCCTCGATCACCAACCGCGCCGGCCGAGGTTCGAACAGCACCAGGTCGGCCAGCGCCGAAGCAAACCCATCAACCATGCTGCAACAAATACAGCCGTTGGTGAGCGTGATGGTCCGACCGTCGTGAGACTCGATGAGCGCCGCGTCGACGTTGATTTCGCCAAAGTCATTGACCATCACCGCCAAACCCGGCTCGCCCGCGGCCAGTAGCCGATTTACCAGCGTGGTCTTTCCGGCACCGAGATAGCCCCCAACAATCGTGACAGCGATCGGCCGATCTGCAAGCGAGCCGCCGATAGGTCCAGTCATAGGGTCCATCGTGTCAGTTGACGGCGCCACGGCCGCGGTTGGCCAGACGCTAGAACGACCGTTGACGCGGGTCGAAGTCGATCGGCCCGCCCCCGTAGCCGAGGCGTTCGTGTAGTCCCCGGAACGCATCGAAGATAGCGGTCACCCGACTCCGGGCCGGAGCCCTGAACACGACAACAGCAAGATCCACCCCAGCCATGTCGGGCACGCTGAGCTCTCGCGGGGTGAGCGGAGAAGCATCCGGACCCAACACCGAGATCAGATCAGGAGCGCCCACCACCGGGGCCGCACCCGCTCGCCAAACCTGCAAATGCGAAGCAATCGAGCGGACCTCAACCGGACCATCAGGCGTATCAATGCGAATATCGAAACGTTCGGCATCAGGGTGCAGATGCACCACCACATCAGCCAGTTCGCCGCGCCCCACGACCGCGGCAATATCAGTAGCGGCCACCGCGACTATCGGATCTTGCCCCGCGACGCGAGCATTGCGCACCCGCTCCCCCAGCTCGCGAGCCGCCGTAACCGTGCCAGGAATTGAGTGCGACCGACACAAAGCGCCCGACATCAACCAAGTCGCGGCACCCACCGAACCCGGCGCAGCATCGCTACGCCGCAAAGAATGAACCACCCGCTCGGCACCAGCAGCAGAATCGGTCGGCACCGACACCGATTCGTCGCCGTCGGCCAACACCACTGCGCCAGGCGACACCTTGCCCGCGGCCCAACTGGTCATTGTCAGCTCCGACACCGAGCGTGCCGCTCCCGACGCATCGACAACCGGCAGCCCGGTAGCCGCAGCAACGCCGAGCGCGATCAACAGTTGAGTACCGCCGGCGTCACCCGGCAACACCGCGTCGATTGGGTACGACACGCTCGAACCAAGCGTCGCAAATGCCGAAGCCGCGGCCTCAACCGAGGCGGCCGAACCCAGCCGCGGAAAGGCCGCCGGCACCGCGACATGCGCGCCCGCTCCAAGCTCCGGCAGGCCAACAACGGCGATGCGACGATCGCCCAGCAGAGCAACAATCTCGTCGACCACCCGAAGACTCGCTCGAAGCGAACTACCCCCGCTGCCATAAATCGCACCACCCAACGCCACCGATCGGAGTTCGTCTACTCCGATCGTGTCCGATGGGGTTAGGTCTACGCTGGTCGCCATACCTCTTTCTTCGCCCCCGCTTGTGGTCTCGCGACCTGATCCGATCACGATCATATGACTCCGTCCGCGCCGCTCAGGGATCCTTTGCGGACCGCGGTGGACCACTCACTCTCGGTACTCTTTCCCGAACATCAGCCGCTGGAGTAAGCGCCATGAAAATCCCCAGATTTCACCTTGCCGTACCAGTCTCGGACCTTGCCGAGGCCCGCCGTTTCTATCGAAACACCCTCGGATTCGAGGAAGGCCGCTCGTCGGCTCAATGGGTCGATTTCGATGCGTACGGCCACCAACTAGTGATCCACCAGATAGCCGGCGCCCGAACCGTCGCCGGCCACAACCCCGTCGACGGCGACTCGGTGCCAGTGCCGCACTTCGGGGTACTTCTCGACCTTGCCGCTTGGCAATCTTTGGCCGACCGACTCCGCCGAGACGGCGTCGAGTTCGTGATCGAACCCCACGTTCGATTTGCGGGCGAGGCCGGCGAGCAGCACACAATGTTTTTCCTTGACCCGTCGGGAAACGCACTCGAGTTCAAGTCGTTTGCCGACGACAGCCAAGTCTTCGCTACCGACTAGACCCGCCCCTGCCACCAACCGCCAAGACCCACCAGGAGAGATCGACATGCAGAGCACGACCGTCGCCCGCAGCCTCCGAGGTTCGATCGGGATGCTGGCCATGCCATGGCTGATCAACGACGACACCATCACCAAAGCGGCCAACCGGGGACTCCGCGCTCCCGGACTTGGGGCCTACGCCGTTGGCCGACTCGGTGTCCTGGGAGACTGTCCGGTCGACAACGTCGTCGGCGCGGCGTTTTTCTGGGAACCCAACACCATGCGCCAGATGGTGCACGACGGCCGATCGGCCATGAGCCCGCTGGCCGGGGCAGCCGTCTATACCGAGATCTGCCAAGAATGGGGAGCCGAGCACCTCGCCCAAATGCCCGGCATCGAACGCCTCGGCGACATCTTGAGCAAGGTCGTCGACAACGCCGATCCCCGCGGCGCGCCACTATTCGTCGGCTGGCGCGACATGCCGCTGCCGACCAAGCCCGGGCCGGCGCGAACATTTCAGCTCGCCCAAGTAATGCGGGAGTTGAGGTTCAGCCGCCACGTCGTCGCCGTTCAGGCCGCGTCGATGTCTCCACTCGCGGCGATCATGACCGGCCCAACAGGAGAATGGAACGCCCGACTGTTCGGCTGGGCCGAGCCATTCCCCGACGTCAGCAGCCAAGCCGAACAGCGAGAAGCAATCGAAACCCACACTGATCAGCTCCAGGCGCTCGACCTCGACTTGTTGTCCGACGAAGAACGCCAAGAACTTCGCACTCTCGCCAAAGCAGCCCGGGTCTACGCCAGCGAGCATCCGTCGTGACCGAACCCTTCGACACTGCCGAAACCGACCGACTGTTGAGCACCACTCGGTCGGTGCGCAAACGACTCGACTTTGACCGGCCCGTCCCCGACCACATCATCTTCGAATGCATCGACCTCGCCGAACAGGCACCGAGCGGCGGCAACGACGCCAGCCGCCGCTGGATCGTTGTCAAAGACCCAACAACAAAAGCTCGACTCGGAGACATCTACCGACGATCGGGGTCCTTCATGACCGACGTCGCCGATCGACTCGATGGCACCGGACACTCCAAGGAGCAGGTTTTTTCTTCCAGCGCCTACCTGGTCGACAACTTCGCCAAAGCGCCCGCTCTCGTCATCGCGGCAATCTGGGGGATCCACGACGACTCGGGCCGGCCGGGGTTGTTCGACTCGGTTCTGCAGGCCGCTTGGAGCTTCAACCTTGCGTTGCGGGCCCGCGGTCTCGGGACGACTTGGACAACAATGCTCAACGCCAACGTCGACGACCTCGCCGGGATCCTCGAAATTCCCGAAGGCGTCACGACCGTCGTCACCTTCCCAGTCGCCTACACCATCGGGACCGACTTTCGTCCCGCGGCACGCCGCTCAGCCTCCGAAATCACCTACTTCGAACGCTGGGGCTACACCCGTGAGCGGCCTTCCGCCGACGGCGACACCCACCTCGCCGATGGTCAAGGGGTGGTAGCAGAAGTCGATATCGCCGCGTCGCCACGCAAGGTCTGGCCGGCGATCTCCGCGCTCGAACCAGCGATCCGCAACAGTGCATCGGAAATAATCCAGGGCCGAATGCTCGAGTGGAACGACCCAGCCGACGTCGACTCGTCGACTACCTGGCGCATCGAGATCCTCGACCAGGGAGTGGGCAGTCGCGTTAGATTCACCGCCCAGCTTGATCCCGCCGGTCGCGTCCTAAACCAATCAGTCGTCAACGAGCCCGCAGCCGAAACCGAGATCATCAACAACGTTCGCTCGACCATCAAGGCCGAGATGCACGAAGTGCTCAGCGAGCTTCGCCACCACGTCGAGAGTCGGTCGGAGCAGCAACAAAGGGATTAGCCGCGTCTTCGTTGTCGGCGGCCTCAATACGGTCACGCACCGACGACAACTCCGATCGAGCCGACCGGCTGTAGCGCCGGTTTGGTGTCTCGGTATCGCCCGGCTGCGGCGGCAGCGAAAGACTCGTATACACAACCTTGCGGGACCGGCGACTGGGCGGGTAGGCGCGATGCAAAGTGTCGCTGCAATGCACCGTCAAGTCGCCGACGTCGGTTTCCAGAAGCCGAGACTTCAAGTCGAGTGTTCGGTCGCGCATCGACGGCACCGTGTTCGCTCGATTAGATCCGGGAACAACGCCAAGGGCCCCACTGACACGGTCGGCACCAGTCACCGAGACGCCAACGGTAAGACTGTTGCACTTGTAGCTATGAAGGCCCTGGCCGCAATCCTTGTGCCACGGAAGATCAGACAAACCAGACACCACGTCGAGGGGCTTGACCAAACCTTCACAACTCTTCGGCGTCAGATGGCCGTCGCCGGTGATCGAACCGACCCAGGCAATTCGTTCGTCAGCGATCAGCTCTGCGGCTTGACTGGACCGATCCTGAAAGTTGAGCACCCGAACGGCCAGCTGATCACCGTCGGTGTTGGTACACCACCAGTAATCGCTGCTGTCGGGTTCGGCCGACTTGACGGCATCGTCGATATCGGACCCGACGCTGGCCATCTCGACTTCGTCAAAAACCCCTCGAAGGTGCAAAAACCCTGCCTGCGACAAGAAGTTGGACATCTCCTCGAGGTCGTCGCCGAGGGTAAAGACTCGCTCGAGATCCAACCGATCGTCGTTGAGGTCCCGCAGCACCACCGCTCCCGGCTCGTAGACCGGGCGACCTTCGAACAGAGCCCTCAGCACTGGTTCCCACCGAATCCAATCGTCGAGTGACCCTCGAAGGATCTTCACCCGCGACGTCATTGCCAGACCCATCGTCGATTGGCGGTCCTGCACCAAATCAGACAGGGCATCAGTGTTGAGCTCGGCGACGAGGGCCGAGTTACCCAGACCTTGCGCGAGTCGCAACGCTCCCGATACGAGCCGCAAACTGATTTCGCGGCCGTCCGCGACCAGCCCCAGATCGGGCTGCGACATCACTTCGACCCCGTGGCCAGCCAATTCGCCGTGGTTCGCGATGGCGGCCACGAACACCGAGTCGATCAGCTCGTCAAGCTCGAAGTCGCGGATGTCTCGTTGCCAGCGACACCGCTGATCGACTGATCCCATCGCTCCTCACCCTGTTCGAACGTCGACCCGAATGTACGGCGTGGTAACCATCGGTCGCAAAATGCCTTCCGCAAAGGCCACACTCCTTGCATGGCGACACTGTCTCGGCCCTCGATCGGGAAACCAGCGCCTCCTATCGAGGCTCTCACGGCAACCGGGGAACGGTGGACCCTCGCCGACCATCTTGGCGAGACAATTGTGGTGATCTTCCATCGCCACATCCATTGACTGCCTTGCGCCGCTCACGCGGTCGCCGTGCGCGACCGTCTCGACGAATTCGCTCCGGCCACCACGGTCGTGCTGATCACGTTCACCGGCGCCGATGCCCTGTCGGAGTATGTCGATCGCCAAGATTTGCCGTTCGCTGTGGTGACCGACTCGACACGCGACGCATACCGCGCTTACGGACTCGGTCGCGGCGCAGCCCATCGGGTATGGGGCTGGCGGGCCGCCAAGCGTTACTGGGAGATCATCCGACACGGCGGCCTGAGAGATGTGCGCCCACCGACCGAGGACTCGTTACAACTCGGCGGCGATTTCGTGATTGCCCCCGACGGCACACTCGCCTGGGGTTTCTGGAGCGCCGGCCCCGATGACCGCCCCTCAATCGACACCCTGATCGCAGCAACGTAGTTGGATTTGTGCACCGTTCCGGGTGCTATAGCACCGGAAACGGTGCACAAATCCAAAAAACCTTCAGCTGGCGAGGGTGGGGGGTATGTAGGTGGTTAGGAGGGCGGCGACTTCGCAGGCGCAGTTGTGATCCCCGACAGAGCTGGCGGGCAGGGCGAACACCCGCGCCACGTGAGTTTGAGCAGCCGCGGCCCGGCGGCTCGAACCCTCGGGGACCGGGAACCACCGACCCTCGAACACCACACCCTCCACTTCTATTTCGTCGATGGCCAAGGGGTCGACGGCCACCGGATCGCCATCAACAATCGTGAACGTGGCGAACTTGCCGACTTCGATCGAGCCGAGCTCGTGTTCGCGCCGCCACGAATAAGCCGCTCCCAACGTCACTGCATGCAAGGCCTGCTCGGCAGTGACTCGCTCTTTTGGACCAGCGACTCGTCCCGACTGGGTGATGCGGTTCACCGCGCAATGCATCATCCCGATTGGATCGGATCGCCCCATGGGCAGATCCGAGTGAAACGAGAGAGCAACATCGTGATCGAGCACCGAGCGATTGCGGGTCATCACGTCGGCTCGCTCGGGGCCCAGACCCCACTCGGCGTACTTGTCAGCGAACCCCACCGGATAGTACGGGTTGGAGCTGACAATGGCCCCGAGCTCGGCGATGCGATCAACCTGGTCCGGCGTCGAGTTGGCAAAGTGCACCACGACAGTGCGGTGATCGGGACGCGGGTTCTCGGCCAGGCGGCGTTCGAGCGTGTCGAGGACCATGTCGAGGCCGAGATCACCGTTGACGTGAACGTGAAGCTGGTATCCCTCATCCCAATAAGCCTTGGCCCTCTCCTCGAACATCTCGGGCGGCATAAGCCATTCGCCATGATGATCAGGATCGGGGGCGCCGTCGGCATCGACATAGCCGTCCCGCATTTGCATCAGCTGCGAGATGATGGCGCCGTCAGCAAACAACTTGACCTGGTCCGGCAAAAAGCAAACCTTGCCCTCCCCTCGTTCGGCGATGATCGTGGCGGCATCGTCGAGCGCGTCAGCAACCGAGATGCCGTTGTCGGCCGGACCCCGAGCGTCGACAAGAAATGTCGTCGAGAATGGCGTTTCGTCGGCACCAAGGATCGCCTGATAGAGCTCCCACGCTCCAGGCGCGAGAATGGCGCCCGGTTCGTTGATCGCCGTGACCCCGTTTTGGTGCAGATAACCAACGAGTTGGGTAACGCCTTCGACCATGCGGTCGAGGGTGATGAACGCCGGATTGATGAGCGGCATCAAAAATGTGAACGCGCCTCGCTCCCAAAAATGACCGCGGTCGAGATCGATCGACTCGGCTGGTTCGCCTGACTCGGCAACCATCTGCGAGGTGATCTGCAGAGCGTCGATCGCCGCAGTATTGAGATAGAACTCGTGGCACGACCGTTGCCACACCGCAATCGGTCGGGTCGCACTCACGGTGTCGAGAGTCGTACGCGACAATTCGCCGTGCCACAGCGAGTGATAACCCCACGAGAACAGCCATTCGTCGGCGTCCTCGAGGGCCGCCTCGGCTACAACTAGGCGCTCGAGATACTCGCCCTGGGAATGAGCAGCGGGGAACGTCCGAGCCGGCAGCACCCAGTCCTCGGTAGCGATCACCGCGGTCGTGAGAGTCGTCGCCCCAAGGATTGGATGGAGGTGCTGATCGATCAACCCCGGCAATATCACTTGGTTCGCAAAGGTCGTATCTATCTCGTAGGGCCGAGTCCCGAGCGTGGCGATCACATCGTCAAGTCCTCCTACCGCGACGATTCGATCAGCCTCGACGGCTACTGCTGCGGCCGTTGGCTGACTCGGGTTCATGGTGCGGATCTGTCGGGCGACATAGACCGTGGTTGGCGACATTCCCAGACCGTAGGGCCTGGACACCTGCAGTGGGCAAGCTAAGAGTCGACCAAGGCTAAGAGCGCGCCGCCGCCCATGCTGCAGCCGCGGCCCCTGCGGCGCGTCCCGTGCTCAAACAACCTTGCAGCAGGTAGCCGCCGGTGGGGGCTTCCCAGTCGAGCATCTCCCCGGCGACAAACACCCCGGGCAGTTTCTTGAGCATGAACGATTCGTCGACCTCGTCGAAGGCGATTCCGCCAGCGGTTGAGATCGCCCGTTCGAGCGATGATTGCCCGGTGACGGCGACCGGAACCGACTTGGCGAGCACCGCCATACGGGCCGCTGTCGGCGGCAATTTGTTACCGGTGGCTTCGCGCATGAGCGAGATCTCGACCGGCGAGAATCCGCCCCGCCGCAGCCACGTAGAAACCGAGTCCTTCTTGCGACGGCACTCGCTGAGCCTCATTGCCAACTGCTTTTCGGTGATGTCGGGCTGGAGTTCGATGTGCAGCGTCGCGTTTCCGTTGGATATTGCGGTGCGCAGCGCGGGCCCGTGGGCGTAGATAGCGCTGCCTTCGAGGCCGTCGACGGTGACGGTCGGCTCGCCTCGCACCGCGTGACCACCGACCGATACCGACACGTTCTTGAGCGGCGTGCCGGCGAACCGGTCCGAGAACACCGATGTCCACTCGACATGCACTCCACAGTTGGCGGGAGCCAACGCCGCGACATCTATGCCCGCGTCACCAAACCCGCCGACCCAACCACCGTCGCCACCAACTCTGGGCCAGCTGGCTCCACCGAGGGCAAACACCACCACGGAGGCTTCGATAGTTTCGGACTCGCCTTCGTCGCCAAGAAAGTGAAGCACCCGGTCGGGCCCAAAACTGGTCCAGCGCAGACCAGGACGAAAGACGACGCCCAGCGTGCCGAGTCGATCAATCCACGCTCGCAGCAGTGGCGTCGCTCTGAACGCGGCAGGGAACACCCGGCCGCTGGACCCAACGTAGGTCTCGGCGCCGAGTTCGTCAGCCCAGGAACGAAGGTCGGCTGGGCCGAACGACCGGAGCGCCGGTTCGAGGCGTTCGCAGGCCAAACCAAATCGATTCACGAACTCGTCCAGCGGTTCGTCGTGGGTGAGGTTCAGCCCACTTCGGCCGGCCAACAAGAACTTGCGACCCATGGACCGTCGACCATCAACGATGGTGACCCCGTGGCCGATCGACGCGAGCGTTTCGGCAGCCATTAGTCCGGCGGGACCACCGCCCACCACGATGGCCCTCATCGACGCAGCCATCCGCGTAACACTCGGGTCACCAGCGGCATCAGCAACCAGGTCAGGATCGACACGCTCACCACGTTGGATACAAACAACGCGGGCAGCCACGCCACATCGCCAAACAGTGCGTCTTGTACAAATCTGAGGAACACAACGGTTGGGAACAAGGCGATCAGCACCGCGATCGCTCCCTTCCATCGCTGCGGAGCGTCGGCGGAACGAGGGGCGAACCATCCGCCAAAGCCACCGACGATATTGAGCGTGTTCTCCCCCAACAGCAGATCGTCCACGCCACGTAGAGCCTGCTGACGATCGGTCGAGTCGAGCCACGCATCGAGGTGAGATCGGGTGTCGAAACTGAACACGGTGATGTGGTCGTCCTGCACCCCCGGCACCGGCTCGTAGACGTCACATCGCAGAAACCCTGCGAAGCGTTTCATGGCGTTTTCGATCTCGTCATGAGCTCGGCGGTAGTCGCCGGCCCGGTCGGGTTTGACCCGTTTTGACATCACCGCGGTCACCACATCGGAGGCCATTGATGGGTGAGCGATGCGTTGTTCTCGGGTCGCGCCCGAAACGAGTTGTGCGCCGTCGGCCATCACCCGAGCCCGTTGCTCGGACCCCAACCAGCGGTCGAGATCGGTCTGGTGTTCGAAGCGGTAAATGTTGACCCACTCGTGAGGATGGCTGGCGCCCGGAGGTTGAAGTTCGGATCCCAGATACCCACCGAATTCGGTGGCGGCGGCGAGCAGCCGATCGTTCCACTCGCGGAACTCTTCGTCGCGACCCGCCGCAACCCGTCGAGCAACGATGACAGTGACGGCTGCGTCGTTGATATCGAGGCTCATCGCCTCACCATACGGCGCGTCGGCGGTGGCTCAATCCAACCGAGCCCGATGAGGCTCGGGAGCCGCGGCGCGGCATGCTGGTTCCATGAAGTCGTCGAACCCGCGCCCTATCGACAAGGTCGACATGGCCTCGGGCCCCATCTTCATCGCCACGATGTTGTGGGAAGCCCGGGCATTGCGGCAGCGAGAACTCCGCGAACCAGGCGACCTCGACTCGGCAACTGCGGCAGAACTTTGCGACCCATCGCTTCCGCCGGACCCGCTGGTTCCGGTGGGCTACGAAAAGCGCGACACCGCAGCGAGCTTGGGCATGCTGGTCGGCAACGTCACTGTGAATCTCGCCGTGGCCGGGGTGCTCGGCCGAATCAACGCCCGGCTGTACAAGCACCGGATCTACACCTTCAAACGTAAAGCGACGTCGATGGCGGCGGCCATGGTCGCATGGGATTTTCTGTACTACTGGAGTCATCGCTGGCAGCACGAACGCCGATTCATGTGGGCCAATCACGTGACCCATCATTCGAGCGAGCACTACAACCTCTCAACCGCGCTGCGCCAGCCGTGGTCTGGCTATCTCACGTCATGGGTATTCTTCCCGATGCCTCTGCTCGGCATTTCGTCGAAGCACCACATGAAAGCCAGCCAGCTCAACCTGCTCTACCAGTACTGGATCCACACCGAGATGATCGACCGCCTGCCCGGCAACGCCGAACGTTGGCTGAACACCCCGTCACATCACCGGGTGCATCACGGGGCCAACCCTCAGTATCTCGATCGCAACTACGGCGGCATCCTCATTACGTGGGACAAAATCTTCGGCACTTTTGAGCCCGAAGTGCGGCGCGTCAAATACGGGCTGACAAAGAACATCAAGACTTTCAACCCGGCAAAGATTGGCTACCACGAGTTTGCCGACATCGCCCGCGACGTCCGCACCCGAAAGGGTCTGGGCAACAAGCTCCGCAGCGTGTTCGGTCGCACCGGCTGGACGCCAGACGACAACTAATCACTCGCCTTGGGCGGCCGCTTGGCTTTCGAGGTACGAAACCGTCGGATATTTCGGCGGGTTATCGGGGCTGGTACAGGTTGGTAGACACGTCATTGGATAGTCGGCGGTGGCGTTGAAAAAGAACGGAATCGAATACCGATCCGAGGTCCCCTGGTGCGGGGGAACGAAGTGTTTCACGCTGACGAACCGGTCATTGGACCACTGCCGCAACAGCTCGCCAGTGTTCACCACGAGGGCACCGGGCACCACAGGGGCAGCCAACCACGTTTGTTGTTGCTCGCCAAAGATTGTGAGCCCCGGCTGGTCTTGGGCCAGGAGGGTGAAGAAGGTGGTGTCGACGTGCGGAGCGATCCCGAAATCGTCGTGGTCGGTGGACTCGACCGGCTTGTAGCGGGTCATCCGCAGGCGAGAAAACGGCGAGGCAAAGGCCGGGTCGAAAAAGTCGGCCGGAAGATCCAGCGCCTTGGCGTAGATCGGCACCAACTCGAGGGCCACCGACTCGATCGCCGCGGCGTAGTCCTCGACAGCGGGCCTGAACAACGGAAACACAGCGGGGTCGGGCCAGGCGTTGTCGGCGAGGCGGAGCGCCCGGTCCTGTTTGAACAGCACCGCCTCGTTGAGGTTGCCTTTGGCCCGCCTCGGCAAACGCCGCTGACCGATCGGCAGGTAGCCGGCGCCGGCTATTGGCGCGCCCGGCCCATCAATTTCGATCGAACGTTTGACCGAGTCTGGTGCGGTCAGAAACTCCCGAGCAGCAGCGAACATTGCTTCGGTGACGTCGACCGGGATGCCGTGGCCGGTGAGAAAGTGAAAGCCGACATTTTCTCCGATCCACCGCACCTGGGAGCCCAGCCGTTGGAGTTCGGTGGCATCACGAGATGTTCGATAAGAACCCAGATCAACAACCGGCATGTCGTCGAGCGTCGCTCCCGCGACAGCCGACGTATCCCACTTGGCGGCTTCGGCGATCAGCTCGCGTTCGCGAGATTCGGCGAAACCCCCGGTCACTCGTTGACCTCAGTCACTCAGCCGCGGGCCCCGAGCGGATTGCCAGCTTCGGTGTCGAGCAATCGTTGCACGAGATCGACCGAGTCGGCATCGGCGCGGCTCTCGGTAACTTCGCCGTCGACCACCAAGAAGCCCTGGCCGACGCGTGCCGCGTACAAATCGGGGTCGGTGTAAAGCCGAGGCTTGATCATGGCCGGGTCCCCGTTCTCGGGGCAGAAGGTCATGCAGTTTCCGCACTCGTTACACAGGTCGGTGAACAGCAAGTACTGCTGACGGCCTTCCATCCCGTCGAGGCTTCTGATGTTGGTGAACGCATCGTTGGGGCAAACGGTGACGCAGAAATTGCAGGCCACACAACCAAACATTTCGAGGTCGTTGTCGACCTCTCGGGGCAGCTTTTCGTTGCCGGCCAGGTTGTACGCGCCGATGGCGTCGCCGCGAATATTGGCAACGTGCTGAACGCAAGGGTTGGCGTGCCCCGACGCTCCCGCCGAGTCGAGCCGCACTGCTCGAAAACCGGTCAGATCGACCTGCCCTGAGGACTTCACTTCGTTGGTGAGGGCCTTGAGCATTGGGGCCAGGCGGCCATAGCCTCCCGGCTTGAGCAGGTCGGAACAAACGGTGGCGGGGTTGACTCCCATGGCTATCGAGTCGGCCATATTTTCTTTCGTGATTCCCGCCGAGAAGCTGACCATGACGTCGCCGTCGTGACCGGGTATCGCGAACCGCCCCGGCAACGCCGTCGACAGTCTCTCGAGCAACGTCGAAGCCAGTACGTGAAGAGGGGCGCCCGATAGGTACATCGTTTCTTCGGGCATCCACTGCTTTTGGTTATCGACCACCAGCGTGTTGGTGAGCTTGATGCCGAACTTCTTGCCCCGGTCCTTGGCGTATTCGTTGAGCTCTTCGATCAGTTCGATGCCGCGCCCGAACTGTAAATCGTCGGCGAACGCTTGCTCCTTGACCGACACCTCGGTGTAGCCGAGTTCGTCGTTGACGATGCCTGCGACCGTTTCGTAGCCAAGCAGCGTCGGGTTGAGTTTGACGATCACGTCGAGGTCGTGTTCGTCGATGAGGTGTTTGGTGATGAGTTCGATCTCCTCGGGCGGGCAGCCGTGGAAGGTCGAAAGGGTGAGGGTGTCGGCGATGTGCGGGTTGAAGTCGAAGTCGGCGAACTCGGCAAACGACCCGCCAATCTCTTGCCTGAGCACGTTGATCTCGGCCTCGGCGTTCCGCATGCCCCGAATGAACCCCGCCACCTTGTCGTCGGATATGCCCGCAAGGTCGTAGCCAACGCTCATGTCGAAAACGTGAGGTCCGGGATCGTCACCAAGATGCTCTCGGAGGGGTTGCCAGTTGCTGAGAAGCTCGAGCAGCATCGAGGCTTTTGCGTATTCGGTGAGGCTCTGGGCAACGGTGAGTTCCTGGCTCCACTCGATGTTGTAGCCGATGGTCTGCATGTCGATGCACGGCCGGGCGATCTCGAGTTGGTCCAGAATCTGCACCGTTTTGAGTTCGAAGAGGCGCGAGCCGCCGAGCCAAGCCAGCACGATGTTTTGAGCCAACTGGCTGTGGGGGCCCGCGGCCGGGCCGATGGGGGTCGCGCATCGTCGACCCAGGAAATCGAAACCCAAGTCGACGTCGGGATCGGGACGCCAGATTCTTGCGTTCGGGAGATCGAACACCTTCTTGCGGGTCTCCCACTCGTGTTCGATCCGGCCCAAGAGGGTCGACAACGACATGGGGCTGAGTGGCGGCGACTCTTCCATCCCGAAGACCGTAGTCGACGGCTTTACAAAATGTAAATGACCAGTTGGGGCGGTGCCAGTCGGAGTGATGATCAGTTGGGGCGGCGTCAGGTGGCTGACGCCGCGGCGATGCTTCCGACGGCCTGATCGAGCATGGCATCGAACTCAGAAGCCGACTGTTGAGCGCTGAGTCCCTCGGTGAGGGCGCGCGAGAAACTGGCGATCACGCCGTGCTGCTTCGACAGACGGTCGTTCGATTCGTCGCGGCTGTAGCCACCCGACAGAGCAACGACCTTGATGACCTGGGGATGATCGACCAGTTCCTTGTAGAAGTCGTCGACCTCGGGCAGGGTGAGCTTCAACATGATCTGTTGGTCGGCAGGGAGAGCTTCGAGATTGCGAAGGATCGCGGCCTTGAGCATGATTTCGGCTTCGGCCTTGGTCGCGGAGTTGATATCGACTTCGGGTTCGATAATCGGCATCAGTCCACCAGCCAAGATCTGGCCGCCAACCGCAAACTGCTGATCGACAACCGCGTCGACCCCAGCCTGGTTGGCTTCCTTGATAACCGAACGCATCTTGGTACCGAAGCAACCCGCATCGACGCCACGGGCAACCAGTGCGTCGAGGTCGGGCATCGGCTTCATCACCTGCGCGCCGTTTTCTTCGTCGGCGAGTCCCTTGTCGCACTTCAGGAACGGCACGACGTTCTTGGCGTTCCACAAGTACTTGGCCGATCCTTGACCCTCGATCTCGCGGTCCATGGTCATCTCGAACAGAATCGCGCCGAGCACTCGATCGCCGTTGAAGCTGGGGCTGGTGCAAATGCGACTGCGCATGGCATGAATTTGGTCGAACATTTCGACTTCGCCGTCGTAGTCGCTTTCGTCAACTCCGTAGAGCTTTAGCGCCTTCGGGGTGCTGCCACCGCTCTGGTCGAGGGCGGCAATAAAGCCGCTGCCGTTTCGTACTTTGTCGAGCATGTCCTGGTTCATGTGGTTGATCCAATTTTCGTTCTATGAGCATTGTCAGGATACGCCGTCACGGACATCGGCACGTGTATCCAGATTGCGTGAGTACTCATGCATCTGTACGGTATGTGTCATGCAATCTTCTTCCCCTGCTCACGAACTGGCCCGTCAGCTGCTGTCGGCGTCGGACCGCCTACAACGTCGACTCGATGGCCAACTGTCGAGCATTGTCGGGATCAGCTACAACGAATATCGACTCATCACCGCCCTGAACGATGCCGACCAACCCAAGACCCGCATCGGGCTGGCCCAGGCCGTCGGCCTATCGGCTTCGGGCGTTACGCGGGCCCTGCAACCGCTCGAAAAGATTGGCTACTTACAAACCGTTCGAGACGCCCGCGATGCTCGTAGTTCTCGTGCGACGTTGACCAAAGCGGGACGACGATTGATCTCCAACGCCGACGCGGTAGTCAACGACGTGATCGCCGACACCGCGGCACTCTCGTCGCTTTCGACCACCGAGCGCGAGGCAGTGATGGCGCTACTGAAGTCCCTATCGGACGGCTAACCCCAAGCCGGCACCGGCCGTCACGGCGTTCAGCCGACGAACTCGGCGCGGGGCTGGGCGGCCGGGACATGCCAGTCGGTTGGCATCGCGTCAAAGTCGAAGAACGGTGATTCGTCGCCGTCGGCGACCGCGTCCTCGATTTGGTCGTAGAAGCCTTTGCCGGTTTCTTCGGCGAACGTGATCGCTACACCGTGCTCGTCCATTTGTGCCTTTGGCCGTTCGCAGTACTCGGGGAAGCTGGCTTCGGCGGCATCGCCCTCGGCGTAACCGCGGGCGAACATCTGCTTGAGTGTGCCAAATCCGTCGTCGCGGACCAGGACCTCGCCGCGTGGCGTTCCGCCCATCGTCTTGAGGTGAGCAACGAACTGGTCGAGATTGTGGGTGTCGTAGGCGACGTGTTGACACGAGTGGTCGCCGTGCACATCCACGAACTTGGTGACCTGGGACTTCTTGTCTCGATCGATGCCTTCGATGAGGGCAATGCCGAACTCGCCAAAGTCAATGCACCAGATCTTCATTGATGAGTCCGGGTCGCCAGGACGCACATCATCGATGCGGTTGATCAACGTGCCACCTTCGACCTCGATATGGAACCACGCCCACTTCTCGATCTGACCTGCGGCGCACGCGTAAGAAATGTGATCAACTTTTTTGAGATGAGGCGTAGTTGTCATGAGGACAGTTGACCGGTACGTGCAATATTTGTCAACGAGCTCTGACATATCGCTTCAGCCGGCGGATCTGCTAGAACATATTGTCTAGATACTTCCTGATAGCCCCGACAGCGCTGCACACTATGACCCACAATCTCGACCACGTCGATCTGCGGCTGCTGGCCGCATTGCGCGACACCCTTCGACCCACTCACTCAGCGATCGCCCGATTGGTCAACATCGCCCGCGGCACCGTCTACTCGAGGCTCGAACGTCTCGAGGCCGACGGAATCATCACTGGCTATCAACCCAAGCTCGATCCGCGGCAGGCCGGGTTCGATGTTGTGGCCTTTGCCACGCTCGAAATCAGTCAAGGAACTCACGACGCCACCACCGCGGCGCTGGCCTCGATTCCTGAAGTGCTCGAGATTCACACCATCACCGGCGTTGGCGATTTGCTATGCCGAATCGTTGCTCACTCAAACGACCACCTACATCAGATCCTGCAGACGGTCACATCAATCCCGACGGTGTCGCGAAGCTCAAGCCAACTCGCCCTCGCAACCCCCCACCGCCGCGAACTAGTCGATCTACTCCTGGCCGAACAATCCTGAGCAACCATCGCTAGGGGGCGACGGCCCGTTCTCGCCGAAAGCGCACATCGGCTGGAGGAGGCTCGTCAAGTTCGCGGGCGTACTGGTGACCTGAGTACACCGAAGTCGCCACGGTGCCTGGCGCTAGACAATCGCCGATGCGGCGGACGTTGGACCGGTCGGCGATGTCGTAGAACAACGAATCGTTCGGGGTGCGTGACGTCACCATCACCACTGACGCGGCCGCGATTTCGTCGACCCGCTCGGTGTAGGTGCATTCGAGGTTCACCGACGCAGAAGATACCAGTGACAGGCGTAGACGTACACAACGTCGAACCCGGCCCGCTGAGCCCGTTTGGCCGCGTCGAGATGCCATCGCTTGAGCTCTTTGATGTCGTGCTTGTCCATGGCCCGGGTTTGCACCGGGTCGAACACCGGCCGCTCGGCCGTATGGGCCGATCGGCGTTTCGCGAGAATAGTGATTGGCGCTCGCCGCCCCGCCGTGCCACAACTCGATGCCGGCCAGCGCACCGTGCGCGTGCACCTTGTCGGCCATGAGCGCCAACGCCCGCACGTCGTCATCGTCCCAGATCGTCGACGAGGGATAGGGATCGTCGTCCGACGAAGGGTGAATCGAGCAGTACTCGGTGCACACCGTTCCCCAACCGCCTTCGGCTTTGGTTTCGCGCAAAGCGGCGAGGGTCTGCGGTTTGCGATAGCCGATCCCGGTGCAGTGCGGCACCTGGTAGAAACGGTTCGGGGCCGTGACCGGCCCGATCTTGACCGGTTCGAACATGATGTCGAATCTCGGGTCACGAGGCATGCGCATTTCCTTTCGGCGCTACACAAGCCGAGCGCAGTCAGCCGCGGTCGGCGAGGTCGTACTCGGCCATGAAGTAAGGGTGATCCGGGTCGAACTCGGTGAGGAGCTGGGGATTGCCAACACGACCCACGGGGCGAGTGCCGCGGCCCACAACACCGGTTCGGGCGTCGCCAAGATCGTGGCGAGCAACATCAATCTCGTCCAGCAACGTCGCCACCACATCGGGATTGGCGGCTGACACGTCGGTCGTTTCGCCGGGATCGGCCACTAGATCGTAGAGCTCGTTATCAAGCGCCTGGCCGTGTTTACCGACGTGCAGTTTCCACCGCCCAAGGCGAAGCGCTTCGATGGCGCCGGCCCACTGGTAGACAAACGGCCGGTCGGCGAGGCTCTCGCCCTTGAGGATCGCGGCAGAAAGGTCGCGGCCATCGATCACCCGATCGGTGGGCAGGTCGGCCCCACCCAGACCGGCGAAGGTGGGATAGAAGTCGAGCGCGGTGGCGACCTCGGAGATCTCGGCACCCTGAGGTATCCGTCCGGGCCAGCGCATGATGCAAGGCACCCGCTGGCCGCCCTCCCATGTGGTCCCCTTCGAGTCACGCAAGGGATCGTTGCTCCCGGCTCCGCCCCGCGACGCGCCAAGTGCCCCGTTGTCGCTGGTGAACACAACGAGCGTGTCGTGGTCGAGGCCCAGCGTTTGCAACTCGCCGAGGATCACATCGGTGGCCCAATCGATGCAACCAACCGCCGCGCCGTAGCGACCGTTGCGCGAGGCGTCGAGAAACCGTTGCTGCACGTAGATCGGCAAATGCACATACATGTGAGCGAGGTAGAGGAAAAACGGCTGGTCGCGGTTGTCGCGGATGAACGACACCGACTCGTTCACGTACATCTCGGTCAGAGTCGATTGGTCGAACTGGGCGTCGACCACATCGTTGTTTCGCATGAGCGGCAGCGGCGGACGTTCGGCCGGGATCCCGAAAGCCCGAAACATCTCGGCCTGTTTCTCCAACTTCTCGACCGTCATATTGGGCGGTTGCACTTGACGACCCATGTCGTTGCTGTAGGGAATCCCGAAGTAGCTGTCGAAGCCGTGACGGGTCGGCCAGAACTCTGGTTGATCACCGCAGTGCCACTTGCCGACCAGTTTGGTTGCGTACCCCGCCCCTTGGAGCAGCGAAGCCATCGTGATCTCGGTCGGATTCAGCCCGAACTGGTGACCGGGAAACAGCACTCCCGCTGCACCATGAGGGCCGAACCCAACCCTGAGGGGATAGCTCCCGGTGAGCATCGCCGCTCGACTCGGCGAACAAACCGGCGACGCCATGTAGAAGTCGGTGAACCGCACTCCTTCGGCGGCCATCTGATCGATGGCTGGCGTGGCGTTGAGCGACGAGCCGTAACAACCCAGATCGCCATAACCAAGATCGTCACAGTTGATCAGAACAATGTTGGGCCGAGTCCGAGGGGGCTGCTGCACCACAAGAGATTGCAGGTCGATCTGCTCGGACGCAAATGCCGCCGGGCCGCACCAACAGGTACTGTGCGCCATGACCGATCTGCACGAGTACGAACTACGAGATCAGTTCGAATCAGAAAACGGCAATGTCGCGTTATCGGGGGTGCAAGCACTGGTTCGCGGCCCGCTCGATCAGGTCCGTGCCGATCGGGCCAACGGGTTCGACACCGCGGGCTTGATCACCGGATATCAGGGATCACCGCTCGGCGGAGTCGACATGGTCTACAACCGCAACCGAGCAGTGATGGTCGCCAACCGAGTGCGCTTCGAATACGGCGTCAACGAAGAGCTCGCTGCCACCATGGTGTGGGGATCCCAGCAAGCGGGAAGAAACGGCCACCCCCGTCATGATGGCGTGGTCGGATTGTGGTTCGCCAAAGGGCCCGGGCTTGATCGTGCCGGCGATGCAATACGGCACGCCAACGCCGCCGGAGTAAGCCGCCGCGACGGCGTCATCGCCGCGGTCGGCGACGACCCGGCCTGTAAGTCGTCGACCATGCCGTCGGCCTCGGAAGCAGCTTTGGCCGAACTGAGCCTTCCCACGCTGTATCCCGGCTCGGTCCAGGAGGTTCTCGACTACTCACGATTCGGTTATGCGATGTCGCGGGCCTGCGGCAACTGGGTCGGCATGAAAATTCACACCGACGTAGCCGACGCCACGGCAACCGTGAATGTCGGCCGCGACCGGCTCCAAATTTCGCACAACCCGTTTGTGGTCGACGGAGTCGAGTGGCAACAAACCTGCAACGACGACATCATCCAGCCCGCCGCCGTCGGTCAGGAACACGAGGCCTACATGATGCGGCCCCAGGCCGCCGCCCATTTCGCCGAGGTCAACCAACTCGACCGAGTCGAAGGGGCGACCAAGGACGCGTGGCTCGGCATCGCGGCCGCGGGTAAGACCTATTACGACCTCCGAAGCGCGCTTGCTCGACTAGGGCTAGCCGACGATGCCGATCTCGCCCGCCTCGGCGTTCGTCTCTACAAACCAGCAGTGATCTGGCCGCTCGGCACCACAACCCTTCGCCGGTTTGCGACCGGTCTGGACGTGTTGCTGGTGATCGAGGAGAAGCGCCCATTTCTCGAACAACAGATCAAGTCGGCGCTCTACGACAGTGATTCTCGCCCCGCGGTGATCGGCAAACACGACCCAGAAGGTCGCCCCTGTATCCCGGCGCTTGGCGCGCTCGACCCCGATGCAATCGCTGCGCCCTTACGCACCGTCCTGCTACGCAAAATCGATGCCGAGCAACTAAGCCGTCAGCGCGACCACATTCAGGTAATCGCTAGTGGCGAACTACCAACTCGCAGTCCGTATTTCTGTAGTGGGTGCCCCCATAATCGCTCGACGGAAATTCCCGAAGGTTCGGTGGCGGGCGCCGGGATCGGTTGTCACGGCATGGTGCTGTTTGTGGACGGCGACCGAGCAGTCGGTATCACCCAGATGGGCGGCGAAGGGGCTCAATGGGCCGGACAGGCTCCCTTCGTGACCGAGAATCATCGGTTTCAAAACATCGGCGATGGCACCTTCGCCCACTCCGGAATCATGGCCATCCGCCAAGCGGTGGCCGGCGGAACGAACATCACCTACAAGATCTTGTACAACGCAACGGTCGCGATGACCGGCGGTCAAGATGCCGCCGGCCAACCCGACGTTCCTGACCTCACCCGCCTGCTCGATGCCGAAGGAATCGGCCGGATCGTTGTTGTAGCCGACGACCCCGACAAATACCCGCTCGACGCGCACTTCGCGGCCGGGGTCGACATTGTTCATCGCGATCACCTCGACAAGGTTCAGCGCGAGTTGCGCCAACTGACCGGGCCGTCGGTCATCGTCTACGACCAACGATGCGCAGCCGAACTGCGTCGAGATCGCAAGCGGAACAAAATCGAGCGACCCCGCACGCGGGTCGTAATCAACGAAGCAGTCTGCGACGGTTGCGGTCACTGCGGCGCTATCTCCAACTGCATGAGCGTCCATCCCGTCGACACCCCGCTGGGCCGCAAGACACGAATTCACCAAGAGTCGTGCAACGTCGACCTGTCGTGTCTTGACGGTGAGTGCCCGGCCTTCGTAACCGTCACCGTTGATCCATCCAAAGCGGGAGTTTCGCGGCCCGCATCTGCGGTCGACCTCCTATCGCGGCCCGACCCTCAGGAACCAGTCATTGCCGACGAGGCGTCGGTGCTCACGGTCGGTATTGGTGGCACCGGAGTCGTCACCGTCAACCAAATCCTGATGACCGCGGCGCTGCTCGACGGCAAGGAAGCCACCAGCCTCGACCAGACCGGTCTGGCTCAAAAGGGCGGGCCGGTGGTGTCCCATCTCCACATCGGTTCGGGCGCAACCGGCGCCGCGAGTCGGTTGACCGAAGGATCGGCCGACACCTACCTGGTTTTCGATGTGGTGGCCGGGGTAGCCGCGCCGAATCTGTCTCGTAGCGACCCGAACCGAACCATCGCAGTGGTGTCGACATCGTCGGTCCCTACCGGACACATGGTGGCATCGGTCGACAAAGAATCGTTTCCAAACCTGACCGAATTCCAAACCCAAATCAACGGCGCGACTCGATCCGACGCGAATCTATGGATCGACGCCGAGACCATTGCCCGCCAGCTATTCCAATCCCAACCGGCGGCCAACCTGCTGCTGCTCGGCGCGGCATATCAGAGCGGGCTGATCCCGGTGAGTAGCGATGCCATTCGACAAGCGATCACTCTCAACGGCGTAGCCGTCGATCTCAACCATCAAGCCTTCCGGGTCGGTCGCCTCATCGCCGAAGACCCAACCCTCGCCGAACCGTTCGGTGACCCGACGGCCAGTCCCGTCGCTCCCGCACCAACGGCAACAACGGCCGGCCTCGCCGCCCGCCTGGACGACGACCCCGAGCTACAGACGACGTTGGCCTGGCGACTCCCAGAGCTGGTGGCGTTTGGCGGTCAATCGTGGGCCACCCGATACGTCGAGGTAGTAGAGCGAGCCCGAACCGCCGAAAGAGAGGTAGCCGGAACCTCGGCTTTCAGTGTCGCGGTCGCGTCACAACTGGCGAAACTGATGACCTACAAGGACGAATACGAGGTTGCCCGGCTGCACCGCGACCCGGCGTTTGCCCGTCAGATCCAAACCCAGTTCGGCGACCACGTATCGATGGCCTATCAACTACGGCCGCCGACCCTCGTCGCCCTCGGTTACAACAAAAAGGTCGCCATACCGCGATGGGCGGCAGGCCCCGTCTTTGGATCGCTGCGTCGGATGCGCCCGCTCCGCGGCACTCGCTTCGACCCGTTCGGCCGCACCAACGAACGCAAGATAGAACGATCGTTGATAGAGGAGTACATCCAACTCGTCGACGAATTGTCTTCGTCGCTTGGCACCGACACCCTCGACGAGGCGACGCGAATCGCTGGCCTCGCCGATCAGGTTCGGGGATACGGCCACGTGAAGCTGGCCAACGTGTCGAGCTATCGCAACGATGTGCAGGTAGCCATCACCGCGTGGCGCGCCACAACATGAAGCCGGTCAGTGTGTCCATCCGGCACCGTCGAGCAACGCAAAAACCGCCATGAATCCGGCCGCACCAACGAGCACGGTTGCAACCGAGCGCCGACCGGTCTCTGGATTGTGCACCGTAGGCAAGGTGTCCACTGTCGCCACATAAACAAAAGTGCCGGCCGAGAACAGCATCACCAACGACAACCATTGAGTGCCCGCATCCTCCAACAGCAGATAGGCCAGCAAGATCGCCAAAGGTGTTGCCAGCGAGAACCCGATCAGCCCGTTTGTGTCCCAACGCTCGCCTTTGGTGCCGTGTAACGAGAACAACCCAAGACTGAACGCGGCGGGCACGCGGTGGATAAGGACGGCCACCGCGACCAGAACCGACAGGGTTTCGTCACCACTGGCCGCCGCCGAACCAATAGCAAAACCATCGGCCAAGGCGTGCATCGAAAGCCCCATCGTCAGGACCCGGCTCGACGATGGATGATGAACATGGCCATGACCATGACCTTCGGAATGGGAATGATGCTCTTCGTGCACGGCGTGGCCGAACCCCATTCCCTCCAGGATGAACATCAGCAAGAAACCAACAAGAATCGCCGCTCCGAGAACAACCGGTTCGCTCGAAAAGGCGTGCCCGTCGGACGCACCTTCGGCGGCTACATCAAATCCTTCGGGGATAACGATCATGATCGCCGAAGCAAGCAACATGCCTGACCCAACTGCGGTCAGATCGTTGAGCCGCGACATCGACAAATGATGTTGCAAAACCCTGGGGGCGAGCCCTGCCGCCAACGACAACACAAATACCGCGGCAGCGAGCACAACAACAGACATCGCAGAGAATCTACGGCGTCGAGCCGGTAGTGACGCCCTGTGAACGTCGTAGCCTTGTACGAATGGCCGAGCTCGCCCTCCCTATTACGCCGTGGCGCGCGGTGGCGGTACTCGGCCGCAAGGTCAGCCAACACCACACTCTCCTCGTCTCCAGCGGGGTGGCTTTTTCGTGTGTGCTAGGGGTCATCCCGGCAATCGTTGTTGTCGTAGCGATTTACGGTTTGGTGGCATCACCAGCCGAGGTCGAGAGCCACATCGGCCCGATCGTCGATGTTTTGCCCCGAGATGCCGGCCGACTGCTTGTAGAACAACTGCAAAACGTCACCGCGGTAAGCGACACCGACGTCACTATCGGCCTGATTCTGGGCCTGCTGGGGTCGCTTTGGGCCATCTCGAGCGCCATGAATGCCCTAGTGATGGCCATCCGGATCGCTCACGAGATGCCCAGTCCTCACAACTGGTTACAGGGACGGCTATTTGCTCTGCGGCTCAGCTCGATCGCCGTTTTTGCGACCGCCTCGATCTTGTGGTTCATAGTTGTTCTTCCTCCGGTTCTGAGCGAATCAAACCCGGGGCGAGCAGTCGACTGGGCACTGCGGATCAGCCGTTGGCCGTTGGCGTTTCTCGTCACCTCGATCTCGCTGGCCCTGCTCTATCGAGTGGTTCTGGGGCACCGACCCTACGGACATCGATCGATCAGCCTCGGGGCAGTAACGGCCACAACGCTTTGGGTGCTCAGCACCTATGCCCTCAAGGTCGCCTACGACTTCGTCGGCACCATCGAGTCAACTTTTGGTTCGCTCAGTGCCGTAGCCGCGCTGATGGTATGGATCTACCTGTCGGCGCTGTCCGCTCTGCTCGGCGCCGAAGTCGACGGCGCATTTCATCGCCACACGACCAACAAGACCAATGGCAACGGGGCCGGCGAACCCAACTGGGTTTAGGACCGCCGGTTGATCGCCGAACGAACGACCTCTACCAACACTTCCTTGACCTCGCCCATGTCGCGCGCGTCGCAGGCAACGATCGGCACCTCGGGCGCGACACTCAGAGCGTCGCGCACTTCGTCAGCACTATGGGCAAGGGTGCCGTCGAACTTGTTCAACACCACCACGTAGGGCAAGCCACGGTTCTCGAAGTAGTCAAGAGCCGAGTAGCACTCGCTCAAACGACGAGTGTCAACGAGCACAACCGCGCCAACCGCTCCGGTCGAGAGTTCGTCCCACATGTACCAAAAACGGTCTTGGCCGGGGGTACCGAACAAGTAAAGAACGGTCTTTTCCGACAATGTGAGCCGGCCGAAATCCATTGCCACAGTGGTCGTGGTTTTGGTTGACACCGGCCCCGCGTCGTCCACCCCGATCGAACGAACCGTCATCGGCGCTTCGGTTGATAGAGGCGTGATCTCCGAGATCGTGCTGACAAAAGTGGTCTTGCCGACAGCAAACCCACCCGCAACAAGAATCTTCTGTGATCGTTTGGCCACGCCCACCGTTGCCGGCGGAGCGTCAGTGGTTGATGAGGTCATGTAGCAACATCTCCAATGAGTCGAGGTCGGGGCCGGCCTCGTCTTGTTCGGTTTCCCCGATTCGGACGTAGGAATCGTCGGCGAGGTCGCCAACTAGTACGCGAGCAATTCCGGCGTGCACGCCCAGATGGGCGCCAATTTCGGCTATTGATATCGCCGATTCGCAAAGGCGTAGAATCTGGAGGGCCTCGGGTTGCAGCCCGGCCGTGTCGTCGGCGCTAACTGCGGCCTCAACAAGGGTGTTGAGCGGATAGGCCCGAGCAACAACCGCCCGGCCCCGCGTCAGCGCGAACTGGCGCACGAACCGAGGCGAACCCGGCTCCTGCGTTGGTTCATCGGACGGATCAGACATTGGCAGGCCTCAGCCCGTGGGAAGGGCGTTGTGAAGTTCGTCGATAAGTCCAGGCGTCAGGGTCGAGCCCATGCGTTTGGCGAGCATGGTCATCTCGTAACCGACCATTCCAACGTCGGCCGATTTCTCGGCCAACACCGCAAAGGCTGAGCCATCATCAATCGACATGAACATCATGTAGCCGTGGATCAGTTCCACGACGATTTGTGTCACGTCGCCGCCGCCGAAACATCGAGCCGCGCCACTCGTCATCGACGTCAGACCCGACGTGACCGCGGCTAGCTGATCACCACCAGCTCGGCCGATACCCGGTGACATCGCGACCAGCAAGCCATCGGCGCTCACTACCGCAGCGTCAACAACGCCAGGGATGTTTTGTACGAAATTGTCGACCAGCCAGTTGAAGTTGACGGCCTCGGTGCTCACTGTTGCTTCCATGGTTACTCCGAATCAGGTGGTCAGAAAGTCGACGGATCGTCGGACGTAGGGGCGGGCTGGGGTTCACCGGTGCGACCTCGGGCGACTCCGGATTGAAGCCCCGACAGCGCGGCGCGGCGCTTCTCGGCCACAACCTCAGGATCCTCTCCCGAAGGGGTCAGTTCCGATGTTGGCAAACGGCGGAAAGTGCCGGCGTCGACCGAGGCCGCCGCGGTTGCTGAGGAAGCAATCGACTGGCCGGGAACCCGCTTTATGAAGCCCTCGGATCCGCGCGCCGGCGCAGCCTGAGGAATCGATGGGGCCGATGCCACAGGGGCACCGCCTTGCGGACTCGTCATGGGTTGAACAGCATCGGGACTTCCAACCGTCGGAGCCGGTTCGGGCGCAGTAAACAGACCGTCAAACGCCGACGGGGCCGGCGCCGTGTCGGAGGGCTCCGCCACCGGCGGGACCACTACAGGGTCGGCGGCCGGCGACTGCTGCGTGAAGAAGTCGGAGCCCAGATCGATGCTGGCGGCCGTTCCGCCGCCGGGATTCGCCTGGACGGCAACGGCAATTTCCATCCGCTTGGCCAAACGCCCGATCACCTGGAAGCCAACCTGATCAGCAACCACGCCGGCGACATCAGCCGGCGACTCGAGGTTGGTGTTGACGTCGAGGAGTTCTTCGTCGGTCATGCCGACTCCACGGTCAACGACCCACAAACGAACTACGCCATTTTGCTCCGTAGCGCGCAGAGCGACTTGCGTCGACGGCGGCGAGTAGGCAAGGGAGTTGTCGATCAACTCGGCCACGATGTGGGACAAGTCGACCGCTCGGCCGCCAGGCACAGGACGGGTGCCCACGGTTCCGAGGTCGATGTTTACTCGGTCGAGGTCTTCCACTTCTGAGCCCGCACCACGGACCACGTCGAGGAGCGAGACTTCGGTGCTCCATTGACGAGCGGGGCGCTCCGACGCGAGTACCAAGAGGTTTTCGGAGTTGCGGCGCAAGCGGGTCAACATGTGATCGACCGAGAACAAACCTTCGAGAACCGCCGGGTCCTCGACTCGGGCCTCCAACTCATCGAGCACACCCAGCTGACGGTCGATCAAGGACTGGTTGCGCCGACCGAGGCTCAACAAGATGTTGGTCATAGCGGCCGACCGTTGCTGAACGTGCTCGACCGATGTTTCGACCGCGGTTCGCAGCACCGTATTGAACGACGACGCAAGGTCGCCGATCTCGTCCTCGGCATCAGAGTCGAGTTCGGGCAAATGCTCGGCCACATCCTCATGGGCGTCACCAACCGTCGCCAGCGCTTCAGGCAGGCGATCGGCCGCGGCCGCGTGAGCATCGATCGCCAAGCGGGCCAAACGACCGGCCAGACGGCGACCCATTACAAACGCCGCAATAACGGCCAACAACGATGCGCCGGCGGCGGCCAGACCAAAGATCCATGCCGTCGAACGGGCTTCGCTAGCCGCTTCGGCGGCACGGTCGGCGAAGCGTTCGAACACGAGGTCCTCAACCACGTTGACGGTGTCGAATACCTCGCTACTCGCCGCCCACCAGTCGGCCGTGCTTACGCTTGCGCTCTCGCCGTCAAGAACACGATCAAGCAACTCTTCGAAATGTTCGTGCTCGTCACTGTGCAACGCCGCAAGCATCAAATCGACATCGGCCGGCTGGCCGATGATCTCGAAGGCCTCAAAGTCGCGTTCCTCGATCTGTTCGAGCGCGAAGGCGTCGCGAAGCGTGGCCGGGTCAAACTCGTTACCCAGTCTCGTTCCAACGAATGCCGACAGATCGGTCAGCGTGTCTTCTGCGTTGTAGTAGGTGGTGATGGCGTCGCCGAGACGAACCAACTCGGCATCACCCGCGGTCCTCAGCAGCGCATTGACGTCGGCTTGGGGAACCAGCAGAGCCTGGAACGATTGATCAAGGTCTACCGGCGACACCATTGCATCATCGGCCATACTCGCCCGTGTCTCGTCGAGACCATCGAGGGCATTGAGCACTCCGTCGAGCAACGGTTTGGACGCGGGCTCGGAATAGATGCTTGACGAATTGATGAGCTGTCGCAGCACCGTTCGTTGACCGTTTGTTTCGGCCCGCACGCCGTCGAGCCGAAGCGCAACCTCCGGGGTCACCATGGCCTCGAGTGACACGTAGCGCTCGAGGCTGAGTTTGTCTCGGTAAAGCATCGAGGCTTCAATGACGTCGGCAATCTCCGACGAACGTTCGTCATCGTGCAGAGTGGTCAGAGCCGGAGACACAACGCCCGCGGCCAAAACGATCATCACGAGAACTGGACCAAGCACCAGCAGCGTTAGCTTGGTTCTGATTGAACGGTTACGAATCATTTCGATCCTCCTGCGTAAGCGGTCGGCTGGGACTAGGGTCACCTCAAGGGAACGGCTCAAAATGGGTCGGACGACCCAGGACCCTCGGGCCATCACGATGAACAATCAACCGCGTAGTTTCAGGTGAGCAGACGAGAGTTGGAGCGCGACTTGGCCCTCGCACTGGGCGACCAAGCCCATGCGATAGTCCCGGCCAATACGGCGGTACTACAAGGCCCGCGTCTTGCCCGCCAAGCCGTATTCAGCCAGGTCGGCGCCGAACTCGGCGACGAATTCGACACGCAAACGGTGTCGTTCGAGGCAGCCGGCGAATCTGGCGTACGCGACGCTGTTAGCTCGATCATCAAACGTTGGAAAGACAAACGCCCCGGTCTACGCGCCCTCAACGAGGCTGACGAAGTTCTGAACGACACCGACCTCGCACCGACGGTCGCGCTGGCCCTGGCCGCGGCACAGCTCGTCGAAGCGAAAGGCGGACCGTCCCTGCTCTTGGTCGACGACATCGACTTTGGCAACTCCGACCACGCAGCAATCGTGTCGGCCATGTCCAATGTCGACCAGCGAGCGGTCGGACTAGCGGCCGTTTTGGGCACCGGGGTCGATGTGAGTTTTGTCGATCAAAGCCCCGATCGAAAAACTTTGGATGTGTGGGCGTGCCCCGGCCGCGCCGCCGATGCGTGGGCTGCGCTTGCAAGCGATCTTTCGATCGATGCGGTGCGATACCTGCGATCGGTGATCCACGACCCCGCAACCCACGATGCTCTTCGCAAGAGACTCGGCGACTCCAACGCTTTTGGTCGTGGCCCGTCGCCGCTCGACATGGCTTTGGCCGAACTGCGCCAAGCCGGGTTCGTACGCATCGATTCACAATCGGCCCTTCATGTCACCGACTCGGCCATCGCCGACCATTTGGGTTAGCTCGGCTCGCCATGATCTTCGACGTCCAACGGTTTCCTGCGCCGACGAAGGCTGCGGTACGGGCCCTCGCCCCGACCGGAACTCTCCGAGCCGCGATCAATCTCAGCAACTTTCTACTGGTGAGCCACACCTCCAGCAGCGGGGTGCCGGTTGGCGTGTCCCCGGACATGGCCACGGCCTTGGCCAACCGCCTTGGCGTGCCGGTCGAACTGCGGACCTACCCGAACCCCGGTGACGTCGCCGACGCGGCCGGATCCGCAACGTGGGACATCGGCAATATCGGTGCCGAACCGGCACGGGCGAAACACATCGACTTCAGTCCGGCGTACGCCGAAATCGAATGCACCTACCTAGTGCCACCCGGATCGACTATCAAATCTTTCGACGACATTGATCAGCCCGGCATCAAGGTCTCGGTAAAGGCTCGCGCCGCATACGCACTATGGCTCGAACGCAATCTTCGTCACGCCGAGCTAGTCGAGTCCGACAGCCTCGACTCGTCGTTCACCACCTTCGTCGAACTTGGGCTCGACGCCCTTGCCGGTTTGAGGCCTCGCCTCGCTGCGGACCTGCAACAAGTGACCGACGGCCGAATCCTCGACGGCAAGTTCTCCGCGGTCCAACAAGCGATCGGAACTCCGGTCGGACGCGACCCAGCCGGCATTGGTTATCTCCGGCGGTTTGTGGCCGCGGCCTGCTCAAACGGGTTCGTCAGCGACCGGATCGCCGCCCACGACGCAACCGGCCTGTCAGCTGCGGCCGGCATTGAGTAGCGGCCCGATGGTGTGGCGAATCAGCGGCTGACCAGGCCGATAGGCCAAGTGGTGATGGCTCGGGGCGTCAAGAATTGTGGCATGCCCGGCCGATCCCGCTGAGAGTCGACCAACGTCGTCGCGACGCAACGCGGCGGCTCCGCCAATCGTCGCGGCCTGGATCGCCTCGTCGATTGTCATGAACATGTCGCGCACCGCGATTGCGATACAAAACGACATCGAGGTCGTATAACTCGACCCAGGGTTGCAGTTCGACGCGATGGCCACCGTGGCGCCGGCATCGATCACTCTGCGGGCATCGGGGTAGGGCTGACGGGTCGAGAAGTCGGCCGCGGGAAGAAACGTCGCGACCGTGTCGCTCCCGGCCAACGCCTCGATGTCGGCATCGGTCAGGTAGGTGCAGTGGTCGACCGACGCACACCCGCACTCGACCGCGAGCTGAACACCGGGGCCGTGGCCGAGTTGGTTGCCATGAAGGCGAAGTCCGAGTCCAGCTTGGTGGCCGGCTTCGAGGACGGCGCGAGACTGATCAACATCAAAGGCCCCAACCTCACAAAACGCGTCGACCCATTTACAATGTGCGGCTGCCCCTTTGAGCATGTCGGTGCACACGAGATCGATGTAGTCGTCGGCTCGTCCTTCGAACTCGCTGGGAAGAAGGTGAGCGCCCAGGAAAGTCGATTCGGGCGTGTAGGTCTCGGCGACCTGCAACGATCTCACTTCGTCGACGACGTTGAGTCCGTAGCCCGACTTGATTTCTATCGTCGTGGTGCCGGCGCGGTGAGCCTCCGTCAACCGGCGCTGCACCATCTGATGGAGTTCGTCGGTAGGTGTGGCACGGGTGGCGTCGGTCGTAACCCGGATACCTCCCCCGTCGTAGGGTTGCCCAGCCATTCGAGCTGTGAACTCCGCCGCTCGATCACCGGCGAACACGAGGTGAGTGTGCGAGTCGACGAAGCCGGGCAGCACGCACCCCCCTTCGGCGTCTATCTGTTGATCGGCGATCTGGCCGGCCGCACCAACGGACACGACATGTCCATTGCTGATAACCACCGAAGCGTTCTCGACAATTCCGAGCACTCCATGCCCGATGGCTGGGTCGTTGGTGATCAACGACCCAATGTTGTCGATCACCACCGAGTCGCCGTCAGACATCGCCCATTACCTCCCCGATCGCGTCAAACAGAGCCTCTGAAACGTTGATGGATCGATGACGGCGCTCCTGAACCACGATCTTGCCGTCAACCACGACATCGGTAATGTCGCAAGCGCCGGCGGCAAAGATTGCCGTCTCCAAGGCCGCCGAGGCCGCGGTGCCGGCGGTGCGCACCGAGTCGAGTGATACCGCAACGAGGTCACCCCGCTGGCCAACGGCGATGGTGCCGGCGTTGTCCCACCCAATGCTGCGGTGTCCGGCGACGGTTGCCATGGTCAGCAGTTGCTCGGCTCGGTGGATGCCGCGGCTCACCGATCGGAGCCGTTCGTTGAGTTCGAGGGCCCTCGCTTCTTCGAGCATGTCGATGCAGGCATGAGAATCGGTGCCGAGACTGATCGCGACATTGGACTCGACCAATTGGTCGCTGGGCCCGATTCCGTCGCCAAGATCACGTTCGGTCGTAGGGCAAAAACACATGGTGCAGTCATGACGCGAATACAGACTGACGTCGGCCGATGTTAGATGAGTGCCGTGCACCGAGGTGAATTTCGGCCCGAGCACCCCAGCTCCTGCCAAGACGCCGGTGGGTGTTCTTCCGTAGTGCAAGAGACAGGCATCATTTTCGGCCGGTTGCTCAGAAACATGGGCATGAACCGGCGCTCCTCGGCGACTGGCCCACGCCGCAACCTCTCGCATCGACTCCTGATCGACCGCCCTCACCGAATGAATCGCCGCCCCCACCCGCACACCCCCTCGATCTCTGAGTTCTGAGGCTCGCTCTGCCCACCTCTGAGCGCAGAGATCGGAGAAGCGGAGTTGGACGCCGGTCGGGGGGATAGGGCCGTCGGCGTCGATTCCGCCGTACAGGTACAACGTGTCGAGCAAGGTGATCCGGATTCCGGCAGCGGCAGCGGCGTCGATAAGCGCGTGGCCCATTGCGTTGGGATCCTCGTACGGCGTGCCATCGAGCTGGTGATGAACATAGTGAAACTCGCCTACCGCACTGATCCCGGCCATCGCCATCTCGGCAAACGTGGCCGTGGCGAGTCGCCGGTAGTTGTCGGGGTTCAGGCGCTCGGCGGCCTTATACATGAGGTCTCGCCACGTCCAGAACGAACCCCGATCAACCTGAGTTCGCCCTCGCAAAGCCCGGTGAAAGGCGTGACTATGAGCGTTGGCCATCCCAGGGATCACCAGGCCGGGAAGCCGCGTCGCCCCGACCGGCACGGCCGAATCCGCGGTGACAGACACGATCCGACCGTCGCTGATTTCGACCACCACGCTCTGTTCGGTCGCAGCACCGACAACGGCACGTTCACACCAAAAGGTTGCGTCGGTCACGAACCGACTCTTTCGACAAACTTGGTGATGCGTTGCACAAACGCCTCGCGATGATGCTGCTCGTACTCGTCCCAAGTCGCGAGCGACAACGGATCGGCCCGATCGGTGATCAGCACGCCGTCGAGATGGTCGACCTCGTGCTGCCACGTACCAGCGGTAAGCCCGCGCTTCACCTCGTCGTGACGCGTGCCGTGCTGATCGAGGTAACGCACGCGGATGTTGACATGGCGCGAAACGTTGCCTCGCATCGGAACCGACAAACAGCCTTCGTTGACTTCGACCATCTCGTCGTCGAGCGGCTCGATCTCGGGATTGACGGCAACGGTCAGCGGCAAGGTCGGCTTGTAGGGATACCGGGGATTCGAGTTGACCTCCATCACCACGATCCGGTGCCGTTCGCCGATCTGGGTCGCGGCCAAGCCGGCTCCGTTGGCGTCACGCATCGTCTCGACAAGATCGCCGATCAACGTCTGGACGGCTTCGCCTCCGATGTCGTCGACCGCCACCTCGTCGGCTACTCGGCGCAGCTGTGGATTGCCGATCTGGAGTACACGACGAACCGTCATACCCCCGAGTCTCTCATCGGGACCGCAACGCCGCGTTGATCAGCAACTTCCACGGCCCGTTCGTAGCCGGCATCGACGTGGCGGATCACCCCCATGGCCGGATCGTTGGTAAGAACCCGCTCGAGCTTTTCTGCAGCCAGATCGGTGCCGTCAGCGACCGACACCTGACCGGCGTGAATTGATCGACCGATGCCGACGCCTCCGCCGTGGTGGATACTCACCCAGGTCGCGCCCGAACAGGTGTTGACCAGACCGTTGAGCAGTGGCCAGTCGGCAATGGCGTCAGAGCCGTCGAGCATGTCTTCGGTCTCGCGGTAGGGAGAAGCAACCGAGCCCGAGTCGAGATGGTCACGGCCGATCACCACCGGAGCCTTGAGTTCGCCCGAGCGCACCATCTCGTTGAACCTCAGACCCAAGCGATGGCGTTCGCCGTAACCGAGCCAGCAGATGCGAGCCGGAAGACCTTGGAACGCGACCCGTTCGCCGGCCAGCCGGATCCAGCGAGCGAGCGATTCGTTCTCGGGGAACTCTTCGAGGACAGCTCGATCGGTTGCGGCGATGTCGGCGGGGTCGCCGGAAAGGGCTACCCATCGAAACGGTCCGAGCCCTTCACAGAACAGGGGTCGGATGTAGGCCGGCAAGAATCCGGGATAGTCGAACGCTCGGTCGAAGCCGCCGAGGGTGGCTTCGGCTCGCAGGCTGTTGCCGTAGTCGAACACTTCGGCACCGGCGTCCATGAACCCAACCATCGCCTCACAGTGGGTCGCCATCGCGGCCTGGGCGCGACGAGTGAACTCCTTGGGATCGGTGGCTTTCAGTTCGGCGGCCGCGGCGGCGGAAAGATCGTTGGGCATGTAGCTGAGCGGATCGTGAGCACTGGTTTGGTCGGTGACGATGTCGGCGTCGATCCCATCGGCGAGCAGGCGAGGCATGAGGTCGGCGGCGTTGCCGAGCAGTCCAACCGACAGCGGGGTCCGCGATTTCTTGGCTTCGGTGACCCGCTTGATGGCCGAGGCATAGTCGGGGGCAATCTCGTCCAGGTAACGGTGAGCGACCCGACGATCGAGCATGTGTTGATCGACATCGATGACGAGCACGACTCCGTCGTTCATCGTGACGGCCAGCGGCTGCGCTCCACCCATTCCGCCGGCACCGGCGGTGATGGTGAGCGTGCCGGCCAGCGTGCCGTCGAATCGTTTGCGAGCGATCTCGGCGAAACATTCGTAGGTGCCTTGCAGGATCCCTTGAGTTCCGATGTAGATCCACGAACCGGCGGTCATCTGGCCATACATCGTCAGCCCCTGATGTTCGAGGCGTCGGAACTCGTCCCAGTTGGCCCAGTCGGGAACGAGGTTGGAGTTGGCGATCAGCACCCGCGGGGCCCACTCGTGAGTCTGCATGACACCGACCGGTTTGCCCGATTGCACGAGCATTGTTTCGTCGCCCTTGAGGGTCGTGAGGGTGTGAAGCATGGCCCGGTAGGCATCCCAGGAGCGAGCCGCTCGACCTGTTCCGCCGTAAACGACCAGCTGGTCGGGGTTCTCGGCCACCTCGGGATCGAGGTTGTTCTGCAACATCCGGTAGGCGGCCTCCTGGGGCCAACCTTGACAGGTGAGCGTGGTGCCTCGCGGGGCGGAAATGTTGTGGATCGGAGTGCCAAGCATGGTTGCAGTCTGCGAGGACATGACCTACGTTGTCAACACTCAACATTCGATGTCAGTGACTGACAACTCGATGGGAAGGGTGTGACAATGCCAAGCGCCACCGAAGTAGTGCCACGCTCGGTTGGACGAGTGCTCGACTTGCTCGAGATCGTGTTGGCCGCGGGCGAGTGCAATCTCACCCGAGCCGCAGCTCAGGCCGAACTCACCCCCACCACTGCCCTTCGACACCTTCGTGCCCTCGAAACCCGCGGTTACGTAATGAGAGACGATGCCGGACAGTTCGCGGCCGGACCTACTTTGCATCGCATCGCCGCAACACTGCGAGAGCAGGGCCCCCTCGACAACATCGTTGCCGCGGCCCAACCCCATCTCGAAGAGCTGGCCAATCAAACCGGCGAGTCGGCCTACCTGGCGGTCAGCGACGGACTCACCGCGGCCTATGTCGCCACTGCCGAAAGCACAGCCGCCATCCGCCACGTTGGTTGGGTCGGGCAAACCGTGCCGCTCAAAGGCTCGGCAATAGGCGCGGCGCTGGCGTCGCCAGGAACAATTGCGGTGCGTCACGGTGCGGTCGAACCCGACATCACCGCCGTCTCCTTGGCCCTCCAGGTTGCCTCGCCAGTGCCGATTGCCTTGTCGGTCGTCGGCCCGCAGCACCGGCTCGGCCCGAAAGCCCAGAAGACCGTGAGCGCGGCGATAAAGGCGGCCGCGTCGCAAATCTCTCGAACGATCGGCTCTGTTTCGGAGGAGGTCGCTTCATGACAGTGTTACTCGAGGGGCCGGGCGTCACGATCGACGATGTGGTGCGGGTTGCTCGTCGCAACGAGTCGGTCGCTATCAGCGCCAGCGCGATCGAACGAATGGCCGCGGCGAGAAACGTCGTAGAGGCGCTGGCCGAAGGCGAACCCAAGTATGGGATCTCAACCGGTTTCGGTGCGTTGGCCAACGTGTCGATTCCGCCCGAACGTCGCCGGGCACTACAGGTGGCGTTGGTCCGAAGCCACGCCGCCGGCATGGGTGATCCCGTCGAGACCGAAGTTGTGCGAGCGATGGTTTTTCTACGGGCTCGCACGCTGGCCCTGGGAGCCAGCGGAGCGCGCCCGCTTGTGGCCGAGGCCATGGTCAACCTTCTCAATGCCGGGATCACCCCGGTCGTGCCCGAGTACGGATCGCTCGGCGCGAGCGGCGATCTTGCGCCTTTGGCCCACGGTGCGCTGGCCTTGCTCGGGGAGGGCGAAGTCGACTACGAGGGCGTCCGCCAGCCCGCAGCAACCGCTTTGAGTTCGGCCGGCCTCGATCCGATCGAACTGGCCGAGAAGGAAGGACTGTCGGTTACCAACGGCACCGACGCGATCTTGGGGATGTTGTGTCTCGCCGTTTACGACACCCGCAGACTGCTCGGCCAAGCCGACATGATCGCGGCCCTCACGGTCGAAGGTCTCCTGGCCACCGATGCTCCGTTTGCCGCCGATCTGCAAGCCCTGCGACCACATCCGGGACAAGCAGTGAGCGCCGCCAATCTGCGATCGATGCTCGCCAACTCCGAGATCGTGGCCAGCCACGCCGAGGGCGACAGCAGAGTTCAGGATGCCTACAGCATTCGGTGCACGCCATCGGTTCACGGCGCGGTCCGCGACTGCGTCGATCACTCCGAGCGGGTCGCCCAATGGGAACTGGCATCGGCGATCGACAATCCGATGGTGCTCGCTGATGGTCGTGTCGAGTCGTGCGGCAACTTCCACGGTGCCCCGCTCGGGTTTGCTGCCGATTTTTTGGCGATCGCCCTGACCGAAGTCGGCGCCATCGCCGAGCGCCGCATGGATCGGCTGCTCGACAAGACTCGCAGCCATGGGCTCCCGCCCTTCCTTGCCGACGAGGTGGGCGTCGACAGCGGTTTGATGATCGGCCATTACACCGCGGCGGCAATGGCATCGGAGAACAAACGTCTCGCAGTTCCCGCTTCGGTCGATTCTCTCCCGACATCGGGGATGCAAGAAGACCACGTGTCGATGGCATGGGGAGCGGTTCGCAAGCTCCGCAAGGTCGTCGACAACGTCCGGCGGATACTCGCCGTCGAATACGTGATCTCGGCTCGTGCTATCGACCTGAGGGCGCCACTTACCCCCGCACCGCCAACTGCGGCGCTCGTGGCGCTGCTTCGCTCCGAGGTGCCCGGGCCGGGCGCCGACCGTTATCTGGCCCCCGAATTGGCTGCGGCCGAAACGTTGCTCGCGTCGGCGCGACCCCACGAGGCCAGCACCGCGGCAGGCGCGACGATCAACTGACGGAGCAGAACTCGCTCCACGCGCCGTAACCGCCGATGATGTCGGACACGTCGGTGAAACCAGCCTGACGCAGGACGCTCGCTCCGACCGATGATCGATAGCCGCCTGCGCAGAACACGATGGTGGGCATCTGGGCATCGAGCTCGGCGAGGCGGGCGGGCAACTGACCTACCGGCAGGGCCAGCGCGTCGTCGATCGTGCCGAGTGCGTACTCACCGGGGTTGCGAATGTCGACCAGCTGGAATTGGTCGAGTTCGGACTTACGGGTCTCGAATGCGGCCGCGGTGAGCCTAGAAGCCCGTTGCACCCGGTCGGGGTGGCTCGTCATTACCGATAGCGAGTCGCCGAGATAGCCGACCACGCGATCAAATCCGATCCGGGCCAGGCGATTCTTGGCTTCTCGTTCGAAGCCTTCGTCGACCACGAGCACAATGTCGACGTCGGACGGCACGACCGAGCCTGCGAATTCGGCGTAGCGCCCATTGAGCCCAACGTTGATCGATCCTCGCAGATGACCCAACGCGAAACTCTCGGGATCGCGACCGTCGATGATCATGGCGCCACCGGTAACCAAGGCATCGACCTCGTCGAGGGCGAGCTCCGCCGGCAACATCGTTTCGTCGAGCAACGGCCGATCTTGGCGATTGAGGACCGCGTCGTACACGAAGTAGCTCGGTGCCGGCGGCTGACCTTCGGTCACCAACGACACGAACGACTCGCGGTCGGGCGCCAACAGCGCGTAGTTCGTGCGACGCTGCTCGCCGATTGTCGACGAGGTGTCGGTGGATAGGTTCTTCCCGCACGCCGATCCGGCACCGTGAGCCGGAAACACAATGGTGCTATCGGGCAGCGCCAGCAACCGCTCGTGCAAGCTGTCGTAGAGCTGGTGGGCGAGTTCGTCTCGGCTGAATCCAATGGAGGCCAGCAGGTCGGGGCGACCCACATCGCCGATGAACAAAGTGTCACCGGTAAGCACCGCGTGAGGAACGTCGTCGCCCCCGTGCTCGTACACGACGATGCTCATGGATTCCGGCGTGTGACCGGGAGTGTGACGAAACTCGAGCTCGACATCGCCGAGCAAATAACGCTCACCATCGGAGACGCCCCGCGACGCAAAGTCGGTCTGGGCCACCGACGAGTAGACAATCTCGGCGCCCGTCGCGGCGGCCAACTCGAGATGCCCCGACAAGAAGTCGGCGTGAAAGTGGGTTTCGATCACGAGCTCGATCTTCAAACCGGCCTCGTCGGCCTCGCGCACGTACATTTCGGTGTCGCGCCGAGGATCAACCACAACAGCCCGGCCGCTGGTTTCGTCACCGATCAAATAGGACGCTTGCGACAAGCAGTCAAGGTAGAACTGGTCGAGTTTCATGGTCACTCCTCGGTTGTTTCGTGGACGGGATCGGAATTTCGTTCATCGACGCCGGCGCGACGATGATCTATGGCTAATGGAGAGGGAGACTCGATCGCCGATACCGCATCATGAGCTGACGGGTGCAACCGGTCGTCAAGTCGGCCCCAGATGCCAGCTCGGTGCATGACGTCTCGGACCGGACCCTTTACTCCACAGAAATGAACACGAATGTCACGTTCTTTTAGGGCGACGAGCACTTCGGCCAACATCTGAGCGCCGGTGGCATCAAGGTCGTTGATTCCCGAAGCATCGATCACCATCGCGCGGGGCTCGGCGACGATCTCATCAGCGTGGCTCAACAACAGGTTCTTGACGTGCACCGCGTTTACGAACGACAGAGCCGCGTCGATGCGAACTATGCGTATACCGTCGACCACCAACGCCTCGGGGAAGCGGTCGATGTTTCGATAGCTCGTGGTGTTGGCAACGTGGCCGAGCACGGCGGCGTGCGGTGTCGACATTCGGGCGAACACAACAAGCATCGACGCGACAATTGCGACGACGATCCCAAGCTCGATCCCAAGCAGCAAGGTCGCGCCGTACGCGACGCTCAACCCAACCAGATCGCTGCGTTTGACGCTGGCAATGTGGCGCATCTCTTGGACGTCGAGCAAACCCAGCACCGCGATCAGAATTGTGGCACCGAGCGCCGCGTTGGGCAGCGACGCGAACAAAGGCGTCAAGAAGAGCAAGGTGGCGACCACGACGCCGGCCGAAATCACCGACGCGAGCGGCGTGCGGGCGCCGGTTTCGTCGTTGACCGCGCTGCGAGAGAACCCGCCGGTTACCGGGAATCCACCAAAAAGTCCGGCGGCAACGTTGGCGGCACCCAGCCCAACGAGCTCTCCGTTCGGTGACAGGTCGTATCGATGTCGGCGGGCGTAAACCCGGCCAATGGCGATCGATTCCATGAAACCAACAAGAGTAATCACGACCGCCATGGCAAACAGATCGGCGATGACGGACCCGCCAACATCGGGGATCGCGAAACCGGGCAGAGAGCCCGCCACGTCTCCAACCACCTCGACGCCTCGTTCGTTCAGCGCCAACATCTTTGTGGCGCCGATCGAAGCGGCGACCACGACGAGTGAAGCCGGGAGTCTGGGAGCAAAACGCTTGAGCAGTACCAGCGCCGCCAAGCACGCGGTGCCGAGTATCAGTGTGGGCGTATTGGCATCACCGGCGTGACCAATGACCTCGCGAACCGTGCCAAAGAAATGGTCTTGACGATCGATCGAGATTCCCAGCAGGTGTTTGACTTGAGAGAACGCAATGATTGTCGCAGCGGCCGCGGTGAATCCGATCAGCACCGAATGCGACAAGAAGTTGACCAGGAATCCCAGCCGGCCCGCGGCAAGAACCAGGTGAAGTACGCCAACCATCAGAGCCAGGGCCGCGGCGCCGGCGATGTAGCCCTCGGTGCCTTCTCGAGCTATCGGAGCGAGAGCGGAGGCGGTCAGAAGCGACACGATGGCTACTGGGCCGACGGCCAGGTGGCGCGATGTGCCGAAAACTGCGTACGCAAGCACCGGGACTATCGCGGCGTACAGCCCGACCTGAGCGGGTAGTCCTGCGAGCAAGGCATAGGCCATTGCTTGGGGAACCAACATTGCTCCCACGGTGAGACCGGCAGCCATGTCGTGGCGCCAGTCGGCTTTCTCGTATTGAGTAGCCCACCTCAGTCCCATTTAACCGAATATACGGACATTTAGCCTATTTGACAATAATAAGTGCTTCGACGGTCTCTAAGAGGTCTGGCCAACGAGGTCGCGGTGTTCTCCATCACCGACGTGCAGAGTGGTCGACTGCCGGCGCTCGCGAAGGTACAGACCCAAGAAGATCCCGGGAATCGCTACGAGGCCGAGCAAAGCTCCCGAAGAAACCATCACCAATGCCGGAGCCGGACAAGTTCCGGCGATCGCCCAACCTATCCCGAACAGCGCTCCGCCCTTGATGTGGTGACGCTCGGGCATCGAACGACTGAGTGAGAGCGTTCCGCCAAACGGTGTCGAAACACCACGATTCTCGAGAATCCAGAGCAAGGGCGCTGATACTGCAATTGCGGACGCCATGAACCAAAAGACGTCGTACTCATCGAGTCGCAACATGGCGTGAATGGTGTCGTACTCGTGAAGATTCGATGCCGCCAAGACCGCGCCAAACATGAGGCCGAATAACAGACCGATCAGGTTGAGCCTCACAGGTCGCCTCCCGTCAAGAGCCGAAGAGCGAACGTGGTGGCGATGGCGGTCGCCATGAACGTCGCCGTTACCGCAATGCTGGCCGGAGACCTTTGGGCCGTACCGCACATGCCGTGGCCCGACGTACACCCGCCCGCCATCGCCGCCCCGTATCCAAGAAGGGTCGCTCCGCCAAAGACCAGCGGCACGGTAACGCCAAGGGGGAAGACGTCGCGGAGCGCGTCATAGCCCGATCGCACTTCGGCGCCTTCGCGCAAAATCTGAGTCACCAGAATCCCGCCCAAGAACATGCCCACGAAATACCAAACCCGCCAAACAACCACGCCCTCGCGGCGACGCAGCAGGCCTGAAGTTTGCACGTAAGCACCGCTCGCACCGAGAGGTTGATTAGCCAACAAGAAGAGACCGACGATCAACAACCCCAGCGCCGGTCCACCGATGAACCAGGGCAAGCGGTCGGGTAGAACGTCAAACATTGCTGGACTCCTTCTCGGCGCTCCAAGCACCATAACCTCCGAGGAGATCGGCAACGTCGGAGAAACCTGCGGCAACCAGTCGACTGGCGGCAATCGACGACCGGAACCCGCCTGCGCAATACACGATTGTCGGAGCAGTCGGATCCAGCTGGTCGAGCTGCTCGTTGAGTCGAGTTAGAGGCACAACGGTTGCGTCCCCGATGATCCCGCCAGCTGTTTCTCCGGGCTGACGGACATCGACCAGCTGCAAGCCGTCAATGTCGTTGCGAGCCGCCTCCAAGCCGGCCACGTCAACCCGCTTGGCTCTGGAAACCTCGCTGGGGTTCTCGACGAACGCCGCAAGGGGGCGATCGAGAAACCCAATCACGTTGTCGAACCCAATTCGGGCCAACCTGGTCTTCGCTTCGAGCGCCGTACCCTCGTCGCCGACCAACACGATGCGATCGTTTGGACTGAACACCCCGCCAGCAAATTCGGCGTAACGACCAGCCAACCCGATGTTGATCGAACTTGACAGGTGCCCCGATGCAAAGTCGTTGGGGTCGCGGGTATCGAGAACGACCCCGCCAGCGTTTCGGGCCGCGACCGCCTCGTCCAAAGTAAGCGCCGGCGGAATGGTGTCCTCGTAGAGATCCCTAACCTCGCGGTTGAGGGATGCGTCGTAGGAGAAGTAGGCGGGAGGCGCCGTTTGTCCTTCGGTGACTACGTCGATGAACTCTTCCTTCGTCATCGGCGCCAGTGCGTAATTGCCGGCCCGTTGAGCACCGATCGTGGACCATGTTTCACTCGATAGATTCTTGCCACACGACGAGCCCGCTCCGTGCCCGGGATAAACCCGCGTGGCGTCAGGAAGCGTCAGGAGTTGACCGTGCAACGAATCAAACAGATCACTGGCTAGATCCTCCCCGCTAACCCCTTTCGAGGACAGCAAGTCCGGGCGACCAACGTCACCAACAAACATCGTGTCGCCAGTGAGGACGGCATGGGCTTCGTCGTCGGAGCCATGCTCGAACACGACAACACTGACTGATTCGGGCGTATGGCCAGGAGTGTGGCGGATCTCCAGCACGACTTCGCCGAGCTCGATTCGTTCTCGATCGGCAAGACCGCGCGACTCGAATTCGGTGTTGGCAGCCGACCCGTAGGCAATCTCTGCGCCTGTCGCCTCGGCCAGTTCGAGATGACCGGACAAAAAGTCGGCATGAAAGTGCGTTTCGATGACCATCTCGATGGTCATGGCGTGCTCGCGCGCTGATTCGAGGTACGGCGCAACATCGCGGCGAGGGTCGACAACGACCGCTCGCCCAGTTGTCTCGTCCCCAATGAAGTAGGACGCCTGGGAAAGGCAGTCGAGATAGTGCTGTTCGAGAATCATCGCGTCAGGCCTTGCCTTTCAGCATGAGGTTCCAATACATGAACGGCAAGCCGTGCTTCTTGAGGTACCACATGTCTCGGCGAGGCTTTTGGGCGTTGATGAACTTGGGAAACGATGGGGTTGGCTGCATCGAGTAATCGAACTCGGCCAGCAACATGTGGTGACGCGAGGTGGTGAGCGGGCACGACGCGTAACCCTCGTATTGCTTCGATGGGTCCTTGCCCGAAAGCTGGAGTAGAACGTTGGCGGCTACGACCGGAGCTTGCTTTCGGATTGCCGCACCGGTCTTGGAGTTTGGAGTCGAACCAGCATCGCCGAGAGCAAAGACGTTGTTGTGACGAACGTGCTGATGGGTGTGTTTGTCGACGTCTACGTAGCCAGTGGGGGCATCGGTGGCCAGCGGGCTGGATTTGACCCAGTCGGGAGCCGACTGATGTGGCACGACGTGCATCATGTCGTAGGGAAGCGTGAAGGCGTCGCCGTCCTCGTCCATCGACTTGAATGACGCGACCTTCGACAACGAGTCAACCGACTCGAGCTCGGACTTGAAATGTACGTTGATGCCATAGTCGGCAACGACCTTGTCCAAGGCGTCGGAGAACACCTTTACTCCGAACATGCCCGGCGTTGGCAATACCAAGTGCACATCGATGGCATCGAGTACGCCCTGCTTGCGCCAGTAGTCGCACGCGAGGTAGGCGATCTTTTGAGGAGCACCGGCACACTTGATTGGACCGCTCGGCATTGTGAATACCGCAGAACCAGACTTGGTGCTCTGAATGAAATCCCAAGTCTTGGGTGCTAAGTCAAATGTGTAGTTTGACGAGACACCGTTGGTGCCCAGAGTCTCGGTGACACCGGGAATCTTTCCCCAATCAAGTTGGATGCCGGGGCAAACCACGAGCACGTCGTACCCGATGTTCTTGCCGCCCGCGGTGATTACGGCGTTGTTGTCGGGGTCGAATTCGGTGACGGCGTCCTTGACCCAGGTGACACCTTTGGGTATGACAGAGGCCTCAGTTCGCTCGCTGGTCTCGCGCTTGGAGCAACCCCCGCCGACAAGCGTCCAAAGCGGCTGGTAGTAGTGCTTTTCCGACGGGTCAATGACCGCAACATCATCAACCTCCTTACGTAGCCGAGCGGCGACAGAGATTCCTGCTGAACCACCGCCGACGATTACCACTCGATGATGAGAATTGGTCATGTTCGTCCCCCAAGACGTTGAATAGACCGAATGTACGGTCTTTTGCGTCTTGCGTCAAGAAACGGACGGACGCAGCGCCGTCGCCGACCCGGTCGTCCAATCGGTCACAAACCGATATCGGTCGCCTCGAATCACCGTGGTACGCCACTCGACCGGCGTACCGTCGTGGCATCCAAGCCGCTCCAAATAGAAGGCCGCGTCGGATTTGCGAAGATCGAGCCGGGCTCGGTCTGCGGCCCCCGGAATCACCGGGGTCAGGCGCTCCCAACCTTGATTGGGAGCCAACGCACCGGCGTTTCGCAGCTCGGCGTACAGAGCGGTGTGGCCCCAGTCGACATCCAATAGCGGTGCGGCTGCCACGGCTGGCAACCAGGCCCGATCAACCGCCAGCGGAGCGCCACCCGCAAGCCGGAGTCGAGCTAGCAGGATCAACTCGGTGTCAGCGGCCAGCTCGAGGTGAGCGGCCGCTTCGGGGTCGACCACCGATCCAATCTCGAGGACCTCGCTGGTCTGCTCGACCCCGCTTGCTTCGACCGATTGAAACAGGCTGTAGAGCGTGCCGAGAGACTGCTCGAACTCGGCCCGATTCACGACCGTGCCGCGACCTCGCTCCCGCTTGAGCAGGCCGGTTCGATTGAGATGGCGAACGGCTTCTCTCACCGTGTGTCGGCTAACGCCATAGTCTTCGGTCAAGTTCAAGTCGGTCGGAAATGTCCCGCTGTCGAACTCACCAGCTTCAAGTCGCCGACGAAGTTCGGCCTCGAGTTGGGCCCAAAGAGGCATCGGGCTCGATCGATCGAGCGGTTTGACGGACATACGGCTGAGCACCCCAAGATTTGAAACTTGGTACGTACATTAGCTCAAATCGGCTAGTTTGGTGCCCACCAATGATCCCACCATTAGCCGCCGACGCGTTGATGCCAGCGCGAAATCAGATGGCCCTCTCATTGGGTTGGCACATTGTGCTGGCCTGCTTCGGCATGGCCTTTCCGGCCATGATCTTTGTGCTGCACCGGCGTGGCTTGCACGGCGATGCCCAAGCACTGGAGCTGGCCAAGCGCTGGTCAAAAGTAGCGGGCGTCTTATTCGCCATCGGTGCTGTTTCGGGCACAATCTTGTCGTTCGAACTCGGGTTGCTTTGGCCGGGGCTCATGTCGGCGTATGGCGACGTAGTGGGTCTGGCGTTCGCGCTCGAAGGCCTCTCGTTTTTCGTCGAGGCAATATTTCTCGGTATCTACGTGTACGGGTGGGGGCGTTTGCCCGGGCGCTGGCACTCATTGATGCTCATCCCGATCATGATCGCCGGCATCACCGGCTCGTTTCTGGTTGTGTCGGTCAATGCGTGGATGAACGCCCCCGCGGGTTTCGATGTGATCGACGGCGTTGTGACCAACGTCGATCCCGTCGCGGCGATCTTCAACTCGGCCGCGGTCCTGCAGTTTCTGCACATGTACCTCGCCGGCGTAATGGTGGTGGGATTCTCGACGGCAAGCGTCTACGCGTTGGGTTGGCTCCGCGGCCGTCACGATCGGTTCCACCAACTCGGACTGGTGATTCCATTGACGTTCGCGGCAGTTGCGGCTCCAATCCAGCCGCTGGTCGGTCACCTGGCCGGTCAGCGCCTCGCCGACGAACAGCCGGTGAAATTGGCCGCGATGGAAGGCCTACGAGAAACAACCAGCGGGGCCCGACTCGAGATCGGCGGCTACTGGAACGGCGAATCACTGGTTGGTGCGATCGAGATACCGGTTGATGGACTTCTTTCGTTTCTGGCAACCAACGACTTCGATGCCACAGTGATTGGTCTCGACTCTGTTCCTGCCGAGGATCGTCCGCCGGCTGGGATCGTGCATCTCGCTTTCCAGACAATGATCGCAATCGGCACGGCACTCGCGACACTCAGCGGATGGTTTGGCTGGCGAAGGTGGAAGAACCGTCATTCGCCGTTCGTGTCAAGTTGGTTCGACAGCCGCTGGCTGCTGCGGGCAACAGTGATGGCCGGCCCCGCGGCGATCATCGCGATGGAGACCGGTTGGATCACGACCGAGGTCGGGCGCCAGCCGTGGATAGTCCATCAACTGCTCCGCACCGAAGACGCGGTCACACCAGCGGCGTACATTTGGTTGACGTTGTCCGTTCTGGTTGTGGTCTATTCGGCGATGACAATCGGTGCGACCTTGTTGATACGGTCGATGTCTCGGCGATGGCGCGATGGCGACACCGACCTCACAAGTCCCTACGGTCCAGGCGCCGAGTCGTGAGCGCGGCCGAGGCAGTTGCTGTGGTCATGTTCGTGGCCATCACCGCTTACGCCGTCTTTGGCGGTGCCGACTTCGGGTCCGGCGTGTGGGACCTCACTGCCGGCGGCCCCCACAAAGGTGCCCCGACTCGCCGATTGATAGACCACGCGATCGGGCCGGTCTGGGAAGCGAACCACGTCTGGCTCATCTTCGTGCTCGTTTTCTTGTGGACTGGTTTCCCGCAACCGTTTGCCACGCTGATGAACGACCTGGCAATCCCGTTCTGGCTCGCCGGGCTCGGAATCACGGCGCGCGGCGCGGGTTTTGCGTTTCGGAAGTTCTCTCCAACCATGCGAGGAGCGCGGACAGCAGGCGTGATCTTTGCCAGCGCGTCGCTCCTGACTCCGTTCTTCTTGGGCGCAATAGCCGGAGCGGTGGCCTCGGGCCGGGTAGTCACCGATGGGTCTCACGGGTTGTGGCGGTCGTGGCTCGGACCAACGTCGATCCTCGGCGGACTACTCGCGGTCGCGACCTGCACGCTGCTTGCCGGCATTTTTCTCGCCGCGGAGGCCGCCAAGATCGGCGATGTCGACCTCGCCGAATCGCTCCGCGACAAGTCACTGGTCGGCGCGACCATCACGGGGCTAATCGCCCTTCTGGGTATCCCGGTTCTTCTGGCGGACAGCGAAACGCTAAGCGCCGGGCTTCTCGGGCGGGCCCTTCCGATCGTCGCGATCTCTGCCTTTGCCGGCCTCTGGACGATTCGGGCGCTCTGGACCCGAAAGCTCCGCCTAGCGCGCGTAACAAGCGTTATCGCGGTGGCGGCGATCGTAATCGGGTGGGGTGTCGCCCAACATCCGTGGATTCTGGTCGACCAAGTCAAGATCTCCGAGGGAGCCGGCGCATCATCGAGCTTGATCGGGTTGCTCATCGCCGGCGCACTGGCTGGCGTACTCGTACTCCCGCCCCTCATCTATCTGTTCTCGTTGGCCGAGGACTCCCACCCTCACTAGTTGTTCAAAAAACTTGTGACCGATCGGCTCCAAGGCGCGTCATACCGGTCACCCAACCAATCGGAGCACCCAATGCGGTGGAAACCAACTCGTCGAATTACTGCCATCACGTTGGCTACGGCCGTGCTCGCGGCTGCCTGCTCTAGCGGGGCTGACAACTCTCAGGGCGATACTGAGCTGCGCGACTTTGCCCTCGTCCAAGAAAATGACTTCGTGTTCGAGGCTGATCCAACCGACCCCGGTCGAGGCATCTTCCGTGTTCGGACCACCGAACCGATGATTTGCACAATCGTGTGGGGGGAGACCGACGAGTTCGGGCACTTCAACAACAGCCTGTCAATGAACGGTACCGGAATCATCGACCACGACGTGATCCTTCCCGGCGCGGAGCAAGGCGTCGAGTACAAGTTCAGGGTTCAAGGGTCCACCGCTGACGGGACGCAATTCCGGTCCGCTACGGGAACGTTTGTGATTCCTGTGACTGACAGCGGCGACGCAATGGGCAACGACACGATGATTGTCCACGGCGACAACCTCGCCTTGGACGCAACCGTCACAGACTTCAGCTCCACGTTCGGTCCCGGTTGGGAAGCCACAAACGCCATCGATGACGATACGAACACCGAATGGGCCACCGCTGGCGATGGCGACGGTGGCTTCATAACGATCGACCTAGGCGAGGCCCTCGACATTGTTGGCGTCGAGTTCTGGACCCGCTCGATGCTCAACGGAACGGCGATCACCGAGACGTACACGGTGACTGTTGATGGCGGCGAGCCCTTGGGTCCGTTTCCGGCTGGAAACCCGGCCAACCCCAACTTCAGCGCCGCCGAGTTTCGTGGCCGCGAACTCCGATTCGATGTCAGTTCGTCGACCGGCGGCAACGTCGGCGCCATCGAACTTCGAGCCTTCGCGCCGGCCTCCTGAACCGGGTGACGTGTGGATGCCATCGTGACCAGACGATCCGTCGGGTGGACCTTCGTCCTGGTGCAGTTCCTCCTCCTAGGGGCACTGATCGCCTTGCCGTCGCGAAACGATTGGTCAACGCCGTGGTGGACGACCACCTTGGGCGGCGCGGTTGTAATTGGGGGCTTGGGCATAGTCGGCTTCGCCAGCCTCAACCTTGGCCGCGCTCTTACCGCTACGCCGGTACCAACCAAGCACGGCGAATTGGTGACGACCGGCCTCTACCGGTTTACCCGGCACCCGATTTATAGCGCCGTGCTTTTGATTGTGATCGGTCTCGTAGTGAGATCTGGAAGCTTGTTGCACGCCCTCGTGGGCGCCGTGACAATGCTGTTCTTCAACCGCAAGGCGCGCTGGGAAGAGGCCCAGCTAGCCGATCGATACCCGGGCTACGAGGCCTACGCGGCCACAACGCCACGCTTCGTTCCGTCGTTACTGAGGATCCGAAGAACCTAGATCGCCGAGGGCGCCATCGAGGCGGGTTCTCATGCGTTGTCGATCGACATCGGACGGAACCACACGGCCGTATTCTTTCGCGACCTCAATGATGTCCCTCGTTTCGGCGAGAATCAGCTCGCATCGACTACAGCCGGCAAGATGTTCGAGAGCGGCCGCTTCAAGTTCTGGCGCAAGCTCGCCCTCAAGGAGATCGGTGAGGTGGTCGGCTAACTCGTCACAATCCATGCTTCTCACGCAATCCATGCTTCTCACGGCCCTACTTTGATCCCGTTGTTGGCGACGAGTTCTCTCAGAGCCAACCGACCTCGATGAACCCGCATCTTGGCAGCCGACTGCCCGATATCGAGCACCCGAGCGACCTCAGCCATAGGCAGCCGTTCGATATCTCGAAGAACGACCGCGGACCGCTCGTCGGCACGCATCTGCAAGAACGCCTCTTCGAGAATCGAAACTAGTTCGGCGGCAAGAACACGGTCAGCAGGTCCGGTCTCCGAAGACGCGATCTCGGGAAGGTCCGCCGGGTCAGTAGGAACATCACGGCGACCACGTAGGACTCCGAGACCTTCGCGGTAGGCAATCTGTAACAGCCAAGGGCGCACTCGATCGTCGGCTCGGAGTTGGCCCAACCGCGTAGCCGCTTTCAGAAACGTGGCTTGCACGATGTCCTCAGCATCGTCTCGACTCCACACAACCCGGTAGGCAACGTTGAAGACCGCGTCAAGGTGATCCTCGAATAGTTCTTCGACTCTTGCTCTCAGGGTGGTGGACAGGGCCGGGCTCACAGCAGCTATAGAAGCAGAACTCCGCCCGCTAGTTGACTACGGGCGGAGTCGACACCTTATGCCAGCCCTCGTGAAGGGACCTCGGCTTCGTGAAGGGTCCTAGGCGTCGTGTGAGACCACATCCAAGGTTGGTTGGGTTGTGCCAACGTTGATTTTGCGAGGTTTGGCTACCTCGGCGACGGGGATGCGAAGGGTGAGAACGCCATCGCTGAAGTTGGCTTCTATGTCCTCGACGTTGAGACCGTCTCCTAGATGAACCTGGCGACGATAGGCACCTCGTGGCCGCTCAGCGAGATACATCTGGTCGCTGTCTTCGCGCTGCCAGTTTCGTTCAGCGCTAACGGTCAAGACGCTGCGCTCGACGTTGATGTCGAGCGAGTCGGCCGCCACGCCTGGCAAGTCGATGTGGACCCAAACGTCCTCACCTCGGCGATAGGCATCCATCGGCATCGTCAACGGGCCGGATGGACCGGTGCCAAGCCGTGAAAACAGTCGATCGAAGTCGTTGAAGGGGTCGTGTTGTATGAGCATGGAAATGAATCCTTCCTGTGTTGTGAATACCAGTAGATATTGAGTGCCCATCTCCTTTACTGAAAAGCATTCTCTTTTTGTGTAATAGTGTCAAGGGCTTAAGTCCCTATTGAGCAACATGACCAAAGAACGCCTCAGCCCCAAACGAATCACGACCACCGCAGTTCGCATCGTCGACCGCGACGGTCTCGACGCACTCACAATTTCGGCGACCGCCGAGGAGTTGGCCGTGGTCCCGAGCGCGATATATAGCCATTTCTCCGGACTCGACGGTTTGCGTCATTGTGTCGCCGTTGCCGCCACCCACAACCTCACCACGGAGGTCACGTCAGCCGCGATAGGTGTGGCCGGTATCGAGGCCCTCGACGCGATGGGCACCAAGTACCGTGAGTTCGCTCTGGCCTTTCCCGGCCAGTTCGCGTCGACATTGCTGCCACCAAAGTCAAACAACGACGATCTCGCCAGGGCCACCAATTCACTAGTAGATGTCTTCGTTGCTGTTTACCGCGCTATTGGTTTGGGTGTCGAAGGCTCCCTTCTCGCCGCCCGCACCACTCGTTGCGCGATCCACGGCTTCCTTGCGCTCGAACACACGTCGGGCACCACCGACGAGCACCGGTCAGAGTTCGGGCACCTCTTGCACGCACTCCAAGTAGGACTCACAACCTAACGGAGCCCAAAGGCGGCCTTGAACGATCGTTCAGCAGCTCGTAGCTTTACGTCCCATGAGTCAGCTACCGGGCACGGAACCGAGTATCGACATAGCCATGGGCTGGGATCCCGATCCGAGTCGTTCGATGTCGCTGCACGCCGATGCCTACACCGAGGACCGCTGGTACGACGCCGACCAACGCCAAGTCATCGGCCGATCGTGGCAGTGGATCTGCCATGTAGAGAAGGTACGTGAACCGGGAAGCTACGTCACGTCGACGGTGGCCGGCCATCCGATCGTCGTTGTCCGAGGCGCTGACGCCAGCCTGCGAGCGTTCTACAACGTGTGCCAACACCGAGCCCACGAGCTGCTCGTCGGCGAAGGTCGCACCAACAATATTGTGTGCCCCTACCACGCGTGGAGTTACGACTTGGCCGGCGGACTCACCGCGGCGCGCCACACCGGCCATCTCGAAGATTTCGATCTGAGCCAGATTTGTCTGGAGCGAGTCCTCGTCACCGAATTCGCCGGGTTCGTGTACGTCAATCTCGACCCTCACGCCGAAGCTTTGGCGGACGTATCGGGCGACCTCGGATCGGAACTGCAGCGCTGGGCGCCCGACGTTGAACAGCTCACCTTTGCCCATCGCCTCACCTATGAGATCCGTTCCAACTGGAAGAACGTCGTCGACAACTTTCTCGAGTGTTACCACTGCCATGTCGCGCACAAAGACTTCGTCTCCTTGGTCGACATGGATACCTACGAGGTCACAACCCACGGCATCTATTCGAGTCACATGGCCGAGGCCGGCAAATCGGCCAACACCGCTTACGACGTGAGCGATGCGACCGTCACCGATCACGCGGTTTGGTGGCTGTGGCCGACCACCTGCCTTATGCGGTATCCCGGCCGAGGGAACATGATTGTGCTCAACATCGTCGCGGCCGGCGCCGACCTCACTTACGAAACGTACGATTTTTTCTTGGAGTCGGCGGACCCAACCCCGGCCGAACTCGAGTCGATCCGATATCTCGACGAAGTCCTACAAGTCGAGGACATCGCCCTCGTCGAGAGCGTGCAACGGGGCATGGAAACCCCCGCCTTCAACCAAGGCCGGATCGTCAACGACCCCAACGGCTCGGGGCTGTCTGAGCATGCGCTGCACCATTTCCATGGCCTTCTTCTGGCGGCCTACGCCGGGGCGGCTTCGTGAGTGGGATGCTCGACGGCCGCGTCGCCCTCGTGACGGGCGGCCGGGGTGGGGTCGGACGAGCCATCTGCAAACGGTTCGAGGCCGAAGGGGCCTTTGTATTTGCCGCCGACCTAAGCAACCAGGGAAGCAACGGCGCGGGACAAGCAGCTGGCGATTTCCTGCGATTCGATGTCACTTCAGAAACCGAAGTCGCCGGCGGGGTCGCGACAATCCAGGACTCTCATGGGCAACTCGACATAGTGGTGAACGCGGCTGGCGTCGAAATCGAAAAGTCCATCGAACACACCAGTCTCGACGAATGGAACCGGATCTTTGCCATCAACGTCACCGGCACCTTCCTGACCTGCAAACACGCCCTACCCATGTTGCGGGAATCATGCCATGCGTCCATCATCAACTTCGGTTCCTACGACGGTTTCATCGCCGACCCGCGACTAGCGGCCTACTGCGCCACCAAGGGCGCTGTCCATGCCCTCACGAAAGCCTTGGCGTGTGATCACGGCCCCGAAGGCATCCGGGTCAACGCCATTTGCCCCGGATATGTAGACACGCCGATGCTCGGCCAGTTCTACCCCGACACCATGAGCGCCGGCGATGCGTTGGCCGAAGCTGCCAACATTCATCCCTTGGGCACGATCGGGACGCCGACCGACATCGCCAACCTCACCAACTGGCTGGCCTCCGACGAGGCTCGCTACGCCAGTGGCCAGCTCTGGATCCTCGACGGCGGCCTATCGTCACAGGTCCAGCAAATGCGATTTTCTTAGACGCTTGTCGAATTTCTGGCCGATGCGCAAGAGCGCTCCGGCCGAAACCGAAGCGCCCTCGCTATTCCCGCCTTCGCAGTGTCCCGCCGACACTGCGAGGTCTACATCAACTTGAGCTCGCCTTGGTAGTTGGCAACGCCGAGGTTCACGTCGTCGACAAATGTCAACTTGCCTCGGGCATTGGCGAAGTCGCCAGTACCGCTACCTTCGTGAATCGGATGGCTGCAGCCGCCCGACAACTGTGATCCGTCAGCGGCAAATACCGCATAGAACTGTTCGGTAAGAACAAAAGTGCCGCTGCGGTCTCCGTAGCTGCCAACAAACAGTTCCCGGCCCAATTCTTGGTACTCGCCGGTCTCCTCGTTGAACTCAAACTCCAGTACCCAACCGTAGATACAGCCTTCGAGGTCGCCAGCCATGGCAATCACATAGTCCGAACCGGCACCAGCTGAGTCGCCACACCCACCCGAACCGTACGGCCCCGGCGTTCCGACCCCTTCAACCTTCACTTCTTGTACTTCATCCCCGGCATTTGCCGGCCCGGCCAGGGCAGTGAGTAACACCACCGGCAACACCGCTAAGAGAAGTCGTCTCATATTGCACCCTCCTGATTTCGGGCCCGCCTTTCGGTCCCTTGCAAACCACTATTGGTGGCCGACCTTTCAATCCACCGTCAACTGGCCCGCAAAGCCTGAAAGGCCCTTGACCAAACACCTGGCGTCCTATAATTTACTATTCAGTTAATTATCTATCTGGTTTAATACACGCCTTGGTTCTTCCGATGACCCTCACCGCACTCGACGATCGACTCGACGACACCTTTGCCGCCCTCGCCAACTCGACCCGGCGGGCGATCTTGGCGCGGCTGGCCCAAGGACCGGCCAACGTCAACGAAATCGCGTCCCCCTTCGACATGACTTTGCCCGCGGTCTCCAAGCACCTCAAGGTGCTCGAACGAGCCGGTCTGATTGTCCGCGGTCGGCGCGGCCAATTCCGCCCCTGTCACCTCGACGCCGAACCGCTCGAGGCGGTGGCCGACTGGGCCGAGACCTACCGACCAGTGTGGGAAGGCCGCTTTGACCGCATGGACACTTACGTCACCCAACTTCAATCGCAACAAGAGAGACCATCAACATGACCGACAACGACGCCACCAAATCGGTAGTGATCGAGCGGACCTTCGACGCTCCGGTTCGCCTCATCTGGCAGATGTGGGTCTCAGCGCAACACTTCCAGGCCTGGTACGGACCCACCGGCGCGAGCATTCCCGTCGCCGAGATGGACGTCCGGGTTGGCGGCCGACGACTGATCTGCATGGCCATGGATACGCCCAACGGTCCGATGCAAATGTGGTTTACCGGCGAATACCTCGAGATCGACGAATACGTTCGTTTGGTCTACACCGAATCAATGTCAGACGAGAATGGCAATGTGCTTGACCCCGCCGATATGGGCATGCCCGGCCCGGCCGTAACCCAGATCACCGTCGAACTCACCGACCTTGGCGAGCGGACCGCGATGACAATGACTCACGCGGGTGTAGCCGCCGACTCCCCCGGCGCCGCCGGTTGGAACATGGCCATCGAAAAGCTCTCCGGGTACGTCGACGGGCTCGGCTCGTAGCGGTACCTACTGGTTTGTGCTCACCACGACCACAGACTTCCCGCTTGTCTGGCCCGCTTCGAGGCGGCGGATTGCTTCGGGTGCGTCGTCGAGCGCGAATTGTTCGCCAACTGCGGGCACCACGGTGCCAGCCTCGATGAATTCGGCCAGCCGGTCGATGAACGAGTGATGCTCGGTGCTCACGAACATCCGCAGCCGATGACTCACAAACGGCGAGAGGATTGTCGCCCACAACTGACGACCGATCCCCCCAGTGAATCGGTTTCCGTCCTCTCCACCGACGATCACCAGCGTGGCGTCCTTGGCGAGGGCCCGCCGGAGACGCCGCACACTGTTGCGGCCACCAATGTCGATAATCAGATCAAATAGGCGCTGGCCATCGAACACGTCCTCGCCCGTGTAGTCGACCACGTGATCAGCACCGAGTGAGTTGACGAAACCAAGCTTGGCCGTACTAGCCACACCAGTCACCTCCGCGCCAACGGCTTTGGCCAGCTGCACCGCATACGATCCCACGCCGCCCGAGGCCCCCACAACAAGAACTCGTTGCCCGGCCGTTACCCGACCAACGTCGGTGAGCGCCTGCAGCGCGGTTATTCCCGACACCGCGGCCGCAGCGGCTTCGACAAACGATGTTCGAGCGGGCTTGCGAGACAGCTTCGTTTCGTCGGCCACGGCCCGCTCGGCGAAGCTCCCCTTGGCGATCCCAAATACTTCTTCGCCGACCGCAAACCTGGTCGTCTTGTTTCCGACGGCAACGACCACGCCGCTCACGTCAAGTCCTGGCACAGGGTTCTTTGGTTTGGTGAGCCCGAACCCCATGAGCCGTATCAGGTATGGGGTTCCGGTCATGAGGTGCCACACGCCGCGATCGACTCCCGCGGCCCGAACGTCGATCAGAACCTCTTTGGGCCCGACCGTTGGCTGGGCGATTGTCTCCACCCTCAACTGCTCGGTGCCGCCATATCGGCCTTGCACCACTGCGCTCATTCGGCCGATGGCCTGGGCCTCGGTTGCTGACTCTGTGTTGATCATGGCGGTCCTTCCATTCGTCGTACTAAGTACGAGGAGGAGGTCACCATACCAGTACTAAGTACGGTTACAATGCGCAAATTACCAGGAGTGACCATTGCCACGTCAACCGAAGTCACCGCTGACACCGACTCGGGTCATCGCAGCCGCAGTCTCGCTGGCCGACGAAATCGGCGTCGACGCGCTGACCATTCGCAAACTTGCCGCCGCGCTGGAAGTCAAACCGATGACGATCTACCACCACGTCCCAAGCAAAGAAGCAATCATCGACGCGATGGTCGACTCGGTGTTCGCCGAGATCCACAGCCCGCCAAGCGGCGCGGGGTGGAAACCAGCAATGACCGAACGGGCAAACTCGATGCGCGCCGCCATGCTCCGCCATCCCTGGGCACCACCACTGATGGAATCACGCACGACGCCGGGCCCCGAGACGTTGCGTCACCACGACGCCGTCCTCGGATGCCTTCGCGGCAACGGGTTCACGGTTGAAATGACCGCTCACGCCTACGCACTGATCGATGCGTTCATCTACGGCTTCACACTGCAAGAAGCCACCCTGCCCGCAACTGAAGGCCAAGACATGACCGAGCTAGCGGAGTCGATCACCGCAACCTTCGCCGACGGCGCGTACCCCCACCTGTCGGAGTTCACCGTCGCCCACGTAATGCAACCCGGTTACGACTTCGGCGACGAGTTCCAGTTCGGCCTCGGCCTCATACTCGACGGCCTCGAGGCTGCCCTGCAATAGCTAGGAAGATCAGAACATCGTCAGGTAGAGATCGACCTCGGCCTGGGTTACCTGGTGGTGGTGAGCCATGAACTCCTTGCGTTTCACCTCGGCGAAGTAGTCGCGATAGGGACCCTCGCTGGTCATCCCCAGGCCTTCGGCGAGCACATCGTCTTTAAGCAGGTTCTCCGCGGCGTGCAGCAGCGTCGGCGGCAAGGTTTCGATGCCCCGGGCCGCGACCTCCGAAGGCGCCAACGCGAACAAGTTCGCGGTGTTCACCGCTCCGGGGTCGGTGTGGTTGTCGACCCCGTCCATGCCGCACGCCAGCATGGCGGCAAACATCAGATACGGATTGGCCGCACCATCACCGAGGCGTACCTCGAGTCGATCGGGTTCGGGGACCCGAATCATTTGCGTGCGATTGTTGCCGCCGAACGCGGCGTAGGCCGGGGCCCAGGTGGCGCCTGACGTTGGGGCGCCGACCCCCATTCGCTTGTACGAGTTCACGATTGGACACGCAACCGCGACCAACGACGATGCGTGATCGATGAGACCACCGGCAAAGTTGTAGGCCATCTCACTGAGACCCAGCCCCAAGCTGTCGGACCCACCATTGTTTACGAACAGCGGCTCGTCGGTGTCGGCGGTCCACAGACTCAGGTGAGCGTGCAACCCGTTACCGGTCTTGTCGCTGAACGGTTTGGGCATGAACGACGCATACCAGCCCTCACGTTGGGCCATCGTGTGAATCATCAATCGAAAGATGACGAGACGGTCAGACGTCGTCAACGCGTCGCTGTACTGCCAATTTTGTTCGTACTGGCCGTTGGCGTCTTCGTGATCGTTGGCGTAGTTGCCCCAACCCATCGCATCAAGATTCTTGGAGACGGTTGCCAGATGAGGCAACATTCGGGTGAGGCTGCGAGCGTCGTAGCACGGCATCGTGTCGACGTCACGATCGTCGGCGACGCTGATACGCCCAAGTTCGTCTTTGACAACAAGGGAGTACTCGGCCTCCACCCCTCCTTTGAGAACCAGATTTCGTTGGGCCAGGTTCTCCATCGCCTGGCGCAAGATGACGCGTGGGGCGTAGGGCCACAGTTCGCCGTCGACCGTCGCGTCACACTGCATGGCGGCGACATTGGGCTGCCACGGCAGCTGGGTGTACGAAGCCGGGTCGGGAATGGCAAGAATGTCGGGACTCGACGGGTCCTGACCCATGGGCCCGGCCCCAAAGCCGGCAAAACCGGCGCCGTCGGACATCAACGTTTCCAGGGCGCTCACCGGAACCAGCTTGGCGCAAGGTTTGCCGTGCATCTCGACGAACATGGCGTAAATGAACTCCACACCGTCGGCCTCGACCCGTGCCTGGATGTCTTCGAATGCTCCCATGAAAAGTCCCCCTCAGACGTTGCCAATAATGCCCCGCCGCGGCGAGGACCGGCCTCACTGTAGGTGAAACCCCTTCGCGGTTGTCCAAGGCTCACGTCAGTGACTACGGTTCGCACACCGTAGACGGGTACGCCCGGAGAGTCATAAGGGGAGACATCATGTGCGGGATCGTCGGTCTGTTCTGCAAGACCGAAAAGTACCGGCCAGAACTGGGCCGCCTCACCGCGGTCATGCTCCACGAGATGCGCGAACGCGGCCCCGACAGTGCGGGGTTCGCAATCTACGACGAGACCACCCAGAACCGATCCAGGATTACGGTGCTCGCCGAAGGCCGGTCACCCGACTGGGCCCCAACAACCGAAGCACTACAACAAGTGCTTGATGCCGATGTCACCGTTCGACCAACCCACGACCATGCCGTCTTTGAAACAGCCGGCGACGGCCGCTTGGCCCGCCAATGGATCATCGACAATGTGAGCGGCGTCGACGTGTTGAGCGAAGGCAACCGGATCGAGCTCTACAAGTCGGTGGGCGACCCCGACCTCGTGGCGAAGCGTTACCACCTCGCGACGCGCCGCGGCACTCACGCCATCGCCCACACCCGGATGGCCACCGAGTCCGCCATCACTCCCAACGGCTCACACCCGTTCGGCACCGGCTCGGACACGTGCCTGGTTCATAACGGCTCGCTGTCGAACCACAATTGGCTGCGCTCACAACTCCAGCAGCAAGGCGAGACGTTCCAGACCGAGAACGATTCAGAGGTTGCCGCCGGCTACATCTCGTGGCGCATGAGGCAAGGCGACACCCTCGACGCGGCACTCGAACGGGCGTTGGTCGACCTCGACGGGTTCTACACCTTGGCCGTCGGCACCGCCGACGGGTTCGCGATCCTGCGAGACCCCATCGCGTGCAAGCCCGCGGTGGTCGCCGAAACCGACGACTGGGTCGCGATGTCGTCGGAATACCGGGCAATCGCCCAGCTGCCCGACGTCGAACACGCAACGGTCTGGGAACCAGAACCGGCCCGCGTCTACACATGGAGTTTGGCCGCATGAGCACAACCCTCGACTTCGCCTCCTCCTCACTACGCGATATCAACCGCGCGCTTCACGACGCTCGCAGCGGCGACTTCCACATCTCCAACCCGCGCGGCGCTCACGCCGTCGCCGCGGGCATCAACAACGACATCTCGGTGACCGTCGACGGGTCGGTCGGTTACTACTGCGCCGGGATGCACCAAATCGGCCGCGTCAACGTCATCGGCAATGCCGGAACCGGGCTCGCCGAGAACATCATGTCCGGCACCGTCCGGATCATCGGCAGCGCCACCATGGCCGCCGGCGCCACCGGCCACGGCGGGCTTGTCGTGATCGAAGGTAACGCGGGCAGCCGATGCGGGATCTCGATGAAAGGTGTTGACATCGTGGTAGGCGGCAACGTCGGCCACATGAGCGGATTCATGGCCCAGGCTGGCAACCTCGTTGTTTGTGGTAACGCCGCGGCCGACCTCGGGGATTCGATGTACGAGGCTCGCATCTTTGTACGCGGCGATGTCGAATCGCTCGGGTCGGATTGCGTCGAAAAGGAGATCCGACCCGAACATGTCACGGCCCTCACCGACCTACTCAGCCGCAGCGACCTCGACCACGACCCTTCGGAGTTTCGTCGCTATGGCTCGGCTCGCAGGCTCTACAACTTCCACATCGACGATATCGACGCCGAACTCGCCGCAGGAGGCAACCGGTGAGCACCAACGACTGGCACCAACAAGAGAGCTACACCTTCGATCGCAACGTGATCGCCGAGATTCGACGAGCCGCTAACACCGGTATCTACCGGATTCGAGGGTTCGGCGCCAAACGTCGGGTGCCGTCGCTCGACGACCTCGTGCTGCTCGGCGCCTCGATGTCTCGCTATCCCCTCGAGGGTTATCGCGAGGCCTGCGGCACCGACATCACCATCGGGGCCGACACCAGCGAGCGCCCCGTGAAGCTCGATATCCCGATCACCATCGCCGGCATGAGTTTCGGTTCGCTGTCGGCTCAAGCCAAAGAGGCGCTCGGGCGGGGCGCCAACGCCGCCGGCACTTCGACCACCACCGGCGACGGCGGCATGACCCCCGAAGAACGAGGCCACTCCAAAACCCTCGTATACCAATACTTGCCTTCGCGATACGGCATGAACCCCGACGATCTCCGCCAAGCCGACGCCATCGAAGTGGTGGTGGGACAAGGCGCCAAGCCCGGCGGCGGCGGAATGTTGCTGGGCCAAAAGATCACCAAACGGGTCGGTCAAATGCGCACGCTGCCCGAAGGTATCGACCAACGCTCAGCATGTCGCCATCCCGACTGGACCGGGCCCGATGATCTCGAAATCAAGATCATCGAGCTTCGCGAAATCACCGATCACCAAGTCCCCGTTTACATCAAAATTGGGGCGGCTCGGCCCTACTACGACACCGCCTTGGCCATAAAGGCCGGAGCCGACGCCGTCGTCGTTGATGGGATGCAGGGCGGAACCGCGGCGACCCAAGACGTCTTCATCGAACACGTCGGGATCCCCACCATCGCCGCGATCCCCGAGGCGGTTCGGGCGTTACAGGAGTTGGGCGTACACCGGCGCGTCAAGCTGATCGCGGCCGGCGGCATCCGGTCCGGCGCCGACGTTGCCAAGGCACTAGCCCTGGGTGCCGACGCCGTTTCGATCGGCACCGCGGCCCTCATAGCCATAGGCGACAACAATCCGGCCCACGACGACGAATACCGCAAACTCGGATCGGCGGCTGGCGTGTGGGAGGACTACCAAGCCGGCACCGATCCGGCAGGTATCACCACCCAGGACCCGGAGTTGTCGGCCCGGCTGAATCCGGTTATCGCCGGACGCCGCCTCGCCAACTACCTGCAAGTCCTCACTCTCGAGACCCAAACACTGGCCCGAGCGTGCGGGAAATCTCACGTCAACAATCTTGAGCCACAAGATCTAGCGGCCCTCACCGTCGAGGCCGCAGCGATGGCCAAGGTTCCGCTCGCGGGAACCAACTGGATTCCCAGCAACGACAAATAGGCCCCTCCCGGCTGAAGCCAAATATCTCAATTGACACAATCTCGGATTACGTCCGGGTGGTTGTTCGGTTGCCCTCCATAACAAATGACGCGGCCATGGATTGGAGGGTTCTGATGCGAACGATCGGCAAAGTTGGTTGGCAGCTTGGCTTGCTCGTGGGAGCGGCGCTGGCCTACTTCGGAGTTAGAGGACTGACCGAGGGAAGCCAAGCCACAGCAACGGCGCACGGACAGTCGGTGCTTCGGCTCGAACGCGGTGTCGGAATCGATATCGAAACAACGGTGCAGGGATGGATCCTTCATCACCGCCAGATCGTGACCGCCGCCAACTGGGTTTACATCTGGGGCCACTGGCCGGTTATCGCCATCACCTTTGTCTGGCTCTACCGCAACCACCGCCCCTCGTACCTACTATTGCGCAACGCGATGTTCGTGTCGGGCGGGATCGGGCTCATCATCTTCATGGCGTTTCCGGTCGCTCCCCCCAGGCTCATGCCAGGCGCTTTCGTCGACACCGTGACAGAACTGTCCAAGTCGTACCGGGTCTTGCAGCCGCCATCGCTGGTCAACAAGTACGCCGCCGTACCCAGCCTCCACGTCGGTTGGAACCTACTGGTTGGCATCATTTTGTTTCGTACGATCCAGCACAAACTAATACGAGCTCTGGCCCTGCTCAGCCCGTTGGTAATGGCCTCAGCCGTGGTGCTCACTGCCAATCACTACGTCTTTGACGCAATAGCCGGTTCGGTGATTGCGACAATCGGTTTGGCTGGCGCCACGCTGATCGGGTGCCATCTCAGCTTCTACCGTCGAGCCGGCGCCTGCCCAGCTGAATTGGCGGTCGAGCTCGCAGCCTGAACAGCGACCTGGGTCCAAGGACTCTGGAAACTCAACGGCGACTTCGCTTTGATGTTGCGATGAGCCAGCAACAACGATCTCGACGTGCTCAACGGGTCGCCCAACGAAAGCGACGCCAACAGACCCGGCTGGCACTGTTCGTCTTGGTGCCCGTGGTCGTCGCCACCGCCGCCGCGGCAATCGTTTTCGGCCGTGGGGGCGGCGAACCGTACGCCGGCACAACCGTCGAACTCACGATGTTCGATTACGGCTTCGGTGGCGACCTCACCGCGCCCGCTGGTGCGGTGCGCCTCGAGGCCAAGAACACCGGGCTGCTCAACCACAACCTCGGTATCCGCCGCGGGCCGAGCAGCGGCGAGGTCCCGGCCGGCAGCACGGCCCGACTAGACCTCGACAACATTCAACCGGGCAACTACGAACTCTATTGCGACATCGTGGGCCACGCCGAAAAAGGCATGACGGCGGTTCTCGTGATTACCGAACCAATCGCGCCCGATCAGCCCTGACTGCGCTGCTTGGGATCGAGAGCGTCGCGAAGACCATCACCAATGAAGTTGACACTCATGACGGTGAGCGAAAGTAACAGGCCAGGGCCGGCAACCAACCAAACGTTGAGGGTGATGCGATCTTTGGCCTCGTTGAGCAAACGGCCCCATGTGGGCAGCTGAAGCGGGAAACCGAGTCCGAGGAACGAAACGGCGGATTCGGTGAGGATGGCAGTCGCGATGCCGAGCGAAGCAGCGACGATCACGGGGCTCATCACATTTGGGATGACGTGCTTGCTGATGATCCGCCACGGTCTCGTCCCGATGCTGCGACTGGCCAGGATGAATTCTTGTTCCTTCAGGGAAAGGACTTCGCCTCGTACGATGCGGGCAGTTTGCATCCAGCTGGTCCCGCCAATGATCAAGACCATGAGAACAAAGATGCCGAGGCCTTCGCCCAGCGACTCCTGAACCGGGTCACGGAACAACACGATGACCACGAGGAGCACAGGAAGCAACGGCAGCGACAAGAACAGGTCCGTGATCCGCATGAGGACACCATCGAGCCAGCGGAAAAACCCGGCCAGGACCCCGATGAGAACACCAAGGATTATTGATACGGCCATGGCCACGAAACCCACGGCCAGTGAAATACGTCCACCAATGAGGCCTCGGGCGAAGGCATCGCGGCCAAGGTTGTCGGTGCCCCAAATATGAGGCCATCCCGGCCCGCGGTTTGCGTTGGACACCACCGGAGTCGAGGTGTCGAAAGGCAAGATTATCGGCCCGAGAAAGCACCCGACCGTGATGAGAATCAAGATGACAATGCCGACCACCGCGCCTCGATGTCGCCGGAACTGACGCCAGACGTCGCCGCGCAGAGATCGGAACTCGCCTAGTTCGTTGGCGGCCTCAAGCCCGGAGGCTGCCACGTCGTCAGCATCTCGGCGTCTCGACTCTGCTGGCTCTGGATCGTTGGAGTCGGAGAGATCAGTCATATCGGATCCGTGGGTCGAGGAAGCCGTAAAGGATGTCGGCGATGATGTTGAACAAAACGGTGAGCGCCGCGAATATGAACACGAGGGTTTGCACCATCGGGATGTCGTTCTGGCCGATCGAAACCAGCAGCAGTTGGCCTAGGCCGTTGATGCGAAAGATGTTCTCGGTGATGATTGCGCCGCCGAAGACACCGGGGATCGACAACGCCAGCAAGGTCACTACCGGAATCAGGCTGTTGCGCAGCACGTGGCGAGTCATCACCGTCGGTTCGCCGAGCCCTTTGGATCGGGCGGTGCGCACGTATCCCTCGTTGAGATTCTCGAGAACTGACGCGCGGGCGAAGCGGCCAAACGACGCGGCGTAGAAAAGAGTTAGCACTCCCACGGGCATCAGGAGCTGCTTGATCTGAAACCAAATACTCCCGAGGTCGGTGAAATTTACGTCGTGAGTGGTTTTGTAAAACGTCGGGAGCCAGCCGAGTTTCACCGAGAAAACCCAGATGAACATGGGGCCGATCACAAATACCGGCACCGAAAACCCGAGCATCGTTACGAACGTGCCGAGATTGTCGAACCAAGAATATTGTTTGTAGGCCTGCATGGTGCCTATGGGTATGGCCAGCAAAACCCCGAACATCAGGGCGACCCCCAGCACCCACGTTGTCTGAGGAAGCCGTTCGTAAACCGTGTCCATCGCCGGCGACCGCGAACTCCAAGAAATTATCCGAGCTCGGCTTTCGCAATCACCAAAACAAGTGTGGGTTACCTCTTCGAACGCATGAATCGGTTCGTTTACGACCATGAGTTCGTTCCAGTTCCACCAACGCTGAATGAACGGGTCGTTGAAGCCGAGCGATTCGCGAATCTGTTCGCGAACCTCGGCGGGAACGGTGAGGGGGAGTTGGGCGGTGGGATCACCAGGTGCAATATCGAGAATCGTGAACACGACGAGGCTGATCATCAGCAGCGTCGGGATTGCGATCAAGACTCTTCGAACTACGTACCTAACCATCGACTAACTCTCCCCCACATGTCCCGAAAATAGTTCGACGACGGCGGGGGCGCAAAGCCCCCGCCGTCCTCGCATGAGTACGTCAGCTAATTAGCTGCGTCCCCACTGTTCGATGTTCCAGTACTCGCTGTCCCAACCGTTGAGGTCGCCAGTACCAGTGATGGAATTGGCGAACGCCGAAGCGTTGGCACGGTGGATCAACGGGATGGTGGCCGACGTGGAAACAATGTCGTTCATCGCGATGACAATCTCGTTTAGACGAGGATCATCGAGAGCGGTGACATCAGCCTCGTCGGACAGCGCATCGTATTCCGGGCTGTTGAGGCGCGGGATGTTGTCGAGGCCCCACGCGTTGTCAGCCGTGGGGATGTTCTCGCTGGTCCAGCCCTTCATGTAGGCGGGGGCGTACGGGCTCGCGGCGCCGTTGGTGAACATTTCCATCGGGTTGTAGAACTTCCAGATGCAGGCATCGCTGGCGCAGGTGCCATCGAAGAAGAGGCTTGCGTCCTCGTTCTTCATGTTGGCCTTCACACCAATCTGATCCCAGTAGTTCGCAATGAGTTCCTGGTTGCTCTGACGCACGCCGTTGGTCGAGGTGACATAGTCGAACTCGAGCGGACCGAAGCCGGGGGCTTCACGTACGCCATCACCGTCGGTGTCCATGTAGCCCAGGCCATCGAGAAGGGCGTTGGCGCCGTCGATGTCTTGGGTGAGGCACCAGTCGTTGTTGGTGCTGTTTTGAGCACCCACCGGCCACATGTTGCATGTGGGGTTACCAGACGGGCCGTAACCAACAGCCACAAGCTCTTCGCGGTTGATGGCGATGGAAAGCGCACGCTGCAGGTCGGGGTTATCGACGAACAACGGATGCGGGGTGCCTTCGGACTTGGGATCGGCGTTCGGGTCGGTCTGGTTGAGGTTGATGTGCTCAACGTTTGCGGTGAACGCGGATGCCAAACGGCCGTTGCCGGCCGCTTCCATGGGAGCCAAGATTTCTGGCGCCACCTGGAGGTTCCAGGCGTAGTCGGCTTCGCCAACTTCGAGAACCGAACGAGCGGCCGACTCGGCGTCGCCGCCACCCTTGATCTCAACGGTGCCGAAGAACGGCTGACCTGCAGCGTTGCCACGATAGTTCGGGTTGAACTCGTATGTAACGGTGTCCTCAGGCCGCAGCTCGGTCACCATGTAGGGACCGGTACCGACCGGGGCGAAGTTCTGATCCGAGCACGACACTGCCGCGGCACCGATGCACTCTTCCATCTGAGCCTTCTGAAGGATCGGGCTGGTGTAAGACACAAACAGCTCGAACGGGTAAGGCTTGGGATCGTTGAAGGTAATGGTGACGGTGTAGTCATCGTCGGCAACAACACTGGCAACATCGGTCAGAGCGTCGCTGGAGCAACCGGTTTCGGGATCAGCGCAATAGTCGTACGTAAATACAACGTCGGCGGACGTGAACGGTGTGCCATCGGACCACATCACGTCGTCGCGAAGCGACCAAGTGATGGAAGTCTGGTCAGCAGAAATGCTGCCATCGCTCGCCGACGGGATTGCCGAAGCCAAGGCCGGAACCAACACGCCGTCGGGACCAGTTTCGGCCAGCGGCTCGAGAACGAGCGAGCCAGCGAGAAGGTCCTTGGTACCGCTCGACAGGTACGAGTTGGCCTGCGAAGGCGCCTGCCACTGCAGGAGCAACAAGTTGCCACCCTGACCAGCAGTGGAAGCTTCCTCGGCGGGCGCTTCATCGGTGCCAGTGTCAGGATCCTCGGTATCACCCGAATCACCAGAATCACCGGAATCACCGGAATCGCTGGCGACGGTGTCGTCGCCCGCAGTGTCATCATCGGATCCACAAGCGGCGGCGAACATCACCAATACCGCAAGTAGAGCCAGGAGTTTCTTGAGACTCATTGTCCCTCCAGTTTCCTGTATTCCCGACAGCCCAGGGTGGGTGTCGACATCGAAGCCTTGCACATTATCCAGCGGCTAACAGAATGCAAGCGGCGCGGAAAATAGGCACGGCGCGGATTAAACGAGGTGGCAGGCCACCCATCGGTTCGAAGAAAGTTCTCGCCACTCGGGCGTTCGCTGCGAGCACTCCGGCTGCGCGATCGGACACCGGGTGTGAAACGAGCACCCGGCCGGCGGATGGGCGGGGCTCGGAATATCGCCTTGAAGGATGATTCGTTCCCTAAAGGACTCGACCACCGGGTTGGGCGTAGGAACAGCCGAATGCAGAGCCTTGGTGTACGGGTGCTGAGGGTCGTCGTAGATTTCGTCGACCGGTCCGAGCTCGACCATCGTGCCGAGGTACATCACCGCGACGCGGTCGGCAAGGTGACGGACCATCGAAAGGTCGTGAGAGATGAATAGGTAGGTGAGATTGAGGTCGTGTTGCAGCTTGGCGAGCAGGTTGACAACCTGGGCCTGAATCGACACATCGAGCGCGGCGATCGGTTCGTCGCAGACCACAAAATCGGGATTGAGGGCAATAGCACGGGCTATACCGATCCGTTGGCGTTGACCTCCGGAAAATTCGTGTGGGTAGCGGTTGGCGTGAGCGGGCGATAGGCCCACCAACAACAGCATCTCTTCGATCAGAGCGTGGCGCTCGGCTTTGTTGCCGTATTTGTGCTCGAAAAGGGGTTCGTCGATGATCGACGCCACCGTCATGCGAGGGTTCAGCGAAGCATGGGGGTCCTGAAACACCATCTGCATGTTCGGGCGCACTTTTCGCAACTGAGAACTCGACAACTGAGTCAGCTCTTGGCCGGCGAAGTTGACGGTTCCGCTAGTGGCCGCGTCGAGCTGAAGGATTACCCGGCCTGTCGTCGATTTGCCGCAGCCACTCTCGCCGACCAATCCCAGGGTCTCGCCGCGAAAGATGTCGAAGCTGACACCGTCGACGGCCTTTACCGCTCCGACCTTGCGCCGAACCAATCCCTTCATGATCGGAAAGTGCTTCTTGAGATCGGTGACCCTTAGCAGCACTTCGCGCTCGTCCCCCCAAGAGGTTTCGGGCTCGGCCGCGACTTCAGCGGTCATAGCGTTCCTTCCCCTCGGCGGTGTCCCACCAGCAAGCAACCAAGTGTTCCTCGGACGTGGTGGCCATCTGGTCTAGCTGCGGATTTTCGGTTTGACACCTGTCGAACGCAAACGGACAACGCGGCGCAAACGAACATCCCACCGGTGCGCTGAACAGGCTCGGCGGTTGGCCAGGGATACTGACCAACTCCTCGCCCTTTCGATCGGCGCTCGGCATCGAGTTGAGCAACCCTTGGGTGTAGGGGTGAGACGGATGCGAGTAGAGACGGTTGACGGGCGCTTGTTCGACGATCTCGCCGCCGTACATGACGATTACTCGATCGGCAAGACCAGCAACAACACCCAGATCATGGGTGATCCAGATCACTGCGGTACCGAGCTTTTCTCGAAGGTCCTTAACCGTCTCGATGATTTGGGCCTGGATTGTGACATCGAGCGCGGTCGTTGGTTCGTCGGCGATGATCACGTTGGGCGAACACGCAAGGGCCATAGCGATCATGACTCGCTGTCGCATACCGCCGGACAGCTCGTGAGGGTACGTTTTGAGACGCTCTTCGGCGTCGGGCAATCCTACGAGTTCTAGCAACTCGACCGATCGCTGCTTTGCTTCCTTCTTGGAAGCGCCACGATGCAGCATTAGCGGTTCGCGGAGTTGCTTGCCGATGGTCAAAACCGGATTGAGCGATGTCATCGGGTCTTGAAAAATGAAGCCGATGCGCCCACCACGAACGGAGCGCAGATCGTCGCCCTCCATCTGCAAGAGATCCTGATTTTCGAATATTGCCGACCCACCGACAATCTCGCCAGGGGGCATTGGGATCAGCTTGAGCAGCGACATCATCGTGACGCTCTTGCCTGATCCGCTCTCGCCGACAACGCCGAGGAACTCACCGGGGCGCAGCTCGAAGCTCACTCCACTGACGGCGTGGACAACGCCGTCTTGCGTATTGAACCGAGTGGTGAGGTCGGAGACCTCGATCACACTGTTGCTACTCACAAAGCTTCCAATCGTGTGGCTGGGCCGTTCATTGTGGGCACAGTAGCGCCCCACGCGCAATCCGTCCCCAACCGGACGGTAGTGTCACCGACGTGAAAGATCTAGGCGAATCTCTCATTTGGGCTCGCTGTCTCGAAAAGCACTTCGGTGATTTGGTCGCAGTCGACGGAGTCGACTTCGAGGTCGCGCCGGGCGAGTCGTTCGGGTTTCTCGGTCCGAATGGTGCCGGAAAAACTTCGACCATGAGGATGATTGGATGCGTATCACCCGTGACCAGCGGCCGGCTTCGTATCTTTGGTCTCGATCCCAAGGCTGACGGCCGAACCATCCGCAGCCGCATCGGCGTGGTCCCCCAACTGGATCAACTCGACAACGAACTCACGGTGCTCGAAAACCTCGTCATCTACGCCCGCTATTTCGACATCAGCAAGTCACAAGCCCGCGATCGCGCCGCCGAACTCCTCGATTTCGTACAGCTCACCGAACGCGCCGACTCAACAGTCGAACCGCTCTCCGGCGGCCAGAAGCGCCGAGTCAGCATCGCCAGATCGCTCATCAGCGAACCCGAGTTGTTGATCCTCGACGAACCCACGACCGGCCTCGACCCTCAGGCCCGGCACGTCTTGTGGGATCGCCTTTACCAACTCAAAGAGCAAGGCCGAACGCTGGTGCTCACCACTCACTACATGGACGAGGCCGAACAACTTTGCGATCGACTGGTGGTGATGGATGGCGGCAAGATAGTGGCCGAAGGTTCGCCGCAGCACCTGATCAAAACCTACGCGCCACGAGAAGTTCTCGAAATGCGGTTCGGCCGAGGCCGAAACGCCGAACACCTCCCCGACGCCGAAGCGATCGGCGAACGAGTCGAAGTCCTGCCCGACCGTTTGCTCGTCTACGTCGACGACGGCGAAGCGGCGCTGGCCACGCTTCGAGAGCGCCAAGTGGTTCCCGATAGCGCCCTTGTTCGCCGAAGCAGTCTCGAGGACGTGTTCTTGCGCCTCACTGGCCGAACCCTGATCGACTGATGGCGAACCGCCGGTGACCACACCAGCCGCAGTGCGAGTCGCCTACCGCGACCTCGTCCTCTACCGACGGATCTGGCGAGAGAACTTTGTCGGCGCGTTTGTACAACCTCTCCTCTACCTCGCCGGCGTCGGTATAGGCATTGGTTCGCTGGTCGAGCAGAATCCCGATGCCGAACAGATTCTCTCGGGCCCGTCGTACTTCGCGTTCTACGCCTCTGCGCTGCTTGCCACCACTGCGATGTTCAACGCCAGTCAAGAGGCGTTGTGGCCCACCATGGAGGGCTTCCAGTGGACCAACGCCTACCGGGCAATGGTGGCAACTCCGCTCAGCCCGCGCGACGTAGCGACCGGGTTAGCGATTCGTTTTGCTGGACGCACCGCCGTTGGGGCGACCGGGGTCGCCGCGGTTCTCGCGCTCTTTGACGAAACTCGTACCATCGGCCTGATGCTGGCCGTGCCCGTCGCGATCATTTGCGGGCTGGCCTTCGCCATGCCGCTCGCCGCCTGGACAGCATCACGAAATACCGAACAAAGTTTCCCGGCGATCATGCGATTCGCGATCTTGCCGATGTTCTTGTTCGGTGGCGCCTTCTTCCCGGTGGACCAGCTTCCGGTCGGACTTCGACCAGTTGCTTGGATCACTCCGCTGTTTCACGCAATCGAACTCTGCCGCGGAGCAATCCTCGGCGGGCTCTCGCTCGCCGATGTGGGGCTGCACCTAGGAGTCCTGGCGCTGTTCGCCATCGGAGGATGGACCCTGTGCCTGCGCACCTTCCGTCGGAGGTTGTGGCCATGATTGCCCGCATCGTGCCCGCGGCGTTGCTCGATATCCGTCGACCACAGAGGCTCGTCGAGCGCTCCATCATGGTCTACCGACGTTCGTGGATGGTTATTTTCAGCGGCTTTTTCGAACCGTTGTTCTATCTGTTCTCGATTCGTGTCGGCCTCGGCAAGTTGGTCGGCGATCTAACCATCGACGGCCGCATCGTTGCCTACGACGAGTTTGTTGCTCCCGGTTTGTTGGCCGCCGCGGCAATGAACGGAGCCATCTTCGACTCGACCATGAACGTCTTCTTCAAATGGAAAGCCGCGAAGCTCTACGATTCTCTGCTCACCACTCCGCTCAGCGCCGGCGACATAGCGTTGGGCGAAATTGCTTGGGCCGTGATTCGCGGGGTTATGTATTCGGCCGCGTTCTTGGTGACCATGCTGGCCCTCGGGATGGTCCACTCCGCTTGGATCGTGATGGCGTTGCCGGCCGCGGCCCTCATCGGATTTGCGTTTGGCGCACTGGGCATGGCGTGCACTACCTACATGCGTACTTGGGCCGACTTCGAATACGTGCCAGCCGCTACGCTTCCTCTGTTTTTGTTCTCGACCACGTTCTACCCGCTCTCCACCTATGGCGACTGGGGCTGGGTTGTACGACTGAGTCCGCTCTATCACGGTGTCTCGCTGGTCCGGGCCGCCAACTTGGGCGAATGGTCATACGGGGTAGTTGGTCATGTTGCGGTGCTGGTAGCGCTCGCGGTGTTCGGGGTGGCCGTCACTGCTCGTCGCGTCGAGAAGTTGTTGTTGACCTAGCCCGCTAAATCAGTTCACCGCTCAACAAAAGTTTCATAGGATGATGCGATGGTCACGCTCGCCGAATTCGTGCTACACGTCACCACGTCGACAGTGGTGATGATGATCGGGTTCGGCGCGGTGGCGTTTGTGCGATTCCGATACGACACCGCACATCGGTCCTTTCGACGGTTCGCGGTCGCCTTTGTCGGCCTGATCGTGTTGATTGCCGGTCTGTCGGCTTCGGCCAACGTGGCCGAGGTGCGATGCCGTCGCGACCCTCAGCTGATCTGTCGCTACAACGACAACGTTCCGTTCATGGCCACGATCGTGACCGTCTTCTTCCTGACCGCCCTCGTGCGCAGCCGGATGCTCTACAACGACCGTTAGCCGGCCTCGACCCAAGTCTCGTGGACCCGTCGCCAAACCAAGCCGTTTGGGACCTGCGGATCGACCGAAAACACCACGGTGACCTGCCGAGCATTGCCATGGTCGGCCAACTCGTGGGCCTCGACGTATTCACACACCAGCAACTCGGGCGTCTCGAGCATCAGGCGATGATCTCGAGTCGTGATGCTCAGCGAAGAAGCGTGACCGAATCCGGCCCGCATCGCATCAAGGGTGACAGCGCGATCGCGCTTGTCGCCGTGGGGTGTCACCATCGAGAAATCGGATCCGAGCACCGAAGACATACGTTCGAGCGAGTCGACCTTGCCCAGAAAATAGTGCTCGATGAATTGATGAAGTTCGACGATCTCACGCTGGCACCGAACATCACTCATGGGGTCCATCGTGCGTTGCAGATCACGACGGCGTCAACCGGTGAGATCGACGCAGGCAACAAGAGGTGACTAGCTTCGTTCGACACGTACCAATGCGACCGGACAGGAGCGCTCATGCCCGTCGACCCCGAACTTCTCACCAAGATCAATTACCGCTGCATCGGCCCAACCCGTGGCGGTCGGGTGGTAGCCGTGGCTGGCGATCCTGTGGATCGCTCGGTGTTTTACTTCGGCGCGGTCGCCGGAGGGGTTTGGCGCACCGACGATGCCGGACAGTACTGGGAGTGCATAACTGACGGTCAGCTCAACACCAGTTCGATCGGCGCGCTCGCCGTGGCCCCGTCCGACGGCAACGTCATTTACGCGGGCACCGGGGAAACCACGATCCGAATAGACGTCAGCCACGGCGATGGCGTTTACAAGTCGACCGACACTGGCCGCACCTGGCATCACGTCGGACTCTCCGAAACTCGCCACATCGGCAAGATCCGGGTGCACCCCGAAAATCCCGACCTTGTGTATGTAGCGGCGCTCGGCCACGCCTCCAAGGACAACCCCGAACGAGGGGTTTATCGCTCGAACGATGGCGGCGAGACGTGGGATCTCGTGCTCCATGTGAGCAACCGCGCCGGCGCCGTCGATTTGTCGATCGATCCGACCAACCCTCGAATTCTGTTCGCAACAACATGGGAAGCGCGGCGCAACTTCTGGTCGATGAACAGCGGTGGCGAAGGCTCGGGGCTATGGCGATCCAACGACGGCGGCGATACTTGGACCGACATCAGTCGCAACCCCGGACTCCCGGATGGCACGATCGGAAAGCTTGGCGTTGCCATCTCGCCCGCGCAGCAGGGGCGAGCATGGGCGGTGGTCGAAGCCGAAGGACGCAAGCGCGGTCTTTACCGTACTGACGACTACGGCGACACTTGGACCAAGACATCTTCGAAGCCCGAATTGGCGTGGCGGCCTTGGTATTACATGCACGTTATTGCTCACCCCACCGACCCCGAGACGGTTTGGGTTTTCAACATGAAGGCTTGGAAGTCGGTCGACGGCGGCAAGGAGTTCGAAGAGTTCGACGCGCCCCACGGCGATACCCACGACCTGTGGGTCGATCCCCGCGACCCCGACCGGATGATTGGCTGCGACGACGGCGGGGCGTGGGTGTCTCTCACCGGCGGCGCATCGTGGTCGTCGATCTACAACCAACTCACCGCGCAGCTCTACCACGTGGCCGTCGATGACCAATACCCGTACCGGGTTTACGGCTCGCAGCAGGACAACTCGAGTATCTCGGTGCCCAGCCGCACCGGTACGGGGGCGATCACTTGGGCCGACTGCTACGCGCCAGGCACCGCCGAGAGTGGGTACGTCGCACCAAAACCCGACGACCCCAACATCGTCTACGTCGGGGCAATAGGAAGTTCGCCCGGCGGCGGTGATTCGCTGCAGCGCTACGACCATCGCACCAAACAAATACAACTCGTGAACGTCTGGCCCGAGGCCTACCACGACGGCAACACCGCTGACGTCCGGTTCCAGTGGACCTACCCCATCATGTTCTCGCCCCATGACCCAGACATGTTGTACGCGGCAGGCAACAAACTTTTCCGCTCGATTGACGAAGGCCACAGTTGGGAGGCCATCAGCCCCGACCTGACTTACGCCGACCCCGACACCATGGGGGTGTCAGGTCCGCTCACGATGGACACCGCCGGCGCCGAAATGTACGCCACGATCTTCTCGCTCATGCTTTCGGCCCATCAACCGGGGGTGATCATGACCGGCTCCGACGACGGGCTGGTTCACGTGACCACCAACGACGGCGCCGACTGGAAGAACGTGACGCCGTCCGATCTGCCAAAATTTTCCCAAGTCACAATGCTGGCGGAGTCGCCTCACGAAGCCGGAACGGTCTACATGACGGTGGCTCGCCACAAAGAGGGCGACTACGCACCGTACGTGTTCAAAACCACCGACCTCGGCGAGACGTGGACCGCCATCACCAACGGCCTACCAACCAACGAGTTCTGTCGAGTTGTTCGCGAGGACCCGGCCCGTAAGGGTTTGCTGTATGTCGGCACCGAACTTGGCATTTACGCATCCTTCGATGACGGCCAGAACTGGCAAACCTTGCAGGCCAACCTCCCGGTTACACCGGTCTACGACCTCATAGTCGAACACGGCGACCTGATCGTGGCCACCCACGGGCGATCGTTCTGGATCCTCGATGATGTGACCCAACTGCACCAGGCGGCCGACGCCGTTGGACAAAGCGGTCACCGTTTGTTCAAACCAACCGACACTGTTCGTACCCCTCCCCATATCTTTGCCGGATTTTGGGGCAGCCTCGAGGGCAAGAACTACCACGTGACGCTTGGTCAAAACGCCACCTTCTACTTGGATGAGCACAAGACCGGCCACAAGGTAAAGCGGCTGATCGACGCCGGCGACGACCTCGCCGAAGGCGTCCGTATCACCTACCTTTTGGAGACCACACCGCCCGAACCAATCACGCTGACGATCCTCGATCCGAGCGGCAACGAGATCGATTCTTTCAGCTCGGACATTCCCGACAAGAAACAAGATCGGGAGGGTTTCTATCTCACCGCCGACGAAGGCATGAACGTCTTTCAATGGTCGATGAAATACCCGCCCGGCGAGAAGATGATCGACACCGAGTTTCACGGTCGACCGCTGGGGCCACTGGCTGCACCCGGTCAGTATTGCGTGCGGCTCGATGCCGGCGACTGGTCCGAGACTCAAACATTTGAGTTGGTGAAGGATCCCCGAGTTGAGGTTGAAGATGCCGACCTAGTCGAGCAATTCGAGTTCCTCACGCAGATCCGGGACCGGCTGTCAGAGATCGCTGCCGGGGTCAATCAGTGCCGAGGCCTGACCAAACAGCTCCAAGAATGGACGGGTCATCTGGACGAACTCGCTAACGGCAGCGACGCCGCGGCGACGGCTCGGTCGCTGGTCGAAGCGCTATCAGTTGTCGAGAACGCTCTGGTTCAGCCGGAGTTCACTTCGGCGGGTGACAGCCTCAACTACCGCGAGAAACTCTTCGAAAAGCTGTCGGCGCTCGAGCCGGTGGTGTCGAGCGCCGACGCTCGCCCGACCCAGCAGTCCTTCGCGGTATTCGACAAGTTGTCCGGTCAAGCCGAGGAGCAACTGAGCACCCTCAAACAACTCATCGACGCCGATCTCGACGCTCTCAACGCTGCTATCTCTGAGCTCGGCCTCGGCGCCATCCACGCCTGACTTTCGTGGACTTGCTTGCCCTCGTCGGCGTACTCGCGTTGGTTTACGCGTCGTTCACGGTTTCCGCGTCGGCGGGACTCGGGGGCTCGCTGCTGCTTGTCCCCACTTTGGTGTTGTTCATTGGATCAAAGGAAGGTGTCGCCCTCGCCGCTTTGCTGCTCGCCAGCAACAACGTGATGAAACTGGTGGCCTACCGCCGCACGCTCCCCTATAGAGCAGCATCAGCGATCGTGGTGCTGATCGTGATCGGCGCCGCTCTCGGATCGACCCTCCTTGTCCGGGCCCCGGACGCGGCGGTAACAATTGGCGTCATCACGATGTTCGTAGCAAGCGTCGTCGTCGAGCGATTCCAGGTTCAACCAATGCGGGCGACCTTCGCACCGTTTCTGGCGTTCGTTTCTGGTGCGTCCAGCGGATTCTCCGGGACATCCGGGCCGCTCAAAGGCGTAGCGATTCGTAATCTCAATTTGGATAGACGGAACTTCGTTGGGGCGGCCTCGCTCGCATCATTTGCCGGCGATGCGGCCAAGACAGCAATCTTTGCCGAGTCGCAGCTATTGGGCCGCTCAGCGGTTTTGCTCGCCGTCGCCGCGGTACCGCTGATGGCGCTCGGCACGTGGACTGGTTCGTCACTCAACGAACGAGCCGGCGAGCAGACTTTCGCGGTCCTGTTCTGGACCGTAATGACCGGGTACGCGGTACGCCTCGGATTCTTTCTGGGCTAGAGCGTTCAGTTGCTTTGAGGCCAGCTCAGATATGCCAGGGGTAGTGGTCACGGCCGCCATAGCTCGTGTCGTTGGCCAGCAGACGATCCCGGACCGTTGCGTCGCTGGCCGCATCCACGCAAGTGTTAGCCATCGCGATTGCCGCATGGATCACCGATCGATCAGCTTCCTCGGTGCGACAGTGAGCGGCGAACTCGGGCTGATGGTTTACTGCGGGCGCACAATCGAGACCAAGACTCGGATGGATTGCCGGCATCAACAATGACACGTTGGCCATATCGGTTGAGGCCGCCCCTTTGGAAGCGCGTGGCGCAAACACTCGCCCCAGTTCTTCGGCATTCCTACGGTAAAGCAGAGCCAAATCCTCGTCGTGACGGAACTCGCTGTATGGAGAGCTGCCGTGCCCCACATCGAGAGTGGCGCCAGTGGCGACCGCACCAGCCTCGAAGCACTTTCCAACCCGTTCTTTGAGCACCCCAAGGTCGGTGAGCGACGGCGCTCTCACGATGTAGCGCGCCGCAGAGTGAGCCGGGACGATGTTCGGAGCATCGCCACCGTCGATAACTATCCCGTGAACCTGATCGCCGGGGCGCAGGTGTTGACGCAGAACGCCGATCCCAACCTGAGCAACGGTTACGGCATCAGCGGCGTTGATTCCCTCGTGGGGGGCCAGCGAAGAATGGGCCGATTTGCCGTGAAAGTGATAGTCGCAATGAGTCGAGGCAAGCGTGGGGAAGATGTCGCTTTCCATCGGTGCCGGGTGCACCATCATCGAAAGATGGATGCCATCGAATACGCCTTCCTCGATCATGATGATTTTGCCACCGCCGCCTTCTTCGGCCGGCGTGCCGAGGACACGAATCGTGAGTCCGGCTTCGTCGGCTACCCGCGCTAAACCCAGACCGGCGCCAATCGCCGACGAAGCGATCATGTTGTGGCCGCAGGCATGCCCGATTCCGGGCAGCGCGTCGAACTCGGCGCAGATGCCCACGGTGAGCGGGCCGGTGCCGTACTCGGCCACGAAGGCTGTCTCGAGACCTCCTACCTGTGGAGTGATCGAGAATCCAGCGTCGGCCAAGGTATCGACGCAGATTGCCGACGCATGTTCTTCTTCGAAGGCCAACTCAGGGCGATCCCAAATCTCGTGCGAAAGGGAGATCAGCAGATCTGACGCCGCGGCTACATCGGTCTGCACGGATGCCCTCATCGAGTCGATGTCGGCCATGGTTCCTCCTGTGGTTGCAACGAACGAAACTTAGCGCAGCGCCAGAACCAAGCTGGCATCCTCACGGCCAGTAACTGGCCGACCCATCGTCGGATGAATAAGGTCTCGCCATGAGCCGGGCCGACGCGCTGGTCGAGATCGACAACTATTTCGCCGACGGTCGGTTCTTCGACGATCTCGCTCGCCGCGTTGCGATTCCTACCGAGAGTCCCGACCCGCAGCGTTCAACGGAGATGAATCTGTATCTCGACGCCGAGCTTCGAGAGTCCTTGGAGCCGCTCGGTTTCGTGTGCGACGTATTTGCCAATCCCGTAGCGGGTGGGGGTCCACTTCTGGTGGCCAGACGTTGGGAAGCCGATGGCCTGCCAACAGTTCTGAGCTATGGCCACGGCGATGTGGTGCTCGGTTATGACCATCAGTGGGACGAAGGGCTCGACCCGTGGACCCTCCAAAAGGTGGGCGATCGCTGGTACGGCCGCGGCACTGCAGACAACAAGGGCCAGCACACGATCAACCTCGCGGCCCTCGCGACCGTGCTCACCGTTCGTGGACATCTTGGTTTCAACATCACGCTGTTGATAGAGACCAGCGAGGAGACGGGCTCACCGGGCCTCCGCGAATTCTGCGAGTCACACCAAAGTCTCCTCGCCGCCGATGTCTTCGTTTCTTCTGACGGACCGCGGTTGTCGCCCGACCAGCCCACCGTATTCATGGGCTCTCGCGGTGCGTTCAACTTCGAACTGTCGGTCGACTTACGCGAAGGCGGCCATCACTCTGGCAACTGGGGTGGGCTTCTGGCCAATCCCGCGATCATCTTGTCTCACGCGCTGGCGAGTCTCACTAGTGCATCGGGACAGATCCTTGTTCCCGAGTGGCGTCCGGGTCCGATCCCCGAGCTGGTTGGCGACGCGGTGGCTGACCTCGAAATCAGCGGTGGTCCCGACGGACCAGAAATTGATCCCCTCTGGGGCGAACCAGGTCTGAACGCATCCGAACAAGTCTTTGCGTGGAACTCGTTCGAAATCCTGGCCTTCGAGGCCGGCAACCCACGCCACCCCGTCAACGCCATTCCGCCGCGTGCGCGGGCTCATTGCCACCTCCGATTCGTCGTTCCCAGCAATCCCGATCTGTTCGTACCCGGACTACGGCGCCATCTTGATCAACACGGTTTTGAGGCGGTCAAGATCGAGGGGGCCGAGACGTTGATGGTCGCCACCCGCCTCGACCCGAACAACCCGTGGGCCCGTTGGGCGATCGCCTCGTTGGAAGAAACCGCGGGCGGACCGGTCGCAGTGTTGCCAAATCTGGGCGGTTCTCTACCGAACGATGTGTTCAGCGAGGTTCTGGGCCTGCCAACTGTTTGGGTGCCGCACTCGTACCCATCGTGTTCCCAGCACGCTCCCAACGAACATCTGCTCGAGTCGGTTTCGCGCAACGCATTGGCGCTGATGACCGGACTCTTCTGGGATCTGGGCTGTGGGAGAACCCCGAAGTTCTAGCGGGTTGGCGGGGCACCGGTTTCGACGAAGTCGATGGCTTCAGCGACGCTGCGTGAAACAAACCGCTCGAGTCGTGGCGACGCCGCCAGACGCGCCGTCGCGGCAAGAGGAAGATTCGAGCCGGTCGTAAGGGCCTCCTCCATCGCCGCTTGAGCCATCTTGACCAAGTGGGCCACAACGATGAACGAACCGGCGCCATCCATCAACGCAACCTGTCGTAGCTCGTTGCCGATGGCGGCGGCGTCGCCGGCCATCGCGATCTCGACCGCGTCGGCCGGCCTTGCTTCGATGATCGCAGCAGTGAGGCTGCCCCCGGCCGACCCGACCGAGACATCAGCAACCGAGGACCGTCGTTCGAGCCGTCCGGTATCGAAGCACAAGAACACGGTGAACAACGCGAGGCGGGCCGCAGCGGGGCTTGGATGGTTGTCCCAAGCCCAACGAGCGGCCCGGGCATAGGTAAGGCCATGGCTTATGTCGAGCCAGCCAAAGTCGTCGGAAAAGTCGAATTCGCCACTGCTGTCGTAGCGAAGCAGTCGTTGTGACACCGCCAGCGATACCGAGTCGAGAAGTCCGCTTATACCCGCACCGTCGACAACGGCAGCGACCGCGGCACCGATCGGCGCTTCGGCCGCGTTGAGCAGCGACTGTGTCAACGCCGGTTCCCCCGACCAGCTCACCGATCCCTGGCCATCAACGCACAGACCTTCGAGGTCGACAGCATTGATCTCGCGAATGGCCTTGGCCATATAGGGCAAAGTGTCTTCGCGCGTGCCGAACACAAGGCTGGTAACCAGGTGCGGCAACAACTCGTCGGCTCGCTCCCAGCCCGCGGCGTCCAGCAGCTCGAAGGCTTTTTGGGTGTAGATGGCGCCGTGGCCGTAGCTCAGGTGATGCGACCCGACAATGTCTACGAACCAACCGCGGACGGTCTCGGGTTCGTGTCCTTGGACCAACGCCGACCTCAATGCGGCTACCGCTGCGTCACGATCCTCTGCTTCGACTGCGGCCACAAAGTCGATCGATGCGTCGGGCTCAGCAGGTTGATAAGCCGGACGGTCACGAGTTGTTTCGCTGATACCGGCGAGCGCTTGAGTAATAGGCAGGGTCCGTTGGAGTCCGTCAAACAAGTTGACCGCCGCGAGGCAGTCGGCGGCCGAGGCCATTTCGTGCCCCACTCCGTAGTCGGCCTTGGGGGATCCGATCCGCAACCCTTCCCAGATGATGTCGACGGGGACAGCTCCGGCATCGAGCAGCCGAGCCGTGTCGCGAGCTATCTGCCCTCGATAGTCGGCCTCGATCCCCCGGCCCAGGCTGGGCCACAACTCGGCCAACTTCTCCTCGTCGGATTGTTCTGTCACCTCGACCCAGATGTCGTGGCCGCGGATCTCAACCGGGTGACTTCGTACGTCTTCTTCGCCTACTTCGCACGTTCCGTCGACAACACAGAACTTCCAGTTGTGCCACTGGCAGGTGATCAAATCACCATCGAGAGCCCCGGTTACCAAGCCGTACCCCTGATGAGGGCAGGCATTGTCGAGCGCAAAAACTCCGGCTTCGGTGTGGGCGACCACGATCCGGTGGTCCCCCACTCGCGCCATCTTCATAGCGCCGACCGCTAGGTCGTCGACCGAACCGACTTTGGCCGATATCGAATTGGTGGCGTTGGGCGAGGGCATGGCAGAAGTATCGTGCCCCCGCCCCAATTAGTCAAGGTCTAAGTTGGTTTTTAGTTACCCGATCGCCGACGCGTAGTAGGCCCCGGCAACCAACCCGAAAACGACGTGGGCCATCACCATCCCGATCGGCGTCATCTTGCCCATGCCGGTCATGAACTGACCCGGATCATCCATCTCGCCGGACTTGACGAGCGGGTGGGCCATCTTGAGCATTGCCGGCATCATCACCGTGACCACCATTCCGTGGATGGCTCCGAACAAGAGTCCAAGGCCAGCGGCCGAACCGGACGATGTTGGATCAAAGGCGTGCAGCAACCCCGCGTCGATCAACGCGAAGCCGGCGCCCATCATCAAGTGAACCATCAACCCGATCCCGTAGGCCGTGGTGCCCTCCGCTTTGGGACTGACCATGGTGCCCAGCATTTTGAGCAAGTCCATGGTGGTCATGCCCATGGCCTTGCCACCATAAACCACTGCGAGCATCGCAACGGCAGCAATCAACCCGGACACGATCGCATCGCCGGCCGAAAAATTTCCGGCCAGATCAAGTGCAACAATCATAATTTCCCCTGGGCGGGCCAGTCGACAGATGCCCGCAACCGCCGACGAAACCCGTCGATGTCACCCAAACATTCCGGCAAATGGTTCTTTATCCGACATCGGCCGCGGCGGCGCCAATCAGCCCATCGAATTGCTCGTCGGTCAGCTCGCCGGCCGCCCGTTTCAGAACATGGCCGTCGGATCCCACAACCACCCAGTAGGGGAAACTCTGAAGGCCAAAGCCCGTCGCCAGCGCGCCGGTTTCTGAATCGGCGTACATCGCAAACGGCCATTTCTCTCTATTGAGCCAAGCCGACGGCGGATAGTTGGGTGCAGTCTCGTCGGTGCCGGTGGCAATAGCCACCATCTCCACACCATCGGGGAGAGGGGTTTCGGCAACCCGGCTGACGACGCGTGGCACCTCGGCTTGGCAATGCGGGCACCAGTGAGCAAAGAACCCGAGCACGTAAACCGTGCCGTCGCCAGGTTCTATCGCAACGTGGTCGCCCGACATCATGTCGGTAGCTCGCAATGCCGGTGCAACGGCACCAACCCCACCGTCGGGTTCGCCAGAGTAAGGCGGCAGCGAGTCGCCGACGACCTCCGCGAAACCTGTCTCGACTACGCCGACCGATCCCCCGTCACCAGACGCGCCCGCCAACGCGAGGCCCGCAATGATGGCAAGCCCGAGGATCCCGGCGAGCACCACCCATATGAGGCGACCCGATTTCTGAGCCTGCTTCGCCTCGAGCCTTTGCTGATATCGCGATGCTTTACGTTTGGGCCGATTACTCATTCGTTCTCGCGGTCTTTGGAAACTGGGGGACGTTGAGTCAAAAGCAACAAGATGATGGCGAACGAGGCCAGCGCCATCACCGGAATACTCACAAATCCAAAGACGTCGACCCACTGATATGTGCACGACGGACCAGCGGAACAAGACGATCCTTGCCCGGGGAACAACTGCAGTTGTACGTGATAGATCGAAACGAGAGCCCCAAGTCCGGCCAACGCACACACGTAGGGCCGGACTCGTTCGTCGCGACGAACCACCGCGAGCGTGAGCACCACCGACAATGGGTACATGAAGATCCGCTGATACCAACACAGCTCGCAAGGGACAAAGTGCCGCACTTCGGAGAAGTACAAACTCCCCGCGGTGGCCCCTACTGCTACTACCGCAGCCAGCGAACCAGCCGCGGCCCGCAACTCGGCTCGAAGATCCTCCGGAGCGAACCAGCGGGCGACGACAACGCCAACCAACCCGAGGCCCAGCGCCAGCGCAAACACCGTCGGGATCGCGTCGCTGACCAGCAATTCAGTACTGACGCTCGAGCGGCTTTTCCGAGGCGCTGTGATAGACCGCCGGGGTTTCTCGCATGCGAACCACCCGCTGCCACGGGCGAGTTAGATACCCAAGAGGCAGAGTGATGATGTGCACCAGGCGAGAGAACGAGAACACCGCGACGAACACCCAGAACATGAAGGCGTGAAGTTGCAGTGCAAACGGCAACGGGTCGACGTATTCGGGTTGCGGGCTAAAGCTCAAAATCGACCGCACGTAGGGCACAAACACCGACGTTCCCCAAAAAGACCCCCAGCGATATCCCATCGCAACCCAAAGCCCACTCAGGATCTGAGTGGCGATGACCAACTGGACCGCGAGATCCATCGGACTTGTAACCGCTCGAATCCGAGCGTGGGTCAGACGGCGCCAGATCAAAACACCAATGCCGAACGCCGCCCAAAGGCCGAGGGCCAACCCGGTCGCCTCTAGCGCGTAGAGCCGCGCCGGTTCTCCATTCCAAAGCTGGAATCCGCTCGGCACGATCAGTGCGGTCAGATGCCCAACAAGGATTATGGACAGACCCCAGTGAAACGGAATCGACCCCCAGTAGAGGCGACGGCTCTCGAGCAGTTGAGACGAAAGCGACGACACCGTGAAAGGGTGCCAACGCCACCGGATCAACGCGACTACCACCATCAAAGCAATGGCGACATAGGGAAACACGCCAAAGAGAAGATCGTTCAGACTCATCGTCGAACTCCAATCGAAACTGGCTTGAGGTCCTCCACAACCGCTAAGGCCGCGGCGAGAAGGTGGCGGTAAGGGCTTCGTTTGTCGGCTGTCGTCAAGGTCGACCGCATCTCGATAACCGAAGTCGAGAGGACTTCGACCAGATCCGATATCGGCTCGGTGGTGGCGATGTATCGCAGGATTGGCTCGATGTGATCGGGCAACTCACCACCAAGATCGACGTCGTGACTCTCCATGTCGCGTTTGAGGTCGGCCATGAACTCGCCCCGCCGATAGTTCTCACCCCACGTGACGTGGCCAACGTAGGGCACAAAGGCCGGCGACAAATCGAGCGTGCGGGTGTGCATCTCTTCCCATTCGCCGAGCTCGAGGCGGCCGACGGCGTCGACAAAATCGGACATCGATCGGCGAGCCGAGGATCGAGGCATCTGGTCGACCGCGCTGCTCAACGATTCGAGCGCACCATCAAAGGGGTAATTGAATCCAAGGGCAACCACTCTTGCCGGATGCATCACGCCCCCCGGTGCGGAGCTTCGAGCGCACCAAAGCCCGCTAGCCCCTTGTGTTCCATCACATCTTCCATCGCCTCGATCGACATCTCGCGGTGGTATGGCGGGAACACGAATCGGTCATCGATAGTTGGCACCGTCGTCAACTTGTAGATGTCCTCGGCAAGCTGTTCGGTCAGGCCCGCAGCTTCGAGCATCGCTATCGTCGTAGCGTCGATGGACTGGTCGACACTCTGGCGACGCTTATAACTGCGCACGGCGAGCATTGTGCGCAGCGCGGCCCGGATCGGTTCTTGGTCCCCGACCGAAAAGAGGTTGGCGAGGTATTGAACCGGAAGTCGGGCCTTATCGAGCTCCTCTAGCAACTCGAAATCAACCCGTTCTTCTCCAATGTCGAGGTTGACCATGTTCTGTTCGATCGTGCTCATAACCGGCGACAACGGTGGCACGTAGAACATCATCGCGGCCGTGCGGTATTCGGCATGCAACGGCAACGCCATGCCCCATTCCTTCACGAACTTATAGACCGGGGACCGCTGGGCGGCATCGATCCAGCCGTCGTCGATGCCGGCGGCCTTGGCGGCCGTGATCACCCGCGGATCGTGGGGGTCAAGGATCGTGTCGAGTTGAGCGTCGAGCAGTTCGTCATCAGGGACCGCGACAATTTCCTCGATCCGGTCGGCGTCATAAAGTAAGACGCCCATGTACCGGATCCGTCCAACACAGGAATGAGCGCATGCTGGTGCCTGGCCCGTCTCCATGCGCGGGAAACAGAGGATGCACTTCTCGCTCTTCCCGGTGTCCCAGTTGTAAAACACCTTCTTATAGGGACACGCCGCGACACACATGCGCCAGCCGCGGCACTTGTCTTCGTTGACCAGCACCACGCCGTCCTCGGCCCGTTTGTAGATCGCGCCGCTTGGACATGCCGCGACACAGGCCGGGTTCAGACAGTGGTTGCAGATCCGTGGCAGGTAGTTGAACACGACCCGCTCGATCTCCTCCATCTGAGCCCGAACCGTGTCGTCAACGCCCTCCAGCGAGACATCGTTGCGAGCAAATACTTCCGAACCTCCGAGGTCGTCGTCCCAGTTGGGGCCACCCTTAATCTCCATCTCCTCACCGGTTATTTTGGAGATCGGTACCGCGGTTGGTTGATGCTCTTGCTGCGGCGTGTCAAAAAGGTCGCCGTACTTGAACGTGAACGGGTCGTAGTAGTCCTCCAGTTCGGGAAGCGAAGGGTTGTAGAACAACTTACCGAGGCCACCGGCTTTGGAATGCAGCGTCAGCTTCAGCCGACCCTTCTCGTCGCGCTGCCAGCCCCCCTGGTAGTGGTCCTGGTCTTCCCAGCCGGTGGGATAGCCCGTCCCTGGCCGCGTCTCGACGTTGTTCCACCACATGTATTCCGCACCAGGGCGGTCGGTCCACAGGTTCTTGCACGCCACCGAGCAGGTATGACACCCGATGCATTTATCTAAATGAAACAGCATGCTCATCTGAGCTCGTACTCGCATCATTTGCTCCTAGTAGTCAGGCCGCTCGATGCGACGCACATAAACGAATGTGTCTCGGTTGACACCGGTGGGACCCCAGTAGTTGAAGGCGTAAGTGAATTGTGCGTAACCACCGCTCATCAGGACTGGCTTGAGACGGGTTCGGGTAAGCGAGTTATTCATTCCGGCTCGCTTGCCCCGGCGCGGTGAGATCGGAATACCGACCGTGCGTTCGGTCGCGTGATACACGAACACCGTTCCCCGCGGGATGCGAGACGATGTGGTGCAGCGCTGAACGAACACACCGTTGTCGTTATAGACCTCGACCCAGTCGTTGTCGACGATCCCAAGATCGGCGGCATCCTTGACGTTGATCCAGACCGGATAACCGCCCCTCGACAACGTCATCATGCGCTCGTTGTCGCCGTAGGTCGAGTGGATCGACCATTTGCCATGAGGCGTGATGTAGTTGAAAAGCTTGCCGTTTTGCCCTTCGGCCAACGACTCTTCGGTCTCTGAAAGCATGGCGTGATCGGGCCGAGGTTTATACACAGGCAGGTGCTCGCCCCACTCGATGTAGCGCTCATGATCGAGGTAGAAGTGCTGACGGCCGGTGAGGGTGCGCCAAGGCACTCGCTCTTCGACGTTGAGGGTGTAGGGGCTGTAGGCCCGCCCCTTGGCGATCAAACCGCTCCACGTCGGCGTCGTAAGGACGCGCCGTGGTTGGCTTATGAGCGCCGAGAAGTCGATCCGCGTGTCTCGTTGGCCGGCCGCCAGGTGGGTAAGGTCGAGCCCCGTTTTGGCCCCTTCGGCCTCAAAAGCCCTATGAGCGATCTCGCCGTTGGAAGCAGGGTCGAGGGCCAGAATTGTCTCGCAAACCTCACGGTCTCGCACCAGTGACGGCCTGAGTGGTGCGTCGCCTCCCAAACTTCGTCGGTCAGGCTGTTTACGGGCCAATTGGTCGTAGAAGTCTTCGACTGGCAGACGCATCCCGTGGGCGGCCACGCCGTTCTCACGCACTCCGAGACCAAGCGACGTCATCCGCTCGTACAGATCCTTGAAACTTCGTTTGACTACCTTGAACTTGGGCATGGTCTCGCCCGGGATCGCCTCGACTTCGCCGGTGCGCCAGTCCCCGGGCTGAGTCTGGGCCATCTCGTCGGGAGTGTCATGAGCAAGAGGCTGCATAACAACGTCCTCAACCTCGGCTGGCAGGTGACCGCCGGACATCTCCGACACCTTCTTGGCCAAGGCCGAAAAGATCTGCCAATCGGACTTTGACTCCCACGCCGGTGGAACGGCGGCCTGCATGGGGTTGATGAACGAGTGCATGTCGGTGCTGTTGAGGTCGTCTTTTTCATACCAAGTCGCCGCCGGTAGCACGAGATCGGAATACAACGCAGTTGTGTCCATGCGGAAGTTGAGATCGACTACCAGGTCCATCTTGCCGATTGGGGCGTCGGGCGCGATGTTGACCTCGGCCACCCCGTGATCGTCTGGTTCGGCCGCGATCGCGGTGGAGTCTGCTCCCAAATAGTGGCGCAAGAAGAACTCGTGTCCCTTGGCCGACGTGCCGATCGCGTTGCCGCGCCAGATAAACCACGTGCGAGGCCACGATTCAGGGGCATCGGGATCATCAATCGCAAATTCGATCTCCCCGGACTTGAGACCCTCGACTACGTAGTTCGTGATCTCTTCGTCGGTTTCCAAACCGGATCGACGGGCCTGCCGCACGATCTCGGTCGGGTTCTGCTTGAACTGCGGGAAGAACGGGAGCCAGCCTTGGCGCACCGCCCGGGCCTGGTGATCGATCGTGTGATCGAAGCGCTCCGGGTGTTCGCCGGGCAAAGAGTCGTACTCGCGGTAGCCCCGCTCGTAGCGCCACTGATCAGAATGCACATAGTGAAATGACGGCGTGTTTTGGTGGCGAGGGGCCATGCCCCAGTCGGTACCGAAGGCAACCGATGCCCACGACGCCGCGTTGACCAGTTTCTCCTGCCCAACGTAGTGCCCTAGACCGCCGCCGTTGACGCCAACCGAACCGGTCAGCATCAGTGCGCAGATGCCAGATCGATACAACAGGTTGTTGTGGTACCAGTGATTCGCGCCGGCACCGATGATGATCAGGTTCTTGCCCTTGGTGAGCTCGCCATTGCGGCCCCACTCGCGGGCGAACTTCACAACAGTGTCGCGGTGAATACCCGTGTACTGCTCTTGCCATGCGGGGGTATAGGGCACCCCTTCATCGTCATAGCTGGCGGCGTCGTAGCCCTTGAGGCCACGATCGACACCGAAACGGGCGTTGAGCAGGTCGAACACGGTGGTGACGGTGACCGGTCCGTCGCTGGTTTCGACTGTTCGAACAGGAACCGACCTGGTTACCAGACCATCGGTGCCAAAGAACTCGAGCTCAACCGAAACAACGTCGTCGTGTTGATCGATGAACGACAGGCGGGGGCTGATGTCCTCGCCGGTCATGCTGTCTTTGAGCAGCAGGTTCCAGTGGCCCTTGTTCTCGTCGGCCCAACGATCACCCAACGTCCCGTTGGGCAGCATCGGCGAGTCGGTCGTGTCGTCCCAGACCAGCAGCTTCCAGTCAGGGTTCTCGACCTCGGTGTAGGGAGCCACCTCGCCAGCGCGCAAATACTTGCCGGCTTTGCCGTCCTTCACTTCGACGAGGAACGGAAGGTCGGTGTTTTCCTTGGCGTAATCTTGGAAGTAGTCGACCTTGCGTTCGGAGTAGAACTCGGTCAACAAGACGTGGTTCACCGCGAGCCAAAAGGCCGTGTCTTGGCCAGGGTTCGACGGAATCCACCAGTCGGCATATTTTGCCACCTGAGAGAAGTCGGGGCTGAAGACCGCCAGCTTTGCGCCAGCGTGGCGAACCTCGGAAATGAAGTGAGTATCGGGGGTGCGAGTCATGTTGAGATTCGCACCCATGACCGCTACGAATCTCGAGTTGTACCAGTCGGCCGACTCGTGGACGTCGGTCTGCTCACCCCAGATCTCCGGCGATGCCGGCGGGAGGTCGCAGTACCAATCGTAGAAACTCATGATCACGCCGCCAATGAGCGACATGAACCGGCTACCGGCCGCGTAGCTCACCTGCGACATTGCCGGGATGGGCGAGAACCCGGCGACCCGATCAGGGCCATGCTCTTTGTTGGTATGGATGGTTGACGCGGCCGCCAACTCGAGCGCCTCGTCCCAACTGATGCGCCGGAACCCACCTTTACCGCGCGCCTCCTGATACTTGCGACGCCATTCCGGATTCTCTTGAATGGCGGCCCAAGCGTTGACCGGGTCGCCCAGCGCCTCACGCTTGGCTTGGCGATACATATCGATCAACACGCCGCGGACGTAGGGGTACTTCACCCGAATCGGCGAGTACAAATACCACGAGTAGGAGATACCTCGCTGGCAACCACGAGGCTCATAAGGCGGCAATCCTTCTTCGAGCTGTGGATAGTCGGTTGCTTGGAGCTCCCAAGTAACAATGCCGTCTTTGACGAATACTTCCCACGAACAACTGCCGGTGCAGTTGACGCCGTGCGTGGTGCGCACCCTCTTGTCGTGCTGGAAGCGGTTGCGATAGAACTCCTCCCATTTTCGCTCGGCCGGGGCGACCGTCTCCTCGATCCATTGGTCAGTCATCGCTTGCTCCTAAGCCGCTGCATATACGTCTGGCGCATTCCGCGCCACGCGATGGCCATGCCACCGATGAGGACGAGTAGTCCGGTCACGCCGGCATAAATCAACCCGTCCCCGGGGTCTGTTGGTTTCGTTTGAGTGGGGGCGTCGCCCAAGAAGGCGACTACGTCGGCTATCTCTGGTTCGCTCAGAGGGCGCTCACCGAAAATTGGGCGCATCGTCGCCGAAGCGGGACTCGACAACCAGGCCGACAACCCCACGTCGCCGCCGAGGGTTTGGTGAACATTGGTGAGGTCCGGTCCCAGACTCCAGCCCCCGAGGTTGCCAACATCGCCGGCGGTGTGACAGCTCGCACAGGCCGACGCACCGTTGTCGAAGCGAGTTGATCCCACGAACAGTTCGCGGCCTTGGGCCGCGTCGCCGGGCTCGGCAACCGGGGCCTCAGAACTGGGAGTTGATGAGGTATCAACGTCGGCCAGCGAACTCACGAACGCGGCCACCGCGGAAACTTCCTCATCCGAGAGCTGATCAAAGGAGGCCATCTTCCCGTCGTAGGCAACTCCGAGCACTTCAAGCGGGCCGGCCAGACCGTTTCTTACGATCCCCTCGACATAGGTGGCATCGGCCACATCGGGGTTGCCGGCCAGGGGCGGGAAAGTACCCACTATTCCTTCGCCGGATGCTTGGTGACAGGTCGCACAATTCTCGGCAAAGACCTCGGCGCCGGCGTCGGCGTCTTGAGCCACAGCTACCTGCCCGACAGTTAGTTCGGGGATGCTACGCTCCGGCTGGCCCGCCGCCGCACCGCCCACCAGCGCCGGAAACGCCCCGAGTGCGAGAGCTAGAGCGCCAACCGAAATGAGCAGCCGGACAACGCTCCCCCGGTTTGTGGCCAAAGGGTTGTGGACCTGTGTGTTCATGGGTTCTTGAACTCCGCTTTGGGTCCTAGGTAGAACCACCAGTTAAGGAAGAGACAAACCAGGTAGAAGATGGCGAAACCGATAAGCGCAACTTCGGGGGTCCCTCCCCTGATCTGTTCGCCAAATTCCTGAGGCACAACAAAGGCGCCGTAGGCTGCGACTGCCGACGTCCACCCCAGAACTGGGCCAGCCTGCTCTTTGTCGAAGACCATGGCAATGGTGCGGAAGGTCGAACCGTTGCCGATTCCCGATGCCGCAAACAGGAGCAAGAAGATCAAGAAGAACGGTACGAAGAAGTCCTGAGGGGTTTCGGATCGATAGGCCTCACGGAGGTAGTAAGCGACCCCGAGGGCACTCGCCGTCATCACGATCGACACGTAGTGCGTGACCCGTGCGCCGCCGAGTCGGTCGGCGATCCAGCCACCAACCGGTCGAATGAACGCCCCGATAAAGGGCCCCATCCAGGCAAAGGTGAGAGCGGAGGGACCATCAGGGTTGACAACCGAGTGATCCCAAACCCCATCGGTCTCGATGTGCTTGAAACCGAAGACCACCTTGATGGCCAGCGCAAAGCCAGCCGAGTAACCAATGAAGCTACCGAACGTCATGGTGTAGATCGTGCTCATCACCCAGGTGTGGCGGTTGCCGAAGATGCGATATTGACGCTCGAGGTTGGGCTTGATCTCGCCAGGGATCTGCTTGAGCAAGAACACTGTCAACCACAGCACTCCGGCGATCACCGGATATTTGGCCCAAGACGGAGCACCCAGGCCCGTGGGGTCGGGAAGGATCACGAAGAGACCGATTGCCGAGGTCACAAACGCCACCAGCAACATCCCGGTGATGTTCGCGAAGGCCGAGAACGGCGAACCAATGTTGGGCGACACGTGCTCGGTTCGGATGTTGTTCATGCGTGTCCACCCGAAGTAGGCGAGCGGAACCAGGAACAAGAGCCATACGAATCCGGCGTTGTGAATCCATGTATCGGTGCCGGCGTCGATCGTGCCGATCAAAGTGCCTGACGGCTTTTCGAGCACCATGGCTGCACCGCCGAAGATGGCGTTGGTCATCACCAGCGGAATCAGAATCTGCATGGTGGTCACACCCGCATTTCCGAGACCGGCGTTGAGTCCGAGACTCAGCCCCTGCATCTTCTTTGGATAAAAGAAGCTGATGTTCGACATCGACGACGCAAAGTTGCCGCCGCCGAGGCCTGACAAGAACGCCAACAACTGGAAGACCCACAGCGGAGTGTCCTGATCGAGGAGGGCAAATCCCGTGCCGACCGCAGGAATCATCAACAACGCAGTGGTGAAGAAGATGGTGTTACGGCCACCAGCGATGCGAATGAAGAAACTGCTCGGGATCCGCAGTGTCGCACCCGTGAGGCCGGCGATCGCCGACAGAGTGAACAACTCGGACTGCTCGAACGGGAATCCCAGATTGAGCATCTGGACGGTGATGATGCTCCAGTAGAGCCAAACCGCGAATCCGCAAAGCAAACTCGGGATTGAGACCCAGAGATTTCGGCTCGCGACGTGTTTACCCTCGCGTTCCCAGAACTCTTCGTCTTCAACATCCCATTCTTGGATGTCAGCCATTTGATGTCCTCTCAGGACGGTGGTGGAAAGAACCTCGACTCACGCGGGAACGACTTCTTCGTCGAAGTCGGCTGCGAAAGCCCCTTCGGGCTCTCGCAGCAACCACAGCGTGATCACAAAGCTGGCAGCCGCCCCCGCAGAAAGAATGAAGAAGAAGGTGCGGGCGTCAACCAGAGAGAAGATGACCAGGTAAATGACAGCACCGACGTTTCCGTAGGCACCCGCCATGCCGGCAATCTGGCCGGTCATGCGCTTATTGATCGTAGGGATTATGGCGAACGTGGCGCCCTCTGCTCCCTGAACAAATACCGAAGCAAACATCGTGATTACCACTGCCATCACCAACCAGAAGACGCCGCCAAACATCGGCACGATGTTTCGTAGCCCTGATTCGTCGACTCCAGGAGCCCACTTGGCAATGAACCCCATCAGGAAGAACCCAACAACGATCCCAAGGATGTAGATCAACATCGTGCGTTTGCGACTTGGAAGGCGGTCCGACAAGTAGCCCCCGAGAGGCCGAGCGACCAGGTTCACAAACGCAAACGACGATGCAACAAGTCCGGCGACCGTCGCGGTCACCAGCGGGCCGCCACTGGAGTTGCGCAACGGCACAAACGCCGTTTCAAAGAAAGCCGGCAACATGGACACCACCGCCAACTCAGCACCGAAATTGGCAAAATAGGTGCTGTTGAGGGCAACAACGCTTCCGAAGCTGTACTTCTCCTCTTCTGGAACGCCCGCCTTCAAGTACGGCAGGTTCACACTCAGCGTCTTCCCTACGTGGCCCAGATAAACAATCGTGAGTCCCGCGTATATGAGGTAGAGCCAGCCATCAGTCAAAAGCACCGCCCCGTCAACCTTGACGTTGCTGACTCGCCATGCCAGCACCGCTAGTGCCCCAACAAGGGGGATCGACCAGACGAGGTACTGAGCGAGATCACCGTAGGATGTGCACAGCATCGGCTCGGCCTTCTTGGTCTTTGTCAGGGTGCGACCATCTGGTACGTCGCGAACCAAGAAGTAATACATCACGCCGTACACGGCCAGCACTACACCGTTGAGCGCCATCGCCCACCGCCAAGCATCGGGACCCACGTCGAACCAGTTACCCAGCGCGGTTAGCGCAAACCAAGGAAGGGTCATCGCCGCGAAAGCCGAACCGAAGTTGCCCCAGCCGGCGTAGAACCCTTCGGCCCGTCCGACGTACTTCGGTGGGAACCACTGAGCCACCATCTTGATGCCGACAACAAAGCCCGCACCCACACCACCGAGGGCGAGGCGAGAGATCAGCATCTGCGTGAAAGTGTCGGCGAAAGCGAACACGATCGCTGGTATCGACATCACTATCATCAGTCCGCTGAACACGATCCGCGCACCGAAGCGATCGATGAGCGCCCCGACCACAATGCGAGCCGGAATTGTCAGCGCCACGTTGGCGATGAGCAAAATCTTTACGTGTTCTTTGGTGAGCCAACCGAGGTCGCTTCGCATCGTGGTGGACAACGGAGCCAGGTTGAACCAGACGTAGAACGTGAGGAAAAACGCGATCCACGTAAAGTGGAGAACGCGGATCCGCTCCTGATCAAAGTCCAAGAGTCGAGGCGGCGCCTCGTTCTCGTCGACACCCTCGGTAAGAGTCACAGTTGCTCGCTTTGTTTGAAGATCTGAGGGCGACTCACGGGTTTCGCCAGCCGGGAAAATCCGGCGCGTTCTCTTCGAGCGAGCGCAAGAAGGTGCTGACCGCTTTTATCTGCTCGGAGGTAAGCGGGCCACCGAAGTCTTGGGAGTAAGCACCCATCGACGTGCCAGGGACACCAACCGACACAAACAGCTGGATCTGTTCATCCGACGCGCTTTGGAGAAACTGCTTGGAATTGAGTGCGGGACCCGAGTCTCCTTCACCCGAATCGCCATGGCACGACGCGCAGTTGAAACCCCAGATTGTCTGGCCTTCTTCGGTTAACGACTCGAGCTGAGTCTGCCGCGCCGCCTCCCTTGCCGACGGCTCGAAAGCCAGATAGAGCGGGAAGGCTGCGGCCAGCACCAGCAAGAGAGCCGCACCAGCAGCCATTATCCGGTTGGTCGACTGATCGAGTTCAGGGTCGGTGCTGTATCCGTACGGCATCACTTCTCCCCCTCGGCTGCACATGACGGACCGGTGGCTGGCTCATCGATGGTGTGCGTGCCTGGGCTCGTTCCCTCGATTCTTGTTCCGGTATCGATGTAGACCAATCCGTCCTCGCCGATTTCAATGGGATGATGGTCGAGTCCTCGTGGCGAAGGGCCGTCGAGCAAATCGCCGGCCCGGTTGAATACCGATCCATGGCACGGACACTCGAAGCGGCTCGACGACTTGCAAAAAGGCACGCGACACCCCAAGTGCGGACATTTCTCAGAGAGAGCGACGACCTCATCGTTGACCCGCACCAGGTGCGACTTCGCAGCGAGCACTTCCACCGCGCCGCTATCGCGCACCGCGGCGGCCGGGATCGTGCGAACCTTGCCACCGAAGCCCGACGTGGGCAATGGACGCAACAGGTCCCAACTTGTCCATGCGCCGGCGGCCGCAACCAAGGCTGCTCCGGCTCTCCAGATCCGTCCGAGAAACTTGCGTCGCGAAAGGTGAATACTCATAGCTCTACGTGCCATTCATTCCAGGGCCAGACCCATCCCCAGTTCGGGCCACGGAACGCAACGCCGACCAGGGTCAGAGCTACCCAAGCAACGAGCACGATCGTGAACGTGGCTACTGCCACTTTGCGATGACGTGGACGTTTATGGGGGCTGTTGTCGATATAAGGAAGAGCGATGAGGGCCGTAATGATGCCGCCCGGCACCAGAACACCAGCGATCAACGGGTGGAAGTGCGACAGAAGCTCTTGGAGCGCCGCGAAGTACCATGGCGCTTTTTCGGGGTTTGGCGTCTCAGTGGGGTTGGCTACGGCCCGCAACGGTGCATCGAAAAACACCGAGACGAGAAGAACCGTCACCACCACGCTCAGCGCCGCGACGGCGTGACGGACCAACAGATGGGGCCAAACCATCACCAGATCTTGATCCTCTGGTTCTTTGCGGTCACCGGCCGCCGGCTTGCCTGGCACGATGCCAAGGACTCGTCGACCGTTTGCGGTTGTTTCAGACATCTTGGTCCTCCTCAGCGGGGTCGACCAGGCGGTCGAGTTCAAGCATCGAGTCCTTGCGCCAGCGCCAGAGGTGGATCATGAGCACAAACACGATTGCCGACGGCAACACCGCCACATGCAAGACGTAGAAGCGCAACAGCGTGGACGCGCCGACTACCGAACCGCCGAGCATCGTGCGTTGAACGTCACCACCGATCAGCGGGACATAACTGGCCATTTGGGTGCCCACGGTTACCGCCCAATAGGCGAGCTGATCCCACGGCAACAAGTAGCCGGTGAACGACATCAGGAGCGTCAATACCAGCAGCATCACGCCGATGACCCAGTTGAACTGGCGAGGAGCCTTGTAGGCGCCGCGATAGAAAACCCGCGCCATGTGCATTGCCACCGCCAGCACCATCAAATGAGCCGACCATCGGTGAACGTTGCGGATGTATTGGCCGAACGTCACCTGAGTCTGCAGCGTCTGAATGTCGCCGTAAGCCTGGTTGGGCGACGGGACGTAGAAGAACATCAGATAGATGCCGGAAACAACAAGGCTTCCTAGCAAGACCGTTGAGATCACGCCGAGATACCAGGAGTACTTGTAGCTGAGCTCAGCTCGACGGACCTTGACCGGGTAGATGTGAAGCAGAAAGCTCGACCAGTGGCCAGCGGCGCGATCTCGTGGCGTAACCCTGGATGGCGATCGAAATATTGATCTTCCAACGGGGGTGCGCCTGAGTCGAGCGACAACGCCTGTTGTCTCGTCTGTCAGGTCCATTCGGGGACTCCTATTCCTGTCCACATCCCCATCGACAAAGCGTCAGGAGGACAACGTTCGATGCACAGGCCGCAGCGGATGCAGGCCGTCTCGTCGAGCAAGAGAGCGGTGCCACCGCCGTATTCGGGGTCAGCTTCTTCTGACGGCACCAGCGAAATGAGATCAAGCGGGCAGACGTCGACGCACAACGCACACAGCACACACCGGTCGGTGTCGAGCATGATGTTGGCGAAACACCGCAGACATCTCGATGCCTCGCAGCGCGCCTGGTCGGGCGTGAACCCGGTCTCGACCTCGGCCAGACCCATTCGCCGGCCGGTCCCAAGAGTAGGGACGTCGACGCGAGTGCCGCGGTCGTAAAGATCATCGAGACGATGAAACTGCTCCAGGCGAACCATCTTGCCGGGTCGCTCGGAATCGACTTCGCCTCCGAATGACTGGTGAATGTTGGCGGCCGATCGGCGGCCGTCGGCCACCGCATCAATGAGCGTTCGTGGCCCTTTTGCGGCGTCGCCGCCTGCCCAAACGTTGGCCAACGAAGTCGTGCCGGTCGCGTCGTCAACTTTGATGGTACGCCGAGGACTCACCTCTGGACCACCGTCACCAAGAGCGTCGAGATCTATGGCCTGGCCAATTGCGAGGATCACCGTGTCAGCGTCGAAAGTACGACGGTCAGAGTCGTCGAACTCCGGGCTGAAACGATGATCCTCATCGAAGACCCGTTTGACACCGATGGTTTCGAGACCTGCGACTCGACCATCCTCAACGACGACGCGAGCGGGGCCGCGTCGAGCCACAAAGGAGATCCCTTCCTCTCCGGCTTCTTCGATTTCGAACTCGTGCGCGGGCATCTCTTCTCGCGATTCGAGCGACACGACCGTTACGTCCCGGGCGCCGGCTCGCGCTGCGGAACGCGCAACATCGATGGCCTCGGTGAACGACGAACGTTGTGGGCCAGCGGTGCCGTCAGATGCCGCGGCATCGTAGTCAGCAGCGCGCAGCGCGGTTCGAGCAGCGTCCATCGCCACATCACCGCCACCAACGACAACGACTCGTTCACCGACATCTACCTGAAAACCGCGGTTCATGTTGATGAGGAACTCGATGGCCTTGAAGACCCCATCGGCTTCGGCGCCTTCGATGTCGAGACCGCGACCCAGCGTCGCTCCGATCGACAGGAAAACCGCATCATGGCGGTCGCGTAGCTCGTCGAGCGACACGTCCACCCCAAGCTTTGTCTCGTATTCGACGTCGACGCCAAGGTCGACAATGGCCGCTACATCACGGGCCAAGACCTCACGGTCGAGACGGTATTCGGGGATGCCAAGCCACATCGCACCGCCGAGCTTCTCGGTCGCTTCATAGAGCGTGACCCGATAACCCCACCGTCGAAGGTCGTGGGCACACGCAAGCCCAGCCGGACCCCCACCCACGATGCCAACGCTGTACGGAAGGTTGACCGGTGGCGGGGCGGCCACTTGCCGCCAGTGCTCCCCATCATCGGCCTCCGGGCCGAACTGTTCGGTTACGTAGCGTTTGAGCGCCCGAATAGCGATGGGCTGATCGATTTGGCCTCGACGGCACGCATCTTCACACGGCGCCGCACACACCCGGCCGCACACCGAAGCAAACGGATTCGGCATCCGGGCCGTCAGGTACGCCAGTTCGTCGTCACCGTCGGCTATCGCCGCGACGTACATCCCGGCGTTGGTATGAACCGGGCACGCGGCAAGACAAGGAATGTTGGCATCGAAGTAGGCGAGTTCGGTCTCGTCGGGAGCAGCCATCAGACGCGCTTTTCTTTGTGAGCGAGCCGGAGCGTGACCATCGCCGCGAGCATGCCGACACCCCACACGGTCGTGCCGATCAGATCACGCGCAACACCGTCCATGCCCGACACGGTTGATGTCTGCACAACGTATGAGGGCACGTAAATCGTGAAGAACACGACCAAGACAACGATCACGAACGCCTTGAGCCAAGCATCCAACCAAGAAGTAGCGGTTCGTTCGTTGGCGCCGAACACCCGCCGTCGGGCGACTAGGCAGACTGCCAAGGCAGCGGCGGTGGCGAGGATGACGTTGGGGAATCCGAATGCGGCAAGCACGATCACAGGCTCCGCCTACACGCCACTTACGCATAGGGACCTTGGTCCCGTTTGTGACAAACGCCGCCGAACTGTGCCACTGTCGCGGTCTCGACCGCACCAATCAGAACAGGCCGCTAATGACTTCATGGGACTTCCTCGTCGACCGCAACAATCTGACCAACACCACCGTTGTCAACACCGCGCCCCGAGCGCTCGACGGCGGTGAAGCGCGGCTCCGGGTCGATGCATTTGGTTTCACGGCCAACAACATCACCTACGCGGTGTTCGGCGACATGATCGGCTACTGGAACTTCTTCCCTGTGCCCGATCAAGGTGACGACACCAATTGGGGGCGGGTACCGGTGTGGGGATTCGCCGACGTCGTCGAGTCCAAAGCCGAAGGGCTGACCGAAGGGGCCCGCGTCTACGGATACCTTCCTATGTCGACCGAGCTGATTGTCACCCCGGGGCGCGTTACCGACACCTACTTTGTTGACGCGGTGAGCCACCGCAGCGTGTTGCCACCGACCTACAACCGCTACTCGTTCACGACCGGCGACCAGCTGTACTCGAGCGACCTCGAACCGCAGCAGATGCTGCTGCGGCCGCTTTTCATGACCGGTTTCGTGATCGATGTTTTTCTCGCCGACAAGAACTTCTTCGATGCTTCGACGGTCATAGCCACAAGTGCATCATCCAAGACCGCCATCGCCGCCGCCCACTTGATCGATCGCCGCGAGGGCCTCCGCGTAGTCGGACTCACATCTGATTCCAATGTCGAGTTTGTCGAGAACCTCGGGTGTTACGACCAAGTCATCAGCTACGACCAACTCGCTGATGGAGAATCCTTGGCCGACGGTTCTGCCGTACTGATCGACTTTGCCGGCGACGCCGCGGTGGTGCGTGCCGTTCACGAGCAGCTCACCGATCGTTTGGCGTATTCGTCTCGTATCGGCGGAACCCATTGGGATGCCGGAGCCGACGAAAGCGCTCCGCTACCTGGTCCGACGCCGGAGTTCTTCTTCGCCCCGACCATCATCGAAGAACTCGCCGCCAACCGTGGCGCCGACGATCTAGACCACGACCTCGGCGAGGCATGGCTTCCTTTTGTCGAACGCCTCCGCGGCGCGCTCAGCGTGCAATACCAGTCAGGCTCCGAGGCAGTGCGAGCGACCTACCTGGATCATCTTGCTGGCACCGCGTCGCCTAGTGTTGGCACAATCTTGCAGCCAGGAGGCTGAGCCCATGGACGTGTTGATTATCGGCGGAGGAGTCTGCGGCTCACTAACGGGGATGCTGTTGGCCAAAGACGGACACACCGTGACCATTGTCGAGCGCGACGCGGCCGAACCGCCCGCCGACCCCGAAGCTGCATGGAACGACTGGGATCGGCGCAGTGTCCGCCAGTTCCACATGGGCCATCTATTCCTGCCGCGGTTTCGTACCGTTTTGTTACGCGAGTTGCCCGAGGTTGTCGACGCCCTGCGCAAACAAGGAGCGCTCGAAGTCAACATTGTCGAAGGGATCCCCGACGAGATGTCGGGTGGTGCTCAAGACGGCGACGAACGTTTCACCTACATCAGCGGGCGTCGTCCGATGGTCGAGGCCACGATCGCCCGTAGCGCACAAGCGGCTGGTGTCACCTATCGACGGGGCCTCGCAGCAGATCGGCTCCTTCTCGATCCCGATCGCACCGGTCACGTACGGGGTTTGGTCACCTCAACCAACGAAGAGTTCACCGCCGATCTCGTCATCGACGCCAGCGGGCGCAATTCGGCTTTGCCTCGTTTGCTTGACGACGCCGGCCTGGCCATCCCCGAGGATCACAAAGAGGACTCGGGATTTGCCTACTACGGCCGAACATTCAAGTCCGAAGATGGCTCCCTACCGTTCAGTTTTGGAGGAGGGCTGCAACACTACGGCTCGATCTCTACCCTCACGTTGGCGGCCGATGCCGGCCATTGGTTTTGTGGGTTTGTCGTGAGCGCCGAAGACAAACCAATGCGCAAGCTCAAAGACAACGACACCTTCGAGCGGGTGTGGCGATCCCTACCTCTGGTGGCTCACTGGCACGATGGAACGCCGATCACCGACGTCGAGATAATGGCCGGCATCCAGGACCGGGTGCGCAACTTTGTGGTGGATGGCGAACCGGTCGCGTCTGGATTGGTTGCCGTCGGCGATGCATGGGCCTGCACCAACCCCTCGGTCGGCCGTGGTGCGTCCATTGGTTTGCTCCACTCGGTCGCATTACGAGATCACATCCGCGACGGCGACCCCAGCGATGCCGTCGGTTTCGTGCGTCAGTGGCACGAAATTACCGAGCGGGTGGTGCGGCCGTGGTTCGACGACACGGTTACGAGCGACCGTCATCGACTCGGTCAGATACAAGCCGAGATCGAAGGAGGCGCGCACCCCGCTGAGGACGAATCGCTTCGTACCTTCGACTCAATAACAACAGCCATGACGAAAGATCCAGAGCTGCTGCGGCCATTTCTCGACACCTTCCTGCTCTACCGAACAAGAACCGAAGTCTGCGCACCAGCACTGATCGACCGAGTCGATCAGCTCACACCTGATGGACCCGACGCACCGCTTTGCCCAACCAGGGCCGAGTATCTTTCTCTACTAGAACCGGCGCACTGATCATGGCTTCGCCCCGCAACAACCCAAACCGCAGTATCCCCGGACGCCCCGTAGTGAGCGCCGGAGTGTTCGCCACGGTCGTGGTCGCCGCCGCAATGGGCACGATCGGACTCAACCTTGGTTTCGTGGTGGCGATCGTCGCGTTGGCAACCGCGGCAGCGATATGGACAGAAGTGAGACGACAACGGCCACCGTCGCCCACCCGAACTCGAACCCTTGCCGCTAACGGCGCGGTGCTGTTGGTTGCGGCGTTTGGTCTGATGCAGCTTGTTCCGTACGGTCGGGCCCACTCCAACCCCGCGGTTACCGCGGAGCCTCAGTGGGCCACGCCCGAAACACGCGACCTTATGGTTAGAGCCTGCTATGCGTGCCACAGCAACGAAGTCGACTGGCCGTGGTACTCCGACGTAGCCCCCATTTCGTGGGTGATCACCAACCACGTCAACGAGGGTCGCGACGAGATCAACTACTCCGAGTTCGACCGCGGCCATGGCGAAGGGGGCGACACACTCGAAGTCATCCTCGAGGGGGAAATGCCTCCGGCCTATTTCACGTTGTTCGGCCTAAATGGCGAAGCCAACCTCAGCGACGCCGAATGGTCGACCCTCGTCGAGGGCCTGCGAGCCACACCGCGGTTGTCCGAACAAGGCGAGCGAGGCGGCGACGATCACGAAGACGACGATCACGAAGAAGAAGACGACGACTGACGGCTCTCGAACCGCCGAAGCAGCCCGGCCACGACCGCGGTGACAATCAAACCGACTGCCAAACCGACAACCGCGGAAAGCGAGGTATTGGCCATCCACGCCAGCACGCCGCCGATACCGCCGATGTCGTGGACCGCCGATTCGGCGTCGTGGAGAAGGTTGTAGGCCCAATCCCATCCCAGCTCGTGAGCGCCCACAACGAGTATGTGCCCTCCGACCCACACCATCGCCGCGGTGCCAACGACTGACAACCACGTCAGGACCTTGGGCATGCCAAGCACGAGCATCCGCCCTACCTTCTTTGAGAACGAGGACTCGCGACCGGCCATCGACAAACCGATGTCGTCCATTTTGACGATCAACGCCACCAGCCCGTAAACGACGGCGGTGATTACGATCGCCACAACGACCAAGATCGCGGCGCGGGCCACAAATCCTTCGTCAATCACTTCCTTGAGCGAGATGACCATGATCTCCGCCGACAAGATGAAATCGGTGCGCACCGCGCCCGCGATCGTGGCGGCCTCGGCATCGGGGCCCACCGCGACCGCCGGCACGTCGTGATCGTGGTTGTCGTGCTTCAACGCGTGAACGATCTTGTGGGCCCCCTCGTAGCTGAGAAACAGACCGCCGAAGATCAAGATGAGTTCGACAAGCGTTGGCGCGACCTCGCTCAGCACTAGTGCCGCGGGAAGGATCATCAGCAACTTGTTGCGTATTGAACCAACGGCGATTTTCTTGATAATCGGGAGTTCGCGTTCGGCGGCTAACCCACGCACGTAGGTCGGGGTGACAGCGGTGTCGTCGATAACCACCCCGGCTGCTTTGACGCTGGCGCGGCTTGCCGCGGCGCCCACGTCGTCGATCGACGCGGCCGCCAGCTTCGCCAACGCCGCCACATCGTCCAACAATCCAACAAGACCACCAGCCATCTCGCCGCCTTGGGACTAAACGCCAGGTGCGACGGTCGCCAAGATCACGGTCGTCGAGGGAACGGTCGTCGAGAGCACAGGCATCAAGGGCACGGCCCCAGTATGGCATCACCATCAAGTCAGATGCAGCCGGGGTTCGCGTCGTTGTTGACGCGACCCCGGCGGTCAAACCGTTCTAGACCCGATAATCAACTACCTGCACGGTCTCAATCATCATGGTGGTCGTCGTCATGATGATCGTCGTCGTCAATAGTGTCGAACTCGTAGATGACGTTGGACCGATCAGCGTTTACATAAACGTGGTCTTCGGCAACGGTCACATCGTTGAGCCATCCGAACGAACTCAGCGGGCTGGGGAATTGAAAGCCGAGGCTGGACGCAATGGTCGTTCGTGTACCGGTCTTGAGCTCGATGGCTGTTAGCGACTGGGCGCCCGCCTCGACCACATACATGATGTCGTCGTCGACATCTAGCCCTTCGGGTCCCGCCAGCCCACTCGCCAGCGTGGCCTGAACATCCAAAACGACGCCGTCTTCGATGATCCGAACAACCGTGCCGTCATCGTGGTCGGTTACGTAGACGTCGTCATCGTCGGCCGCCAGCCCAACCGCCCCAGGCACCGTCGTTACCACCTCGATCACCTCGAGGCTACGAGATAGTCGAAGGACTTCACCAGTCGCCAAGGTAACGAGAAGACCGTCGTCGAAGGGCAAAGCATCGATAGGACCCGACAGCAGAGCCCCGGCAGTAGCGGTGTTGGCAATGGGGTCCCAGAGCACTATCTGACCGCTGATAATGGACATCAGAACCAACTGTTCGTCCCAAGAGACGAGGCTCGTGGTCGGCGGAAATGGGGTGAGACCAAAGGCCGCTCGCCATATGCTCGTCTGCTGGCGCGACTCGAGATCCCATCCCCACAGGCCGCCAAGATTCCCGGTGTACAACGTGTCATCGATGACGGCGACGCCATTGGTTAGCTCGAATTGGCCGGGGACCACAGTGCGGAGCTCTCCGCTGGCGAGCACCTCGGCAACGGTGGAGTCACTGGCGCTCGAGATAAATATCCGATCATCACCACTGATCGCAATGTTGTCCGCCCAACCCACCGGAATCTCGGCAATCACGGTGCGATTGTTGGCAGTGTCGGGGTTGCTGAGGTCGATCCGCACAACCTCGCCAACACCTTGAGCCAACGCATAAAGGCTACCGCTGGAGTCAACGGCGGTGCCGATCGGGATCGGCCAACCCGTCGTTACTGGTTCGGTGGCGCCAGTGTCGGGGTCGACGCGCAGCACCTGGTCGCTGAACGGCTGCGGCGCATACAGCGAGCCGTTGCTTGACGACATCCCGTTGGATGCACAACCAGGCACAGGGCCGAAGAGGGTATTGATGATGCCCCCGTTGACTGGGTCGATCTCGACCATCGAGTTACCCAACGGATCACCGCCGTAGCATCCCGCGGCGAAGAGTCGACCGTCGTCGGTCAGGACCAGCGGGTTGGCGGAGTTGAGCCCGGACGGAATCGCCAACAGCGGGAACGATGGCCCACCCGGAAAGCGCTTGAACACCGTCCCAAGACCGATGTCGGTCCAGTACATGGCGCCATCAGGTGCAACTACGACATCGTCGGGGAAGAACACGCTGTCCGCGGCGGTAAGCCGCGACAGGATCTCGCCACTGTCCGGATCGATTTGGGTGATGGTTGAACCCAACACGTTGGCTACCCACAGGGTGCCGTCAGGGGCGAACGACATGCCGTTGGTGGAGCCGGCCATCACACCCCCAGCGGCAAATATTGGGCTGCGGTCATCAGCTATTGCTGGTTGGGCCAAGCTCGCACTCAAGATCGCGCCGAGCGCGAAAAGGCCTGCAAGAACACGTCTCATGAGATATCTCCGTTCAGATGAATATCCAGGAGTCCGCCGTGAACTCCGTTTGGACCCGTGCAGTACATCTACCGCCGCACGTGTCTGACCGTCAGTTGATCAGATGCCCACTATCTGATCAAGTGATATCGGTCACGTTGGCGACCAGATGTTTCTCGCCGGTGGCGGGTACTGCGTAGCGGCGAGCAATCTCGGGATTGAGCATCTCTTCCAAGGTGATCGCCTCGGCATAATGGCTGGCGAACGTAGTGGTTATCTCGGCGGCCACTCGGTCACGCAACCGCACGATCCCTTCAAGCCCAATGCGGCTCAGGAACGGCGACAACAACCAGCCCCCGACGCCCCACGACATTCCGTAGCTTCGGGTGAGTGGTGTAGCGGAACGATCAAGGCCACCGTAGATGTAAACCTGCTTGTGGGTGTCGGATCCGTAGCGGCTGAACGCCGCGTCCTGGGAAGCAGCAGACTCCATGGCCCCAAGAATCGTGTCGGCCAGTTCGCCGCCGCCGATCGCGTCAAACGCGATCGTGGCGCCCGTGGCCGCCAGAGCTTCGGTCAAGTCGTCGCGGAACGAGTCGGCCGAGGAAGTGACCACCCACTCGGCTCCCTGAGAGCGAAGCAACTCAGCCTGTTCGCCTCGGCGGACAACGTTGACCAACGCAATGTCATCGGCGAGACAGACTCGTTGCAGCATCTGACCGAGGTTGGAAGCAGCGGCGGTGTTCACGAGGGCGGTGTGGCCTTCGATGCGCATGGTTTCGGTCATACCCAAAGCAGTGAGGGGATTCACGAAACTCGACGCGGCTTGCGCCGCTGACACCGATTCGGGCATCTCGATACACATCATCGTGGAAACCGTCGAGTGGGTTGCGTACATCGCTCCGCTCAGCGCGGCGACCCGCTTGCCCAAAAGGGCCTGCGCCGACTCCGACGACCCAGCCGCGATTACCCGGCCCGAACCTTCGTTCCCCGCGGCCAACGACTGCCCGAGGCGGGAGCGGTTGGCATGCAAGGCCCCGTCTCCCAGCCGAGCGACCAGCGAGTCGCCGTCAGAACTGAGCGAGCTGGGGGCGGCGCCCGCGAACAGCAGGCCCAGATCGGATGGGTTGATTGGCGCCGCTTCCACCGCCACCACCACTTCGTCGGGGCCAGGCTTGGCGATCGGCTCCTCAACAAGGGCGAGACGGACCGTGCCATCTTCGTTGACGGTTGATCGGAGGCTGGTGGACGAGTCAGTCATGGCGCCTGTTTAGTCGGGAATAGTCCCCGCTACACCAAGGGAGCGACGAGTTCTACTCGATACGGCCCACCAAATCGTCTTCGTCGGCGGCCGGGTCCACCTGAAGCGGCGTGAGTAGTCGAGCGCTAGCCGCTTCGGCTTTCACAGCACGGGCTCGGCCGTTGGCCTTGGCTTCGTATAGGGCACCATCAGCCAACCGAATAGCCGACTCGAAGTTCGGGCAGGCCCCCGCATCGACAAACCCGAAGCTGGCGGTGAAAGGGGTAATCCCTGTAGCCGCGATTTGAGTCGTCAACGTGTCGGCGAGCCGTTCGAGCAGCTCCTCAGCGGCATCGGGGGATGTGTCGGACAGGGCAATCGTGAACTCCTCACCGCCCCAGCGAGATGCCGCGTCACCTTCTCGAATCGTCTCCAGCAACACTTCAGAAAACAGCCGAAGGGCCCGATCGCCGGCCTCGTGACCGTAAGTGTCGTTCAACAGTTTGAAATGGTCGAGGTCAGCCATAACCAGCGTGAACGGATGGCCGTCGCGATGCATCGCTCGGGCCCGGCTTTCGAAGGTCCGACGGTTGGGAAGACCGGTCAAGCTGTCGGTAGTGGCGTGACGTTTGGTTCGAGCCTTCGATCTCAGCCCGCCGATCCGCTCTCCCGCGGCATCGGCCAACGCACGCAAACCCTCGCTCACTTCTGGTGACGGCTCGACCCCGTTCGGGCCCGTCGAGTGCAAGACGCCGATCGAGCGACCCATGAAGCTCACCGGCACACAAGCAGCAGAGCACGGCCCGTTGTCTCGATTAGCGAGGTGCGGGCACGCATCGAGTGCTTCAGCATCGGCAAAGAACATCGATTTGCCCGACCTCACAGCAGGACAATCGTAAGCCGAAGACACCCCACAGCCAGGGCCGCTGGGATCGGGACCAGCCACCACAGCCTGAGTGAAATGAGCTCGTGAGTTTTCGGCCAGGAGCAGCTCGGTGCTGCGCTCGTCGCCGCGAAGCGAACGTTTGACGACATCGAAGACCGAGTCTTCACTCGATGCCAACTCCAACGCGGTATGCAGCTCGCGTCCTCGTTGCTGCTTTCGGTGTTCCTCGAGAAGGGCCTGTTCGCGAGAGCGCAACTCCCGCAGCATGGTGTTGAACGCGTGGGCGAGCTTGCCGGTCTCGTCCTCACCTCGCACCTCGGCCACCGCCGACAGGTCGCCGGCCGCGGCCTCGTCGGCCGCCAACTGCAGAGACAGAAGCGGGTTGCGAATAAGGCCGGTTATGTACCAACTGGCACCGGCGACCAACGTGAGGGCCAGCAGACCCATCGCTGCGGCGCGAAGCCGTATTTCGTCTTGGACATGAGCGGTCTCTTCGGCCGCCTCCAACTGATCCATCAGAGCCTGCTCGGCAAACAGGTCGCCATCGGCGGCCATGAATCCAAAGTCGAGCGATGCGGCTCCCAAGGTGAAGTTGCGAGCAACATGGTGCTCACCATCTTGCACGGCGGCCCAGACAAACTGATCAGTCGACAAAAACGTCTGATAACCGGTGGCGATCTTGGAGATCAGCGCGGCCTCAACCGGCGTTTGGGCGTGAGTACGAAGATCGTCTAGCGCAACTTCAAACGAGCTGGTACTCGATTCGAACGCCTGACGTCCGTTTCCGTTGGCCGCAACATATGAGAGTTGATTACCCCTCATCACCGCAGCGGCGTGCTGAAGCGACCGCGCCGCGTCGTGGCGGGCGTTGGCGGCCCGGCCGTTTTCGGCCGCCGTACCAAGGCCGTTGATCGCCACAAACATCGACGAAACAAGCGTGACTACGACGACCGCCACCACGCCAAACCCGACGGCCAACTTTCGACCGACGGGCAGGTCTCGGACCACTCGTCCGGCGTCAGTCAAGATGCCCATCGACGACCACCTCCTTGCCATCACCCAAATCGACCCGCACGGTGATGGCAATCCCACCGGGGAGTTGCACATTGTCGCCAAAGTGGATGTCAGGAGCACCGATCGAGACGTCTTGCATCAGCACCGAGCCGATCGGCACGACCTCGTTGGTGTCGTGACGAATCAGCTCGAGCACAGGTATGGGTTCGGCAACTGGCAGGCCAGTTGCCCGGTCGTACAAGTGGGCCTCAACGTGACGGCCCTGACTTCCCATCGGTGAACCATCGCCGTGTAGCGCCAACTCGCCCACGGTTGGATGTTCGTGGTCGAACTCGTCTTGGGTATACATCCGTTCGGCCGGAAGCACATTGACGATCACGAGATGCTCGTCCGTAAACCCAATCTTGGTGAACCCCGCGACGTCGGCCACCAACAGCGGCCCAACATGGCGATGGCGTGTCCGGGCCTCCACGATCGTCCCGCTAAACGCGGCCATTACCACCGAACCCATCGCGACCAGCACGAGTAACGTCAGCGCAATCCGTCGCCTCACACGAGAACCGTCGGACAAAACCCCGTCGTTATTAGCGTTGTTCGCAGCATCGTCGCGGCCGCAAGGGTCGATACGACTGTCAAATTTCGGCCATCGCGATGGGACGGGTCAGTTCGCCGGTGGTGCGGCTGCGAGCATGATGTTGAAACGCTCGAACGCCTTGTCGCGATGAGGGATCGTGGCGGTGTACTCGGGACTCGTGATCGCAGCTCGAACCGCGGCCTCATCGTCGAACTCCATTATCGCCACCGCCTGAGGGCCGCCGCTTCCGGCGAGCTCGTCGATGCGGGCGAACTGGCCGGTGAACTTGCCGCCGGCGGCCATCATGATTGGCACCGCGACCTCTGCGTACGCGGCGTAGTCGTCGTCTGAGTCGGGGTTACGCGTCGCCATGATGATCAATTGGACAGCCATGTTGAAGTTGCTTTCTGGTTTGGCAGCCTGAAACGGCTGCGAGGAAGATGACTCGACCACAAATGCCGACGTTTGACGATTCCCTATTGAGGAATCGGCGTAGCGCGGTTCTATGGATCAAAGTGTGACCATGAACGTCACCTTGAGTCCTTTCGGTCGAGAGCTGCGGCATTGGCGATCCCACCGGGGAATGAGCCAGCTCAACCTTGCGGCGGCGGCCGACAGCACCAGCCGTCACATCTCGTTCCTCGAGACCGGCCGTAGCCGACCGTCGGCCGGAATGGTCGATCGGCTATGCGATGCCCTTCAAATACCGATCAGGGAGCGGAACAGCCTTTTCGAAGGCGCGGGCATCTCGGCGCCCTACACCAGCGGATCGCTCGAGGACCCGAACCTGGCGACATTCCGGTTCGCACTCGATGCCATGTTGAGCAAGCACATGCCCTTCCCGGCGTTCGTTCTTGATCGCTGCTGGAACGTCGTATTGGCCAACCAAAGTGCTTCGGCGATGCTCGACCCCGCCGACCCCAACATGGTTCGGATGATGTTTGGGGGGAAGCTCCAGGCCATGATCGACAATTGGGACGCAGTGGCTTGGAACGGGCTGGCCCGGCTGCGTCAGGACGCCGCCAACCATCCCGATAGCGAGGAGCTCAGCGAACTCATCGAGCACGCTCGCCGGTCGCTAACCGGGACCCCTCGACCCAACTCGGTCGGGTCGAGCCTGGTCACCTGCCCGCACTTTCGAATGAACGGCACGATCGTCCCGACTGTCACAATCAGTGCCCAGTTCACCGCGGCGCGTACTGCGACCACCGACGAGTTACGAATCCAACTGGTCTACCCCGAGACCGAAGCCGGAGTGGAGTTGTTCACCGAACTGGCGGCCGCGGTCTAACTTCGTATCCCAAACCACGGTTCCGAGGCGATGTCCGACTCGACAATCTCGCGATCTTGGTCGTCGTCGATGGCGACGGCGTTGGCCAGCGCCAATTCGGGAAGCCCCTAGTGGTTGGTGGGGAAACCCAGGTCGACTGCGCTCCCGGCTGGATCAGGCCAGCGGCTGGTGATCACTTTCGGGCGCGTGTAGAACTTGACGCCCTCTGGTCCGTACATGGTTATGTCGCCGAACAACGAGTCTTTCCACCCACCAAAAGAGTGGTAACCAACCGGCACGGGGATCGGCACGTTGATTCCGACCATTCCGGCGTCGGCATCCTCTTGGAACTGCCGAGCCGCTCCACCGTCGCGGGTGAAGATCGCCGCCCCGTTACCCCACGGATTGTCGGCGATGAGATTGACGGCCTCGGCGTAAGTGTCGCAGCGAACCACGCCGAGAACCGGACCGAAGATCTCGTCGCGGTACGCGTCCATGTCGGTGGTGACGTGATCGAGCAGGCTGACACCGATGAAGTTTCCGTCGTTCTCGAAGTGGGCGTCGCGACCGTCGACCACCACGGTGGCGCCGTCGTCGGCTGCTCCCCCGACGTAGCCGGCAACGCGATCGCGAGCCTCACGGGTGATGAGCGGCCCCATTTCTGAAGCTGGGTCGGTGCCATCGCCGATCACCAGCTTTTCCATGCGAACCTTGATGGCGTCGACAAGCGGGTCGGCCACGTCTCCCACCGCTGCGACAACCGAGATAGCCATACACCGTTCGCCGGCCGAACCGTAGGCGGCCGAGACCGCCGAGTCCGCTGCCAAGTCGATGTCGGCATCGGGGAGCACGACCATGTGGTTCTTGGCCCCGCCAAGAGCTTGGATTCGTTTCCCGTGTGAGGTTCCGGTGCTGTAGACGTACTTGGCGATCGGGGTTGAGCCGACAAAGCTCGCGGCTTTGACGTCGGGATGTTCGAGCAGGCGGTCGACCGCAACCTTGTCGCCGTTGACGACGTTGAACACCCCGGGGGGAAAGCCGGCCTCTTGGAACAGTTCGGCCAACCGCATTGGGGCCGATGGGTCTCGCTCTGAGGGCTTCAACACAAAGGTGTTACCGCAAGCAATGGCGTTGGGGGCCATCCACAAAGGAACCATCACCGGAAAGTTGAAGGGAGTGATCCCGGCCACGACCCCGAGCGGGCGGCGCACGGTGTAGACGTCGACACCGGTGGAGGCCGACTCGTTGAGATTCCCTTTGAGGTGCTCGGCCAGCCCGCAAGCAAACTCGATGTTCTCGATGCAACGGGCGACTTCGCCGGCGGAGTCGCTCAGGACTTTGCCGTGTTCGGCAGTCAGAAGGCGACCAACTTCGTCGGCGTGCTCGACCACCAGATTGCGAAACGCGTACATGAGTTTGATCCGTCGGGCGACGCTTACTTTGCTCCACGTCTCGAAGGCCGCTTTGGCCGACGCAACGGCGATGTCGACTTCGTCGAGCGAGGCCAGAGCCAGTTCGCTGGTTTGATCGCCGGTCGCGGGATTGAAAACTGCCGACGAGCGCCCCGATGTGCCGTCGACTCGTTTGCCGTCAATGAGATGACCAATTGTGTTCACGAGTACTCCTCAATAGTTCGGCGGGGTTGAGTGTTGCCCCGGCGACCGGTCTAGCTAACTGATTCGATAGCCGCCACGATGATGGCGACTCCTTCGTCGATTTCGTCCTCGCTGACATCGAGCATCGGCGTGATACGGATGACGTTGCCATAAAGCCCGCCTTTGCCGACCAGCAAGCCTCGGTTCTTGCAGCCTTCGAGAATGGCGTCGGCTCGCGCTCCGTCGGGCTCGTTTGAACCGGGTTGCACGGTCTCGATGGCTTGCATGAGGCCTTTGCCGCGCAGTTCGGCGATCCAGTCGTGGCTATCAACGACCGGCTGGAGCCCGGCGCTGAGGCGGTTGCCCATCGCGAGGGCGTTGCCCTGTAAATCGTTGGCCTGGACGTGACGCAAGGTGGCCAACCCGGCCGAAGCAGACAGCGGGTTACCACCAAAGGTGCTGAACGAATGAGCGGTGATCGTGTCGGTAATCTCGGCTCGGGCCACGACTCCGGCAAGGGTGATGCCGTTGCCGACGCCCTTGGCAAAGGTGAGCATGTCGGGCACGATGTCGTGGGCCTGATAGCCCCAGAAGTGTTCGCCGGTTCGGCCCCATCCGGTCTGCACTTCGTCGCTGACAAACAAGATGCCGTGGTTCGAGAGAACCTTTTGGAAACCGCCGAAGAATCCATCTGGTGGAGTAGCAAACCCTCCGACCCCTTGGATCGGTTCGGCGATCAGGCAGGCCACATCGCCCGCCGTCATCATGTCGATCACTTGCTGGAGGTCCTCTACACACGCTTCGGTGAAATCGGCATCGTCCATATCGCGAAACGGGCTCCGGAGGCGATACGCGCCTTGCACGAAGTTGACCGAGAGTCCCGACAGGCTGGTAGACGACCATGACGAGTGAGACGTGATGGCCTGAGTGGTGAACGAACGGCCGTGGTAGCTGTTGCGCATGGCCAGGACCTGGTTTGACTTTCGGTAACTCGTCGCCAACAAGATCGCGGTGTCGTTTGCTTCGCTTCCCGACGTGGTGAAGAACACGCGAGCATCGGGGATCCCCGAGGCCGCGGCGATCTCCTCGGCTAACTCGATCATGGGTTCGGACAAGTACAGAGTGGACGTGTGCATGACCTTGGCCGCTTGGGCCTGCACCGCGGCAACCACGTCGGGATTGCTGTGCCCGATCATGGTGGTGAGCACCCCGCCGAAGAAGTCGAGATACCGCTCGCCTTCGAGGTCCCACACGTAACCGCCCTCGCCGCGGTCGATCGAGATCGGCTCGCCGTAAAGCGGTTTGACATAACCGGGAAAGACGGCGCGGTAGCGCTTGAGAAGTTCGGCATTGGCAGCCATCGTCGGCCCTCCGGGTTCGGCGGCTAGGGGTTTGCCGTCTCTCGCCAAGCGTATTTGACCTGACACTATCTTTACAAGACTCTCTTTGTAGTATACAAAATGTTGGAACAAGGACTCTGACGCATGGAACAGCTCATAGAAGCCAGGCTCGAGGAGCGGTCAGCACAGGGAATCGTGGTCGCCATCGGGTCGCTCATCACCGAGGGGCAGATAGCCGCGGGCAACAAACTGCCCACCGTGAGGGCCTTGGCGGCCCGCCTGGGAATGAGCGCCAACACAGTCTCTGATGCGTGGCGCATCCTCCAGTCACACGGCACCATCAACACCGACCGCCGACGCGGGACAACAGTTAGGTCCACCCGAGTTGGCGTCGGCGGGCGCCACTGGCAAGTCCCGGTCGCTCCCGGAACCATCGAACTCGACCTGAGCACCGGTACCCCTGACCGCAGCCTCTTGCCGCCGCTCGGTCCGGTCCTGCATCAGATTCACGCCAACGTCTCCATCACGTCGTACCTCGACCCTCCTGTGGTCGTTGCTCTCGAAAAGGAATTGCGCCGTCGAGCTCCGTTCGAATCCGAAGAAATCACTGTCGTCGATGGCGCCCAGGATGCGCTCGATCGAGTCATCGGGGAACTGGTCGGCGTCGGCGACGCTGTCGTGGTGGAAGATCCGACGTTTCCGCCCGTGCTCGACATGCTCGAGTTGGCCGGAGCGCGAGTGATCGGGGTCCCCCTCGACCAAGACGGGGCAGCGATCGATGCCGTCCGACACGCGATGGCGTTCAACCCCGCGGCGATCATCACCCAACCCCGGGCCAACAACCCCACCGGCATCCACACCTCAGCCGCCCGAGCGAGAGCCATTGCCGGGCTTGTAAAAGGCACGCGCACCATGGTGGTGGAAGACGATCACTCCGCCGGAGCGACCGGCCTCCCGATCCACAGCGTCGGCCGACACGTCCCCGACCACACGATCTACATCCACAGCTTTTCCAAGTCCTACGGACCCGATCTTCGCATTGCCGCCATCGGGGGGCCGGCCGCAGCAATCGCCAACATCGTCAGGCGCCGCCAACTCGGGCCTTCTTGGACCAGCCGGCTGATCCAAGAAATTTTGCTCGCGATGCTCACCGATCCCTCGACCCAGGATCTGGTGGCCAGTGCCGCGGAAAGCTACCAAGAACGCCGGGTTCGCTTTGAGCTGTTGCTGGCCCGACACGGATTGACTCCTACGCCCGGCGCCGGACTGAACATGTGGATTCCGGTCGAGAACGAACACCGGGCAGTAGTGAGTTTGGCCGCCCACGGGATTGGCGTAGCCCCCGGGGCACCGTTCAGAGCCAGTCTCACCGACGAACACCACATTCGGGTCAGCCTTGGGTCGCTCGACCGAGACTTCGAGCGGGTTGCCTCGGCGATCGCTGCCGCGGCGCGTGGGCCCGGCCCAACGAGCTCGTGGTAATTACCGGGTCACGTCACCATCAACTAGAACCGAGACGAGGTCCCGAGACGACAACGAGGAAACCGTCGGGCCCTCGTAGCCAGACTTCGTGATGTTGAGCATTGGAGTTGAACAATGGGCCGTCCACCACATCGACCGCACCACCATCGATGCGAGCCAGCAAGCCGTCGAAGTCATCCGTGCTGAACCACACTGCGACCCCATTTCCCCTCGACGGGTCGTGAACGTCGCCGAGGTAGGCATGTTCGTGAACGTCCCAACAATGCAACTGCAGCACCAACTCGTCGCCGTCAAGCAACATCTCGTACTCGTCGCCGCCGTGCCCCGACCGCAATCCGAGGGCATCCTGAAACCACGCCGAAGCCGCTTCGACATCGTGCACAACAAGCATCGGTTGAGGTCTCATCGGGTTCAGTTTTAGCCGCGAAACTCCTCGAGCGCAGCCCCCAGAAACTCGATGCTCTCGCGGGTGATCGGATCTACGCACAGTTGGATGTGAGACGCCCCGGCAGCCTCGAATTGGGCCAACTGCTCGGCCAACTCTTTGGGCGAACCCTCCAACGGCGCTATCTCGAGATCGCCAACGTAGTCGCCCATCTGCCGGCCGGTTCCACCTGGGAGACGAACATGCACCGCAGCGGTCGCAGCAACATCGTCCACCGGTCGACCGGCGGCGACTATCAACGCATCGACCCGCTCTTTTTCGCGGGCGAAGCCTGCCGCCGAGTTGCCGTACTGACTCCACCACATATTCCAGGCGTCAACATAGGGAAGGGTGATGTCGAGCATACGATCCCCGATCGACCCGATCATGAGTGGCGGGCCACCGACACGCGGTGATCGAGGGTGCAGAACGCAGCGATCAGTATCATAGAACTGGCCGTGAAAGTCGATTTCTCCGTCGCTCAACAACGTACGGATGATTGTGAAGGCTTCGCTGAACCGGCTCACCCGGCGATCAAACGCAAATCCAAACGCGTCGTACTCGCGCCGATTCCACCCCGCGCCCAACCCCACAATCAGCCGGCCCTGCGAAATGGCATCCACCGTCGCGGCTTGCTTGGCGAGCATGGCCGGGGCATGAAAGCTCGTCGACGCCACCAACGGACCAAGTTCGATCGTGGTAGTGCTGGCCGCTATCGCCGCGAGAGTGGTCCACGCCTCCCACGGCCCGCGGGCGCCAACAGGCAGATCGTAGATGAGATGGTCGCCGTACCAGACCGAGTCAAAGCCAACAGTTTCGGCGGCCTGCGCCATCTTGATCAACTCGGGAAAGGGCACCTCCCATTCGACTTCGGGAAGTTGCACACCGATCTTCATACGTTGCTCAACAGGCTGCGACATCAACCCGATCCTAAGCGCCCACGCCGATCAAAAACCACAAGGGCCCAGTCCGAAGACTGGGCCCCTGACTAGTGACCTTAGAGGCCGCTATCGGTTGATTCAGACGACGCGAACGTTCTGCGCTTCGTCGCCCTTGCGACCAGGCGCAACGTCGAATTCGACGGTCTGACCCTCGTCGAGCGACTTGTAGCCGTCGCCGGCGATGTTGGAGAAGTGGACAAAAACGTCGTCTTCGCCGTCACGTGAGATAAAGCCGAAGCCCTTCTCGCTGTTGAAGAACTTAACTGTTCCTTGCATGTGTAACTCTTTCAATCTGAGCCCAACCTGGTGCCGGTCTCGCCAAGAGCCTAGGGGCGATCATTGGTACGTTCCACCAGCAACGCCGCACAATCGGCGCTATCCACTGTTTGCGGCTTGGATCGCGTAAGCATTGTGGCATGACCAATTCAGCTGAAATCGACTGGAACGAGTTGCTCGCGCAAGCACGCGAAGCAGCTCGCCACTCGTATTCGCCGTACTCGAACTACCCGGTCGGAGCGGCCGGGTTGGTCGACGACGGCCGAATCGTCACCGGATGCAACGTGGAGAACGCCTCTTACGGGATGACCCTTTGCGCCGAATGCGGGATGGTTTCAGAACTTCACAACGGTGGCGGCGGGCAGCTCATCGCCATGGTCGCGGCCAACCCTCAAGGCGAAAAACTCTCCCCGTGCGGACGGTGCCGACAACTGCTGCACGAGGCCGGAGGTGGGGACGTCCTCGTCGACACTGCCCGCGGGCCCATGCAGCTGCGCAGCCTGCTGGTCGACGCGTTCGGACCCGGCGATCTCCAAGAGGCAAAGGGCTGAACCGGTGGAAATGATCGATGTCCTCAAAGCAAAGCGTGACGGCCACAAGCTCACCAACCAGCAAATCAGGTGGTTCATCGAACGCTTTACGGCCAACGAGATCACCGACGACCAAGCGGCCGCGTTCACCATGGCCATGTACTTCAATGGCATGGAACCAGACGAGCTGAACGTCTGGACCCAAGCCATGGTCGACTCCGGCGAGACTCTCGATCTTTCGGGAGTAGGACGGCCAACCGTCGACAAACACTCGACCGGCGGAGTGGGTGACAAAGTCTCGCTGGTCCTGGTTCCACTGGTTGCCGCGTGCGGCGCCGCCGTGCCACAACTGTCGGGTCGCGGGCTGGGTCACACGGGAGGCACCCTCGACAAGCTCGAGTCGATTTCGGGCTGGCAAGCATCGTTGACCAACGACGAGATGGTCCGACAACTACGCGACGTGGGCGGGGTCATCGTGGCCGCCAGCGCCAACCTTGCTCCCGCCGACCGACGCATGTACGCCCTGCGAGATGTCACTGCCACCGTCGACTCGATTCCGTTGATAGCCAGCTCGATCATGTCGAAGAAAATCGCCGAAGGCACCGACGCGCTCGTACTAGACGTCAAATTCGGTTCTGGGGCGTTTTTGCGTGAACCCGATCGGGCCCGCGCCGCAGCCGAGACCATGGTGCGAATCGGCAACGACCATGGCGTGCGCACCAGCGCACTACTGACCAGCATGGATACGGTCCTGGGACGCGCCGCCGGAAACGCCGTCGAGGTGCAGGAATCCATCGACACCCTCGAAGGGCGGGGACCCGACGACCTCGTCGAGGTCACCCTTGCGTTAGCCCGCGAGATGGTCTCGCTCGCCGGCCTTACCGCCGACCCGGCCAAAGTTCTGGCGTCGGGGGCTGCCAAAGAAGTGTGGGATCAGATGATCGCCGCCCAAGGTGGCGACCTCAGCAAACCGTTGCCCGAGGCCCGGCATCGCATCACTTTCGATGCTCCCGAATCGGGTTGGATCAACCGACTCGATGCCTTGTCGGTGGGCGTCGCCGCTTGGCGGTTGGGGGCCGGACGCTCCCGCAAAGAAGACCCGGTAAGCCCAGTAGCCGGCGTGATTTGTCTACGAAAGCCGGGTCAAAAGGTTGCGGCCGGAGAGCCGATACTCGAGCTCAGGACCGACGATCCAGACAAGTTTGCACCCGCCCAACAAGCACTTGGCGATGCTCTCGAACTGACCGCCGAGGCCCCCTCAGCCAGCGCAGTGAGCATTTCCGAACCGATAACCAACGCTTGAGTAGGCGCCGCGGTTGACCGCTAACGCCCTATCGGGTGCCAGACGGTCTTCATTTCGCAGAAATCGGTGATCGCCTCCGGACACTGATCCAACGGCGCCCGACGAACTATTCGCTTGACGTTCTCGGCCGCGAGGTCGAGGACCCCGGGGGCGACATTGTCGATGCCGGTGAGATCAACGGCGTTGACATCCATGTGGCCCAAGAGCCAAGGCACCAAATCAGCCTTGGGTCCGGTGAGGATGTTGACCACGCCGCCGGGCACATCGGACGTCGCGAGAGTTTCGGCCAGGCTGATCGACGACAGCGGCGCGGCCTCGCTGGGCAGAACCACCGTCGTATTGCCGCCAACGAGCGCGGGGGCCAAGCGGGCCACCAGCCCCGAGAGGGACGGCTCTTCGGGGGCGACGACCCCAACCACGCCAGTGGGTTCGGGCACGCTGAAGTTGAAGAACGAACCCGCCACGGGATTCACGGTGCCCACTATGTGTTGGAACTTGTCGCACCAGCCGGCATACCAAACCCAAGTGTCGATCGCGGTGTCGACCTCGGCGGATGCTTCGTCCGCCGAGGCTCCACAAGTGACCAACTCGGTCTCGAACTGTGCCCGACGCCCTTCCATTACTTCGGCGATGCGATACAAAATTTGTCCACGGTTGTAGGCCGTGCGAGCGGCCCACCCGGACTGGGCGCCCCGCGCTGCCTTAACGGCATCGCGCAAGTCTTTACGTGACGCCTTGGCAATGTTGGCCACCAGCGAACCGTCCGCCGCGACGATGTCGGTCGTTCGCCCGGATTCCGAGCGGGGAAACGCCCCGCCGATGAACAGCTTGTAGGTCTTTTGAATATCGAGTCGATCTGACATCAGAGCTGTCCTCTCATCGGCGACACAGAGAGATACGGGGAGAGACCGTGGAGCCCGCCTTCACGACCGAACCCGCTTTCCTTGTATCCGCCGAAAGGACTGGTCGGGTCGAACTGGTTATAGGTGTTGGCCCACACGACACCGGCTTTGAGTTGATCGGCCATCCAGAGGATCTTTGAGCCCTTCTCGGTCCAGATACCAGCCGACAAACCGTAGGGAGTGTTGTTGGCTTTGGCCACCGCTTCTTCGGGGGTACGAAACGTGAGCACCGAAAGCACCGGACCAAAGAGTTCCTCGCGGGCCACGCGGTGGGTCTGTTCGACGTTGGTGAGAATCGTCGGACGGAAGAACCATCCGCTATCGGGCAACTGGCAGTCGGGCTGAAACAGTTCGGCGCCTTCGGCCACACCAACTTCGACCAGTTCGGTGATTTTCGCCAGCTGCTGAGAGGAGTTGATCGCCCCGACGTCGGTGTTCTTGTCGAGTGGATCACCGACTCTGACCGTGCCCAACCGCCGCTTCAGCCGCTCGACGAAGGGTTCCGCGATCGCTTCTTGCACCAGCAACCGCGAACCGGCGCAACAAACGTGACCCTGATTGAAGTAGATCCCGTTGATCACGCCTTCGATCGCCTGATCGATAGCGGCGTCCTCGAACACAATGTGGGCGGCTTTGCCCCCCAACTCGAGCGTGACCGGCACTCCGCGGGCCATCGCCGCCCGTTGAATTCGTTTGCCCACCGCGGTCGACCCGGTGAACGCCAGCTTGTCGACGTCGGGATGGTTCACCAGCGCTTCGCCGGTCGCACCGGCACCGGTTACTACGTTGACAACACCCGGCGGCAGCCCTACGTCTTGCAACAGCTGAGCGAACAGAAGCGCAGTGAGCGGGGTTGTCTCGGCCGGCTTGAGCACGATGGTGTTGCCCGCGGCAAGCGCAGGTGCGACCTTCCAGGCCAGCATCAACATCGGGAAGTTCCACGGGATGATCTGACCGGCCACCCCTCGAGAAGACACCGAGCGCCCCGGAAACGCGTATTCGAGCTTGTCGGCCCAGCCCGCGTAATAGAAGAAGTGGGCGGCCGCGAGTGGAATGTCGACGTCGCGGCTTTCCTTGATCGGCTTGCCACCATCGAGGGTCTCCAATACCGCAAACTCTCGAGCCCGCTCTTGGAGTTGGCGGGCAATCCGGTACAGGTACTTGGCCCGTTCCTTGCCCGGCATCGAGCCCCACACCTCGGTGTAGGCCTGGCGCGCCGCGGCCACCGCGTTGTCTACATCGGCGGCGTCGCCGCAAGCCACCATCGACAGCTGCTCCTCGGTCGATGGAGACACAGTGGCGAACGTTTCCCCGGAGGACGGCTCAACGAACTGTCCGCCAATGAAAAGTCCGTAGGTGTCGTCAATAGAAACAACCGAGGTGGACTCGGGGGCGGGGGCATAGTCGAAGCTGAAGCCGTGGGCCGGGTCGGCGAGTTGATTCGAGGGCTCGGGCGAGGGGATGATTTCTTTGGTCACGATCAGTCCACGCTCACGTAGTCGGGGCCGGAGTATCGGCCAGTGTCGAGTTTGCGGATCTGCAGAAGGCAATCATTGAGCAGACTCGATGCGCCGATCCGGAAGCGCTGGTTATCGAGCCACTCGGGTCCGAGAGTTTCGCCGATCATCACCAAGTAATGCCAAGCCTGTTTGGCGCTACGGATACCGCCAGCCGCTTTGAACCCGACGATCTCGCCGGTCTGTTCTCGATAGTCGCGGATTGCTTCGGCCATGCAGAGGGCGATCGGCAGTGTCGAGTTCTTCGACACTTTGCCGGTGGAGGTCTTGATGAAATCGGCGCCAGCGGCCATCGACAGCATTGATGCTCGCCGGACCTGGTCGTAGGTTCCCAGCTCGCCGGTTTCGATGATGACCTTCAGATGAGCCGAACCACAGGCTTCCTTAGCCGCGGCAATACCGTCGAACACTTGGCCATAGCGTCCGGCGAAGAACTGGCCACGTTCGATCACGATGTCGATCTCGTCAGCCCCCGCGGCAACCGCCGCACGAATATCGGCCATCCGCACCTCGAGTGACGACAATCCGCTGGGAAACGCTCCGGCCACGCTCGCCACCGCAACGCCCGACCCGGCGACGTTGGCCGCCGCCTCGGGGACCATTGATGGGTAGACGCACACCGCCGCGGTTGACGGCACTGCAGGATTCGATGGATCGGGAGCAATGGCTTTGTTGCACAGCGCCCGCACCTTGCCGGGGCTGTCCATGCCTTCGAGAGTTGTGAGGTCGATGCACGAGATCGCCAAGTCGAGCGCGGCGCGCTTGGAGGCGTTTTTGATCGAACGGGTCGACAAGGCCTTGGCCCGAGCCTCGATGCCGACTTCGTCGACGGGCGTGACTCGCAGGTTCACCCCTCGACCCGTGATGGGCTGAAAGGCGGGAATGTCGGTTGCGGATTCGAGTTCGTTGCCCACGTTAGAAGTTTGCCTCACTTGAGGGGATCTGAGTCGATTAGGGCCGCGGCGCCATCAAGCGCGTGGCGGAGTCGGTCTGCGGCCACCTTACGGGCCGCGGCCAAGTTGGTGTCAGTCCGCGGCGCGACAACGGTCTGCACGGTTTCGCCATAGAGCTTGAGCTTGGGCTCGGTACCGCTTGGTCGCACGACAAGTCTGGCCGACCCCGACAAGTTGAGTATCAGCGCGTTGGTGGGCGGGAGCCCGCTCGGATGGTCGAGCAGGTCGCCGACCGAGAGAACCGAAAGATCGCCTATCGCGGTCGGAGGACTCGACCGAAGCCGCTGCATGACCGAGGCCATAACGTCGGAGCCATCGGCGCCTTCGAATCGAAACGACCGTTGCGCGCTGTGATGAACCCCGTGGCGCCGCTCGAGGTCGTCGAGAAGGTCGAGTATCGACAGTCCCTGAGCTTTTGCCTCAGCGGCCATTTCGGCGAAAGCCAGGGCGGCGCTGATCCCGTCTTTATCGCGAACTCTCTCGCCCACGCAGTAACCAAGAGCTTCTTCGTAGCCGAACGCGAACTTCAGGTCGGTGCGTTCGATCGCTGGTCTCATGATCCATTTGAATCCGGTGAGGGTCTCCTCGAACTGAACGTCGTGACTCGCAGCGATCTTGGCCAACATCCGCGACGACACAACGGTCGTGACCACCACACGGTCGGTCCCCGTACCCGACTTCAAAACGTGTTCGGCGAGCAGGCCGCCAATCTCGTTGCCGGTCAGGGCGCGCCACCCATCGGCCGACGGAACCACGGCGGCCAGTCGATCGGCGTCGGGATCGTTGGCGATCACGAGATCGGCGCCCCTTTTGTCGGCGAGGGCGATCGCCAGATCGAGAACACCTGGCTCCTCGGGGTTGGGAAACGCGGCGGTCGGGAAGTCGGGATCGGGGTCGCCCTGCTCGGGCACAACTACCGGTTGGGGAAACCCCGCCGCTTCGAAGGCCCGCAAGAATACGTCTCGGCCCACACCGTGAACCGGCGTGTACACCACGTCCAGGTCGCGTGCTTTCGAGCCGTCCACAACCGACGTAGCCGCAGCCAAATATGCCGCCACGACCTCATCGCCGAAATCTTGAATCCGCGAATCGTCAACCGGGGCCAAGTCTTCGTCGGCCAAGAGTCCGGCGTGGTCGATCTCGGCGGCAATCTCGGCATCAACCGGTGGAACGATCTGGGCCCCGTGGTCCCAATAAACCTTGAAACCGTTGTCGGCTTTGGGGTTGTGACTCGCAGTAATCATCACCCCGGCGTGGGCACCGACGAAACGCACCGCGAAAGCCAAAACTGGAGTCGGGTGGGGGCCCCGCACCACTCGCACATCCAACCCGTGAGCGGCGGCGACCCGCGCTGTGTCGTCGGCGAACACCGCGCTGTTGTGGCGGGCGTCGTGGCCAACTACTACGCAAGTACCGCCCTCGGCTACGACTCGACGGGCCACGCCGGCCGCGGTCATGCGCACCAGAACTCGATTCATTCGAGTGGGGCCAGCGCCCAACGCGCCGCGCAGGCCCGCGGTGCCGAATTCGAGACGCGAACCAAACCGCTCGGCGAGAGACTCGGCCGCTGGCGCGTCGATCAGCTCCGCCAACTCGGCCCGAGTGACTGGATCGGGATCGACGCCCATCCAATCGGCGGCGAGCTCGAGCAGTTCGGCAGAAGCGATCACAGCCGTTCGAGTACGCCGCGCAACAAGGCGACCATCCTGGGCGTGGCTTCCTTGGCCGCGTCGAGCACGTCGGCGTGGTCGAGAAGTTCGTCGCTGAGACCGGCCGCGGCGTTGGTTACCAACGCGACCCCGAGCACCTCGGCACCGAGGTGACGAGCGGCGATTGCTTCGAGGACAGTGGACATACCGACCAGATCCGCACCCAGAGTCTGCAGCATGCGGACCTCGGCCGGCGTTTCGTAGGCGCCGCCGAGCAGACCGGCATACACGCCTTCGGGCAGAGCGGGGTCGACGGCGCGAGCAAACTCCTGAAGGCGTTTCGAATAGGTTTCGGTCATGTCGACGAATCGGGCTGGTTTGTCGGGCGGAGGCGGCGGGCCGGCCATTGGAGAGGTACCCGTGAGGTTGAGTTGATCGCTGATCAACACTGGTTGGCCAACTGGCCAGTCGGGGTTGAACCCCCCGGCGGCGTTGGTGAGAATCACCGTGCGACAACCAGCCGCAATAGCCGTGCGGACCCCGTGAACCACAGTTGCCGCCGAGTGCCCCTCATAGAGATGAGATCGTCCTCCGAGCACCAAAACCCGCACCGCGCCCAGAGTGACCGAGCGAGCCAAGTTGCGATGACCAGCCACCGTCGGCTGAGGAAACCCGGGCAAGTCGGCAAGCTCGGTGTCGGCAACCAGCTCACCCAACTCGTCGGCCGCGGCAGCCCAACCCGACCCCAACACCACGACGGCATCGTGACGGGCAATCCCGGACCGATGCGCCAACTGGTCGGCCGCGAGAGCGGCCAATTCGTACGGATCGGTGCTGGTGTTATCCATCTCGGGGCCTCAGTCTCTCGGGGACACGACGCTACCACTCAGACCAACCGACCTGCCGCTCCGCGTTCTAGGCTGAAGCAGAACTTTGGGGGGAGTACCAGTGATTACCAAGCCGACAAGAAAGCGCCGCCGATGAAGGGCGTTCCCATCCTCGACCGAGAAGAGGACTTCACCGCCGACCCGGCCGAGTTGTTCTTCGATCTCAGCTTCGTGTTTGCGTTCTCACGACTGGTAATACATCTGGTTGAGCATCCCAGCTGGTCTGGTGTGGGCGAATTCGCGTTGCTCTTCTCGCTGATCTGGTTCGGCTGGGCCAACTTCACTTGGACGGCCAACGCGGTAGCCGGAAACTCACGTCCGGTCCGAGCGGTGTTCATGGTTGCCACCGCGATAAGTCTTCCGATGGCGGCATCGGTAGATGGCGCATTCGACAACGGTGGGCCGCTCTTTGCCGTGACCATCGTCGCCTTGTTCGCGATGCCCATTGCCACCACGCTCGCAACGATGAGCGAACACCGCGAAGTGGTCGCGTCGGCGTTACGGCTCACGGGTCCGATTGTGGTGGCAATGGGACTGATGATGATTGGTGGCTTTATCGATGGCGACGGCCGAACCCTGAGTTGGGCCGCGGCCGTGGCGGTATTGCTGTTCACAACAATCAAGGCCGGGTCAGGCGAATGGCTCGTGCGCCCGGGGCACTTCGCGGAACGACATGGATTGATCGTGATCATCGCTCTCGGCGAAGTCCTCGTAGCCGTCGGAACGCCGGTCGTGACCAGGTTGGCTGATGGCGAAGCAATCGGCGGCATCACTATTGTGGCATTGACCGCAGCCGGGTTGTTCGCCGGCCTCATGTGGTGGCTGTTCTTCGATCGCCCCCTACCGGCGCTGGAGCACGGTCACAATCAACTCGACTCCACCAACCAGATCGGAAGATTCGCGCGCGATGTGTACACCTACGGGCATTTCCCAGTCGTAGCTGGGGTCCTTGTTTCGGCTGCGGCGATGGAAGAAATCATGGCCCACCCCGACCACTCGCTTCCACTCGAGTTCCGCTGGATGCTGTTGGCCGGGTTGGCCCTTTTCCTCGGCGGCATCGCCGTGTCGGTCTATCGAGCATTCCAAGTGTTGGCCGTCGAACGACTAACCGGAGCCGCTCTCATCGGCGCCGCAACGGTGTTACTCGGCGGCGAGATCTCCGGAGTTGTGCTGCTGATCGTGGTCGACGTTGCGCTGCTGCTCGTCCTCCTCGCTGAGCACTATCGCGTCGAGGTTCAAGGGCGACAGGTCCGCACCAAGCGAGCGGTTCGCTGAGGCGTCACGAGAGCCGATCCATAATGAAAACGACTTCGCCAACGCCCCTAACCGATCCCCCGATAGCGGCCTTTTCATCTTCGGACAACCCATCCTGGCGAAGGCTCACACCCTCCACTTGTGCCATGTGAGTTAGGAAATCGGTGCCAAATCTCCGAACGTGGTCGTGCTGGCCGTAGACCCGCAGTCGGTCTTCGTCAGACGGGAGCAGCTCTCCGCCTTCCTGCGTTTCTGCGGGCCGGTTGACCTTCGGAAACGGGAACGTGAAAATCATCTTGCCGCCAATTTTCAACACCCGTCGGAACGGATCTATGTGATCCCTCCAGTTACCGGGGATGTGCTCCCAAACGTGATTGTGAATTAGGTAGTCAAAGGTCTCGTCTGGGAATTGTTGAAGCCCGGCGGTTAGCTCGAGTCTCAACGGCTCGGCGTAGGGGTAGCGCTTCGGGTTAATGTCGGCGGTTTCGTACTTGAGACGCGGAGCCTGGCTCAAGACGTCAAACAGGACACGCTCGGGAGCAAAGTGCATCACGCGGCGGCTAAACGCCGTCTCTGCGAAGATGCCTTCGCGTTGGTAGACCTCGTGACAAACCCTGTGGCGTTCAAACGAGTCGCAACCGATGCATCTGGCGTTTTGGCGACCGTTGTAGTCCTCGAACTCGGATCCGCCACAAATATTGCACCTAACAGCCGCGGCATCGATGTCGGCGCCACCCGATTCCCCAGCTTCGCCAACGCCTTCGCTCGGCGGAGACGGGCGAGACGCGGCCAGGGCGACTAGAGCCACTTTGAGTCCGACAAGAGCTACGAAGAAAGCAAGAGCCACGGCAACAGCAACGTAAACAGTTGAATCGAGCGATGCCATGGCGACGCTGACAACCGCCGCCGCAAGAGCACTGAGTTGCAAAATTCGACGTCCCGTCCTCGACGCCAACGTTGCTGCCAAATCTAGTTTCACCGGATCACCGATCGACTGCAGTCGCGGCACCGTGCCAGCGCTGGCGCTGGCGCGACGGTAATACAAGCGGGCGGCGTGTGCCTAGGCGCCCGCGGGCCGCCTTTGGTCTCGTAGTCGTAGTTCATGGAGAATGGCGTGGCACTGCCGTCCTCGGCAAGGGTGAAGGTCATCGTTGCGGGCCCCCACACGCTCGATCGTCCGGTCGTTCGTAATGCGGCGTAGCGGGGCCAGAGGTGCTGCCGGTGTCAGAGAAACTTGCCTGCCGCCGTCGAAACCGCCGGTTCCATGCGGGCGCCGAGTCAAATACAGACGGGTCGTAGCCGTGATGAATGAGCACGAACTTCTTCATGTTTGAGACATTGACGATGCCTAGCGACACTGCCATGTCGGTGTTTACGAACAATCCTGAGAATCTATCAACGGCGGCTCACGGCGAGTAGCCGAATACCTCGAAGTCGTCTCGGTAGTGAGCGTGAATTATGGCTTTGACCCGAGAGTCGATACCAGCTCGCAGTTCGGCCGAACCTGCTGACGCATTTGCGTGTGGGAGAGGCCGTTCGAAACCGTGGGCACGAGAGAACTTGGCCCAGTCCTCGTCGAGGGTTTCGAAGCGGAGCACTTCGTCTACGAGCAGGCGCCCGGCCGGGTCGCAGAGCCACCGCGTTTGCGGCACAAACCAGATCAGGTTGCCGTCGACCATATTTCCTGGTCGATAGGCAGTTCTTGTGCGGTCGAAGAACTCCTGGGTGCGGAACTGCCCTCCAAGAAAGGTCGACATCACCCACTCTTCGAAAGATGCTTCGGCTCCCGCCAGATGAGGATTCTCTTCGCCGCTACGAAGTCGGCGCCGCCGGAACGCGTACTCGGACGCAACCCGTTCGTAGGGGTCTCGCACCACCGCGAACGTTGGCGCCTCGCGCCCGTGCTCGGCAATCCAACTCCGAGCCGTGCGGTGCCCGGCCGATACGATTAGGTCGCCGGCGCTACGCACGATGCTTGTTCCGCCGTTCTTGCTCACGTGAATAAAGACCGGCTTCATCAGGGTTCTCAAACTACTGGGCACTTAGTGCAGAAAGTGGCGCGGTAACATCGGCGACCACTGTGCCCGTATATCGACGTCATCGCCTCGTTCATGTCCATATTCCCAAAACCGCGGGCACGGCCGTTGAAGAACTATTCGCAGAGATCGACGACATGGTCTGGGGGCTGCACTCGTGGATTGGTGAAGTACACCGCAACGGCCGGTGGTTCGAGTTCCAGCATCTGACCGCCTCGGAGTTCGCCCTCCTCACCGGTGACGAGTTCGATGGGTTTTCGCGGTTCGCGATCGTTCGCGACCCTTACCAACGGTTGATATCTGACCATCTCTGGCGCCAGGACATCAAACGGGCAAACCCTGATGCATTCCTCAACGCCTACGAAACGTTCGACCAATTCATCGATGCGATACCTCGAGGAATCGACGAGGGGTGGGACGAGCTCATCCCGTTCGCAAACCGGGCCGAAGCCAACCTGTTGATCCACGTGCGACCACAGCACCACTACATCCGAGGGGCCGATGGCCAGGCTGATAGATCGATAGAGATCGTGCGCTACGAAGAACTACCCGACGCGCTCGACAATCTGTTTGTTCGATGGAATATCGATAACGACCGAGTGGGCGCGACGCGGACGCACCGGGTGCAAGACTTCTTCAGTCCAGACACGCTGCAGATCGTGAACGAGCTCTACCACCGCGACTTCGCGCTCCTCGGCTACCCGATGTTGGACCGGCTCGTCCCGTGAGCCGCCGAACCGCGGTGCTCGTAATCGCCGCTGTCCATCAACCGGTCTACATTCACTACATCCAGTCGTATTGGACCGAACTGATCGAGTACACCAACTCGAAATACCCCGATCTCGATGTGTTTCTACTCATCGAAAACGGTCTGTCACGCACCGAATTCGCCCATCTGGGCAACAACGTTATCGAGGATCCAGATACCGAGTTCCGGTCGTTGGTTGCGCCCCGGCATCGACGAGCGGGCGTCCCAGGAATCCTGAGTAAGACGATCCATGCGCTCGAAGTGTTGCAAGGCGACTACGACCTCTTTTTCCGCACGAACCTGAGCAGCATGATCAACGTGACGAGGTTTCGTCAATTCGTGCAAGCGAACGACGAGATTGGCTATTCGGGCGCCTGGGTTTGGGACGACGGGTTGCGCTCGGATCTCATCGCCAACAACTGGGTTGGCGCTGGTCGCATCATCGAAGACCTGTCAGAGCTCGACAACCACCCCGGCAACACCTTCTTTTCGGGGTCCGGTTTCTTTCTCAACGCGTCCGAGGCGGCCAGCTTGACCAAACGCCGAGGCAGTGTGCGGTGGGATCTTGCCGACGACGTGTCGGTGGGGCTGATGTTTGACCAGCACCAACACCTGCCCGGGTTCTCGACGCGTCTGCTGTCCGATCAAACGATCGACAACATGATGGAACAGTTGAGAACGACTACCGCGAGCCACGCTCGTCTGGAGCACTTCCCCGCCGAGAAGGCCGCGGCGCTCTGGCAAGAACTCAAACGAGAACCGCTCTGGCGATAGCTCTCAGCCCTGAACGGCCTGAATCGGCCGCTCAGATCGACCGAGCCACAACTTCGCCTATCGCGCCGTTTCGTTGAGTGGGCACGACCACGTACTCGACCGCTCTTTGGAGCTGCGGGCCCAAGTCGCGGAGGGTCACCGTCGGTCGAGACCGGTTGAGCACGGCAGGATCGCGGATTTCGCGCCGGGCGAGTTCGGCGCCTTGCGCGTCGAGCAGCACGATCACAAAAGCGTCGTAGTCGTCGCGAGGAGCAACGACGGCCTGATCGATCTCGACTGTCAGTGCTCCGGCTTCCTGCCGTTTTCGCAATCGAACGCCGGCATGACGCTCGAAAGAGGTCAAGGGGCGAGCGGCGCCGAGCCCATAGCGGCCAAGCACACGATCGTCTTCTTGGAACAGAACTCGGAGACGATCAGTGGCGCGGCGGTTTCGATCTCGATGACTCTCATCGTCGTCCCAATGTTTGGGGTGGTCGTGGTCGTAGAGATGCCAGATCAAGTTTTCGTTGGGATGAAACAGGTCGTACCCGCTGGTGTAGGCCCGGGCAGCCAAGTTAATCTCTTCTCCGGCAAAGTAGAGACGCGGGTCGTAGGGCACGTCGCGACAGAAACGGCCTCGGGTGAAGATCTGACCAGCGGCAATGGTCGGAGATGGACCAGGGGCCGAGAGGTCGTGCACAACAGCTGTCTTTTGGGACGTGGTGAGATCGTCGCGAAGCTCCTCGATATAGAGGGACTGCACTCCTGCTTCGAGGTCGTACTCGATCTCGCCAGTTGCCGAGACCGTGAACCTCGGCGGGTAAGTAGTCAGCAGCGGCAGATCGACGCCAGTCGATTCGAGCATCTCGACATAACGAACATCCCAGCGGGCCGCGAAACGGGTGTGGGCATCGATCTGCAACAGGTACGGCTGGTCGTCGTACAACTCGAAAGTGCGGTGCCGCGCCCAACAACAACCCTGCGATTGCTCGTGCGGTACGGCATCGATCGAAAACCGTGGGTCGTCGTGCCAACGGTCGAGAATGCCGCGTGTGTCCTCGTCGAATTGGTGACAGATCGCGAACCGCAGATGTTCGGGGTAAGCCGCTTGAGCAATGGCATTTGCAACCGTGTTGGCCACGTCGGGATCACGGTATGCGGCGATGGCCACCAGGATGCGCCGATCCGCAAACAGCGCGGGGACGGCAGCGCGCGGCGCGGTTATTCGTCGCCGAGAGCCGGCCGCGGGTGGTCGTTTCCAGTTTGGTGGCTGGCTGTGAAGAAACAATTCGTTGCGCCCCGGAGCTAGGTCGTCGAATTGTCGAACCGGCTTCCACGTGAGGCCATCGTCGGCGCAACACACAGTGACCGACGTGGCCCAGTGGCCAGGGCCTTGGTCCAACACGATGCGGTCGATCGTCAGGCCCTTCGGGTCTGAGGCGGTGAGATGGAACTGTCCGTTCTCGTCGGGGCGACCGCCCCAGGTTCCGCGACCGGGGCCTATTTTGTCGACCCCGAAGCCCGGCCCGGCATCGCCCGAGGCAGAAACCTCCGATTCCCGCAGCTCGCCGTCTCCGAACAGTCGCAACTGAGAAACGTCCCAGGCGAAACCCGAGCTGGTCGAGTCGGCAATCAGGCGCCACGACGATGCGTTGGCGGTCGCCGACGAACGGTAGAAAACCACTTGAGTTCCGTCATCGGCTGGCAGTTGTTCGGCAACTACCGAGTACCACTCGTGGCCGTCGTCGCTGCGTTGCAGGAGCACCATGTGAGACCGATGCTCGCCGGGCGCGTGGGTCAAAGTGACGACCGAGGGTGTCGAAGGGCGTTCGAGCTCAACGGCCAGATACATCTCGGGCCGACAATTGGGTCTGCGCTCTGCACGGCCACCCCAGAATCGATGGCCCTCATCAAAGGCATGCTCGGCCTCGTAGCCCGGACCGGCCGAACCCGACGAGTGATGACCACAGATCTCGACGTCGTCGTCGAAACCAAAGTGCACATGCTCGACATCCCACATCTCGTCGTGATCGGCACACCAACTGAGAATTCGCCAATGAACAACGGGCAACAATGGGGAAAGGCCTTGATCCACCACCCCCGCCGCGGCCCGAATCGATTGGCCGTAGGCATCAGCCACCGAACCTGGGTCGTGGTGATCAAAGACGTAGGGCTGAATCTTGACCGCCTCGATCGGGTTCACCCCATGCCAGTCCACCTTGTCGAAGCGGCCGGACTGGTCCGGTTGCGTCTTGCCGGCAATGTGCAAAAACGGGGAAGTCTCGTCGAGAACCTCGACGCCGAAGAGAAAATCGAGACCGGGGTGAACAGCGGTCTTGTGACCAGCGGACCACAGATTCCAGAGATACGCCCACATCCCAGCAGTCCAGACCTGCAGGTAATCGGCCGGTTCGTGCACGAGACGGTGCTCGGCGGCGTAGTCGTCGAACAGCTCGCGCATCGCCAGCGAGTCGTCGTAGACCTTCCGCCAGTATCCGGGACCGACCCCGGTCAGAAGGTACTGAGCGCCTCCCGAAGCACCTCGGTGGCTGAGGACGACCGCGGGGTCGATGCCCACAACCGCGGCCATACGGTCGATCAGGTCGTCCTCGGCGATCTCGGGCCGTTCCTCACGAATTTTGTCGCACGCCACGTGCAGATAGTCGTAGCCGATGTAGCGATCGGAGTTGCTCAGAAGGCATGCACCAGGATATTCGGCCTGCATGGCCTCAAAGTCCGGTAGCCATCGCAACACGATGTCTGAATCGTGAAACAATACGGGCTCCGCTGCTTGGTCGGGTTCGGCTCGCGCCCACTGCTCGATCAGGTGCGGTTGGATGGACGGTTCGTACCGGCGCCCGCGTTCGTCGCGTTGGTCTGTGAAAACGCGGATGTCGACCGTCGGGAATCGTTCTTGAAGGGCATCCAGTTCGGGCGTGGGCTGACGGTTCGGTTCGACGGCAAAGAGAACAGTGATCCGCTCCCCCGTCACGCCAAGATCGACAAAGTTCTGGAGGTAAACGTGGCACTGCCACACAAACCAAGGAGTATCCGGCTGAGCCGATACGAAACGGGGCAGCCGCGTAGCCATCGGGCCAATGTAGCGAGCACCGCCGGAGTCAGAACAACCAGCCGAGGTTCAGTCAACCCTCCGATGCGCTGCTATACATGTGGCTTCGTAGAAGTGTTCCGGAGGAATGACCTGATGGCTGCAACCCAACGCGATGGGCTTATTGTTCAAGAAGTCCACGACGAGGTGCTCGTTTTTCACCCGGGACGCAACGAAGCCAGCGCTTTGAACCGCAGCGCGGCCGTGGTTTTCGAACTGTGTGACGGCCAACACAACATCGAAGCAATGCGCGCAGCGCTCGACGACGCCGGTCTCGGACCAGCTTCGGTCGATGCGGTCTGGCTGGCACTCGACGAACTGGCCGAGGCCGACCTGATCGTGTTGAACATCGCTCCGGCCGACCACCTCGGACGACGCGAACTCCTCAAGAAGCTCGGAGTCGGCGCCGCCGCCGCCGCCGTCGTATTGCCGGTCGTCGAGACCATCGGCGCACCATCGGCTTCAGCGCAGGGCTCTACACCCACAACCACGGTGGCACCAACCACCGCGACCACCACCGTGGCACCAACCACCGCGGCCACCACCGTGGCACCAACCACGGCAACTACCCTCGCACCCACGACCTCCCCGGCGTTCATACCCACAACAGCGCCCACCGTGGCGCCGACGTTCACAACCACGAACTCACCGGCGTTCGTACCCACAGTCTTCCCAACCGCAGCACCGGTGTAACTAACCCTGATGTGTGGCTGGCCCTGAACCAAGGTCACTAGCATGAAGCGCAACGATGCGGTTGTCTTGCGCATTGCCGGCGCCACAATCGGTTTCGAGATTTCGCAAGCTCACGCGGCCGCGGTGCGGTCGGCTTTTGCCTACACGACGGTAAGCACAACCAACAACGCGCCAACGCTGTGGTACCGCTATTCCCTTTTTCGGGGCCGCTGGCGGTTCATGCGCGACGACCTGCTTCGTACCAGCGAACCGGTGCCGGTCGGCCAAACGCTCGATCTTCTCCTTGACGACTTGCAACTAAGTATCGCGCTCCACGCCCGCAACGAAGTTTTTGTACACGCCGGCGTGGTCGCCTACAACGGCCGAGCAATTCTGCTTCCCGGCCGGTCAAAGGCCGGCAAGTCGACCTTGGTCGAAGCGCTGGTACGAGCCGGCGCAACCTACTGCTCCGACGAGTACGCCCGCCTAACCGCCGACGGCACCATCATGGCGTTTGCCCGGCCCCTGCATCAACGTACCGATTCTGGGCGCCGCGTTATCGACCCGTACACGATCGGCGAGGTGGCCGACAAACCTGTGCGACCTGGGCTCGTGCTGTTCACCCGCTACACCAGCGGAGCGACGTTTGAGCCCGAGATTGTTGCTCCAGCAGCGGCGGCTCTCGAACTGTTCGACAACACGGTTATCGCCGAGGTTCAACCCAAACGGGCTACGGCGGCGGCGGCGCGGCTCGCCCGCACGACAATCACTGTGCGCTCAGATCGCCCCGAGGCGCGTAGCGTCGTCAAACAGATTCTCGACCTTGCCGACCGAGCCCAGGTGCCGGCATGAGCGTCGACCGCGTCCCTTTCCTCGCGATCGAGGGTTTCCTCACCGCCGACGAGCACGACACCCTCTTGAGCATCGTGAGCAACGACAAAATGTTCTCTCCCGCGCAGGTAACCGCGCCAGGGGCGACCGAGGGGTCAGCCGACGCGCAGCAACGCCGAGCGCGGGTCGCCGACGTCAGCAGCGACGTCTTCGAACTGTTCGAGGACAAGCTCATGGCCCTGCTGCCCCACGCTCGCCTCGAGCTCGGTGTCGGCCGCTTCGCGGTGGGCAACATCGAACGTCAGGTCACCGCCCATGACGACGGCGACTTCTTCAATGTCCACACCGACATCGGCGACCTCACCGGCGCAGGCGGTGGACGTCGCCTGAGTTACGTCTATTACCTCAATGACGAGCCGCGAGGTTTCGAGGGCGGCGAACTCATTCTCTACGACCAGATCTCAAACGACGATGGCACGGTCGAGGTCGCCGAAACGTTTCAGGTCGTTGAACCGACCGACAACACCATCGTGTTTTTTGCGAGCAACGTCACGCACGAGGTGCGACCGGTGCGGGTCACCGGCGAACACGGGGCACGCGGCACGACGAGGTACACGGTCAACGGGTGGTTCCACGACCGGGACCACGTGCGGCCCGAACCCCAGCTCGACCCTCCCATCCGTGCCGCTCTCACCGAGCGATATACCCCCAGCTTCACCGACACCGGGTTCAAGAAGGTCCCCACTCCCGCGGCCGTGCACCGAGCAATGAGGGCGGTCTACGACCAGCGCTTCGATAACGCACAAAGCGAGAACATCGATGAACTGCACATGCCTACCGGGACCCCAGATTTCGTCAATATCGATGATGTGAGCGGCCAGTTCCAGCTCGCTTTGCAGTCGATCCACGAAGAATGGGCCGGCATCGAGCTCGAGCCCACGGCTGCGTACGGCCTTCGGATATACCGAACCGGACACACCCTTATCCCCCACACCGATCGAGTCTCGACCCACGTCATCTCTTCGATTGTTCACATCGCCCACGACACCATCGAGCCGTGGCCGCTCTGGATCGTCGACCTCGAAGGCAACCAGCACGAAATCGTGCTGGAAGAGGGCGAAATGTTGCTTTACGAAAGCGCCCGCTGCCCCCACGCCCGACCCAAGCCACTCAACGGCAACTCGTACTGCTCGTTGTTTTTGCACTACAAACCGGTCGACTGGAACCTCACATATTGGTCGCTGGTCGAGCAAGCGCAAGCCGACGGCGCAACCGATGTGTTGCCACCGGAATTGTGGCCCGCCCACCTCGCCGAGCCGACCACCGACTCTCGGCGTTGACATGACCGCCATCCTGCGCACCGATCTCGACATCGGCGCGCTTACCAACGTGCGCATGGCGACCGAGATCGCAACCGGTCTGGCATTCCTGACGGGCCGACGGCTTTCCCTGCCGTTCGACCAGGCAATACCGCCGGCACCACGTTCGTCGATCGCCGAGTCGCAGAAGGGCCGCGAAGCCACACTCCTCGACCTGCTCGAGTTGCCGGTCGAGATCGTGCACCCCGACGAGTGGGAACTGTTGGCCGATCAGCAGACCGAAGTGGTCCAATGGCCCGACGTCGGCACCGCCGTGTGCGTTTGCGATGCCGAAACCGACCCTGACGATCCCCAACTCCGCGACTTCGCCAACGGCCGGACCCGCTTGCTCGATCCGCCACGGTCCGGCGCCGCGGTGCTCGAGATACGGGGGCGTCTGCTCTCGTTCTACTCGTATTTCTTTCACGGCCGACCAGCAAAGCTCCGCCAGCTCCACGCTGTGTTACGCGGCGTGCGACCCCGCCAACCCTACGTGGCACTAGCCGCGAGGATCGCTTCGAGCCTTGGCTCGTTCAACGCTGTGCACGTGCGGCGATCCGACCTCACGATCGGTATCCCTGCCTACGGTGATGTCACCCCCGACGAGGTCGCGGCCAACGTTGCCGCAATCTTTCCTACTGACGAACTTCTGGTCGTGTGCAGCGAGGTCGATGGCCGCGACGAACTCTTCGATCCCATCCGGAAACGGTTCAGCCGCGTCGTGTTTGCCAACGACCTCATTTTGAGCGACCACCGCGATCACTTCTTCTCGTTGCCGCGACACGAAGACAACGCTCTCGGTCTCGTCACCCAAGAGCTCGCGTCGCGGGCGTCTGGGTTTGTCGGAACGATCGGCTCTACTTTCACCGCGATGATCCAACGTAACCGGCTGTTGCGAGACCCCAACGAACGGTTTTTGTTCACCGCCGACTTCACCCCCAAAGGACCAACCTACCGTTGTGGCGAGTTCATCGAAATTGCCGAAGGCGCCTACTCGTGGAACCGCATCGGTTACGCAATGGCGCCCGAAGTTCTTTCATGGTTTCGAGAATGGCCGGAGGCGACATGATCGACGATCCCCACGGGCCGCTCTACTCGGTCGTGTGCACCGACACGAACCCTTACGGCACCTGGCAAACAGAATTCCTGGAGCACACCTGGCTGAGGTCGGCAATGCCGGGCGAGTTGGTGCGCTTGGTCGGCACCCCAAGCGGTGAAGAACTTCCGAGGCACCGCACCGCTCGCGTTGTGCGCACCTCGGCAACCAATTCCCATCCACGGCTCGACAGCGATTACACGGGCATGAATCGTTTGCACTCACTCAACGAGTGGCTCGAACGCGAACGGCCCGTTGGCACCGTCCTGATCCTCGATTGCGATTTTGTGTTTCGGGCGCCGCTCGTTCGACATGTCGAACCCGGACGTCCCGTCGGACAGTTTTGGTGGGACTTTCACGCAGCCGGCATGTGGGCCGAAGCCGCCGACTCCATCACGCCGGGCATCTCTGCCCGCGTGCAAAACGTGACTTGGCCGCTATTGATCCACACGTCAGACCTGCGGCGCATCATCGCACGCTGGGTAGATGTCACAGCCCAGATACGCAAGAACACCGGTGCGTGGGAGAGCGACATGGTCGCGCTGACGGTCGTGCTTGCCGAGTACGAGATCACTTGTGAGCTCGAGTCCCTCGCCGCCTGGATGTCTTGGCCCGACGAGGTCGTCGCTGGCGCACCGATCATTCATTACTGCCAACCGGTGCTCGACTCCAACGGTGGCCAGCTTTGGTACAAACAGGCCTACTCGCCTTGGGACGAAATCGATGTCGACCCCGACGACGCGGCGCTTGCATACTGCTCGGACCTGTTGGTGATGTTGAAACGATTCGCAAGCCTGCGGCGGGCCGCTCACCAGGCCGGTTCGTAAGGCGCTGGATCGACGCCACGGCGAGCATCATCGCGTTCTTCGCAGCGCGCGGGCCGCGGTCTTGCGAACCGAGTTTGTGAGGAGCTGGCGCTGGCTCCGCGATGGCAACAGCCACGCTGGCAGGTAGCGCAATCGTTGGCCGCGCGGCACCTCTCTATATCGTCCGAAGTGGTCAAGCAGTAACCGTCGTTCGGGGACCAGACGGGTGTTGCGTTCGAGCCAATCGGGCTCCTTCCAGTTATCGAGCTTCTCGATTACGTCGGTGCGCTTACTCAGCATGGCCTCAACCATCAGACCAGCCCCCACCAGCGACTCGATCCCGAGCGCGGCCGAAAAACGGCGGGCTTCGTCAAGGTCGAGATCGTCACGCCCGTGGATTCGGGTCACATCGAGCAACCCCGACAAACGACGAGTCCCAGGGGGCGAAATGAGGAAGTGACCGCTGGCGTGCACCAGCCGGTGAGCGGAACACAACGCCTTGCCGGGAAGAAGTGATAACGCCGACCCGGGATCTTGAAACAATCGGTCAGTCACGGGACTTCGCCGCGACAACCGAGTGTGAAGATCGATCTCGGCTCCGTTCGGGGCTTTGAGAGTCGAGCCGTAGCGCAGGTAGGGAGAGAACCGTTCGTAATGGTCCTTATAGCCGTGAGCGTGCAGGACACGAACAGCGTCGTCGAGGCGCTCAGGTCTCACCGCCAAGTCGACATCGCCGGTGTGTCGCAGCAGCGGGTTGGGGTAGTCGAGTTCGCCGGTCGCCAGGCCCTTCAGCACGCGGCTGTCGATGGCTTCCGATTCAAAATGGTCGAGGACGTCGGTGGCCACCGATCGCAGCCGCATCTGAGTAGCCAAGATCGCAACCTGGCGATGCTTCACCTCGGGCTGTACCAGCGGACGAACGGCGTCGACCGGCAGGAGTAGCCACAGCCGATGATCCGACAGGTAGCGCCGCATCAGCGGGGCCCGCAGATCGATACTTGCATCGCCCTGCCACCCGGTACGAACCAGCTCGAAAATCTGCTCCATCACCGCTACGACCCCGGGATCGGTGAGTCGCGGATCGACTACGGACCACAGTTCTTCGCGACTCAACTGAGGCATGAATCGGTTCACCGCGGCGAGTCGGCGGTTTCGTAGAGCCGACCAGTGGAGGTCGAAAGGAAAGCATCAAGGTCGATGTCTTCTTGCTTCAGGAATCCCTGCTGAGCAAGCAAACCTTTGCTGACCATCTCGATCACCGCCACCACCGATCCCGCCGTGGTCCACGCGATGGCGGTGCGGTGTTGGCCGACAACTTCTCTCGACGTGAACGCCCGCACATACTCCTTGCGGATCAGACGGCCGCCGGCCCTACCTTCAGAAACCGTGCCTTCGGAAACCGTACCTTCGGAAACCGTACCTTCAGAAGAAATGTGCACGTAGACGACGTCTTCGTCGACCGGGGGTTTGGCGTTGGTCAGAATCTCGCCGGCCAGTTCTCGGCGCTCGCGCATCAGCAACTCGTGGAAGAAGAAATTCATGAGTTCCATGTGGCCGGGGTAGCGCATCGTCTTGTAGTCGATGTTGTCGACTCGACCAAGATAGGTCTCACACATCGTGCCCAACCCTCCCGACGTGGTGAAGGCCTCAAGCTGCGTTCCTTCGACGTAGATCGTCTCGTGCCACTCCATCGGCGACACCCATTTTCGTACCCCTTCTTCGATGACTTCGCAGTCGTTGAGGTACTCGTTTACCACCCCCGCCGGCGACCAGTTGAAGGCGTAACCCATCAACCCGGTGGGGTGCTGCGGCAACGCTCCGACCCGCATCCGAACCGATCGACACCGGTCGAACTTCTCGATCTGGGAACCAGCAACGATGCCAACAAATCCGGGCGCCAACCCACACTGAGGGGCCATGACCACGGTCGCATCGTCGGCTAGTTCGCGGATGCGTTGGGTCGTCGGCACGTCCTCGGTGAGGTCGAAGTAGTGCACGCCGAGTTCGTGGGCGATTTCGGCAACGCCGACGTTGAGGTGATAAGGCAAGCAAGACAGCACCGCGTCGACGGTGGCCAGCTCGGTTCGAAGCGCGGCGGCATCAGCGCTATCGGTGCCTCGAACCTCAAACTGGTGATCGGAGGTCGGTGTGCGCTGATCGTGACCAACAACCACAAATCCTGCGTCGTGGAGCAACTCCGCAGCGAGCAGGCCGACCTTGCCCAGCCCGAGCACGGCAACGGTACGGATGGACGCTTGCTCGGCGCGGTCGGTATCGGAGTTCATGGTGATGGTGGCCATATCCTTACAAAGTCGTTCGTTCAGTCCGCCCCGGCTTATCAGCCCCCAGCGACCTTCTCTGCGATTCCCAAGCGCGCGCGGCGGACCGGAACGTTCACTTCGAGCAATACTGGTGGCCTCGTCCGAGCTGGCTCGCATCAAGGCTTCTTCGCCGCTTGGCTACGGTTTGGCAACCGCGAGTATGTCGGCGCGGTCAGCCGATGTCACCAGCACTTGATCGAGTTCATCAAGCGGCATCGAGGTCGCCCCGGTCAGTATTGCAACACCTCCAGGCGTCGATGCCCACGTCGCGGCAGCACTCCAGGATCCGTCGCTGCCGATGGCCCACAGGTAATATTCGGAACGGTGTTCGAGTCCTTGCAGCTCAAGGGAGATCTCGGTACCCCAAGGGCGATCGTCGACGTGAACCGTTCCCGAAGCGGCCCCCGGCTCGAGCGCAACGGACCTACCGCCATCTTCGGTTCGGCCGCTCATCACGGTCGACGCGAGGGCCACCAGGAGCACGACCGTCGCAGCCACCAAGCCAAGCGCGCTGTACTTCCAACGACGCCCCGCGGCTTGTTGGCGAACGAAATCTCGCTGAACAAGAGTAGTGGCCCGCTCGGTCAATCGATCAACGGCGGCCTGATCGTCAACCCGATCAGGGGCGGCTCTGGCAAGCAAACTCGGCAACCCGGCCAGTCCACTGACTTCGGCCTGACATGAAGCACAAGCGTTGAGGTGGCGTTCGAACTCAGCGCGTTCGACAGGCTCCAGCGCTCCCAAGACGTAAGCCGCGGCCCATTGTTTGAGAGTGGAGTGATCGTGGCTCACTGGAGGACTCCCTGTTCCTCGAGATGGCTTCGCATGGCCTTCAACGCGTAGAACAACCGAGACTTTACGGTACCGGCCGGTAGACCCTGCGCCGCCGCGATCTGTTGGGTGCTGCGCCCGTTGTAGTACGCCTCCACCACCGCAGAGCGGTGTTCCTCACTCAAGCGGTCCAGGGCGTCACGAAGATGAGATGCTTCGACGACCCGCTCGAGTTCGACATCGTCAATCGCCACCTCGACGGGTTCACCCGTCGGCACCGAGCGCAGGTGGCGGTGGCCTCGACGATGGTGATCGACCGCGGCATTTCGTGCGATACCAAACATCCAGGCCCGTTGTGAGCCCCGTGATGGGTCGTACTGGTCATATCGCCGCCACGCCCGAGCGAGCGTTTCAGCCACAACCTCTTCAGCATCGCGAGGGTCCGCGAAACGTCCTCGGGCCCAACCCAAAAGCGCAACCGAATGGTCGCGACTCAAATTGTCGATGATCGGCTTTATGTCGGCGACATGCATGGTTTGATCGATGACCGGATCGGGGCGGCCAGCGTATCCGGCCGCCCCGATCCGTTGCAGGGGATCAGCTGATCGTTGCGGGGGATCAGCTGATCGTGATCTCAGCGGGGACAACAGCGACGTCACCGGACTCGGTCAACGCTGGCGCATCAGTGGTGTCATCAGGCGGGAAGAACCCATACGCACCATCACCATCAACATCGATGTGAGCCATCGGGAAAACCACACCAGACCCAGCCAACGGCTCGTCCAACACGATCACCACGTCCACCGACTCACCAGCCGGCAACAACGCACTATGACCAATCACCGCACCCGGCGAACCACCACCATCACCATGCACCACGATGAACCCCGCAGAAGGCAACGTCACAGACGCAACAACCACCGACGTCCCATCGGAATCCTGAGCCTCGGCAACAACACTCGCCGGCGCCATCGCAACGTCGCTCATCTCGTCATCAGCCATTTCGTCGGGAGCCTCATCGTTCGCGGTTGCGTCTCCAGCGGCCTCGGGTTCGGCGTCGTCGCCGCAGGCCGAGGCCAGCAACGCCAATACGGCAAGCACTGCCGCTATCCCTCGCATCGATTTCCGCATTTCATCCTCCTCAGGTGCTCATTTGAGCTTCTGGCTCCTAATACGTGAATGGTCGACAGTTCGGTTCAACAGTTCCGACAGATTTTTCCGTTAGCCGTTGACGGCAATCGTTCCGGTCATCGACGGGTGGATCCTGCAGAAAAAGTCAAACGAACCGGACGACTCGAGAACGATCTCGTACATGTCCCCCGGGTTAAGAAAGCCGGAGTCGAAAGCGTCGTCGGCCGACGTCCAAGTGTGACCGGTAGCGTCGCGGTTCGTGACGCTCACGAGCGTGCCCACGGCCACTTCGACCTGTTCGCCGAAACTAAAGTCTTTGATCTCGATGTCCGCCGGTGCTCCCGCTGTCGATGCTTCGCCGCTATCAGACGAGCAGGCCACCACGAGGCTCGAGACCATCAACGCAACGACAAGCGTTGGATATTGCTTCTTCAGGGAATTCAGTTGCATGGTGCTTACTACGGGGCAACACCCGTTCGCGGTTCAACGTCGTTGACTGCCGCACGCGCCATCTCGGTATGGGCAGAAGTAACACACGTCTCTGTCAAGACCCCGGCTAGTCACTGTTCGGCCGACCCTCGACTAGTGGGGAGACAGACCAAGTGCCCCTCGGCGCCTACCTGACCACAACCTTCGTGGCGTCGAACGCAACAAGGCCAAGGAGCTCAGAGGCCTCGTCGATGGTGTCGACGTAGGACCAAGCGGCCTCGGGGATTCGTTCGCTATTCACAACAATGTCAAAGTACTCGGTATCGCCCTTGAGCGGGCAATGCGTTGTCTTGTCGATCGCAACCAACACATCAAAATCGACATCAGCTCGCGGGAAGTAGGTCACATGGTCGTAAAGGTCCCGACCAACCTCTTTGACCACGAGCGCTTCAGCCGATCGCGCCACTGTTATGCCCCCTACCGTTGCCGTGAGCTCGCCGTCGGCGGGCACCACCCGCATGAAGTGCCGCGGATCTGACGGATTGTGAATGGCGTTTCGGACAAGGGTGACGTCTTCGGGCCTCATGACGCCTCGATGTTTTGGCCGGTGAGCTTGTCGAGCACCGCTAGGGCATGGTCCTGGCGGTCGACTGCGACCAAGTGCGCCGGATCAGACAATGCGAGCGGACCCACCATCTTCTTTGGTCGAGACGTGTACGTGCCGCCGTTTTGGTATGGGCCGTTCGTGCCATGAAGCACGTCGATGTAGCGGCCCGCTCCCTGCTCGATGGGCTGATCCATCCGCAGCAACTTCCCGAAGCGTCGCATGAAACCGACCATGAGTTTGAAAGCCCCGGTTGCGTGACGGGCCGCGTTGGTGCCCATGTTCGCCCCCGGCGACACGGTGTTGAAACGCACGCCATCGGGGTGGCGACGAGCCATTGCTGCCGACCACCATGCCGAGAAGGCCTTGGTGGAGGAGTATTGACGGTTGCCGTCGAACTTGGGCCCGTTCTGCGCTCTCGCGAAGTTCTCCATCGCTTCTTGCGGCGTGGCCCCAAAGTCCGACGGTTCGCCGTTGACGAAGTCGTACACGCTCATGCCCATTGCCTTGGGAAGATCGTCGTTGGCAGCCTCGGACCCCACCAACACGACCACGCCGCCGTCGTTGACCAACCCGGCATCAAGCAACTCATTGGCAATTATGTGATGGCCCACCAGCGACGCCGCAAAACACATCTCGATGCCATCACCAGTGCGATCGAGACTGCTCGGCACCATGCCGGCGTTGAGCAGCACCGAGTCGAAGGCCATCGCCCTGCGAACCAGCTCGGCTGCGCCGTCACGCGACGACCCGAGCGCGGCAACATCGACCTCGAGCGTAGAGAACGGGTCGACCCCGGTTGCCTCGACCAGCTCGGCCCGCGCCTGATCGGCCTTGGCCTGAGTACGACACGCCAACACAACCGAGTCATAACCCAGCTCCGCGAGCTGCCGCGCCGCCTCAAATCCGAGACCCGAGTTTGCTCCTGTAACCAAGGCCGTGTGCTTTTGGTTTGCCGTTTCGGTCATAACGCACTCCTTTTTGGACTGTTCGGTCCGATACTAACCTCCTCGACCGCTACCTGCCACTGCTACTTGCCACCGCTGCGACCTCCTCGGGCGTCCAGCACCGATCGGGCTCAGTGCATCGCCGCCTAAACCATATGCGACGGTGCGCGGTCCGTGGCCCCGAGCCAACTGGAGTGGATGAAGGAGACGGAAAACGAGTCGCCCGGCGAGCCAAGGGTCTCGAAGCCACGCTCGTCGATCGTCAGCTGACGAGGGTCGACGCGTTGGATCCGACCGACACCCGAAACGTCACGATGCTCTTCGCCGGAACCGAGCGCTCCTGGTCGCCAAGATCCACAAGATCGCCGAACGCACAAGAGACGGTGACCGGGTTCGAGACAAAGATGCCCTCGACGTACTCCGAATCCTTCAGGCCACCGCGACCGCTGACCTCATTCAGCACCTCGATCAACTCCGAGCGCATGACCTCAGCGCAGGGGTCACCGACGAAGCAACCACGCAACTCGCCCCTCTGTTCGGCCGCGCTAACGCGGTTGGAGTCGAGATGGCCATCCGCGCGGCAGGACCGGGCGCCGACCCAACCACGATCGCCGCCTTCATGACAGCCCTCACTTCAGACCTTCTCGCCGAGACATAGACGCAGAACCCTGCGGGCCGAACCACTCCAGGACTGAGCTCCTGTTCAGCATGGTGACATGGTTCACCGCCGAAGGTGACAACCGTGCCGTCGACCAAACCGCTCGATATCTGCTCACCGGCGGGGTAACCAACGCCCAACACCTCCAACACGCCCCATTGGTTGTGACCGGCACCGTGTCGGCTAGGCGGGTTCGCCGCCACCAGTCCCCGAGGACCACGGTCGGATCAATCCTCGGTGTCATAGTGGTCCCTGTCGTTTGGTCATGCGAGCACGGCGATAGCTGTGACCGCGACGACCACGATCCCGAAAATCATCTGTTGTACACCGATCACCACGGCCCGCTTCACCGGGCCGCGTACCGCGAGCACGTTGAACCCCGCGATCGCAGTAACGGCCGCCACCGGCGCCAACGGGATCGCGCCGGCCAGCCAGGCCGCCCCGACCGCGGCCGCGGCCACCACCTGGGCCAGGTCGGAGTGCCAGCGGGTCACTGGTCGCCCGTGGGCTCGGAACACCATCGTGCGGGCATAGGGAATCGCCGTTGCGGCACGGGCCGAGATCACAACCCACAGCCCAACCGCCAACGCCGCCGACTCACCGGCCACCAAGGCAATGGCAGCGACGACCGAGCCGATCCCTACGCCCCCGGCCAACTCCGGCACCAGCCGCCTACTCCGCGAGCGGGTGTCAAACCACAACTCCAGCCCCACCAGCGGTAGTGCCGCCGCCAACGGCACCCAGAACCACCCGTTCGATGCCCCCGCCGCCGCTCCAACCGCCAACACGACGATCATCGTCAACTCCACCGCGACGATCCGGGCCGCCACCCTGGAGCGGGCCAGCCAGCGGCTTCGCCACCGGTCTACCAGCACCACCTTCATGGGGGTGCGGGCCACGAACCCGAGCATCGCCGCGATCCCCAATGCCAGTCCCGGCCACGACCACGCCACCAACAATCCGAGCACAACCGGCTCTGCGCTCAAGCTCCATCCGCCGTGTTCGGTTGGCACCGCGACCTGACGCCACAGCGGCGCCGGGCGCGGAGCCGCAGTCGAGTCCTCCGGATTGGTCAACGTCATCGCTCGCCTCCTCTGGCCAACGCCGCGTCGACGACCGACGTGGCATCGAGTTCGCTCAACAGTTGGACTCGAGCCCTTTGCCACGACCCATGCACTGCGCACGTCTCCGCTTCGTTGCAGGGCCGGTCGGCCACCACGCAACGTCCCGAATCAGTCGGCCCCTCGATCGCCTCGATCACCGCCAACACCGACACCGACTCCAGAGCCACGCCCAACGAGTAGCCACCCGACGGGCCAGGATCCGAACGCACCCACCCCTGACGCACCAGCGGGTTCAACACCTGGGACACGAACCCCGACGTCGACCCCACCGCGTCGGCCACGGCAGGGCCCTTCAACCGCCCCGAAGCGTCCGCTAAAACCCGCAACGCCCGAACCGCCAGATCGCTCTTGCGCGTAACCTCTAGTCGCATACTATAAGACTACTCGTACTCACGGCATCGCAACCCGCGGCCGCAGGCATGGCGCTGACCGCGCTGGATGCTCGGCGACGACGGCAAAGTCATCAGTCCCGCCCGACGGTTCGGCCGACGGTTCGGCGGTTCTGAACCTATCTGGCCGCTAGTCGACGGCGTCCCGTCGGTGTCGCGGCGGCGTCCAGGGCATTGTGTACGGCTTGACGCGCTCGATCGAGGTAGGAGCGGTCATCGAACAGGTGCCGATACCAGTTGGCACAAAGGAGTGCAGCTTCGACGTCGAACGCGAGTTGATATGGGTCGGTGGCGGCGCGAAGTTCACGCCGGTCGAGTGCAACCTGCGCGGCTTCGTTGAGCGTGGCCATCCACTCGTCTTGGCACTCGACGACCAGCGCTCGTACGGGGCCATCGGGCTTGCCATCGAACTCGGCCATCGCGGAGGCGAAGAAACACCCTCCGGTGAACACCGCTCGATCAAGATACGAGATGAACTTCTCACTAAGAGCATCGAGGCGGACGATGCCCTCGCCAACACCGAGCCCGGGTCGGATGACCTCTCCCACGTATCGCTGGCGCGCTTCTCCGATAGTGGCGAGCTGAAGTTCTACTTTCGAGCCGAAATGGGCGAAGAGACCGCTTTTGCTCATGCCGAGGTTCTTGGCCAATTGACCAATCGAGAGACCCTCGAGGCCGTCCGTCGATGCAATGTCGGCGGCGACGCGGAGGATCGCGCTTCGGGTCTCGGCTCCGTCAGAACCGGCTGTGCGGGTCATGTGCCTTGTTTAGCACGAACGATCGTGCTATTCCTACCTCGGGGCGAGCAAGAAGGTCGCACACGCAGGAAGGGCGTTCCCATGCTTTCAGTTGGAATCACGTGATGTTCGACGTCGTCATAGTCGGCGCTCGCTGTGCCGGATCTCCGCTGGCTCGACGCCTCTCATCGGCGGGTCATCGGGTCGCGTTGGTAGACCGCTCGTCGTTTCCGAGCGACACCGTCTCGACTCACTTCCTGTGGCAACGAGCGGCCGCCCGTCTCGAAAGGTGGGGCCTGCGGGCTGAGCTCGAGAAACGTGGTTGCCGGCCGATCGACGAACTGGTCTTCGACGTCGGACCGGTACAGCTACGCGGGGCCGGCCCGCCAGAAGACGGCATCTCCACGATGTACTGCCCCAGGCGCACAGTGCTCGACTCGATACTCGTTGATGCTGCCGTCGACGCGGGGGCGGAGTTGATGGAGGGTTTCGTCGTCGACGATCTTCGCTGGTCCGACGGCCGAGTCGCGGGCGTGATCGGCCACCAGCGCGGCTCGACAGCAAGCATCACGCTCGACGCCCGGGTGGTCGTTGGGGCTGACGGCCGGCACTCATCGGTCGGCGCACGCGTGGGTGCCACCACGTACAACGAGCACCCCACGCTCACTGGCGTCTACTACTCCTATTGGAGCGGCCTCGGAGAGCTCGGCGCCTCGTTTCACGCCCGCGCCGGTCGGTTGGTGCTGGTGTGGCCGACCAACGACGATCTCACGTGCATCTACGTGGCGTGGCCCCACCACGAGATGGACAGCGTTCGCCGCGACGTCGATGCCGCGTTTCACGATGCTCTAGGCCTGGTGCCCGGCCTGCGCGAGGCGGTAAGCACGGGCTATCGCGAGCAGCGATACGCCGGAACCCGTGACCTCTCTAACTTCTATCGAACATCAGCAGGACCTGGCTGGGCCCTCGCCGGCGACGCTGGCCATCACAAGGACTCATCCACCGGGATGGGTATCACCGATGCCTTCGCATCAGCCGATCTCCTTGCCGACGCACTCGACAACGCTTTGACCGACCGGATACCACTGCAAGAGGCGCTCTGCGACTACCAACGCCAGCGCGATGAGGCGACCGCCAACAGCTACGCGTTGACTCTCTCTACTGCGAAGCTTGCACCACTGTCCGCACGACTCGAGGACTTCTACCGACGCGCCGCCGATGACCCGGCTGCCGTCGAACAGATCTTCGGTGTCCTTAGCGGATCGCTCCCCGCGCGCGACGTATTTCGCTAGCGTCCGGATCGGTCCACGGAAACACGCCGAACTCGGCCAACCGCGAAAGGCCGCAATGGTTCAGCCGCTGATGCGGGCTCGGATCTGAGGATTCGGGCGTCAGCCGCGGTCGGCGAGTTCCTGCTGCTTTCGAGCCGACGGCTGACCGGTCTCGACAAAGACGGCCAGGTCGTCGAGGAGCTCGGGGTAGAGCTTCTCGAGCGCTTTCTTCATCGGGATCTCCATGAGATTCCCGATGATGGGCACTGTCTCGATTCGCGGACCGACGGTGATTTCGGTTTCGGTGTCGGAGATCGATTCCAGTGACCAGGTGCTCACGACCGAGCGCACGAAGAATGGCAAGCCGGTGACCGAGAACTCGAAGACGTGGTTGGCGTCGTCGATCTTGGTGATCGTGTCCTTCAGCGTTCCGGTCTCGGTGTCGCAGACGCGGTCGAAGTTCTCCGACTCGGTTCCGGTCCGACAGCTTGTCGTGCCGAACGCCCATTCGTCGGCGTTCGAGAAGTCGTCGATGACGAACCGCCAGACCTCCTCGATTGGCTTGTTGATCTTGCGGCTGGCCTTGATGTCGAGCATGTCACTGTCCTTTCGGGGGCTTGTTCGAGCCGCTCAAGATGCGAGCCACGCGCGGGCTTCGGCGCGGGTGGCGAAGTATGCGGTCGGGAATTCGGCGGGGCCTTCGGGGGCCGGGGGTGCGCCGATCGGAGGGAAGTCGGCAGGGACGACCAGCGCCTGCTTCTTGATGCCCGCGGCGTTCATCCGGGGGATGGTGTTGGCGTCTCGCCAGGCAACATCCATGTCTTCGGCGTTCATGGCGAACTGCACGGCGTCGATGAGCATGGTCGAGCGGCCGCAGGCCTCGACAGCGTCGGCGATGACGGTCTGGCGCTCGTTGAAGCCGTCGCCGGTGAATGCCGACGAGGCGTCGTACCACCGGACTTCGAGGTAGTCGTCGGCTGGGTAGTCGATCAGGGAGCCGTAGACGTCTTCGTGGACGATCTGTGCCTGCATGGAGGTGTCAGCTTTCTCGGTTGATTGACCAGTTCCCGTTACGGAACCAGTGAGTTCCGTCAATGTAGACCAGACAGTTCCGGAACGCAACGGTTCTGTTAATATCTCCTCATGATCGAGGAACCATCCCGCCGTCCCGACAACACCACCGGACGACGACGCGACGGGCAACGCACCGACGCGATCCTCAACGCCGCCGCCGAGCTCTTGCTGGAGGTCGGCTTCGACCGGATCCGTACCCAGGATGTCGCCGAACGCGCCGGCGCCGGTAAGGGGGCGATCTACCGGCGCTGGCCGACCAAGGAAGCGCTGTTGGCCGAGGCGATCCGGAACATGCCGACAGGCGAAGCGCCGGTCAGCGACGACCCGGTCGCCGACCTCCGCACCCTCATCGGCGAACGGTGCCGTGCGGCCGAAGACAAACCCGACCTTGTCCCCGGCCTGATCTCGGCAATGCGAGCCGACAAGGGCATCGAAGCGGCTGTCAAGGAGGGCTACGACCTCGCTCATGTGCGAGACACCATCGCTCGCATTCTCGGACCGGACCACCCGCACCTCGATCTGCTCACCGACGTGAC
>Ga0209992_10000043_pt1 | contig 192909 bp, 156 predicted proteins | sample 2SBtaG_2_FD_182564 | JGI IMG/M metagenome (GOLD analysis project Ga0209992, IMG submission 182564) | Deep subsurface microbial communities from Kolumbo volcano to uncover new lineages of life (NeLLi) - 2SBTROV12_ACTIVE470 metaG (SPAdes)... | ecosystem: Environmental > Aquatic > Marine >... | reverse complement strand
GTCATTGGGCCGGTAGTGTCCTGAGAACCTACAATATTTACTTTAACGCGTACGTCAGAACCCGCGTGAAGTGGTGCGTCTGAGTTTACGCCTACCGCGTTGCGGTTAAAGATTTTTTCTACAGCAGTAAGGCCTTGGCCTTCGTGTGAAACCTCTTTTGATTGCGCGTAAACTGCTGGTGCTTCAACACCTAGTGTACGTGCAGCAAAAGATTGTAGCTGCTTACCGAAAACTACGGCGTAAGAACCACCCGCTTTCATGAACTCCATTTTCTGAGGAGTAAATGACGCAGATACGTCAGCAAGTTCTTCTGAACCATTGAAAAGCTTCTTCGCTTTGGTATCGATGGTCAGTACCGTACCTGTTGCTACAGAGTAAGCTTCTTCAAGCACTGGGTCGCCGTTTGCATCGCGAACGATTTCGCCATTTTCGTCTGTTTTCTTAACCCAGTTTTTAAGGTCAAGACCAATACCACCGGTTACGTCTACAGTAGTAAGGAAGATTGGTGCGATACCGTTAGTACCAGCAACAATAGGCGCTTTGTTTACAAAAGGAATGTAAGGGCTTGTTGGCTCACCGGCCCATAGTGCAACGTTGTTCACACCAGACATACGTGATGAACCTACACCCATGGTGCCTTTTTCAGCAATAAGCATAACTTTTGCGTCAGGGTGTTTTTTACCTAGTTCAACAATCTCTTGCTGCGCTTCTGGTGTAATCATGCACTTACCGTGAAGTTCACGGTCTGCACGAGAGTGCGCTTGGTTACCAGGAGAAAGAAGGTCAGTTGAGATGTCACCTTCAGCAGCGATATAGGTAACGACTTCGATTTTCTCTGGTACGTCAGGCAGCTTGGTGAAGAATTCAGCTTTCGCGTAGCTTTCTAGCACGTCTTTAGCAATCGCGTTACCCGCTTTGTATGCTGTCTCTAAACGCTCAGTATCAGCTTCGTATAAATAAACCTGCGTTTTCAGTACTTCAGCCGCAGGGTTTGCAACCGCTTCATCGTCAGAAAGCGCAAGGTCTAGTAAAGCTTCTACCGATGGACCACCTTTCATGTGAGAAAGAAGCTCAAGTGCAAACTCAGGGGTGATTTCTTCTACTTTTTCTTCGCCAAGTACAATTTCTTTTAGGAATTGTGCTTTAACACCGGCAGCAGGTGTAGTACCCGGCAAGGTGTTATAGATAAAGAATTTTAGAGAGTCTTCGCGGTGCTCGTTTGTTGTATCTTTAATTTGAGCAATAATTTCAGACAGCAGTTCTGCACTGTCAATTGGCTTAGGGTTAAGACCTAATTCCGTTTTACGGGTTTCGATCTCTGCCAGATATTCTGAATACAAACTCATATAGTTCTCTCGGTCTTAGTTTTACTTGAGCGTAGTGTTAAGTCGGTCTTAGCTATACGCATATAAAAATGAGGGATATTTTAACCGATTTTTAGCAGTTACGTAATGACTGAAAGTAATCAGATAGGCAAACATCTCGCTAGCGCGTAATTATCTTGCGAGTCGAGAGAAAAGGTTGCAAACCCGAAACTTTGCAAGAAACAAAAATAAACACGCTATTACAGCAACTTATGAAAAACAAAAGCTAGATACACCTTACTATCACCCTCTAATGGTAAAACCAATACCGATAAATAATAGTGTTGCACTTATGACAGACATTCACTTTACTTATGGTGCTACCAGTATAAATTACCATCAATATTGAAACAAAGTTTCATTTAATCGTTAGTTTTTGGCAGTGTATCTTTCTTTGAATGAGAGTTTGAACACCTTCGCGCTTTCACCATCTGTAAGAAGTAGAATATTACCGTCGCTATCTACTGCAATATCCCTTAATCGTTCATTTAGCGCGTCAAAGACCTTCGTTGACGTATAACCATTTTTGTCATGCGATACTGCGAACAAGGCTTTTGCTTTTAAGCTGGTAACCAGCAGCGTATTGCTGAAATGAGGCTGCTTTGAATTTATGTAGTAAAGCATAGAAGATGGCGCGATAGAGGGCGTCCAATCTACAAGCGGTCCGGTCATGCCGGCATACTCCGAAAAGGGCGAGATTCTTGCGCCCGAGTAATCTTTTCCTAAAGTAACCACAGGCCAACCGTAATTATTCCCTTTTTGAAGAAGATTTAGTTCGTCGCCTCCATCAGGTCCGTGTTCGTGTAAGAAGATTTGACCGTCAGCGCCATACACTAAACCTTGTGGGTTTCTATGCCCAAGCGTAAACACATAAGGCGCCTCTGGAAAGGCCGGCGCGGCCAGCGGCTTACCATTAATTGTAAAGCCCAGCACTTTTCCAAGCTGGGAAGTGACAACTTGGGCCTGTTCGCGATAATCAAAACCGTCTCCGGTAGTCACAAGGAAGGCATGCTCTTTAGCATTTTCTCCTTTAGTCACGTTATCAATTTGAAGTAGTTTTCCACCGTAATGAACGGGTGTATCTTTCGATTGAGCAACGTCGAGTACTGGCTGCACATCACTGATCCCAGCGGTTAGAGAGAACTGTGCTTTGACCACAGCTAAATGATTGGCTTCATCGCTTCCCTTCGAATAACTCAGCAGCACGGTTTTATCTTGAGGATAAGTAAAAGGGATCAGTATATCTAATACGCCGCCCTGCCCTTTCGTATAAAGGCTATCTAAGGGCAAAGTGAAGCGGCTTACTTTTCGTTCATCGTTAACAACAATTAGCTCACCGTCTCGGGTGGTTATTATTATATGCGTGGTTGATTTTTCTTTATCCACGACGGTTGTTATTGCCTTAGGGTAGGACAGCGCGTCAATAACCGTGTTGATTTCTACGCGCTCAGCCAAACTTTGTAAGACGCTCGGCTGCGTGGTGTTTAATGTACTATTTAATGTGCAGTTTTTAACACTTTCACTCTCACTTGCTAACAAGGCAGTGCTAAATAACAGAGCGCTTAACGCGAGCCATGATTTCATTGTTATTGTCCTCTTTTAATCAGCATACTATGGCATATCCCATTCATACGCGCATAATGATGGCACTTATTTCACGCTATTTAGCTTAACCGGATAAATAAGGTCGACAGACTTTAGGTTGTAAATTATGAACAAAGCCATTCGCCACATTCTATTTAGCTTTATTCCTGCATGGGCCGTGGGCTTTTTGCTGGCAAGTATATTTCACTCCATTGCCGTTTTAATCAACCTTTCGCTCATTCACGTTAAATTACAGCCAAGCGATTGGTGGTTCATGATAAGCCAAGACCTAGTAGGGCTGTTACCTACCTACGGGCTTATCATAGGGTTTTCTCTGTTTTTAGCTTTTATAATTGCTCATAAGGTTACCCGTCGAGTCGAGAAACATTTAGAGCGCCGCACCACTGTGAGCACCCGATTGTTATTATTTGGCGCTGCCGGCGGCCTATCTTTTTTAATCATGTTGCTAGCGATGCAGCCTATCTTAAACGTGACGCTAATTGCTGGCGCGCGCTCTGTCGCAGGGCTGTGCGCCCAATGTTTGGCTGGTGTGGCGGCTGGCAGTGTTTACACCTATTTAAGTAATAAATTTGCGCTTAAATAATAACTAAAACTTATAGAATTAAATAACCCAACACAGATGTAAATAAAAAGTTAAGTTTGCTACTGTATGGCGTAGATTGAATTTTTACGCCCTACTAGGAACAAGCAACATGATAACTTACCCTGATAATGTGACCTGTCTTGCCGACTACATTGAAAGCGTAATGCAGCGATTTGCTGACAGGCCCGCGTATACGGCCCTTGGGCAAACCCTTACCTTTGCTGAAATTGATAGCAAGTCATCAGCCCTAGCGCGCTACTTTGTTCACGAAGCTAAGCTTACCCCTGGAACCAAAGTTGCTATTCAACTTCCTAATTTAATTCAAAACCCCATTGCCGTTTATGCTGCATTACGCGCAGGTTTAGTGGTAGTGAATACCAACCCGCTCTACACAGAGCGCGAAATGAAGCATCAATTTACTGACAGCGGCGCAAAAGCCTTAGTCATACTTGGCGATTTACTTCCTAAATTTACTAGTATTAAAAATGATACGAGTATCAATACGGTTATTACCACATCAGCAACAGAGCTCTTAGACCCCAATACGGCCCCCGCATTAGATGGCACAGTATCCCTTAGCCAAGCGGTAGAAATTGGCAAAGGTCTTCCGCAATTCGAACGCCCTAAGATTCAGTTAGATGATCTTGCCATGCTGCAGTACACAGGCGGTACCACAGGGGTATCGAAAGGGGCAGCGTTAAGTAACAAAAACGTACTTGCTAACTGTATTCAAATGCTTGACCGTATTGGCGATGGCTTTAAAGACGGTGAAGAAGTGTTGGTGTGCCCATTACCGCTATACCATATCTATGCCTTTACCGTAGGAATGATGGCGCTTTTCGCCAAAGGAACACAAATTATCCTGATTCCAAACCCTCGCGATATTGACGGCTTTATACAAACCTTAAAACCTCATAAAATATCCGCCTTCATGGGTATTAATACGTTATTTGTTGGCCTTGGTCGTCACCCGGAATTTGCCAAACTAGACTTTTCTAATTTACATCTCACCATGTCAGGCGGTACGGCTCTTACACAAGCTGCGGTATCTATTTGGCAAGATGTGACGGGTAACACCATTACTGAAGGCTACGGCTTATCGGAAACAGCCCCTGTTGTGTCATTTAATATTCCAGGCAAAGAAGAAATTGGCACCGTAGGCCACGAACTTGAAGGCACGGAAGTCGCGTTGTTAGACAGCCAAGATAAACCAGTTGAAGAAGGCGACTCTGGGCAGATAGCGGTGCGCGGGCCACAAGTAATGATGGGATATTGGAACCGTGATGACGAGACGGCAAAAGTCATGACCGAAGATGGCTTTTTTAAAACCGGAGACATCGGCATACGCACAGAATCTGGTGCTATAAAAATAGTAGATCGCCTTAAAGACATGATCATTGTGTCTGGCTTTAACGTGTACCCGAACGAAATAGAAGACGTATTAACCTCTCACCCCAATGTTATGGAAGCTGCAGTGGTAGGAAAGCCCGACGATAAAACTGGCGAAAGGGTATGCGCCTACATTACGTTATCCAGTGAAGTATCCACCGATGATGTAACCGAATTCTGCAAAAAGCACTTAACCAACTACAAAATCCCAAAATCCATCACTGTATTAGAAGAACTTCCCAAATCCACAGTGGGTAAAATTTTACGTCGAGAATTACGTTCAGCGTAAGCTTAGAAGAGATAAGTAATCAGAAAACGCATAGTGATAACTTCCTATGCGTTTTTCATATAAAAATCAGATTATTGCTACCAAAGAATAAGCTTAGCTTATTGAAAAAGTTTTATTTTTGGCTAAAACTTAACCTTACACTTTTCACTTTCGTTGCACCTATGCAATTTATGACATTTTCAGTCAACAAGTCCCGAACCACTCGTTTTATACGACGCTCCTTTAGAGGGCTCGTACTGTGAACGCTATGCTGCTTCAGCGACAAGCCATGGACAAACATGGCATGGTCGTAACCATGGATGTAAAAGGTAAAATTCTTAGCGCAAATGAAAAGTGTAGTGAACTTTCAGGCTTTGCAGAACATGAAATTGTTGGTAAAAACATTACAGCCTTCGATATTACTAACATTTCAAGTTCAGAAATAAGCGCATTTTTTAGTTCTCTTGCCCTGGGGAGTATATGGCAAGGCGAAGTGCACAGCTTAAGAAAAACGGGCGAACCTTGGTATGTGTTTGCCACCGTCGTACCTGTTGTAAAGAAAGCCCCTCTTGTCGATCATCTTATCGTAATCGCTACCGACATTTCCCAGCAAAAGCGTTTAGAGAAAAGCTTGTCTGAAGGACGTGCATTTTACCGCAGCATCACCGACAGCATCGGCGAAGGGGTTTACGCCGTAAATGCAGAGGGCAAAACACAGTTTCTCAACCCCGCCGCTTCTCGATTACTAGGTTGGACGTTAGAAGAACTTCAAGACCGCCGTTTTCACGATACGGTCCACTATCAAAAAGGCGACGGCACCCTTCTTAAAAGAGAGCAATGCCCCGTTAATCTCACTATACGCGACGGGAAATCTTATACTTCCTACGAAGATTTTTTTACCGACAAACGAGGGAGACTGTTTCCCATCTCCATTGTAGCAGTACCACTACTTAACAACGAAGGTAAGCCCGATGGGCACGTGGGCGTTTTCAACGATATAAGCAGTCAAAAAGCGATTGAGCATAAGCTACAGAAAGCGTATGACGAAGCACAAAGTGCGAATAAAGCGAAAACTGATTTTCTCGCTACCATGAGCCACGAGATTAGAACACCGATGAACGCAATAATCGGGCTAACGCACTTGGCGTTAGAGACTCAGGATAACGACCAACGCCAGCAGTATTTAGAAAAAGTCCAGAAAAGCTCCAACGCGCTGCTTGAGTTAATGAATAGCATTTTGGATTTCTCCAAAGTTGAAGCCAATAAAATAGATATTCTTGACGAGCCTTTCACTCTTACGAAAACCATAGATAAACTGGCTCAAGTATTTCAGGTAAAGGCACAACAAAAGCAGCTTCAGCTTCTTTTCGATATTCGATGCAGTACCAAAATACGGTGCAGTGGTGATAGCGAGAAAATCTACCAAGTTTTGCTCAACCTTTTGAGTAACGCCATCAAGTTCACAGAAACAGGCCATGTTTTACTTAAAATTGATAAGCGTGGTGATAAGCTCGGTTTTAGCGTAAGCGATACCGGCATAGGCATTAGCGATACAGGTAAAACCAAATTATTCAATGCTTTTGAACAAGCAGACGCATCAATCTCGAGAAAGTTTGGCGGTACAGGTTTAGGACTTGCTATTTGTAAACGACTCGTTGAGCTAATGGGTGGCGATCTAACCCTTGAAAGTAAGGTTTACGAAGGAACTAATTTTGCATTTTCACTGCCAATTTGCATTGAAGACACCGACCCAAGCGACTTTCTTATTCCTGTGTCCATCCCTTCTGAAGTACTTTGCATTCAGACACATAAGAGCGTAGAACAAGGCTGTCAAATCCTCTGTCAAACGTTACAAAGGTTCAATATTCACTGCCTCATAGCTGACCAAAATGAGAACCTTCTACCTAAACAAGCAGGCTTTAGCATTGTTTTTTTACCTGTCGATGAGTCCAGCTGGAAAAGCTTTTTACGTCATGTCCAGTTTGGTGAATACCACGAGCTAAACTGCAATGTGCTAATAAGCCCGTTTAGCAAAGAAGAAGTGCAAAAGCGAATTGGAACAACCCTCTCTAAAGATATTCGGATTATTGAACTCCCCTTCACAGAAGGTGAACTTATTTCCGCTTTGTCTCCGCTGCATGCCTCGACGAACAAAAAAACGAGCGGTGGGCTGGAAAGTAAAAAGTGGCGAACTAAGCGCCTATCGAATAAGCGCGTGTTAGTGGTCGATGACGACTTAATTAGCGTTGAAATAAGTCAGCAGATACTGAAAGATTTAGGCGTCAACGTAGTAACGGCGATGACTGGCGAGCAGGCGTTAGCGCTCTGCAAATCCAATACATTTGACGCTATATTGCTGGACTGCCACCTTCCTGGCATAACAGGTTATGACATCGCTGAAACACTTACACAAAAAGAGGGTTGTTATACCCCTATCATTGCGTTGAGCGCGGATGAAACGAATGAAGCGTCTGAAAAAGCATTGTCTTCCGGCATGTGTCATCACTTAGTAAAGCCCGCAACCGCAGACGAGATTGTACACACAATCGATATTCACATACACGCCGGATACATGGAAATTACCCCGCCAAGCGACATAGACGCATTTATCGCTTCACTGCTGTCTTTTTACGATACTTATAGCCAGCGTAGCGTAATGTCTAATTTACTCAATATTTTTCACGAACCGAAACACACCAGTCAGCTATTACCCGAATTACTTGCTGACGCCCAGAAAATAGGAGCGACAACATTAGAACGGTGTTTACATCGTTTCATGGAGGCGAAGCAGAGGCCTGATACTATCAACGCAAAGCACATATCAGACATCTCCTTCGAGCTAGATGCAACACTTCGATTAATTGCTCATACTATTGATAAAAGTGACGTGGGCAATGAGTGTAACGAAGCCAGCGATGTAGACAATACATCACTACGCTCTTCTTTAGAAGAGGTCAAAAACGCCCTTGAAGCCTACGATGCTAAGGCGCTTGAGCTAATAGCAACGCTTGCAGCTCGTCACTTCGGGCTGGGTCATTCACATACGTTAAATCAATTGAAAAAACTTGCCTCTATATATGATTTTGAAGGGGCTTTGGTCGTAGCGCAATCACTGATAGATGAAATTAATAATGACCGAACAGAATAGAACAAAACATAGATTTAGTATTCTCGTTGTTGACGACGAGCCGGCAAATATCGATATTTTACTTGGAATTCTTGGCCCTTTTTATGACGTTAAAGTAGCACCATCTGGCGCCATCGCGCTGAAAATAACGCAACAGTTCACGCCCGATCTTATTCTGCTAGATATTATGATGCCGGGAATGGACGGGTTTGAAGTCTGTAGGCAGCTTAAGTCGGATAAACTATTGAGCCGCATACCCGTTATTTTTGTAACCGCGCTAAGTCAAGGCGAGAACGAAGAAAAGGGTTTTGAGTTAGGTGCGGTCGACTATATCACTAAGCCCGTTTCCCCCAGTATTGCGCTAGCCCGAGTTAAAACTCACATTAGCCTTGCGCACCAAATGCAGACAACTGAAAACCTTGTAGTCGCGCGCACAGAAGAGCTAACGAGAAGTCAACAGAGCGCCATTACCATGTTGGCAACAGCAGGGCATTACAATGATACGGACACAGGGCACCACATTTGGCGAATGGCGGCTTACAGTAAATGTTTAGCTATTGCATCGGGGTGGTCTTATAACGATGCATGTTTGCTTGCGCAAGCCGCTCCTATGCATGACACCGGGAAAATTGGTATACCCGATTCCATTTTGAAAGCCCCACGCCGGCTAACAAACAGCGAAATGGAAGTAATGCGAACCCACGCACAAATAGGGCATAAAATTCTTTCTCAATGTGAAACCCCGCTTTTTAACCTCGCCGCCGAAATAGCCCTATGTCACCATGAAAAATGGAACGGTACAGGTTATCCAGAAGGATTAACTGGCGAAGAGATTCCCGAAAGTGCGCGTATTGTTGCAATTGCGGATGTGTTCGACGCACTAACCATGCAACGCCCTTATAAGAAAGCATGGACTGTCGATGAAGCGTTTGCACATTTATCAAATGACGCTGGCTCCCATTTTGACCCAGACCTAGTCGACTGTTTTTTATCAATTAAAGAAGAAATTATCGAAACTAAACATTACTGGAATGCGTTAGAGGCAGAGGGGTCGATGATATCGATAGGCAGCTTGCTTTAACAGGAAAGATAGTTAATCACCTAGCAAACTTTACCTTAAGTATCAATGCTATTTAGGACGGGTCAACGGCAAGAAAAAAGGGTCGAATTCTCGACCCTTTTTATCGTGTGAAGCTTTAGCTCACGGTTTAACTTGCACCTAGCTCGGAAGCCAGTGCGTCAGCTTGGCGCTTTTCGCCTTGAACAAACTGTTTCCACTGCTGTGCCATAGCACGGCTTTTCTGATGCTTTTCCGCTTCCGCTAGTTGATTAAGTGCTAGAGCGTATTGCTTCTTGTTGTAAAGCGCCATGCCCTTGATTAAATAAACCAAACCAGGGTTTCTTAAGTCACCTTTTTCAACCGCTCGATCAGCCGCTGCTATTGCGTCATCAAAACGCTCTTCATTAAGAAGAATTTGCGCTAACTGCGCGTCTAGCTCGCCATCTTCAGACAGTTCAGCCGCTTGCATCATTACTGGAATTGCTTTGTCTTGCTCTTTAGCAAGTGACCAGCTTTGTCCTAAGAACTTAAGGTTGCGCAAGTTTTTCTCAAGCACACCATCGTTCATCGCTTGTTCCATCAACTTAGCACCTTTATAAGGTACACGGTGATAGTAATAAAGCTGCGCCATGTTGAACACGTCAGCTGACGTATTAACAAAACCACGCTGATAAGCGGTTTCCATAATGGCCAATTGCTTGCGCTCTTCACCTAGCTCACCGTACATACCGGCTAGCTGGATCCAATACTTAGGTTCGTCAAACAACTTCACCATTTTAATAAGAACGTCTTTAACCTTTTGAGGCTGCTTTAGTTCATAGAAAATAGCACGTTGAAGAATTAACCAACCTTCATCAGGGATCATGCCTTCTGCTTCGTGATCAGCAACGGCTTCAGAAATCCACATTGCCGCTTCGTCGTACTGTTTATTTTGATAGTACGCTTGGGCCTTTATCACCTTGTTTTTTACAGGTACTGGACCGGTGTTTAGACTTTCCCAACGCTCCAAATAGGTGATGGTTTCGTCGTAATTACCCTGCATTAGGTTAAGCTGCGCCAAACTGAAAAGTGTGGTCATTTCAAACTTTTCAGGAATAGGCTGCTGCTCTACCACTTTGGCAAACGATTCCAGCGCTTTAACGTAGTCTTCATTATTGTAATAAATGAAGCCGAAAAAGTTATACATCATGGCTTTTTCGTAGGCATTCATTGAATCAGACTTATCTTCTACTTCATTCAAAATAGCGATAGCTTCTTCAACATTACCCGCTTCATCCGCTGCCGTTTGTGCGCGGGCTAGCTGCTCGTAAACCTTACCGCGCAGCGTAGGTACGCGACGGGTTTTCTTCTCGCTCGCTTTTTGCTCTTGCGCAACAGCATCATTGGCAACCAACATGCTAGGTACAGATACCGTGGCCGATGCAAATGCAAACGCCAGTGCACTAAGCAATGTATTCGTCTGTTTTCTCATCATGTTCTGTTACCCGTCAATTTGGAACGTAATACGGTTTTGCACACCAGAAACCTCTGTTGCTTCACCGTTGACCACGCGAGGCTTATATTTGAACTTCATTGCAGCGTCAATGGCCGCTTGTTCGAATATACCTTCTGGGTTCGCTTCTACAACAATTGGGTCGCGCACCGCACCTTGCTTAGTTACTGTAAATTCCACAATAACGAAGCCTTCGATACCGCGCTGAAGTGCACGTCGTGGGTATACCGGCGCAACTTTAACGATTGGAAGGTATTCACCGTCGCCTGACTCAAGGGCTAAGCCCCCATCTAAAGAGATGTCGTCTCCCACTTCGGCACCAAAGTCCATCGACGTACCTTCTGCATCAGGAGACGGCGAGTCCATTTGAGGTTGCTCCATTGGCGGAGGTGGCTCTTTTGGCTTAGGTGGCTTTTTCGGCTTACGATCTTTTTTCTCAACCTGCTCGTCCTGCTTAACCCTTACAAAGTCAAGCACGCTTCCCTTGGGCGGTTCAGTTAAGGCGCTGCCCCCCATCTTGATAAGCGATTGCATCAAGAAGAACAGGCCTAACGTGATCGCAAGGGAAATAACAAATGCGATTAAATATCGTGGCATGATTTATTGCTCTTGGGCTGCAATCGAAACATCGTAAACGCCGGCGGCTCGCGACGCGTCCATAACCTTGATCAAGGTTTCTGTTGTGGCCTTTTTGTCAGCCTGAATAACAACAGTTCCCTGAGGGTTCTCAGCGTGCAGACGCTCAATGTTCGCCTGTACTGCACGAACGTCGATGCGGCGTTTGTTAATCCAAATTTCGCCTTTATCTGAAATAGCGATAAGAATGTTGGCGCGATCCTTTTTCACAGCAGTGGCTGCTTCTGGACGGTTAACATCAATACCGGCTTCTTTCACAAATGACGCAGTCACGATAAAGAAGATCAACATAATAAATACAACGTCCAGCATGGGCGTCATGTCGATGTTTGCTTCTTCCTCATCGACTAGGTTTTGAAAGTGCTGCTTCATAATAAATACCTTACCTTAACGCTTAACTAGCATTAACGTTGAATAATCAATGCATCCTCAAGATGCGTGCGTTCTGATTTCACCATACGAGTTAACCAAGTAGCGGCGAATACGCCTGATAGTGCGCCAACCATGCCCGCCATTGTCGGGATAGTGGCTTTCGATACACCTGACGCCATTGAACGAGCATTACCTGAACCCGCAATCGCCATTACATCGAACACTTCAATCATACCGGTAACCGTTCCCATCAAGCCCAGTAGCGGACAAAGCGCAACCAGTGACTGGATAATGGGGATGCTGCCGTTAAGGCGCATGGTTAACTGTGAAATCGTTTTCTGACGAACTTGTTCAGCGAACCAAGAAGAGCGATCTGCACGTGCAGTCCACATTGCTATCGCTTCTTTCTTGGCCTGCTTGTGCCAAACCATCAGATACATCGCACGCTCGAGGATCAAAAGCCACATAACGAATATCAGCAGACCGATGACCAGGAGAACCTGGCCACCTGTTTCTGTGAAGTCGCGAATTGCTTCTAGAAACTCGATCATGATTAGCCTCGCTCAGCGCGCTCTGCAATTACGCCAGACGCCTGTTCTTGTAGGATGTACACAATGTTCTTAGAACGTGTGTTTAGCATTGCATAAAGCAGTGTCATCGGAATCGCTACAACAAGACCTAGTACTGTTGTTACAAGTGCTGTTGAAATACCACCAGCCATTAGTTTCGGGTCACCTGTACCAAACAAGGTAATCGCTTGGAAGGTGTTAATCATACCGGTTACTGTACCTAGTAGACCCATAAGCGGTGCTACCACAGAGATAATCTTGATGATAGTTAGGTTGCGACCTAGCTTAGGCACTTCGCCCAAAATCGCTTCAGTAAGGTGAAGCTCAAGCGCTTCTACGTCTGCGTTTGGATACTCGTCGCGCACTTTAAGTACACGGCCAAGCGGGTTGTTTGTATTCACTTCTTTGCTCTTAAGCTGCTTGTTCACTTTCATGCGCGTTAGCGTAAGTGTTACTAGGCGCTCAAGTGCAAGTAATAAGCCGAACGCACCAACGATAAGGATGATATATCCAACTACACCGCCCTGCTCTACACGCTCTTTAAGATTAGGCGCTTGAACAAGAAGACCTAGGATAGAACCCCCTGTTGGGTCGATACCGAACTGGACTAGCTCACCATTTGATGCTTGAAGTTCTGCCGCAGAATCGTTGTAACGGTCAGCTGGCTGGCGTACTAGTTCAGACACTGTGCCTGTTACACCGTTGTAGTCTAGGTATTTACCGTCGGCAACTAGCGCGAACGGACCTACACGTACAACAGATTTATTCACTTTCTCGCCGCCTGCTTCAACAACGTCAGTGGTAAAGGTAGTCACCTTGCCTGATTCCGTCATTTCACGCTGCATTTCGAACCACACGCGCTCAATTTCTTCAATTGAAGCAAGTTTAGAGCTTGAACCCATGTCCTGTGCCATCTGATCTAGGAAATCAGAGCGGCCTGGGATTTGGGCTGAAATAACCGAGTTGTAGAATTTATTTTTAGTGTCACCAGCAATTTGCTGCAACACACCGAATAGTTCTTTAAGTGAACCTAGGCGGGTGTCTAGTGCACCGTTTAAGTCAGCCAGTTTAAATTCGTTTTCTTCGAATTGAGTTTCAAGCTGCTCAGACTGCGCTAACATTTGATCGCGCTGCTGACGCGTTTCGCGAAGAATGCGATCTTGCTCTGCACGTTGCGATTGGAAGTCGCGCTCGCGCTGTTTGTTTTGCTGTGACTGTGCAAACTGACCTTCTTCTAGTTGCTTAAGAAGTGCGTCTAAGTCCATTGCACGGTCGCTTTGTGCGAAAGCACCAACGCTGATGCTAAGGGCTGCTAGACCAACAGCGATACGTTTTACTGTGTTAAACATTCTCATCAACCTCTTAGTCTGTAATTGCCACTGGCAGCATTAGCAAGTCTGGTGCAAGTTGCTTCTTCGCCATGCGCAGACCTTTTGTAATTTGTGTACGATAGCTGCTATCAAGCTCTTCCCACTGACGGGTTTGCTTGTTCCAAACACCCTGCATGCTCGCATCGCGTGTTTGATAAATTAGCGCTGTACGACCAAGGCGTAGGAATTCAACATCACGCTCTTGACCGTTAATTGAATGAATACCGCTGTACGCTTCCATTGTGCGGCCGTAGTCCATCTCTACTTGGTAAGCTTCCATTACGCGACGGAATTTTTCAGACGCAGCAACGTCGGCACGGTCCATCATGGCGCGAAGGTCAGCTACGCGATTCGCGCGCTCTTCTGGAAGAAAAGGAACGTCTAGTTCAACGAACTGCTCTAAACCGTCAATCATACGCATCATGAGTGGCGTGATTTGACGCTCAACAACAGACACTTCATCAATAGCAGCGTTTAGGTCTGCCATTTCTTGTTCTTGGTTATTGATTTGCTTACGAAGCTGAGTGTTATAAACCTCAAGACCTTCGATTTCTTTCATCAATGTTTTGAACTGTTGAAGTTTGCTGTCAATCTGGTCAGTAATGCCGTTGATTTTTTCTTGCGACTTCGCTGCTGATTCGTTTATTTTCGCTGCCTCATCGACAACGGGTTTTAAGACTTCATCGTCTTGTGCAAGCACGGGTGTCGCGCTAAGCGCACCAGCTACAAGCAAGGCATTGATAAGCTTCATACATTCAAACCTTTAAAGTTAAAAGAAATCGGTTGTATCCGACTATAAATTTCTGGGCGTAGGATAGGAGTTTTCTGTGACAGTTTTATTACGGAACTGTCATAAATAAACCAAAAGTGTCATCTATGGCATATAAAAAAGGCCGCTGATTAGCGGCCTTTGTATCAAGTTCAGATATTTAGAAGTCGTATTTAAACGACAATCTAATACCTGTTCCGCGTGTCTCAGACCTAAGCAGCGTATCGTTGAACTCAATTTCACGATCTTCGCCTAAGATATTCTGAACACGTAATGTGACAGTGCTATTAAAGTCTGGGTAGTACTTGTAAACCATATCCAGTGAGTGGAATGGCTGTTCGAAGTTATCGTCGAAGCCATCGATACCCGGAATGAGAATACGCTCACCAAATACGTTGTATACCAACGAAGCAGTGTGTTCGCCGTTGTCTGAGTCGTAACCTAACTGCATGTTTAACACATACTGAGAGTGACCCGTCATACGACGTTCAACGTTGGTAATCGCCGCAGATACACCGGTTTGCTCTACAATGTTCTGACGGTCAAGTACAATTTCAGAGTCACTCACGGTAATGTTACCGGTAGTAAATAGGTTGTCCCAAATACCATCGCCAATAAAGGCTAAGTCTTGAAGGAACTCAACTTCAACCCCGTAAACTTCACCAGATTCAGCATTAGCAATACGAATAAGCGGTGGGCCATCCTGGGCCGGAGACTGTACCGATTCAATTGGCGCTTCCATATCTTTGTAGAATAAGCCTACCGATAGGTTATTGCCTGCTTCACGGTACCATTCCCAACGTAGGTCATAGTTAATAATATCAGTCGTACTTACACCCGGCGTACCCGCGATTGGGAAGTTAGTTAACGGGTCTAGGTAAGTCGCTGAAGATACTTCACGAAGATCTGGGCGAACTACCGTTTGACCAATACTTGCACGCAGCTGCATATCATCTTCAAGGAAGTAGGTTACAGCAAGCGCTGGATAAAACCCGTCTTCTTGGAACGCTAACTGCGAACGATCGGCTTCGTCACTTAAATCAAACTGATTAGTACGTGGGTCTAATGGCGCCACTACCTGACGGAAGTCTTCATAACGTGCACCACCAGTGAAACGCCACTTGTTGTCGTAGAAGAAATCAGCTTCTAGATAGTAAGCATCGATTTTTTGACCTGCTACGTAATCGTCACCGGCAATGGTCGTGTCGCGAATAAGTGGGCGGCTAGACAGTGAAAGCGTGTCTAACACATCGTCGCTGAAGATTTCACTAAAGTCGTTACCCTCTAAAATAGAGCGGTCTTCAACACCAAGTGTATTAATGTCGAAGCGGCGGTTTTCAGCAGTACGCGTTTTCGTAACAAAGCTTGCGCCCACTTTGTACTCAGTTTCCCACTTACCGAATGACATTGGGTAAGTCACGTTATAGCCAAAGTTCTCCAAGCGATCGTGAAGGTCCTGGAAAGTATAACGTGCAGCAGTTTGTGCATCTGACAAGAAGATTTCGTTCTCGGCGTCGAAGATACCGTCCTCATTCGCGTCTTCCATTACGAAACGCGCGTTGAAGTTACCCGGTGCGTGACGTACTGAGCGACCTAAAGAGTATGTCCAATCAATGCCCATGAAGTTTAGTTCAGGGATGGTGTGCTGACCTTTAAGCTGATTGGTATAAAGCGAACGCTCTTCATATTGAACGTCGATATCGCGAATACGCAACCCTTCTGCTTGGTTCAAGTTTTCCGTATTACCAAACATTTCACGAATTTCATCGCGGGTATCGTTTAGCACAATAAGACTATAATCAATACGATGTTGACGGTTATAGTCTACACCTAGTGTTAATAGTGAAGACCAGGTAACCGTTTGCTCAGTACCTTGGATATCATCAAAGAAGCGTACATTAATAATGTCATCGCCCACTAAGTCAGGGTCTTGTAGTTCGTATTCTTCAGAAGAGCGGGTTTGGGCTGAATAACGTGAAGTTACCAAAAAGCCAAAACGCCAGTCGTCATCATAATCGTAACTATCACCATAGGTAACGTTCACGCGCATATCAGGATCGGCAGACTCTCTTTCTAGCCCGTATTCTCTGTTAACGCCTTTAAACAGCTCTAGAGCTTCTTCTGGCTCTAGGTCGTCTAAGAAATTCTTTGAATCCCAACGTTCTTGAATAGCGGCAGACGCAGCACGTGTGCCGTCGTCTTCACCTGTCCAATCGCGACCGCCACCGGCATAATCTAACACGTCACCAGAGTTTTCCGTATCGATACCAACGGCTGCAGATACGTTAAACACGCGCTGTGTAGGTATAGATTTTAATCGGATATTTACGTTACCACCACCGAATGCTGCAGGCATTGACGGTGAATACGACTTTTGAACCGCTAGGCTCTCAATAATACTCGATGGGAATAAATCGAGAGGAATAACATTACGCGTAGGGTCTGGGCTTGGAACAATGGCACCGTTTAATTGTGTTGATGAGTAACGCTCACCAAGACCACGAACGTAGATGAATCGACCATCTACCAATGTTAGACCAGTTACACGACGAAGTGCTCCCGCTGCATCACTATCACCGGTACGAGCTATTTGCTCAGCACCCATAATATCTGCTACGAAAGCTTGGTTTTTACGTTCTTCCATTACTGCCGTTGCGGTACCCTTTAGGCGTGTACCAGTAGCGACAACTTCCTCAATCACTTCATCTTCATTTGATTGAGCGAAAGCTATAGACGTTGGAAGCAACATGCTTGCAGCAACGGCTAAGCTGATGGGTTTTAGAAGAAACCTGTTAGCAGGTCTGTTCATGATGAACCTCTTTAGAAAGGAATACTGTCACGAATAAAATTCGTGTCTTACAAACTTAAAAGCAAGTGCGCTACTTTTGCAACGCACTTGCTTGTCTAGGGCTTAATGGATTAGGCCTTATTCAAGACCTACAGTCCAACCCGCTGTCCAATCGTTGTCAGCGTCTTTTACTGCACCGATAAAGTCTACTGAAGAGAAGAAGCTATCTAGTGTAGAAACATCTGTTGCAGCTGTTGCATCTACTGTGTAGATACCGTTAAGTACTGTCGCAGTGTTATCTAGCAACGTGTTTCCAGTTTGCGCAGTAAACCATGCTTCTTGGTCGAAATCACCAGAGTTATTGATGTTTTCAGCACAAGCTAGTACTGACGTTTCAAAAGTAAGCTGTGGCGTGTTAGTCCCGTCCATGTTAGCAAGTAGCGTAGTATCGCCATCGCTTAGGTCAGCTTCAAAACACTCACCCATGCCTGCAGGGCCTGTTACAACAAAGTTGTAAAGCTGTGCATTAGTTTGGTCGCGAAGTAGAACACCTTCTGAGTCAGCGTCAGCAGTATCGAACTCGTTGCCAATAATCGTCATGTTAGCAACCATTGGGTTTGAGAATGCCGTACCGTCACCGCCGTCACCGTCGCCTTCAATTGCGCGGTTAGCATCAGAGTTGTCGTCAGCGTGCTTAACAAGAACAAACTGTAGCTTACCTTTATAGCCGTTATCCCAGTCTACAGAGTCATCTTGAATGCCTGTTAGCGTTAGGTACTTAACGTTTACTGCACCACCGAAGAACTCAACACCGTCATCCGCGTTTTTGTGTACTTGTACATACTCAACAGTAGTACCAGAACCTACGCCACCAAACGTGATACCGTTTAGTTCGTTATCTGGTGCGATTTCAAAACCACCGTGCATTACACGTACATAGCGAAGTGTACCTGAGCTATCTGTGTTGTCAGTTCCGCCAAACACTGCACCTTCTTGTGCACCTTCAACCTGAAGTGAACATGACGTACCGTCTTGAGGGCATTTAGTTGATTCACCGTTACCTAGAACGATCATGCCGCCCCATTGACCAGCTTCACCCGCTTCTAAACCGCCAACAACGTGGTCACGTGAAGTGAATGTAATTGGGTTTTCAGCAGTACCGTTTGCGTTGATTTCAGAGTCACGGCTGATTACTAGGTAGTCGTTACCCGACGCGCCGTAAACGGTTACGCCTGGCTCAACAGTAAGCGTTGCGCTGTTTTCTTTGTCTCCGCCAACAAATACTGCACCTGAAAGCGCGTAGAAGTTACCTTCTGTAAGCGTAAGGTCAGACGTAAGAGTACCAGACACTTCACACGTAGTGGTTGAGCCGTCTACTGGTGTAATTGAAGTGGTACCTGATGGACAACCTGAAGCAGTTTGTACTAGTTCGATGTTACCGCCACCGAATCCAAATGCCCAACCTTCACGCCAGTCAGTTTCACCAACCGCACCAACAAATGTGTTCGCTTCAAAGAAAGTATCAAGCAATGTAGACGCGTCGCCACCAGCTGTAAGAAGCGCGCTTTCTGCGGTTAATGTACCGTCAGGGTTAAGACCAAGGTTTGCACGGTCTTCAAACGCGATAAGTTGGTTACCGTCTTGGCCTGTGAACCACGCTTCTAGGTCAACGGCACCTTCAGGTGAGTTAAACGGCTCAGAACATGCAATTGCAGAGTGAGTCATGGTTAGGTCACCGTCAGAAAGGTTAGCTTGAACCGTTTCGTCAGTGTCCATTTCTAAACACTCGCCCATTGCTTCTGGACCAGTGATAAGGAAGTTCATTAGGTTTGCGCCAGTTTGGTCGCGAAGTAGAAGACCTTCAGAGTCAGCATCGGCTGTGTCGAACGTGTTACCGATAACTGTCATGTTTGCGATCATTGGCTTAGAGAATTCAAGGCCGTCACCGCCGTCACCGTCACCTTCGATACCGCGGTTAGCGTCAGAGTTGTCAGCAGCGTGCTGCACGTAAACATACTGAAGCTTACCTTTATAACCGTTGTCCCAGTCTACTGAGTCATCTTGGTTAGCAGTAAGTACAAGGTGTTTTGCGTTTACCGCACCACCGAAAAATTCAACGCCGTCATCAGCGTTGCTGTGAACCTGTACGTAATCAACTTCTGTACCTGAACCAACACCACCAAAAGTAATACCGTTAAGTTCATTGTCTGGTGCAATTTCAAAGCCCGCATACTTAACAACAACGTACTTAAGGATACCAGAGTTGTCTGTATCGTCAGTACCACCGAATACCGCACCTTCTTCTGCACCTTCTACTTGAAGCGCACAGTCAGAACCATCTTGCGGACACTTAGTTGACGTACCGTTACCAAGGATAACAACGCCACCCCATTGGCCAGCGCCAACTTCATCACCTACCACATCATTGAATGATGTCATGATGATAGGAGCAGATGCAGTACCTTCTGCTTCAATTTTTGAGTCACGGCTTACAACCAGATAATCTGCACCAGTACGACCGAAGATTATTGTACCTTCTTCAATAGCAAGCGTTACGCTGTCTGCTTTGTCGTTACCGATAAATACTGGACCTTCAAGTGCCCATACTGTGTCGTTAGTTAGTGTGATTACGCCTTGGTCGTCTGCGTCATCTGCAGTTAAACGACCGGTAAGTACACGAACTTCAACGTCTTGACCGAATGCGTCGCTTACTTCGCCGCTAAGGAAAGTACTTGATTCACCTGGAGCTGTATCATCCGAACCTGTATCGCCACCAGTATCACCACCAGTGTCGCCACCGTTGTTATTAGTTACGCTGTTATCAATATCGCCTTCACTGATATTGATGTCGCCGCCACAGCCTGCTAGCACAAGCGCTGTAGCGATAGCCGAAGCTTTGAAAAGTTGCTTAAGTTCCATGTGTTTCTCCAAGTACGGTATAATTATGGATTTTGAAAACGCGGAAACTTTACCTAAGGTAGATGACACATTTGTTACATTAAGGCGCTGTAACAAAAGTTTCACAGAAAAAGTTCATTTTTGAGCTAAAAAAAGCAAGTTAAAACCACTAACTCTGTTCAAGCTTTTAGTTTTTAACTATTTTTTTGATACTGGCAAACTAATCGCCGTCTCGTTGGCTGTAATGTGAAAGAGGTTACTCGACGTCGGTTCAAATTAAAAAAGAACAAGATAGATGCCATTGGGTGCATGGCTGCATTTTTTATGACGCTATTATGACAGGCCGCGCTATGGCAAAAAACTGTGTAAACACTATAGCTTGGCGCTTAATTATTCACTCAACAAACGACGCTGACGAACAAGCACATCTTCACGAATGGGGAAATACCCATCCCTTAATACTTGTCGCTGCCCTTCTTTAGATAATATGTACCGTAAAAACTCTCGTTCTAGGGTGGGTAACGGTTCGCCCGGCTTTTTATTGATAACTAAATAAAGAAAGCGAGCAAAGGGGTAGGATTCATTGCGAACAGTATCGATAGACAGGGGGATTAAGTTGTCCATAGACTCACCTAATGGCAGTGCGCGCACGCCCGCGGTTTTATAACCATAGGCAGCATAACCGATGGCGCCAGTACCGCTGGCTACCGACAGTACCACCGATGCAGAACCCGGCTGCTCGTTCACCGTATTTTTAAAATCGCCGTCACACAGCGCCATGACTTTAAATAAACCATAGGTTCCCGATACTGAGTTCCGGCCATATAGCCGGATAGGAGAACGGTATGCTACGTCATTCACCCCGAGTTGAGACCACGTCGTAATTTCATTATCGCTACCACAAAACTGGGTCTCGGAAAAAACCGCATCCACCTGCTCAAGGGTCATACCCGGTAGCGGGTTGCGTCTATCAACAAAAATTGCGATGGCATCCATTGCCACTTTTAATACTGTGGGTGGATAACCGTGTGTGCGGGTGAAGTCTCTTATTTCGCTAGGCTTTAGTTCACGACTCATTGGCCCTATTGTCGCCGTGCCTTCGATAAGCGCTGGAGGGGCAGTTGATGAACCCGAAGCTTGAATTTGAAAGCCTACTTGAGGATAAAGCGTTTTAAACTCTTGAGACCAAAAGGTCATTAAGTTCGCCAATGTGTCTGAACCTACTGAAGATATCTTCCCCGCTACGCCCGGTACACGTTCGTAAGCCGGCACTTGATAGGCTTTCGTCACGGCCTGTTCACGCTTTTGCTCTAAAACCACCGCTGGCGTTTTTAACGACAATATAATACAACCCAAAAAGACCAGGCTTAACAGGCTAAAACGATGTACGCTCACTGAAATCCCCCCGTAATCACCTGGTGTTCTGATTGCATAACTATCACATTTAAAAACCTTAAACACTACAACTGCTCAGCAATAAGTTCTTTATCTAATACAAACGAGAAGTTACTGCCCTCGCCAAGTGTACTCGTAATCTCTAGGCGAGAATTATGATGACTTAGCACGTGTTTTACAATGGATAGACCCAGCCCCGACCCGCCGGTTTTTCTTGAGCGGGCTTTATCAACGCGATAGAAACGTTCAGTAAGGCGGTTAAGATGATTTTGCTCAATACCATCGCCATTATCCACAACAGAAAATTGCACGCCGCTTGCCTTACGCTGCCAATAGACGTTAATTTCGCCGCCGGCGGGTGTGTAGTGCACCGCATTGAACACTAAGTTTGAACACGCACTTCTAAGTTCGGTTTCTACGCCAAATACATAAAGCTCTTCATCAATATGAAAGTTTATTTTGTGGTTCTTTTCTTTATTGAGCGCCTGTGCTTCTCTTTCCACTTGGGCTAGTACTGTAGGAATATTAACCACGTTTTCGTAAATGCGTTCTGAACTTGCTTCAATGCGTGACAATACCAGCAAATCTTCTATCAGGTTTTGCATGCGATGGGTTTGCGATGTCATTTCCTTCATCGCTTTATGCATAAACGGGTCTGATTCTTCATCAACAGGAAGAATTTCCAAATATCCATTAATCACCGTTAGCGGCGTGCGAAGCTCATGAGATACATTGGCCACAAAATCTTTGCGCATTTCTTCAAGTTGAGAAACCCGTGTTATATCACGGGCAATAAGCAGCAAGTGCTCTTCCCCGTAGGGCATGATGCGATATTCAAAGGTTTTATTCGGATTAGTTGGCGAAGGTACTTCAATCGGGTATTTATAGTTACCTGCATGAAAGTACTGAACAAACTCAGGATGTCGCAGCAAGTTGTCTATTCGACGGCCTGAGTCCTGCGGCCATTTAAGCCCTAAATCTAGTCGCGCTAGGCGGTTACACCAAATAATACACGCCTTAGCATCAACTACCACTGCGGCATCTGGCAGGGCTTCAGAACCTTCTCTGAAGCGCTTAACCAATTCGCCCAATTCCTTGCGTTTATTGCGGTTACGGCGCTGAAGATAGTAAATGCCTTCATAGATATGCTCCCACACGCCACGCACAGTAGGTGGAGACATCTTACGGCTATGCCATAGCCAACGATTAAGTTTATAAAGGTGCCAATAATTAAACAATAAGAGCAGGGTTGCACCTATCGCTACTGCGAACAACATGTCATCCAAATACCACCCCACCAGCGCAAAAACCACAAGGAATAGCACTAGTCGCAGTGTACTTCTCAACCAAGAGAAAGGGTAATACATGAAATAACTCGCGTTGTTAATGGTGGAAAATACATTCGCTCAAAAAGCGTAAAGGCAAGAGGGAATAGCGCATTGCCACTCCCTTAACATCTTCGTTAATTACAGTTTAGTAGAAAAACGATAGCCCGCACCGCGTACGGTTTGGATCATAGCATCATGGCCATGACGAGAGATAGCTTTGCGCAGGCGTCGGATATGAACGTCTACCGTTCTATCTTCTACATACACGTTTGTTCCCCACACGTTATCAAGTAAAAGTTCTCGACTGTACACACGCTCTGGGTGCGTCATAAAAAAGTGTAATAACTTGAACTCAGTTGGGCCCATGTCTAGGGGCTCTTCGTTAGCCATAACACGGTGGGAAACCGGCTCTAACTTAAGCCCGTTAAATTCGATAGGCTCTTCGTTTGAGGTCGGTGTTACTCTGCGCATGACCGCTTTTATTCGCGCCACTAACTCTTTAGGAGAGAAAGGCTTGGTGACGTAATCGTCAGCACCTGCGTCAAGGCCGCGAATTTTGTCTTCTTCTTCGCCACGCGCGGTAAGCATAATTACCGGTATATCACGGGTAAATTCATGTTGCTTTAAACTTTTAGCTAGCTGTACACCGCTTCCTCCCGGCAACATCCAATCTAATAAGATTAAATCCGGATAAGGTTCGCAAATTTTTTCTTGCGCGATGTCATAATCTTCGGCCTCAATAATATTAAAGCCCGACTGCTCAAGTACAAACTTAAGCATTTCACGGATAGGCGCTTCGTCCTCAACCACCAACACTGTACGAGACATCGTTATATTCCTGCTCATTATTAAACGCCGTTATTATTAATGTGGTCTGTGACAGTTTTATTAAAACGATTACATTAATGTGTCAAGTTTAATACGGTAATAAAACAACTTCGCCCAAAGTTTAAGCGCTTAATCTTGTTTATTATTTCTTTTACGCATATTCTTGAATCGTCGAATTTACCAATCACTCTATGCTAAAACGCAACGCTCGAAACTATGTATAGAGAATATAGAGTCTGATGTAACAGGGGTATGTTTATCAATGACTGCGGTCAAGACAGGGTTATCAAGGAAGCTCTTAGCCAGAGTGTTATCGGTGTATTTCTCGCTGACTCTTCTGGTAACAATAGGACAGATCTTCACAGAATACCTCAGCACTAAAAATCACGTAGAAAGCGAACTTCAAACTTTGAAGAACACGTTTTCCTCTAGCCTTACCCGCGCAATGTGGGAGCTTAATAACGATCAGGTCCGCGCAATCTCCGAAGGACTGATGTCACTGCCCATCGTTGAAGGCCTGCAGGTTCGCGGAGAAAACGGCAACTACATTGCAGAATATGGCATTCGTGCAAAACGTTCACCTGCGCCCATTGAGCGCGAAGTTATCGAAGACCATTCTGGCGGGGTATTCAGCTACAGTTTCCCTCTCGTTTTTAAGTTTTCAGGGCGAGAATCAACGGTGGGTGATGTTACCCTTTATTCTAGTTTTGATACTATTTTTAGTCGCATAGAGGTGGGCGTATTTTTCCTTATCGGAAACGCTATCGTTAAAACCACATTTCTTGTATTTCTGTTCATGACAGCCTTTCGCACTATGCTCTCAGAACCGCTTCAAAGTATTACCGAACAAATGGGTAACTTCGACCCCGAGCACCTCGGGGACAGCAAAATCAATATAGAGCTAGAAGACAATAACGAGCTTTTACAGCTTAAAGAGTCGTACAACGGCGTCATTGACGATTTAATAGTTTCGAAAAACAATCTTAACGACGCCAAAAGCGAATTAACCCTCGCTAACAGAAAGTTAGACGACCAAAACTTGATTTTAGAACAAGAGGTGGCAAAGAAAACCGCTTCTCTTTCTCAAATTATGCTGGATTTGGAGCAGCAAAAAGACGAACTTATCGCCCATCAGCGGGAGTTGCGCCAAGAAAACGAGAACCGTCAGTACATAGAAGCTGAGCTTAGAAAACGTAATCAAGAATTAGCTAACTCTATGAATACGCTTCGTCAGACTCAAGAACAACTTGTAGAGTCTGAGCGAATGGCGTCGCTTGGGGGTTTAGTTGCAGGTATCGCCCATGATGTGAACACGCCGTTAGGCGTAAGCGTTACCGCAGCAAGCTTTCTTCAAGAGCGCTTAAATAACCTAAAAACCGACTTTGAAGATAAAAGCCTAACCAGTAAAAGCATGTCGAGCTTTATTGATGAAGCAGAACAAACCGCCCTACTACTACTGAACAATTTAGAGCGCGCTTCTGATCTCATTGCCAGTTTCAAGCAGGTAGCGGTAGACCAAACAAGTGAAACAGAACGAGAATTTGTACTTGGCGACTACATTAATGAGATTATTCTGTCGCTTAAACCAAGCTTTAAACATACCGATTATGAAATTAATGTCTCTTGCCCCGACAACTTAGTAGTGAAATGCGCGCCTGGCGCTATTGCACAAATTGTTACCAATATGGTTGTGAACTCGCTTACCCACGGCTTTGAAGGTAAAACCACCGGCACCATTAATTTAGAGGTGAAAGACGCGGGTGACAATGTGGTTATCGACTACACCGATAATGGTAACGGGCTAAATGAAGAGGCATTAGAAAAACTGTTTGACGCCTTCTTCACAACAAAACGTGGACAAGGCGGCAGTGGCTTGGGAACGCATATTATGTATAACTTAGTGACGCAGTCACTAAACGGGCATATTGAAGCGCAAAGTGCGCCAGAGCAAGGCTTGCATTATACTATTCGCTTCCCCAAAAAGAGTACGTGACACGCCTAGTATTCATTTTTAGACAGGTCGCACGTTAAGCGTACAGTCATGACTTAATACCTTTTTATTCAATTGCGCAGTGCCACTTACATTGGTACGCTTGCGCCCTATTTTTATCAAGAGAATGCTTACACTATGTGGTTTAAAAATGTAAAAGCCTATCAAATTACTCAACCGCTATCGCTAGATGAGGGCGATTTAGAGCGTGCCCTCAACGAGCATGCTTTCCGCCCGTGCGGCAGCCAAGATATGGCAACTATGGGGTTTGCTTCCCCGTTTTCTCAGGCTGGTAAGCAAGGCACCATGTTTCACGTTGTTCAACAGCGTTTTTGGATAACGCTAAAGAAACAAGAAAAGATTCTTCCTTCAGCTGTGGTTAATGCTGAACTTGATGAAATGGCAGCCAAGATAGAAATGGAAACAGGCTCGCCGGTTGGCAAAAAAGCCAAAGCCGACCTTAAGCAAGAAATTCAAACCCGCTTGCTGCCTCAGGCCTTTACAAAAAACACCTACACACATGGCTTTATCTCGCTAGCCGACAATTTGGTGGTGGTTGATGCGTCCTCTGACGGCAAAGCCGAAGCCTTTTTGGCCATGGTAAGAAAGGCCATAGGCTCGCTGCCTGTTGTGCCGTTTACGCGCAGAAGCCTTCAAAGCGAACTTACCCATTGGGTTACTGAGGCAACGCCTGAAGGCGTAGGCTTGCTTGAAGAAGCTGAATTTAAATCAACTGATGACACAGGCAGCGTTATCCGCTGTAAAAACCAGCCGCTAGACAGCGAAGAAATTACTATTCACCTAGATGCAGGTAAGCTGGTCCAAAAAGTCGCATTTGAATATGCAGAGACGCTAACGGCTATTATGTGTGAAGATGGTGCCATTAAACGCATTAAGTTCACCGACCGCATTAAAGAAGAAACTGACGACGTACCAAAAGATCAGGTAGAAGCGCGCCTTGACGCGGAATTTGCGCTGATGTCAGCCGAAATTTGTACGCTGCTCAACTTCCTTCGCGGTGCGCTTAATCTTAACGACGATAGTTTGTAAGCGAGCGATCAGTAGAGCGCAATCTATTTCTAATTTCAATTGAGCATTTAATTCAAAGCCTAATCACTATTACAGTAATTAGGCTTTTCATAAATATCCCTAGAGTACCGTTTCTAATTATCTTGCTTTTGTAGAGGCGATTTTTACAAAGGCTTTCTAGCCGCTCAAAAAACATTACTTAGCCACTTTAAACAGGGTAGTGAATTACCACAACAAAGCGCGTTTCTCCTACTTCATCTCGATAACCGTGTGGCTGATCTGCGTGCAATATACATTGCTCTTGCGCTTGATAGGCTTGCCATTGACCATCTTGCAAAACCCCTAACTTTCCTTGTAATACGTGAATGTGTTCTGTTACACCTATTTGGTGCGCCGAAGAGTGCTGCTCATGAAAGTCCTTCAAGCAAAGCTCAAACATTTCAAACTGAGTGACTGCATTAAACGGGAATAGCGTTTTAATGGTTACGTTTGGGTCGTTAGCGAACTTATCATCTGCGTGTTGAGACGTAGGCGCTGTTTCGTCACCAGACAAGAAAGAAGAAAAAGAACACGCAAGACCTGTGGCTATTTTCCATAAGGTAGCGATAGTTGGGCTAGACTCACCTCGCTCTATTTGCCCAAGCATGGCCTTGGACACCCCTGTTAATTTGGCGGTTTTATCAAGTGAAAGGCCTCGCCCTGTACGAACTGATCGCAGGTGTTGAGCAATGCTTTTTGAAATAGCAGAAGGCTGCGCATTTGCTTTTGTCATGTAATGAAGGCCTTTTACTTCGTCTCTAATGTTGATAAAGCAGTTGTGCGCTATAACGCACAAATGGTAAATTATCTTTTTTGTACGTTATAGCGCACGAAAAGGTAGAGTAGCACATCAATAGACGCTAAATGCGTGTTTTTATCACTCAGTCGATTCCAAATCGAAATTCCATCACGAGGGTTTTCATGAGTAAATGGAAGTTAAGTCATGTCAGCGCAGGGCTTACTGCCGTTACGGTAGGTTACAGTAGTTCTGTCATTATTATCATTGATGTAGCGCGCAAAGCCGGCGCTAGCGACGACATGGTAATAAGCTGGTTATTCGCGCTTGGACTAGGCATGGGTATTACCTGTATTTTATTTTCGTGGCTATCCAAGCTGCCCGTTGTTACCGCTTGGTCTACTCCTGGCGCCGCTTTCCTGTTAACGAGTATCGGTGATTACCGATTAAGCGAAGCCATTGGTGCTTTTGTAATATGCGCAATGCTTTCTCTTGTAACGGCTCAAAGTCGTAGCCTGCTTAAACAAATTAGTCGGATTCCTCCTGCAATCTCATCGGCACTTTTGGCCGGTATTCTCTTACCTATATGTCTTGCTATATTCAGTGATGTGAACGATGCGCCGCACTTAGTCGCGTTATTTCTCGCGGTTTATCTAATAGGAAGCCGGCTATTTCCCCGTTATCTAATGCTGTTACTGCTGGTTATGTCGGTGGGCATTAGTATGTTTATAGGCAGTTCAAGCAGCTTGCTTTTTTCATCGGGGATTTCACTGCCCGAGCCTATTTGGGTAACACCCACTTTCTCGCTAAGTGCCACTATTGGGTTAGCCTTTCCCCTTTTTCTCATTACTACACTTTCTCAAAACTTACCTGGTATTGCTATTCATCACGCCCACGGCTATACACCCGACCATAAGCCTATTTTATCAGGTATCGCCATTGTTCAAGCCCTATTAGCACCGTTTGGAGGCTTTACCTTCAACCTAGCGGCAATCACAGCAGCATTGTGCATGGGCGAACAAGCGGATAGTGAAAAGTCGCAGCGCTATAAAGCGGCTATTGCAGCCGGTGTGGCGTATATATTTATGGGGCTGTTAGCGTCAGTGGTCGTAGCATTATTTGTTAGCATGCCCAGTATCATTATTCACCTACTTGCTGGGCTAGCTCTGTTAGCTACGCTTCAAGGGGCGGTAGTTCGTGCTATGGAAATAGAACATCACAGGGCCCCTGCACTGCTTACTATGCTGTGTACTGCCTCAGGCTTTAGCTTATTTTCTATGACTTCAGCGGTGTGGGGATTGGGGCTAGGCTTAATATTGCTGTATGTTCAAAAGAAACCTGCTAACGCCTAGTGTTGCTTATTTAGCGCTGTACCCATAGCAACTTACATAACAAAAAGGCCGATACGTCTTGAAGATTCACTTCTGTATCGGCCTAACATTATTGTGTAGATCTGGGGGTAGCTTAACTGATCATAAGAAAATTTGCTTTGCTGCGCTTGTTAGCTCTTCGAATTCATCAGAGTGTAGTTCACCCATATCTTCTACAACACCGCGCTGTATCGCTAAGTTCAAAATAGCATCTTTTTGACTGCCGGCAGCACCTGACACCGCCGCGCCGACACGTACAAAATCGATATAGCTTAGGTTATCAGGCAGGTAGCTTAAATCTTTCCAGTTTTTAGCCACATTAACGAAACTATCGCCGAAGCCCCATTCTCTCATTATGCTCGCGCCGATTCGCCCCGACAATTGATCTATCGCAACTTCAAGAAATGTTGGGTTAGCAAATACTTCAGGGTGGCGCTCTGCTTCGGTTAAAATAGGCAACACACCAATGTTATGAACAAGGGCTGCCAAAGTCATAGTATCCATGCTCATTTCACGATTTTTAGTCCGGGCGATATAAAGCTGTAAAACCGCCATGGCACTAGCCACTATGTTCACAGTATTGGCCCACTCCTGCTGTAAATACCGAGCAACTACGTCGTTTTTCGATACAAATAACTGTTCCATAGCCAGGGCAGTAGAAATGTTCTTAATTTGGCGCAGACCAATACGCGTTACCGCCTGACTAATTGAAGTCACTTTAACGCTACGCCCCATATAAGCACTATTAGCAATTTTAATCATTCTTGCGCTTAAAGACGGGTCCTGACCTATAACTTCGCCCATTGCGTTTAGGTTTATATCAGGGTCGTCAGCTGCTTTACGAACTTTCAATGCGATAGCAGGAAGTGTAGGAAGGACGAGAGTATCGTTGTTAATTTTTTCAACCAAGATGGTTGAAAGCGCGTTCTGTGTAGACATATTTCTACCCTTAGGAAGTTCCAAATAGCCCAGAAGGCAATCAGTTGCTGTATCAGTTAATCAAGTTGGTACTCGTAAACCAGCATCAACTATGACCGTTTATGCTTTGCTCTCCCTGCTTTATTAGCATAAGGCATTATTCGTTACGCAAAAATACAGGAGGTTTATTGTTTTATTATCGTATTTCTATCACCATACTATAGTAGCTTTTCACTTTCGACCAACTAAAAAAAATAAAGCGTCAGAGAGAAATATTTACTATTGTGGAGCGACGAGCGCATAGACGAAGTATAGACAACAAGTAGCAAACCACTATTGATTTAACACAAATAATTTTCATACTTTTGTATAAAATCAAAAGCATAGCTATAGTGAGCTAGCTATTTTTCGACAGATAACACGGTAACCTTCATTATGAAAAACACACTTTCACATTACACTCCTATTGCTGCCGCAATAGCGGGGTTATTTATGCTTACAGCGTGCGGTAAAAGCGCCGATACAACACAAACAACAACGGCAAACCCCGAGACGACAACAGAGCAAACCTTGTTAGTCGATGAATCTCGCTTGTCTATTTATCACGGTGTAGACCTTACTAGCGATTTGTCACACCTTAGTGACAATCAGCATAAAATGCTTTCGCTGTTAATCGATGCATCAAAAATCATGGATGACTTATTCTGGAAACAAGCGTTTTTTGAAGATAAAGATGCGTTTCTTTCATCAATAGACGATGAAGACGTCCGCCATTTTGCTGCCATTAACTATGGGCCGTGGGACCGCTTAAACGGAGATACCCCTTTTATTAGTGGCTATGATGACAAAGCGCCCGGTGCTGAATTTTACCCCCATGACATGGATAAAGCTGAATACGCTACGGCAAGCTTTGAAGACAAACAAGGCCTTTACTCTATGGTAAAACGTGATGAAGCGGGTAACCTTTATTCAGTGCCTTATTCAGAAGCATTTAAAAGCGAGTTAATGAAAGCCTCTGATTTACTTAAAAAAGCATCAGAGCTGGCGGAAGATGAGAGCTTCAAGCAATACCTGCAGCTTCGCGCCGAAGCACTTTTATCCAATGACTACCTTGCCTCTGACATGGCATGGATGGATATGAAAACCAACCCGATTGAGCTTGTTATCGGCCCCATTGAAAGCTATGAAGACCAACTTTTTGGCTATCGCGCGGCGTTTGAAGCTTACGTACTTATTAAAGATCTAGCGTGGAGTGAAAAGCTTGCAAAGTATGCGGCTTTCTTGCCTGAACTACAGCAAGGCCTGCCCGTCGCTGAAGCCTACAAAGCCGAAATGCCGGGCTCGGACGCGGACCTTAACGCATACGACGTCATTTACTATGCGGGCCATTCTAATGCAGGCAGTAAAACCATTGCCATAAACCTGCCTAACGACGAACGGGTTCAGCTAGAAAAAGGGACCCGCCGTCTGCAGCTTAAAAACGCTATGCGTGCAAAATTTGATACCATTCTCGTTCCTATCGCAGATACGCTCATTGTACCTGAGCAGCGCAAGCACATTACATTCGACGCCTTTTTCGCGAACACCATGTTTCACGAAGTGGCCCACGGTTTAGGGATTAAAAACACCTTAGATGGTTCAGGTACCGTGCGCGGCGCACTAAAAGAGCATGCATCAGCCCTTGAAGAAGGTAAAGCAGATATTCTTGGCCTGTATATGGTACAAAGCCTTCTCGAGAAAGGTGAGATTACCGAAGGCGCATTAGAGGATTACTACGTAACCTTTATGGCAGGCATTTTCCGTTCAGTGCGTTTTGGTGCAAGTTCTGCACATGGCAAAGCCAACATGATTCGCTTTAACTTCTTTGCCCAACAGGGCGCATTTGAAAAGACCGAAGACGGGCTATACCGGGTTAATATGGAGAAGATGGGCGCTGCGGTAGAAGCGCTATCGGAACTTATTCTTACCTTACAAGGTGATGGCGATTACGACGGCGTGGCCGAATTGGTTGAGACAATGGGTGTGATTAAACCAGACCTTGCATCAGATTTAGCGCGCTTAGAGGCGGCGAGTATTCCGGTTGATATTCACTTCAACCAAGGTAAAAAAGTACTAGGGCTTAGCGAGTAACTTCGTTAGCTTACTTAAATACCAAAAAGGCCGCTTTCTAAAGCGGCCTTTTTATATGACAGGGTGAAACCTTGCTATTCAACGTGTTGTTTCATATTTTCCGTGTACGGAGGCCACCCCAAAGGCTTACCCGCTAGCACGTGAAGATGAATGTGATAAACCGTTTGCCCGCCATATTCATTACAGTTCATGACAGTGCGGTAACCCTGATCGGCAAACCCTTCTTCTTTGGCGATTTTAGCCGCTACAAAAGAAAGGTGCCCCACCACTTCCCTGTCTTCTTCAGCAATATCATTGACTGTAGCAATCTGCTTTTTCGGAATTACCAGAAAGTGATAAGGAGCTTGAGGATTAATGTCTTTAAACGCCAGCGATAAATCGTCTTCATAGAGAATCTCTGCTGGGATTTCTTTATTGATAATTTTATCGAAAATAGTTTCTGCCATATCTTACTTCCCTTATCAAAATGTTGTTTCTCGCAAACTTTAGGGCTTAAGTACAATTGTTCAGCTATACCTTTGAAGCTACGTACTATGCCCTGTGCGAATTCATATCCAATTCTTTACTACGCTTTCGCTGTTTTATCTTTTATTCGCTCACGCTTAAGCAAAGACAAACCACAAAAGCACAGCACCTAACGCTAAACGGTAAATAACAAAAGGCAGCATACCAATGCGTGCAATCCAGCTTAGGAATAAATAAATACACAAATAAGCGCTAACAAATGAAAAGGCGGCACCATAAAGAAGCGCATACCAATCCACCGCTTCGTTGGCACTTAGCAGGTCGAGGGTTGCTAAAAGCCCGGCACCTAGAATAACCGGAATAGAAAGCAAAAATGAAAATCGCGCGCACGCTTCACGTTTTAGCCCTAACATAAGGCCCGCGGTCATAGTGATACCTGATCGAGACGTGCCCGGTATTAAAGCCAATACTTGTGCTAAGCCAATATATATAGCTTGCTTTAGGGTTAAGCCTTCAAGCTCTTGCTCTCGTTTTGCGGTCGCGTCGGCATACCAAAGTAATAACCCGAAGATAATCGTCGTACCCGCAATAACAAGGGCAGTTCGAGCGTTTTCTTCTATCCAGCCTTTCATAAGAAAGCCGATAATAACAGCCGGAATCGTACCAACGATCACATACCACGCCAGCTTGCTGTCGGTGGACTGCTGTTTACTGAAGCCTTGCGTGACCCACGCAACCGTCATTTGCCCTATCTCTTGACGGAAGTAAATCATCACGGCCAATAGACTCCCCACGTGCACGGCAACGTCAAAGGCTAGCCCCTGGCTTACCCACCCCAGCAATTCGGCAGGCAAAAGTAGGTGCCCAGAACTGCTAATAGGAAGAAATTCAGTTACGCCCTGAATAATTGCTAAAATAATGATTTCAAAAAGTGTCATTCCTTTGCTTAACTCCAAGTAAAGTCAATTGGCCATAATTGCTGTTTCTGTTTATCAAATTTTTGCCACATTTGGGCGTAGGTTTCTTGCGTTTCAGGGTGAACGTCATTTGGCACAAGCTCAGCTAACGGCCAGAGCACAAAGGCGTTGTAGCAAATTTCTTCGCGAGGCAGAACCACAGGTGTTGTTGTTACTCTACTATCATAAGTAAGCAGATCTAAATCAAGAGTTCTTGCACAGAACTTTTTGTCTGTGTGTACCCTACCATTGTCTTTTTCAATGCCTTTGAGTGTGGCGCACACCTGTTCAATATTTTTAGACGTCGTAGCCCTCGCTACCGCATTGTAAAAAGGGCTGCCGTTAAATCCTACCGCTTCGCTCTCGTATACAGAAGACACGGTTACATCGGAAAAGTGCTGCTTTAATGCCACTAAAGATTGTTTAGTGTAACGCTCGCGCTCAATGTTTGAGCCAATACTTATTAAAATGGTATGTGAGGACATCAAACGCGCTCTTTCCTCATTTCAACTGCCACGGTTTTCGCATTAGGAAGGATATTTGGTTTTACTATTTTAAGCGTTATGGTTGATACCGCAAAGTGTTCGCATACGGCGTCCATCACTTTGCTTCCAAACGCTTCGAGTAGTTCAAACGTACTTTGTTTACCTACATCTACAATACACTCTGCCACTTTCGCGTAATCTACGGTATCTGCTACGTCATCGCTTTGCATTGCGGCGCGCAGGTCAACGTCAAGTGTTACATCAAGCAGCAGTTGCGTTGTGCGTACTCGCTCCCAATCATAAACACCAATCAGGGTGTCGACTTCAAGCCCTGTTATATAAATTTTACCCATGGATTTTTTCATCTTGTACTGTTATCAACCAGTTAAACACAGTGATACTGGTCTTACTACTGCGCTTTTACCCACATTATTGTAGGTAAACAGTGGTATATCGCATTTGGATGGAGTAGCTTTACGCTTGTGTGGCACAACTATACCGCTGTATGACAACTGGGGGCAACCAAGGTTTTATAATTTTAATAAGCGCAAAGCCTGTTAACCCGTAGTGTATGAATTTCAGTCTCGATAAAAAGCAACGGTCTTTAAACAAAACCTTTTATAACTAGAATGATAAAATGACTCCGCTAACTCTGTTAATGATTACTGTTGCCTATCTCTTTGGCTCGCTTTCCAGCGCAGTAGTAATAAGCCGCCTATTCGGTTTACCCGACCCGAGAACCGCAGGTTCCAAAAATCCCGGTGCCACCAATGTTTACCGCTTAGGCGGTCGCATTCCTGCGCTGTTAGTACTGATTATGGATATTTTAAAAGGGACAATTCCAGTCTACGGAAGCTATTTTTTAGGGCTAAACCCCATTGTATTGGGTGTCATTGCCATCGCGGCGTGTTTAGGTCACATTTTCCCACTGTATTTCGGTTTTAAAGGTGGAAAGGCCGTCGCAACCGCGTTTGGCGCTATGCTTCCTATTGGCCTCGACCTAGCAGGCTTACTCGTTCTCAGCTGGGTGGTGGTCGTCTTTCTCACCGGTTACTCTTCTTTAGGGGCGCTTATTGCCGTGTCGCTCGCGCCCCTATTTACTTTTTTGATTAAGCCTTTGTATACCATTCCGGTAGCCATGCTTTCGCTGCTTATTATTCTGCGTCACAAAGACAACATTACCCGTCTAATGGCAGGTAATGAAAGTAAAGTGTGGGACAAGGGTAAAGTTAAAGAGTAAGACCTTGTGCCAAGACGTCTAGCTCACCGTCAATAGGAGTTAGTGGTGTAATACCCAATATTTTTGCCAGTGCCGGGTAAACCTCTAAATTGCTAAACGCCGGTAATGTCTTATTTATTTTAAAGGCGGGACCTGTAGCGACGAAGGTTGCGCCCATATCAGGCAGCGTATTCTCATACCCATGACCGCCCTTGCTTGTATGCATGCTACCCGCGTTTTTAAATCGCGCCGGCGGCGCAATTTCTAAAATAATATCCCCTGTTCTATTTCCCGCTTCCATATGACGCAGAGCACGCTGCTGTTCGTTTAAAACAAGGTAGCGGTTTTGCGCAATGGCGGTAAGGCGGTCAAACTCTTTTGCGATGTCTTCTCTCGATACGCTCTCTTTTGCGTACAGGTGAACCTGAGCGCCTTCATTTTCAATGATGAAGCTATCAGGAATAGATAACGATTCCACTTCGATTAGTTGCGCTTCATCCACCGGTGTCATGCCGTGATCGGAGACCACCACGAGATTTACCGGCAAATTAAGTGCTTTTATACGTTGGTGTAACTGACCGATAAGGGCATCGACTTTTTGCACTGCATGGTGCGTTTTTTCTGAGAAGGGCCCTTCGTCGTGACCCACTGTGTCGGTTAAAGAAAAATAGCCTGCGATAAAGCGAGGGCGAGCTCCCTCAGGAAGTTTAAGCCAATGTATAATTTGGTCGATGCGCTGCTGATAATCTGCATATTTTGAATAGTGGAAAAAATAGCTGGGCTGCGCGCCCGAAATACGTGCATCGGATTCTGGCCAAAAAAACGTGGCCGCTTTCATGCCGTGATATTCCACTAAATTCCAAAAAGGTGTTGCGGTTATCCAGGTACTATCCATGCGCCCGTAACCTAATTTGTATTTGGCATAACCGTCTTTGGCGGGGCGCGATTTATCATAAAAGCGGTTGTTTACAATGCCGTGGTGTTTAGGTAATAACCCGGTTACCAGCGAAATGTGATTAGGAAACGTGTTGGAAGGGTAAACCGGTATCATTGAAGCGGCTCTTACCCCTTCTTTAGCAATTGCGCCTAAGTACTTAGCATTGTGCAGTTCAATATAGTCATGGCGGAAACCATCAAGGGAGATGAGTACCACATATTGTTCATCATGACGTTTTGCCTGCTCACTTTCGTGCACTGTCTCTATCGGCAATTGCTTCAAACCCACCGGGTTTGATTGGGCTGAGCTGGCTTGCTCTGCGGCGACGGCATCAGACGACATAAAGCAAAATGAAAAAATTAGCATCGTAAATGCGAATAACGTGTTTTTCTGCGTTGCTAATGTAATTGAGCCCATCCGTTTATTGTTCCTTGTTGCCTATTTCATTGGGTATAGCCGCAGCGATACCACAAAGCCCATTAAATTGCCGATAAGGTGTCAAGAGGCCAGCGCGGCTTTGCTTGAGAGGAAAGCGCTAAGGTTTCCCCTGCTTTTAATCGCTGCATGCCGGCATAAGCAATCATGGCTCCATTGTCAGTACAATACGCCAAGCTAGGATAAAACACTTCACCTTTTAGCGCTTGCATTAGCGCTTTCATCTCGCTGCGTAGCATGGTGTTCGCACTTACGCCGCCTGCTATAACAAGACGCTTCATTCCCGTTTGTTTTAACGCCCGTTTGCACTTTATTATCAGTGTATCAACCACTGCCTCTTGAAACGCATAAGCAATGTTGGCTTTAATTTGCTCTGCATTATCGCCTGTTAAATCAGCGTCGCGGATAGTATTAGCCGCAAAGGTCTTTAAGCCACTGAAGCTAAAATCAAGACCAGGTCTGTCTGTCATAGGGCGAGGGAACTTGTAATGCCCTGCTTCGCCTTTTTCAGCCAGCTTCGCCAAAAGCGGCCCGCCAGGGTAATCTAAGCCAAGGAGTTTAGCGGTTTTGTCAAAGGCTTCGCCCGCCGCATCATCTATAGATTCCCCAAGCACTTCGTATTGACCAATACCTTCTACTTTAACCAGCATCGAGTGGCCGCCAGATACTAAAAGCGCAATAAAAGGAAATGCCGGTGCGTCGTCTTCGAGCATAGGCGCTAATAAATGCCCTTCCATATGGTGAACACCTACCGCAGGTACGTTCCACGCATAGGCCAATGAACGACCCACTGATGAACCGACTAATAATGCGCCTACCAGACCTGGGCCTTGCGTAAAAGCAACGCCGTCGATGTCTGTTGGTTGCGTGTTGGCATCTTCCATGGCTTTTTCTATCAAAGGAATAATTTTTCTTACGTGATCCCGCGACGCAAGTTCTGGCACTACACCACCATAATCGGCGTGCAGCTTCACTTGGCTATATAATTCGTGGGACAACAAACCTTTCTCATCGTCATAGACAGCGATGCCGGTTTCGTCACAAGATGTTTCTATTCCTAAAATACGCATGGGGAGTACCCTTTTACTACAAACTACGGTGCCTGTTTTTTACTACGCTCAGCGATAAAGTAGAGTTAGCCACTTCGATAAAACGTACGTTCAAAAACTGAATAAATAATTCTGGCGATCCGGCGCGATGATCTTTATGATCCTGCCGCGATCTTAACACTACCCTTAATAAGATCTGTCCACGTTTTATTTTTGATCAATGATGTATTAATCAAAGAAAAAACAAGGTGAACACGTTCTGATAAGGGCGCTTATGTGAGCCGAGTTAAACAACACAGTGCTTAACGAGCGCAGAGTTTACCTTTAATCCTGCATTCATGGAATGCCGGCGAACGGGTAAATGAATGGTAATTGCACAATATTGTCTATTTTTTGGCAATTCATCCTTTACTTTCTCTGTAGATATGATTAGAATTTCGCACCATTTTTAACCCGGGTGGCCTTTTTAGCGCACAATTTTACCCGGATTTACACAGTAAAAGTTTTGAGGTGAGTGTTTAATGCCTATCGTTAAAGTTAGAGAAAACGAGCCGTTTGATGTGGCGCTGCGTCGTTTTAAGCGTTCTTGTGAAAAAGCAGGTGTTCTTTCTGAAGTTCGTCGTCGTGAATTCTTCGAAAAGCCAACTTGGGAACGCAAGCGCAAGAAAGCTGCCGCTAAGAAGCGTCATCTTAAGAAGCTAGCTCGTGAAAACGCACGTCGCGTAAAACTCTACTAATATAGGGTTAAGTAACGAGTCTGAAAGGTGTTGCAATTGCAGCACCTTTCGCGTTTCTGGGCCTTTATTTTTTGGATGCTATTTTATCTATCCTAAAATATCCCGTTTGTTTCCCTTCAAATGGTTGCATTTGATTTTCAACCTGGGGCTTAATAATACTAGTCCGCATAGATGATTACCCTCTCAGCGAGAGTTAAAATGTTTGTAATCGCGGCGTGTTACCACAGGTATAGTGGTTCTACATCAAGGTGACACAACAAAGAGTACGGACATTTTAAACTCGCCCTTCGGGAAGGTCTGGCAAGCTTCCTAGCTTCATTCTGGGAATTTGAAAGGGAACAACCATTCCTGCATTCCCACGCTTCGCTAGGAAACTTGCCAGCGCCTTCTGAGTGGGCAATGATCTATGCGGATTGGTATAAACTCACTCTACTAATAAAAATCAGGAAGCATCATGGCACTAATTGATGATTTAAAAGCAGCGCAGAAAGATGCGATGCGTGCAAAAGAAAAAGTACGTCTTGGTACTATTCGTATGGCTATGGCTGCCATTAAGCAAAAAGAAATCGATGAACAAATTACGCTAGACGATAGCGCAATCTTAGCGGTGTTAACCAAAATGGTTAAGCAACGTCAAGACGCTGCCGCGCAATACGACGCCGCCAATCGCGATGACTTAGCCAGTAAAGAGCGTGAAGAAATCACTTATATTGAAGATTTCCTACCTCAGCCTTTGACTGATGATGAACTAAACACACTTATCGATGACACCATGGCGGCTACCGGCGCATCGGGTATGCAGGATATGGGTAAAGTGATGGGCGCGTTGAAGCCGAAGGTTCAGGGTCGCACTGACATGGGCGCACTGAGCGCCAAAATTAAAGCGCGTTTAAACGCCTAGGCGTAATACGTCCTTATGAGGAGTCTTACTCTGTAAGATTAAAGACGAACGAGGGTGTGAATGCCATACCTTCGTTATTCTCATTGTTGTACTTCCCTGTTACAGTACTTTACTCTTTTAATTTTGTTGTGGCAGCTCGTATTCGTGGGCGCCGCTGCTTATCTTTACTGGTCCTTTTAAATACCCCATGGCTGGAAAAATACCTCGCGATTTTATAGATGACTTACTCTCTCGTACCGACGTAGTAGAAGTCGTTGATAGCCGAGTAAAACTAAAAAAAGCTGGCAAAAACTACCAGGCGTGCTGTCCATTTCACAACGAGAAAAGCCCGTCGTTTACCGTTAGCCAAGACAAACAGTTCTACCACTGTTTTGGGTGTGGCGCTCACGGCAATGCGATTTCGTTTATTATGGAATTCGACCGCCTTGAATTTGTCGAGGCCATCGAAGAGTTGGCGCGCTATCACGGGCTAGAAGTCCCTCGTGAAAAAGGCAGTCGCCCTGCCATGAGCGAAGAGAAAAAGCAGCAACAGCAAGACGACTATGCAGTGATGGAACAAGTCACACGCTTTTTCCAGCACCAGCTGCGCCAAAACGGCAACAGCAAAAAAGCCATCGAATATCTAAAAAACCGTGGGCTTAGTGGCGACATCGTCAAGCAGTGGGAAATTGGCTACGCCCCTGATAGCTGGGATGCGTTATTAAACACTTTTGGCAAAGACCCACAGCGCATCAAGCAGCTGGTCGATTTAAAGCTAGTCAATAAAAACGACCAGGGGCGCACCTACGACTTCTTCCGCGACCGCATTATGTTTCCCATCAGGGACAAACGGGGGCGGGTTGTAGGGTTTGGTGGCCGTGTATTAGATGACGGTGGACCAAAGTATTTAAACTCGCCAGAAACCCGCATATTCCACAAAGGTAGCGAGCTATTTGGATTTTACTCAGCTCGCCAGAACAACCGCACCTTAGATACGGTTGTAATTGTAGAAGGCTACATGGACGTAGTGGCGCTAAGTCAGTTTGACATTAACATTGCCACGGCCGCGCTAGGCACGGCGACGACGCCTGAACACATTCAAATGTTGGTTCGTGCTACTTCGCATATCGTGTGTTGCTACGACGGTGACAGGGCCGGTCGAGAGGCTGCATGGCGGGCATTAGAGAACGCCTTACCGGCATTAAAAGACGGCGTGCGTATTTCGTTTTTATTCTTACCCGATGGCGAAGACCCCGATACTATGGTCCGCCAAGTGGGTAAAGAAGCGTTTATGGAAATGCTTGATAGTGCTATGCCGCTGTCTCGCTTTTTCTTCGAAAACTTATTAAAGACCCATAACGTTGGGACCCCTGAAGGTAAAATTGCCTTAAAAAAAGCGGCAATGCCGCTTATCGAAAGCACCTTGGGTGAAGATCAAAAGCAAATGCTCTTAGAAGAACTTGCAAAGCACACCGGCGAGTTTGACCGTTTTAAGCTTCAGCAGGACATAACAAAAGCCAACCAAGGGTCGAAGCAAGCCTACTCCCCTAATCGTAATCAAGTTAACAAACCCAAGCTTTCTCCACTGCGTATGCTAATTCGCTTGTTACTTGATAAGCCTGAACTGGCATCAATGTGTGAAGACGTTCAAATTGATATTTTTGCCGGCAGCAAAGCCGCTGGCATGGATTTACTACGCGACGTACACCGCTATTGTTTAGCTAATCCTAAGGCTAAAACTGCGCAGCTTGTTGAAAATTTCCGCGACCACCCCCATTCTTCTACTATCGCGAAATTATTGTTACAAGAGCACTTAGTTAAAGACGAGGATGCTGAGCGCGTATACAACGACAGCTTCGCTCGCTTACTGGACGGGCATTTCGATAGCCGTATTGAAACCTTAATTTCACGCTCGCGGGTTCAGCCGCTTACTCAAGCGGAAAAACAGGAATTGAACCTGCTTATGAGGGAAAGACAGAAGAGTTAGCCTAGTTAGCAAAAATTCTTATGCGAATTTTATGACCGCTGGGTTAACCTGATGTGCTGTGTATATTTCTGTTCGCCTTTTTACCTAGCAAAGGTTACTCGCGATTTTGTGTAGAGCGAACATGAAATTACTGGCTAAAAAATCGGCCGTCAATCTGGTAAAACCACCGGTTAATCTGCTATACTGGCTAATTCGCTGCAGACATGTTTAAACATGCTTCACCCTTTAGAGTGAACAAAAATGCAGCAACACGAGTAGCAAAGATATAGCCGAATATAACGGGCAGAACCGAACCCGAGCAGATGTGCATCGTAAAAGTATTGGTTTACACCAACGTGGCATCGAGCATTAACGGCCTTGATACAAATGCAGTACTACAGCAGATCAGGGAACATACCTAGGTGTATGTTGTCTTTTCTATTGCAAACTAATTGAATGTGAGAAGTGTAGGGTATATGGCGCAAAGCAAGCAGTCTCAGATTAAACTCCTGATTGCAAAAGGTAAAGAGCAAGGTTACTTAACCTTTGCAGAAGTTAACGACCACCTGCCGCAAGATATTGTCGATTCTGATCAAATCGAAGACATAATCCGCATGATTAACGACATGGGAATTCAAGTTTCTGAATCAGCTCCTGATGCAGATGAACTTCTCATGCAAGAAGCGAATGCTGACGAAGATGCCGCGGAAGCGGCGGCGCAAGCACTGGCTACCGTAGAAAGTGAAATTGGCCGTACTACTGACCCAGTTCGCATGTATATGCGTGAAATGGGTACTGTTGAACTTCTTACTCGTGAAGGCGAAATTGAAATCGCTAAGCGAATTGAAGACGGTATAAACCAAGTACAGTGTTCGGTTGCTGAATACCCAGAAGCGATCACTTACCTGTTAGATCAGTGGGACCTTTACGAAGCCGAAGAAATTCGCCTAAGCGATATTATCTCGGGCTTTGTTGATCCTAACGATGATCAAGATCTCGCACCAACGGCAACCCACGTGGGCTCTGAGTTATCTGAAGAAGAATTAGATGACGAAGATGGCGACGATGATGAAGATGAGGACGAAGAAGAAGACGATAGCGGCGTAGACCCAGAGCTTGCGCGCGAGCGCTTCTCAGAGCTTCGTGAGCAGTACATCAAAACTCGTGAAGTTATCGAGAAGAAAGGCCGCTCTCACGCCGATTCTCGTACCCAAATCAACGCTTTAAGCGACGTTTTCAAAGAGTTCCGCTTAGTTCCTAAGCAGTTTGATCGCATGGTTAAGAACATGCGTGCGATGATGGACAAGGTGCGTATCCAAGAACGTCTTGTTATGAAGTTCTGCGTTGTTAATGCAAAAATGCCTAAGAAAGACTTTATCAAAGCATTTGCGGGCAACGAAACCTCTACTGCATGGTTGCATGAAGCTGTTAAATCAGGTGCGCCTTATGCCGCTGATCTTGCAGTTAACCAAGAAGAGATTGAACGCTGCATTAGTAAGATGAACCAAGTAGAGCAAGAAACTGGCTTGGTTATCGCAGATATTAAAGACATCAACCGTCGCATGTCGATTGGTGAAGCGAAAGCCCGTCGCGCGAAGAAAGAAATGGTTGAAGCCAACCTTCGTCTTGTAATCTCAATTGCGAAGAAGTACACCAACCGCGGTCTTCAGTTCCTTGACCTTATTCAAGAGGGTAACATTGGCCTAATGAAGGCGGTGGACAAGTTTGAATATCGTCGTGGTTATAAGTTCTCGACTTATGCAACATGGTGGATTCGTCAGGCTATTACTCGCTCGATTGCAGACCAGGCGCGTACAATTCGTATTCCTGTGCACATGATTGAGACGATTAACAAGCTAAACCGTATCTCTCGTCAGATGCTTCAGGAAATGGGTCGTGAGCCTACACCTGAAGAGTTGTCCGAGCGCATGCTAATGCCTGAAGACAAAATTCGTAAGGTACTTAAGATTGCTAAAGAGCCAATTTCGATGGAAACCCCTATCGGTGATGATGAAGATTCACATCTTGGCGACTTTATCGAGGACAGCACTATTATTCAGCCCCTCGATTCAGCAACTGGCGGTAGCTTAAAAGGCGCAACACAAGAAGTTTTAGCAGGTCTAACAGCCCGTGAAGCAAAAGTATTGCGTATGCGTTTCGGTATCGATATGAATACCGACCACACGCTTGAGGAAGTAGGCAAACAGTTTGACGTTACCCGTGAGCGTATTCGTCAGATTGAAGCTAAAGCACTTCGCAAGCTTCGCCACCCTAGCCGTTCTGAGCAGCTACGCAGTTTCTTAGACGAATAGGTTAAGGCTTAACTTTATTTGTAAAAATCCCCAGCTTGCTGGGGATTTTTTTATGCGCTTTCTGTTTATGCCTGTCGATAGTCACTGTCGTATATTTACTAAAACTACCAAACTCTGCCCACAAAAAAGCCCCCTTGCGGAGGCTTGTTACGCATGTAACAGTCTAAGCTAATATCACGATAAAGCGCAGCTAACGCCCAACTAATCACTTCTAGGGGCCTTTAGCCTTATACTCTGAACTGCTTAGCAATAGACTCTAAATGTTGTGCCAAATCAGCAAGCTCATTACACATCGTGCCTAACTCAACAGAGCGGCTTGAGGTCTGTTCTGTGCGCTGGTGAATCTCATCGACATGGCGAACTATGTCTACCGCTACCGTACGCTGGTCTTCTGTGTTGTGCGCTATCTGCTCGTTCATTTGATTAATGCGACCGATAGTACTGGTAATGGTTTCAAGACTGCTTCCGGCTTTGTTAGCAGTTTCTACACTGCTAGATGCCTGCTCGGTTCCACGTGCCATCACTTCAACCGCAGAGTGCGCTGCGCTTTGAAGCTGCTCGATCGTACTTTGAATTTCTTCTGTAGATTGCTGTGTACGCGATGCCAGTGTTCTTACTTCATCTGCCACTACTGCAAAGCCACGGCCCTGTTCGCCTGCTCGCGCTGCTTCTATCGCCGCATTCAGTGCCAGTAAGTTAGTTTGTTCAGCAATGCCTTTTATGACATCAAGTACCGAGCCTACTTTGTTTGAATCAGACTCTAAACGCGCTATCACGTCTGCCGTTTCACGCACGTTCTCTGCAAGCTGCTGGATGCTCGTTACCGTCTGCTGAACAATTTGACGGCCTTCACTGGCGGCGCTGGTTGCTTCGTTGGCGTCACTTGCTGCCTGGGCAGCACTGTGTGCTACACCGTCTACTGAACCACTCATTGTATCCACAGCACTTTTCGCATTAGTCGCAGATTGCTGTTGAACATTAATGGTACGTTGGGTTTCTTCCGTTACCCCACGTAAATTTTGCGCCAAATTAGAAAGCGGTAAACTTGCTTCTACCACATCGCGGACAACCCCTTGAAGCTTGTCCATGAACTGGTTAAACCAATACACCAGTTCGCCAATTTCGTCTTCGCTTTTCGTTTCAATGCGTACGGTTAAATCGCCATTCTCTTGGGCAATATCTTTAAGTGAGCGCACCACGTCGTCAATACTCTGCTTAATTCCACGCACAATAGGCACGGCGGTAGCAAACAAAAGTATGGTAACAACGATAGCTAAAATAACACCTGTACTAATTAAGGAAGTGTTTGCTCTGTCGGTATTTTCAAAGGCTTCTTCAAACGCGGCCTGCTGCGCATCTCTGAATGTAGACATGGCGGCAATAGCATCGTCATAAGAGCTATTCATTTGCGATGAAAGTTCACCTAAGCGACTGAAGTCAGCGGTACCATCAACCATCGATTGAGACACGTCAAACGCCACTTTAAAGTAATCATCAAACCCTGCCGAAATTTTAGCTATTTCGGTGCGAAACTCTGGACTAATAGACCCTATTTGGTTAAGCCCAGCTTTCACTTCTTTCGCCAGGTTCTGCGCCATGGTGAGCGTATCTTGGTCACCAGTTGTAACCGCACTAGATAAGGTATCGCGCACCTTCTGCATATCGACAAGGGTAGATGCCGATTGTTGTAACGCTGGGAACTGGACTTGTTGAACTTTCTCTAAGGTTGCGCCGTTATTTAACGCGGTGTATACAGTAATAAGTAAGTAGATAACAAAGCTTATCGCTGCGATCCCCGGTATGAGAAATATCTTACTCGCAATAGGCATTTTTTTTAAAAAGTTCATTCGCTGTCCCACTGTTATTATATTCGCGCAATAGCTACCTGTTTTAATAGGAATAGCTATCTTATTCTAATTTATCTACTTAATAGCGAAAATCTTTAATAAAATTTGGCCTCGCACTATCATGCGAGGCCATAGTAGACACTTAGAACGTGTAATTAACGCCAACTTTTAGCAAAGTAGCATCGTTTAGGTCATTCAAATCGTCTGAATACCAAGTTACGTCTGTTTTAAGCGCGAAACCGGGTTCAACGTCGTAGCGCAGACCTACAGTAACGGCAGAAACATCTAGCTCTTGCTGAGCAGCAATACCTGCAGCACCCTGATAGATTGCAGACCAAGTGGCATCTGTTACCGCGTCACCCGTAGCAATCTGTGGTGGTAATGATGCAACTAGGCCTAGCTGGGTCCCATTGTCCGCTTCTTCAACTTCGTACGTAATGTGCGGTGTGAACTTACCGAAACGCATACCGGCTGTTACATACCACGCTTTATTATCAGCAATGATAGAGCCGTCCACTTCTGTTTGCGTGAATTCAGCGCCTACGAACCAGTCATATTTATCAATATCAACCGCTACTTCAAAGAAGGTACCTGTATCGTCATTCACACTAAAACCTTCAGCAACTTCAGATGCGTTAGGAATAGCGGCGCCAAATGCCGATATACCGTCTACAAACCCATCGAATTCCGCATTCGCAGCACTTGTTTTACCGCGTGCTAGCAAAGTACGCGCACTAAACCAGTCGCGTGTAGCTTCAAATGAAACCGCCACTACGTTTTTAAGTTCTAGTGCAGCAGGTGTGCCTGAAATAGTGGTATCGGTTTCAACTCGGCCCATAGTAAGCTGCGCGCCGTACTCCCAGTCACCAGAGTAATTCATGTAATCAACACGAACACCGTCAATATTGTTGAAATCTATGCCATAGATTGAATCTGGTGGTGTTAACCAGTGGTAAGAATAACCAATATCTAGCGATGCTGAGTATTTGAAAAGCGGCATACGCAGGCGACCAGCACTAATATTAACGTTATTATTTAACATATAAGTCATGTAAGCCCACTCGAAATCAGCGTCATAGTCTTCACTACCACGACCGACTAGCTGCGCTGTAGCAGATAACTTATCGCTAACATCGCCGCGAACTTGCAAGCCAAAAACGCTGCCAGGGTCGAAATTGAAGTCACTGTCATAGCCGTATACTGATTCATCGTCGTCTAGCGTCATTCCAGCAATAAGGTTAGCAAAGCCGTTAATTTGAACTTCAGCCATTGCGGGGGTAGCTAACAAGCCAGCCATTGATAAGATTGCAAGTTTGGTTTTCATGCGTGTTCCTTAAATTCTTTATATAAACGGGAGTTAAAAGGTGGCGACAACGCGTACGCTGTCGTTCACTGAGCCAGCGTCAACGTAGCCAATAGCGCCAGGATTAGCTGCTACTGCAGAAACCACTTCAGCGTCGCTCGCTAATGCCTTAGGCGGTTGCCCCTTACCCGTAAATACTAGTTTTGACCAAAACGCAGTAAGCTGTGCTGCTGTTTTGTTTAATACTTTGCCGTTAAATTCGTCAGTTGCAGCTTGGCCTTCTGCCAACGCCACTGGCTCGGCGTTTGTACCGCTAGGGAAAGCTTTTGCTTTATTTAAGAAAATTCGGCTAATGCTATCTTTGTCTAGCGCATCGCCATTACTGGGATGCACGATCACTGCTACATCAGCGAACGCTACGTTACAGCATAGGCCAGCTGCAAGTATCCATTTTTTCATCATTTGTCCTCTAGAGTCTGTTGAAGTATCTGCTCATCGCTTTCTACTTTCTTCTAAGGCCGCATGAAGCGGCGTTTGAGTATTTTTAACGAGATAGGCCAAACAGGTGCTTGTGTACTAACCATTACAACGGTGTAAGTATTAGTCACAACTTCAATATTCGCCAATTTGAGCTTAAAATATTTATCTTATATAAATTAATAGCTTATATAAGGTAGTGAAATTACCGCGAAGTGTAGAGGAAGTGAGAAGTTAAGCAACTATACCATTGTCTAATACATACTTATAAAGCTTATAACTATTCATAAGATATAGTGATAGAAGGGAAGTAAAAATAAATAACTAATAAGATTCAGCTACTTGTTAGCTTAACGAGTTGATTACAAAGTAATAATCCACCATATTTAGGTATATTTAAGCATACCTAATTTTACCGTAATAATTTGAAATATTGCCGAATAACGGGGAAGTATGCAGGGCGTAAGCCCTGCAAAAAACTTAATTTTCCCCTTTTCTATAAGGGATCGTTTTTTCTAATTGTTCAATTTCATTGGTTCGCTTAAGCGGCGATCCTGTGTTGCGCGCCAGCCAGCTGTAGGCCGTGGGAACAACAAACAACGTCATAAAGGCCGACACTAAGACACCTGAAAAAATGACCATACCAATTACCATACGACTTTCAGCACCGGGGCCTGAGGCAAGCACCAGAGGTAAAGCGCTAAAAACAGTGGTAAAACCGGTCATGACAATAGGTCGCAAACGCTGAGCGGCAGCCCGTTTTAGTGCATGTTCGAATTCCATGCCGGCGTCCCGCAGCTGATTTGCAAACTCAACAATGAGTATGCCGTTTTTAGCCGCCAAGCCAATTAGCATTACAAGCCCAATTTGACTGTAGATATTAATCGTCATGCCGCTGAAAAACAGCCCAATATAAGCCCCCACTAAGGCTAGCGGTACCGTTAGCATGATCACTAACGGATGTACCCAACTCTCGAACTGAGCAGCTAATATGAGATAGGTAACGGCAAGCGCCAGCATGAATACATAAATAAATGAATTCCCTGCCTCTTGGTAAAGCTGAGATTCGCCTTTGTAGTCAATCGACACATTATCTGGCAATTCGGTAGCGACAATGTTTTCAAGATAGGCTAGTGCCTCACCTAATGTGTATCCCTCTGCTAAGTTTGCTGAAATAGTGACTGCCCGCATTCTATTGTACCGATTAAGCCTTGAGGATGTGGCCTGCTCTTCAAACGTTAGCAAGTTATCCATCGGAATTAATTCACCGGTTCTTGCTGAGCGTACATACAAGTTTTCTATACTATTAGGGCTTCTGAAATCTTCTTCTATGCCTTCTAGAATTACATCGTACTCCTCTCCCCTATCAAGGAAAGTAGACACACGGCGCTGCCCTAACATCACTTCTAATGTACCGCCAATATCGCTGATAGACACGCCAAGATCTGCAGCCCTATCGCGGTTAATATTCACCAGCAGTTGAGGAGAGGTTTCTTTATAATCAGAATCTACGCGAACCAAGCCTGGGTTTTGCGCTGCCTTCTCAAGCACTATATCTCGCCATTCAACCAGGTTTTCATAGGTATCGCCTTGTAATACGAACTGTACTGGACGGCCTAAACCTCCCCCTGAAATCCCACTTCGCATGATTGCGAAGGCGCGTACATCAGGCACAGAATTTAGTTTAGCGCTAATTTCATCCATGAGAGAAAACGTACTAAAGTCGCGTTCGTCCCAATCTGCGGAGCCAACTATGGCAATACCCGCATTGCCCCCGAAACCAGGGGTGCGAACTAACAGGCGGTTTATCTTTCCGTTTTCTCGGTAAGGCATTAATATGCTTTCAATCTTCTCTAGGTTTTTGGCGTTACTTTCAAAGCTTGCCCCTTCCTGTGCATTCATCAAGATAAAGAAATTGCCCCTGTCTTCTTTAGGCACAAATTCACTGGGCACTTTCTCAGATAGCTGCACCAGCGCAACAACCGCAATCACCAACAAAAGCAGCATTAAAATAGGCTGGTGTAAGGTTTTACCCAGCGCAGTGAAATAGCCATTTTCCAACTGCGAGAAGCGCTTATCCATCCAGCTCCCAAAGCCTGAAGAGCGAGTGCGCTTTTTAAGGATCTTCGATGCCATCATGGGCGAGAGTGTAAGGGCAGTAAAGCTTGAAAATGCCACAGCCGCCGCAATAGCTAGGGCAAATTCGGTAAATAACCTGCCTATGTTACCTTCTAAAAATACTAAAGGTACGAACACTGAAATCAGTACAAGAGTGGTAGCAATAACCGCAAACCCCACTTCTTTAGCGCCGCGGTACGCTGCCAAAATAGGCGGCTCGCCCATTTCGATGCGTCGGTAAATGTTCTCTAGTACTACGATAGCATCATCAACCACCAGTCCAATCGCGAGCACCATGGCAAGTAGAGTAAGTAGGTTGATAGAGAACCCCAGCGCATACATCACGATAAACGCCGCAATGATGGAAACGGGTACCGTTACGGCGGGAATTAACGTAGCGCGAATATTACCTAAGAATAGATAGATAACGATAACCACCATTAACATGGCAATACCTAAGGTTTCGTACACTTCGTCAATGGATGCTTCGATGAACACAGACGAATCGTAGCTTGGCACAATAAAAATATTATCGGGAAGCGTGGCTTCTATTTTGGCTATTTGCGCTTTTGCCGCTCGCGCTACATCAAGGGTATTAGCTTTAGACTGCTTAATAATACCCAGCCCTATCATATTCACACCGTCGCCGCGAAACTCGGTTTCATCATCTTCAGCGGTTAACTCAACGTGGGCAATTTCACCAAGGCGAACCAAGTAACCGTTATCGCCTACCGCCACGGTAAGGGCTGAAAAATCATCAGGAGAAAGAAAAGTTCTTGCCACCCGCACTTCAAAGTTTCTGTCAGCACTTTCCACCTCTCCTGCCGGCAACTCTACGTTTTCTGCACGAATAACTTGTTCAACATCACTTACCGTAATACCGCGCGCCGCCATTGCGTTACGGTCTAGAAATACCTTCATGGCATAGCGTCTACCACCACCAATTTGCACGCGAGCAACGCCGTCTACAATTGATAACCTGTCCACTAACACGCGCTCAGCGTAATCGGTTAGCTCCATTGTATTTAAGTTGGTGCTGCGAAGGTTGTACCACACCACCGCACTTTCATCAGAGTTAGCTTTTGATACTTCAGGTGGATCGGCCTGATCCGGTAAGTTGTTCAATGCCCGGCTAACGCGTTCGCGTACATCATTGGCTGCCGCGTCTATGTCTCTTGAAAGCTTGAACTCAATGGTAATGTCTGAGCGGCCATTTCGAGACGTAGACGTGACATTTTTAATGCCTTCAATGCCCGAAATTCTGTCTTCCAACAGCTGCGTAATACGGGTTTCAACAATATTGGCCGACGCCCCTGTATAGGTTGTACTTACAGAAACGATAGGAGGGTCTATGTCTGGGTATTCTCGCAGACTCAACATGGAAAAAGCGACAACACCAAAGATAATGAGCAGCAAGTTTATAACGGTTGCGAAAACCGGGCGCTTTACAGATACATCTGACAATAACATGGCGTAAGCTCCCTAGCGGTTCAATACATTAACCGGCGACTGGTCGCGAACGCGAAGCGTACCTTCGGTTATCACTTCGTCCCCTGCGCTTAAGCCACTTACTATTTGTACCAGGCCGGGACGGCGCTCCCCTATTTCGACTTCGGTTTGGTGCGCTACATCGTCCTTTACTACATAAACGAATTGCTTGTCTTGAACGGGTACCAGTGCTTTTTCTGGCAGTACCAAGGTATTTAACACCCGCTTTTCTACTACTACGGTTAACAACATGCCAGGGCGCAAGCGCTTATCTTGGTTATCTAGCGTCGCCCTAACTCGAATAGAGCGGCTAATAGGGTCAAGTCGTGTATCGATATTCGTGATCTCTCCCGAAAAGCTTTCACCGGGGTAGGCTACCGACGAAGCGGTGATCGTCTGCCCTTTTGCCACACTAGCCAAGTGGTTTTCAGACACACTAAAGTCGACCTTTATTACGCTAATATCATCTAAAGAAGTGATGGTATTGCCTGGCTGCACCAGTGAGCCAACACTGATCTCGCGGTTACCTAACAGCCCACTAAACGGCGCGCGAATTTGCAAATCATTAAGCTGAGCCTGCGCGATATCTAGTTGTGCTTCAAGCGCTTTCACGCGGGCCTGTTGCTCATCGAGTAATTGTTCGGAAGTGGCGTTAGACTGGCGCAAGTCCGCTATACGGGTGAACTGACGTTTAGCCTCTTCAATGTTTGCTTTTAACTCTTCGACTCGAGCGCGCTCTTCGGTATTGTTAAGCTGAACCAGCAGCGCTCCTTTTTTCGCTTCATCGCCATCTTCAAAATGAAGTGCCTTTACTGTATCGGTAACTTGAGCAGTGATATTGACCGACTCATTGGCAATTGCTGTGCCTAGCGATTCGATGGTAATAGGAAATGCCTGAGAGGAAACCATCGCGGTATTGACTGGCGTAGCCCTAGGACCACCTTTATTCGCACTCTGCTCTTCGGGCATATTCAAGTACACCACTGTACCAGCAAGCAAAACCACACCAATTAACAAGGGCGATAAAGAAAATCGTGAAGACATAACCTTTCCTATAGGTAAAAAGTACCCACTGAATATCCGTGTTCGGTACGGGATCAATGGGTGTACGAGCACACTATAATGGCTTATTAACGCGGCGGCTTATTAGACATAGTAAGCACAGCCTAACCTTACATTGGTGTACTGCGTCATTATTGTTTTATTTTAATTTTGTTTTTGCGTAGAGTCTGTCTCTAATGTTGCATTACTTATACAACTTTCATTAACAGCCTTAGAGTATTTTACCCAATTCGATGCCTATCTTATTTCGCTTATCAGCTATATTCGCTGTTTTAACGCTTTTCGCATGCACTCACCCATCGCCTGATGCGCCCATGTGTCGTGTTTCAAATTCTCTAGTGCAGGTGCAACAGAATATAGGCCAGCAAGCACAGGCTTCTCCTATCGCTGCCGCATGTCTAATTAAAGCCAACTCAAAAGTATTGCTGGTTGAACATCGGTTATCAGGGAAATTTGATTTTCCCGGTGGTGGGCGTGGTGAAGGGGAATCCCTCGCCTGTACCGCACACAGAGAAACATGGGAAGAAACGGGCTTTAACGTTGAAGTATCCCAATACCTGTTAACAACCAAAAATGGGTTAGTTTTATTTGGGTGCCAATTAGATGCCGGCCTAGAGAGCTTACCAGACAAGTTTGAAGCACCTCGTTGGGCGCAAGTAGAAATTACGGGGTTAGCAAAAATAGACCCCTTTGTTATTGACCAAAACGCCATGCGCTTTGCGGATGATCTTATTCCCTTGCGCGATGGCTATACCCAATTCGTTATAAACCAGCCCTGACAAAGCATTGTTCATTGCGATGGGTATTGGTAAATTGTCTCCACACAAAAAATAGGAGAGATGGCTTGTTTTCACTGCCAACCTTAAGCCTTAAAGGCAAAGTATCAGATAAAGAGTGGCAAACTCGTGTAGACCTCGCCGCCTGCTACCGCCTAGTGGCAGATATGCGTTGGGGCGACCTTATTTACACCCATATCTCAGCTAAAGTGCCAGGTACCGACCATTACTTGGTGAATGCATTTGGCCTAACCTTTGACGAAGTTACTGCATCTAATTTAGTTAAAGTCGATTTAGCAGGCAATATTCTGGATGACACGCCTTACGGCATTAACCCAGCGGGCTTCACTATTCACAGCGCCATCCATGAAGTGCGCCACGACGCTCAATGTGTAATTCACTTACACACGTTAGCGACTATATCAGTGGCATCTGTGAAAGGAGGGTTAAAGCCCTGGAGTCAATACTCTATGTTCTCTTTGCCTTCGCTGTCTTATCACAGTTACGAGGGGTTGGCGGTTGACGATAGCGAGAAAAAGCGCCTGCAGGATGACTTAGGCGATACGAATCACATGCTTCTGCCCAATCATGGCGGATTAACATTAGGCCCAAGTGTTGGTGATGCATTTATGCGCTTTTACGATTTACAGCGAGCCTGTGAAATTCAGCTAGCCTTGATGCAGTCTAACGAAGAGGTCATAGAAATACCGCAAACCATCATTGATGGCATTTACGCGCAGGCTAATGTGGTTCACAGCGGCGAAACCGGCGGACAAAAAGCGTGGCCTGCCATGTTGCGCAAAGCCTACAAGTTAGATCCGAGCTTTTGCGAATAAACGCCGCTCGCTTGTCGGAACACCCATAGCTGCGCCACGCCGCGCCAACTAATTTTCAACCGGAATTGTTTTAATACTATGAAAGTCACCAAAGTAGAAATATTTGATATTGAATGCCCTAAACGCCCACAGTGGAACCCTGTTTTCGTACGGGTTTACACCGATGAAGGTATAACTGGCGTAGGCGAAGCAGGTCTTGCTTACGATTGGGGGCACAGTGCAGCCGCCCATATGATTAAAGAGATTGCCGAGGCGATGCTCATTGGCTTTAATCCGTTCCATACCGAGCTACTGTGGTCGAGAATGCTTCGCGAAGGCTTTTGGGGGCTTGGAGGCGGCCCGGTGATTTACGCGGCGATGAGCGCTATCGACACGGCACTTTGGGATATTAAGGGTAAAGCGCTAGGGCTCCCTGTGTATGAATTACTAGGTGGTAAAACAAACGGAAAACTGCGTAGTTACGCCAGCCAGCTTCAGTTCGATTGGGATAAAGAAGTCACTAAGCTTAACGACCCTGCTGACTACGCTCGCGCGACGGAAAAAGCTCTTAAAGACGGCTATGACGCTGTTAAAGTAGACCCTATCGTTTATGACAAAGACGGCAATACCCATTTCGATAGAACCAAGCTATTTACAAAACCTGAGCTGAGGCTATTTAAAGCAAGGCTTCAGGCTATAAGAGACACCATGGGCGAAGATGGCGACATTATTTTTGAATGCCACAGCTTGTTAGGCGCATCCACCGCTATTCAGCTGGGTGACATTGTTGAAGAAATTGGCTGCCTATATTACGAAGAGCCCGTGAACTACCTTAACTCGAAGCTTCACGACAAAGTGGCGAAAAACGTAAATGTGCCTATCGCTGGCGGTGAGCGCTTGTATCATCGCTGGGATGTACGCCCTTACCTTGAAGACCAGTCTATTGATGTGCTTCAGCCGGATGTTGGTTTGTGTGGCGGTTTCACCGAAGCGAAAAAAGTGTGTGACTATGCGGATATTTATGATGTCCGTGTCCAGGCTCACGTGTGTGGCGGGCCGGTAGCTACGGCCGCAAGCCTTCATTTAGAAACGGCAATTCCAAACTTCTTAATTCACGAACACCACACTTACGCGATTAAAGACTGGAACCGAGAGTTATGTATTCAAGACCCTCAGCCAGTAAACGGTTTTATAGAGGCGCCTGACACACCGGGAATTGGTATCGACCTTAATGACGAGGTAGTTTATCGCTCGCCTCACATGACGGTAACCGCACTGAAATAAGTGTTACCTTTAATAGCTAAGCGAGGCCGTACCATTGCTTAGCGTTTAATGAAAATAGCGCCGCCTTTTGATGTTCACAAAGCGGCGCTGTCATATTAAGAAAGCCTTGCCACAGTGCTTCATAGGGCATGCGCCACTGACAAAGTGGATAGTTGCTTGCAAACATTAACTGCGCCACGCCTACCGTATTAACTAGCGAGTTAAAAAGAGGTTTGGCACGCTGCCACTGCCAGTTGCGGTTTTGCATTTCTAGCCCAGAGAACTTAAATACCACCTGCTTGGTTTCACTTAAGTTGTGAATATTCTGCTGCCAATGCTTAAATGCCAAGCTATTAAATTCAACAGGCGCCACTGCGCTATGGTTAATGGCTACCCGTAACTTAGGGTAGGTTTCAAGTATGGCAAGTAGCGCTTTTACAGCGCTCCTATCGGCCAGGTTAAACTGAGCTTCAAAGCTTAACCCTTGGGCTGCCATATGCCCTAACCCCCACTTTACCTTTGGTGAGGTCAAAAGCGCGTGGGCGTTTTCGTCTAATATATGGCGAAGGCCGCAAACCGAACCGTAGTTTTTCAACGCATCAATGTGGCTGCCAGCGCGCATACAGGTTAAATCTATACTCGCAATAGAACGAAAAGGCAGTGAGCAATGGCGCATTAGAAAATCGATTTCTCGCCAAGGGCGTTCGTTGTCAAACCCCGCTTCAATGTGAACAAACCCTGTAAGCTTGCCCTTTGAAGCGCGACGTAAATGATGCTCGTAAGTGCTTTTTGCGATGACATCTTTATCTGGCCAAAACGGCGGATTGTTCGGCTTTAACCAGTGGTAATCGCCTTCTTGTAAAGCAAATAAATGAACATGTGGGTCAACCCAAGAATGTGTTGCAGCGCTCACGTTTACCTTACCTCTTGTTAGTTATTATTGCGCTGTGTAGCCGCCATCGACCGCGTACAAACTTCCTGTAATAAACGACGCTTTATCACTACACAAGAAATAGGTGAGCTCGGCCACATCTTCTGGCTGACCTAAGCGACCGATGGGCTGCGCAGCGGCTTCTTCTGCCACCACCTCATTTTTATCAGCGCCAGAGCGTGATACATAGTTATCGATAGCATTGTGAAAAAGGGGCGTTTCAATTGTGCCGGGGCAAACCGCGTTCGCTCGAATATTAAAGCTCGCATAATCCAGTGCTGTAGTTTTAGCTATCGACGCGAGTGCTGACTTTGTTAACCCATAGGCAAATGAATTACGCTTTCCAACAAAAGATTGATCGGACCCCATTACCACAATGGCACCGTTTCGCTGGTCTTTCATGGTAGGTAAACAAGACTTAATAGCGGCGTAGGCGCCTTTCACGTTAAGATTGAGTACCTTATCAAGCAAGACTTCGTCAGTATCTTCGATAGTGGCAGAAACGTGCATTCCCGCATTGCACACTAGCGCATCAATACGCTTATACGTTATCAAGACCTCGGCAATTGCCGCTTCCACGTTGCTAACCACGCTCACGTCGCAGGGCTTCCACGTTGTGTTAGGTAACGCGTGTTCAAAGTCTCTGATATCAAGATTAATCACCTGGTAGCCATTTTCACTAAAAAGCTTACATACCGCATGCCCTATCCCCAAGCTTCCGCCTGTTACAATACACACAGGACGTGTGGCGTGTTTATACTTTCCATTATCAGTGCTCTCAACCGCGCTTGAAGTTACATCTTGTGATGACATGTCGTTGTGTACCACGCTCTTTTTGTTGCATTTAATAAAGTTCGCCTAAGCATGCCAGTGCCAATTAGAAATGCAAGCTAACTTAGTGCAAGCACGTATGCCCTCTTTATTCTCCCTGACACCTCTTACATTCACTGCTATAAACATAATACAAATTTATTATTAACTTTCCTTTAACGGGCTATTCCGACTACGCTTTTTGTGACTATAATAGGCAAAATTAAAACACTTGTTTGAAAAAGGAGTCATCCATGCCTCTGTACCATGCCCCAACAACTGATTTTCAGTTTTTATTAAAAGATTGGCTTGGACTTGATGCCCACTACCAAAAGCTTGGCATAGCCGATTTTGATAGCGAATTGGCGAATGAAATTATTGCTCAAGGTGCCAAGTTTGCATTAGATGTAGTTGCCCCTTTAAACCGTGAAGGCGATGAAGAAGGCTGTAAGTTAGAAGACGGGAAAGTAACCACCCCAAAAGGCTTCGCTGATGCCTACCAAGAATACGTAGCCAATGGCTGGAACGCCATGCTAGGGGTAGCCGAGTATGATGGCCAAGACCTACCTTACACGATGGCTGTGCCTGTTCACGAAATGCTAAATGCAGCAAACCTAAGCTGGCGTTTAACCACCATGCTTACAGAAAGCGCTACCCTTGCGGTAACCAAGCATGCTAGCAAAGAACTTAAAGATATTTATCTTGCCAAACTGATTAGCGGTGAATGGACAGGTACCATGAACCTTACCGAGCCTCATGCGGGAACCGATCTCAGTTTACTTAGCACCAAAGCTGAGCCACAAGGCGACGGCAGCTATATGATCACGGGTAACAAGATATTTATCACGGCAGGAGACCAAGACTGGAGCTCGAACGTTATTCACCTTGTGCTTGCCCGCCTTCCCGATGCGCCCAAAGGGGTAAAAGGAATAAGCCTTTTCTTAGTACCTAAGTTCCTGCCAGATGCGAACAACGAACCAGGTGAAGCAAACACCCTGTCCGTGGGCAGTATTGAACACAAAATGGGGATTAAAGCGAGCCCTACCTGTGTGATGAATTTTGACGGGGCTAAAGGTTACTTGGTGGGCGAAGAAAACCAAGGTCTAGCCTGTATGTTCACCATGATGAATGACGCGCGCTTCCAAGTGGGCCTTCAAGGTTTAGGGGCTGCTGAAGCCTCTTACCAGGGCGCACTGACTTATGCACGTGAGCGAGTGCAGTCTCGCGCGCCTCAAGGTATTCAAAATCCAGACGGCAAAGCTGACCCTATTGTCTTTCAACCTGACGTAGCTCGAATGCTCCTTACTCAAAAGTCTCTGATAGAAGGCTGCCGCGCCCTTTCGCTTTTTTATGCGAAATTTATGGACGTTGAGAAGCTCGGTGAAGGGCAAGAAAAAGAAGATGCAGAGAAAATTCTGCAATTCTTAACGCCAATCTGTAAAGCCTTTATGACCGATATGGGCCTTGAAACCACAAGCTTAGGTGTTCAAGTGTTCGGTGGCCACGGCTTTATTCGCGAGTGGGGAATGGAGCAGCTTATGCGTGATGTGCGTATTGCTATGCTTTATGAAGGAACTAACGGCATTCAAGCGCTTGACCTAATAGGCCGTAAGCTAACCCGCGACGGTGGTCAAATGATGGAGGCGACCTATAAGGCATTCTCTGCCTTAGTTGGCGATATACAAGACAGCGAAGCGAAGAATCTTGCGCAAGGCATCCTTGACGATTGGCGCGCCTCTTCTGCTGATTGCTTAGGTATGGATGCGACTACGGCAGCCTCAGCTGCCTGCGATTATCTAGCTTACAGTGCGTATTCACTCATTGGCGTACTTTGGTACAGTATGGCTGACAAAGCTCAACATGTCGGCAATGCAGTGCTTGCGGCATCGAAGATGAAAACTCGAGATTTCTACATGGAGAGAATTCTTGTACGTCGCGATGCTCACAAAGCGGCATATAAAGCAGGCCCAGAAAGTACCCTCGCCGTTTCAGGTAATGAGTTTGATTACCTTTAAAATATAACAGCTAAGCTCGGCTTATCTACTTCTGATAAGCCGAAGGCACAAAAAAGGTCACTTCATTGAAGTGACCTTTTTTGTGCCTTAAGTCTCTGCTTGCAATGTGCTCTGCAGCTGCCCTAATTCGTTGCGGCAACTTGCGTAGAAAAAGTATCGGAAAACCAGTCATTCAACATGGCTTTCTCATAAGATAAGGACTCTGTTCGGTTGCGACGAATATTCGACTCCATAAAATCCATATCTTTAAGCTTCACATCTTTTGCACTTAGAATCACCTTGCCATCTTCGCTGGCTAACGTGTAGCTAAAGGTCATGCGCGGTATATCGATGCGTTTGATAATGCGAACGTCGCTTCCCGCACCTGAACCAAAGCCGACAAACTGGCTCGGCCATACCTGTCCGGCAAGGTCTACATTAGTCACTGTCATAGAGAGCACTTGTGATTCCGGTAAGCTACTCGCTAGCTCTGCAATATGGGACTCAAGCTCTTCTAACGTGCGTTCGCGAAAACGTTTGCGCGATTCATTGGTTGGCCTTACATCGCTGTAAGATTCAGGCTCTTCCCACGTAATGTTGACTTCCGCTGCCTGGGAGGGAGCAAGAGCCGCTAGTAAACCTACTGCTGCGGCGCAACTCAAACAAGAAAAAGTACGTAGTTTATTCACTTTTATGCTCCTAAATTCAGTCGATTCGACCATAAGTTAGCAAGCTTTAAAAATAGTTTGTCCGAACTATAATCGCCCTGCGCACTACATACCTTCAGAGTTAAACTTAGGTTAGTTTTGCTTGGCGACCTGCATAACCGGTGACTGCTTGATGATTAGGCAAAGCTGAGCGCGTTTAGTTCCCGTAAAATTTGGGTTTATGTCGTCATTTTCACAATAGGTAAGGTAGAAGCGCTTCACACTGGCACTGCTAACCGTTATTTGCTTCACGTAGGTTTGCTGATAGGGCTTCAGCGGGCTTAACTCAATATTAATTTTATCCTGCAGGCTTCCTAACTCTTTGCGTTCTGGCAAGGTAGAAAAAGCCACAAGCCAATCTGACACTGAGTGTTGGATATCCTCAAAGAGGTACTGAACAAACGGGGATCGCAGTACCAAAACCAGAACGATTATTTCAGCCGCGATAATAAAGAACCTTAACATAACTTCCCAGTTAACGTTGACGCACGTTTTAAACAAATAGCTTCAAGTTACACACAACTTAAAAACAGATCACCTAACTTCTTTTTGCCAAATTCCACTTTAGAGTAAGTCTAATGTACATGATTTAGACAGTATTTGACCATAATATTGTCGCTGATATTAATGGCTTATGGGTTTATCTGTAAATACGACAATCTATACTCATGTATAGTAGTACGCATCTAGCACGATTTTCACGAGCTGTATAAAAGTGTTTACGGTTAAACGAGAAATCAACGCGTTACGCTATGTCATTCGTGAAATTTCTAAACTTTCAGTATTGACTGAAAGTTCTAAAAGTTAGACCATACGCTCCATTATTGATCTATATTAAATACGATGTTGAGATCGCAGTTATACTGCGCAGGCAGTTCGCTACATCTACATAAGGTTAAGCTATGAATGAAAAAATACCGGTCAAGACCGTTACGCCGGTAAAAGTGCATAAGCCGAAAGGTAGTGCAGAGGGTAAGCGCCATGATTCACGCAGCCGTATTTATGTGCGCGCCGTTCAGGGGCCTCTTGAAACCTTCAGACGTTTCTTTGGCCTTTTCTTTTTGGCCTTGTTTGCCGTTATTCCATGGATTCAATACAACGGCCACCAGGCGGTTCTACTAGATATTGGTGAGCAGCGGTTTACTATTTTCTCGCTTACTTTGTGGCCTCAAGACCTTACTTTATTAGCCTATATATTCATTGTTTCGGCCTTTGCACTTTTCTTTGTGACAACCTTTGCAGGGCGAGTGTGGTGTGGCTTTATGTGCCCACAAACCACGTGGGTTTATATCTACACGTGGTTTGAAGAGAAATTCGAAGGCCCACGCAATAAGCGCATAGCGCTTGATGCGCGTAAAATGGACGTGGATAAATTTCTAAGGAAAACAGCCAAACACACAGCGTGGGTATTAGTTGCCTTGCTTACTGCCTTAACTTTTGTGGGTTACTTTACCCCCATTGGTGCCTTATTTTTTGACTTTGCTACCTTTGATACGAGCTTTTGGGCGGGCTTTTCGGTTATTTTCTTTGCAGTCTGTACCTATGGTAACGCGGGTTATATGCGAGAAATCATGTGTACTCATATCTGCCCTTATGCCCGCTTTCAGTCAGCCATGTTCGACAAAGATACCTTCACTGTATCTTACGACGCAAAACGAGGCGAGCAGCGCGGGCCGCGCCCCCGGAAACTTAGTCACGAGCAGGTAAAAGAAAAAGGCTTAGGCGATTGCATTGATTGCAACCTGTGCGTACAAGTGTGCCCCACTGGCATTGATATTCGTAACGGCCTTCAATACGAGTGCATTAACTGTGGCGCCTGTGTCGATGCCTGTAACGGCGTTATGGATAAAATGGATTACCCCAAAGGCCTGATTAGTTTTACGTCAGAAGAAGAACTTGCCGGCGGTAAAACGCACGTTTTACGCCCTAAGCTGATTGGCTATTTTGTAGTGCTTATCGTTATGACAGGCTTACTATTTGCCAACATTTGGACGCGAAGCCCAACCGAGGTGGACATTATTCGCGACAGAAACTCGCTATACCGTGAAACCAATGAAGGCCTGATAGAAAACGTATATACCATTAAGGTTTTAAATAAAACTCAGCAAACCCAAACCTACACTATTGCAGTGAAAGGGCTACCTGATTACGAATACATAGGTGAGCAAACGGTTACGGTTGTCGGTGGTGCGGTTTACAGCACACCGATTTCAGTTGCAACCGACGCCTATAATCTGGAAGATACGGTTACCGATATTTTTATCAGTGTAACCACCACAATTGATGGAGAAACGGTTACGGTTGATGAACCAACGAAGTTCCTTTATCGATGACAGATTTTTCTTTCTCTGGGCTTAGCCCAGATACCATATTAGATGCCCTGGAAAGCCAGGGCATTTTTCTTCAAAGCGGCTTGTTAGCGCTTAACAGCTATGAAAACCGGGTTTACCAATTTCTTGCTGAAGATGGCAAGCGTTACGTTGCCAAGTTCTACCGCCCTGCTCGATGGACTGACGCGCAAATCAATGAAGAACACGCGTTTGCTAAAGAGCTTATTGACAACGAGATCCCGTTAGCCGCGCCTATTTCGCTTAATGGCGACACCCTTCATCATCACAAGATTAACGGTACAGACTACCGATTTGCCCTGTTCCCATCTGTTGGCGGCAGGCAGTTTGAAAACGATAATCTTGATCAACTTGAGTGGATGGGAAGATTTATTGGGCGAATTCATCGCGTTGCCCACGCGAAAAGTTTTACTCACCGCCCTTCTATAGACATCGAGAGCTACCTTGAAGAGCCCAAGCAAGTACTCGAGCAGAGCACGCTACTGCCTGAGCATTTGAAAACTGCCTTTTTTGCCATTTTAAACCCTGTAATGGCCGCCACCAAAGACGCTTATAAGTCCACCACTTCCATTCGCTTACACGGCGACTGCCACCCGGGTAATATTTTGTGGCGAGACGGCCCGACATTTGTCGATCTTGACGACTGTCGTATGGGCCCAGCCATTCAGGATTTATGGATGATGCTAAGCGGCGACCGTCAACAGCAGCTTTTACAGCTTGATACCTTGGTTGAAGCTTACGAGGAGTTTCACACCTTCGACACGTCGCAACTTCCGCTTATCGAGCCCCTTCGCGCCATGCGTATGGTGCACTATATGGCGTGGCTATCAAGACGCTGGGAAGACCCCGCGTTCCCCCGTGCGTTCCCTTGGTTTGCAGAAGATAAATATTGGGAAGGACAAATTCTTGCATTAAAAGAGCAGCTATCTGCGCTTCAAGAGCCTTCATTAAAATTGGGCTATTAGCCCATTTAACACGTGCTTTTTCACTACGCCTTTTCGCAGTGTATTAAAGACAACGAAAAGGCGTAAGGTATAAAAAACTGTATTCGCTATCAATTTTTAACTTCTATATAATCGCCCACGCGTAGGTGCCCTTGTTTATCAACCGATGACGACGATAACTAGGGTTAAACGGGAAATCAGTGGAAAACTGATGCTGCCCCCGCAACGGTAAACTCAACGCTATGTCGTTTTCTTTTCATACGCCACTGTCTTTTGTAAGTGAGCGCGCTTTTGCGCTAGCAAACACTATTAGATGGGAAGGCAAAAGAGCTATCACTTTAAATGTGACGGTGAGTAAGCCCGGATACCGGCCTGTGCCTCACGGTGTCGTTTGCTTGTAGCCTCAAAATTAGCAAATAGAACGCTTCCCTTAAACATGTGCTCGGGCGGAGTGCATCAAAGAAAATATAAAAAACCATGCGTACATATTTTAATAAAGCAGCGCTAAGTGCTGCGGTTCTCTCGTGCTTAAGCACACCTGCTTACTCTCAAACGCTCAACCAAGATATTGAAACGCTTACCGTAACCGGAACGCGTTTGCCCATATCGTTAACGAAACTTCCCGGCTCTGTTTCAGTACTCACCGAAAGCGATATACAAGCTTCAGGTGCACTGCAACTAACCGATCTTATTCGCGGTTTGCCGGGCGTTAGCCTAGCTCAATCTGGTAGCCCAGGCGGCTTAACTGAAGTGCGCGTTCGCGGAAGCGAAACCAACCATTTACTTATTTTAATTGATGGCGTTGTATCTAACGATATAGGTCAAGGCAGCCTCGTTGACTTGGCCCACCTAACCAGTGCCAATGTGGTGCGTATTGAACTGCTTCGCGGCCCTCAAAGCGCCCGCTGGGGCAGTGGTGCAATTGGTGGCGTGCTGAGCATTACAACAAAGTCAGGTCAATTTGCAGCCAATGAGTCACACGTTGATTTCTCTGCAGCAGCAGGGACACAAGGCACGCTACAAGGCAGTATGAATGCCCGCTCTCAAAGCGATAATGTGGGTGTGTCTGCCTATGCTAGCTATATCCGTACCGATGGCGATAATGTTTCGCGCGTAGGCAATGAAGATGACGGTTACGATAACATGACCGCTGGTCTTAACCTTAACTACGCTGTGTCTAATGAGCATACGCTAATTGCTAATTTGCGTACCGTACACTATGAAAACGACTACGACGGCACTGATTTTGTCATTACCGGCTTACCAACTGACACCGATAATGTGACCGACGGCGCACAACTTAGCGCTAAATTACGCTGGGAGTTTGCCCCAAACAATACGCAATATCGTTCTGCATTAAGTGCACACTACCGAAAAGACGAGAACGACAATACCGAATCAGGCGTTGACGCCGGTGGTACAACCGGGGAGCGTATTGAGTTAAATTGGACAAGCTTTTACGCCATTAAAAATTGGGACTTTGCTGGCGGCGTTGAATACCTACAGCGACTGTTCGACCAGCGCGGCCCCATCAATTTTGGCGATCCTAATCAAAAGCAGCACGACAATACGTACAGCGTTTTTGCAGAATCTAACGGTCAATTAACCGAGTCTTTAACGGCTACGTTAAGCGCCCGTTATGACAACAACAGCGAGTTTGATAATGCACTTAGCTATCGCGGCGGGTTAAGCTGGCAATTAAATAACCACTACACGCTGTTTACCAGCTATGGAAGCGCGGTTAAAACGCCTACTTTTACAGAGCGCTTTGGCTTTTTCCCAGCCAGCTTCGTTGGCAACCCCAACCTAGAACCTGAAACTAGTGAAGAGTGGGAAGTAGGTGTTAAAGCTAATTGGAAGAAGGTTACGGGTCAGATTAGCGTCTATACTGCCGACTTAGAGGATGAGATAAACGGTTTCGTTTTCGTCCCAGACGCTGGCGCATTTAGCGCCGACAACATTGACGGCGAAAGCGCTCGTGAAGGGGTAGACGTAGAGCTTAACTGGAACAGTGGCTATGGTGACATTACTGCTGCTTACAGCTATTTAGACGCAGAGCAAACAAATAATGGCATTACCAACACAGAACTTCGCCGTGCGCGTCATCAAGGCTCTCTCACCTATACCACAGACTTTGGAACAGATGCATTCAGCTTGTACACGAAGCTGGCTTATACGGGTAGCCACTATGATACCTTCTTCCCGCCGTTCCCTGAGCCATCGCAGACACTAGCACTCTCGGCCTACACGCTGGTAACGGTCAACCTTAGTTATCAGATTGATGCTAAATGGCAGGTTTCACTAAAGGTCGATAATGCCTTTGATACCGACTATGAAGATATTGTGGGCTACGCCGGTCAAGAGCGCCGTGCGCTCCTGTCAGTTAACTACAGCATGTAGGAAGCCCCACTTACGGCACAAGTATAAAGGCTATATCCAGCGGTATAGCCTTTTATTTTTTGCTAGGCTAGATTGCGATTGAAAACACACAAGCCAAGTGTCATGTTGCCACGTGAGTACCCCAAAAACCTTGATACCCGCCTTAATTCATCTTTTGTTCAGTTTGGCACTTTTACACTTACGTCCTGTAACACCTAACCCACACGTTGAAATCTGCGTTCATACCGTACCGGTTATTACAAGAGTTTGTATGAAACGGCAGCCATTCGCGTGGCACGCTGGGCTTTGAATCTCGTTTTTTGGTGAGCTTATCGCGTATAAGGTTTTGAAGAACAACAGAACCTAGTTAAGCGAACAATGCTGTGATAATCTCATCACCGATAATATTTTTGAACATAGGATCATATTCCATGAAAAAGTTTGCAGTAATGTTTGTCATGGCAATGCTTTTGCCATTAACGGCCTGTGCACAAGAGCCAGCGTCTAAATGGAAAGAAGGTACGCACTACAAAGTACTTGATAAAGAAGCCACAGATAAGCCAGTAATTACTGAGTACTTCTCGTTTTGGTGCCCACACTGTTTCCAGTTTGAGCCTATCGTTGCGCAAATTAAAGAAAAGAAAAGCGACGGAACCAAGTTCAACAAAGTGCACGTAAACTTTATGCGTTTTACTGGCCCTGAAGTGCAGGACGATGCAACGAAAGCCATGCTTATTGCCCGCGCTATGAAGCAAGAAGATGCTATGAACAAAGCCATCTTTAACTACATTCACAAACAGCGCGCGTCAATTACCGGCCTAAAAGACCTTCGTAACATCTTCGTTGTAAATGGCGTAGACGGTGAAGAGTTTGATAAAATGGCAAAAAGTTTTGGCGTAAACAGCATGCTGCGTAAAAATCAGCAGCAGATTGACGAATACCGTGAGCACTTAACGGGTGTGCCAAGCTTCATCATTAACGGTAAATATCAGCCAACGTTCACCGCTGATATGTCATTTGATGACATTGCTGATTTAATCGTGTGGCTATCAGAGCAAAAGTAATTACGCCATTCGTATCTACATTAATTAAACACATTATGGGCGCTTAAGCGCCCATTTTTATGTCTTGGAGAACCCAATGCACGCAGTAGGTGACTTTGCTGATTTCATATGTGAGCTAGACCATTTAAAAGCCGTTAAAAGGCAAATAACGCTACCTTGTGATAACTATCGCCAGGAAAACTCAGCCGAGCACAGTTGGCACGTGGCACTAATGGCAAACATGTTAAGCCAGTACGCCGCTAAGCCCATTGATGTCAGTCGGGTTATTCGCATGATCCTTATTCACGATATCGTTGAAATAGACGCCGGTGATATGTTCGCTTTCAATCACCAAGCCGACCACGATGAACAAGCAGAAAAAGAACTAGCAGCGGCTAAACGAATCTTTGGCTTGCTTCCAAGCCCACTAGATAGCGAAATGCTTTCCCTTTGGCTTGAATTTGAAGCAGCGGAAACCGCCGATGCTGAGTTTGCTAAAGCGATGGACCGTGTACTTCCCGTGTTTCAAAATATGAAAGACAATGGCGGTAGCTGGAAGCGGCATAATATTGCAAGAGAGAAAATAGAAAAGCGAAACGCGCATCTTAAAACCTGTGCCCCCGCCCTATGGGATTATGTTTTACAGCAGCTTGATATTGCGGTTGAAAACGGCTGGCTAAGCAATTAACAAGCAATGTTAATATCACTATAGCCAGCGTATTTATTTATGGTGTGGAGAGCTAACACAAACAGCGTTGTTAGCACGGGGGATAATCTTAAAAGCGTGTCCCCACCCACATCCAGAAGCGGTTCGCGTCTACTTTAATATCGCCTGCATCATAAGTACCGTACTTGATGCCAAAGTTATATTTACCTGCAAACTTCTTCGTATATTGAACATTAATTTCGCTACCTAAATCGTCTACCCCGTTGCTACTGTCATCGGCAGTGAAGTCGTGGTAGGCCAATAGCCATTTACCACCAGCAAGGCCACCTGATAGGGAAAACTTGAGGTCTTTTAGCCCCTGCGCAGGTGTACCTAGGAATTGATCGGTCCAACCATTGAATTTATGCAACGTGGCCAGCGGTGTCGCGAACCCATATTGGCCGTCATCTGAACCCAGAATCTCGTAATCAACTTTAGCCGTTACGCCAGAAAAGCTGGCAGCTAAATAGGCATTGAGATATGACGCATCAAAATCCGTCGTGGTTTCACCAGCGCCCGATTCACTTGACTGAGTGGCAAACTCAGCCCCATACGCCCAATTAACCTTTTCACCTTTTGTTTTCCCGTCGTAACTGACGCCATAAGTATCGAGTGCATTATCAGTATCACTATCGATTTCGAGTAAGTACGCATACCCCACGAACTTACCTATTTTAGAGGTGTAGGTGGCGTGTAAGATATGGTCGTTAGAGTCCAAATCTGCCGCTTCGGCAAAGATGCGATTGCGTTTGTAAAGGTAGCTGAAGAAAAGCGATAAATTCTCTGATGCAGCATACTTTGCACTCACTGCATCAAAGGTTTGGCGGTCTTGTCGCCAGCCAACGTGGCCCACAAAGCGATGGTCGTCTAAAGTAATAACTTGACGACCTACCTTTGCAGTGAAGTTATCCGCTTTATATTGAATAAACGCTTGGTCGACTTCAGTTGTTTCGGGGTCAGCAATAACCGAGTATTCGCCCACGTTAAAGCCCGTTGGGCCCACAGTAAATTCATCTTGGCCTAATACGATACGACTATCTTCAACCTCTGCGGTAAAGGAAAAGCCGTTAACGCTGCCCGAACTAAAGCCTAATCGCGTGCGCAGCGTTAATGCGCTGGCATCTTCTAGTGCATTATCTTGCTCTACAGACTCATAACGCAAGTTTAAATCGGCCCACGCAGTTGCGTCGCTTAGCGCAGTGTGAATATCATCGGCCATGGCGCTTGTACCTATCAGCGTAATGACAGAGGTAGCGAGTATTTTCATTCCAAAGTTTCGTGACGAGTTCATGTGTTTTACCTACCGGTTCTTTATTTTTGTTGGTCAGTACTTTCCCGCCCGACAGAAAACGCCGGGTGAAAAGCGATAGTTAAAATGCGTGGGCGGTAAGGTATACCGCCTTATTCAGATGCCGGCAGTGCTAGGCGGCATCTGATTTTTTAGCGTCTTTTTTTTCAGATGACACCTCATTGGATTTACTGTTTTTCTGTGAAGCAGAGTGCTTAGCCCGTGAAGGCACGGTTTCTACTTTCTTCTGCTTATCGTAAAGGAAAGTCAGCACTTCATGTCGATAGTGGTTGTATTGCTTATTATCAGCGAGCGCTAACCTGTTTCGAGGACGAGGTAACTCAATATCTAGAATTTCACCTATCGTCGCCGCTGGCCCGTTATTCATCATAACAATACGATCAGACAGCAGTACCGCTTCATCAACATCATGGGTAATCATGATCACCGTATTGCCGAGGTCAGCGTGAATTTCCATAAGTGAATCTTGCAGGTGTGCGCGAGTGAGGGCATCAAGTGCGCCAAACGGTTCATCCATCAGCAATACTTTTGGCTCCATCGCTAACGCTCTGGCAATACCTACTCGCTGCTTCATGCCCCCAGATATCTCACTGGGAAGTTTGTCTAAGGCGTGGGTCATGTGCACAAGTTCTAAATTGTGCATGATCCAGTCGCGCATTTCGCCTTTGCTTTTACCTCGCATGGTAGATTTAACCGCAAGTTCTACGTTTTTATACACCGACAGCCAGGGTAATAAAGAGTGGTTTTGGAATACTACCGCACGCTCTGGGCCAGGTTGTTTAACTTCAGCGCCATCTAAAATTACGCCGCCGGTGGTGGCTTGGTGTAGACCAGCCACGATATTAAGAACCGTTGACTTACCACAACCCGAGTGCCCGATTAATGAAACAAACTCACCTTTGGCAATTTTTAAATTCACGTCTTGTAGCGCGGTAAACGGGCCTTTAGGCGTAGGGAAATCGATGCCTACCTGTTCTAACTCTAAGTGTTTAGTGTGCATAAATATCTCCTCAAAATTAGCGTAGTACGCTCGACTTGTCCCAGCTTACAGCGCGCTGAATTGATAACATTAAGCGGTCTAATACAAAGCCTATTGCGCCAATGGTCAGCACTGCCACCATAATTCTGGCTAACGATTCTGAACTGCCGTTTTGAAACTCATCCCATACAAACTTGCCTAACCCTGGGTTTTGAGCGAGCATTTCAGCGGCAATAAGCACCATCCAGCCGATGCCAAGGGACAGGCGAAGGCCAGTAAAGATCATAGGTATTGACGATGGTAGAACAATTTTAGTTAGGTGCGCTAAAGGCGTTAGTCGCAATACTTTACTCACGTTGATGAGGTCTTTATCAATGTTTGATACGCCTACCGCAGTATTAATAAGCGTGGGCCACAAGCAACAAAGCGACACGGTAAAAGCCGAAGTGACAAAAGACTTTGAAAACGCGGGATCGTCGCTAACGTAAAGCGCACTCACTACCATAGTCACTAGGGGCAACCACGCTAATGGCGACACAGGTTTGAATAATTGAATTAAGGGGTTAATCGCCGTATAGGCAGACTTGCTCAACCCGCACAGTATTCCCACCGGTACCGCTACCACTGATGCAATAAGAAAGCCCACCATTACGGTGTATAGACTTGTCCATATTTGGTCAAAAAAGGTCGGCGCACCGGTAAAATCTCTGATTTTTGGCTCATAAGTGGGGTCTTGAGCTACGCGAGCTGCGTTTCTCGCCTCTTGACGTTCATAAAATGCCGCGGCCTTTTCACGCTGTGCAATATGTTCATCAATTAATGCCCCCGTCTGTTCAAAAACTTGTACCGGGCCAGGAAATTGTCCTAGCGAGGTATCAATACTTTTCGCGACGCCATTCCAAATAGCCAAAAACATTAGCAAACCGATAACAGGCAGCAACAAGGCAGGGGTGGATTGGTATAGCCGACTCGCCATTGAATTAGCATTTGACGGCGATGTTGGAAGACGAAGAATGGTAGTCATCTTGCTCATTGCTTGCTCCTGACATTGATTAAGCGCTGGTGCACTGTGTTTGCCCCGCTGCACCCAAAGGGAGCTTGCGGGGCGATTAAACTCGACACTTAAAGAACCGTGTCGCCTTTAAGGCCAATTTTAAATTGCTCTAAATAAGCATTTGGCTTGCTTCCATCAAAGGTGACGCCGTCAATAAATTCGCTTTGTGCAGGCTTGTAACCTGTTTCTGTCGAAAACTCTGGGAAGTCTGACGCCTTCGCTTTTCCTTCTGCAATAAGTGCTTTAGCGGCCTGAGCATACACTTCAGGCTTATACACCTTCTTCGCGGTTTCTTTGTACCAGTCGTCAGACTTTGCTTCAGATATTTGCCCCCAGCGACGCATTTGCGTGAGGTACCAAATCGCATCGCTGTAGTAAGGGTAGGTTGCGTTATAACGGAAGAATACGTTGAAGTCTGGCACATCGCGTTTATCGCCTTTTTCGTATTCAAACGTTCCGGTCATGCTGTTGGCAAGGACATCTTCATCCGCGCCTACATAGTTACTTTTCGCTAGAATTTTCACCGCTTCAGGACGATTCGCATTGTCGTTTTCATCAAGCCACATTGCTGCTCGAATAAGGGCTTTAACCACGCGAATATGCGTATTGGGGTACTTTTCAGCCCAACCTTGGCTAACGCCGAACACTTTCTCGGGGTTGTTTTTCCAAATCTCGTAGTCAGTGATAACCGGAACACCAATGCCTTTAAATACAGCCTGTTGGTTCCACGGCTCGCCTACGCAATATCCGTAAATCGTGCCCGCTTCCATGGTTGCTGGCATTTGAGGAGGAGGGGTTACAGAAAGCAGTGCCTGTGCGTCTATTTGCCCCGCTGTATCACCTTTGTGTGGCGCGTAGTACCCCGGATGAATCCCCCCCGCGGCTAGCCAGTAACGAAGTTCATAGTTATGGGTAGAAACTGGAAAAACCATACCCATATTAAACGACTTACCGGCGTTGCGGTATTCGTCAACAACAGGTTTCAGGTAGTCGGCTTTAATAGGATGTACTGGTTTGCCATTTTCCTGAGGGATATGGGCTTTCATTTTTTCCCAAACCTCATTGGATACCGTTATACCGTTACCGTTGAGATCCATACTGAAGGCCGTAACCACGTGAGACTCGGTACCAAAACCGATAGTCGCACCGAGCGGTTGCCCCGCGAGCATGTGCGCTCCGTCCAACTGCCCATCAATAACCCTATCTAGCAACACTTTCCAGTTTGCTTGTGCTTCAAGGGTAACGTAAAGCCCTTCTTCTTCGAAGAAGCCTTTCTCGTAGGCTACCGCTAGGGGTGCCATGTCAGTTAACTTGATAAAGCCAAACTTTAACTCTTCTTTTTCAGGCCAGCCCAACGCAGGCTCCTGTGCGGTAACAGAAGTGGAGAAGCTCGCTACAGAGACAGCGAGAGCAGCGCATACGCCAGCACTCGCCGTTCGCAAGCGTTTAAGTAATGATGTTGTTTTTAACCCAGTCATACGTGTTCCTCGTAACCAAAAAAAAACCCACCAGCTATCGACGTATTACCGTCGAGCATGGTGGGCTTCGTTGCCGTGTTTGTAATATCGGAGTTCTTACAAACGCATCAAGTTGTTAATGGTAAGTCAGGAATTCCCGCTCACACACCTCATCTTTAAGGGAGGTTTATCAAAAGCTTTAGCTTATAAAACCACTCTGTTCTTATTATTATTCACTTGCCATAGTTACCGGAGATGATATCGCTTCCCTACCGTTCTCCGCTGAATCCTGTTTATTTACCCTATGGCAAATGTTGTGCATTCCACAATGTCGTTGCACTGTGTATGCAAACACTACTCTTTAATAGCAGCATCGTTATTGCACCAGATTTATTGCAGTCTTCGTGCCACAAATATAATTCTATGATTTCATTAGAATTTATCAAAAAACAAGGAAGGATATTCAAGAATTACGGGGAGCTAAGTGCACCAAAAAAGGGGGTACTGTTCAACGGTGGTGCGTGTGATACGCGTCCACCGCTGAATCATGTGTTGGCCTTGTTAAAGGGAGACTACCTTACAAACGCTTAGTGAATTGGCCTATGGCGTTTACCACCTCGTTCGCGCCACTTTGTATTTCGCCCATCGCTTGACCAGACTGAGTTGAATACTCTAACGCTTCTCGGGCTTTTTCTTGCCCAGCTTCAATCAACTGCACTGCATTTTCAGTTAGCTTTCTATTTTCTACTACCACATTGACAATTTCTTCTGTAGCACTGCTTGTTCGCGAGGCAAGTTGCCTAACCTCATCAGCCACCACGGCAAACCCACGACCTTGGTCGCCGGCCCGTGCCGCTTCAATAGCGGCGTTTAATGCTAATAAATTAGTCTGATCGGCAATACCACTAATGCTTTTTACAAGGTCGGCGACTTTTTGTGATTGCTCGTCAAGATCCTTAATACCTGCGCTAGCATTACCCATTTGAGCGGTAAGTTCGTTCATCGCATTCACTGTGGAATCGAGCACTTCATTACCTTTGCGCGCCTGTTCACCTGTTTCCTGTGAAATATTAAAAGCGACATTCGCGGCTTCAGAAATAGCAAATTCGCGCTGCATTTGCTCTGTAATCACAGTGGCAAATTTCACCACTTTATACAGTTCTCCGTCTTCATTTCTAATTGGGTTGTATGACGCTTCTAACCACACTTCATTGCCAGAACTATCTATACGCTTGTAACGCCCCGATTCTAACTGTCCTTTTGCTAAACCCCGCCAAAACTGTTTATATTCCTCAGAATTTGCTTCTTCTTCGGTACAGAAGATGCGGTGATGCTTACCTTGAACTTGTTCTAAGGTATAGCCGGTCCCTTTTAAAAAGTTCTCGTTCGCCGTGATGATAGTGCCGTCTAATTTGAATTCGATAACAGCAGAAGAACGATGAAGCGCAGCAATCATGTCTCTCAATTCATTGCTGTGAGTGATATTTCGCGTTTGCTCTGCCATATAAAAGGCGATGTACTTCACATTTCCAAAGGCATCATCAATAGGCTGAATAATCCCCCTTACCCAAACCTCTTGGCCTTTAGCATCGAAGAAGCTTATCGCGCCATGCCAGTGGCGGTGAGTTTTTATGGCGCCAAGTAAATCCTGTGCAGCTGGCTTTCTTAACGCATTTTGACTCATTAGGCTGTCTAGACTCTTGCCTTCTAATTCGCTGAGTGAATAGCCAGTAGCTTGGGAAAAGAGGTCATTCACTGCGCGAATTCGGCCTTCTGCACTTAATTCGACATACAACATTTCTTCCCGTAATTCTTCCTGAACGGTGTGATATGCCTCGATTTCCTTTTCCAAACGTTGCTTCTCGGCTATCAACTCTTTATTTTTGAAAAACATTCTGCGCTCCTAATGGACCTCGTTTCACGCATTTTTAACGTCTGCATCTATTCACATTAAAGGCAAATCACCACTACAGGCATGCCCGTAGCATGCCTCGGTAAGCGCAGTCATTTTGAAACGATAGGCTAACTTTTTTCTTGGTCTTGATTAAAGATAGCAGAGGATTTGAAGAGCATTAAAAATTTAAGAAAATAAAAGAGGCAGGGATTGTTTATCGCGCTCAGCCCAAAGCTGCCTTGCTTGGGTAAGGGCATCGGTAACGGCACAATTTTTAAGAAGTACTAGATAGCTAGCTAATGTACTTAGGATAGCCTGCTCACCATAAAGGCTATTTGCTTTACCTGCCCAGACGTCAAGCATGTCGTCAACCTTCATATCTTTGTCTTTGAGCGCCCATTTATCAGCGAGCACAGGCATTATAACTTCTTCGGTTTTCCCGTTTCGGGTAATAAAAAGCTCAGTTTCTCTTTCACCGTTAACTTCTGGATCACCTCCATCACCGCGAAAGCAAAGCGCATCAATCAAAGGATAGTTTTCGTTTACGCGGCAGTGTTTATGGTCAAGGTGCATGTGATAAACCCCTTGGACACAAAATTTGGCAGCTGTAGGGTTCAATAGTCTAGCGAGAGTATTAGCACACGACCGTAATCCAAAGACGTCTCGTAATTTAATAATAGTGTCCAAAGCGGGAAGAAGATAAGACAAATCAAGGTAAGTGACACCCTTTTCAGTCAACTGCTGTTTTGCCTGAGCAATACTATTAACTTCGGGTAAGCCAAGTTTGGGTAAAGCGATACTCGCGTAAAGGCGACCAGAACCTGGCTCGTGGGCACCGTGAAGCATAACTGAATACCCGTCTCTTACCAGTATGGCCACGGCCAATAAATACCAAGGTAGTTGACGGCGTTTACCTGCATAACACCCTATATCTAAGGTAGGCGTAAGTGTTTTCACCTCGGGCTCGATTAACTCTCTACAAGCATCGACAAAACCAATGACTTCTTCTGGGGTTTCTTCTCGCGTGCGCAGCAGCATGAGAAAAGCGCCGCGCTGATCGCCTGTCACTTCATTAGCCAACACCATTTTCATGGCATGGTAGGCCTCTTCTTGGGTTAGGCTGCGCCCCCCTTTCTGACCCTTACCAATTATTTTTATGTATTCGCTAAATGGTTGCTGCATGCTCAGATGAATGTAGTAGAAGTGTATTAACCTGTTGACGAGACTCTACCACTTTTCCAAATATAAGTAACGTCGGGCCCGTTAAATTCGCTGCGTTTACTTTACTATGTATATCAGCCAGCGTTCCTGTAATCATGCGCTGCCCAGGGGTGGTCGCATTTTCTATAGCTGCTACAGGCCATGCGCGTGGCACGTTGTGATTAACTAGCCCACGGCAAAGCCCTTCTAGGCGACTTAGCCCCATGTAAACCACCATGGTGTGTTTCAATACGCTTTGTGCCATTGACGCCATTTCTGGCCATTGGTCTGCATCTTTAAAGTGGGCCGTCATAAAGCTTACCGATTGGGCGCAGCGCCTGTCGGTAAGGGGTATTCCGGTATAGGCAGATACGCCCGATGCAGCGGTAATACCAGGCACGATAGCGAAAGGAATTTCCGCTTTGGTTAATGCATCAGTTTCTTCGCAGGTTCTTGCAAATAGCGCTGGGTCGCCCCCTTTTAAACGCACGACGGTGCACCCCATGCCTGCGAGTTCAACTACGCGCTTACAAATAGCATCTTGGGTAAAGCTGTGCTTTTTACAGCGTTTACCCACATATTCTTTCGCCACTGCTTGAGGGATTAACGCCAGTATATCTTCGCTCACTAAGGCATCGAACAGCACTATGTCTGCCTGTTGTAAGAGGCGAAGCGCCTTTAATGTAAGTAGTTCGGCATCTCCAGGGCCTGCGCCTACAATAAATACTTGGCCGCGCTTTTCAGCGGTACGCTGAGAAAGCGTTGAAAATTGGCTCAAAAAACGCGACGCCGTCGAATTGTTCTTGATTATGTGCTGGGTATTGCGTTTAGCTACGCTAAGGTTGGCTCCGCGGGCTTTAAAAAAGGTGCGTAAAAAAGGTAACGACCAGCTAGATGCTAATGACATGAATAAACGCTCCTAAATAATTTGAATGTAGATAACTTAAGCACCTATCAATGCGTGCTGATTAATTCGTTGTGATAGTGCAGGCTTACACGAGCCACAGTTCGTACCGCATTTTAGCTTTTTGCCAAGTTCCGTTACCGAGGAGCAACCGCCTTCTATAGCGTCACTAATTGTTTTCTCGCGCACCTCGAAGCAACTACATACTACATCGCCATTTAAAAACGCCTCGTCTACTTGAGTGCGTAATAACTTGCGCTGGGTTTCAAGGCTAATAGAGGTATTCAGCAGACTGGCAACCCAAGCATTAGGCACTGACCATCCAGCGTTAGCGTCTACTGCGGCTTCCTGCTCTGGCTCATCACCTAAAAACGCCGCAAAGCAAAGCTTATCGTCTACAAGGGCTATACATACTGAGTAGGTGTGATGATGAAACTGCAATAACACAGTGTTTTGTGGTAACAGAGGTAACACGTCTTGTGTGAATGCTCGGCGGCCCTTGTTCGATGCAATATTAAATACCGTTGACGCATCACCAGACAGGTTTGTATTCGCTGGCAATACTGCACCTTCAATAGGCGTTTTCGTCCAATAGTCGCAAGCATGCTGTAGCGCGACTTCATCAAGAAAGTTAAATTCACCGAGCTGCGCGTTTTGCGCCATTGATGCAACGAAAACTTTGCCGTAGGTGGTAAAGCGTACAGGTTCTATAGCAACGGCTGCGTGCTTTAACTCGGGCTGACCTGAAATAGGGTCTACCGCACTGGCGTAAAGTGCCCCCAACTTGCAGTGTGAGCCGTACTGCGCAGACCAATGGATAGGAATGAAGACTTCTCCTTTACGCATGTCTTCATCGACTTTAACGGGGTAGATAACCGGTGCATCTACACATGACGCACTATGCAAAGACACGTAGTCTTTATTCCTCGCGCCTAGCGTTTTAGCATCATGAGGGCTTACATGCACGCTGGCATTAGGCGTATGGGCTAGCAACTTTGCTGCTTTGCCGGTACGAGTCATGGTATGCCATTGATCTCTGGCGCGCCCGCTGTTTACCACAAACGGGAACAGCTTCGACGTTTGTTGCTGTGGTGCTTTAAATACAACAGGAATAAGCTTGGCTTTACCGTTAGGCGTAGAGAACTGTTTATCGGCAAAGGGTCGCTTGCTGTTAATCCCTTGCATACCTTGCAACTCATCAGATGTTGTAAATGGCCACTGTAAAGGTGACATGACATCATATTGCGCCTGACTAATATTTTGTAAAGGCGATAGGTCTAGCTGGCGTTGCCCATTATTTTGATAACCGGTTAACCCTGCGTATTCGCAAAAAATTTGCGATGAATGGGTAAAATTAAATGCCTCAGCAAAGCCCATTTTAGCCGCTACGTCACACATAATTTGCCAATCGTGTTTTGCACTGCCTGGCGGGGGCAAGATACCCCGCTGACGAGATATACGGCGCTCTGAATTGGTCACCGTTCCATCTTTTTCAGACCATCCCGTTGCCGGAAGGGCAATGTGGGCGTATTTCAATGTGTCGTTAGATTCCACGATGTCAGACACCACCACCATGTCGCACTTTGATAGTGCGCGCTCGACTTGACCGCGGTTGGGCATACTTACTACAGGGTTAGTGCCCATTATCCAAACGAATTTTACTTCCCCCCTTTCAATGGCGTTAAAGAGGTCAACAGCTTTAAGCCCCTGCCCTTTAGGCATAACAGGCGCGTTCCAGTATGTTTTTACTGCGTTGATATGCTCAGGGTTTTCAAGGTCCATATGTGCGGCAAGCATATTTGCTAACCCGCCTACTTCACGGCCTCCCATGGCATTGGGCTGGCCTGTAATTGAGAAAGGCCCGCAGCCTTCTTTTGCAATTAAATCGGTGGCTAAATGGCAGTTTATAATGGCTTGCGCTTTATCTACACCCGCTGACGATTGGTTCACCCCCATTGAATAGAAGGTAATAGCCCGAGCCGCTTCACAAAAAATCTCATAAAAGGTTTTCACGCAGCTAGCATCGACATCGCAAATCTTGGCGACTTCGCTAAGCGTCGACGCGCTCGCACTTTCTAAAGCTTCATCTAAACCGTCGGCAAACCTTTCAACGCTTGCCTTGTCTATCCTTTCCTGCTTATTAGCAAAGTGTAGCAGGCCATTAAAGAGTGCCACATCACTACCGGGTTTTATTGCTAGGTGAAGGTCGGCAATGGTACAGGTTTCAGTTTTGCGTGGGTCTATGACCACCACCTTCATGTGCGGGTTTTTAAGCTTTGCACGCTGAATACGCTGAAAGAGTACAGGATGTGCCCACGCCGTGTTACTGCCAGTGATCACCAGTAAGTCTGTACATTCCAGATCAGTATAATCGCATGGCACCACGTCTTCGCCGAATGCACGCTTGTAGGCAGCCACGGCTGACGACATGCAAAGGCGTGAGTTAGTATCAATATTGGCACTGCCGATGTAGCCTTTCATTAATTTGTTGGCAATGTAATAGTCTTCGGTCAGTAGTTGACCTGACACGTAAAAAGCAACGGCATCCGCGCCATACTGCGCAATAGTAGAGGCGATCTTATCCGCAATCACATCGGTGGCCGTGTCCCAATCCACCGATTTACCTGCCATGGTTGGGTGAAGCAAACGCCCATTAAGGCCGTTCGTTTCAAGCAGGTTTGTTCCTTTAACGCACAATCTACCAAAATTGGCGGGATGCTCGGGCGTGCCCTTAACAGTGTCCAGGGTTACGGCACGCTTACTTACGTTGCAACTGATATCTACGCCACAACCCACGCCGCAATAAGGGCATGTTGTTTGTCTTAACTGTTCAGACATAATATCGGGTTGTGGAGTAGCCATATTCATATCATTACCTTTTTCGTTTTCTCTGCTTTGTCAACGCCTTCTGTGTGCAGCGTACCGCTTAAATGCCAATGAAAACCTTTTCACCTTCTACTTTTACTGGGTAAGTGGTAACCGATATATCATCGTATTCCTTACATAGCCCGCTTTCTAAAAAGTAATGCTCCTTGTATAAAGGAGACGCAACTACCGGGGCGCCGCCAATTGACCCCAAAAGCCCGCGATATAGCACGTTGGCCTTGCCAATGGGGTCGTAATTGCTTATCGCAAAAACCTGGGCTTCCCCTTTGATACATAAACAAAAAATCGCGATTTGCCGAGACTCTACTAGGGCGCAAACGCCGCTATTTTTTACTAAGTCCCGTGTTTCGCACACTAGGTGCCATTGCTGAATGTCTTGCCCTGAAGCTAAAAAATTTGGCGCTGCTGACATCAAATGTTCCTCCTAAGCTCTTTAATAACTAAATCGCTATACCATAGCGACTGGAATAAACTGGTCTTTCCCTGCCACTTTTTCAGCTTCTGTTGCAGGGCGAACCTGACCTCGCTCTGAAACGAACTGAATATTGGTATCGCCTGCATTACTGTTTACAAACTGACGGAAACGCTTGCGCGCTTCAGGGTCTTCGATAGTGGTTTTCCACTCACATTGATACGCGTCAACCACGGTATCCATTTGCGCTTCTAGCTCGTCGTTAATGCCCAAGGCGTCGTTTATCACCACATCTTGAAGATAAGCTAAGCCGCCTTCTAGGTTATCCATCCACACTGAAGTACGCTGAAGGCGATCGGCAGTCTTCACATAGAACATCAACACGCGGTCGATATATTTGATAAGGGTTTCGGTATCTAAGTCGGTGGCAAACAAGTCGGCATGGCGGGGCTTCATACCGCCGTTACCGCATACATACAAGTTCCAGCCCTGCTCAGTGGCAATAACACCAATGTCTTTACTTTGGGCCTCAGCACATTCACGGGTACAGCCTGATACAGCAAATTTGATTTTGTGCGGTGCACGTAAGCCTTTATAGCGATTTTCTAAATCGATAGCGGTGCCAACTGAGTCTTGTACGCCATAGCGACACCAAGTACTACCCACGCACGACTTTACAGTGCGCAGCGCTTTCGCATACGCATGACCGGTTTCAAATCCCCCCGCTACTAGCTTCTCCCAGATGTCAGGAAGGTGTTCAACACGCGCGCCGAATAAATCGATTCGCTGCCCACCGGTTATTTTGGTGTACAGGTTGTACTCTTTCGCCACTTCACCTAACAAAATCAATTTCTCTGGCGTGATTTCTCCGCCCGGTACCCGTGGCACAACGGAATAAGTCCCGTCTTTTTGCATATTGCCAAGGTAGATATCGTTGGTATCTTGTAACGGTAGGTGGGCCGACTTTAGAATGTAGTCGTTATAAACTGATGCCAAAATAGAGCCCACTGCGGGCTTACAAATCTCGCAACCTAAACCTTCACCATGCTGCTCTAGCAGGTCATCAAACGTGCGAATATCGTTTACTTTTACAAGGTGAAAGAGCTCTTGACGTGTATAGTTAAAGTGCTCACAAATGGCTTTTGAAACTTCAACGCCGCGTTTTTCAAGCTCGCTGTCCACCACGTTTTTAAGTAGCGCTGCACAGCCACCACAGCCTGTACTGGCTTTGGTTTCACCTTTCACATCAGCTACGCTACAGCAGCCACCTTCAACGGCTGAAACAATATCGCCTTTTGTTACATTCAGGCAGGAACAAATAGACGCGGTGTCGGGTAACGCATCGGCGCCAAGAGCAGGAGCGGCATCCGACGACGGAAGAATAAGGCTTTCAGGATGCTCAGGAAGGTCGATAGCGTTAAGCGCATACTGCAATAACGTATCGTAATCGCTGGTGTCACCAACCAGTACCGCGCCCAGCACTTTCTTTTGCTCACTATCAACAACAAGCTTTTTGTAAACGCCTTCAGGCTGGTTTAAGTAGGTATAACTTAATGCCCCTTCAGTACGTTCGTGCGCATCACCAATGGAGCCTACTTCAACCCCCATAAGCTTCAACTTAGTGCTCATATCCGCACCTGAAAACTCAGCATCACCACCGGTTAGATGATTTACCGCAGTGCGAGCCATAGTATAGCCGGGGGCAACAAGGCCAAAAATTTTGTTGTCCCATAGCGCGCATTCGCCTACGGCGTATATATTCGGATCAGACGTCACACAGTGGTTATCAATAACAATACCGCCGCGCTCGCCAAGTGTTAGTGCTGACTTCCTACCAAGCTGATCCGAAGGGCGAATACCCGCAGAAAAAAGGATCATGTCGGTTTCAAGTTCGGTGCCATCGGCGAACACCATTTTATAGCGACAGGTATTTCCCGCTTCAATGCTTTGTGTCGTTTTTTGGGTATGAACAGTCACGCCCAAATCTTCAATTTTATCTTTAAGGACTTTACCACCGGCTTGGTCAAGTTGAACCGCCATTAGCTGTGGCGCGAACTCGACGACATGAGTATCAAGGCCGGCTTGCTTCAGAGCGTTCGCCGCTTCTAAGCCTAACAGGCCGCCGCCGACAACCACCCCCACGCTACTTACCGCCGCCGAGGCCTCAATGGCAAGTAAGTCATCGATGGTACGGTAGACCAAACAGTGCTCTTGCTCGTTACCGGGAATAGGCGGCACGAAAGGATATGAGCCGGTAGCAAGCACAAGTTTATCGTAACTAAATACCTGTCCCTCTGACGTCGTCACTTTTTTGTTGTCACGGTCTATATCGGTCACCAACGCATTGGTCACTACACTTACGCCCCACTGGGCATACTGTGCTGGGGTGGTAAGCGCTAAATCATCAGCACTTGCGCCACTAAAAAACGAAGATAAGTAAACGCGGTCGTACGCGAGGCGAGACTCGCCGCATAAGACGGTTATTTCTACATTGGCGTCGCTTTGATGAAGCTGCTCAACAAAATGGTGCCCCACCATGCCGTTGCCTACGACGACAATTTGCGTTTTTGAGTCCAATGAAGTCATGGTATTCCCCTTTTTTCGGGACAAAAAAAAGCCCGCTTCAACTTTCGTTGATGCGGGCTTCGTTGCCTATTTTGCTAGTACTGACACTTAGGTTCAGCATATTCTAGCTAACACATTTTACGGAGTGTTATAAATCACACAATTTTCAGCGATTGACACAAATCACTAAAACACACTTTACGTTTAATAATATCCAAATTCAGTGCCAACCGTGTAACACACTGTTTTTAGTAGACTTAAGATAAAAAAGGCAATATTTTTATTTCTAAGCTGCACCAAACAAACGCAAACCTGTGTTCACTTGGTGCATTGCTTAATGTTAAAGATTTACGCCAGTTTGTCTGTCGCTACGCGATAGCGAGGGTCTTCTACCACGTTTATCTCAACAAACTTGTCTGCCTTGCGAAGTAGTGAACGACACTCATCGCTAATGTGGCGAATGTGCAGCTTCTTACCTTGCTCTTCATACTTGTCAGCAAGGGTGTCCAGCGCATCAATACCTGACGAATCCCAAATGCGAGAATCTTTAAAATCAATAACGATATCGTTAGGATCGTTGGCAATATCGAACAAATCTTTAAAGTGAGATACCGAACCAAAGAACAGCGGGCCGTCTAGCTCATACACTTTCCAGCCGTCGTTATCGATATGCGATTTCGCTTCAATATGACGGGCGTGTTTCCATGCAAACACCAGCGCGGAAACGATAACCCCTACCACAACCGCAATAGCAAGGTCAGCAATAACCGTAACGCCGGTGACCAGGAATAATACAAACGCATCTTCTTTGTTAACGCCGCGAACAATTCTAAATGACGCCCATTCAAAAGTAGCGATTACTACCACAAACATAACCCCAACAAGGGCGGCTAGCGGGATCATTTCAATAAGGGGGGCGGCGAATAAAATAAAGCCCAACAGTACTAACGCCGCGGTGATGCCTGACAGGCGACCACGACCACCAGAGTTAATATTAATCATGCTTTGACCAATCATGGCGCAACCGCCCATACCGCCGAAGAAACCGTTAACGGTATTCGCAACACCTTGGCCCACGCATTCTTTGTTACCGCGACCACGGGTATCGGTCATTTCATCAATCAAGGAAAGCGTGAGTAGCGATTCAATAAGCCCTACTAAGCAAAGGATCACAGACGTAGGTAGAACAATCATGACGGTTTCCCAGGTAAACGGCACCATAGGAATAGCAAAGCTTGGCAATTCACCGGCTAGCGTAGCGGCGTCACGCTGGTCTGCAGGCAGCAAGTCACGAACAAAGTCGATAACCGTACGGGCTTCTAGGTCAAGACCGTGCACTAATGCCGTTACCGTAACAATGGCTACAAGTGAAGCAGGTACAGCTTTAGTTAGCTTAGGAAGCAAGTAAATAATGGCCATGGTTAACGCCACAAGCCCTAGCATCCAATATAGCAGCGTACCTTCCATCCACTGAAGTTCACCTGCCGCATTGGTCACTTTAAATTGACCTAGCTGAGCCAAGAAAATAACGATGGCCAAACCGTTTACGAAGCCCAGCATTACTGGGTATGGCACCAGTCGAATGAACTTGCCGAGCTTGAATATACCGCACATTATTTGCAGCAAACCGGCCAAGATAACCGCAGCGAACAAGTACTGTACGCCGTGCTGGGCAACCAGTGCCACCATCACCACGGCCATAGCGCCGGTAGCGCCAGAAATCATACCCGGGCGACCGCCAATAGCAGAAGTGATCAAGCCCATCATGAAAGCCGCATAAAGACCAATCATTGGTTCTACGCCGGCTACAAATGCAAATGCTACGGCCTCAGGTACCAAGGCAAGCGCCACGGTAATACCCGATAGCACGTCGTTTTTAACGTTGCTGTCTTTACTGGTAATTAAATCGAACATGTTCTCTCAGAAGCTAAGATGTTAAACACAACAACCCACCGTGGCGTAAACCGCTAGATTGAGCAGCACACCATGCAAGTAGGAGAATTTTTCGGCGATTCTATCACCATTAAGGCTTAAAATCTTTTAATAGATTGTTACTAAAACAAACCTTAATCCGTAAAGTCTTTCCGCTTTCCGCCACCAGTTTGTTGCTGCCCACGTTTTTTATGTTGATAGAACCCTGTTTTTGAGCGTTTTCATATCGCTTAATTTTCTCGCCTTTGCTGACAAATGGCGCCGTCCATGGCATCGTATTACGGTATTTTATTCATGTTGTCCGTCAGCGCTCACGGTTTGAACTAAGTCGAGCATGGTGATGAGACATCGCTGCAAGGCTAGTGCCTTATTCAACGAGGAGTTAAAGTGGTACCTTATATTCTTACTATTTTGTGCGTGTTGGTGGCAGGCGCTATTCATTGGATGTCACCAAAGGCTTATTGGAAAGCGACCATTATGTCGACCGCCGTTATTTTATTGTTTTCCGTTGCCGCCCTGTTTATCTTCCAAGCGTCGGGCATGCTAGTGAGCGAGCACACCGGAGAAAACGCTGACTTCTCAGGGCAAATGCTTACTATCACAACCATGATTGCGTTCTTTGGCTTTCTCATTTCCTTATTTGTAGGGTGGTTTCTTCGGGTAGTAAGAAACTAAGAGACAACCACATTAAGAAAAATCCCAAAGTTTCAGCGTTTTGCGTGTTGTACGTATAAACCGCCCCGAAAACGCCAACATCAGGTTGCACCAATTTGGCGCAACCTTTCACTTCTCGCTACACAAATAAGGCAACTGCCACACCCTCGACCCCTTTATATCGAACCATGGTCAAACCCTTCGTGGCTCCCAGCCCTTTATTCTTATTGGCGCTGAAAGAACTTAACGCCACTGAACCTTCATGGCATCCCTGCATCATAAACAGGGCATAAGTGTTGCTTGGCTTAATGCGTTATCTCTATTTTTAGCTAAAGTAGTTTCCTTATGCTTCATGAATCCGAACCGACCATTACACTGTGTAGCGACGCGACTAAGCGCTTTTTACTTGCAGCTAAACACGCTGAGATTACGGTACTTGAACAGTTATCGAGTAACTGCCGCATTGTTATTGCAGTGCGAGAACTTATTCATGAACTTCAAAAGGAACGGGGTGCCAGCAATATCTTTCTCGCGTCAAACGCCGAGCGATACCGCTCAGAGCGGATGCAATATGTTGCTGCTAGTGAACACGCAGAGTCAACGCTAAAAAGCCAGTTAAAATCCCTCTACCTGACTGATGAGATCACCACGGGCAACCCGCGTTTATTGAGTAGCATTACGCTTGCAATGCAGGCCACGGACTACCTACCTCGATTAAGAGAACAAGTGAGTAAGCAGAAGCTAACGCCACTGGAATCGACACGCGCGTACAGCCGTTTAGTCGCCAGTTTACTTACCGTTATTTTTGAAGCGGCGGATATTGCAAGCGACCCTACTATTACTAGATTGCTAGTGGCGTTATTCAACTTTATGCAGGCGAAGGAATACGCAGGGCAAGAACGGGCTTGGGGGGCGATTGGTTTTGCAGAAACCCATTTTGATGCGCGTTTATGCGAAAAGCTTGCTGCCCTTCAGCAAGCCCAAGAACATCACTTCAATATTTTCTGTGAGTTTAGCTGTAAAGCACACAAAGACGCCTTGGATACGTTAAATAAAAGCCCTGCCGCTATCGATATCGCGCAGCTTAGAAACATGATTGCGCAACTTGGTGACGGCAGCCCAATTGCTGGTGAGATATCAGAAGTTTGGTTTGATGTAGCGACACGTCGCGTGGATGCCATGCAGGCCATTGAAGTCGCGCTCACGGAAGCCCTTTTGCATCAAGCCAATACTAAAGTGGCCGACGCAAAAAATGAAATGGCCAATCATCAACAGTTGCTTAAACGCTTCAACGATGAACACGCCACCGATGGCTCGCCACTCACCCTATTGTTCGACCCCAGCATGCCGGGCTTAGCGGAAGATAGTAAAGACGACGAGCTTAAAACGCTGCCACTTAATGAGCAAACCAAAACCTTATCTGCCCACCGCTCTTTTTATGACTTACTGCGTTCACAAGCACAACATATCGAAGACATGGGCCGCGAACTTGAAGAAGCTAAACGGGCGATTCAAGATCAGAAGCTGATAAGTCGAGCAAAACTGGTAGTAATGGAGCAGTTTGGCTTAAGTGAGAATAACGCCTACCGACGATTGCAAAAACAAGCCATGAGCGAAAATACCACTATTGCGGCCATTGCTGCCAAGATAGTTAGCATTGCTACAAAAAGTGCAGTGAGAAAGTAGCTTAAGCCCATTTTTGCTTTAGTAATTAGCCAAAATAGCTGAATATACATGCCATTTGCTGCACTTTCTGTTGCTATAACACGACCTTCAACAAAGGCCAATCCTTAGGCCAATTTTTAGACGCAGCGCGTTGCTCAAAAACATCAGGTCTAGGGTATTTGGGGTTAATACTTATCGTGCCGGCGAAGTTTGCTTCCAAGCCAAATGGCGCCAGTATATCTACATCGTCATTTGCTAAAAGGCGCACCGCTACACAGGTCTCGCGTTCTATCCAATATGAAATGGCTTCACTGCAGCTTTTATAGGGCGCGTGCCCGTGAGCCAAGTGCATGCGCGCTTGATTTTTTACCTGCCAGTTCGCATTCGGCACAAAACGGGCAAGCTCATGTTCAAACGCTTTCTCCTGTGCCTTAGCTTCAGATAAGACGCCGGCCTGGCCGCCTGGCTGAGAAAGCGATTCGATGGTGTTTTCAACGCTAACTTTGCTCTGCGGCACGGTGATTTCATCGCTAAAGTAAACCACATCGACATCGTTAAGTGGCGTAAGTCTAGCCTTATTGTGTAAATCATCCCAAATGGCATTTCGCACAAACCCCGCACCCAAGTAGCCTTGTGGTAAATTAAGTGCTCTTAGTGCGCGAAGGCAATCCATTCTGAAAGGATCGCGGTGTATTATGTTGCTAAGCGCTTGGTTTAGCACCGCACTTAGCCTTCTTTTTTAATACGCAGCTTGCGTTTCCACTTTATTACGTAAAAACAAAACGCTGCCATGCTGCCCCCTGCAAACCACCCTGCGATGATGTCACTAGGCCAATGCACACCCAACAAAACGCGGCTTAAGCCAATGCAAAACACCAAAAAAGCGGCGGTGAAGTAAATCCATGCCCGCACTGATGTGTTTTGTGTGAAATGTGTGAGCAAGTGCGCAATATAGAAATAAACCAACGTCGACAGCGTAGCGTGGGCCGAAGGAAAGCTTTGGGTATACACATCAACGTGTTGCATGGTTAATGACGGACGTGGCCTATCAATTCCCGCTTTAAGTAAAAAAGTTATCGCTATGCCTGCCGCTACCGCGAGAATAAAAGTCAGTGATTTTTTCTTTTCCCCCGCCAAGGCCAATGCCCCTGCTACCGCTGCAGCAACAAATATAAGCACGGTGTTACTGCCAAGGGCGGTAACATCTCTTAACACATCGTTCTTCCATCCATGTACATCGCCAAGCGCGCTCAGTGTCGTAAATAATGTATTGTCGAATGAGGTCATTACGCCCATATAAACAAATAACATCATAAGTAAAAAGCCGGTGCCCATTAGCAGCACTTGAATTGCTGGGGCTTTAATAATGTTTACGTAAGAGGCGAGCGCCCCATTGTTTTTTGTATCGCTGCTTTTCATTTATTTACTTCCATTTATTACGATAAAAAGCGTTACTTGTCGTGTTTACTGCCGCCTAAACAATTAGGAGAAGCCAAAGACTCTCCGCCACGGGCTTCCCACTCTGCGGGTGTATAAGTATGCAGTGCAAGAGCATGTACAGGCCCCTGTAATGCTTCTGCGGCAAGACCATTTATTTCTCTGTGACGGGCAATAAGGCGTTTGCCTTCGAACGCGTCGCTTACTACGGTTACTTTAAAGTGGCTCTGCGCGCCGTCGGGCACATTGTGCATGAAGCTCTCATCCACCACTTCGAGGTAGCTCGGGTTTAGTGCTGCTTTAATTGTTGATTCAAGAAACGTTTTTACTTGCATGGTTGGCTTACCTTGCTCTTTGAATAAGGTGTCGAAAAGTAAGATTAATTCTACCACCGATAGGCTTAGCCGTCTTCGCAATCCCGTGCACATAATGACTTTGCGTAGCCCCAGCCATAATCAACACACTACCGTGTTCGAGTATTTGGGTATATTTTTCTTTTGTTTCTTTGTGTTTTAAAATAAAAGGCCTAGCCTCACCTAGCGTTACCGAAGCAATCACTGGGTTCGTACCTAACTCTGGTTCATTATCAGAGTGAAAACTCATGCTATCTTGCCCGTCGCGATACCAGTTAGCGAGTACACTGTTAAATTTTGTACCGTAGTTGGGCGAGCATAACGCTTCACAACGGGCTTTAATTGACGCGAGGCTTGATGTCCATGGGTTAGGTGGCATAGTAAGGTTTGAATAGGTATAGGTGCACTCAGGGTCGCCATGCCAGCTTTGAAGACGGGGAATTTTCACCTGTTTACCAAACAACCGAAGAGTATCTTGTCTCCAGGGTAATTCGGTTTTTAGCCGTTCGAAGAAAGCGTCAGCATCATTCTTCTGCAATGCGTTAGGAAAATACCGGACATCTGCCTCAGTCAGCGGAAGCTGGTAAGGTACACTTTCTTCATCAGGTGTCTCAAAGAGAGAGAATTGCATGTCTATTTGTTTAATTCCATTGTGGTAATTATGAGGGGTTGCTCCCGCTTATTATACAAACTCCAATATTGGCCGCCGCGGTGATAATTTATTTTTCGCTATTTCTTAGCGTAGTCTTCATTACGGGCAGCGTGACATTGTGGTTTGATTTAGTGGCCAGTTAAATACTCGGTCTACAAAGCGGAATTAAAAAAGACGGCCAGGATATTTCATTATAAGGCGTTATTAAGTAGAGCCTTATTTTGGGTATGGTAAGATAGACAGTAAATCTCTAACCCAATGGCGCATTCGTCAATAACGAATGTCGTGAGCCTTTCCTTTGCAACAGACCCCAATGAATACAGAATTTATATTTGCCGACCGTCAACTCTCGCTTATTCGCTACCCTGAAAAGCACCAGCATGTGAGCCTTCAAGCATGGGACAGTGCTGATGAACTGGTGATAGAGCATCTAGAGTCTCTTTTGAGTGAGAATGAGCTGTCTATCGGTGATAATGAAAGTACGCCGTCGCTAATGATCTTTAACGACGATTTCGGCGCATTAGGCTGTTGGTTTTCACATTTAGCCCCTTATTGGGTTTCCGATTCCTATATATCTTTGCGTTCGTTGCACGAGAATTTAAAAGCAAATTCCTTGCTAAGCGCTTCTGAAGGCTCGTGTACACAAGAACTGAAAACGTCACCGGTTAAAACATTGACCAGCGTTGAGAGCGCTAGTTTTAAGCCTGCATGTGCACCGGCCGTGGTAGTCATAAAAGTGCCTCGAGCGCTTGCTTTACTTGAACAACAGCTTATTGATTTACAAGCCTATATTACGCCTGAAACCCAGGTTATCGCGACTGGCAAGGTCAAGGCGATCACGAAATCGGCACTTAACCTTTTCGAAAAATACATTGGCCCGACAACGACTTCTCTGGCGAAGAAAAAGTCACGGCTTATTTTTGCCACGCCAAGAGATTCGTTAAAGCAGGCGACATCGCCCTACCCAACGCGCTGGCAGTGTAAAAGCACCATGGGCGCTGCGCTTATTATAGACAACCTTGCCAATACGTTTGCACGCCAGTCGCTAGATATCGGCGCACGCATTATGCTGGAGCACATGACGGTCAGTGCCAACGACGTAGTGGTAGACTTAGGGTGCGGCAATGGCGTACTGGGTGTTAACGCACTCTCTCTTGCCCCAGATGCCAAGGTGATTTTTGTAGATGAGTCATATATGGCGTTAGAAAGTGCCAGACTTAATGTACTTAACAACTTCCCCGATAAAATCGAACAGTGTGAGTTTGTCGCAAGTAATTGCTTAGAAACACTCTTAAACCGTGAAAATAAACCTGCTGTTACTAAAATTTTATGTAACCCACCGTTTCATCAGCAAAACGCGATTACCGATCATATCGCGTGGCAGATGTTTACCGACTCTCGCGACCTGCTTGTCAAAAGCGGGCATTTGGTTGTGGTTGGGAATAGACACCTTGAGTATCACATTAAGCTTAAAAAACTGTTTGGTGGCGCAAAGGTACTTGCGAGTGACAAAAAGTTCGTTATCTTAGGCACTGCTAAACGATAAGCACGCTAAAAAAACGCGTAATACGGAATATATTTAAAGGCATTTTTATGAAAAAAATACTTTTACCACTTCTTACCGCCATCTCGCTGCTAGGCAGCAGTTCAGCGGTTTTGGCAAAGAAAGACGACGGTTCACAGGTTCAGCCAGATAACTACTATCCTCGGGTAAAAATTGAAACTACCATGGGCGATATTGTGGTTGAACTCGACAGAAGACGTGCGCCTATTACGGTAAATAACTTTCTTCGCTACGTAGATAAACGCGCCTATGAAGACACTATTTTCCATCGCATTGTGCCCGGCTTTGTTGTGCAGGGCGGCGGCTATACCGCAGACTTTGACGGCAAATCAAACTTCCCCGATATCTTTAATGAGTCTGGTAACGGTTTAACTAACGATCTACACACCATTGCGATGGCACGACAGGGTGACCCACATACCGCAAACCGACAGTTTTTCTTTAATGTGAACGACAACAGCAGCTTAAACCCGGGCAGAGACTGGGGCTACGCGGTATTTGGCGTGATTGTGGAAGGCGAAGATATAGTAGATGCCATGTCAGAGGTGGAAACTGAGTACTCACTTCGCTTGAACGCGAATAATGTACCTATTGAACCTATTGTCATTAAAAAAATGACGGTTCTGCCGCCTTTGTAGGCTCTATGCGCATCATTCATTAAGCAGGGCGTCAGCTTTTATTTATTAGCTAAGGAATTTTTGCTAAGCCGCGCTTCTTTCGTCAACAACGTTAACCTATACAAATGTTGACCGGGAAAGGCTTTGTCAAAGTACAACCCCTGCTTTTCAAACCCTAAGCGCAACAGCAGGTTCTGTGATGCCCTATTTTCGGGGTGCGTCATCGCAGTTAAAAAGCTGTAGCCTTGTAAGGCAGACCAGGCAATTACGCGCTCACATGCCTCTAAGCACACTCCCTTGCCCCGAGCATCCGGTAACATGGCAAAACCCAAATCAGGGCATTCAAAAGAGAAGCGGTTAAAAAGACCGCATACGCCAAGCGGCCGTCTAGCGTCGTTATGTTCCACGGCTAACAGTCCGTAGCCCCATTCTTCTCGCTGAGCATTCGTCTTACCAATATAGTCGCATGCATCATCAAGGCTATTTACGTTCTTGCTGCCAATATATTTAAGCCATAACGCATCTTGCTGAAGTGCAAGTACCCAGTGCTGGTCGTCAAAGGTAAGCGGGCGCAAGGTAATTCTGTCGGTGGTAAATATTGGAAGGGCTGTGTTCACACTAATCCTGTTATTACATGTGGGTCGAGTTATGCTTTAATATAAAGCCTTATAGAACAATAGCGCAGGCGCTACCGCTTCGCGAGCAAACGGTCTATATGAGCTGTATCTTCACTATTTACTAACGCCGCCCGGGGATACTTAGGGCTGGCTCTGTCATTCACTCTAGGGTGCTCCCAAAGGGAAGTGTGGGTTACAAAACGCTCGGCCTCCGCTTGCCCTCCGTGCTCTAAGCAACCAGCCATACAGGTATCGATATACGTTTGGTGAACAGGAAACGTTTCATTTGCAGGCTCACAGGCAAGGGTTTCACAAATCCAAAAAGTAAATTGGGATAAGCGCTCACTAGGTGGTACGTGTTCGCTTTGGTTATGTAAGTGAAAGTCGAGGTCTTGCGGGCTTACTTCTACAAACCGGTAGTCCTTTTCCCTCTCTTGCAAGGCTGGATTTATTTGGGTGGGTATTAGCTGTGCATTGAGCTTGCTATGCGCATTGGCTACCGCGCCCACATAGGTTTGCTGCTCTTGCAAGCTGCGCGTAACCCAAGCTCGTTCAAACCCTGCTACCGTGACCGGCACACCTTCGGTGAAAATATTGGAATAGCGTTCTCTGCTGCATTTGCTTAGTAAGCTTCCGTAACCTAAAACCATGTGCTTTTCAGTTTGAACGTTTAGCCACTGGGTTAGTTCATTCATTGTTACCTCTGTGCCACAGCCGCGGGGTTACATTCCCCCTAGTGTAAAAACGCAAAAGGCGGTGTGCAATACACCGCCTTCGTTTACTTGTGTGAACGTTGTTTAATTAAAACAACGCTCGCACACCCATAGTAAAGTTTCTACCCGGAAGCGGTGCTTGGTCTTTTAAGAAAGACGTATGCACTCGCGCTTCCTCATCGGTTAGGTTATCACCACGGGCGAATACTACCCAGTCTATGTTTTGTGTAGCAAATTCGTATTGCACGCTAGCGTTTACTAAGGTGTAGCCGTCGGTGGTAGTTTCAAACAACGCAACGTTATTTTGCTCGTCATACCATGTGAAACCTACATCGGCGCTTAACCCGTCGTTTACGTAGCTTAATTCACTACCAAAACGCATAGGTGGTGTACGCGGAAGGTTATCGTCTTCCACTTCTACGCGAATGTAGTCACCAAACACGGTAAGGCGCAACGAATCGCTTAAATCTACATAGGTTTCTGCTTCAAAACCCCAGATATCAGCATCAGCCTGTTGGAAGTAATATACCGGCAACCCTTCTTCATTGCCGTGCTCATCATGCTCTTCTTCTACAGCTTCATCTTCGTCGTGCTCTTCATGCTCGGTTAGCGCGATTAGCCCTGTACTGGTTTGATAAATGTAGTCGTCTGCTTGATTGTAGAAGAACGACACGCTGTAACCCCAATCGCCCGTAAACTTGCGGAAGGTTAGATCTAAATTCGTACTCACTTCTTCCTTTACGCCTTTGAGGGTTTCTTCAATATGCCCTTCATCGTCCATATCGAAGACTAAACCCACTTCATAGCTTTGCGTAGCCAAATGCTGACCAGCAGAGAAAAGCTCTTGCTGACTTGGGGCGCGTTCGCTGCGTGAAAGCGTAACTGCAATTGAGTGACCTTCTTGATATTCCCAGTTAGCCCCTGCGGAAAGCGACACGCTGGTAAAGTCGTAATCTGGGAAGTTAAAGGCTATAGCATGCTCCTCATGTTCTTCGCCCTCGTGTTCTTCGTCGTGCTCTTCCCCTTCATGCGCTTCGTGAAGCACTTCCAACTCAATTTCACTGGCATCAGCGTCTAGCGTTGTGCGCTCTAAACGGCCGCCTAGCTCGAAGGTTACATCACCCACATTTTTCTGCTCAATCACATAAAGTGCATAGCTTGATGTTGAATTACCCGGCGTAAACGCTTCTTCGCCTACAGCGTTATAATCACTGTGGTTAAACTGCACACCAAATACGCCGTGCCAGCCGTTAACCTCTTCGTGATAAGCAGACAAGCGAATATCACTCGACTCATTCGTAAATACAGTACCTGGCTCACCGTCTTCTATTTCAGCATGCTGGTAATCTGTGTAGGCTGCGGCAAATTTAAGGTTAGTTAAACCTTGGATAGGTGAATGCCATTCACCTGCAGCTTGATAACGGGTCATGTCTACATCAAGTAGCACGCCTTCTTCGCCTTCTTCGCCTTCTTCGCCTTCATGCTCTTCATCTTCATGATTGCCATCAAGCTCGTCATGCTCTTCATCGTGTTCGTCATGTTCGTCTTCGTGCCCATGACTATGACCAGGCACGCCGTACTCATTATCAAGCTGTTCTACGGCAAAGCCAAAGTAACCTTCTTCAGCCACGTAAGATAAACCGGCAACAACATTGCGGGTTTCCATGGCACTGCTTTCAAGTTCACCGTTTGGTTCATCTTCGTCTGGGTCGATAGAGGCAAAGCCTGGAATATCGGCATTATCTGTATCGCGATAAAAACCATCAACATGCCATACAATGTTGCCGCTGCCCCCCGTCACGTCAGCACGGGTGTACGAACCGTTATTGACCGTGCTGTAGCTGGTTTCAGCTTCACCTTCAACACCGTCTAATTGATACTGAGGAATGCGCTTGTCGACTACGTTTACCACGCCCCCAATGGCGCCGCTTCCGTACTGTAACGTAGCTGGCCCACGAAGCACCTCTACTTGCGTAGCACTGGCAAGGGATGTCGCTACGTTGTGATCAGGGCCGACGCGGGATACGTCAGACACATCGAGTCCGTTTTGAACAATCTTGACGCGCGGGCCATCGTTACCGCGGATCACCGGGCTACTCGAAACCGGGCCAAAATAGGTACTGTGAACACCCGGCGCATTTTTTAGAGTTTCACCAAGGGTAGGCGCTTCTATTTTGCGTAGCTTTTCAGCGCCAATGACGGTAACAGGGGTCACTGATTCAAGCACTGAAGACTGTAATGCATTAGCGGTGACAACAATGTTTTCTACCGATGCTGGCTTTAATACGAAGTCGACGTTTTGATCGGTATCTACATCACCTAAGTCGTTATCACCGTGTATGAAGTTAGAAGAATAGACGTGTAAATGAATATGAGGCTGCTTCATATCGTCGAAGCGATAAACACCATTTTCATCTGTGTAAGCCACGCGGCGGCTACCTTCTATTTTTACTTCGGCGCCAGCAACGGGCTGGCCTGCGGTATCGGTAACCATTCCTGTAACTGTTGTGGCATACACAGGCGCACTTAATAGCCCTGCTATGGACAAACTTAGCAGCGAACGCATTTTCATGGGCATTCCTTGGTGGATGTTATAACATTATTTAGTGATGTTATAACATTTTTAAGGAAGTGAGCCCTTATGTCAACCGCCAGTAGTCGCTAGTGACAATAAGTTTGCCTTATTTTAATGTTTTGAGATTATTTCAGCGGAAATTCGCCACCGTTAACTGTCTATTTAAGCGCGGCTAACGGTAAAGTTAATTACTTCGTTAATATGATTAGCTCCTGTTTTTAGCATCAGTAATCTATCCACCCCTAATGCAACGCCGGCGCACAAAGGCAAACCTACTTCTAACGCGTTTAAAAAGTTTTCGTCTATGGGTTTTGTAACAAGCCCGCTGGCACGGCGCTTTTTATTGTCGCTTTCAAAGCGCACCCGCTGCTCTTTTGCTGCGCTTAGTTCGTTAAAGCCATTAGCAAGCTCTGCCCCTTTAAAATACACTTCAAAGCGTTCGGCCACACGAGGGTCTGTAGCGCTAAGCTTGGCCAGTGCTGCCTGCGATGCGGGAAAATTGTAAATAAAACACGGCTTATCACTGCCAATTTGAGGTTCGATAACATAGCTAAATAGAAGTTGCAGTTTGCTATCAAAGCTTAGATTTTCTGGCTCATGAATGTCTATTCCTTGTTGTTTCATGGCCCCTAGCAATTCATCATTGCTAGCACTTAACGGGTCAATGTTGAGATAGGTAAGAAACGTATCCTGGTAAGTCATTGTATCTGCCGGAAGCGTGGAAAGTGTTTCTTGCAGCAGAGCATCCACTTCATCCATTAATGCGAAATGATCGAAGCCCACTCTATACCATTCAAGCATAGTGAATTCTGGGTTGTGCCAGCGGCCTTCCCCTTCGTGACGAAACGCTTTACAGATTTGATATATCGAGCCACTTTCGGCACACAACAAACGCTTCATGGCATATTCAGGTGAAGTTTGAAGGTAAAGTCTCGTCGGCTTTCCCGACCTATCAAAATTAAACGCGGTATCAAATGCATCTAAGTGTTCGTCGGTCACCGTTCCCTTTGAAAGTAGCGGCGTTTCCACCTCTAAAACATTTTTTCTGTGAAAAAACTCGCGAACAGTGCGAAGTATTTCAGCACGGGCCACCCGTGCTTCATGTGTCGCGGTAGGCTGCCAATTTTGCATATTATCGGCCCAAATTCAGAAGCTAAAATAAAAAGCCGGTACGCAAGGGCACCGGCTTTAACCTGGAACACTACGTGCCTAGGCACATAGTTATATTAGTGTTTACTTTTGTACACGTGACACATACTCGCCAGAGCGAGTATCTACGCGAATAACTTCACCGGTTTGAACAAATAGTGGAACACGAACTACCGCGCCAGTGCTAAGCGTCGCTGGCTTACCGCCTGTGCCCGCCGTATCACCTTTAAGGCCAGGATCGGTTTCGGTAATTTCTAACTCAACAAAGTTTGGTGGCGTTACTGTGATAGGTGAACCATTCCATAGGGTAATGGTGCAAACATCGTTTTCTACTAGCCACTTTTGATTCTCACCTACCGCTTTTTCATCTGCAGCAATTTGTTCGAATGTATCGTTGTTCATAAAGTGGTAGAATTCGCCGTCGGTGTACAAGTAGGCAAGCTCCGTATCCATTACGTCAGCGCCTTCTACTGATTCACCCGAGCGGAAAGTTTTTTCTAAAACTTTACCTGAAATAAGCTTACGGATTTTAACGCGGTTAAACGCTTGGCCCTTACCCGGCTTTACGTATTCGTTTTCTAGAATGTTGCAAGGTTCGCCGTCCAGCATGATTTTCAGGCCGCCTTTGAACTCGTTAGTGCTGTAATTAGCCATAATTCCTCTGTCTAAACATAAGGTACAAAAAGTTTCGTGGAACAAATAATACCTAAAAAACCGATTTCTGTAGAGCATAACTGGCAAAAAGAATTAGCTGGCAGTTTTACTGATCCCGCAAAACTGCTGCAGCACTTGGGTTTAGACGAAGAAAAGTACGCACAACATATTAAAGCGCGGCGACTGTTCCCCATGCGTGTTCCACGGCATTTCGCTGATTTAATGGAAAAAGGCAACCCCAATGACCCGCTGTTTTTGCAAGTCATGCCGTTGAGCGACGAGTTTTTAACCTCGCCCGGGTACAGTGAAGACCCACTAGAAGAGCACGATACGGCGGGCAAAGGTATTTTGCATAAATATGACTCTCGAGTGCTGCTTATGGTGCGTACCGGGTGTGCGGTTAACTGCCGCTACTGCTTTCGCCGCCATTTCCCTTATGCTGATAACGCCGTAAGCAAACATCAGTGGAAAGAGGTGCTGCAGTACATTCTAGCTCACGACAATATTAACGAAGTCATCTTTTCTGGTGGCGACCCGCTTATGGCTAAAGACGAGCATCTCGCGTGGTTAGCTAACGAAATTGCTTCTATCAACCATGTCAAACGCTTGCGGATTCATACCCGTTTGCCCGTGGTACTGCCTGAAAGAATCAATAATGCGTTTGTAAATTGGTTTACCGCGCTACCTATTCAAAAAGTATTGGTACTGCATGCCAACCACGCTAACGAGATGTCAGAGGCGCTTAAATCACGGTTAATTACGCTGCGAGAAAAAGGGGTAACTTTGCTTAATCAGTCGGTACTTTTAAAAGGTGTGAATGATTCAGGTGAAGCAATAAGTGATTTAAGCGAAGCACTATTTGAGGCTAGCGTGTTGCCTTACTATTTACACGTGTTGGACAAAGTTCAGGGCGCAAGTCACTTTTACGTGAGTGATGATGAAGGGCGCCACATTATGGAAGAAGCGATAAAGCGCCTGCCAGGCTTTTTAGTCCCCAAGCTCGTAAGAGAAATTGGTGGGCAGCCCGGCAAAACGCCTATCGACTTACATTTGCATCCGTAACTTACGCGTAGGTATCGACGTTGGCGCCTAACGCGGGGTTTGACGAGGATGCTTTTGGTACGTCAGATGCTGATTCCAGCAGCTGAAGCGACGCTTGTCCCTCTTTTTCTTGCTGGCTTTTTGCCAACTTTAGAGAGGCCAACTCAAGTGACGCACCGGACGTTCCAGAGGCACTAGTACCTTGTAGATCCATACCATTTTCCTTTGTTGCTTGTAGCAAAGTAAAAAAATGGGCAGAATTGCCCACCCTTACGGTATGTTGAATGTTGCGCCCTGTTTAAGAGGCACAAAAAAGACAACAGACGTTAGTGTATCGGCCTTGAAAGTCGAAACTTTAATCAATATTTACCGTAAAGCAATTAAGCGGGCTGCACTGACAGCCATAAAACATTTAAACGTTAGCTTAATACATAAACTTTAGACACTTAGAACCAAAAGGCGTTACCAATGCAACAAAGCCAAGAGATGCAAGCTGTCCATCAACAACTTCAAGAAACACTTCAAACGCTACACCGCAAAGCTGTTGATGCCGATCTAACTTTAGATAATTTGCAGCGAGATCAAAAAGGTAAATTTGCAGCCGTATTTGCTGAAGACAGCGGCTTTACTACGTCGGCCAAACGCTTTGGCCCGTACGTGCAAGAAATTGCTAACGATTGGCAGTCTCTAAAAGCATTAGATGACGATGCAGCGAAACAAGCCTTGGCACCGCTGGTGAAAAAGATAGAGTTGGCACTTGTGACCATAGCGCAATTTCAACAATCACTTGCTAAAAAGTAACGCGAAAAACGAATATCGGGAAGCCCGTTAACGCCGACGGTTACTGGGCTTCTTTAAGTTTAAATGTTCTTTTTGGCCTAAAGTGGGGTTCGTTAATGTCGCGCTTCAGCCAACTACTTCCCGCGCTTTTTAGGGTTGATAAAGCGGCAGTAAACCCATTCTACGTTTAATTTCTTTAACTTCTTTCAGGTAAGCTTCGCTATCTACCCTTTGGTATTGCTCGGTAAACGCTTGCTTACTTAACCCTTCCGGCAGCCCATCAATGGGCGGAATAATTTCAAGTTCACTTTGAATACGCGCCACAGCATTTTGCACACGTAGTGCTGTACTAGGCTCGGTGGCAACCCGAGCAAACTCTGTGCCCGACATGTCTGCGGCTAAATCCACAAAACTATAGCCTGAACCGCCCTTTCCACGGTCCATAAGCTCTTTGAATTCGCCTATTGCCAGCGACATGCCTTGCTCAGATAAAAGCTCTAAAGCGGCGGAGATAATAAAGTGGCGCGCCAAGTCATTGCGGTTGTGAAGTACCGCGCCTCGGCGCGGTTTCAACGCCTTGTTGGGATCAGGTTGAATATCACCAACCAAGTTTCCAACGCGATGGTGACCCACATACACAGCAAGCGCCAGAATCACCGCCTTATTGTGAAGCAGTGCATCTTCTGATGTTTTACTTTGTTCTCGCGCCCTTGCCATGCCCTCTCGCAGATACTCAATAAGCGAGACAGGCTTTTCTGAAAGCGCAATTCCTCTTCCCGAAATATAGCGCAGGTAGTACGCTGCTAAACGCTGAAGTTCAGTCTCTTCGGTTACCGACATATTAGACGCTACCACGTTTAGTTCGCTCAACAGTTCATCTAAACGCCCGACATCTAAGGTGAGCTCACCGCTTCGCATAGTCACGCGCTCAACGCGCGATAACGCAATGGTGGCAATTTCTGACTGGGTGTAAGAATTAACGGTACGTTCAAGAAAGCGCAGTAAGAACCGACCGGGAATGGTTAAATCGCCAATCTGCACTTGCTCTATACGCAAACTGTCGCCGGGCAGCACAAGTGCTGAAGCATTAACGAAGTACCCCATATCGTTAATGGCATAAGTAACATTAATGGTGCCGCCAATAGGGGTAATATTCACCACGCCCTTAAAGTCAGGTAGCGCCCGTTGTAAAACGCCTACCAGACTTTCCACTTGCGTTTCAGTTAGGGTAACTTGGTGGCCTTCTTCGCGACGCGAGAACGCCCGCTGCAACTGCCCTAAAAGCTCGTTAACACTGTCAGCACCATCAAGCTGAGTTGGCGCGGTAGAGGCCACCAACGGAGTTTGCTGTACAGCCATAACCGTTACCGTAACGACGGTGGCCACAAGAAGAAATACTATGAAGGCTATACTTATTAACAGCCATTTGACGCTACGCAAAATCATGTGACAGCAACTTTACCCGTGATGCCATTGAGACACTGTGTGGTTAAAACGATGGTTATACTACGTTATCTATTTACCCGCCACCAGTTTCAAGTGGCACGACGAGTCAGCTTTCTAAGGGGTTATTGCGAATTAAGTTCGCTTTCCACCCACGTTTGAAGGTTGCCGTAGCGCACGGTTGCTCGAGATAAGTCATGGTGCTGCGAAAGCGGCGTGGGGATCACCACACAAGCTAAGTTAGCGGCAAGGGCGGCCCTCATCCCAGTTTGAGTATCTTCAATGGCCACGCACTCTTCAGGGGTTTTGTTGAGTTGTCGCATGGCAAGTTCGTAACAATCTGGAGCGGGTTTGCTTGTTACCACATCCTCTACGGCCACCACACAAGATATGTAGTTTGCCAAAGCATACTGAGATAAGGTTTTTTCCACCGACTTTTTACTTCCGCCTGTAACAATACCAATGCGGTAGCCTTTATCGAAGCATGTCTTTATGGCCTCTTTAGCATAAGGCATGAGAGGAAAAGCGTGTTTATCTAAATAGTCGCTAATACTTTTGTGTTTCTGTTCGGCTAAAACCTCAGGCGCTACGTCTAATTTAAAATGCGCTACCAAGTCGATGGCGTTTTGCTTAACGGGAATGCCTGCCATCACCTCACAATAAAATGCTTCACTTAAATCAACATGATATCCAAGCAGTATGGCTTTCCATAAATCGTAATGTACGGTTTCTGAGTCGATTAACGTACCGTCGTGGTCAAACAATAGCGTTGTGGTTTTTTCGCTAACTGCTAATTGGCCTGAAGTTGAAGACGCAAAATGCAATGTCAAAGTAAACCTCCTTGCTGTGTAGTTGAAATAAAGACTAAAAGTACATGGGGTACTATCGATGCCCATAGTTAATTAAGATGACCAGCGTAATTAACTGGTTAAGTAGGGCGATGCAGGTAGCGGGCCAAGGTTTATAGCCCCACTAATTCACCCACTGCTGCCCTTACCTTTTTCAAGCTTGTGATACAATGCTTACCTTTTTACTACTACGTATTAGTAATAACGGAGCAAATTGAGTGCTGTACCATGTATTAGGCTTTGTGAGCGCAGCGCTGTTTTTACTGACTTGGTTAGGACTATGGTCGCAAATACAAACCATGTCGCGTTATCAAAATGCGATTACTCGTGGCAGCAGTCTCGATGCCAACCAAAGCCTTTCTCTCAACCAATTTGGCTCTAGCTACTTTGCCTTTTTCTCTATATACCTATTTGGTATATCGGTAGAGCCCTTTAATCATTACTTAGTATGGACGCGCTTTGGCGCACTTATTCTTACCCTCGTTATCATCTGGAAAATCTGGCAACACAGACGCACTAAAGTATCAGGTTGGGTGACCGCGGTTGCTTTGTTAGCTTTTGTTGTCGGTACCATTTCTATAGCCTTTCGCCCTTTCCCGGGGCTAGCACAGCTGGGTGCCAATACGCTAATGCTGGTCGTTACCGTCGTATTATTTCAAGGTTCGTTACACCAGTGGCTCGTGCTTCAGCGAAGAAAAAAAGTGGGTTCTCTGTCTTTTGCACTATTTAGAAATATTCTTATTAAAGATGTGAGCACCTTACTATTTGGCCTAACTATGCCGTTAAGCCAAAGCTGGCCACTGCTTATTTTAAACGGCACCAGCGTTATAATGCGTGGCAGTATATTGTTGAAGATGCACACACTAAAACGCCAAGAACAACGTCTTGGCGTTTAGTTATTCGTGCTTTTTTGCATAACGCCCTGTTTTACAACACGACTTCTGCCATATTTCCTTTGCTTTCTAGCCAAGTCTTGCGATCGCCAGAACGCTTCTTAGCAAGCAACATATCCATAAGCTCCATCATTTCTTCAGCATCTTCAATCGTCAGCTGAACAAGGCGACGAGTATTAGGGTCCATGGTGGTTTCGCGAAGCTGCAGCGGGTTCATTTCACCTAGGCCTTTAAAGCGCTGTACGTTCACTTTACCCCGTTTCTTTTCTGCTTCAATACGATCTAGAATGCCCTGTTTTTCGCCTTCATCTAGCGCGTAATACACCTCTTTGCCTACGTCTATTCTAAATAGCGGCGGCATAGCGACGTACACATGACCTTGCTCGACAAGGGTTCTAAAGTGGCGTACGAACAACGCGCATAATAGGGTTGCAATATGAAGCCCATCAGAGTCAGCATCGGCAAGAATACAAATTTTGCCGTAGCGCAAACCAGACAGGTCTGTTGAATCAGGGTCAATACCTAGCGCCACTGAAATATCGTGAATTTCTTGTGATGCCAGTACCTGAGAAGAGTCGACTTCCCAGCTATTCAGAATTTTACCGCGCAGCGGCATGATTGCCTGAAACTCTCTGTCTCGAGCCTGTTTAGCCGAGCCTCCTGCCGAGTCACCCTCTACTAGAAACAGCTCAGAGTAAGAGATATCTTGTGAAGAGCAGTCAGTAAGCTTTCCTGGTAGCGCTGGCCCTTGCGTTACCTTTTTACGCGCGACTTTCTTGGTTTGGCGTAAGCGGCGCTGCGCGTTGTTGATACACATTTCTGCCAACGCTTCGGCAATTTCCGTGTGCTGATTTAGCCATAGACTGAATGCATCTTTAACCACACCAGATACGAACGCACTGGCTTGGCGTGATGACAAGCGCTCTTTGGTTTGTCCTGCAAATTGTGGATCTTGCATTTTCGTCGACAGGATATAGGCGCATCGGTCCCAAATATCGTCGGGTGATAGCTTCACGCCCCGCGGCATTAAGTTTCTAAACTCACAGAATTCGCGCATCGACTCAAGCAGGCCTTGGCGCAGCCCGTTAACGTGTGTACCGCCTTGGGCTGTAGGAATAAGGTTAACGTAACTTTCTGTTACTAAGTCGCCGCCCTCGGGCAGCCACATTACTGCCCAGTCAGCGGCTTCCGTATTGCCGGTGAAGTTGCCAACAAACGGCGTGTCTGACGGCAGTGTTTCAAATTCTTCAACGGCTTGGTAGAGGTAATCTTTTAAGCCGTCTTCGTAAAACCATTCTTGGCTTTCTTTAGCGATTTTGTTGTCAAAGCGAATACGTAGGCCAGGGCTTAACACCGCTTTTGCGCGCAAGTTGTGTTTCAAGCGACTTACCGAAAACTTGGCCGAATCGAAGTATTGTGGGTCCGGCCAAAAGTGGACTCGCGTACCGGTATTGCGTTTGCCACAGGTATCAATGACCTGCAAGTCTTCTACTTTGTCGCCATTTTCAAATGCAATTTGATAAACGCTGCTGTCTCTTCGAATAGTTACTTCAACGCGATTTGAAAGGGCGTTGACTACCGAAATACCTACCCCGTGCAAGCCACCTGAGAACGCATAGTTTTTATTGGAAAACTTACCACCAGCGTGCAGTTTGCATAAGATAAGTTCTACGCCCGATATCCCCTCTTCAGGGTGAATATCTACTGGCATACCACGACCGTCATCAATGACTTCTAGCGATTGATCTTCATGCAAAATTACTTTGATGCTCGAGGCGTGACCCGCAAGCGCTTCATCCACACTGTTATCAATCACCTCTTGCCCTAAGTGATTAGGACGAGTGGTATCGGTATACATACCAGGGCGGCGCTTAACGGGGTCAAGGCCATTTAAGACCTCGATGGCATCTGAATTGTATTGATTTGACATAGTTATGGTTGTTATTTAAGCCAGCAATAGAATAAGGAATACGCAATACTGTTATTAACCACAGTACTGCACAAAGTATATTTGATGTTATCAGGGCTGGTTAAGGCTGGCAATGCGCTTATTTCAGCAAAAACTCAGCAATGGCTGGCAAGTGATTTTCGTAGCCAACGAAGCTGTGATCACCGCCTTCTTCTATCACAAGGTGACTTTGCGCATATTTTTCAGCCGCTAAGCGATAATCTAAGGTCTCATCTTCGGTTTGTAGTAGCACTTTATACCGCGCCTGATCGCTTATCGATTCAGCCTCTAATGCTTTTATTACCCCTATGTCACCCTCAACAATTTCAAACTGTTCTTTGCTGTACGGGTTTTCATGCGTGCCAATAAAGCTTTGCAGCAGTTCATAAGGGCGCACTGCTGGGTTGATTAGCACGGCCTTGCCACCAAATTGCTCTAGCAAAAATGTTGAAAGATAGCCGCCCATGGAACTGCCAATTAGCTTAAGCCCGTCATCTAATAGTGCTGGCGTACTTTCTATCAGGTCGAGCAGTTGACCTTCTACTTTGCTGGGAAAGTTAGATAACTCGGGAATATGTAGGCTGACATCCGAATGGTTTTGCTCGAAATACGCTTTAGTGGCCTGGGCCTTTACCGATTTAGGGGAGCTTAAGAAGCCGTGTAGGTATAAAATGTGCTGCATAGATGTCTCTTTTCTTTTTTTACTATGGGCTAGTGCTCAACCCGTTCAATACTTACGTCCACCACCCCGTCTTCGTGCAGCTCAATTACCTGATAGCCTGGGGCGTCATTGCTTACCCCAAATCCCAACTGCATTTCCCACTGCCAACAGGTCGAAGGGCACCCATACGACGGCGTGCTATTTTCCCCTATTAACTGGCGAAGAGGCGAATGAACATGGCCATGGATTAACGCTTTAATTTGAGCGTATTGCTCAGTTAGCGAAACTAACGCCTCGGCATTTGCTAAAAAATGCTTATCCATCCAACTGTTTGACGGCAGTATATGGTGGTGAAGCGCAATTAAATGATTATTGTCGGGTAATTGGGCGACGGCCTGGGTTAGGTCATGGATCTCGCCACCCTTTACTTCGCCTGCAGCGGTATAAGTGCTATCTAACGCGCGGGTGTCCATACCGTGTATGTGCCAGTTTTGAAACGTCAACGGGTTATCGCTTTTTAACTGCTTATCACCCAGGTACGTTTCAAAGTGCGCATTGTTATCGTGATTACCAGCAAGCACAAACCAAGCAATGTTCGCTCTGTCCACATACTTATCCATTAAGGCGATGAAATGCTGATAGCTTTCAGGCGTATTATCACCACTGATATCGCCGGTAATAAGCATAAAGCATGATGGGGCCATCGATGAATTATTAGCTTCGAACTGTTCAGCATGGTTCACAGCATGAAGCAGGGTGCGCTCTAATGAGTCGTAAGGTGCTATACCCGCATAGCCGGTTTTGTTTTTATCTTTGAGTAAGTGACAGTCACTTAGCTGAATAAGCTTTATCACGCTTCGGACGTAACGCTAGAGGTATGTTGAAGACAGAAATTCAGCCACTCCGCCAAAAAAATGTTGACCATATGCTTTTCGTTGCGTTGGCGCATTTTAATATTGGGGTAGTCGTAAGATGGCTGCAGTGCCCCTGTATTTTGACTGTTTATCACTTCGGCCATACGCGCATCGTGATAAAGCCTCACGGTCATCGCCGGGGTCAAATAAGAAGGCATGTCTTTCGTGGTCTGCTTGATACTAAGTGTACTGGTGTATCGGGCCGATTCAACAATGCGAATTTCGTAAGAAAGCCCAACGCCTACTGAAAACTCATACCTCAGGTCTTCTGTGTCACAGTCAGGCAAAATTCTCAGAACATGGGAATAGTTCAGTTCGCATAACGCCTGCATGGACGGAAGGTTAGGTACGTATTTTCGTTGATTGCGTTGAGTCACGATGTCTGCCACTGCTCCAGAAGTTGTGTTTTGTGCATAAAAAACCATTGTAGCGCAATTACCGCTGCGGCGTTGTCAATATGGCCATTTTCCAACCATTCAAGGGCGGTATTCTCTTTTACCCGATGAACTTTAATGTCTTCTGACTCACTGTCTAAGCCGTGTATGCCGTGCGCCTTACTGGCGTCGGCCTTCGCTATAAAAATATGTAATCTTTCTGTTGTACCGCCAGGACTCGACAAATAGCTCAGCGCTTTAGTTAGGTTTTCAAGCTCGATACCCGCTTCTTCCATCGACTCTCGATGGCAAACCGCTTCTGCCGTTTCACCTTTATCTATCATGCCTGCAATAATTTCTATTAACCAAGGACTTGAAGAAGTCGCTAATGCCCCAATTCTTACTTGCTCGATTAGCACGAACTCTTGGAGAACGGGGTCGTAAGGCAATACACCTACCGCATGACCGCGTTCAAATATTTCGCGAGTAACGGTATCGCTCCACTCTCCGTTAAAACACTTGTGCTTAAATTGATACTGATTCATGGTAAAGAAACCACGATACACTGGCTTTATGTCGGTGATTTCGACGTCATTTGAGGTAAATGAAAGGAATTCCTTGCTCATTTGCTGACACTTATGGTTCAAATAGATTTATCATACATAGTACATTTACACACCAACCATGTATACGCGTTAAAAACGCGGCATTAGGTGTGAACGAATAACAGAAAACTCATATTACAAGTCGTCTATTACTATAATAATTGCGTGGGTAGATCACATATTCTGTTACAGTTAATCGAATACTGTTACGAGTTTGGACTTTCGGTTTGTGGTTGAATTTTCATACACTTGGTTTTAATTAGTCGTCTCAACAAACACAATGACGACGCAACTTGAACACAACAGGAAGACGTAAGCATGAAACGAACACTTCTGTCGCTGGTTATCGGAGTATCGATGACAACTGGTGCGCTAGCCGATGACCTAATGCAGGTATATCAACAAGCACTAGCAAACGATCCATTGGTAAACCAAGCGAAAGCGCAACGTGATGCTGCGTTTGAAGGAATTAGTCTGAGCCGCGCAAGCCTACTACCCCAAATTTCAGGCTCTGTGGGCTACACCATGTCTGAATCTGAACGCTTTCAACAAGCGGCGGGTGACAACGGCCTTCAAGTATTCACGACAGATACAGAAGTAGATACCATCGACTACGGCGTATCACTTTCCATGTCGCTTTACGACCACGCTAATTGGCTGGGCCTAGACCGCGCAGAAAAAGTTGCAGAACAAAGCGATGCGCAGCTTGCCGCTAGCATGCAGGACGTTATTGTGCGTACTGTTACTGCTTATTTTGACGTGTTGCGCGCCCGTGACAACGTAGAGTTTGTAGGTTCAGAAAAACGTGCGATTGAACGACAGCTTGAACAAACACGTCAGCGTTTTGAAGTCGGTTTAACCGCCATTACCGATGTTCACGAGGCACAAGCTAACTACGACAGTACGGTTGCGCAAGAAATCCAAGCCAAAAACCAGCTTGAGTTTGCCCTTGAAGCACTGCGTGTGATTACCGGTAAATACCACGACCGTTTGTTCGGCCTAAACACTGATAACTTCTCAGCGACTATGCCAGTGCCAGAAACGGTAGATAGCTGGTTAGAAACGGCGCAGGATAAAAATCTAGCGCTACTGGTGGATAGATTAGCGATGGACGTAGCTAAAGAAGACATTGCCATTGCGCGCTCGGGTCACTTGCCTACATTGTCACTATCGGGTAGTTACGGGCGTTCAAAAGACGACGTTGATGCTGAAGTATTAAATGACGACGGCTCGACCACCCCGTTTGGTTATGAAACGCCTTACCTAGACAGCCAGTCAATAGGGATTTCACTGAACGTACCTATTTACCAAGGCGGCAGTGTTAGCGCGCAAACTTCACAAGCTAAATACAACTACGTGGCGGCGAGCCAAGCGGCAGAACAAACTTACCGCCAAACCGTACAGTCAGTACGTAGCTCGTTTAATAACGTAAAAGCGTCAATCTCGACTATTCGTGCGTTAGAACAATCCGTTGTGTCGGCAGACAGTGCACTAAAAGCCACTGAAGCAGGGTTCGATGTAGGCACACGTACTATCGTTGACGTACTCGACAGCACGCGTAACTTATTCGACGCACGCCGTAACCTAGCCGGTGCTCGATACGACTTTATTCAGTCTGTAATTACGCTTAAACAAGCAGCAGGTACGTTGACAGGTGAAGACGTAGCGATGATAAATCGCGGCCTTAAGCCCGTTACGAACAATGACAACGGCTAAATTGTATCGTCGTTCATTCGATGATGAATTAGAAGGGTAGCGCAGCGCTGCCCTTTTTTGTGCGCCGCCTAGTTTGTAGTAAAGAAAAGCGTGAGAGTTATTTGGCCGGCGTGAACTTTTGCAGGGCACCTAGAAGCTGTCGATACTCATTACACAAGGCTTGAGCGTTTTGCTTCGTCAATACAAAATTAGATAAACGTACGGACACGGCGTGTAATTTTGCTTGCAACAGTCTTAACTCATCATCCATGATTATGCCCTTTTGTTTCTTACCTATATAGTAAATGACCTAGCTTTTTACGTTACAGTTTTACCTTTTATGTAGGGATACAGGTTTTAAATCGCGCTGACAGCCCCTACATTTATGTCGCAATAAATGTGCGCATAGCAACTTTAGTATAACGCCAATAAGGTTTACCACAAGCCAATTGGTTTATTGATTTTTCCTTGAGTGATAATTAAAAATGCAAGCCTCTGAACTTCAAAATAAATTTGAACGAATCCGCGCCAATAAATGGTTTGAAGCCTTTGTCATCAGTGTCATCGTTATTTCGGCACTGCTGGTGGGGGCTAAAACTTACGAACTGCCTTCAGGGATGGCTTCAGTCACGTTGTTCTTAGACTGGTTCATTAGCGCGTTCTTTTTAACTGAACTCACTATTCGTTTTTTAGCTGAAAAGCAAAAACGCTATTTTTTCAAAAGCTTTTGGAACTGGTTCGATACGCTTATTGTGGTTATAAGTCTTATTCCAGCTGACGATACGGAATTGGCATTGATAGCCCGTTTGGTACGTGTATTCCGCGTACTTCGTATGATTTCAATTATTCCAGAGCTTAGAATATTGCTTGTTTCTTTAGTAAAAGCTTTGCCTCAGTTGGCTTATGTCATGCTGCTGATGTTTATCATTTTTTACATATACGCAGCGGTAGGCAGTACGTTATTTGAAAACATTAATCCCGTGCTGTGGGGCGACATTACCATCTCAATGTTAACGCTCTTTAGAATAATGACATTCGAAGATTGGACAGACGTGATGTATGAAACCCAGGAAGTGTATTCACTAAGCTGGATCTTCTACCTCACCTTTATCTTTTTCACGGCGTTTGCGTTCTTAAATATGGTGATTGGCATTGTCGTAAACGTAATGGAAAGGGAAAACGAAAAAGCCCGCGCTGAAAAAGAAGCAGCGTTGCTAGAGGAGCAAATAGCACAAGGGCATGTTGAGCCAACGTTGCACGACGTTATGAAGGAACTACGCGAGCTTAAGGCCCAGGTGTCAGCGCAAGCGGTAAAAGGTGAAACAAACACCTCTGATTAAACCTCTACACCGTTTTTGATAACTCAACCGGCGCTCTCGCGCGCTTCTAGAAAAGCCCCAAAAATAACAAAGGCCACTGTGAGTGGCCTTTGTTATATAAAGTTTGGAGTAAGCGGCAAAGCAGCATTGCTCTGCTAATTCACTTAACCTCGGCTAAACCTGTTTAGCACCCGGTGCTGGCAGGTACGCCTTACAAGCCGTACTGTGTTTTAAGGGCTTCCACCCTTTGTTTTGCAGCCTCAGTTGTAAACTCTCTACTTGCTAGCCTGCGTTTAGCCAAAGCGTCTTTGTCTAATTCAAGCAGCAAGGCTACGTGATTAAGATAGACTTCATCGTTTGCAATCGGCCCCGCAGAAATTTGCTCATAGAGTGCCAGTGCGGCCTCTTTTTCACCTTTCGCAATATGTATTTGGGCCAGTGTATCGACGGCATCGGCGTTGTCCCGCTGCAGTGATACCGCTTTTTTAGCAAGTGTTTCCGCACGGGCTAAGTCGTTATCTTCAAACGCCAAATAAGCTAAGTTATTGAGCACAACAAAGTTGTCTGGCGTTTGTGTTAACACCTGCTCATAGGTTTCAATTGCGCTGTCTCTGTCGTTGCGAATTTGTCGCTCAGCTAACAGCATAGCGCTTTGAACATCGTTATTATGCGCCTTTACATGCTTTTGTAGAAAACTAAAGGCCTGCTCTTTTTCCCCAGACATTTCTAATGCAGCCACGAGAAGTAAGGCATTGTCTGAATTAGGCGTGGCATCATAAGCCGCTTTAGCATGGTCTACCGCCTGCTCTGGCGCTTTTTCAATAAGGTGTAAGCGAGCAATAACCCCTCTAACAAACGGCAGCGTTTTAACATCATCCGCTGTGTTGTTAATGATCTCCCACGCTGGCTGTGCCTGACCCAAACGGCTATGGAAATACGCTTTTAAAAGCGTTAATTGTGCGTCTGGGCGTTTTGCTAGCACCTTGTTGGTTAACGCTAGCCCTTGCTTAAACTGCTTTTGTGAATCAACGATAAGCAGTTTGCCCAGTACCGCGTTTTTATCCTGAGGGTAAAGGGATAACCAATGATCGAAAAATGCGGTCGCTTCTTTTACATTATTAGTCGCAATAAGCGACTGCCCTTTTAAATTCCAAAACGCCTGCGGTGATGACTCGTCGCCTTTTACGTCGGCTAAAAGCGAGACTGTTTTATCAAGCTGATTGTTAAGGGAATACATTCTTGCGAGTAAAAGCCGTAAATTAAGCTGATCTTTGTTGCTATTAAACTGCGTTTGGGCATGCGCGATAACCTCATCGCCATTGCCTTTTTCAACGGCTAATGCAAACCACAGCGCTAGCGCTTGTACGTCGGCAGGGTTCTTATCAACAAATGCGCGAATGAACGCCATGGCATTATCTTTTTTGCCTTCTGCTACCAATAGCTTAGCCCGTGAATACGTTACTTCATTGCCCGCATCACTAAGTTCACTTGCTTTGTCGAGGTATTGGGCGGCATCTTGATACGCACCTTCAGCAGTAGCAATATTACCTAGGTAGATAAGTGGCGCAGCAGTTTCTGGCGATTGTTCGTGCCAGTCTTTTGCCGCAGTCTTGGCTTTATCAAGTTGATTGGTGGCAATGTAAGCGCGTAGCAAGGTCGCTTGAGATGTCACTGACTCAGGCGCTTTTTCTACCGCTTCTTCCAAATTAACCAGACCATCAATGTCGTTAAGTGAAAGCTGAAGCACACCTAAACGAGATAAATCATCAGCCGTAGTACTTACCGCCTCAGACTTTGCTACCATTTGCTTAGCACCTACCACGTTACCATCTTTAAGTAACTGATAGCTCGCCTTTGAGAAAAGTGCCGCGTCTACGCCTTGCTCACCTTCCACCCGCGCCAATACTTCTAGCGCTTCATCATTTTCACCAAGCTGAAGCATGCTGTCTGCTAACATACGCAGGCCGGGATGATTATCAGGTAAGCTGGATGCCACCATGGTTAAGTGACGCTGAGCTGCCTCAAAATCTTGAATTTGATATGCACTAAACCCAGCGACCAACCTAACAACTTGGTCGCTTCTGCCGTTTTGCACCGCAATTTCCAAGTACTCTAAAGCATTGGCATAGTTTTCATTGGCCGACTCAATAATACCTTTAAACGTATTGAGCAAAGGATGATTCTCATTAAGCGTTAGCAAACCATCTACAATGGGCTCTGCTTTATCGAGTTCTCTTATTTCAATGAGCAGCGAAGCATAGGCAAACTTACTGGTAACATCATCAGGGTAATGAGTCACGTAAACGCCATAGACTTCAGCGGCTTTTGCCGGCTCACCACTTTGCAGATAGATTTTTGCTAACTGCTGAAGTACGTCTTTATTAGTTGGTGCTTGTTCGCGCAGCGCTTCGGTTGCTGCTAACGCGCCTTCCATGTCATTGTCTAAAACAAACGTATAGCTATCGATTAGCCCCTTATATACCGAGCTTGTATCTAGCGTAGAAAGATCGGCTATTAACGTTTTTGCCTCCTCGGTCTTACCTAATTGCATAAGCGCCTGAAGCTTGTAAAACCCGACTTCCGCTGACTCTACCGCAGTCATACCTTCTGCGCGGTAATCCACTTCAGCAAGGGCATTTTCTGCTCCTGATTGCTGATAAGCGACAGATAAAAGAGGGATAACCTGACTTACGGGATAACCAAGCTCCATGGCTTTGTTTAATTCTTTTTCTGCCGCGGCGAAGTTGTTCTTTTGTAAATAAAGCTTGCCTAACTCGAAGCGTGGCTCAGCAGCATTAGGCCCTTTTTGAATTGCATTTTTGTACTCAACAATGGCTGCATCAACTTGCTGCTGAGAAACATAGTTTCTCGCATCTGCCAAGTGGCTTTCCATCGACTTTTCGCTACACCCTGACAAAAGCGCACTGGTCAACATAACCGCTAACGTTGTACGTTTAATTAATTTATTTGTTTTATGCTTTGTCATTGTAATTCCTTGCCCTTCCTCAAATTTTTATTGTCACATTGCTGCACATTGTAAAAAAACGCTCACCGCACTGCTTATTATTTCGTCAAATTTGTGCAATTTCGTGGCAACCTGTCCATTATTCGAATATAATACTGTTTTTTGCAACACTGCTGGCAAGCATATCGCGAAATACGCTAAGAATACGCTTCATTAACTCGCCGGACAGGCCAGTTCAACGCTGTATAGCGTCTTGCGATAATAAACCGAAAAAGTACGGTTTAGTCGTATGCCGCACCCTCCTTACTTAATGCACCAGGACCCTTAATGACAACAACTGTCGACATGACATTTAAAGACCTCAATTTACCAGAACCAATCTTACAAGCCCTTGAAAAAGTTGGCTACGAGAAACCGTCTCCTATTCAAGCTGAGAGTATTCCTCTTCTACTTGAAGGACACGACTTACTCGGTCAGGCACAGACAGGGACAGGAAAAACCGCTGCGTTTGCCCTGCCCATGTTGGCAAATATCGATCCTGAGCAACGTAAGCCGCAATTACTGGTATTGGCCCCAACCCGTGAATTAGCAATTCAGGTTGCAGAGGCGTTTCAGGTTTATGCGAGCTTTAGTCAAAAAATTAAAGTACTTCCCGTATACGGCGGCCAGTCGTACGACAACCAAATTCGCCAGCTTAAGCGCGGCGTGCAAGTGGTTGTTGGTACACCAGGGCGTATCATCGACCATATCAAGCGCAAAACACTAGACTTAAGCGAACTTAAGTATTTAGTGCTAGATGAAGCAGACGAAATGCTTCGCATGGGCTTTATCGATGACGTTGAGCTTATTCTTAGCCACGCGCCAGAAGAGCGCCAAACTGCGCTGTTCTCGGCAACCATGCCTGGCCCAATCAAGAAGATTACCCAGCGCTATTTGAAAGACCCTAAGCACGTCAAAATTGCGTCTAAGGTAAGCACTGCCAGCACCATTCGCCAGCGCTACTGTCAAATTGCGCCGCATCACAAACTTGAAGCGTTAACCCGCATCATGGAAGTGGAAGCGTTTGACGGTATGATTATTTTCGTGCGCACGAAAACCGCTACCGTGGAACTTGCCGATAAGCTATCTGCCCGTGGTTACGATGTAGAACCACTAAACGGTGACATTCCTCAATCTGCGCGAGAGCGTACCGTTGAGAAGCTTAAGCAAGGTCAAATTGACATACTTGTTGCTACAGACGTTGTAGCACGTGGTCTCGACGTAGAGCGTGTTAGCCACGTTATCAACTACGATATTCCTTACGACAGCGAGTCTTACGTACACCGTATTGGCCGTACCGGTCGTGCTGGACGTCAAGGTGATGCGATTCTATTTATTTCACATCGCGAAAAGCGCTTGTTGTTCTCTATCGAGAAGACAACTAAGCAGCCAATTGAAGCCATGCCAATTCCTTCAATTAGTGAGATTAACGAAACGCGTTTAAGCCGCTTTAAGCAATCGGTTGCTGAAGCAACGCAACACGATAGCATTGAATCTTTAATGCCTATTGTTGAGATGATTAAAGAAGAAAACGAAGCATCACCTGAAGTGTTAATGGCGGCATTGCTTAAAATTGCGCAAGGCGACGAACCTTTAATTCTTAAAGAAACCGACCGACCAGACATTAACAGCAAGACTCCGCGCGATAGCCGCGAAAGAAACAGTCGTGATGGTCGTGAGAGAAAGCCGAAGGTACCACGTGGAAACCGCAAGCCAGAAGAAGGCATGCAGCGCTTCCGCATCGAAGTGGGCCATGTTCACGGTGCTAAGCCTGGTAATATCGTCGGCGCAATTGCGAATGAAGCGAATATCAACTCTAAGCACATTGGTGCTATCGAGATTTATGATAACTTCAGTACTGTTGATTTACCTGACGGTATGCCAAAAGAAACCCGTGACACCCTTTCGAGTACACGCGTAGCAGGTCAGCGATTGAACATTCGTGAATGGTCAGACACGCCACCTAAGCGCGACGGTCGTGGAAGCCGCGGTGACAAAGGTGATCGTGCACCTAGAGGCAACCGTGAAAACCGTAAACGTAAGAACTAAATAGCAACACTTCCAGCCTTTATATAACTAATTGCAATATGAAGGCTGTTTTCGTTGTTTTCTAATTAAAAAGAATTGGCGCAAAATAGTGTCAGTTCTTTTTTTTGTATTTGAAGCTAAGAAAACCGCTATGGATTACTTTCCGTTATTCCTTGATGCCAGAAAACTCAACGTCCTTATTGTAGGGGCGGGTGAAGTTGCAGCCCGTAAGCTAGAGCTTATTATGAAGACCCCAGCCACCGTTACCGTGGTGGCACCTTGGGTTTGCGATACGGTTAAGCTGCTTGCTAACAACGAGAAAGTAACGCTCATTGAACGTGAGTTTGAAGACACTGACCTGTCAGACAAGGACATGGTCTTCATTGCCACCGATAAAGGCGATGTGAATCAGTATATCCACGACCTTGCACGCGCTAACAAAGTGCTGGTGAACGTGGTAGATAATACGCCGCTTTGCCAGTTTATCACCCCCTCTATTGTCGACCGCTCGCCCATTATTATAGCCATGAGCAGTGGTGGCGTTGCGCCTGTTTTACTGCGTTATTTACGTCAAAAGTTAGAGACGGTACTTCCCGCTAATTTAAGTCGACTAGGTGCGTTTTCTGAGAAATTTCGCGAAAAAGTAAAGCAAACCCTTAACGGGGTAACCGCAAGACGCTACTTCTGGGAAGACGTACTTGACGGCGACATTGCTGAAATGGTTGAAAAGGGCCAAGACAAGAAAGCCGATGAGGCGTTTGATGTGGCACTGCAAGCGGCCGCCGAAGATAAAAAGGTGGAAGGTCAGGTTTATCTTGTGGGTGCAGGCCCTGGCGACCCAGACTTGCTTACCTTTCGTGCCTTACGCTTAATGCAGAAAGCCGACGTGGTAGTTTACGACCGTCTGGTTTCACCACAAATCCTTGAGCTGGTGCGCCGTGATGCCGAGAAAATTTACGTGGGTAAAGCCAAAAGCAATCACACGCTCCCACAAGATGATATTAACCAACTTATGGTTGACGAAGCTAAAAAAGGTAACCGCGTGGTGCGTTTAAAAGGCGGCGATCCGTTCATTTTCGGCCGCGGTGGTGAAGAAATTCAAACCCTTATTCAGCACGGCATTGAGTTTCAAGTTGTACCCGGAATTACCGCAGCAAGCGGTGCATCAAGCTATGCGGGCATTCCCCTTACCCATAGAGATCACGCACAGTCTGTCGTATTTGCCACCGGCCACTTAAGAAATGGCACTATTGACCTTAATTGGCCTGCTCTTGCACAGAAAAACCAAACCGCAGTGTTTTACATGGGTTTAACAGGTTTGCCTATCATCTGCGAAAAGATGATAGAGCATGGGCTAGATTCCTCTACCCCAATCGCACTTGTACAATCTGCCACCACTGAAAAGCAGCAGGTGTTAACCGGTTCGCTTGAAGACATTGTCGCTAAGCAAGAAAAAGCCCAGCTTCAGCCTCCTACCCTTATAATTGTAGGTAGCGTAGTGAGCCTTCACGATGAGTTGAACTGGTTTCAAGAATAGGCGACGCATGTCGCCTTTTTTTTAATTGAAGAACACCGAAACGTGACCGCGTCTATTCATCCCTTCAGCCAAAATTCAGCATAAACTTGTTTTTTACACACAGATGCGCATACTCATTAATGTAATGAATATGTGGGATATTATGTGATAAACAGTGTGAAGTGCGTTGCACAGACAATAATTAGGAATGTGTTCAGAGGATACGTATAAGTGTCTCAATTTCCCGCGCTCAGTACATTAAAACCAGCCAGCATGCTTATGCTGTTTTCTAGCCTCTTCTTATTGACTACTGCACACGGCGAACAGCTCAAATACAGTAAAGTTAACACGGGTAATGGGGTCAATTTAAGCTACGAATGGCTAGATACTGATAATGAGCGACAATCTATTTCTTTTGAGTTATCTAAAAGTGCAATGAAAGAAGCCCCCTCTCAGCAAGCTAACTACAAACCGAAAATAGCACAGCGCTACATCATTGTTGCATTAACCAAAGAAGCTAAAAAAATAGACCCTAAAGTTGCGCGTGTGAAGATAACGCCCAAACGAGAGTCTATTGATATTCAGGTTACAGGCTCAGACGAAGCGCAAGTTGAAGAAATACTCGATAATTTAAAAGCTATTCAACAGCAAGAGTACGATAGGTACTTGCGAGATCATTACTTTACTCGCTTCACTACTTTGTTTAATCAAAAAGCGATAAAACCGGATCACGTGCGATATGTTGCCGAATCGGTAAAACCATTGATAGCAGCATCCCAAGCGTTTTATGAAAAAGTTGCCTCACAGTCAGACTCTAGAGCCTATTTTTCATTAATTCTTAGCTGGCTTCAAAGTATTCCCTATGACACTTTAGAAGACAGAGTAGTAAGTAACGGCTCTGGCTATGCGCCGCCGCTAAGCGTGCTTATGCAGAACCTTGGTGATTGCGATAGTAAAGCAGTACTGGCGTCGTCGATGGTACGTGCTTTTTTACCTTCTACAAAAATGATCATGGTATTTCTACCTAATCATGCCTTGCTCGGCATTGCCTTGACGCCCATGGCCGATGACAGAACCATAGAGCACGATGGCGACACCTACGTGCTCTACGACCCAACAGGTCCGGCGCTTATTCCATTTGGGCAAGTTTCGGAAGATACCGAACGTTACATTGTGACAGGTCGCTACCAAGTGGAAATCGTCGAGTAACCTGAGATAAGCTGGCACATTTGCACTCTACTTAAAGTATTCAGCCAATTACTTAAACTCATTTTTTCTATCAGGTGACTTACAAGTAAATACAACATTTTTATTGCATATCGATAGTGACATAAGACACCTTACAATTAGCCGAACCATTTGCAATGCGAACAAAAACACGTTTATCAGCTATCTGTGCAGCTAAAAGTGTTGAATATATTTCATCAAATAGACTGTGTGTTTTTTCTAAAGTAAGGTAGGTATTTTCAAATAATGTACAGCCAACAACGCCTCTTGCGTTATCAGCTGGCTTTATAAATACTGAGCCCCCGTTGAACGAAGACAAATATAAACGCGCTATTTTAGATGAGCACCCCCTATCGTTACATCCGGCTTGGATAGAGTGTGAAAAAATGAAAATGAAAAAGCCAACCATAACAGTTTTCATAAATATCCTTATTCTTCTTAGTTTATAAACATTACTTTATAAAATTAAAAATCGCTAAAAATTCTACTTTCTAATTTAATTTGTATATATGGTTAAATCTTTTGCAGTTGCCGTATTAGGCCAAGGCGAATTAGAGCACTCAACATACCTTGCTTTCACTTTCTTATCTGCCATTTGCGCGGCCAGCGCCACCGAAAGAATATTTTGAATATGGGGCAAACTCAAACCAAATTTGATTGAGCTACCGCCACAACCATTATTTTTTCCGTTTACAACAACTACTACGGCCCAATCATTTGCTCTAATATTTGATATTTTTGCCGATGGGCTATCTATCGCCATTGCATTTTTACTAAAAATAAAGGTTATCAACAAAGATAATATTAAAATAGATGCTTTCATTTTTTCCTCTGAATATTGTTTATTGTAGGGCGACAACTCGGTGGAGTCGGTGAGTTTTATAGCCTCCCACTGTTTTTTCAGCATCATGGCAATGCCACGATGCTTTCTTCTGATTTAGATACAAGGTGTAGACAAAACTTATTAAATTTGACTCATTTGCAGGAATGTAACATTTAGTATCATCAGACAGCCAAACGACAACGTGTTGATTGTTTTCCCACTCAATAATTCCTTTTACAGATAATGATGCACCATTTGGTGTCCAGGCATTCGAATTGCCAGAAACAAAAAATAGCAGTATGAAGATTATTATATTTTTCATTTAACAATAAACCCCCAATTCCAGTCTTCAACACTACCGTAAGTTGGACAATTTCCTGTTCCATAGGCTTGAATCCGTTTTCCTGTTGAATGTGCGGTTAAAGCAAGGCTTAATATGGCCTGCCCACCTGGCGTGTTAGTGTTAAACGCTAGATGTGACTTATGAGAAGTACCACAGGTTGCAGGACTATTTGCAAGAGGCTTGTCAAAAACAACATAACCTTTTCCACTGCGATCAGCCCGAACATATTTCACAGTGAAGTGGTCAGCTCTGCCTTCTGCCCAGGTTAAGTTGGATAAAAAAGTGAACGTGCAAATAGCGACGAATTTCAGAAAAGCGTCTATCTTCAATATTATTTTGATAAATTTATTTTTATCCATGTTCCCTCCCTCTTTGTAAAGCCTATACTTTTATAGGCAAAAATTTAGCACTAAAACATTAAAATCAATCACCAATCATAAATCTAAAAACCTTGCAATCTTTGTTAATTAATCTGTATTTAGAGCTAAAATCAAATTCAGGTTTTTGGTTGACGTAAAGATATCCCAATATCGGCCAATTTGATTGGTCATCATCCAGGGCGTGGTATTCCCCCAATAATTCCATGTGGCAATCACTTACTTCCATTAAATAGTCCGTCATTTCATTGGAAGCTTTAATTATGACTCTTTCTTTTCCCCTACTAAAGCATGACTCCATTGTAGAGCAGAATAGAAACTTTCCCTCGTCAAAAAAAAGGAATCCTCTTATTGAAAGTCCTTTTTTGACTACGCCACTTTCGTAATTTGACAACTGGGAAAAAGAGACTATAGCGCCTGTATTAGTAGCGTCAGCGTAAACTTTTCCCGATAATAGTATTAAAAGTCCAATCAGATATTTCATTGACACTCTCCTACCAAGCATGAATTTGCATTTCTATAGGCTTCTATAGTTATCGGCCATGCATTTCTTATTGCAGCTGGAGCATTATACAAACTTAAACTAGCTTTCCCGCTGGCCCCTACAGAACTTACATATGCTCTGTAATAACTTGTATGACTATCTCTCCCCTCACCATAAGATGCATAATGACTTCCTGATGAATGTGTATGCCAATCGGATCTGTCCGAAATTGAATTAAATACTGCATCCATTTTCCCCAGCCTTACTTTTGACGAGCTCAAGTCAACATAGTTCGAATGATAAGATGTCACGATGGTACCAATTTTGTACCCTGTTTCTTCCCCATAAACTTTATTAATGATAGCCCCTACTTCTGCACCATATTCGTCCTGTAAGTTACCTGCGTTATCATTTAACCAGATTGCAGCACTTTCTTCAGTTTTGAATGGTTTTAATTCATCTCGTTCGTTATTTATCTTTTCTAATGCGATATCCAAGTCTTTACGATTGGATTCAACAAAATAGTTTTCGTCGTCAGGTCCTGACTTTGTTAAGTCGTTACTATTTTTTTCATTCTTCAGCAAACCGCTGTCCGCTGTGCCCTCAGTATTTGCTTTACTCACTGCACTGGCAACACCTTGAATCACAGCCCCCTCGAGCATTCCCCTCACATAACTCTTAGCAAAGCCACCTGCAAAGTTGGCCATTGCCGTTCCGCCACCTTCAATGGCGGTGAGTACTCCCTTGGCAAGTTGGTAATAGCCGTAGTACTGATACGCGGCCAGAGCAAAGTTTATCGCAGCGGCAATCATGGTATTTGCTAACTGTGCTGCAAGCGCCTTTAGTGCCATTGTGACCAGTGTCACCCATATATAGCCCGATGGATCCGTTTTATTCAGCGGGTTATTCATTACATAACTGTAGCGGTTAAAGCTCTGTATATTGGAAGGTTGCTGAATGGCAGGGTCTGCCTGAAGGAAGCGCCCTAATACTGGGTCGTAAATTCGTCCGCCCATATGAACAAGCCCCAGCTCATCCAATTGCTCATGACCTGTATAGCCTCTTAATGTGAGCGCGTTTGTGAAGGTGGATATCTTTTTGTGCTCCCGTGCCCAGTTAGTCGCATCTCGTCTGGCTCCGAAAACATCAAAGCTCATCTCTTCTGCTTTAGAGCCATTTGATTTAGCAATAACGTGGGTAGACCCTAAATGATCGGTTAATAAATAGCTTACAGTTTTGCTTGTCTTAATTTGAGAAATCAGTATGCCATCACCAATATAGCGCTTAGCTTGCCATTCGCTAGTACCTGCAATGCGCACAAACTCAACGTTACCGACATAATGTGTTTCATTTTTGATTGGAATGAAGGTATTCACGCCACCAGTGCGAATGGGTACCCAATTTCCTTTGCCCATTCCAATTTCACTGCGCTTATATCGTTTCCCGTCTACTCCGTACGCGAAATCAACCATATAACCTTGTTTTGAAATGGTAATTGGCTTATTAAACGTATTGGTAACAAAGCTACGCTGATTGTCCTTAACAATATTACCCGCGGCATCGTAAGTATAATCGTTTGCCATAGTGCCAGACACTGACTTCACTGCATGTGGTTTGCTACTATGATAAGTATAAGTACCCACACCACTTTTACTCATGATGTTGCCAATAGCATTATAACTAATGTCAGTAATGACATAGGCTTTTCCAGAAACCGTCGATTTAGTGACACGGTTTAGGGCATCATAAACAAAATCTTCTCGCAGCCCTTTCGACAAATCCCGGCGATACGACAGATTGCCCTTGTTATCCCAGTCGTACTGCAGGTTTTGTAGTGTTGTTGAACTAGTTGAGTGAATGCTTTCCGTAAGCCCCGTCGCGGCATTACGGCCAACGGTCCGCGTAATGATTCCTCCAAATTTGTCTTTTCTGATTTTACCGAACGCATCTGCTTCCAGTGCTTGCCAGTACAACGCATTATTCTCTTTGTCCCTAATCTGATAGGCCCAGTTATGAGAATTATAGATATGTTTTATTCCGTTGCCGGATGCATCTATTTCTTCAGCAAGCCGCCCCGAAGAGTCGTAGACAGATTTTTCACTATAGGAATAAGAATCAAAGCTTGTACGTTTTTCTTTTACCCGGCTAAATGTGTCGTAGAAATATTGCTCCTGATAACCCGATACGTTATCAATTATTTTACTTACCATGCCAAGGGCAAATCCGCCGGCATCATAGGTATAAACGAACTCGTGCTCAGTGTTACCTGAAGCACGATTGCGAACTTCTTTTTTCTTTCTACCCAGCTTATCGTATGTGACAGAAACCGTGTTTCCGATCGCGTCCTTTTGACTCGTTAATTCATGGTAATTGTTGTAACCATAGGTTGTGGTACCTGAATCAGGGTCGATAATTTTAGTTTTATTACCATATTTATCGTAATAAACCTTTATCTGGTTACCCGCCGGATCGGTGACTAAATCCAACTTTCCTGTCGTGTCGTACAGATACCAGGCTCGCTGACTGTTAGCATCTATGACTTCTACAATATTCCCAAGTCCATTCTTAATCTCCGTATTAACGTGTCCAGAAGGATTGGTTGTGTTTACCTTGAAGCCGTCATATTCAGTTTCCCATACACCGCCATCAGGCTGAACAATCTCTACTGTGCGATTGAGTGAGTCATATTTAATTGTTGATTGCAATGACGTTGAAGTATTGCTCAGGTACGGTACTGTTTCAGCAACTTTTCTCCCTGCATAGTCGTATTTGGTATCTTTGTAAATCCAGGTACCAACAGAAAGGCTCTGGCTAGCCGTCCTGACTTCATTGCCTCTTTTATCAGTATAGGTTCGCGCTGTTGGGCTTCCTTCCTGAGTAATTTCTTCGTAATAAACAGCCGAGGCTGGACAGTGCTGAACCCCGTTACACCAATATTGTACTTTACTGCTGCTTAAGGCATACGGGCCAGTTTTACTGGTATTATTTTGCGGTGTACGGACCTCCCCGGTCAGACGCCCCAAATTGTTATATTCGTAATAAACTCGTTGCCCGTTAGCGGAAACGTCGTAATTCTTATAGCCTTTGGACGTATAATATGTGTTGGTTTTATGCCCTAGCTCGTTCCGCTTTTCAGTGACGTGACGGCCGTATGAATCATAGCCAGTATAAACAATTCTGTTCTCTAGACCTGATTTAGAGATCGTTTTCTTAGTGGGTAAACCAAAAGCGTTAAGAATGTATTCTGTTTTGACACCGTTGTCCGCGACGCTTGAAATTAATCGGCCTAGCGAATCATAACTAAAGGTGTTTACCAATGTTAGTGTTGGTTGAGTGTAGTTAGTTGAACCACGTTTGTCTGTTCGTTCTTTTTTAACCGTTTCTTTCGTTATTCTGCCGCCAAACTTCGCATATGAATAAACGCTGGTTTTAGTGGTTCTTGCCCATACGTATTTATCTGAGTGAGTTTTGATTTCTGACGTGGGATTGCCGTAGCTGTCTATTGCCAGCTCAGATACCTGAGTAGTAAGTGTTTCATTCGAACTACTGTCAACGTTATAACTATATTCAACCGTTTTACTCGGATAAACGTATTGTGCTTTCGTTCTGTTTCCTATGGTGAAATTGTTATTAGTTTTTACACTATAAGTATATTTGACCAGTGATTTAGGAACATATTTTTCTGCTGCTGAAGTAATTGATGAAGTTGTTGTTACGTGAGCATCCGCTCCATTAAAGTTCAATGATCGTAAATCATCCAAACACAACCGTGGATTTTGCTCACATGGTGTTGGGTCAGGGTTAGGCTGGGGTACCTCTGCGGTATCTTTTACAATAGCATCAATTGATACGCTTTTCGGTGAACCTCTGTAAATACTGTGTTGATAGTATTCTGTGGTAGTTCTTAACGACGAAGCCTGACTACTTATTTCTACTTTGCGGTAACCTAATAGTCCTCGTCCGATTTGCGCCTTACCACCAGTGTAATGATATTTCAGCGTGTCACCGTTCTGATGTAACCTGCTCACCACTCGTACCGCACCTTTGAGGTCTGTAACTAAGCTACCATTACCCCAATTTTTACTGCTGGCATCCCTTTCCCGAGTGTATACATCAGGGGAGTTAAGCGTTTGGTAATACACTGAAGTCACATTACCAAAACCGTCCGTTATTTTTTCGATACGGTTGGTACCCGTATCATCTCGAAAGTCTGTTCTTGAGCGACCTTTGAATATAAAACGATCCTGTACGCCGTCGCCATCCATATCAATAAATGCCAGGTCGTTATAGTCACCACTTTCAGTGCCGTAGTAGTGCGATGTAAATGCCCCATTTTTGTAGGCGTAAAAATACATATTATTAGATACTTTATAGACGATCTCCGTTGTGCCGTTTCCGTCAACATCCATCGTAACAACACTTTCAGAGTCAATAACCCGAATCTGAATAGGACTATTAAATCCGTTACCATTGTTAATAGTGGCGAACCACATTTTGTCAGACTTGCGACGATAGAGAAGGTCGGTCAATCCATCACCGTTCAAGTTGACGGGCAGTACCTGATCTACTGAACTGGTGCTCCATAACTTCACATATTCACTGAGCTTTATTTTTCCACTCGAGCCATTATCAGACAGTAAGATACGCCATGACGGATAATTCGAAACGGATGAACTTATTGTTTCAACGGTATACGAGCTTCTTAGCTGAGAAACTTCATTTAGACTTAAGCCTTCTGTTGAGGGCATATATCCACCACCACTGACAACAGGTTGAACACTTGATTGCTGATCTAGAGGGGTTGCTTTAATACCTTTTTGAATCAAAGCCTCTTTTGCTTCGGAAAATAAGGAACCGTCGTCGACTACAGGCGCAACAACGATGTTTGAAGTGCCGATATTGCTTCGTGGAACAAAAGAGAGTGATCGGCTTGTTGAAAACTGCTTTTCAATTGGCTCAATACCGCGTAAGTCTTCACAGATAACGTGTGTTGGCGTACAACTAGGATCATCATACACAACCCGCTCATTTACCTGCACGATAAGATCTGCTTTACCATCACCATTAAAGTCGGTGGCAGTAAAAGTATTGTCGTCTTTATCGTAATCCAGAAGCGTAACGTTTGAGTTACTGTAATATTTGCGGATAGACAATTCCACACTAGTCTGAGTATTACTTACCCCAGTTTTTGTTCCTTTTTGCACAGTCAGATTGTTACCTACAATGTGCATCAAGTCTGGCATACCGTCAGCATTCATATCTACAAAACGTGAGGTTGCATCACTATTCGGTTTCGGTAATGAGCTTAACTGTGTGATAGCAAAATTGTTCCCTGATGTGTGCTTTATAATTCTCCAATAATTCGATGATGAAGGCAGGTAAATAATATCGTCATCACCATCCTTATCGTAATCTACAACCTTCCAAGTACGTCGAAATGTTTTACTGGCTATATCGTTATAAGTTTTAATGTGCTCAAGCGTTTTACCATTGTTTCTAATTAGAAACAGGTGATCAGTAGAGCTGCCTCTGTCATTTCTGACATAGGCAATATCTAGCAAGCCGTCGCCATTAAAATCGAGTAATTGATGACCTTTGTAGCGGCTTGTTCGTGAAAAGTCTTTGTCCTGATTAGTAGAAGATAGTGAAAGTTTCCGGGGATTCCAAGTAAATACGGTAGGGGCAAGACACCTGTTATTTACATCACATGCTTCTACGGCTTCCAACAAGCTTGAAGCTGAGCCCCCAAACCCTTGCAGATCCTTTTTATATGTGAGGTTATAGCGGCGAAGCATCGCACCATTGTAAAATGATTCAATCTTTTTAAGTCGTTTTGTAACTGTGGTTTTCTGACCCGCAATGTAGGATTCCGATGTGTCATCTCGGCCCTCGTAACTGAATACAATTTTATTTTTGTAAGAATGCGCACTGTGTGCTGAATAGCTTACTTGTACCGGGTAATATTCAAGTGAGCCACTTACTTTGTCATAAGAGAAAGTGTAGTAATTGCCAGATGCATCTACAACTTTTCTGAGTGCCCAGGCAAAATGTTTATTGTCAGTAGTTTTAATAATTCCTTCTTCATTTGCCCCCAGCTTTCCGTAGTGAAATACGTTACCTTTTTTATCATAGACAACAAAACGGTCCGGCCCTTTTACTGAAGACGAGCGATATGAGACTATTTTCTGAAAACTATCTTGTGCAGTTCGGTATTCTGCGCCGTTGCCACCATAGCCATTGCCATTTTTAACTATTAAACGCTGGCCGTCTAAACAGAAGCGATCTGTCGAAGAAAAATCTACTTTGGTTACTGTTCCGTCGGTTTCTACATTTTGTTCACAACGCGAAATTGCACTTAGTCCTCCAATCGCCCAACCCACTCCCAAATGACCATTGTTAGGGTTACTAGAGTAATTAAGAGAAATATTGGGTTTCAATCCCCCTGTGGACTCTGCCATAATCAATGGTATATTGTAGCTGAAGTCACCACTCGGTGAGACGTTCCCTTCTCCACTCAGGCCGCCAACATATTCCGATGTTCCGATTTCATGAGTAAAACCTTCTGTAGTCGCGTATTGGGCCGTATTCGTGCTTTCGTTAAACAAGTCATCTTTGAAGTCATGGTTTAAATCGACCACCTGCACATCATCGAAACTCGCCATATCTTTGGAAAAATTAAAAGTCCTCGCAGTGCCGTTGGTAACAAAAATTTCGTCGCCTGTGGAGGATTGGATAATCAAATCAGATTTTCCGTCTCCGTCGAAATCTCCGCTGATCCGCTTACCATGTTCGGTTAACTGGTTTGCTAATTTTTTAAAGTTCTCAATCGATACGTTCTCTAGATAATACTGACCATCTCGTTGAATTACTTTTCGATAAGGATATTTTTCGTAAATTCTGACTAATGCTGCACCTTCATCTGAGGTAGGCACTAAAGAAACTGGTTCCTGATAGTAATAGTTACCTTCCAGATCTACCCAGACTTCTCTTTGAATTGGTGCAACGGTTGTGGCTTGAGCAGATAAAGTAATACTAAGCCCGCATGCTATAAGCAAGCAGAGAACATACTTATTCATTTTTATATCCCTGTGTCGTACTAGGCTACTTTATTCGGCGACGTTAAGTTCTAGAATATCGATGGTGCAGGTTGGCGTATCTGTAGCGAAACCGATCTTAATAGCCAGATTTGAAGCAACTGCTGTGAGCATCAGAGAATGCATGCTTTTATACTGTGGGTGTGCTTGGTCTAGGATGCCGCTATTGCCATCTTTTAAAGCACACTCTAGCGCTTCGTTAGTACCAGTAGGGAATGTGAGGAATGTTCCTTCAGGGGAAGCCTTCATTGTTGAGACTACAGTGTTTGTTACTCCTTCACAAACGAATCCGTCGCAACTTGAAAACGCAGGTGTAGATGTACCTAATAGTAGGATAAGAACTGATTTGTTAACCATATTTTTCATCGGGAAATCCATTTTTTATTATTTGCACGAATGAATACAAAGCAATTTATTCATCCATGAAGAATCTTTACACAGAATTCATCGTCTAAATTACTATAGAGCGTTAAAAATGAATTACAACTAAAAAGATTAATCTTCAATCAAAAAGGTGACGATAAATAAGGGCTAAATTAAACTTTCGTCTAATTGAAATTTTAGTTTTAATTTCACCCTCCCCCAAAAAAAGATAAAATATTTTTTGGAACGTTACTCTCCGCTTTTATTTATTAAAAATGAAGATTAGTACAGTTAATAATCCAAGATTTATCACCGAGTACGATGCTCAAAAGCTACTGCATTTGATTTTTGTGGTGCGCTGTCTCAGACAGTCTAATTAGCAATAACCTCACTTACCTTTCTAACTGTTTAAAGTAAAATTTTTCAACTATAGCCAGATTACTACCTTCGACAATACCTTCTTTACGCTAAACGGCGTTAGACTACGTCGGCATCACTCTATTATTCCCGCAGTCAGGTGCAAGTATAGTAAAGTACCTTTATTGACTCGGTTCGGAGAACTAATGGCGTATTGGCATAAGGAATAGATACTATCATTTAGTACTTCGATTTTTGACTATTAGACGTCTGAAAAGCAGCGGCTATGAATAATTTTGATTCCACTATTTAAATTACAACAAATAATAAAATTTTTACGAAAAGCGCCTTTTCGATTAAGGCGCTTTAGATAAAATACTTGGGAAGAGTTGCTCGCTAGAGGTTTTCTTCAGCAAAGCTCGCTAGGTGACTTCTCACCACGCCATCAAGGTTAATTGTGGCACTGCCAGAGAAATCTTTAAATTTCTCTACAAGGTAGGTAAGGCCCGATGTCACTGCCGATAGATAGTTGCTATCAATCTGAGCAAGGTTACCGCCTACAATCAATTTGGTACCTTCACCGCACCTTGTAATGATAGTTTTAAGCTGTGACGCCGTTAAGTTTTGCGACTCATCCAAAATCACGATAGCGTTTTGAATGCTTCGCCCTCGCATAAAGTTCACCGACTTGTACTGAATGTTGGCTTTTTCCATGATGTAATTCATAGAGCCTTTGGTATTCTCATCGTGTTTGTGAAGCACTTCAAGCGAGTCGGTGATAGCCGCCAACCAGGGCAACATTTTTTCCTCTTCGGTTCCCGGTAAAAAGCCAATAGATTCGGCAATTTCAGGCGTGCTTCGCGTTACGATGATCTTATCGTACATGTTTCTCTCTACCACCATTTCAAGGGCAGCAGCTAGCGCAAGGAGAGTTTTACCACTACCGGCAGGCCCGGTAAGGATAACCATATCAATGTGCGGGTCGAGTAGCGCATGAAGCGCCATAGCCTGGCCGATATTTTTAGGCGTAATTCCCCACGCATGACGGCCCATTAAGCGTTCGTAACCTAAATCCAGTACCTCTAAATGATCGTCGGTAATTTCTTCCACCAAGCCTGCGAACTGTTTGGTTTCATCTAACAAGAACTCATTTACATACGCTTCTGGCAGCATAGATTTGGGAATAGTATGAATAGTGTCTCGCCCTTCGGTGCGACTATCCACACTTTTTACGCTTTCCCAAAAGTTGCCTTCAAATGTATGGAAGCCTCGGGATAGATACTTGATGTCGGTAATGAGTTGGTCGGTGCGATAATCTTCAACATGAGCAAGGCCTGCCCCTTTCGCCTTAAGCCGCATGTTTAAGTCTTTGGTCACCAATACCACTTTTTGCGGCGCAAACGTCTTTTGTAAATGCAGCGCTACGTTAATAATGCGATTGTCATTCTCATTGCTGGTAAAGACCTGCTGAGACTCAACCATGTTAAGGTCGGCGAAAATAGATAAACTGCCTGAGGGTGCCGTTTGTCCCGCGCCTAACCCATCCATAGATACGCCAGCCAGCATATCTTCAGGCGTTGCATCGTGGAGTAAGTCCTCCATTGCGCGAATGGATACCCGTGCGTCACGCGCCACGTCTTTTTTGCTGTCTTTGATGTAGTCGAGCTCTTCCAATACAGTCATTGGAATTACAACGTCGTGTTCTTTAAAGGAGAGAAAAGCGTGGGGTTCGTGAAGCAGAATATTAGTATCGAGGACGTAAATCTTAGTTTCGGTAGAATTTTTTCTTGGCATCCTTCACTCCGGTAAATAAAGCCAGGTTAGCCGTTATGCTCTTTAATGAACGCACGCGCTAACAAGCTACAGTTACGGTTGTAGGAGAATGCCGCTCGAAACAGGACCTCTTCCCCTACTCGCGTCGACTGAGAAGCAGTACTACTCATTCTGCCTCGCGAGTTCGTTAGTAAAATAGCGAACCCTTAATTCCACCATAATCCAGTTTTTGAGAATTAGCACTGTTTTTTGATATTTATTTTGTGGAGTGACTCGCCTTTGCCCTTCTCGCACATTCGTAATACTAACTACTTTGCTAACACGCTATTCTTCTTTATCAGCGAAGTACCCTGCCCGTTCCAAAATAATCTGAGTCTGACTTTGCGCTCCTTCTAGCGCCGCTTTTACGCTTTTTTCCCCAGTAACCACATCATTAATTTGTGCCCCTACGGCGTAACCGATAGCGGTAAATTCTGGGATAGGGATAAACTGGTTACCTACCATGGCATTACCTGGTTTATCGCTTAAAAGTAACTTCAATGCTTGAAGTTCAAAAGCCGCATAAGGTACGGCTTGCAGATAATCGCTAGAATATGTTGAGTGTCTAGTACCAGAAGGGGCCGCGTATTCTCCGTGGGCTTTCTTAAGTAAATTAATAAAGGTTTTAGACGTTAAAAAGTGCGCAAGTAACTGCGCCTCTTCTACATAGCGAGATTGTTTCGGTATTGCAAAATTCCATGACCAAAACCATTGCGCCCCTTTCTGTTGCTTACCCAGCGGCGCATAGGTTACTCCGGTAAATTGAGTCACTTTAGAAAAGCGATCATCAAATAAAGCCCCGCCTAATGAAGAAGCGTCAACGAAAAAGGCTAATTTCCCTTGGGCAAAGAGCTCTTGATTCTCTTGCCAACCCATATCATGATTATCAGGCGGCCCATATTGCCTAACAAGTTCAGCATACATACCGACTGCATCAAACCATGCCTTACTATCCAGTGTGGGCTGCATGTTGTTGTCTAACCACGCCCCGCCATAGGTGTTAGCCATGGTGCTCACTAATGCCATATTCTGTCCCCAGCCCACTCGCGTTCTAAGCCCTATACCATAGACTTCTTTTTCAGGTATATGTACTTGTTTAGCAAGAGACTTAATATCGTTATAGGTGAGTACGGTGGGTAGACTTAAACTAAACTTTTCTAGCAGGTCTTTTCGGTAAAAAGTAAGCGTAGTTTCAGCGACAAAAGGCAATCCATAAAGCTGTCCATCGACAATGTTTGCATGCAGAGCGGCAGGAATAATGTCGTCGATATCGTAATCGGCGGGATGCGATTTGAAAGGAAGTAGAACGCCTCGTTTAGCCCATATGGGAAGACCATAGCTGCCGATTAACACCAAGTCGAAGCTGTTTTCGTTAACAGAAAAGTCACCTAGCAGTCTACGGCGCAAAACGGTTTCATCCATTATTCGCCATTGAATATTGGAGTGCAGCAAAGGCGAATCGTGTTTATCTAAGTATGCTTTAGCTTGAAAAACGGCATTAATATCTGGCGCCCCGACAACTAATGCCTCTTCCCCCTGTAAAGCTTCATAGACGCCATATTTCTCGAGTATGAGCGTTAATAATCCGCTTTGTTTTTGTTTCTGTAACGCTAAGTTAAATTTCTCAATTAACTGAGAGGCTCCAGGTGTCTGCTTAGACAGCGCGAGATGATAAGTGCTAGCTACCTCCGCTCCAGGGATAAAATTAAACTTCCCAATTAAATTGGGCCGTTCATTTACTAACGCCTCCTTTGCGCTGTATTTATCAATAAACAGTGCATCAATTCGCCCTTTACCAAGTAAATCCAATAGGTTAACGGTAGATGCTCCCGGATACAGGTTGAAAAACGCTTCTTTTGATAAGAATTTGGGGGCTGTCGTCCCCCTCAGATACCCGATTCCTCGTAAATTTTGTCGTTTAAGCCATTCAACAAGGTTGTCGGGGCTACTGTTATCCTTGAAATCTTTCGTCCTAATTAGGAACCCACTTGCTCCTGCAGGGATCGCATCAGATAAAAGAAATGCGTCTGTGAAGCGCTCATGATGGTGAACAGGAAATACGCCATCGAGTGCTCCCTTCTTTGCCAACATCACAGCCCTAGCATGAGGATACCGCTCAACGATAAGCTGCTCATCTAGTTCTTCAAAAGCTTTTACCACCACTTCATTTACGTATCCTTTCGACACGTCTTTGCTGTCACTAAAGGGGCTAACTTCCGAGGTTGCAAGCACGATAGGACGAGCATAGGCCAGCTCGCTAATAATGAGGGCAGTGACAAATAGGCAGCGAGCGGCAGTCGCTAAATGTAGCATTAACGGCGGGACTCGAAAGCTAGAGACAAAACGTCTTGTCTGCGACACTATGCAATTCCTTTTGTGGAGTAAGTGTTAGATAAATAGCAGAAAAAAACAAAAAGTGCGTTACTATCGTCAAATAATTTACCATTCAATCAACCTACACTTGTTAACATCACCTCAACACTACTTATCGAGTAGAGGCATAAGCGCTGATACTAGCTGTAATACTAATGCACAATGTATACTGCACTAAAAAAAGGATCTTTTAGTTGTGACAAACCCTGTACGTATCTTAGTAACACCACTTCTCACTCTTTTTACATTGTTACTCATAAGCTGTACAACCAGTGCCAGTCTCGCTAGCCCTATCGCTACCGTAATTGAAAAAGTGCAGACAGAAAACGGTACCACTTGGGTATTAAGTTACACCCTAGATAAGCCTGCTGAACGGTTAGTGTTTGTTAGAAACCCAGATTCTTCTCGAGCAACTCGCTGGCAGCCAGAAGACAGCGACATTGAGATAGCTTACAACATCACTGAGCAGCAAGAAATTGTGCGTTCTAGAACGGGAAAGCCTATTTCTAAGGTTTCGTTTATACTGACTCCTACCTACAAACACTTAGGCAAAGACTACGCACCGTTTTCGCCCTTTTCAGACAGTGGCAATGCGTTTCACTCTGGCCGCCTTTTTGTTTGCGCTAATTTTTGTACTGATGAAGACAAAGAATGGCCTATAACTCTCAAAGTGCCAAATGACGAGCATATTGTTTTGAATGGAAAAGTTGTAAAGGACAGCGTCACGTGGGTCGATAAAAACAATGGCAGACAGGTTTATGTAGGTAAGCAGCAACCTGTTATTACCAATAGCGCTGTTGCCCTTATTGACCCAGCGCTGCCCAAAAGCATTCAAGCATCACTTAAATACGATATGCCCAAAATAATGGCTTACTTCTCTCGCTCCCTTCACCCACTCGCAGCAGAGAAACCTATGCTACTTGCATCTTACGCTATGGTTGACGGTCATTCATCACAAGGCGGCACACTTCCAAATCAAATCTTCATGCACTGGAACAAAAATAATTTAGACAAACACACTGAAAACAGCGATTTTGCGAATAAAACATTGTGGTTCTTTGCCCATGAAGCTGCTCATTTATATCAGCCCGGTAGTACCGACGGCGTTTCAGAGAACAGGGAGCAATCTTGGTTACATGAAGGCAGCGCCGACTACTTTGCTGCAACTGCCATGAACTACCTGTTTAAAGACGCCAATAGCTATATACAAAGACGTATAAGGCACGCCTTTGAAAACTGCACTCAAGGTTTAACGCAAAGTACTCTCGCTAACGCTTACAAGAAAGGACGTTTCAACCTTTATTATTCATGCGGAATGATAATACACCGCGCTATCGATAACGTGGTGCAACAAAAAACCTCAGGTAAGGAGTCACTGTTTACTGTATGGAAGCAACTTCAAAAAGCAGTGAGTAGAGGCATGCCGCCTGGCACAGCGACTTTCTTAACATTACTTGAGCCTTATAACGCCCCCGAACTTATTAACGCCATAAAGAATGCAACCAGCAACGATGATAAAAAGGCGATACAAGGCATACAAGCCCTGTATAAAACGCATTGGCAGTAGACACGACCATTTGAGAACCACATGGATGTGTTTATGCGTGTTGCAAATTCGCCCCCTCAACGCCTATGTAGTAAAAACGACAACCAATAGTCTAGTATTAATGACTTATCACAGCGCAATGCGTACAATACCGCCCCCCGAAAAACAGGTTGGTGATTTATGAGTTCAGATAGTCAATTTTCAGTTGGTCAACGTTGGTTAAGCAACACGGAAACAGAGCTAGGTTTAGGTGTGATTATGGGCACCGATTTCCGTTCAGTTGAAGTATTGTACCCCGCAACTGGCGAAGCACGTAAATATACCAAACAAGACGCTCCACTAACGCGACTCATCTTTGAAATTGGCGAAACAGTAAAAAGCCAAGATGGTTGGGAAATGACCATTACAGAAAAAGAAGAAGGCCAAGGGGTGTGTATTTATCACGGGCTTCGCGAAGACACCAAAGCGCAAGTGCGTTTGCCCGAGACAATGCTAGACAGCCATATTCAACTAAACCAACCTGAAAGACGTTTGTTCAGCCAGCAGCTCGACAACCCAAAGTGGTTCGATTTACGAGAGCGTGCTTTAGACTATCAATACGACTACCTTCGCTCTAGCACTATCGGCCTAGCTGGCGCGCGTATTTCTCTTATTCCTCATCAGCTCCACATTGCTTCAGAAGTCGGCGGTAGACACGCGCCGCGCGTACTCCTTGCCGATGAAGTAGGGTTAGGTAAAACCATTGAAGCTGCGCTAATTATCCATCAGCAGCTTAAAACGGGCCGCGCTGAACGCGTGCTTATTTTGGTGCCTGACTCACTAGTACACCAATGGCTGGTTGAGATGCTTCGTAGAGTAAACCTACCCTTTGCCATTTACGATGAAAGTCGTTGCGACGCGATAGAAGAAAGCGAAGCGTCTGATGCTGGCGAAGTGAATCCGTTTGAAAACGATCAGCTAGTACTTTGTAGCATCGACTTTTTAAGCCAAAGTGAAAAGCGCCAGCAGCAAGTTCAAGCCGCAAGCTGGGATTTGATGGTTGTGGATGAAGCTCATCACCTGGCGTGGTCAAGCGAGGCGCCATCAGCTGAGTATAAGTGCGTTGAAGCTTTAGCTAACCTAACGCCTGGTGTATTGCTGCTTACGGCGACCCCAGATCAGCTTGGTCACGAAAGTCACTTTGCTCGCCTACGTCTTCTTGACCCTGCTCGTTTTCATAGTTACAACGCTTTTTTAGAAGAAGAGTCGAAATATAGCCAGCTGGCCGACGCCGTCGCGCCACTGCTTTCAGATGCAGAACCTAACGACAAACAACGTACCAAATTGGCAGAGTTCGCCCCTGATGTCATGGAGCACACTGGCGATTTGAGCACGCCAGAAAACCGCCATGCGCTGTTACACCAGTTAATTGACTGTCACGGCACTGGCCGCATGCTGTTTAGAAACCGTCGCGCTAATATTGAAGGCTTTCCTGAACGTAAACTGAGCGCTTATGAACTTGCGTTGCCTGAAGTCTACGCAGATGCGGTAAGCGGAGGCGACCTGACTTACTCGCTTTACCCCGAGCGAATGGCCAGCGTGGTAAATAGCTGGACTAAACACGACCCTCGTGTTGAATGGCTGCTTGACTTCATGCAGAGCGTTAAGCCTGAAAAAATACTGCTTATTTGCGCCAGTGCTCGTACTGCGCAAGAGCTAGGTGAAGTCATTCGTACTCAATCTGGCATTCGACACAGCGTATTCCACGAAGGTATGAGCATTGTAGAGCGCGACAAGGCTGCTCACTACTTTGCCGACGAGGAAGAAGGTGCACAAATTCTACTGTGTAGCGAAATTGGCAGTGAAGGCCGTAACTTCCAGTTTGCCCACCATTTGGTGTTGTTCGATTTACCCATTACACCTGATTTACTGGAACAGCGCATTGGTCGACTCGATCGAATTGGCCAAACGCAAACAGTACAAATTCACGTACCGTATCTTGCTAAGACCGCGCAGCATGTGTTGTTAGATTGGTACCATGAAGGACTAAACGCATTTGAGAAAACCTGCCCGACAGGCTCTGGCGTGTTCGATGACGTTAAACCGTTGCTTGTTGGTGCATGCTTACATCCCGATGATATGAGCGCTCGTGATGAACTTATCAATATGAGCGTAACGCTGAACAGTCAGCTTGTAGCGCAATTGGAGGCCGGACGAGATCGCTTACTAGAGTTAAATGCCTCTGGTGAAGGGCGCGTAGAGCAGTTACTCGAAGACATTGTTACCCTTGATAGCGAACAAGATCTATCGCGCTTCATGGGCCGCGTGTTCGACGCTATCGGTGTACAGCAAGAAGAGAAAGGCAACGACTGCTTTATTCTTATGCCTACCGAGTCTATGGTGAGTCAGCTTCCTGGCCTTGACCCTGAGGGAATGACAGTCACCTACAAGCGCCGTGTGGCAACAACCTTAGAGAACGTGCAGTTTCTTAGCTGGGACCACCCTCTTGTTCATACCGCCATCGACGTTATCCTTACGGATGTTCACGGCAAGAGTAGCATGGGCTTTATTGCTGAGCCGTCGCTGCCAAAAGGCGCATACTGGATAGAGGCGTTATTTGTTCTTCATGCTCAAGCGCCAAAAGCGCTGCAGCTTAGCCGTTTCTTACCACAGACGCCGGTACGCGTATGCTTAGATGCCCAAGGAAATGCGTCTGACTTAAGCTTCGATGTGAAACGTAAGATTGGACGTAAAATTTCAGCGCAGCTATTGAAAGCCCTGCAACAGCCACTTGAGTTGGCTATTGAGAAGGCGCGTAAGCTTGCCCACCAGCAGGCCAATCAAAAGCAGCACGACGCGTTGAATACCATGCACTTGACCTTGGGCGAAGAAATTCAACGTTTACGCGACTTACAAAAGCGCAATCCAGCGGTGCGAGACAGTGAAATTGAGTTCATTGAAACGCAAATGAATGCCCTCGATAAGGTAATTCAGGAAGCTGATGTTCAGCTAGATGCGTTGCGAATTGTGGTAAACAATCCGTAACGCTCCCCCTTAACGGCTACTTATAAGTGACACAACGCAATGGCTAACCCGAGCTTTGTTTATAACCCACCAATGACGCCTTATCTTGATATTTTGTATCAGGATGAGGATATGGTGGTAGCACACAAACCCAGCGGGTTATTGAGTGTTCCCGGTAAAGCACTAGAACACCGCGACTCTCTGATTAGCCGTGTTAACACTGTGTACCCCACTGCTACCGTGGTACACCGGTTAGATATGGCCACTTCGGGTATTTTAGTACTGGCACTTAACAAAGACAGTCATCGCCATATCTCTAAGCAGTTCGAGCTTCGGCTAACCCAAAAACGCTATTTCGCGCGGGTTCACGGCCATATAGAGGAAGATTCGGGCGAAGTAGACTTACCCCTTATCTGCGACTGGCCTAATAGACCAAAACAAATGGTGGACTTCGAACGGGGCAAAAAAGCCATTACGCGGTTTGAAGTCATTGAGCGTGCCACTGACGATGCAGCGCGCCGCTATACCTTAGTGGCGTTATATCCCATTACAGGGCGCTCACACCAACTACGGGTGCACATGCTAGCCTTGGGCCACCCAATCTTAGGTGACCGGTTGTATGCTCATGACGAGGCGCTTAGTATGGCCCCTCGCCTTCAACTTCACGCTGAAAGTTTAAGCTTGACTCACCCAACATTGGAAAAGTGGTTACATTTTAAAACCCCTATCCCGTTTAGCCATTATCGCCCAGGCGCCCTTTCTATTGATAGAGACTAGCGTTAATTTGCCTTTTACTATGACGTGCTCCCCCCGTTATTCTTTTTAACCATTGCTATAGTTTTTGCTTAGAGTGCCGATAACTGTTTCAGTTATTGGTACAAACGAAGCAACGGGTTAAGCACCAGTTAATGGGTAGAACTAAAAGGTAAATCTCTCTTCTATGAAAAGGCAAACTATCCTTCTGTTATTTGCTGTCATCGTATCCCTCTTACCTATGACGGCGCACAGCAACTTTCTGAAAGACGTGAGTAATGCTTACTTACCTGGTGAAGTAAAAACAATCATGGTGGGTGAAGGCGAAGCACCGATCATTGAAATAGGGGCCAAAACACCACTGCCTCTTGGTACAGCCATAGTTCTTACCGAACCTTTCCCATCTAGCCTCACACTTTCACAAGGCAATAGCCTTGCCGATTTGCTCGCAGAAAAAGGCTGGAACGTAGTCATTAGCCCTTTTCATTTACCCGTAACACCCAGTGAGCCAATAAACGAAGATACGATGCCTGGTTCTTCGGATGAGGGTGATAGCGCGCCTTCATCACAACCCAATGAGATACACCCTCGTAGCAATCAACTCACGCAATACCTTAGCTTCGAAATGACCGTTACTGCGCTCACGGTTCAACTCAGCGCGTTGAATAATTATTTACAGGACCGAGGCGGCTATCGCATGGTTATAGCCCAAGGCATGCTTGCCACCACATTTTTGTCCGCCACAGAACAACAGCCCGCCTTAGACCCAGATACATTCATTGCCATATCGCCCTTTTGGCCCGAAGAGTCAACCAACAACTTAGTAATAGAAACCATGGCTCAGGCCAACTACCCTGTTCTAGATGTTTCTCTTAACAACTTTAATGATTGGGAGAGCAACACCACATTAAAAAGGAAAATTAGAGCAAAAAACGCACTAAAGTTACACTACCGGCAGATAAATATTCCAAATAATTCTTTAACCTTTAGTATAAAAGATATTCACAAACCCCCACAAATTCAGATGGTTGCAAATAGCGCCATAGGCTGGACTCGCCACTTGGGCTGGTAATTTATTCACCTACCGATTAGGCTAAATTAGCACCCAAAACAGTTACCTAAGTATTTCAGACAAAATAATACCCTGCCCTGGCACGCGGTAACTGCGTTATAGACTATAATATTTCATAGCAAACAGAGACGGTTGAATTACTTGTGAATGTTCAAGATTTTGTAGACAACAAAGCAAAGCAGCTGTGTTTCTATTTGAGAGCATTTTGGCAAGGAAAGCTTCCTATCGAGGAGATCGAGCTATTTTTCTGGGATAGTATGGAAGAGTGGGGCCAAATTGAATACACGTTAACCCAGCCCTATACGCAAAAGGAACGGGTGTTTTGGCATGTACTTCATCAAGTGCATTACTGGAACGAAGAGAAACTGACAAAAGACCAGTTTCTCATTGATGAACTTAATAACTGCGTCAATTTTCTCGAAGGATTAGGTCATTGCCCTTTGGACTGCGTGGGGATACGCCCTTAGGCTCCCGTCTACGGCAAAAATAAGTGACCAACAACGTCACAGGATGTCGATACTTACCTATTGCCGTTCAATGGGTTATTGCTAAACCTCGTACTTCGTGGCTCAATATGCTTTTGAGTTATTGCCAAAGGCTGAAGTTTTGCTTACCGCTTTAAAAACGTTCAACGACAAACGCTATTTAAGTATTTTTCTGTTTGGTATTTCCAGCGGTTTCCCTTGGATAATGATTGGCTCAGTACTATCAGCGTGGCTAAAAGACGAAGGTTTGTCCCGCTCTGCAATCGGCCTTTTCGGAATTATCTTTGCCACTTACTCATTCAACTTTTTATGGTCGCCCCTTGTAGATAAGCTCAAGCCACCACTATTAGGTCAGCGTAAAGGGTGGATTTTCGCTATGCAAGGCTGCATCGTTTTACTCTGTCTTGGTATGTCGCAGCTAAGTGCAACTTACGACTTGTATTACGTAGCGTTAATTGGTCTGCTCATTGCTGTAGCGTCAGCTACACAGGACATCGCCATTGATGGCTTTCGCATCGATTGTGTGGAAAAAGAGGATAAAGACGGTATGTCAGCAGCGTCCTCTGTGGCGACGGCTGGCTGGTGGACAGGGTATGGTGGGCTTGGTGCCATACCGTTTTTCTTGGCCGACTTAACGACCTGGTCGTGGCCCAACATTTATCTTTTGCTAAGCGTAATAATGGTACTTTTAATGTGCGCTACGTGCATAGCAGATGAACCTCAGATTGATAGAGAGGCTTTGCTTGAAAAGATAACAGACGCCAACGCTACGAGCTCGCCACTTGTCTATTGGATTAGAACCACGCTTATCACGCCTTTTGCCGAGTTTTTTAACCGCAATGGTGTGAAACTAGCAGCGTCGTTTCTGCTTTTCATCTTTCTATTTAAAATTGGCGAAGCATTTTTAGGGCGCATGAGTATCGTTTTTTATAAAGAGGTAGGGTTCTCCAACAGTGACATTGCCACCTATTCGAAATTACTCAACTGGTGGGTGACCATTGTTTTTTCTTTGTTAGGAGGCTTAGTTAATATTCGCTACGGCATATATCGAGGGCTGATGATTGCGGGCGTCGCCATGGCGGCGTCGAACCTTCTTTTTGCGCTGATTGCGCAAACGGGCCCATCCACCTCGTTACTCGCCGTCACGGTGATCGTTGATGGGTTTACCGGCGCTTGGAGTACGGTAGCGATGGTCGCTTTTATCTCGCTGCTGTGCAACAGAGCCTTTAGCGCCACTCAGTATGCGCTGATGGCGTCATTAAGTGTAGCCGGCAGAACATTGGTTGCCTCTAGCAGCGGTATTGTTGTTGATAGCTTAAACGGCAACTGGAGTTTATTTTTCATCATTACTGCCGTAATGGTTATTCCAAGCCTTTGCTTTTTGTATTCAATTCGTCACCATATAAAGCGCGTGGAAACGGCTTAACACTCTAACTAGCTTGCCCGTTAGCAAGCTAGCGTTGGCTTGTATCATAAATGCGATATTGATTTCGACCGTTTTCTTTTGCGTCATAAAGCGCCTTATCTGCACATTCTAACCATGCCAGAGGGCCTTTAAACGCTGAACAAAATTGGGCAAGACCAAGGCTGACGGTGAAATTTATCGACTCGCCTTCGTGCTCAACCACCAAACGCTGTGCGAGCTGACGAATTCGCTCAGCCACAATACGCGCATCTTCAACGGTAGAATCATTAAGGATAATCGCGAACTCTTCTCCACCATAGCGCCCGGCTAAATCGGTTTCACGCACACAGCGTTTTATCAAAGCCGCTAGCATCTTTATGACCTTGTCGCCCGCCTGATGACCGTAGGTGTCATTAATGCGTTTAAAGTGGTCAATATCTAGCATAACTGCCGTGCTAGGCTTGTCTCTTCTAACGCAAAGCTTATACATTTCGTCAAAACGTTCTTGCCAGTAGCGACGGTTGAATAGCCCGGTTAGGCCATCTACACGGCTCGCTGTTTTAAGTTCTTGATTGAGGTGCTCCATACCTAGCTTACCTAGCGCTTGCTCTGTCACATCGTATACAAGCATACAAAAACGTTCCACATTGCCATCTTTGTCAACGATAGGAAACATGGTCACGTTCTGATACATATACTCAGCAGCACAGGTAACGGGGCGATTACAGGTAAATTTGAATAGGTAAGGGCGCTGCTCCCAAATAATAAACACGGGGCTTTTCAAATTAAAAACCGGGTCGACCTTGGTTCTAAGCCACTTTTCTTCTATTTCAGGAAAGTGGTCAAACAGGCTATGCCCGATTATAAAATCGACTTTTTTAGCACTATGGTTTTCTAAAAATTTGTTCCATACTTGTACGGTGAAGTTTCTATCGAGCACGGCAATGCCAACCTCAATAGAATCTAATAATTCCAAGGGAACTTGAGATACCGCACTGCGATTCAAAGTATCAATGGATGCATTCATAGACCTTCCTTGTCATCTGTATCGTCGCTATCGTCAAGTAGGCGCGAATAGACCTGACTCATGGCATCTCCGGGAAATAGCAGCAGTAAATCAAAGGAAATATCTCGCGCTTTGATTGCATAGCCTATTTCAATAGCCATAAGTTTCCCCCAACGTTGTACGTTATCGCTTAGCAGCGCTGATAGGCCTTGATGCTGCCCCAATAACACAGGGTGTGTGTGACTAAACGCCACCTTTAGCTGTTCTGATAACCCGTTTAAACACGCCCCAATTAGAATATTAGACACGTCCATAAGGGCTTCTAGCGCTAGTTTGTCAGATGACGCCGACGGCGGGTACTTAAGCAGCTCAACAATGTTTTGAGAGTTTGTATCGTTAAAGATTACCAGTGCTTCCCCACTAACCCCCTCACTAATGAACCCTTTTGAAACCGCAGACACACTCTCGTTGCGGTTAATCTCGGCTACCGCCATGGAAAGTTCGTTACTTTCAATCAGATTAACATTGGGAATGGGCAGGTCAATAAACTCACCAAGTAGCTCTGCTAAGCTCTCGCCTGCCCGCCCCATGGCAATGTTCACCATTTCGCGACAGGCGTCTAACTTTTCTTCGGTGCTTGTAACACGTTGACTTGCGGTAGCCTTAGTTTGGCTAGCTTCTTCTACTTTTTGTAATTTGGCACCAGAAGAGTGCGTTTCTCCACTGTAAATACCATAAGACGATAAAATATGGCTGAGCTTATCGTTGTCGATAGGCTTTCGAATAAAGTCCAACGCACCCAAAGCGAGCATCTTTTCTCTCGCTTGCGCCTGAACGTCACCAGACACCACAATCACTAAACACGGAAGGTCGTGCTTGCGAATTTCTTCCATCGTTTGGTAGCCGTCCATTACCGGCATGTTAAGGTCTAGAAAAACTACATCGCCTTTGCCTTCTCGAATAAGCGTCAAAGCTTGCTCGCCATTTTCAGCAAAAGAAATATCCACATCCCAGCTATCGGGCAAGCTACGCGCCATTTGACGCCTAGCGAAACCTGAATCGTCGCAAATCAATATTGGAGTACTCATGGATACTCCTTATATAGCAACAGGGGCTTTAATATGTGGGTGAGATTGATAATTTTTGAGCGTAAAGTCGTCGAAAGTAAACCCAAAAATATCTTTTACTTCTGGGTTAATTTCCATAGTTGGACGTTCGAACGGTTCGCGACTGATCTGTAGCTCTACCTGCTCAAGATGGTTTGAATACAAGTGAGCATCGCCCAACGTATGGATAAAGTCACCAGGCTCTAAATCGCACACCTGTGCAATCATCATAGTAAGTAGCGCATAGCTTGCAATATTGAACGGAATACCTAGGAAGATATCACCGCTTCGCTGATAAAGTTGGCAGCTTAGCTTTCCATCTAGAACATAGAATTGAAAAAGCGTATGACAAGGTGGCAACGCCTGTTTACCCATGGCGGCATTTTCTTTTGGCGAATAGTTAGTATCTGGCAATACCGCTGGATTCCAGCCACTCACAATAAGGCGACGTGAATCAGGGTTGTTTTTAATTTGCTCTACAACTTCGGCAATTTGGTCGACTGACGTACCGTCACCGCGATCCCAGCTACGCCATTGATGACCGTAAACAGGGCCAAGTTCGCCTTCATCTGTGGCCCACTCATCCCAAATCTTCACGCCATGCTCCTTCAAATAGGCAATATTGGTTTCGCCTTTAAGGAACCAAAGAAGTTCATGAATGATTGATTTAAGGTGACACTTTTTCGTTGTCACCAAGGGGAACCCTTCCTGCAGATTAAAGCGCATCTGATACCCGAACACACTTAACGTACCTGTACCAGTTCGATCTTCCTTTTTCACACCTGTATCACGTACATGGCGCATTAGAGCGAGATATTCTTTCATCGTTATTCTTATATTTTTTTACTGTTCAACACGGCCTTTGCCGCGCGTATACGCGCGGACTATTAATCCTATTCCTAAAGCTATCATAGGTAAACAAAGAAGTTGCCCCTGACTGAGGCCCATTTGGTATAGGCCAATATGAGCATCGGGCTCTCTGAAATACTCAACGATAAATCTAAAGCTACCATACCCAAGCAAGAACAAACCACTTACCGCCCCTACCGGACGCTTTTTAGCTGAATATAGCCATAGAATAATAAAGAGCAGAACACCTTCAAGGGCAAATTCATAAAGCTGCGACGGGTGGCGAGGAATATTGCCCGCATTAGGGAAGATCACTGCCCATGGTACATCCGTACTTCGCCCCCACAATTCCGCATTAAGAAAGTTACCTATTCGCCCTGCGCCTAAACCAATTGGGACAAGGGGCGCTACGAAATCGCCTAATCGTAAGAACGTTGTATTCATACACTTAGCGCGCCAAAATAGCGCAGCTAAAACCCCCAACAGCCCGCCGTGGAAGGACATACCGCCGGCCCAAATTTTGAATAAATACAAGGGGTCGTCGAGGAACATGCCAAACTGATAGAAAAATACATAGCCAATACGGCCGCCTAATATCACTCCCACAAAGCTCCAGAAAAGCAAATCGCTTAACTGCTCACGGCTCCAGCTGGTTTGCGACAGGCGCTTTTGTGCTAATAAATACGCGGCAATAAAGCCAACGAGATACATTAAACCATACCAACGTACGCTTAGCGGGCCCATACTGAAGATAACGGGGTCGATACTGGGAAATACCAGGTAACTGCTCTGTTCCATTACTTTATTCAATTCCTAAAATCATTCTAATGCTTACCAACACGAGTAAACATGCCAACATTGCTTTTAACACCCGTACATTTACTCGCTGTCCGAGCTTCGCCCCTATGTTTGCGGTAAACATAGAGGTGGCAACAATACCAGCTGTGGCGGGCAAATACACATAACCTAAACTATGTTCTGGTACATCTATCGCATTCCACCCAGCAATCACGAAACTCGTAGTACCAAAAACGGCAATAACGAGCCCGCAAAAAGCGGCGCAGCCAATAGCTGCCCTTACATTCACACGAAACCACACTAGCGCAGGAACCAGTAACGCACCACCGCCAATGCCCATCAGCGCGCTTAGTATACCTGCTGTGCCGCCAACGGCTGCTAATGTACCTTTGGAGGCTTCATTATCTGATGCTTTTTGCTTACCGAAAATCATTTGCAGCGCAATTAATATTACCAATACCGCAAACACATCTTTGAGCAGCTCCCCAGACATGTGACTGGCCACCTGGGCGCCGGCGATAGCTCCAAACGCAATTCCCAAACCAGTATAAAGCACGATATAGCGCTGAATATTACCGAGTTTATAGTGCGCTAATGCCGACGACGTGCCGGTAAAGATAATGGTTGATAAAGACGTTGCGATAGCAACCGGCATAACGGTTTCAGTGGTCATGCCCATAAAGTGAACAAGCAAATAGCTAAGTGCAGGGACAATAATAAGCCCTCCGCCAATGCCCAGCATACCCGCAAGAATTCCAACGACAGAGCCTAAAATCAGACAACTGACGATAATAACAACAAATGGATCCATATGTCCTAAGCACCTGCTCGGATAAGGCCTCCTAGGCCCTTGGTTTCAAGATACTGATTCAAGTGCACAAAGACTTCTTCATGGCTGACAGACGTCAGCGCCAGCGAAAGTAGCTGCTTACATTCATCCAGCGTTACTTTTCTGATAAGCCAGTTTATTTTTCTTAAGTTAAACCCGTTCATACTAAGGCGGCGATAGCCCATCCCCATTAGTAGCAATGCGCCAGCAGGTTCACCGGCAATCTCACCGCAGATAGTAACAGGGACCTGATTTTGATTGGCTTTTTGCACCACATCGTATAGCGCCCCCAATACCGCAGGATGATAGCTGTTGTACAGATCGGCAACCCGTGTATTGTTTCTATCTACCGCTAATAAGTACTGCGTTAAATCGTTGCTACCCACTGAGAAAAAGTCGACGTGTTTTGCCAATTGTGGCAATTGATAAAGCGCTGAAGGCACTTCAAGCATAATACCGAGTTTAGGCTTATTTAGCGTTTGGCCCGACTCCGCAATCTCATCAGAAATTTCGTAAAACGCCTGATTAATTAATCGCTTTGATTCTTGTACCTCAGACACCGTAGAAATCATAGGTAGCATGATTTGCAAGTTGCTAAGCCCTACACTTGCGCGCAGCATAGCGCGCACTTGAACTAAGAAGATTTCAGGATGATCGAGTGTAAGACGAATACCTCGCCACCCCAAAAACGGGTTCTCTTCATTAATCGGGAAGTAGGGTAAAGGTTTATCCCCTCCCACATCGAGAGTACGCATAGTGATGGGTAACTCAGGCGCGGCCTCAAGTACTTGGCGGTAGAGCTTCACCTGCTCTTGCTCTGAAGGAAAACGCTCGCGAAGCATAAAGGGAATTTCGGTACGATACAGGCCGACCCCTGCGCCGATTTGCTCTGCATTTAGTTCAACTTCAGCAGAAAGGCCCGCATTGATGTAAAGCGACATTCTGCAGCCGTCCACGCTCTCGCAAGGTTTATCGGCTTCTGCATCAATCTTCTCTGCAATGGCCGATTCTTCTTCAATCAGCTGAATAAACTCAGACTTAATGTTGCGCTCGGGCGAAACGATAACTTCACCGGAATAGCCATCAAGCAATATCTCTTTATCTTCAAGCAATGCTGGGGTGACGTTCTGACAGCCCATAACGGCAGGCACGCCCATCGCTCTTGCTAAAATGGCAGCGTGGGAGTTGTTCGAACCGCGAATGGAAATAATACCCTTGAGCTTATCTTTCGGAAACTCAGCAAGCATGGGCGCCGAAACTTCGTCAGCCACTAAAATGCTGGCTTCTGTAATTACCTTTTCGGTAACCTTTTGGCCGTTAGCCTCATATAAGATATTCGCAAGAATGCGGTCTGACAGGTCAACGATATCAATGGCACGCTCCTGCATGTAAGGGTCGTCCATGGCCCGAAAGCGGGCAGCGTAACTTTCTACCACCATTTTCAGTGACGACGCCGCATCCCACCCCTGTCGAATCTTTTCTTCAACTTCCCGACCTAAGCTGTTTGCATCAAGTAAGTGATGATAAAGCTGGAAGATAGACTTTACGTCATCGGGAATAGCGTCATCGAGGCGGTTGGACAATGTATCGACATGGCCCCGCGTCACTTCGACCCCTTTGCGGTAAAGCTTGATCTGATCTTGCGGGGATTTGGAGCGCCTTACTACCCAGTTTTTGAGGTTAATGGACTTATCGGGCGACACCCCTTTACCAATTGCTAACCCCGGTGAGCCCGCGATACCGTGCACGTGCTTCTGTTGCGCAATGTTATCTGGGGAGTTTGAGAGCGTTAACGCACCGCGAATATCGGCATTGGTGATTTCTAAGGCTAATTGCGCTGCAAGGGTAACGAGAAACGCCTCTTCATCTTCACTGAAGCGTCGCATTTCTGCTTGCTGAAGTGTGATCACCCCCAACACTCGCCTTTGATTGATAATCGGTGTACCTAAAAAGGCGTTGTATTTTTCTTCTTTTACTTCGGGGTAATGCTTGAATCGAGGGTGGCTATGGGCATTAACGATGTTAAGCGGCTCTTCTCTTTGCCCTACAAGACCAATAAGCCCCTCTGAAAAACCTATGCGTACTTGCTCAACGGCATCTGGATGAAGGCCGTCAGTGGCTTTAAGTATGAACTCCTGCGCTTCATAATCGGCAAGATATATGGAACAAGAGTCTACGTTAAGGGTGTGCTTTACACGAGAGGCCAGCCTAAACAATGCGGTATCGAGAGCAGGAATTTGATTCATTTCCTGCACGATACGTTTTAACGTTGTTAACATTGCGCCTTGTTGACTTTGAGGACTCACCGATTCTTCCTTATCTACTCGAAGTTCGCTCGCCGCTTACTTTTTCATACATCGCTTTTCGCTCATGGCCTACTCTTTCGCTCATCGCCTTTTTTTTCACTCAGGGCTGTATACTCGCTCAGGGCTGTATACTCGCTCATGGCTGAATACTCGCTCATGGCTGTTTCACGCGTTACATCTTCAGCCTTGGCGTTGCGCCGTTAGCCACGCCTGCGCTTTTTTCCACGCTTGTGTGGCGCTGCGCTTTGACGCTGCAAAGGGCGCTGTTGGGCAGACATAACAACAGGTGAAAACTCCTTCATTACCCGCCTGTAAACATCCCGCTTAAACGATACAACGTTCCTAATAGGATACCAGTAACTTACCCACCTCCAGTCATCAAATTCAGGATGACCTGTTTTAAGCACATTAACATCGCGCTCGTTGCAATCTAGCTGCAACAAGAACCATTTTTGTTTTTGCCCTATACAAACAGGGTTACTACCTTGTCGAATTAATCGCTTTGGCAGCTTATATCTAAGCCAGTTACGGGTAACACTTAAAATGGTGACATCTTTCGGTGTCAGCCCTACTTCTTCGTGAAGCTCCCGGTACATAGCTTGTTCAGCAGATTCCCCTTCATCAATTCCGCCTTGAGGGAACTGCCATGAATGTTGACCATAACGTCTTGCCCAAAATACTTGACCCATTTTGTTGCAAATCACTATGCCCACATTCGCACGGAATCCATCGGCATCTATCACATAGACTCCCGGGCACACTATACTGTTATATGTTTTCATTCTTCCACAAACTATGCTCCAATCATAGTCTTAATGTTCGCTCTTGCTTTTCAAACAGGAAATTAACGTCATTTATGCAACCACCAGCCTCTCCCCCCTCTTCGCCAGATAGTCTTTTAAAGCGTTGTCACGCTATTGCCGGGCTGACGCTTGGAGAATTAGCTGAAATGGCCCATGTTGCTATACCGGCAAACCTGCAGCGCCACAAAGGGTGGCCAGGCATGCTAATTGAGAAGTGGTTAGGGGCTAGCGCAGGTTCAAAGCCACAGCAGGATTTTCCAGAGCTCGGTATCGAGCTTAAAACTATTCCTATCGACGCTAACTTCTCGCCCTTAGAAACTACCTATGTATGCTTTGCGCCACTGTTGATGTCGCCAGGTATCACATGGGAAACCTCAAACGTTCGCAATAAGCTTCAGCAGGTGCTGTGGTTGCCCATTGAAGGTGACAGAGCTATCCCTCTTGCCGAGCGGCGTGTGGCGACAGGTTTTTATTGGCGCCCTAATGAACACGAAGACGCCCTACTCAAGCATGACTGGGAGGAACTGGTTGAGTACATTGCAACCGGGCAAGTCGAGTCAATCACGTCCCGGCAAGGTGAAGCCCTTCACATACGTCCAAAAGCGGCTAACGGAAAAGTGCTGACCGATGCATTAGGGCCAGAAGGGCAGCGCATTAAAACCCGCCCGCGAGGGTTCTATTTGCGTAAAACCTTTACGCAACAGATTTTAATGAATGCCTTTGGCGGATAAAAAAGCCCGCGTAGCGACTAAGCAAAGCATGCAGCAACTAATGTCATCTATTGGCAAGATAAACGTGTTGGTGCACTCAACACGGTTGTCGTTCTACTTCTTTTGAGAGGGAGTGTGTAAGTGCTTGACCAGATATTCGCTTAAGAACTTTTCTGAATTCACACCTATACGTTTTGCCACCGCTTCAAGTTTAGCATCACTGCGCAGCAGCACATTTTTCGCATACTCAAGACGATAATGAAAAATAAACCGCCTAAAGTTCTTTCTCTCTGAAAGCTGTAGAGCCAGGGCTAACGACGTAGGGTCGATATCAGCCCCTTTGCAAAACGCGCTCAGCGTAAGAAAGCGGGTTTTATACGCTTTCGATTCCAACGTATAGCGCTCGGCTTTTGAAATAATACTGCTAATTTCATAGGGCGTCGCTTTGCCTTCATCTAGGCGTTCGTAATCAAGGGGGGATGGCGACGTACGGCGAATGAACGTTAATGAAAACAGCACGATTAATATTGCAGTACCTAACATCAGGTGATGAAAGCTTTCCCAAAACGGAACGGGAAAAAAACCAAAGGTCGCCGCCGTTACTAGTAAAATACTCATAAACGCGACACCGACCAAGCTGCCCATCACCCCAGCTAGCTTTGGCATTTTTAAATTTTTAATATCTACTGCCTGCTCAGGAAGGTGCCTGTGATACATTTGAATATGTTCGGTTATAAGAATACCAATTAACAGTACGCTAAACCCTGTAAGCAGTGAGGCGATATACGCTGGCCACAAAACTAAGGGCTCGCCGTGAGGTGACGACAGCAGCCACTGCTGTTTATCCTCTACGGGGATCAGCAATACGGTGCATTGAAAAAGTGCAGTGACCACAACAGGCCACCACAGACGTTTTCTTGCCGTTGGGTAGGCCAGTAACATTGGCTTTATCGCACGGTAACAGCAGGTAATGGCTAAAACAGCAAAAACGTCTGACAGCCCGTAAATAACCGCTAGATCAGTAGCATGAGCGAGACGGAGCCATTCGTCTAACATGAAAAGTGGCCAGCACACAAAAGCGCCAATAAGCCAACGCGTACTGCTTAAATTAACTTTTTGCACGAACAGACGCACAAACCCTACGGCATACACACCCAATAGTGCGTAAAGGCAATAACTAAAGATAGCTGAGGTCATCAGCGCCCTCCATCCTTGAGAAACAACGTACTAACACAGCCCTCGCCTGGTAAAAATTGACTACCAGTAAACATCACGTTGCATAGCGACGGTGCGTGTACGTTCCATAATACGTATTAGCGTACTGAGCTTTTCTGCGGTCCATTTACGAACCTCGTCATGGGAGTCTACCTCGGCATCATCTATCGACTGCTTAAGCATCAAAAGTGCGTTAAGCTCATCAATGCCCGTTAGCAAATCGAGCCAGGGCGCGCGGAAATTGCCGCGTTCTTCAACAAACAAGTCACCAAGTAAGAAGCCGCTCCACAAGGTTTGGCGCAACATGATTTCCACCGCACTATAATTCACTGGCCCCATGGTTTTACTTAACGGCATGCTTTGCTGTACCGTCTGCCAACCTTGTGAAAGCCAGCCTTTAGCGTGGTCGAGCACGGGGTGGTCATAGCCTGTCGCTTCTTTCTGCCAAGGTTTGTTTTGAATAAGGCTAATTGCATGCAGCTTAATGTCGGTAGCGTCGTTATCGAAAAACAGCTTTTCAGGTTCGTGGGCCTGCATGAGCCCCGTTTGTCTGCCTTGTAAATAACTTACCACCGCGGGATGCTTACTTAGTGTTTTACTAAACATGCTCTTTTTAGACAGCAAGTAACGCAGGCTTTGAAGGTCGTCCTGCCATCCCCATTTCTGCGCATGAGCGACGAGTTTTTTGTGCAGTCCCAATAATTCGGGGCATTGAAGGACAGGAAGATACAGCGAAACGCTTTGCAGCAACAGGCGTACACTTTTGGCGACTTCCGCGAGCATTTTTATCGACCCGCTTTCACAGAATACGTGCTCGTGGTGCTGCCAATGTGCAAGCGCAGTTTGCACCGCTCGGCTAAATGCTTCTTCTGTCGTGGTGGTATCTTCTAGCGCGAGAAAATCAGGTAAGTGGCGAATTTTCGCATTAAAGCCATGCAGCAGTTGATAACCCTGGGCCGCTTTCGACACATCGCTCAGCCTTACCGGCATGTTGTCATTGATCAATACCGCAAGAGTAAACAGGGTATTAATATCACCCGACATTAGCTCAAGTTCAATTTCATTGATAGGTGAGCTGGCTTTTTCAGTGCTGGCTTTGCCGCAATCCAGCACGATTTCAACCTCACTGTCATCAAGTGCAACTACATAAGCATTGCGCGTAAAGTGGGTGCTAAACTGCTTTGAGAGACTTGCGTTTTTAGCCGATACATCCCAGCCTTGTGGCCATACGCTTTCATCAAACAGGGCAAGGTCAGGCTGTGATTTTTCAAGGCTGACATTATATTCCATACGTTTGTGCAGGCCGCCGCTAACCACGCCGTTCGTTTTTAGGGTTTGTTCGTACTCACCATTATTCCCACGCACTCTAAAGCCCATTTTTTGATTTTGAAAATCGAGCTTTTCGGTATCGTAATAGTCGTTTTCCAAGCGCATTTCGCGATGCGAGTTAACTTGGATACGGTGTTTTTCAAAAAGAGGAAGGACCCGTTGCGTAAACGCTTGGTGCGCGTCGTCACCTGTAACAAATTTTAATTCTATTTCTGACATGGTTGCGCTAAGCACAGCTGATGATGCTGACACCTTACCTTTGTCACTTAGTTTTCGCAATGCTACAACACCTTTCTTAGGTGCTAAATTTAGACAAAAGTGGAACAAACTTGCCTTTATCGCGGTCAACCAATACCATCTTCACGTTTTAAATTCTAAAATTGGACTTCACATGATTCGAAAGTGGTTAGCAGCAGCCCTTATTGCGTGCTCTTTTCAAGCATTTTCGCTACAAGATATCGCTGATTTAGAAGCGTCTTCTTCACATTACATTCGAGATGACTTATTTATCTTCGTGCATACTGGGCCTGGCCGTAATTACCGTATTTTAGGGTCAATTGAAGCGGGTACCCCCATTACGGTACTTGCCAGAGATAACGATGCCGAGTTCACACAGATTACCGATCCGGAAGGTCGTAAAGGCTGGGTAGAAAGTAAATTTGTGTCGAATACTATGTCACAGGCAGAGCAGCTTCCTATCATCAGCGAGAAACTGGCAGAGAGCCAAAGTGGTCTGCAAGCTGCACAGTCAGAAAACGCCAGACTTCGTCAGCAGCTTAACGATGCTCGTCAAAAGGTGTCTAAACTTACCACGACAAACGACGAACAAGCATCTCAAATCATTCGCTTAACCGCCAAGGTTGAAAGCGCGAATAAAGATGAGCTTGTTACTTGGTTTACTCGCGGTGGCATAGTGGCAGGCGTGGGAATATTGCTTGGTGTAATGCTCACTTACCTTCCTAAGCGCAAACGTAGAAACAGCGAATGGATGTAGTGCTAGCATTTTTAAAAAGTGCCTAAGCAAACACAAACGCCGATGTTCAACATCGGCGTTTTTTGTTTGAGTTAATCACTTTTAGTCAAGCGTACAAAAGGCAACAAATTAAGAATACTCGTGTATTAGCATACTCACGCCACCGTGTTTTCAGATTATTGTAGTCTTAGCACAACGCTATACCCCTGCGCCACAGAGCTCACACCTTTTATATTGTCTTTTGTATCTTGTGCAATGACTTTCTTGTGTGAATATCCCCACTCCAGCTTCGAACATAGCTTATCAATGAGTTTTAAGCCTATTCCAAAACCGCCATCTAACTCACTATTTGGCGTTACCGATAAAGAGGCACTTTCGTCTTGCTCTATGCCACCTTCTTCATTAAGTACGGTAAGCGTTGCACCTAAAAGCGTGATAGTGACGTTACCTTGCTGAGTATGCTGGTAAGCGTTTCGAATTACGTTTCCAATCACTATTTCGCTTGCGGTTTTAGGCAGCATTAATTCACATTCATTCAGGTGCAATTGCACATTCACATTTTTGCCTGACAGCAAATACATTAAGTCTTGGCTAAGAGCCTCAACCATGGCTTTTAGATCAACGTTCTCTTTAGGCAGCGCAGTCTCTTCATTTCTTCCTAGCCAAAGTAAAGTTTCTGTCAAATCCGCCATGGTTTTTGAGGCGTGATCCACCCGCGCTAGAGCGTTGTTGCCTTTGGTATTCCCACTATCTAACACTCTATGCAGCAAAGCCGCACTGCTTCTAATAACGGCAAGAGGCGTTCTAAGCTCATGGCTGGCATGATTAACAAACTCCCGCTCTCGGTTAAGCGTAGTGCGTACGTTTTGCAAGCTACCGTGAATTATCGCTGCGAGCGCGTTAAGCTCTTTATAGCGAAACTCAGGAATAGGCTTGTCGAGCTCTTTCTCATCAAGAGAGGCTGCCCAGCGTTGTAATGATTCTATGGGACGAGATACGCTGCGCATTAAAAATAGAAGCGCGACAGAAAAGGAAATAAGTGCGACAAAACCTACAATAGCACTGTAGATAACATGGTTAATTCTAAAGTGCTTTTGACCATCTGAGGGCGGCGCTCGGAACACTTGGGAAACGTATCGAAGCCTTCCATCATCCAGAGGGACCAACACAGCAAAGTGCGCCGAAACTGGGCGAGAAAACCAATCTGGCTTATTGATATCTTTTAATAGGGTATATGGCTCAAAGCGCTCTTTGGAAAAGCTTTGCTTCACTTCATCGGGCAAGTCATTGTAATGAGCATAAACATGTAAATCGAGGATCTGCGCATGATTGCTGTTATCAAGCTCGGTACTGTTTGCGGCCCTTATCATGGTATTTCTGAGCATGCCGTCCATACCATCGAAAAAGCTATCGCTACTCTGTATAGAAAACAACACAATGACTATAGTCGCTAAACTTAGCAACGACCATAAGACATAGCGTCTTAAGCTGATGCGAAGGCCGTTTACCATTGGTCAGTGTCCTTACTTTTATTTGACGACAAAGTGTTACCCAAGCCCTCATTTGCCATTTGATCAGCTTTTAAGGCAACACAAAACCCTGTGCCCGGTACGGCTTTAATTTCTATGTTTGTCTTAGCTTGAGCCAACGATTTGCGCAAATTGTGAAGGTGGACTTTTAGCGCATTACTTTCGGGCGCGTCCTCCCCCCACACCGCATCGAGTAAACGCTCCCGTGGCATAACCTTTCCTTGCTGCTGCAATAAGGATTTTAGCAAGGTAAAGCCAGTAGGACTTAGCTTAATAGGCGTGTTATCAACACTTGCCACTTCGCTACCTAATTCTAAGCTCACATTCCCGAAGTTTAGCCTTTTTACTTGCGATGAGCGCCTGTGCGCCAGCACTGAAACTCGTGCAACCAGTTCAGGCATATCAAAGGGTTTTACTAAATAATCATCGGCCCCTTTTTGAAACCCTTCTAACTTGTTTTCCAACTGGTCACGGGCCGTCAGCATGATGATAGGTGTATCGTTGCCGTCACCGCGTACTTTTTCGCATACGCTTAAGCCATCAAGCCTTGGTAAATTGATATCTAAGACCACAACGTCATACGGATTATGTTGAATAAACGTTAGTGCTGCCACGCCATTAGCGGCGTGGTCACATACCATGTTTTCAAGCTCTAAATAGTCGATAATATTGCCTGCCAGGCCCATATCATCTTCCACTAGTAACACGCGGATCATTAACCGTACTCTCCGTTAAGGGTTTGACCAAATACTTTGCCATTAAACGGCTTACATCTTCATAAATTAACAGCAATGCCGGAATTAATAAAAGCGTGATAAGAGTGGCAAACAAAATACCATAACCCAATGACGCCGCAGCCGGAATGAGGAACTGCGCTTGTACCGACGTTTCCCCTAATATGGGGTATAAGCCTACAAAGGTCGTAATTGAGGTTAGCAGCACCGCGCGCAGGCGGCTGGTGCACGCTTCAATTACTGCCGCATTCACAGGCATTCCGTCTTCACGTAAAGCGTTGAATCGTGAAACTAACAGCAAGCTATCGTTTACTACTACACCGCTAAGCGCCAATATGCCGTTTAACGACAGTAGGCTTATCATAAGGTCATTTGACCAGTGCCCAAGAATAGCTCCCACGATACCAAAGGGAATTGCAGTCATAATAATGAGCGGCTGCACATAGGATTTAAGCGGTATCGCTAATAATGCAAATATAGACAGCAAAGCTAAAATGAACACGCTTTGCATTGAGCTTTGCGTTTCCGCTTGCTGCTCGGCTTCACCGGCAAAATAAAGTGATAAATCTTGGTATTGACGTTCTAACTGGGGTACAAACTCACTATTGAGATAGTTAACCAATTCTGTAGAAGTAATAACATCGCTATCCACCGACGCACTTACCGTTAATGCGCGCAAACCGTCTATACGCACTACCTGTTTTTCTTGTACATCTTGAATAACATTCGCCACTACGGAAAGTGGTACCACAGTGCCATCATCCAGGCGCACTTGGGTATTCATCACATCTGACGGGTTCATCCTATCCTTTTCAGGGTAACGTACCCGCACTTTCACTTCGTTTTTATCGCGCAGGTAGCGCTGAACAATTTCTCCACCGAACGCTTTTAACAGCTGCTGCGATAGGCTTTGGGTATTTAACCCCAAGGCTCGTCCTTCAGGGGTAAGTTCAAAGCGCATCATGGCTTCGCCGGGTGTAAGCGAGCTTTCTACTGCATATACGCCATCAATATTGTTAAGCACTTGAACAAAGGCGTCATTCGCCGCCGTTAAGGTATCGTCGTTAATGCTTTTTATTTCAACATTAAACCCGTCTACCATTTCTCGTCGAGAGCGTATTTTTAAGCTTTTTACGCCTTCTAAACTGCCGGTTAAGGCATTCCAGCGTGCAGCCAACTCATCCAAAGAATATGACGAGTCTTCATCGAGTGATATGGTGATTGTGCCACTTTGGTCGCCACTCGCCGTTACTTGTAAACTACTAATACCGCTTTCACTAGTGCCGTTTTCTTGCGATAACTGACGATCTGCTTCAAGCGCATTTTTCTCAAGCAGCATTAAGTTACGTTCGTTCTGTCCGTAGCTAGCATCACTATAAAGCGACATATTGGCCGAAACAGTATCACCTTGCATACTGGGGAAAAAGCTTACTCGTACTGCGCCCGTTAGCGGTAAGCTAACCACCATGATAAACAAGGCAATAAACAGCAGTACGGCTGCATAGCGGTAGGCTACAGTAACTTTCAACACGCGCTGATACACGCGATAGTTAAACCACTGAAGTCCACCGTCCGCTTTTTGCTGCACTTTATTCCACAGGCCGCCTATTCCCTTTCGGTTTTTTTGCTTGGTTGGCAAATGCGCCAAATGGGAGGGCAAAATGAGCTTCGATTCCACTACCGACAACAGCAAACACAAGGTAACGATAGTGCCAAACTGCGAGTACAAGGTACCTAAGCCGCCAGAAACGTTAGATAGAGCAAAGAAGGTTGCAACCGTGGTCAACACCCCAAACAGTGTAGGCACCGCCACTTTGTGAGTACCTAAAATAGTATTGTGGATTGTATCGCCGTGTTGTTTTCGCGTGGCGTACACACTCTCCCCCACCACTACGGCATCGTCTACTACAATACCCAAGGCCATGATAAAGCCGAATGTGGTCATCTCGTTTAGCGTCATTCCCGTGTAGCTATCGGTCATGAAGTACAAGGTGCCGAAGAAAATAAACGGCAAGCCAGCCGCTACCCAAAATGCCACACGCAAATTAAGAAACACAGCAAGGGTAACAAACACCAACACAATCCCCATTAGTGCGTTACTAGTGAGCAGCTCCAAGCGCTCGGTAATGAGCGTGCTTTTGTCATACCAGGTTTCGAGTTCGACACCTTGAGGTAGTAAACCTTTATCATGCCACGCATCCACTACCTCATGGGCCTGCTGCACCATTTTCGTTACATCGCCGTATTCATCCATAAGCACCTGAATACCATATCCATTGGTTCCGTTGTAACGGGCCAAGTGGTAGCTGTCATCGGCAAACATATCGCGTACCGTCGCCACATCGCCAACGGAAAGTATTACGCCACTGGTATCGGTAATAAGGGGAATGTCAGCAAAATCTTTCGCCCAATAAGACTGCTCAGAGGCTTTTAAACGAATCACTTTTTCTTTGTTACGCAAACTGGTTGTAAGGGCGGTATTAGACTCTTGGTTTACCGCATCTGCCACATCAGATAGCGTTAAACCATAGGCCTGAAGCTTCCCCTCGTCTATTTCAATAGACATCATGGGGTCAACAAAACTACCCGCGCTGACCTCCCGAATATCCTCTTCGGCCAGTAAATCGCGCTCTAATTGCTCACCCAAGTACTGAAGCGTAGCGTGGTCGACATCACCATAAAGCTGCACCCAAATAGCATGCTCTTGGCGGCGCGCTTTGCTGATAACCGGGTTTTCAGCATCCGACGGGAAGTTAGAAATACTGTCTACTTCGGTTTTAATGTCGTTGAAAAGCGTGTCTAAATCGTATTCGGTTTCCTTTTCCACCTGCACACTGGCGCCGCTGGCATTTGAGGTAGACGTGATTCGCTTAATACCGGGAATGGCCTCTAGCGCAGTTTCAATTTTGATGGCAATGCCTTCTTCGGCTTGCTTGGGGTCACCGCTATCATATGTCATTGATATGGTAACAAAGCGTGGCTCCATACTTGGAAACGCCTCTTTGCGGATATCGTTCATGGAAACTAAACCCAGTACGATAAGACTAACCATCAGTAAATTGGCCGCCACCGAGTTTTGTGCAAACCAAGCGATAATTCCCCGAGGACTTTTCCCGTTATTTCTATTACCTTTAGGCTCTTCGCTGCCATCAAAAGGCCCGCCGTTTCGGTTATTTGTCATTGGTTTGCCCTTCTACAACAGGCTTAACTTTCGTGTTGATCAGGTAACTGTTTAAAGGGCGCGCAACCACCATCGCTTGGCGAATTTCCCCTTCAAGTTCCGGCTCGGCTTCACTGCCCGTATTGCTCCCAGACTCATTGGTAATGTCGCCAGTAATATCACTCGACTTAGGTGGAGTGATGTAGGCATAGCCATCGCTTTCAAAAAGCACTGAGGGAGTAAACTTCGCTAGTTGCCCGGTGGCCGGCATTACCAACCATACTTCTTGTTTTTGTGAAATGGCAGAAGCCGGTAGCTTCCATACATTTTCGAGCTGTCTTCCTTCAATTTCTGCCTGCACAAAGCTGCCGAATAAAAGCGGATTTGCTTGATCTAATGGCTTTTCAATAACCGCAATAGCGTTGCGCTGGCGCGTTGTATCGCTTTGATGCCATTCAGCCCGAGCGATGTTGGCATCCCATTTATTGCCTGTGGTCGTATCGGTCAGCGTGACCGACCAATTAAAAGCAGCATCACCAGAGAGCTGCGCTCCAGAAACCGAAGGTAACTGAGTCCATTGGCTCGGAGAGAGCCCTATAGCTACTTCGGCAACATCAGTAGAATAAAGTGTTGCGACAGCACTGCCGGCCTGAACAAAGCTTCCCTGCGCTATATCACGATTAACCACCAATGCATTAAAAGGGGCACGTAACGAGGTAAACGCCAAGTCTCGCTTGGCTGAGTTTACCGACTGCTCGGCTTCATCCAAGGTCGCCTCCGCGGCTTTAAGCTGTGGCTCTCTTAAAACCAACGCGGATAGTGGCTCGCCTTCAAGCCCCGAACGTGTCCATTCATCTTTAGCTTGTGTTCCCTGTAAGCGCTCTTCTTCTAGGCTTACTACAGCTGCCTGATAAGTCGCATTGGCACTTGCTAATGCCTGCTGATAGCTGGTGTCATCAATGCGCGCTAAAACTGTGTTACTTTCAACTAACGCGCCAGTCTTAAAAGTTGAAGATACGTGAGTAACTTGCCCGCTAACCTGCGCGACTAAGCTCAAGCTATCTTGAGGAACTACCTGACCATACCCCTTTACTTTAGCCTTGTAGCTGTTGGCGGTTACCTTAATAATCCCTACTTGAGCTAGCTGAGAATCAGCACTTTGTTTTACTTTTTGGCTTCGGTAAGAAGTGCTATCTGCAGATGGTCTTTTCCCTGCTTCTTTGGCTACTTCATTCTGATTTTCCCTAGATGGACGAAGCATAGTGCCTTCAGCCGTGTCACCTCTTGGCGGTCTTCCACCACCTGCTGGTCTCATTGTTGAAGCGTCACCTTTTAATTGCTCAGTATCATCAGGTAATGGCGAAGCTGGCGGGGTTGATTCAGAGGCCCCTTGCGGCCGAGCGCCAGGATGCTGAGCCCCCATGTTCATCATGGTATACATGACCGCCAGCGCAATACTCGCTGCAGCGATTAAGGTTACGATAATTCGTTTATTTCTCATTGCGACACTCCAAGGCCAAGGGCCAGGCCTAAGTCAATTCGGTTTTGTAATTTTTGGGCGTGAAGCTCAACTGCCTGAGCTTTTAAGTCAAAGCGCGTGTTATACACAGAAAGTAAGTCCAAAATATCAGCAAGGCCTTGTCGATATTGACCTTCAACAGTAGCTACACTGCGCTCTGCATTAGCAAGCGCCACATTTGTGTGGCCAATTCGCGCGCTGTAGGCGGTTTCATTATCCAGTGCGTTTTGGGTTTCCTGCACCGCAGTTAATAGCGTGTCGCGATACTGCCACCAAGCATTTGCTGCGGTAAGCTTTGCGTCTTCAATTTGCGCTCTTAGTGCGCCTCCCTGAAAAAGAGGTGCCGTCATCTGTCCAAGCAATGTCCATACAGGATTTGTAAACAAAGCTTGAGAGGGCGTAGAGGCACTGTCAGATAGCGATGCAGACAGGTTAATGCTTGGCAGCAGGGATTTATAGGCCACATCAACTTCAAACTCTGTTGCTTGTATCGTATAGAAGGCCGCCTGAAGGTCAGGTCTGCGGGCAAGGTCTTGTTTTGGCAAATTAGCAAGCGGCAACAAGATATCTGGGAAATTTACCTGTGTATCAAGAGCGCTTAGCGATTGGTTTTGTCTGCCTAGGAGTACAGCCAATGTGCGCTTTGCTGATGAAAGTGCATTTTCATACTGGGCAATAGATGCACGGGTATTTGCGCTGCTTGTACGCGCGGTATCTAAATCATCTAGGCTTCCAAGCCCGGTGCGATAGCGCGTTAAGATCACTGCTTCGTTGTTTTCTAGTACCGATAACCGAGCCTGTTCGATATTTAGTAATTGCTGTTGTGTGAGTACATCGATATAGCTTCTTATTACGCTGGCAACCAGTGAATCTCTGGCCGATTGATAGCTGGCTCTGGCACTCGCGGCGTCTAAGTTTGCAGCACTTATGCCATCACTAATTTTCTGCCACAAATCGAGCTCCCAACTAACGTTTAAACTTGCGCTATAGCTTGGGTTGTTTAGCTGATTACTTGTATTTGTATTTACGTCCGTACTAGTAGATGAATTGCTGCCTGTAGTTTCACTTCTTGATGCTGAGAAACTTGTGTCCACATTCACGTTTCTGTCTGCTTTTGCGCTATCGATAGCAACTTGTGCTTTTCGAAGCGTGATTAACGCCTGCTGCAGACTTGCATTGGAAGACAAAGCTTCATCAATATAGTCTGCTAAATGCGGAAGCTGATTGAGATCTATTACGTCGGTTAACCCAGTGTCTGAATTCAACACTAGGGTTTGCGCTGAAACTTGTTGCTGCGCTTGGGACTGCCACACAACATCATTTCCCGTTGTAAGGGATGCTGATTCGCTCAACCCTCTGTCATCAGTACTTGTGCATGCAGACAATAAAATACAAAGGGTAATACTATTTACCGTCAGTTTTATCTTGCCCATTACTTATGCCTATTGCTTGGCGCATAGCTTACTTTTTAAGGCCTATACGCAACTTGTTTAAATTAACTGACGCTAGTATTTCAAACGCGGGGTTAAGGCAGGGTTAAGGCATGAGAAAGAGCTAAGAAAAAGAGGGGAAAGGCTTAGATGAAGCCCGGAGTAAGTCAAATAAAAAAGGCCAGCGTCAAGCTGGCCCAAGATATTGATACAATAGCTATTTAATTAATTAGCTATTTGCAGCAAATGCTACCGCTTATTCATCATCTTCTACTAAGGTCATCAATGAGGTGTTGCCACCGGATGCCGTAGTATCGATACTGATGGTTTTCTCAGTCATCAAGCGCTGAATAAGGTTATCGTTATACTCGGCGGTAATAACCGGCAAGATAGCCCCTTCGCGCGACGACAGCATAGCCGTGATACGCGCCGTACGCTCAGTACTTGAGTCAACAACAACACCCGATAAGTCTTCATCCATTAATAGCGTATCTAAATGCGCAAGACGAGCGACTTGGAATAGTCCCTTTGGTGCACCCGTTGACTCAAACTTGTTCTGAATTTCTACAGCTTCTTCATAGAAGATTTCAGAGACAACTGACACTACGGGGTTACCGGTAGAAAGCGCAGTGACAATAGACAGCAACCAGTATTCAAACGTTACTTCTTTATCGGCGAAACATACCAAGATACCGCGCGGCTCTAAGTAAAGCTTATTAGATTCACCCGTTGGGCCAGGCAAAGTCTGAGCTTTAGCCAATTTACGCTCTACGCTGGTTAATTGCTGACGAGCCGTTGCTAACGTACGGTTCAAGTCGTCGGCCAAGTCATCGACAATATCTACCTTGGCAATTTTAGCCAATAATTGGCGTACCATTGAGATGCGATCGTTGATAGGCGTGTGACGCCATTGGGTTTCAACGGCTTTAGCCTTGTCCATCATTACGTGGGCACGCTCGGCAATTTTCTCATCCCCGATAAGCGCTGCATCGGTACCATCTACATCATCGATATGAGACGGCTTGGGTGTGGCGCGTTCCATCATTAGACGAGGCAGGTAGTTTGGACCACCGGCTTTAGGACCAGTACCAGAAAGCCCACGCCCACCAAAGGGCTGAACGCCAACAATTGCCCCAATCATGTTGCGGTTGATATAAACGTTGCCCGCACGGCTCTTCGCTGCTAACTCGTTAGCACGCTCTTCAATGCGTGAGTGAATACCCATCGTCAGGCCGTAACCTGTACCATTGATTTGCTCAAGCACGTTATCGAGCTCTTTTGACTTAAAGCGAACAATATGAACAACCGGTCCAAATACTTCTCGCTCAAGAACATCGATATTTTCAATTTCATAAAGCGTAGGCGCGAAGAACGTACCGTTTTCAAACCCTTTTGGCATTTCACTGCGATAGAGCAACTTACCTTTACCTTCCATATAGTCTTGGTGGTCTGTCAGGCTTTTCAGTGCTTTTTCGTCAATAACCGGGCCGACGTCGGTAGCTAGCTGCGTGGGGTCTCCCACCGTTAGCTCTTTAAGTGCGCCGATTAACATTTCGGTTAGTTCATCGGCAATGTCGTCTTGAACAAACAACACGCGCAGTGCTGAACATCGCTGGCCCGCACTTTGGAACCCAGAATGGATTACATCGTCAACCACCTGCTCTGGCAAGGCCGTTGAGTCTACAATCATACAGTTTTGACCGCCGGTTTCTGCAATAAGCGGTACCTGCTCACCACCTCGCTCTGCCAATACTTGCGAAATTAGCGTACCGGTTTGCGTTGAGCCCGTGAACATGACGGCTTTAATACGCTCATCAGGCAGCAGCGTTTCACCGACTTCTTTACCTGGCGATACAATTAGCTTCAATGCATCTTCGGGTAAACCTACCGAGTGCATAATATCGACTGCGCGCTGCGCAACGATACTGGTTTGTTCCGCTGGCTTAGCCACTACCGTGTTCCCCGTGACAAGCGCGGCGGCAACTTGTCCTAGGAAAATTGCCAGTGGGAAGTTCCATGGGCTAATACACAGCACCACACCACGGGGAAGTAAACGCTGATCTTCAGCAAGCTCTTCGGCGCGTACTGCATAATAACGACAAAAATCTACCGCTTCACGGACTTCGTCAATGCTATCTTGCGCTACTTTACCCGCTTCACGCATACAAATAGCAATAAGCTCGGCCATGTGACGCTCTAGCGCATCTGCAGTACGATTAAGAATTTCTGCCCTTTCGCTGACGTCTCGCTTCGACCATGCTTCAAAACCTGCATCCGTATCGTCTAACGCCTTACGCATATCGTCTGGCGTAGCGTAGTAATGATAGCCAACAATGTCAGTATGATCGGTTGGGCTAAGTACAGGTGTTGCCCCTTCTGGCACCTCATCGGTGACTTTGTAGTAATCCTGCCAACGCTCTAGTTCATGCTTAAGTGCAGTAACCGCGTTGGTGTCAGTAAGGTCTAAACCACGTGAGTTATCACGCTCTGGCGCGTACAAACCACGAGGAGTTTTAATAAGCTTATTGTAGCGAACTTTGAGGCGCTGCGTTTTCTCTACCGGGTCTTCAAGTAGTGACTCAACAGGCTTTTCATCATCAACAATAGCGTTTACAAACGACGAGTTCGCTCCATTTTCAAGAAGACGACGAACAAGATAAGCCAATAAGTCTTCATGCTCTCCCACCGGCGCATAAACACGGCACTGAATCTTATCTTCTGTCACGACTTGATCGTAAAGGGTATCGCCCATGCCGTGCAGGCATTGAAATTCGAACCCTTCTTTATCGTCGCCAGCAAGCTCTACGATAACAGAAGCGGTGTAGGCGTTGTGCGTAGCAAACTGCGGATAGATAGTATCGCGGTACTCAAGCAAGCGGTTCGCACAGGCGTGATACGACACATCTGTTGACGACTTACGAGTAAATACAGGAAACTCTTCAAGACCCGCCTGCTGGGTAAGCTTAATTTCGGTGTCCCAATATGCACCCTTAACTAAGCGCACCATCAATGGTCGGCCCACTTCTAACGTTAGGTCACGTAAATGTTCGATAACGTGAATTGCGCGCTTTTGATAAGCTTGCACCGCCAAACCAAAGCCAGTCCAGCCGTTGAGATCGTCATCGCGGAACACCGCTTCAATAATGTCTAAAGAAAGCTCTAAGCGGTCGGCTTCTTCAGCATCTACTGTTAGGCCGATATCATACTCTTTTGCCATCATACAAAGGGCTTTTAAGCGCGGTGGAATGTCGACCATGGCACGCTCGCGATGAGAGAATTCAAAGCGCGGATGAATAGCAGAAAGCTTAACGGAAATACCCGGAGAGCGTTTCGGACCACGGCCATTTGCCGCTTTACCGATAACCTTGATAGCCTTTACGTATGCGTCATAATAGCGGTCAGCATCACGCATGGTACGCGCGCCTTCACCTAGCATATCGTAAGAGTACACATACCCTTTCGTTTCTTTCTCTTTGGCGCGGTCTACCGCATCCTCGATAGTTTCACCCATGACGAATTGACGGCCCATAACGCGCATTGCAATATTCATTGCTCGGCGAATAACAGGCTCACCTAAACGGCCAATCGTTTGCTTCAATAAGCCAAACTGCTCTTTTTTACGCTTGTCGGCATAATTGACCATGTTGCCAGTGAACAACAGGCCCCATGCTGACGCGTTCACAAACAGAGAGTCAGAATTCCCCAAATGTGGTGTCCACTGCCCTTTTGAAAGTTTGTCTCGGATGAGTTCATCTTGTGTCGCGCGATCTGGTACACGCAGTAAGGCTTCAGCCAAACACATCAACACTACGCCTTCTGCAGTAGATAGCGAGTATTCGTTTAATAACGCATCTACGCCACCGTGGCCTTCTTGTTCACGGCGAATTTGAAGCACCATCTTACGTGCACGTTCCCACGCACGGCTTCGTGCACGAGGGTTTACCTCGGCAATGGGAAGAATTTGGTCTACAGCCACAGACTCGCTAATGCGATAGTAGTCTCTGATACGCTGGCGTAGCGGTGAAGTAGTATGAAGTGTATCGTTTATGAGCATTGCAACCCTTTCATAGAAATAGCTGTAACAAAAAGCGTTCCCGCCGTGTACTTCTGCTCACGGTTACATGGAAGCGGCCAAAAAACAAGCAAAGTCGAAACCGTGCTTTAACGTGTCGTTTTTCTTTAAACTTTATACTTTTGAATGAAGATCACGACAGCGCCAAATTTGCGCGGATGTTAGCACACAAAAAAGCCCTGCCAAGCCCCCACACAAAAAGTTTTTCAGATACCGTGTCAAGCTACATATTCACTGCGTTAGATGACATTTATCACGCTGTATATCCCCTTCATTTTTGAACTTAATTTTAAAGACATTAAGTCAACAACAAGATTGCCGATAAAGTTTAAGTGACAAGTTGCGTGGCGCTATAAGCGGCCATGCCAACAATGATTCTTTTTTGCTAAATTTTAAATCAATACAATGAGTAGAAGTGAAAATAACGTCTACACTTACAAAAAACAAAAAATCCAAAAATAGGTTTGCCTTATGTGGTTAAGAAAATTTAGTTTGATTCAACGTTTGGGCATTATAGCTGCTCTTATTACCCTGCTATTTGTCTTGCTTACTGCACTTGTTTTGAACAGGCACTACGAGGCATTAAAACAAAAGTCTTACGATGAAAATCAGCACCTTGTTGAGGTTGTACATACCTTACTAGGGAGTTTCGCTAAGCGCGAGGATGTAGACGAAGCTACAGCCAAACGGTTAGCACTCGAGGCAGTTAAAGCGCTCAGATACGATGGCAACAACTATTTTTGGATTCAGGATGAAACCCCGGCCATGGTAATGCATCCGATGAAGCCTGCTCTTGATGGCAAAGACCTTAGAACCTTTAAAGATGGTAATGGCAAAGCGTTTTTTATTGAAATGGCGCAAAAAGTAAAAGCTAAAGGAGAAGGCTTTGTCGACTATGTTTGGCCTCTTCCTGGCGAAGAAGCCCCAACCGATAAGATTTCTTATGTAAAAGCATTTAAACCATGGGGGTGGACAGTAGGCTCAGGTATTTACCTTACCAACCTTGAAGAAGAATATGCCCACCTGCGCAATGTTATCGTGGTGTTTTGCGTAGTAAGCGTAGTTTTAGTCATTCTGCTTATCTACGTAATTGGCGGCAGTATCGTTAAGCCGGTTCAGGAAGTCAGTGAGCGCATGAAAGATATTTCCCAAGGTGAGGGCGATCTTACCCGCTCATTACCGGAAACAGGGCAAGATGAAGTGACGCGCTTGGCGCGCTATTTCAACGAGTACACCGAGAAGATGCGTCAATCTTTATTGGGTATTCGGGAAAATATTAATTCCCTTACCCAACAGGCTGAGCTGGTAGAAACTTCCAGTAAAGACAGTAACGCGCAAGCACAAACGCAAAATGAGAACATGCTTCAAGTTGCCGCAGCGATGGAAGAAATGACCACGCAAATTAACGAGGTAAGCAATAACGCTGACTCTGCTGAAAAAGGCACCAGTAGTGCAAGAAGTAACGTGCAGCACGGTGCGTCTGTGGTAGACAGTACAGTTCAAGATATTCGCTCATTAACGTCTGATATTGAAAGTGTGAGTAACGTGGTGACCGAGCTTGCCGCACAGACAGACAGTATTGGCGCTGTACTTGACGTTATTCGCGGTATTGCAGAGCAAACCAACTTGCTTGCACTTAATGCCGCCATTGAAGCTGCGCGGGCCGGGGAGCAAGGCCGAGGTTTCGCAGTCGTTGCCGATGAAGTGCGTACGCTAGCAAGCAGAACAGGACAAAGTACCGATGAAATACAGGCCATGATTGAGAAACTGCAGAGCAATGCGAAAAATGCCGTGGATGCAGTAAAAGTGAGTCAAGCTGCGTCGTCTAAAACCGTAGATAACGCCATACAAGCAAACCAAAACCTACAAGAAGCCGACCGTCTAATGACAGAAATCGCAGACAAAAGCAGTGAAATAGCAAGAGCGACTGAGCAGCAAGCGGAAGCGGCGACCGAAGCCAACATGAGAATTAATGCGCTGTCAGGTGCAGCGGATAGCAGCCTTCGTACGGCTGATGAGCTAGCAGCGGCTAGCCAAGCGTTGCGCAGTAGCTGTTTAGCCATTATGGAAATAGCTAATCGATTTAAACTGTAAATTCATTGCGAGGCGTCGGTCAAATTAAGCCTGGCGCTTTCGTTACACACCGCTTATTAAGTAGCGATGATACCAGCGAATAAGCACAGGCAATGTCCAGACCCTTTCGCCTCCCTCCCTATACAGAACGCCTACGTTGTAGGCGTTTTTATTTAGCACTAGCCATCGCCGGCACTCACCGTTTGTTTGAAAAGTAAACGCAGTATGGTGATCAATAAAATAAGCCAAAGACGGCCCGCTAATCGCCCTGTATACTTTCTTCGTATGGAAGATTACAGCGGACTGCATTACACTGAACTAATACCAACAGTGGCTGTCTTTCGCATGCTTACGTGTAATTTTTTACCACAATCACACGTAGAGAAGAATGAAGCGCAATAACCGTTAGATGCGCTTAAAATCAAGGAGTTGAAAATGAGTAGTGGTTCAAAGGGTAAGCCTATTTTATTGTGGGTTGTCGGTTTTTTTGTATTGCTGTTTTTGGTGTACGTGCTGTTCGCCAATACCATTATCAAGTCAATCTTAGAGTCAAAACTTGGCGAATCGTATGGCGCTGAAGTTAATATAGATGACTTCGATCATTCCCTTTACCCAACGACGGTGACGCTTAAAGGTATAGCGCTAACCAACCCCACTAAACCTTCTCACAACCAAGTCTTTGTGGGTGAAGCCAACGCAGATGTGGCATTGAAGCCTCTGCTTGACGACCAAGTTATTGTAAATAATCTTAATTTATTAGAAGTTCAGTTCGATACTGAGCGCCCTTCTGAAGGTGAAGTGTATCGTGTACCTGAACGCTCGCTATCATTTAACGAAATTAAAGCTAAAGCTCAAGAAGCGGTTCCAACCGTTGACGAATTGCTTGCTCGTAACCCGTTGAAAACGACGGCTGCTATAGAAAATGCTAAATCTGCGTACGAAACTTATGGCAAAGGTCTGAAAGAAGATTATCAATCATTGCCTAACAAAGAGCGCATTGCGTATTACAAAACACAAGTCGCAGAACTTAAAGACACCAATTACAAAGACCCTCAAGCCTTGGTACAGGCAAAGTCAGCATTTGATAAATTAAAAGGAGAAATGCAGGCTGATCGCGCTCTTATCACTGATTTTACAGCCAAAGCAAGCGATGCGAAAGAAGCGCTGAGTAAAAGCGTTGAAGCCCTTAAACAGGCACCTCAAGAAGATTATGCGTTACTTAAAGGCGTGATAGCTGGCGATCAAGCCGCTCTTTCACAAGTAACCTATTTTGTTTTTGGTGACAAAGCAGCTGAGTATACAGAGTACCTAATGTCTGCGATGCAGATTGTGATGCCCTTAATTCAAGGGGAAGAAAAAAGTGAAGCCCCAGCTGAAGTACCGTCTATCTTAGTGAAAGAGGCGAACGTTTCTGTGCTATGGCAAAACGAATCGATTACCAGTAAATGGAAGAATATCACCAATGTTCACGAAGTCTTTGGTAACCCTACTACATTTACCATTGAAGCCGCAGGCGATGTATTAAAATCGTTCACGTCAAGTGGCGAATTCTGGATTGATGGTGATGGTGTTGATGCTAGCCAAGTATGGGAACTGGCCGGTGTTAATATGTCTGATGTTTCCTTTAGCGGCAACGACACGTTAAACGCAGTGCTTAAGTCGGCCTTAATGAAAACCAACGGTTCAATGAAGGTCACTGATAATCTACTCACTGGTACCGGTGAAGTAGATTTACAGCAGCTTGTTATGGAAGCGACTGGCACCAGCGATATCACTAGCGCAATTGCTCAAGCGCTACAAACGTTGACGAGTTTAAATATGACCATGCTACTAGATGGCACACTTTCTAATCCAGACTTCAATATCAAATCTGATCTTGATAATAAGTTGGCAAAGGCTGCACTATCTCAGCTTACCGCAAGTCAGCAAGATAAACTTGATGAGCTTAATACAAAGCTAAATAGCATGATAAGTAGCGAGCAGTCGCTATTGTCAGGCGAATTAGTTGATGTAAACAGCATGCTTAGCGCTGCGCAAGGCGACAGTGCCGCGCTGCAAGAGCTTCTTCAAGCCCAGCTAAATAACGTTGTTGAACAGCAAAAAAATAAGCTATTCGACAAATTGAAAGGTAAATTGGGTCAAGGTGAGTAAAGCGCCTTTGACTCGACGCCGCTTCGCGGCATAATAGCCTACACGCAGAGGCCTATTGCCTCTGCTTTTTTCCGCTTAACCACATTGTCAGGTGAATCTGTGTTGCAAGGTAAATGGCTTCCTATTGTGTTGTTAGTACTATTAGGACTACTGCAATACAGACTATGGTTCGGAAAAAATAGCATCCCCGACTACTTTAGCCGAAAGCAGGAAGTGCAGACACAAGCGCTGCAAAACGCTAACCTTGCCCAGCGCAATGCGCTTCTCAAAGCCGATATTAACGATTTAAAAATTGGTTTAGAGGCAATTGAGGAAAGAGCGAGGAACGAACTCGGCCTGATTAAAAGAGGGGAAACTTTCTATCGTATTTTGCCCGCAGACTCTAAGTGAAGAAAATGACATCACCCCGCGTGGTTGCAGTTATCCCCGCAGCCGGAGTTGGTAGCCGTATGCAGGCCGACCGCCCGAAGCAATACCTCTCTCTAAATGGTAAAACCATTCTTGAACACACGATTGATGCGCTACTCAATCACCCTCATATTGATGATGTGATCGTTGCGATAAGCCAAGGTGACGAGTACTTTGACCAGTTAGGGCTTAGGCAGAAGCCTATTCGTGTGGTTGATGGTGGCAAGGAACGTGCAGATAGCGTATTGAACGGCATCTTATCGTTGGACGATAATGACTGGGCACTGGTTCACGACGCAGCGCGTCCGTGTGTAGATGATGCCGACATTTCCAACCTGCTGTCACTTATAGACAACGAAGACGTTACGGGTGGCATACTAGCGACACCGGTGAGAGATACGATGAAGCGGGTTAAGCCTTCGTCAAATATAATCTCTCATACCGAAGACAGGGATGGGCTATGGCATGCCCTTACGCCGCAACTGTTTCCAGCCATGTTGCTCAAACGGGCGCTTCAAGAGGGGTTGGCCCAAGGTGTTAGCATTACTGATGAAGCGTCGGCCATGGAGTTTGCTGGTCACAGTGTAGCCATGGTGAGCGGAAGCCCGGCGAATATAAAAATAACACACCCGGCCGACCTTCCTTTGGCAGAATTTTATCTTAAGCAAAAATTTAGCGCGCAAGGCGATAGCGCAAAAAATTAAAAGGCACAATTATAATGCGAATTGGACACGGTTTTGATGTACACAAATTTGGCGGCGAAGGCCCCATCACCATAGGTGGCGTGAGCATTGATTACGAACAAGGTTTAGTTGCCCATTCAGATGGCGACGTATTGCTTCACGCACTATGCGATGCAATGTTAGGCGCTGCTGCGCTAGGCGATATTGGTAAACACTTCCCCGATACTGACGATGCCTATGCAGGCGCCGATAGTCGCGTATTGTTGCGCCACGTAGTGAGCGTGGTAGAAGAAAAAGGCTATAAACTTGGCAACGCTGACATGACTATTGTAGCGCAAGCACCTAAGATGGCACCGCACATAACCGCTATGCGTGAGGTTATCGCTAAAGACTGTAACGTGAACCTTGATGCAATAAACGTGAAAGCCACAACCACCGAAAAGCTAGGATACACAGGGCGCAAAGAAGGCATTGCCTCTCACGCCGTCGTGCTATTGGAAAAACTATGAAGCCGTTAAATACCGACCATTGGCAGTACTATTACGCAAAGCCCGTATCGACCGGCATCTTTAAATTCCAAGCCGACGACTTTCAAGTAGTCGAAGACTTAGGTTATTCACCATGTGGTGAGGGAGAGCACCAGTTTGTATTTGTTGAAAAAACGAATACAAATACCGCGTTTGTCGCAGAGCAGCTTGCGCGCTTTGTTAACCTCCCCCTTCGACAAATTACCTATGCAGGGCGTAAGGATAAGTACGCCGTAACCCAACAGTGGTTCGGCATTCACGCCCCGGGAAAGCCCGATTTTGACTTTAGCAACTTTGAACTTGAAGGTGTTAAAGTACTCAAGCAAATACGCCATAACAAAAAGCTACGAACAGGCCAGCTCAAAGGCAACCACTTCACAATTACGCTAAGGCAAGTACTTCACCCTGAAGCCATTGAAGCGCGTCTTCAGGAAATTGAAAAGCATGGAGTTCCAAATTATTACGGCGAACAACGCTTTGGCGTTATGCGATTAAATGACATGGGCGAAGTGCAGCGCGGCGGTAATTTAGTTATGGCTGAGCGTATGGTGAACGGTGAGTCCATTAGGCATAGAAACAAGCGCTCTATGGCGTTATCGGCTTTGCGCAGCTGGCTGTTCAATGAAATGCTCTCCACTCGCCTTGAGCAAAACAAGTTCGATACGATTATTGAAGGTGACGCGCTAGTACTGACTGGATCAAACAGTTTTTTCATTAATGGCGGCGCCACCAACACAGACGAACAGCAAGACGCCCAGCGTCGATTTGACGCTAAAGACGTATGCCCATCAGCACCGCTTTGGGGTAAAGGTGCACTTGTGACCCAAGCCAACGCACTAGCGCTAGAACAAGCGGTAGCAGAACAAAACAGTGAAGTGATCGACTTTTTAAGCCAGTGCGGTTTCGATCAAGAGCGCCGAGCGATAAAAATTTGGCCATCACAGCTTGAATGGCAGAGTAAGGGTGATACATTTACTATCTCATTTGCACTTCCTAGTGGCTGCTTTGCTACTTCGGTCCTTAGGGAGTGTGTAGAGACCTTGTCTCCCATTAACAGGGTTTAAAAACTATAGAGAGCGTGGCACGCAACAATCCATATCTCGCGTAGCTGTGAATAAGAATAAAGGAAAGTACGCAACATCATGAGAGCTTCTAGAAAAGGAGACGCGTTAGCACAACTGCTTTATAACGAGGGAATACGTTCACAAGCAGTATTAAACGCCATTGCTGGTACGCCCCGGGAAAGTTTTCTACCCGATGCGCTGAAGCACAAAGCTTATCAAAATACAGCGTTACCGATAGGTCAGGGTCAAACGATATCGCAACCTTACATTGTTGCGAAAATGACTGAGTTGCTGCTAGGTAGCCCCAATAAGCCGGAAAAAGTACTGGAAATAGGTACGGGTTCTGGCTATCAAACGGCTATTCTTGCGCAGCTTTTTGCCAAGGTGTTCAGCGTCGAGCGAATTAAAACATTGCAGTTTCAGGCTAAGCGTCGTATGAATCAACTTGACCTTCACAATATTGCAATGAAACACGGCGATGGTTGGAAAGGCTGGGCGTCGAAAGGCCCCTACGATGCTATTATCGTAACCGCCGCAGCGGCAAGTTTACCGCAAGATTTGTGCGATCAGCTCAAAGAAGGCGGGCGGCTCATTATTCCCGTAGGTAACGAGCAACAATCGTTATTGTGTATAGACAGGATTGAAGGTGAACTAAAAACATCTACCATTGAATCGGTACGATTTGTTCCCCTTGTAGCAGGAGAGCTAATGTGAAGCTTTTTGAGCCATGTTATGACATGGCATTACGCTGGGCGAGGCATCGCCACGCAACTAAATATTTAGGTGGGTTAAGCTTCTCTGAATCAGTATTTTTCCCCATTCCTCCTGACGTAATGCTAGCGCCAATGGCGCTTTCGCAGCCAGAAAAAGCATGGCGCTTTGCATTTATCACAACGATTGCGTCGATATTCGGCGGTATCGCGGGATATTGGTTGGGCTATTTTGCGTTCGATGCGTGGCTTGCGCCTTTAATTGAACAGTGGGGCTACTCCCATAAAATTGAAACCGCTATGCAATGGTTTAAAGATTATGGCGTGTGGGTGGTTTTCCTCGCGGGGTTCTCCCCTATTCCCTATAAAATATTCACCGTAAGTGCAGGCTTTTTGCAAATGGCGTTTTTACCGTTTGTCTTAGCATCAGCAATAGGTCGAGGCGCTCGCTTCTTCTTAGTTGCAGCGCTAATGAGGTGGGGCGGCGCAGCCATGGAACAAAGGCTTAGGCAGTATGTTGAAGTTCTCGGTTGGGCCATAGTCATCCTCGCTGTAATCGCCTATTTAATCTTGCGATGACATGCATAGGCATCGGTTTTATTTAACATTATTCTTATATGTAAGTGTACTTCTGGGAGGCTGTGCAGGGCGAACTGCACCCGCCCCTGTTATTTTACTAAATAGCCAGGTTTCAGACGGCAGCGAAGAATATACAAAGAAAACCTATAAAGTGCAGCGCGGCGATACCCTTTACGCTGTGGCTTGGTATACGGGAAACGACTACCGCGACTTGGCAAAATACAACCAGTTATCAGCGCCTTATACTATTTTCCCGGGGCAAATATTAAAGCTTTCACCACCCGCAAACTTAGCTACAGACCACACAAAACCTAAGCCTCAGACCAAAAGGTCAGCAGGTCCGACCTCACAAAATGTAGACAAAAGTTTGGTTGACCGCCCCACGCCACAAGCGTATCGTGAAAGTCGAAAAGTTGTTAAGCCACAAAACGTTAGCAGTGTCAAGAAACCGTCGACAAACGTCAAAAAACGGGTGTTAAATAGTTTTCCAGACAAGGTTCAAAAGTGGATATGGCCTGCAGAAGGTAAGTTAGTCGGTACTTTCAGTAAGTCAGAGTCAGGCAACAAAGGAATTGATATCGCTGGTGCTAAAGGCAGTAAAGTTGTAGCAGCAGCAGATGGAAAAGTTGTTTATTCAGGGAGCGCACTTAGAGGTTACGGTAATCTGGTTATTATTAAACACACAGATACCTTCCTAAGTGCTTATGCTTACAACGATACTATTTTAGTTAAAGAACGAGAGTGGGTGTCAGCGGGGCAGCAAATAGCGACCATGGGTGATAGCGGCACAAATTCGGTCAAACTTCACTTTGAAGTTAGGTATCGAGGGAAATCTTTAGACCCGATGAAATACCTGCCAGTATTAAAATAATAAAAATAAATAACAATAAGAAAGGAAAAAGGAGAAACGTCATAGGGTAAACCTTGTAGCAGGAGATTCACAATGGGTAAGTCAAATAAAGCCTTAGAATCAAAATCTCAAGATGACTTAGAAGTCATCGACATGCCAGCTGATATGAAAGCTGACGAAGCCTTGACCAACGACGCTGAACTAGAAAATGACGACGCCATTTTCAGTCAGGACGACCAACCTAAAAACCTAGATGCAACACAGCTTTATCTAGGTGAAATTGGGTTTTCACCACTGCTAACCGCAGAAGAAGAAGTTTATTTTGCGCGCCGCTCACTGAAAGGCTGCGAGGCCTCTCGTAAACGCATGATTGTAAGTAACCTGCGCCTAGTCGTTAAGATTGCACGCCGTTACAATAATCGTGGGTTGGCACTTCTTGACTTAATTGAAGAAGGTAATTTAGGGCTTATTCGCGCTGTCGAAAAGTTCGACCCTGAACGCGGGTTCCGCTTTTCCACATACGCCACGTGGTGGATTCGACAAACCATCGAACGCGCCATCATGAATCAAACGCGTACCATCCGTTTGCCCATTCATGTGGTTAAAGAACTCAATGTTTATTTACGCGCTTCACGTGAACTTTCTCAAAAGTTAGATCATGAGCCTACTGCAGAAGAAATTGCAGCGGCACTAGACAAGCCTGTAGAAGATGTCACAAAGATGCTTCGACTAAACGAACGCATTACCTCTGTTGATACGCCTATTGGCGGAGAAAATGACAAAGCATTGCTCGACATTATTGCTGATGAAAAAGAGTTCAGCCCTGAAGAGAGCCTTCAAGACTCAGACATCAAAAGTAATATTATTACCTGGCTTGAAGAACTTAACCCTAAACAACGCGAAGTACTCGCACGCCGTTTTGGGCTTATGGGATACGAGCCATCGACGTTGGAAGATGTTGGTGCAGAAATTGGCCTAACACGTGAGCGTGTTCGTCAGATTCAAGTAGAAGCACTACGCCGTCTTCGCGATATGCTGGGCCATCAGGGGCTTTCATTAGAGAATCTGTTCGACCAAATGAAGTAGCAACTGAACGCTTCATAAAAATGAAACTAAAATGCCAGCGTTGCAATACCCGATAGTCTAAGGTATCGCAACGCTGGCATTTTTTATTTTGTGCTGAAAAAAGTTGAGCTAACGAGTCGAGTGCATTTAGTGCGCTTGCTAATTTAACGAAGCCAACAGCAATAGGCTTATAGCCCTACTATTTATCTCGACTAAGCGTGACAAACGTATAAGCATGTTTGTTTTTTTCATCGGGGTCGTTTTCCTCACGAGATACTTCGCGCCATGTTCCTACGGCTTCATAATCTGGAAACTGAGTGTCTCCGTCTACCGAAAGGTCGATGTGGGTCAAATAAAGGGTATCAGCTTTATCTAGGAAAGCCTGATAGATAGTCCCTCCGCCAATGATCATTATTTCGTCGCTATCAACACTCAGTGCTTTCGCCACTTCTAGTGCTGACTCTGGCGAATCAACCACGGTCGCATCAGATAAGCTGTAGTCTGCATTGTTAGTGATAACGATATTTGGCCTGCCAGGCAAAGCGCGCCCTATCGACTGGTACGTCTTACGTCCCATAATTACTGCTTTGCCCAACGTAATTGCTTTAAAATGTTTAAGGTCAGCTGGCAAATGCCACGGCATGTCATTATCAGCACCAATAATTCGATTTTGGGCCATCGCTGCAATCATTGCTATTTTCATTTTTATACCTTCAAAGCTGCGGTTATTTTAAAGCGGCTGCAGTATATCAAGTTCAGCAAAAAAATGTGTAAAGGTAGATTGTTTCGCTTCCACACAAAAAAAGCTCGCAACTATAAAGTGCGAGCTTTTATATTTTCAAAGCGAATTGTTACGCGCTATTAAGCAACATAAGAGGTAACGACTCTGCTGATCGCTTAGCGACGATACTCAACTTCTACGTCGTAGTCGTCTTCATCCCAATCATCATCATCGAGATCATCACCTAAGTCGTCTTCAAACTCATCGTGAGCTTCAAGGGTATTCTTATGGTACGTATCCCACTTGAATTCGACTTCTTTCTTCTCTTCTTCCTGCTCAGTTTCAGCGGGAAGGGTTTCGATGAAGTCCATAACATCGTTACAAAGCGGGTCTAGGTTCATCTTTTGGAACGCTGAGATTTGGTACACCGGCCCTTCCCAACCTAGCGCATCAATAACGTGCTGACAGCGTTCTTCTACTTCTTCTTCAAGTAGTAAGTCAACTTTGTTAAACACTAACCAGCGAGGTTTTTGGGCCAATTTAGGGCTATATTTTTCGAGCTCTTCAATAATCGCCTTGGCATTGTCCGCTGGATCTGTTTCATCCACGGGGAAAATATCGACAACGTGAAGTAATATGCGGCAGCGTTCTAAGTGCTTTAAGAAGCGGATACCTAAGCCAGCGCCGTCTGCTGCGCCTTCTATCAAGCCTGGAATGTCAGCGACAACAAAGCTTCGTTGCGCGTCTTGACGTACCACACCTAAGTTAGGCACAAGCGTCGTGAATGGGTAATCAGCCACTTTGGGCTTAGCTGCAGAGACAGAGCGAATGAAGGTAGATTTACCCGCATTTGGCATGCCCAGTAAGCCAACATCTGCAAGAAGCATAAGCTCTAGCTTAAGGTTGCGAATTTCACCTGGTGTACCATTGGTCTTTTGACGAGGTGCGCGGTTAGTACTGCTTTTAAATCGCGCGTTACCCAAACCGTGGAAACCACCTTGGGCTACTTTAAGCTTCTGACCGTGGCGTGTAAGGTCGCCCAACACCTCACCCGTATCGCTGTCGGTGGCGCGTGTACCTACCGGAACCATAACCGTAAGGTCTTGACCTTTTTTACCGATACAGTTGCTACCTTGACCATTTTGGCCACGTTCAGCGCGGTGAAAGCGCTCAAAGCGATAATCGATCAATGTATTTAGGTTTTCATCGGCCTGTAAAAATACACTGCCGCCGTCACCACCGTCGCCTCCATCCGGGCCGCCTTTAGGTACGTATTTTTCCCTTCTAAAGCCAATTACACCGTTGCCGCCATCTCCGGCTTCAACGCGAATTTCAGCTTCATCTACAAATTTCATTTATCACTCCGAGCTTCAAAGCCGTGGGTTATTAACTTGTTTACTGCGAATACTAAGTTTACACCAAATCGCGCGTCGGCGCTTTTATGTGTAACCAGAATTCTAAAAATTGAAATGTAAAACCTTACGCAGTATCAACGATACACTAGATTTCAGTGCTACTTAATTATGAACAGAAAAAGAAAGAAAGGTTTCACAAAACAAAAAACCCCGCTTGCGCGGGGTTTTTCTAAGCCTGTTCGGCGAGAAGCTTTCGCGCTTACTCAGCTACGATGCTTACAAATTTACGGTTTTTCGGTCCTTTAACGTCGAACTGAACTTTACCGTCTTTTAGTGCAAACAACGTGTGGTCTTTGCCGATACCCATGTTGTCACCAGCGTGGAAACGAGTACCACGTTGACGAACAATGATGTTACCAGCAAGAACAGATTCGCCACCAAAGCGCTTAACACCTAGGCGTTTACTCTCTGAATCACGACCGTTTTTGGTACTACCACCAGCTTTTTTGTGTGCCATGTGTTCGTGCTCCTATTATGCGTTGATACCAGTGATTTTCACTTCTGTGAACCACTGACGGTGACCCGCTTGCTTACGAGAGTGCTTACGACGACGGAACTTAACGATTTTTACTTTATCGCCACGACCGTGTGTAACAACCTCAGCAGTCACCTTACCACCAGCAACGATTGGTGTGCCGATTTTTACGTCGTCACCGTTGCTTACCATTAAAACTTTGTCAAATTCAACCGTTTCGCCTGGGGCTACTTCGATTTTTTCAAGACGAACGGTTTGGCCTTCGGCCACACGGTGTTGTTTACCGCCACTTTGGAAAACCGCGTACATAGTTAACTCCGCTCTGCGTCCACTGACGCTTCAATTCAAAAAACAGGGCGCGAATTGTACGTGAAACATCCGTAAATCACAACCCCGATTCGCAGAAAAATAGATTATTTTTCCAACATGGGCAGAATTATGCCCCAATTGCCTATTTGATGCAGCTTGAAATGCACCTAAACCAGCAAAAAATAGAAAAAAATTTGAATAAACGACAATGTTACCACGCGACTTATGCGTTGGAATAAGACGTTAAGCGCAGCGTTTTACCCACGTTTTAGACCATAAATAAGCCTGATCTGAGAGAAAGATCGGATTATGATCGGGTCTAAAAATAAAACGATCCCAATAGCGATCCGCGCTTGTATTCTTCTGACAATTGCGTTTTTGATAATAAAAATTGTAATAGGACGACCACAAACTAACCCTTAAATGCAGCACTTTGACGCGACAGGCGTTTTCTTCTCGCAATAAAAGTTGGCGTCTATTCATTACATCGTCACCCCAAAATGTTCTGAAATAACCCTTTGGCAGGAAAAATTGATGAGAGTACCTATAATTCTAAATATGAGAGGGTAAATGTGGCATGAACACATCGAAGTGGTGCGGATTAGCCTATTAGATAAAACCCTAGAAATTGTATAAATCTATTGAGCGTATTTCAGGAATTACACGTAAATGCGTTAAGCCGTCATTTTTTAAGACAATTTGGTGGATAGTACGGGTGATTAAGGTACAATCGCCTCCAATAATTGCCCAAGACGTAAGAGTAAGTATTTATTGCCATGCCTATGGATATAGACCAAATCCGCGCCCTGTCTAATGATGATATGCAGGCGGTTAATCAGCTGATTCAACAACAAGTCGACTCTGAAGTAGCCCTTATTAATCAGCTTGGTTTTTACATCGTAAACAGCGGCGGCAAACGCTTACGCCCACTTCTTACCGTATTAAGCGCGCGAGCCATGGGCATTGATAACAACGAACATCACACCTTAGCGGCGATAGTAGAGTTTATTCACACTGCCACGCTACTTCACGATGACGTAGTGGACGAGTCAACCATGCGCCGCGGCCGTGAAACCGCTAACGCGATTTTTGGTAATCAAGCATCGGTACTGGTAGGCGACTTTTTATATACTCGTTCTTTCCAAATGATGGTAAGTCTTAAACGCATGCGCGTTATGGAAATATTATCGGAAGCCACAAATCAAATTGCTGAAGGTGAAGTATTACAGTTGATGAACTGTAACGATGCCGGCACTACCGAAGCCCGTTATTTTGATGTTATTTACGGAAAAACTGCTCGATTATTTGAGGCCGCAACACAATTAGCCGCAGTACTTACCGACCAAAACGAGCACATTGAGCGTGCGATGCAAGAGTACGGCAAGCATTTAGGTACAGCCTTTCAATTAGCCGATGATATTCTTGACTACATGGCTGATAGTGAAGAAATGGGTAAAAATGCTGGCGACGACTTAGCGGAAGGTAAACCTACCCTTCCGCTGCTTTACGCCATGTGGCACGCTACGAATGATGGCGACAAAGCACTTATTCAAGAAGCGATTGAGCAAAGCAATGGCCTACCACATTTGACGCGAATTCAAGGCATCATGGAAGAAACCGGCGCATTAGACTACACACGCCAATGTGCGCAAAAGGAAGTGCAGATGGCCATTGATAGCTTAAGCGCTATTGAAGACTCTAAATACAAAGAAGCGCTGATTGCGCTGGCGCATATTTCAATTGAGCGTACAAGCTAGTTATCGATAAGTAATGTACGAAGGCGTGTTGTAATCAACACGCCTTTTTTGTTGGGGAGACCTAAACAAAATATAAAACATGGGCTTGTAGACTTATTGGCACACAGAATGTTTCTTGTGCTCTGGCAAGCCGTTTCAGTAAACATTTTTTCTGCATTAACTAAGCATTACAGCGATGTTTAGGCTAAACCTACTTTTAACAAGTTAGCCTTCAAGCATAAAACCTATCATCCCCACTAAGAAACCAAGAATACCGCCAAGGGGTGGAAGCCAATGATTTTCCATGCGGATTTGCGGGGCAATATCCTGAAATACCGAATATAGAATTCCCCCTGCGGCAAAGAGCATAATGCCACTCATAATCACAGGAAACTGCGCCAAGTAATAAAAGCCCACAAGACTAAACAGAGGGCCTAGTAAGGCCATACCTATGAACAGCAAAATAAGCTTTGTACTGCGCTGTTTATTTTTAGGCAGCATTTCTCTGTAGGCATTAAAGCCTTCGGGTAAATTTTGAACGGCTATCAAAAGCCCTAGCAACATAGTACCGCCACCTAAAGCTGCGGTGGTGCCAAGAGCGATAGATTCGGGCACAAAATCGCTAAGCATGGCGGCTAGCTGGCTGCCCGCCGTTTGCTTCTTGGCCAAATAAATATCTAGTGCCATGAATGCGAGCGCACCGCCAACAAAACACGCGATAGCGGCAAAGACAGACACATCTTTGATGCCCTCGGGCACAAGCACCAGCCCTACCGCTGAGATAAGCGCGCCGGCTCCTAACGCCAAAATGCCGTGGCGTAACTCTTTCTCTAGCCACTTGGGCTGAATACCTTGATAAGTGGCTAAAATGGCGCCAGCGGGCATCGCAAGCCCAGCTACCGTTGCCATGATGAGTAAACCTACAATGTCGCCTTGTGGCATAGAGACTCCTTTCAACTATTTAAACTTTCTAACATTGTTTACTTATTGCAGCATCAATGGTTTACATGAAAAACAAAGGTAACGACCAATTGCTAACCCAATGCGCCTAATACAAACACGCCACATCTCAGCTTTTCATTCAAATAGTGACTGCCATCACAAGCTAACGGTTATCACAAGCTAACGGTTATCACCTGATGACTTCGCTCTTATTACTTAAAAGCTGACGAGCTTAACGAAAAAGAGCAGCTTTAAGCTGCTCTTTAATAACACTATGACTATTTTTACTCGCTAACAACGAGATACAGATTAACCCATTAGTTTAAATCTAAATCTCGGGTCATATTCTCGTTTTTATCGCGGTGCACAATAATATTGTCTTCAATACGAATACCGCCAAATGGTTTGTAAGCATCAATGGTATCCCAATTGATAAACTTAGACGCAGGCGTTGCTTTAAGGTCGCGCAGCAGGCTCTCGATGAAATACAAGCCAGGCTCGATGGTGAACACCTGTCGGGCTTCTACCATGCGCGTGCAGCGCAAGAACGGATGATCATCAGGCGCAGGCTTAGGCGTACCGCGGTCGTCATTTACCAGCCCGCCTACATCGTGCACTTGTAGCCCTAAGAAGTGACCGATGCCATGAGGGAAGAAGGTGCGCGTTATACCCATTTCCACTATTTCAGGCGGCGTTAAATTTACCATGCCTGTGTCGTGAAGAATTTGCGCAATACCATCATGCGCCAGTAGATGAATGTCGGTGTAGGCGACACCAGGCTTTAACGAGTCGACTAAAGTTAACGTAACTTTATCTACCGCCTGTATAAGGTCGCGGAACATCGCTGAATTTTGAACGTCGTTTTGACTGTAGGTACGGGTAACATCAGCCGCATAGCCGTTATAGTTAGCTCCCGCATCAATCAAAAATGAACGAGACTCTTTTGGTGCCACCGTATCACACTGCATGTAATGCAAAATCGAGGCATGTTCATTTAGCGCTACAATGCTGGTATATGGCACATCGTTATCACCCTGCCGGCTCGCCATTGCATAGGCAAGGTTGATATCGAATTCGCTTTTACCTTCACGGAAAGCTTGTTCAGCAGCTTTGTGGCCAGCTACAGCAAGCTTATTGGCCTCGCGCATGCAATCTAGCTCGTAGTCGGTTTTGTAGGCGCGTTGATAATGCAAATAGTGCAATACGCGATCTGGGTTTACATTCTCAAAGCCCAACGCTTTCGCTACTTCAATATATTCGCCCACATAAGCAAAGCGACGCTTGTCGTAGGGTAAAAACTTTTCCACCGCATCGGCTTGCTGAAGCAACTTAATATCGAAACTGTCTGTCCAGAAGTCGTTTGGTTCAGGTGGCACTTTGTGCCAGAAGTCTTCAGGGCGATAGAAAATAAGCGTAGGCTTATCTACACCGTTAACCACCAGCCAGCAGTTAGGGTTATCAATAACCGGAAGCCACGCTTTAAACTGCGGGTTTACCTTAAACGGATAATGGTTGTCATCTAAGAAAAGGCGCTTGCCCTGCCCCGAGTGAATTACTAATCCGTCTAGCCCTTCTCGCTGTAGTGCCTCTCGGGTACGCGATTGTAGCTCTTCTATATGCTGTTGGTAGGTTGCTTGATGTTGCGACATAGCCCCTCTTATCTTTTTAGTCGTTAGATCCACTAGTGTAACACGAGGCCAGCATGACATGCATACTGGCTCAGACCGATACGCTTTCATTTACGCTAAGGCGCGCCTAAGCACGCCCTAACGGCATGTTGCTATCGCGGCGCTAGCTGCAAAGTGCCCGTTACCGGATGTGTACTTACCGCTTCTGCAGAAGGGATCATATCGCGGGTAAGTTGAGGGAAAATATTCTCGTTTCCACCTAACTGCTGGTCATAAATATGCTGATAGGCCATTACCGCTTTCACATAGGCTCGGGTTTCTTTGTAGGGAATGTTCTCAATCCAAATGTCCACGGGTAAGGCTTCATTAGCGGGTAGCCATTCCAACACTTTGCGCCACCCCGCATTATAAGATGCCGAAACCAATACGGGGTTATTGTTAAGCTTATCCATCAAGTAACGCAGGTACTGTACGCCGTATTCAACATTGTCGTTTACTTTGAACAATTCACTTCGGCTTACTTTTTCTTTTGCTACATAGCGTGCTGTGCCCGGCATAAGCTGCATAAGCCCTGCTGCACCTACAGGTGAAATAGCGTCACTTCTAAACGAACTTTCTCGACGAGCAATAGCCATAGCAAAGGATTTTGAAATGCTGTAAGCCTGAGATTTTTTGCTAAATACATCGCTAAACGCTAACGGAAAGCGACGCTCCACGTCATCCCAATAGCCACTGCGTGCAAAACTGGTAATGGCCTGATCGTAAAGCCCCCACTCATAGGCTAAAATCCCTGCATCGGTCACTTTCGCTTCAGGTAAATGAGAAAGCAAGTAATACCACTCTCTGCGGGCCTCTGTGGTTCGGTCTAGTCTAAAGAACTCAACTGCACGCATGGTGGCTGGGGTTTTAGCTACACTGGCGATGGCAGCGGTATCTCTAGGTGCTGGCGTATGAGCAAGAGAAGGAATTTCACCTATATGCGCACTGGCCATAAAACCATAATAATGACGCTCTTGAGCTATTTCTTTGTATAGCACCGTTGCCTGCATGCTTTGACCTAGCGCTTCTAACGCTCTCGCCTTCCAATAACGGTAGTTTTCTTCTTGCTGCAAACTTGCCGGTGCGCTGTTAATAACATCTACCACTTCCTGCCATTTATTCGTGCGCAATAAGTGAGAAATGTGCCATAACTTAACGTCATCGCTAGCGCCATTTACGTCAGCGAGTTCAAGCCAATGATGGGCTTGAGGTAGGCGGTCTAATGTATAGCTAAGCGCAATAGTTCGTCGCATCATATGCTGTTGCGCTTGTGAAAAGACCTTCTTATTGTTGTAGCGCGAATAAACCTGACTCGCTAAATCCGGATTTTTCCACGCAAGTTTTTCTACCGCCCACACAATAATATTGGCTTCGTGCGAAGCATGTTTCAGCGGAAACAAAGCGGTTTTACTTACTCGGCTGGTATCGCGAGTTACTGACAACCACGCATCAGCTAAATACTGCTTATTGCTCGGAAGTTGCCGCTTAAGGTAGGAAATAATACTTCTATTCCCCTCTTTTGCGGCAATTTCAATTCGCTTGATGACCATTTCTGGCGTCATCATGCCCGCTTTCTTCCACTTTGCAAAAAGCGGGTCGCATTCATCAGGCTGAGACTGACCATGAAGCCACAGTGCATTGACTTCTTGTAACAGAACCTGCTCGCTCTCCCCGTCTTTTAACCGGTAGTTCAGCGAAATACAGGTAAGCCTTGCCCCCATGCCCGGGCGGTAATTATCTAAAAATGTACTGCGGTAGTTATTTTTAGCTAAGTAGTTAAGCCATTTATAACGCAGGCCATAACTTACGGGTTGACCATTAAAATCGGCTAAAAATTGCTTCACTTCACGCTTCGTCCTAATGGACATGGTGCGGTCTAGCTTAAGCCTCAATAAATAGGGGTATAGAGGGTATTCGGCCAGCTCATATATGTCGTTGTCGAGATTTCGGACCCTGCGCTTAGAATAAGTTAACAGCTTTTTTTCGACTTCGAGATATCGCGCTCTTTCTTCCTTGTAAATATCTTCGGGCAAGGATAAAGATTGTGATGCGTTGGCGGCTATAGACAACACCGAACATACTATCGCGCCCACCACAGTGGCGATAAATTTGACGTTGACTGTCAACGCTCGCTGACGCAACTTAGCACTAAAATAAAAACCAGACACAATAGAACTCCTACCCTGCTCTACACTCGAACGCTTATGAGCGCTGGCGACTTTGCCTAATCGAGCTGATTGTAAAATGTTGCTGAAAAAGCAGCATTGCGACTGACCCACTAGGTTTGTTTGACAAACAAAGGGAAATTTTCAGCCTTGGCTCCTTGCCAAAGAAGATGTTGTGCCAGCTGTCGTTAGCTATGCTTTACAAACATAGTTGACATGATTGTAGATTATTCTTTTGCTGGATTGGCGCTTTGCGCCAATAACGCTCATTATACAACCACCAATGCCGAAATGAAGCTTGAATTCGATATTTGCACTTGAATTTAAGTCATCGGACCACTACCTTAGACAAATTGAAACGCTTGTTTGATTTTTTGTTGAAATTTTGTGTGGCTTTGTAAAGAATCTAGCCACCCTAACGCGTTAGTGAATGCATACGACCCTACAAATTAGTTGGATTACTTCACTAACATCCTGGCCAATGCCGAAGGAGATGATAATGATATACACAGGCAAAAGTCTTTCCGTCAGCCTGTTAGATGACGGCTTTGCTGAGCTGGTATTCGACGCCGAAGGTTCAGTAAACAAGTTCGACCGCCAAACAGTGAGCGAACTTGACGAAGCAACCCAAGCCCTACTTGCTAAAGGCGATGTAAAAGGCTTAGTAGTACGCAGTGCAAAACCTGCATTTATCGTAGGTGCAGATATCACCGAGTTCACTGGTCTTTTCGCTATGGACGATGCTGAAGTACTACAGTGGGTTGCCAATACGTCACAAGTATTCGACCGCTTCGAAGACCTACCTTTCCCTACCATTGCTGCCGTTAATGGCTTTGCGCTAGGTGGTGGTTGTGAGATGGCATTGGCATGTGACATGCGTATTGCCGACACCACTGCGTCTATCGGTTTGCCAGAAGTTAAGCTAGGCCTTATGCCTGGTTTTGGTGGTACAGTTCGTCTACCTCGCCTTATTGGTGCAGACAATGCCCTTGAGTGGATGACCACTGGCCGCGACAGAAAAGGCGCGAAAGCCCTTGCTGAAGGTGCAGTTGATGCGGTTGTAGCACCAGAGGCGCTAGTTGAAGGTGCGCTTTCAATGGTGAAAGACGCCGCTGACGGTAAATTTGATTGGCAAGCACGTCGTGCAGTTAAGAAAGCCCCGCTACAGCTAAACAAAAACGAAGCTATGATGAGCTTCTCGACAGCTCAAGCCATGGTATTTGCCCAAGCTGGCAAACACTACCCAGCTCCTCACAAAATGGTTGAGACAGTGCAAAAAGCTTCTGTACTAGACCGTGAAGGTGCACTTAAGCTTGAAAACGAAGGCTTTGTAGCGCTTGCAAAAACCGACGCAGCGAAAGCGCAAATTGGTATTTTCCTTGCCGACCAGCTGGTTAAAAGTAAAGGTAAAAAGCAGGCGAAAGCAGCCACTAAGCAATCTAAGCTTAACGCTGTACTAGGTGCTGGTATCATGGGCGGCGGTATTGCATACCAAAGCTCTGTGAAAGGCACGCCGGTAATTATGAAAGACATTAACCAAGGTGCACTAGATCTTGGTCTTTCAGAAGCCGCGAAAATTCTTGGCAAAGGTATGCAGCGCGGCAAAGTTGATGCGACTAAAATGGCGCAAACACTTAACGCTATTACACCTACCCTTGAGTACAGCACGCTTAAAGATGCTGACCTTGTTATTGAAGCGGTAGTAGAAAACCCGAAAGTAAAAGGTATTGTACTTAAAGAAGTAGAAGACAATGTAGCTGAAGACGCAATCATCTGTTCAAACACCTCGACTATCTCTATTAACCAGCTAGCTGAAAGCCTAGACAAGCCAGAACGCTTCTGTGGTATGCACTTCTTTAACCCAGTGCACCGCATGCCGCTTGTTGAAATTATTCGTGGCGAAAAAACGTCGGAAGAAACCATCAATGCAGTAGTAGCGGCAACCCTTAAAATGGGTAAAACCCCGATTGTGGTTAACGACTGCCCAGGGTTCTTGGTAAACCGCGTATTGTTCCCATACTTTGCGGGCTTCAGTAAGCTACTTATCGACGGCGCTGACTTTGTTGCTGTTGATAAAGTAATGGAAAAAATCTTCGGCTGGCCAATGGGCCCGGCTTACCTAATGGACGTTGTAGGTATCGACACAGGCGATCACGCAGCAGACGTTATGGCAGCTGGTATTCCAGAGCGTATGGCTCGCCTAGACAACGACCCAGTAACCCTGTTCTATAAAGAAGAGCGTTTAGGTCAGAAAAACGGTAAAGGTTTCTACAACTACGGTGTTGATAAGCGCGGTAAGCCTAAGAAAACACCTGCTGAAGAAGCCTACGCACTAATGGCACCCCACGTAACTGAGAAGACAGACTTTGAAGCTGACGACATTATTGCACGCCTTATGATCCCTATGGCAAACGAAGCAATTCGCTGCCTAGAAGAAGGCATTGTAGATAGCGCAGCTGAAGCAGACATGGCGCTACTTTACGGCTTAGGTTTCCCTCCATTCCGCGGTGGTATTTTCCGTTGGATTGAAACCATTGGCTTGGCGAACTTTGTTGCTATGGCAGACAAGTACGCTGAACTTGGTCCAATTTATCAGATTTCAGATGGCGTTCGTGAAATGGCCGCTGCTGGTAAATCCTATTTCGCATAAGACCCGGAGGAAAAACTAATGAAAGAAGTGGTCGTAATCGATTGCGTACGTACCCCTATGGGTCGTTCAAAAAACGGTGTTTTCAGAAATGTGCGTGCAGAAGACCTATCTGCTGCGCTAATGACCGCGCTACTAGAGCGTAACCCTGGCGTAAACCCAGCGGAAATTGAAGACATCATTTGGGGCTGTGTTCAGCAAACTAAAGAACAAGGCTTCAACGTTGCACGTAACGCGCAACTACTAACACAAATTCCACGCACAACAGGCGCGGTAACGGTTAACCGTTTATGTGGTTCATCAATGCAAGCCCTTCACGATGCAACAAGTGGCATCATGAGCGGCCGTGGTGATATTTACATGATTGGTGGTGTTGAGCACATGGGTCACGTACCTATGAACTTCAACGTAGACTTCCATCCTGGCCTTGCCAAGTACACCGCGAAGGCGTCGGGCATGATGGGTATGACCGCCGAGCTACTTGGCCGTCAAAACGGTATTACTCGTGAGCAACAAGACGCATTTGGCGCGCGTTCGCATCAGCTAGCGCACAAAGCACACCTTGAAGGCCGCTGGGCTAACGAGATTGTGCCGGTTGAAGGTCACGATGCAAACGGCGTATTAAAGCTTATTGACTACGATGAAGTAGTGCGCCCAGAGAGCACTGCTGAGAGCATGGCGGCGCTTCGCCCAGTGTTCGACCCAGTAAACGGTACGGTGACTGCGGGTACGTCTTCTGCGCTGTCTGACGGTGCATCTGGCATGCTGCTTATGTCAGCAGACCGTGCGAAAGAGCTTGGCCTAACGCCACGTGCGAAAATTCGCGCAATGGCTGTGGCTGGTTGTGATGCGGCAATTATGGGTTACGGCCCAGTGCCAGCAACACAAAAAGCCCTTAAGCGTGCTGGCCTTACTATGGACGATATTGAACTTGCTGAATTTAACGAAGCGTTCGCGGCACAGGCACTATCTTGCATTAAGCAACTAGGTTGGGTGGACCACCTAGATACTAAGATTAACCTTAACGGTGGTGCGATTGCACTTGGTCACCCACTAGGTTGTTCTGGTTCACGTATCTCAGGTACGCTAATTAATCTAATGGAATCACAAGACGTAAGCCTAGGCTTAGCGACTATGTGTATTGGTTTAGGACAAGGTATCGCTACTGTATTCGAGCGTGTATAAGCGTTTGACTAAGCATTTGAATTAGTGCTTGAATAGCTAAGTTTTGAAAAGGGCCTTCGGGCCCTTTTTTGTTGGCTTCAACTTACTGTATAAGTTACTTCAATACGCGAGATAAAGGACTCACCACGCCCTGTGCCCCTTGCTGTAGCACATGAGTATAAATTTGCGTCGTCTTTACGTCTGAATGACCTAACTGTGTTTGCACCGTTCTAATATCAGCTCCCGATTGCAGTAAATGCGTTGCAAAAGAGTGACGCAGCGTGTGAGGCGTAACTTTCTTTTTAATATCAAAGGCTTTAGCTGTATTGCGTATCGCTTTTTGTATACTCGATTCATCAATATGGTGCCGTCGCACTCTTTTGTTTTCAGGGTCGACAGATAACCGAGAAGAGGGAAACAAATAATGCCAGCCTAACTCTCTGGGCGCGTTTTTGTATTTCAAACGCAACCTGTGAGGTAGATAAACCCCCGCGTATTTTGGGTTCTCAAGATCAGCCGCCAAGAAGTTTTCTACCATAGCGATTTGTCGTGTAAGACCCGGTTTTAGTTCCGCAGCCAAGGTTACAATGCGATGCTTACCACCTTTCCCATCCCAAATACGAATGGCGTTGTAGTCAAAATCAATGTCTTTAACTCGTAGTCTAACCGCTTCCATTAGCCGCAAACCACTTCCGTACAATAAAGATATAGGTAATTTTAGATTGGCAGGAATTTGCTCAAAAAGAGAAACGACCTCTTCCTGCGTTAATACAACTGGAAGCTTGGCCTGCCTACGACTTGAAACAAAGTTGAGTTCGCACGAAAGTGGTCGCTCTAATATATCGCGGTATAAAAACGCCAACGCATTTAACGCGCTCGCCTGAGTGGCCGGAGCCACATTTTTAGCGTTAACTAGGTGAGACAGAAACACTTCAACTTCTTTGTCTCCCATTTCAGAAGGGTGTCTATTATTGTTAAAGCGAATAAAGCTAATATCCATTTACTATAGAGTTCTATCGAACGCTTCGCATAGCGACGGTTGTGCATATGCTCTATCACCATTTGCATGAACATTGATTTCATTTTTTTGATTTTAATTACTGTAAATAAATACAGAATTACGGTTTTTGACCCGACCGTAAAATAAAAAGGAAAGATTCCGTACTTAAGTACGGTGTTTTCAGACACTAAGTGTAGGTTATTGATGAAAGTGTATTTCCATGCGAAAGTAAGAAAACTATAAATGTGATATACGGAAATTATCCACCTTGCATAAAGGATTTTTTCCTTACACTAAATTGTTAGGCATTTCGGAGGGAACCGTGATTACTGTCAAACGAATAGAGCCCGGTAAATATGCGGTATCAGATGGGAGATTCATTATCAAAGAATCTTCCAAATGGTTCGTAATAGATCAAAGTGGTAAAGTAGATTTGGGACCATTACCAACACTAGCCTCAGCGAAAGAATACGTTCAAACAGGAAGTGTTTCATTGGGCAATCACAACCTTGGCTAAAAACATGGACGCAAACAAAGCAAAAAAGAGCTTCAGGCGTACCTAGCTTCAGAAGTCAAAAAAGGAAACTCTGGCCCAGCGATTCTTTACTTTTTAATCATGTTTATAATTTGTATAGTATTCCTTGTATTGGAACAAAGGTGAGAGGACGCATTTAAGCATGCCTAACAAAACGCTTAAGCCACTCCCTTCGGTCGCTGGGACGCCTATACGCGGGGCGGCTTCGCCATTATGCCCCACGTATCTGCGCCCCTTAGCTTAAAGTTATACGCCAAGGAGGATACATGAGAGAAATAGAACTAGAAAAATCAATTCAGCAGGCAATTAACGATACAGAAGTGGGTAAAAAAGTAGCCCTAAACTTTAGCGGTGACCCACATATAATAGACGTGAAATTGAAGTTCAAAGGTGGTTGGGAAGTTACGCAGACAGTGATACCCGGAAGGATGTTCGAATTTACCAAAGGAGAAGGTGATCTTCTATTGGGTATTGATATTTCAATTACACCTTTCTCCGGTCTGGCTGGCGCATAACAAACAAATTATGGCACTCGCTGTCGCTCGCTGGGACGCAAACACGTGCGCGGCTTCGCCATTTTCGCACACGTGTTTGCGCCCCATATTTGGAAGTTATACGCTATGAGCATCAAGGATTGAAATGCAGCTTAAAAAACCAAAATATCTTCTCATCACATCAGATATAGGGTTTAAGTTACCATTGGCTTGGTGTGTTTCAGCTCTCATAATTGGCATTCTTACTCAAGAAATAGCAGCAGCAATTTTCATTTCCATTGCGTCGCTTTTCCTAGTGTGGTTTACCTGCAAACTTGCCGTCTTTTTCCTCAGCTTCCAAGAACACAGCGGCATTTTAAAAAACCATATTTACGACAACGTTCTGAAAGCAATTTGGTTTATCTCACTTTTTTGCCTTGTAATAGATTTCGTTAAATCTCTACTGTTTAACACAGGTAGTGAAGCTTTTTTAGGCTGCGTATTCTCGATAGTCTATTTCGGGTTTATGCTTTCAGCATCAAAGCGTTGGGGTATGCACTTCGTTGAAAAGCGCGTATAACAAACAAATTAAGTCGTTCGCTGGCGCTCTCTGGGACAATAACACGTAGGCTCAGGTCGCTTCGCTCCCAAGTTTAGCCTACGTGTTATTGCCCCTTATTTGGAGGTTATGTTTCTAGGGAGAGGACACATGTTTTATAAACAATTTCTAAAGCTCACACTAACATGCACACTAGCTATAGCCTGCTTTTCAACCAGTGCAGATAACCAAATTAAAAGAAAGATGTATAACCCTTGGGAAGCAGAAATTGGATATTCTCAAGTTGTCATTGCAGGTAACAATGTCTATTTATCTGGCATCGCTAGTGATAAACCGACCATGGAAGAACAGGTTAGGGAAATTTATTCTCTAATAGAAAATACATTACGTGACAATGATTTAGGTATGAGGAATATTGTTAAACAAGTTATATATACAACAGATATTGAAGCGTTCAAAAAATTGGGTAATGTTCGCAAGGAAAAATTCACTAATAACCAATACCCTAGCTCTACATTAGTCGAAGTAAGGCGTCTTTATAGTCCTAGGCATCTAGTAGAAATAGAAGTTATTGCATTCAATGATAAAACATAACAACCCAATCAACACACTCACTGCGTTCGCTGGGACGCATACACGCGGGGCGGCTTCGCCATTATGCCCCACATGCCTGCGCCCGTTATTGGAAAGTTATACCTAATTTAAACAGTGGAGGTTTTTATGCAAAGATGGACACTTTCTTTAGTCACTTTATTCTGGTCTCTTAACTCAATAGCAGACACAGGCTTATCCGAACTCGGTAACAGGTATTTTTCAGCATGGGTAGCAACTCAATCTCCCGATGCTACTGAAAAAGACTTAGAGCACTACCTGTCTTTCCTTAAGGCCGATGTCGCCCACCAACACTTGCCCTACGACTCAGATGATTCGCGATTACCTGACGGCAAAGAAAGTATACGCGAAGGGATGCTGTTTTATTTGGGCTCTCATTCGGTATATGAAGCTAACTTGAAGCAAGTTATTCCTGCTCACAATGCAATTGCCATTACATACACTACATCTAGCAAGGGAGTACACCCTCAAACAAATGAACTCATAGAATTACATTACTCAACGATGGAAGTTTTGGAAATCGAAGATGGCAAAGTAGCGGTGATTCGGAAATATGAAGAATAGTGTAAGGTATAACAAAAAAATTAAGTCACTCACTACGTTCGCTGGGACGCATACACGTGGGCTGCTTCGCATTATAACCCACGTGCCTGCGCCCCTTATTTAAAAGTTAGCCACTAAAAAGGATTTTTCATGGATACAGGTTTTCTAATACTTTCAATATCCTGCCTAAGTGGCTTTATATATTTAATCATTGGCTATCTGCTTACCTTTAAGCAAAAAGCGGATGTACTTAACGGTATCGACTTTTCTAAAATTGCCGACCTACCTGCTTTCTGCAAATACGTAGGCAATAGCTTTTTATTATCTGGTGTAGTACAAATCTTAGTTGGGCTGTTGGCTTACTTAGCTTATTTAAACCTTTTGCTGTTCGTAGCTATTTATGTTTTCTTCTCGACATTGCCCATTGTTAATGTCGTCAGAGCTATGCGCAAATTTCAAAAAAGTACTTCGTAAGTCAAACGCGGCTAACAAGCCAATCAACACACTCACTGCGTTCGCTGGGACGCATACACGCGGGGCGGCTTCGCCATTATGCCCCACATGTCTGCGCCCGTTATTGGAAAGTTATGTGCTAAAAGGGAATTTGAGAACCACTAGATTCTCAATTGTGGAAATTTTGAAATGAGAAAACTAATTATACTAAGCTTTTCAATAACCTTATTTCTCTTAGGCTGCAAGGAGGCACCAAATGAAGAAACTTGGCACTGCTTACAAGAAAATCAAATAACCCCAGAATTAATTGCTACACAAAATAGTGTTATTGTTTACTCAAACCCAGGAGCCGCCAAGTCCTCGGGCATAGTTACAATTGAAAACACCTTACTAGACAAAAAGTCTGTATTGAAAAGTGATTTAACTTTTAGTCGATCAGACTCAGGTAAAAAAATCAATTTGACGCTTCATGCAGCAGATTTAGAGATCGTTAAAGACGAGCTAGATCTTTTATCTGAAGGTCGTGCAAAGGCTCTCTTACCAGAGGTCGGAACTACTATTACTGGTGAAATAATTTATCAGGATAGTGGAATGCGTAGTGTAGAATATGAAAATGGCGAAATACTTGAGTGTACATTGCAGGATGTTTAAAGACGCACATAACAAACGACTATGGCGTCAACCTTGAAATTAAACTGTTTTTTCTTCCCACATGACGCCATCTCTTACCATTGAATTTAAGATGATCACCATCTTTCTCACGCAAGCTATTATGGCAACTTTTTTCGGTTTGCCCGCTCCAACTAAGCGCTCGTAAAACACCTTAAATTTTTGATTGCACTGCATTGCTGACATCATCGCCATAAATAGAACCGTACGGACTTGGTGACGCCCACCTTGAGTAACTTGCTTACCCTTGTACTTTCCACTTTCTTTATTCATCGGTGCAACGCCAACAAGTGACGCTACTTGCTTGCTATTCATCAAACCGAGTTCTGGTAGATAACTAATTAACGCTGCGGCTGATATTTTACCTATGCCAGGCATGCTTTGCACTAATTCACTCTTCGCTCTGTAATCTGGGCAACTTTCTATCAGCTTTGCTAGCTCATCGTTCATCTTACTTATTTGCTTTTTCAGTAGAACAAGCATCGCTTTTATATTGGGTTGAATGGCCTTTGACATAATCTGCAGACGATTCTTTTCCTTAGTTTGCATCTCTATTAACTGGTTTCTACGTCTAACAATATCTGCCATCTTCTGCATATTCTCTGGCTTCAACCTAGATAACTTAGGTTGTATTACTTCACCGAATTGGGCTATTAACGCCGCATCCAGCTTGTCCGTCTTAGCTCTTCGCCCTATAGCACCTGCAAAGCGCTTAACATGAACTGGATTGACGACACTGAACGGTATGTCAGCCTTGGCACAAGCAGCGACAAATTCAGCTTCATAACGTCCCGTTGACTCAATAACTACACGCTCAATGTCGAGCTTCCGCAGACGTTTTATAGCCTCGCCAATGCCTTTCTTGTTATTACTGACTTTGAAATATTCGTCTAATGGACGAATATGAATATCGAGAGAATCCTTACCGGTATCTACACCTACGTTTATGTTTTGCACTACGGTTTTATTCATAATAAGCTAACTCTGGTTTGCTAAATGCGAGCTCGGGGCCCAGTCGACTATTCGAGTATGTTGCTTGGAGTACCGTGTAGCGTTCGAGTTTGTTATCGGTCTCTCTATTGAGGAGCCACTCAATCGCCGAACTACTACACAGCCAACTTTGGTTGCAGCCAAAGTCTGGGCCTCACTTTACCCATCTTCGAAAAGGAATGTCGTGTATTTAGGGAAGAATTATCCATACAAGCCAATTAACACACTCACTTCGTTCGCTGGGACGCATACACGCGGGGCGGCTTCGCCATTATGCCCCACGCAACTGCGCCGCTTAGCTTAATGTTAGCTGCCAGCATGGAGGCAATAGAGGCATTTTGGAAAATTACGTAAACAAAAGTTCGTTAGATAAAACAAATTTCATTCATTTCGTTCTCATTTTAGCCATCGTTTTATCTTTAAGCTTTGTAGTTTTCGACATCAAAAGGCATGACGAACGCTCTTTTGTATTTTATTTATTATTCTTCATTTGGATTGCCTATGGAGCTGGTAGTAACAAGATAAGTTCTTTTGAATTTCGCAAAACAACCGACTACACGCCCGCCGCAGCATTTTCCGGAATTTGTCTATGTTGGTGGGTCGCGCTAACCGATTATTTCTTAGTCTTGGATCAAACATCACGGTTTTCTGGTTTTTTCTTAGCCTTTTCTCTTTTATTAACTTTCGGCTTAATGCTGGATTTCATTCATTTTTTTAGTGATAAAGTAGAGAAACCAATTACACCACAATACGTCATTCGTATTGGACAAGTCGTTTTGCTTGCAACCTTAGGTGCGTCGTCTTATTTTCTTATAAATGGAACTTGGGACTATCACATTGGCGACCCGTTTGAATTTTTGTCACGTGTAATGCAGGGTTAATAGGGGCGTGGCAGCTAACAAACGACTATGGCGTCAACCCTGAATTTAAATTGTTTTTTCTTCCCACATGACGCCATCTCTCACCATTGAATTTAATATGACCACCATCTTTCTCACGCAAGCTATTATGGCAACTTTTTTC